>CAEZTG010000258.1_pt1 | contig 3208 bp, 4 predicted proteins | sample 7264141 | NCBI WGS metagenome assembly CAEZTG01 (sample SAMEA6813797, study PRJEB35770) | uncultured Microthrixaceae bacterium | biome: Freshwater; feature: Freshwater reservoir; material: water | place: Czech Republic | collected 2015-06-16 | depth 0.5m m | reverse complement strand
ATCAGATCGATGGCGTTCATTGAAATGTCCTGGCTGCAATGCCCGCTGTGAGGCGGGGCAAGAAACGAAATCGGGACCGGGAGCGGTTGCCCGAGGGAGTCGTCATCGTAGGCGGACCGGTCGCCCAACGGCAAAGCGCCAAAAGGCCTTCGCTCAATCGGTGAGATCAGGGTCGGCCAGGAGGGCCTCATCGGCCTCAGACAACCCACCTCTGGCCTCGATCAGGTCGGGCCTTGAGGAAAGCGTCCGCCGCAGGGCCCGGGCTCGGCGCCAACGGGCGATTCTGCCGTGATCCCCTGACCTCAGGACCTCAGGCACGACCATCCCCCGAAACTCAGCGGGCTTGGTGAACTGCGGATACTCCAGCAGGCCGTCGCTGAAGGACTCATCGCCCGCCGAGGCGGAATTACCCATCACGCCCGGCACAAGGCGCCCTACAGCCTCTAGGACGACCATTGCGGCGACCTCACCGCCACCGAGGACGTAGTCGCCGATCGAGAGCTCGCCGTCGCACAGATCAGTGCGGACTCGATCGTCAACGCCCTCGTAGCGACCACAGAGCATGGAGAATCCACCGGACTCGGCGAGTTCCTGGGCCATCGCCTGATCGAGGCGGCGGCCACCGGGCCCCAGCAGAAAGAGCGGCCGAGGCGGATCAGCAGCTTCGACCGAGGCATAAATCGGTTCGGGGCGCAGAACCATCCCTGCTCCCCCGCCAAACGGCGAATCATCCACGGTGCGATGCACATCGGTGGTGTGCTCGCGCAGATCATGAACGCGCACATCGAGCAAACCCTTGGCCGAGGCACGACCGAGAAGGCTTTGTCCCGCGAACCCCGACACCATGTCGGGGAAAATCGTGAAGACGTCGATGCGCATCGCCGCTACTCCTCGTCGAGAAGTTCGAACAAACCGTCAGGGACTTCGACGACCAATCGATCTTCATCGTCACGGCCTTCGAGGAAACGCAGTGGCACAAGAGCGCCACTGTCGAGCACAAGAAGGTCGCTCGCAGGGTTGTCCTGCACGGCAACAACAGTGCCGCGTTCGGTGCCATTGGTTTCGACGACAGTTGAACCAATCAGTTCGTGAACCCAAAGAGCGTCCGGGTCATCGTCATCAAGCGGTTCCGCCGAAAGCACCAGGCCCGAAATTGCTTCGGCACCTTCACGGCCATACACACCCTCGAAGGTCACGATCCAGCGATGCTGGTGAGGACGCGACGCAGTGATCACGAATTCGCGGTCACCAGCGAAGAGATGCGTGCCGGGCGCGACTCGACGGGTTTCGGTAGTCGTCAGAGCAACGACGACGTCGCCGCGCACTCCATGCGGTTTGTCGATGCGGCCGACCTCGAGGAGGTTCACCGAATCAGTCGAGGAACTCGACCTCGACATCGCCACCATCACGGGCGGCGGCGGCGCGCACGACGGTGCGGATCGACTGCGCAACACGACCGCGCTTGCCGATGACGCGACCCATGTCGCCGGGACCAACATGCACGTTGAGAACAGCCTTGCGGCCGCGATCGTCAAGTTCGATTTCGACGGCGGCGGGATCCTCGACCAATTGCTGAACGACGTAGGTCAACACGGCCTTTGCCGTGGTGAAGTCGGGAGTTGCTTCCGACGCGTCGACGGAGTCGGCGGCGTCGCTCACGATGCTGCGCCGGTGAACTGCTCCCAAGCGCCAGAGATCTTCAGAAGCTTCTCGACAACCTCAGTGGGCTGTGCGCCCTTTTGAAGCCATGCGACAGCCTTGTCGTTATCGATGGTGATCTCGGATGGCTCGGTGCGCGGGTTGTAATGACCCACGATTTCGATGAACCGGCCGTTGCGCGGCGAGCGCGAATCGGCGGCAACGACGCGGTACGTCGGCTGCTTGGTCTTTCCCATCCGCATGAGGCGGAGCTTCACCACGAGGTTTCTCTCTTCTGCTGGTCGTGCAAGAACGGACTACGAACGTTATCGGCCGAACCAATCGGGACGGCTGAGCGGCCTTCAATGGTGACCCGCGACGGAGCCGCGGGCAAGTTCAGACTTCAGCCGAGGCCGAGCGGGTCGCTATCGGGGCCTCCGGGAAGGCCCGGAAGGCGGAGTCCACCACCGGGTCGGCCCCCACCAAGATCGGCTTCGAAATCGGGCAATCGCAAGGGCGCCTTGCCTTTCGGGGCCACGCGTCCGCCGCCGGAGGTGCGTCCGCCAGGACCTTTGGACTTGCCCTTGGCCGCCTTACGACGCGACTTGTTCAGACGCTTGGTTCCGGCCCCGCCCATGCGCTTCATCATCTTGGACATCTCTTTGAACTGCTTGATGAGCTCGCCAACCCGGGCTGCTTCGGTCCCGGAACCATTTGCGATTCGCACCCGACGCGACTGATCGATGAGGTCGGGATCGACTCGTTCGGCGGGCGTCATTGATCGGATGATGGCCTCAACACGCGCGATTTCGCGGTCATCGATCTGCGCGTTCTTCACCTCTTTGGGAATGCCCGGCATCATGCCGAGGACACCCGAGAGAGGGCCCATCTTTTTCAACTGCTGCATTTGGTCGAGGAAGTCCTCGAGCGTGAACTGCCCTTCGAGAAGTCGAGTAGCGGCTTCTTCGGCCTGATCTTTCTCGAAGACCTCTTCGGCCTTTTCGATGAGCGTGAGCATGTCGCCCATGCCGAGGATCCGACCGGCAAGACGATCTGGATGAAAGAGATCGAAGTCGCGAAGTTTTTCACCAGTCGATGTAAACGCAATCGGACGACCCACAACTTCTTTGACGCTGAGTGCAGCACCACCGCGCGCATCGCCATCGAGTTTGGTGAGAATGACGCCGTCGAGTTCGAGAGTTGCGTGAAATGCCTCCGCGGTGTTGACAGCGTCCTGACCAGTCATCGCGTCGATGACAAGGAACGTGTAGTCAGGATCGACAGCCTCGGAAATCCGACGAACCTCGTCCATTAGCTCGGCATCGATCGCAAGACGACCAGCAGTATCGACAATGACGATGTCGCGGCCGGTTTTACGCGCTTCAACTAATGCGTTCTTCGCAACCTGAACAGGATCAGAATCTTCGGAAAAGACCGGCACTTCGATCTGACGACCGAGTGTGCGTAACTGCTCAACAGCGGCGGGTCGCTGAAGATCAGCACCAACCAGAAGCGGATGACGACCTTGGCTCTTGAACCAGCGGGCCAGTTTCGCTGAGTTGGTTGTCTT
>CAEZTG010000228.1_pt1 | contig 3615 bp, 3 predicted proteins | sample 7264141 | NCBI WGS metagenome assembly CAEZTG01 (sample SAMEA6813797, study PRJEB35770) | uncultured Microthrixaceae bacterium | biome: Freshwater; feature: Freshwater reservoir; material: water | place: Czech Republic | collected 2015-06-16 | depth 0.5m m | reverse complement strand
CTCAAGGTGACGCACGTGCGCTGACCTGCCCTCGCCGTCTACAAAAAGATCGGTAGCCTCGGTGCGCCATGGCCCACCACCGCGACACCCGCCGATCGACCGCCGGACTTGCGTTCCGAGCTCTCGCTGGCATTCTCGCCGTGGCCCTTGGTAGCACCCTCGTTGCCTGCAGTGCTCCGGCGAAATCTTCCTCCAGCTCGACTACAGCTGTGCCCACACCCACAACCGCAGTCGACACTGGCACCGGTCCGACATCAATCACAAAGTCGTTGCGCGCAGCAGAAGTAGCCGGCGGGTTCAACAACGCAACCAACATCGTGTCTCGCCCAATGCGCAACCAACTTTGGGTCACGCAACGGTCGGGCGCAGTCAGAGCCATCGAGATTCAAACCGCATGGAATCTTGAACTCGGCCAAACCCAACGAAACGGATTCAAGACCTACCCCGGTGCGGTCATCGATATTTCACGCGATGTGTCAACCGGTGGCGAGGGCGGACTTCTCGGAATCGCGTTCTCCACCGATGCCCGTACGCTCTTCCTTAGTTATGTGAACAAGAAGGGTGAAATCGTCATCGCGTCGTGGGCCGTGACTGATCCGACTCCCCCTCCGGTCACTATTCCGGCCCCGGCAGCCCCCGCTCCAACCGTCCCAGGCGCACCACCAACATCAACCACGGTTGCTCCATCGACTTCATCGACTTCAACAACGCTTCCGATTCTTCCCGCACCCGTCGTTGACCCCGCCTCAAAACGAACCCTCCTCACCATCGCCCATGAAGGATCAACCAACTATGCGGGCCAACTCACCCTCGGTCGCGATGGATTCCTCTATATAGGTGTCGGCGATTCTCCAAATGGCGCAGCGGAGCAAACGGCACAGAACCCCGAGTCGTTGCTCGGAAAAATTCTGCGCATTGATCCAGCGGGCGCAACCATTACCGACCCCTATGCCATCCCACCCGGCAACCCCTTCGCGTCTGGCGGCGGTGCCCCTCAGATTTGGACTCTGGGAGCGCAAAACCCGCTGCGCTTCAGTTTCGACCGAGCGAACGGGAACATGTGGGTCGCCGATGCTGGACGCGTTCAATTCGGAGAAATTGATTACCTCCCCGTGTCCGCAGGTGCCGGCGATGGCGCCAACCTGGGTTGGCCGTATAAGGACGGAAAAGAAGCCGGTCCTTCCGCCGACAAGGCACCTTCATCGGTGGTTGCCCCAATCGGAGTCACGCCGAACACGAGCGCCGATTGCCCACTTATCGGTGGCTACGTCTACCGCGGTTCAGTAACCGAAATGCAGGGTGTCTATATCTATGGCGACTTCTGCACCGGCAGCGTCAAAGGGCTCCTGCAACGCAAGGGCATCGTCCTCGACGATAAAGCGATCGGCCCGCAACTTGGAACGAATTCAATCGTGGCGTTTGCTGAAGACAACCAGGGCGAGCTGTACATCGTTACCGCAGGCGGATCGGTGCAAAGGTTGGTGGCGGCATGACCGACTCCAACATCGAAGCAACACAAAGCGCAGAATCACCGAGCCGAAGCAAATTCTTTGCTGGACGCACACTCTCTGACGGCAAGAAGATCGTCTGGTGGCGTGAGATTCTGATCATTGCGGCTGTCAATGTTGTCTACGAAACAGTCAGAAATCTTTCCGCCGGAAAGCCCGCAAAGGCCTATTCCAACGCGCTCCTCATCATCGATTGGCAGCGGAACCTCGGGATTTGGCACGAACAAGCAATGCAGAAATTTGCGCTCGGATTCACGCCCCTGATCGTGGCCGCTAACTACTTCTACGGATCGATTTACATCGCCGCAACGTTGTTCACTCTGATCTTTCTGTATTCGAAGTTTCCCGATGATTACCCCTTGTTCCGAAACACCCTCATGATCGGCACACTGTGCGGACTTATCGGTTTCGCGCTCTTCCCCCTCATGCCGCCTCGTCTGCTCGATGACACATTGCTTCTTCATGGCGCCAACGCCAACCTCTGGTTTGGGTTTGTTGACACGCTCGTCGAATACCCCACGTTCTGGTCATTCAACGACGCCGCAATGAAGACAATCTCGAATCAGTTCGCCGCAATGCCTTCGCTGCACTGCGGATGGGCATTTTGGGCCTTCATTTCACTACTTCCACGGATGAAGGCGTGGTGGTCAAAGACGCTTGTCATCCTGTACCCAATCGTCACTACCTACGTCGTAGTAATCACCGCGAACCATTACGTACTCGATGCTGTCGCCGGCTTCGCGCTTTTCACGTTTGCCTATTTTGTGGCGAAAGCATTCACGCGAGCCGGACGCGGCACACCGATTACGACTGCAAACTGATCGCGAGCCGGTAGGCCTCAACATTTCGTTCAACGACGTCGGTCCAGTCAACGGGAGATGGCGTCGTGCGGTTGTGTTGCGCAATTCGTTCTCGCAGCGTTCGATCATTCACGATTCGAGTGAGTTCACGCGCCATCTCGGCATCATTTACTGCCAGTAGCCCTTCTTGTTCATGCGCAACAAATTCACGTATGCCGGTCTGTGCTTTCGCTACGACCGGCAAGCCAGCGCAACGAGCTTCGAGTGCAGCGATTCCGAATGATTCAAGGTTGGCCGGGGCCACAAAAACGTCTGCTCGTGAATAGATCTCGCGAATTTCCTCTCGTGTCCGACGCCCAACCAGCGACACCGTGTTCGTCAGGCCATTCTCCCGGACGTATTTCTCCATTTGCCCGAGTTCAGGACCGTCTCCGATAACGATCAGGCGAACATCGATCGAGCGAGGTGTCCGGTCACGCACGTCCTTGATCATTCGCAATAAATGCATTGGACGCTTACGCGGAGCTAGGCGCATCACCGACACGAGGGTCACCACCGAAGGATCCCGCTCCGCTGGCGCAATCGACCAAGTGGCGTTCTCAATCCCATTCGGGAGCACAACAACCGTTGCATCATCGGAGGCGATGCGCCGCACTGGCGCTACTGCAACCTCGCTCACTGCAGAAAGGACAACGGGCCACTGTCCCCACTTCGTCAATTTGTTGACTGCCCAGAAAAACGGAGTGGCATAACTCCAGATGCAATGCAATGTCACGACGACAGGAATGCCTGCGCGTTGCGCGTCTCTCGCTCCCTTGTAGGCGAGCGGACTCACAACGCCACCATGAAAGTGCGCGACATCGACGCGCTCAGATGCGAGCACATCAGCCACGCAGCGGAATGCCCGGCGGGTAAACGGGATATCGAAAGGAAGCAAGGGAACGTCGATGCGATGTACTCGAACGCCATCGACCACGTCAGGACCGCCTGTCGTAGTGACCACCACGACCTCGTGCCCGGCCCGCTGCAAATGTCGGGCAAGATCGTGAACCTGCATCTCGATGCCGCCTAGGCGCGGGACGTAACAATCAGAGATCAGAGCGATCTTCAGTCTTCCGGATTCGAATCCAGGGGTCTCATCGGTATGAGTCACTCAGCGTCACGGTAGTCCTCACCGTTGCCCTGTAAGAATGCAAGGATGCCAACCGGGACGCTGATCGCCTTTCATGCCCATCCCGACGATGAAGCCCTTCTCGATTCGGGCACGCTGGCTCGGGCCGCTCAGGCTGGCCACCGGGTCGTCCTTG
>CAEZTG010000221.1_pt1 | contig 3745 bp, 4 predicted proteins | sample 7264141 | NCBI WGS metagenome assembly CAEZTG01 (sample SAMEA6813797, study PRJEB35770) | uncultured Microthrixaceae bacterium | biome: Freshwater; feature: Freshwater reservoir; material: water | place: Czech Republic | collected 2015-06-16 | depth 0.5m m | reverse complement strand
GTCGTCGTCCCAAATCTTGTGCTGGCCCGTGCCCATGGAGATCATTGGCTCAATCGTGAAGACCATGCCCGGTTCCATGATCGTGGTCATGCGGGGTTCGTAATAGTGAGGGATCTGAAGATCGGTGTGGAATTGCTCTCCGATTCCGTGGCCAACAAATGCGCGCACAACTTCGTAGCCGTTGGCGACGGCATGCGTTTCAATTGCTCGGCCGATGTCCGAGAACGGACGGCCGGGCGCAACAGCGGCGATGCCGCGATCAAGGCATTGGCGAGTGACTTCGATGAGACGCTTCGACGCGTCATCGACATTGCCGACGCAATAGGTGGCATTGGTGTCGCCGTGCACGCCGTCGAGCCAGATGGTGACGTCGAGATTCACGATGTCTCCATCGCGCAGCGGCCGGTCATCGGGGATGCCGTGACAAATAACTTCGTTTACCGATGTGCAGAGCGATTTCGGATAGCCCCGGTAATTGAGCGTGCTCGGGTAACCGCCGCGATCGATATAGGCCTGATGCACAACTGCGTCGATTTCGTCGGTGGTCACGCCAGGGGCGATAGCGGCAGCGCCAATGTCGAGGACTTCGGCGGCAGCGTGGCCGGCTCGACGCATGCGCTCGATGAAGGCAGCGTCTTTGATGCGCTCCTCAGGACGACGAGTGACGTTCCCGGACTCGGCGTACTCGGGGCGGGGGATCTCAGCCGGAACGGTGCGCATGGGGCTGATGAGCCCCGGTTGGAGTTGTTCCTTCGCGTCGCGGTGGCAGCGCTTGAATTTCTGCCCACTGCCACACCAACACGGATCGTTTGCCTTCAGCACGGGACGAGTCTACGGGCGGGGTGGACTGGCGCGACCGGCTCGGGGCGGCAACCATGAAGGGCCATGCCGATTATTCGTATCAATGCCATCACGGTTCCGGCTCAGGCCGGCGACGAGCTTGCCCACCGATTTGCTGCCCGCGCTGGTGCGGTCGATGGAGCCGATGGCTTTGAGGGCTTTGAACTCCTCAAGCCCACCGATGGTCGTGACCAGTGGCTCGTGGTCACTCGCTGGCGTGACGAAGACGCGTTCAATGCCTGGGTTGCATCGCCGGCATTCGCCGATGGACACCGCGGCACCGAAGGCGCACCTGCCGCAGGCGGACACCCTGGTGGGCATCCCGGAACTGGTGGCGGTGAACGCCCTGTGGGCGTTGGCGCCGAAATCTGGGCCTACGAACCCGTCATCTCTGTCGATCCGTCGAAGTAACGCGAGAATCTCCCAATGCTTCGAAGCATTCATGAGTCCTTTTCGTGGTTCGTCATCATCGGCAACGCTCTTGCCGGCAGTTGGGCGTTAGCGGCCAACTGGATTCAGCCTCTGCGAACGCGCGCGCTGTGGTGGTTCATCGTCATTGTTGAACTGAGCATCTTTGTGCAGGTGGGTATGGGCGTGGCCATGGTCGCGGGCCAGGGAATTAAGGCGCCGAAGTTCCACATGTTCTATGGCTTCGTGGCCATCATCGTTGTCGGCCTCATCTACAGCTACCGCCATCAGTTGTCGGAGAAGAAGTATCTGCTCTACGGATTCGGTGGCTTGTTTCTGATGGGGCTCGGCATTCGAGCGATGTTGGTCGGCAACGTCGCTTGAGTCTCAGGCCGGCTCTCGATTGAGATGCCATTGCACTTCAATCACTTGACCAAGTCGAAGTGGACCTGACGCGATCACGTTCGTCCAGATGAATGCCTGATCCATGTTGGTGGCGATGGCATCGGGCGCATCGTGAGGAAAGAGTCCGAGCACTTCGATACGACCGCGCAGTTCGGGGTCGTTCTCTGACGCGTTACGGATTTTGCCGATGATGGCTCGGTGTTCTTCAACCGTTCCCACTCGGACACCAAAGTGCGGCGAGTTCTGCGGACGAGCGCGCACCATCTCAACCCATTCATCGACCGAATCAGCCATCGCCGCTTCGATAGCGATCTGTTCAGCCGGTGCTTCTGATGCATAGAACGCGTTGTTGGCGTAATCACGAAGATCGGTGTCGATGAACGCCGTGAACCAGTGACGACCACTGTCAGACACTGTGCAGCCCAGCAACTCAAAGACTCGAGCGGCCAGCGCGCGCTCGCCGGGTGCATGCAACAACTCCACATGTGTCAGACGACGATCAACGTCCACAAGTCTCGTCCTTTCTCTCTTCGAACCCTATTCCTCGATCGTGCGCACTCGCCGCAGGGCGAGGATGTCCAAGATGACCATGATCGCGAAGAGGATCAACAAAATGCTGAGTGCAAGTCCGGCTCCAATATTCGCTCCATATGTTTGCGCGCTGATGATTCTTAATGTCAGTCCAGCGAACGAACCGTTAAAGATGGAGAAAAGCACTACCAGCAGCAGGATTAGAGACCGACGCCAAATAGAGGCAGTTGCAATTACACACGCAAGCAGGGCAATAACTGCAATGACAGCGAGAATCGACGACCAGCTAGAGATCACTGAGAGGTCAAGGACGGGCTTGTAATCCCCAGTATCTCTTTTGCCCACTAGGTGAAACGAGATGAGACACGCGCTTAGCAGTGGTATGGCGATGAGGAGGATTGCGATGGATTTGATCGGAGGCAGGCGTCCTTCTGGTTTCGAATCCATTGCTCCGCCTTCAATCAGCACCGCTCTTGGTCCAAAACGTAAAAGAAGTTCGACTGAATTGAAAGAGGGCGGGGCCGAAGCCCCGCCCTCTTTCACTACATGAAACGAATCGGAATTAACCGAGACGCTTTTCGAGTTCGCGCAGTTCGTCACGAAGTTCTGACGGAAGTTCGGCACCGAAGGAGTCAAGGTGCGCCTCGATCTGCGGGATTTCAGCACTCCAAGCGGCGTTGTCAACCGACAGCAAGGTGGCCATGGTTGCGTCATCGATGTCGAGGCCGGCAAGGTCGAGATCCGAAGCGCTGGGAACACGGCCGATGGCGGTGTCGTTAGCGCCTGCAGTGCCTTCAAGGCGCTCGACGATCCACTTAAGAACTCGGGAGTTCTCGCCAAAGCCTGGCCACAGGAACGAACCGTCGTCGCCCTTACGGAACCAGTTGACCCAGAACAATTTGGGAAGGTTCGACGCGTCAGTTGCTTCGCCGATTTCAAGCCAATGCTTGAAGTAATCGCCCATGTTGTAGCCACAGAACGGAAGCATGGCGAAGGGGTCGAAACGAAGTTCGCCGACCACGCCAGCAGCAGCTGCAGTCTTTTCCGAGCTCATGATCGAGCCGAGGAACACACCGTGGCGCCAATCGAATGATTCGGTCACCAACGGAACGTTGGTGGCGCGACGGCCGCCGAAAAGAATTGCCGAGATCGGCTCACCGGCAGGGTCTTGCCATTCGGGTGCGATCGACGGGCACTGTGCTGCCGGAGCAGTGAAGCGCGCGTTCGGGTGAGCAGCGGGGGAGTCCGAGGCCGGAGTCCAGTCGTTGCCCTTCCAGTCGATGAGGTGCGCAGGCGCTTCATCGGAAAGGTCTTCCCACCAGATATCGCCATCGTCGGTGAGTGCGCAGTTGGTGAAGATCGAATTGCCCTTCACCGATTCAAGAGCGTTGAAGTTCGACTTGGCTGAGGTGCCAGGAGCAACGCCAAAGAAACCAGCTTCGGGGTTGATGGCGTAGAGACGACCATCGGCACCGAACTTCATCCACGCAATGTCGTCACCAACGGTTTCGACCTTCCAACCCGGAAGGGTGGGGATGAGCATCGCCATGTTGGTCTTGCC
>CAEZTG010000219.1_pt1 | contig 3783 bp, 3 predicted proteins | sample 7264141 | NCBI WGS metagenome assembly CAEZTG01 (sample SAMEA6813797, study PRJEB35770) | uncultured Microthrixaceae bacterium | biome: Freshwater; feature: Freshwater reservoir; material: water | place: Czech Republic | collected 2015-06-16 | depth 0.5m m | reverse complement strand
TTGGCCTTGCAGTCAGCGATGACCGCTGTGTAGACGCCCGCATAGGAAGAGTCGGGAATGACGGCCTTGCAGTCCTGGCGTTCGCCTTCTGGATTCCACATCTTTCCGCTGTCGCGGATCATGGCGGGCATCGAAGCGTCGACGATGACATCGCTCGGCACATGCAGGTTGGTGATGCCCTTATCGGAATCGACCATTGCCAGTTCGGGGCCATTCAACATTGCGATTGAGATGTCGGCTTCGATGGCGGTCTGCTGTGTGTCGGAAAGCGTTTCGATGCGGGAAAGCACATCGGCCATGCCGTCGTTCACGTTGACGCCGAGACCTTCGAATGCAGCCGGGTGCTTGGTGAACACGTCACCGAAGTATGCGTTCACTGCGTGACCGAAGATGATGGGGTCGGAGACCTTCATCATCGTGGCCTTGAGGTGAATCGAGAACAGAACGTTCTGTGCTTTGGCATCGGCAATCTGCGCAGCAAGGAATGCGTCGAGTGCCTTGGCGCTCATGAATGTTGCGTCAACGATCTCGCCCGCAAGAACTGGAAGCTTTTCTTTCAGCACGGTGGTGGTGCCGTCGTTGCTCACGAGTTCGATCTTGAGCGTGTCGGCCTTTTCGAACGTGACCGACTTTTCGTTTGAGAAGAAGTCGTTGGCTCCCATTGTGGCGACGTGCGTCTTTGAATCGGCGGCCCAGGCACCCATGGAATGCGGATGCGACGTGGCGTAGTTCTTGACCGACAGCGGCGCGCGGCGATCGGAGTTTCCTTCGCGCAGCACCGGGTTCACGGCCGAGCCCTTGATTTTGTCGTACTTGGCCTGAATGTCTTTTTCGGCCGCGGTTTGCGGATCTTCGGGGTAGTTCGGAACGTCGTAGCCCTTGGACTGCAGTTCTTCGATCGCAGCCTTGAGCTGCGGAAGCGAAGCAGAAACGTTCGGAAGTTTGATGACGTTGGCTTCGGGACGGGTGACGAGTTCACCGAGTTCGCCAAGATCGTCGCTAATGCGCTGATCGGCGGTGAGGGCCTCGGGGAAGGTGGCGAGGATGCGACCGGCCACGGAAATGTCTCGGAGTTCGACCTCAACACCGGCAACGTTGGTGAACGCATTGACCACCGGCAACAGCGACTTAGTCGCCAGAGCGGGGGCTTCATCGGTGTGGGTGTAAATGATCGTGTGACTGTCGGTCGCCATGGCCTTTTCCGGTGTCGTCGAACGAGTGTGAATGGCCCATGACGCTAGTTCCCCCAAGTGATTGAGTTCCCATTTGGTCTGGGCGCAAGGGGTCTTGGGATTGGGATGGGGACTGAGTGGGGACCGCAAAGTGATTGACCGATGTGAGGAGTGCCTGCAAAATGCATGCATGCCTTCGATCTCGATCAGGAACGTGCCAGAAGCGACTCGTGACGCCTTGGCTGCGAAGGCGGCGCTGGCCGGTCAGTCGCTGCAGGAATATCTGCTGGCCCAGCTGGTCGAGATCGGCGGTCGCGTCGAACTGGCGGAAATCCTGGCGGAAATGAACAACATCGCGTCAGTGTGGGAGAGCTCAGTGACGAGCGAGCAGATTCTTGATGCCGTCCACGACGGCCGTCGCGAGGCTGACGAGAAGTGGGAACGCTTATGAGGGTGGTCGTCGATGCGTCGGTGATGATCACCGCCAACCGCGTTGGCCCGGCCGCTGAGCGGGCTCGAAACGAGATTGCAGACAACGCACTTGTTGCTCCACATTCGTTGGGCGTCGAAGTCGTGCAGGGCTTTCGTCGACTGGTTTCTTCAGGAGAATGTTCCGAAGCCATCGCTCAACGGGCGATCTGGAATGTGAACCGACTCCACATCGACCGGCTTCCGTTTGAACCGTTCGCCAATCGGGTCTGGGAACTTCGTCACAACGTCACGGCTCACGACGCTTGGTATGTCGCAATTGCTGAACGTTTGGGTGTCCCGGTCGTGACGACCGATCGTCGTTTGGCGAACGCCACCGGGCCGCTGTGTGAATTCCGGGTGCTCTGAACCCGCCTTCGCATGCTGGGGCAAAAAGCCGATGGGCCCCGCCGAAGCGAGACCCATCGTTGCGAGCGGAGAGGGTGGGATTCGAACCCACGGGCGGTGTTACCCGCCACCTCCTTAGCAGGGAGGCCCGATCGGCCGGACTCTGGCACCTCTCCATATGCAGGGTTGCAACATACAGGGCAAACCCCTGCGATTTCGAATGGCGGGGTTTCGTTTGGCGGGATCGTCAATCGAGTGGACGTAGGTGTGCCGTGGCCTCGACGAGTGCGGCGGCGGCGGCCACGACGATCGGACGCTGTTCAGGCCCTTCAGTGTTGGGGTAGGTGTCCGAGCCTCGCCCGTAGTTCACAAGTTCCCAGCGGTAGATCACGCCGTTGACTGTCATCTCGCCCACGGCGAACCACTGGCCAGAACGATTATTCGTGATTTGGTACCCACCTGAAGAGTTCGAGCCCGGGACGGTGATGCCTCTCACATACGGGTCGTACACGGTGACGCCGATCCCGAGCCCCAGATTCCCTGCGGCGAACGCGCAACCTGTCGAATCCGAACTTTGAAGGGTCACGGTGCTCCCGAGCGCCTCGCTAAGGAACTCCGTTGTGATGTCTCCGCACGGGTATGCGAGGACGCGTGTCGGAGGGATGGGGACACACGGCGGTGCGTTCTTCGTGCCGCAAGCGACTGTTCCGTTGCTCATCTCGCTGGGGGTCGAGTCAGCCGAGTTGCTGTTTGACCCGCAGGCGGAGAGAGCTGCGCACGCGAGCACCACGACGACGCCCCGGAGAACTCTTGACGCTTCCAGCATTCGACTCCCCCAGTCGATCTGAATGGCGGAAGGAGGGGGATTCGAACCCCCGGAGGCTTTCACCTCGACGGTTTTCAAGACCGTTGCATTCGTCCGCTCTGCCACCCTTCCGCCCGAGACAATAGCGACTCGGTCGTGGTCGGCCCCAATGGGCAGGTTGGGTGTCGGATGGTTGCTGGTCAGTCGACGCGGTTGCGAAGTTCGGTAATCCAGTCCGAAGCCTTGGACTGAGCGTCGGCCACTTCCTGGCGCAGTGCATGGCCGTGTTCGCCGGCGGCGGGGTAGGACCCCATGAACTTCACTTCGGCGTGCTTGGACTTCAGCGAACGCAGCGCGTCGGCCACAACCTCATCGGCGATATGGCCTTCGAGATCGATGAGGAAGCAGTAGTCGCCCAGGCCACGGCGAGTGGGGCGTGACTCGAGCTTGGTGAGGTTGATGCCACGTGCGGCGAACTCTTGAAGGATCGACAACAACGAACCGGGTTCGTCAGCACGCTGAAAGACAACGATTGAGGTTTTGTCATGCCCGGTTGGGGCCGGAATTGTTTTCGGTGCAACGAGAACAAAGCGCGTCGCGTTGTCATCGTGATCTTCAATTTCAGAAGCAAGAACGTTGAGGCCATAGACCTCAGCGGCGCGTGCTGGTGCAATAGCTGCACCGTTTGTGGCGAGTTCGTCGGTGGCTTCGGCCAACATGCGCGCGGCTTCAGCGGTGGAATTTGATGCTTCGGCAATCGCGTTCGGAAGGTTCGCGTTCATGTACTTGCGACACTGTGCGAGCGCGTGCGGGTACGACCAGATTTGCGTGATATCTCCAAGCTTCACGCCTGGTCGGGCCATGAGCTCAAGATGAATGGGCAGAACGATTTCTCGCTGAATAAGCAGATCGGAATCGAACGCGAGCGCGTCTTGGGTGATGTTGACCGTTCCCTCGATGGCGTTCTCAAGCGCAAGGAAGGCGTAATCG
>CAEZTG010000218.1_pt1 | contig 3799 bp, 4 predicted proteins | sample 7264141 | NCBI WGS metagenome assembly CAEZTG01 (sample SAMEA6813797, study PRJEB35770) | uncultured Microthrixaceae bacterium | biome: Freshwater; feature: Freshwater reservoir; material: water | place: Czech Republic | collected 2015-06-16 | depth 0.5m m | reverse complement strand
CTTCGGATTCGAGGCTGGCGATATCCACGTCATGCGCAATGCCGGAGCTCGAATCACGCCCGACATGCTTCGTTCGCTCATCAAATCAGTGAACCAACTTGAAGTCGACCGCATAGCGATCATGCACCACACCGACTGCGGTGCCGCCAAGATCGATCTTCCGGGGCTACGGGCCAAGGTCCTTGCCGCAACTGGTTCCGATCCCGACAACATTGATTTCCATCTCATCGGCGATCAGATCGCGGCACTCGAAGCCGATATCGAGGCCGTGCGCACCTGCCCTTATCTACCTGTGGGCACTGCAGTTGCCGGCTTCCTCTACGACGTCACAACGGGTATCGCTCACCCGCACGACTCGACCTTCGTCGGCTAATTCCCAAGCCGACGCCAATCGCGCTCGGCCGAAGCCAAAGCCGTTGTCGACTTAGACGTCGAGGAATCGGGAGACAGCAATACCGGCGCCGATTGCACCAATTGCAATGCCGACGACACCAAGCGTGATGAAGATAACGGTCATCTCGCCACCGCTTACCTGGAACCCACCGACAAGGGGGATGTCCTGTGCACTTGGCAACCACTTCTGGAAGAACGGTTTAAACGCTGCGAGCGCGCCGATCGCCACGAATGCCCCAACCAAGCCTTGAATGAGACCTTCCAGCATGAACGGCACTCGAATAAACCAGTTAGTAGCACCGACGAGTTTCATCACTTCAATTTCTCGGCGACGAGCGAACATTGCCATTCGAATCGTGTTGAGGATGAGGAGACCTGCTGCTCCCAAGAGAAATGCAGCGATCACAAAAATACCCACGGTGAGTCGACTCGAAAGTTGCTGAATAAGACGAATCGTCTTCGAGGCAAAGACAACTTGATCGACACCTGAACGCCCCTCAAACGTGAGTCCAAGTGATTCAACCGCGTCAACGTCCTTATTCACCGGTTCAATCCGGAACGAGGGCGGGAGATCTTCGGCGGTCACGCTGTCGATGAGCTCAGGTGAATCGGCGAAGAGGCTCTTGAACTCGCTGTACGCCTGCTGCTGATCGACGAAGACGACCTTTGAAACCTCAGGGCTTTGATCGAGATCGTTCTGCAGCGAATCAATCTGTTGCTGCGTGGCGTCAATTCGCAAGAACACCACAAACTCAATGCCGCCTTGCCAGCGCTGGGTGGCATTTTCAACGCCGGATCGAAGCATGAGTGATGCGCCAACCAACGCGAGGGAGACCGCAACCGTCATAATCGACGCGAGCGTGATCGTGACGTTACGTCCGAGATTCGAAGTGGTCTCGCGGACGAGATAATCAAACTTGACTGGCATCGGATCGTCCTATTCGTAGACGCCGCGCGCCTGGTCGCGAACGATGGAACCGCGATCAATTTCAATCACTCGTCGACGCATGGTGTCGACGATGCCACGATCATGGGTGGCCATAACCACGGTTGTACCGGTCTTGTTGATGCGGTCGAGCAACTTCATAATGCCGACCGATGTCGCTGGATCAAGGTTTCCTGTTGGTTCATCGGCCAGAAGAATGAGCGGACGGTTCACAAATGCTCGAGCGACCGAGACACGCTGCTGTTCTCCACCAGAGAGTTCCGTAGGGAAACTGTCGGACTTATGACCGAGACCTACAAGGTCGAGAATGGCCGGAACCTGACTTTCGATCACGCTGCGAGGCCGACCGATGACCTCGAGGGCGAAGGCAACATTCTCAAAAACCGTCTTGGTCGGAAGAAGCTTGAAGTCCTGAAAGATGCAGCCGATGTTGCGGCGCAGATAGGGAATCTTCCAACTGGAGAGTCCACCAATGTCCTTACCGGCCACATAGATATGGCCCTGTTCCGGAGTCTCTTCCTTGTTGAGAAGCCGAATGAAGGTCGACTTTCCAGAGCCTGAGGCACCCACGAGGAAGACGAATTCGCCCTTGGCGATCTCGACGTTGGCGTCGCGCAATGCAACGGTCGAGTTCTTGTAGGTCTTGGTGACGTTTTCGAGAGTAATCATGATGAGGGGGTGCCCAGCGGGACTGAACGCCTACGAGGCTAGACGGGCAGGGCTGGCAATTGGTGCCACTCCGCTGACCCGCACCAGTACAACGATCCCGCCGATGCACCTAGGCGATCCCAGACAAATGGCGCCATCATCGCGACTGCGCGTTCCTCAGTCGTCGTCGGCCTCGTGAAGCGCACGAGCAATCGCTGGATCAAGGGTCCAGGCTGCAGATGGCAGGTGATGCTCCTTCGTCCACGTCACTGTAAGAACATCACTGTCGGAATCGGCGAGCATCGCTGCTCCTATCTCGGGGTGTCGTCGATAGATTCCGACCGAACGCTTCCACGAAGACCTCGACGACGACCATCGCGAAGCATCCGATTCAGATTTCACAACACAGACAGCAAGCACCGTCGCGACGACTCGACCCGGAGTGCGCAGACCCGATGCCACCTTTCCGCAATCGTGAAGGAGTGCAGCGGCGAGCACCGGCCGCGTTGCCTTCGGACCCAATGACAATTCGACCCGCCGGGCGACGGCGGCGGAATGACGCCGATCCGGCCCTGACAATGAACCCCAGATGGCGCGCTCACCGGGCAAAAGTTGCGATTCCGCCCATACCTGTTCTGCACGAGACGGACCGCCAGGTCGAAGGCTGCCAAAGAACCGCCGAACCAAATGACTGAGGCGGGACATAGAGCAGTGACGGTTCTCTAGACCAGATGTGCGCTGCAAGAGCGCGCCTGGGGCATTTCGGCAAGAACGGAATCGTCGATCGGATTGCCGCAACTGTCACAGAGACCGTACGAACCTGCGTCGAGACGCTCGAGCGCAAGTTCGACACCATCAAGTTCCTCGCGAAGCGATGAGGCCAACTGGCGATCATCGAGTTCGCCGCCATCAACGACCGTTATCGAATCAGCAATAACCACGTTGCCTTCGGAGTCAGCAGCAATGAGGTGTTCCTCGACCATGACATCACCCTCGGCGTCGACGATTGTGATGATTTCGTCAAGAACAACGTCGCCGTCTTCGTCGAAGATCGCCACGGTTTCGTCGATCATGAGGTCGCCTTCGTCGTCGGTAACGATCGTCACATCGTCGATGACGACAACGCCCTGACCATCAACTTCGAGAATGTCGATGGTTTCCACGTGTTCGCCGATGACGGATCCGTCCTCGTCGAGGATGTCCTCAGACAAAACAATTTCGTCGACAAGTTCTACCTCGTTGTCGGAAAATCGATCGGGGGCAGACCATTCACCTGAGTTACTCATGACCCTGAGGCTAGCGGCGAGATGCCTGAGCCCGCGGATGAGCCGCCTCGTACACCGCGAAAAGTCTGTCGTTCGAGACCATCGTGTACACCTGCGTCGTTGCGATAGAAGCGTGACCCAGTAGTTCCTGCACTGCCCGAATATCAGCTCCGTGATCAAGCATGTGTGTGGCGCAGGAGTGGCGCAAAACGTGTGGAGTCAGACGAGCACCAAGCCCGGCGGCGTCTCCATATTTTCGGACAATCGCCCACGCTCCTTGGCGCCCGAGGCGACCGCCGCGGGCGTTCAGGAAGACAGCATCCGCGTCAGTACGAGTCGCGAATCGTTCTGGGGCGAGCGCCCCACGCCCTCCCTCCTCAAGCCAACTCGCCAACGCGACGCGCGCCCAGCGTCCAATCGGAACGACGCGTTCTTTCGAACCTTTTCCGAAGAGTCGAAGCAATCCAGCATCGAGGTCAACGTCACCAAGACTCAAGGCACAAACTTCTGAGATACGCGCGCCCGTTCCGTAGAGCACCTCAAGGAT
>CAEZTG010000215.1_pt1 | contig 3857 bp, 2 predicted proteins | sample 7264141 | NCBI WGS metagenome assembly CAEZTG01 (sample SAMEA6813797, study PRJEB35770) | uncultured Microthrixaceae bacterium | biome: Freshwater; feature: Freshwater reservoir; material: water | place: Czech Republic | collected 2015-06-16 | depth 0.5m m | reverse complement strand
CTCGGCGACAACACGAGTGTGGTCACTCTCTCAGGCTCGATTGTTTCTGGAAACTCCTCGGGCGTCGCAGGTGCTGCGGATTTCGGGCTGTATTCAGCACTTCCCAGCGACACCGGATCAATCACCGCGACCAACTCCCTCATCGGCGAGGTCGACTCTCGGATCACCGTGAACGGCACGAACAACGTGAGCTCAACGAGCCCAATGCTCGGTGCACTCACCAACAACGGCGGACCCACCAAGACCATGGCCCTGCTCACCGGATCACCAGCAATCGATGCAGGCCCCAACCCCGTGGCCACATTTACCGGCAACGAGTTTGACCAGCGCGGTGCTGGCTACGCTCGAGTCGTTGGCGGGCTTGTCGATATCGGTGCCTTCGAGGCCCAGCCGTCTTCGGAGCCCATCGCACCCTCATTCACTGGCTGACGACGCAACACCGTCACATTCAAATCTGAACAACAAGAAGGCCCGGCCACTTGACCGGGCCTTCTGCGTTCTCTCTCGGCCGCATCCGTGGTTGACTGTTCCGATCCTGTTGTACCAACTTGTCACCGATTTTGAACAGGGACCCATGACCACCACCGAAGCCACCACTCCCGCGTTGAACCGAGCAGAACGCCGATCCCTCGCTCGCACCGGAAGCGCCCTCGGTGGCGCCGGCGTTCTCGTCGCCGGCAGCGCCGCTGCGCTGCTCACCGCATTCGCTGGGTCAGCCAGTGCCGCTTCGACCATCACCGTCGACTCAAACGCAGACGGCGTCGCTGTTGCCGGCAACTGCAGCGACAACACTCCCGGCAACTGCAGATTGCGCGATGCAGCAGCACTTGCGGTCAGTGGCGACACCATCACCTTCGACTCATCCATCTCGAACATCACGCTCACCAACGGAACCATCAACACCCAAGCAGTGAGCATCACCGGCCCAGGCGCAGCGGCACTCACCATCACGACCACTGCAGATCCCAAGGCGTACGACATGTTCAGCATCGGCGGAACCGGCGATGTTGTCATCAGTGGTCTGACGATCACCAAAAACGCTATTCATGCTGTGAACACCGGAACGTTCACCCTTGAAGACGTGATGATCTCGGGTTCAAGCGGTTGGTATGGAGGCGCCCTCTACGCCAGCGGCGGTATCACCGAACTCAACATCATTGATTCCAACTTCGACAACAACACCTCTTCTGACGGTGCTGGTGCTATTCATATCTTCCAGGCCGAAAACGTGACCGTCAGTGGTTCGACATTCACGAACAATCAGAGTGACGAAAGCGGAGGGGCCCTCTACCTAGCGCAGGCAAATGATTTCACGGTGATCAATTGCGTTATGAACGACAATTCGGCTTCAGGATCCGGTGGTGCATTGTTTGTCCGCGGCTTAGCGGGGGTCACGACAATTACGGACACCACGATTGACTCCAATCATGCAGATGGTTCCGGCGGCGGCATCAGTACCTCGATTCAAGCCGGAAATGGCGATAGCGGAATCATCAACATCAACAACAGCACCCTGTCGAATAACACTTCTGACGCGTCGGGCGCGGGTCTTGCGTTCTTCAATTCTGATGGCAGTGTCGCGACGATCAATAACTCAACGATCACCGGGAATGCTGCTGCCATAGCCGGAGGCGGTGTCGCCGTCGGCCGGGATTTTTCGCTTCACTTGAATCAATCGACCATCAGCGCAAACAGCGCTGCAGGGATTTACCTGAACGATGGCGGCGGCGGAATCTCGATCTATGACGAGTTAAGTGTCGTGACAATGTCCGGCACGATCGTTTCGGGCAATACCTCCACTGTCGTCGGTGCTGCCGACTTCGGTCTCTATCAATACGACGGAAGCGAAACCGGTTCGTTCACCGCAACGAACTCGATCATCGGCGAGGTCGACTCTCGGATCACCGTGAACGGCACAAACAACGTGAGCTCAACGAACCCAATGCTCGGTGCTCTCGCCAACAACGGCGGACCCACCAAGACCATGGCCCTGCTCACCGGATCACCAGCAATCGATGCAGGCCCCAACCCCGTAGCCACATTCACTGGCAACGAGTTTGACCAGCGCGGTGCTGGCTACGCCCGAATCATTGGCGGTCTTGTCGATATCGGTGCCTTTGAGGCCCAGCCGTCTTCGGAGCCCGCCACGGAGCCCATCGCACCCTCATTCACTGGCTGACGACGCAACGCCGTCACCACCGCATCTGAACATCAAGAAGGCCCGGCCACTCGGCCGGGCCTTCTCTGTGCTCTCGTCTCTTCGGGGGGCGGAGTCAGAGACGAGCGGGTGTTCCGGGGAACTCAGTTGGTTTCCGGAGCGGCTGGTCCGCGCTTGGCTCCCTGACCGCCACGAGGGCCACCTTCGGGACGAGGGTTGTTGACTCGCTCGGTGACACGCTCGGTGACGTTGGCCAGCTTCTCGTCAGCCTCGGCCTGAGTGAGCTCGCCTGAAGCAACTTCCTCGTTGATGTGATTTGTCGCTGACGCAACAAGTGCATCAACAACAACCTGGACGTTGACTCCCTTGTCAGCAGCGACCTGCGCAAGCGTCTGTCCACCCTTGAGAGCGGTGTGGAGTTCATCGGCAGTCATACCAAGGGCCTGAGCAGCGACATCCATGCCCGGACCGCCCTTGCCGCCACGGCCACGTTCACCGCGCTCAGGCATGTCGGCCTTAAGCGCTGCGATTACCGCATCGGCCTGAGCCTGGGTGATGGTGCCCGCATCGACGAGTGGCTTGAGGGTCTCATTGAGCCGCACTGACGGGTCGGGACGATTCGCCGGAGCGGTTGCAGTAGTGCTTGAGGTGCTTTGGGCGCCAGAGACGGCGGGCACGGCAATGAGGCCAGCGGCGGATCCGACGATGAGGCCAGCGCCGAGACTGATGGATACGAGTTTCTTGTTCATTGTGAGGCTCCTTGGTGGGGTGTTCATGGGGGTGTTGGTGTGGGGTGTCCGTTGGGGACAGACACAGCATCAACTTCGTGGGTAAGGAGCCCCTGAATGAAAGGTGAGAATTTCGAAAGAATCCCGAAATCTTTCGAAGTGCAGAAATAGCTTACGAATCCGCCATATCAATGGCGGCGAAATCGGGCTGACGACGCTCGGCCAGCGCCACCATTGCTTCCATGTTTGCTGGTCGACCCATCAGGTACGCGAACGCAGCGTTCTCGCGTTCACGTGCCGCATCAATCTGCGGTTTGATCGCCGCCATGATCGTCTTCTTCGATTCGACGAGCGATGAAATCGATTTCGATGCAAGAACGCGCGCGTGCTTCATCGTTTCTTCCATCAACTCGTCGGGTTCACTGACCTTCCAAGTAATGCCCATTTCGAGACATTCCTGCGCCGACAACCACTCGGAGCTCATGAGCGCCCATGTCGCGTTGTGACGACCGATCAGTGCGGGGAACGTGTAACTACTCGCGGCTTCAGGCGCCACTGCAAGCGCTGTAAATGGGCAACGAACGCGTGCCTCAGTCGACATAAACACAAGATCGGAAAGCGCAAGCATTGTTGCGCCGATACCAAGCGCCATTCCGTTCACCGCACAGATCAATGGCTTCGGAAAGTCGACGAGGTTGTCGACGAGACCCGGGAACCCATGCCGACCATTTTCGATTCCACCGGTGTTACGCATTGCCATTTCAACAACGTCGGTGCCGGCCGAGAATGAACGCCCGGTTCCGGTGATGATGACAACGGCAACCGAGTTATCGGCAGCAGCCTCGATAAGGGCATCTGCGGTGGCGTCGTAGAGCGCTTCGTTGAACGCATTGAGTGCGTCGGGACGATTCAATGTGATGGTGCGAATGCGATCGACGTCGGTGATTTCGAGCACGGTTTCCCCCTGAGCG
>CAEZTG010000199.1_pt1 | contig 4281 bp, 5 predicted proteins | sample 7264141 | NCBI WGS metagenome assembly CAEZTG01 (sample SAMEA6813797, study PRJEB35770) | uncultured Microthrixaceae bacterium | biome: Freshwater; feature: Freshwater reservoir; material: water | place: Czech Republic | collected 2015-06-16 | depth 0.5m m | reverse complement strand
TTGCGCCCACCGGTGCCGCAGGCACTGGCCACTTCGGGCGTGACCATCACCCGGGGACGCTGAATGTCTCGAGCGTTCCTGAGCCTCGGCTCGAACATGGGTGATTCATGGTCGCTTCTTCGCGAAGCGGTGAGTTCGCTTGACTCGGTTGTTGCCGTGTCGCCGGTGTACCGAACAGAACCGGTCGGTGGCCCCGATCAAGAACCGTTCCTCAACATCGTGATTGAGCTCGACACCGATCTGAGCGCGCGCGAACTGTTGGGTGTTTGCCATCGGTTGGAATCAGCAGCGAATCGCGTTCGTACGGTTCGTTGGGGCCCGCGCACTCTCGATGTCGACATCATTTGGATCGATGGCATCACCGTCGCGGAACCTGATCTCGAAGTTCCGCATCCACGTATGCGATTGCGGCGGTTTGTGATGGCGCCGTTGGCTGACCTTGCTCCTGATGTTGCTGGTCCCGATTGGGCCGATCGCGCCGAGGGCCACGTAGATCGCGTCGGACCTCTCGACGCCGAACCGGGATGAACTCGAACCACTCGGTCCGGGTTGTCGGACCGGGTCGGGCCGGTGGCGCACTCTCGAGTGCGTTGACGAAGGTTGGTTGGACGGTGCTTGCACCTGTTCGCCATGGTGATGCTCTTGCCGACGCTGCAAAAGACGTGGATCTTTTGCTTCTCGCGACGCCAGATGGAGCAATCGGAGAAGTTGCTGCCTCGATTACGCCTGTCGAGACAACCGTGGTCGCTCATCTTTCAGGAGCACGCGGGCTTGATGTCTTGGCAACACATCCCTTGCGAGCAGCACTTCATCCACTGACGTCGATGCCAACTGCTGACGTCGGTGCTGAGCGCCTGGCGCGGGGCGCGTGGTTTGCGCTCGATGCAAGTACCAAAGAAGCGATGACGATTGTTGAATCGGTGGTGACTGCGTTAGGTGGGCGCTCATTCGTTGTGAACGACGAACATCGGGTTGCGTACCACGCGGCAGCAGCGATCGCCTCGAATCATGTTGTTGCGTTGCTTGGGTCGGCCGAACGAGTCGCCGCCTCGGCGGGCGTGCCGCTTGAGGCGTATCTCGAACTTGTTCGTGCCACGATCGACAACATCGAAGACCTCGGCGTGGCCGATGCCCTCACTGGTCCTGTGGCGAGGGGCGACTGGGAGACGGTTGCTCGTCATCGAGAAGACATCGACCCGTCAGAACTCGCGTTGTACGACGCATTGGTCGAAGCCGCTCAACGCGTGGTGGACTCTCGAACCGCAGTTACCGACACCACAAACAACGCAAACCCCCGAACGGAACCTTGATGCTGGTCCTTTCTACAAAGGCAGAGTTTCGCGAGCACCTCGAAAACGTTCGCGCCCTCGGGCGAACGGTTGGGCTCGTGCCAACAATGGGTGCGTTGCACGAGGGCCATTTGTCGTTGCTTCGTGCGGCTGCCGCTGATTGCGATGTCGTTGCTCTCACGATCTTTGTGAATCCATTGCAGTTCGGTGCAGGCGAAGACCTCAGTGCCTACCCACGGCCGCTTGATCGCGATTTGGAACTCGCTGAAGAAGCGGGTGCCGATGTCGTGTTCACGCCAAGCACCGACGAGATGTACCCGGAACCAACCCTCAGTGCGGTTCATGTCGACCAGCTCACTGATGGAATGGAAGGCGCGAGTCGCCCAACGCATTTCGACGGTGTCACAACCGTTGTCACGAAACTGTTCAACATCGCGGGCCCGAGCCGTGCCTATTTCGGCGAGAAGGACTTCCAGCAACTTGCCGTCGTTCGTCGGATGGCCGCCGATCTTGACCAGCCCGTCACTGTCATCGGATGCCCCATCGTCCGTGAGGCCGATGGCTTGGCGATGTCGAGCCGCAACATCTATCTGTCATCATCTGAGCGTGAAGCGGCCACTGTCATCAGCCGGGCGCTTCGGGCGGGTGCGGCGATGATCTCGGCGGGTGAGGGCGATCCTGCAGTGATCGAAGCGCATATGGCCTCAATTATTGAAGCGGAACCCCTCGCCGAACTCGACTATGCGGTCGTGGTTGAACCCGATTCGCTTCGTACGCCGGCCGAACTTCTGAGTGGCACAAACGTTCGATTGCTCATGGTCGCCAAAGTCGGATCACCGCGATTACTCGACAACCTCGGTGTCGACGTACCGTAGGAACCAACACCCGCACGGTGACCGCACGCGGCGCCAAGCTGAAGGAGCACACGTTGCATCGTCGAATGATGAAATCAAAGATCCACCGCGCTCGCATTACTGACGCCAACCTCCATTACGTAGGTTCCATCACCCTCGATACGCAATTGATGGAGCAAGCCGACATTCGTGAATGGGAGCAGGTGCAGGTTGTCGATATCGACAACGGCGCTCGGTTTGAGACCTACGCCATTCCTGGCGGTCCCGGCACGGTGTGTCTGAACGGTGCCGCAGCACGTTTGGTGCAGCCGGGCGATCGGATCATCGTGATCACGTACGCGGACTACGACGAAGCAGAACTTGAGGACTACACACCCCGGGTCGTGCATGTCGATGGAACGAATCGAATCATCGATGAATTCGAGGCAGTGACTATCGCTGCCGAGGAATCTCCCGTTCGATTCCGAGCCTGAACCCGTTCTTCGGTCAGACTGCACACCTGTGACCGCTGAACTCGATCTTCTCGTGGTGGGTTCCGGCGTGGCCGGGCTCTCTGCTGCAGTGCGGGCAGCAGCCCAGCCCGGAGTTCGTGTTGGCGTGCTCACCAAGGGCCCCTTGGAACAGTCGACCACTCGTTGGGCCCAAGGTGGCGTTGCCGCCGTTCTCGGTGGTGATCCCGATTCCACCGACCTGCATTTGGCCGACACCCTGGCTGCGGGCGCTGGCCTTTGCGATGTCGATGCCGTTCGCGTGTTGGTTGAAGAAGGACCAGTTCGCGTTCGTGACCTCGTCGCTCTTGGTGCACGGTTCGACCGTGATGCCGATGGAAAGTTTGAACTTGCCCGTGAAGGTGGACATTCGCTTCCGCGAATCGTGCATGCCGGTGGTGTTGCAACTGGCGCCGAAATCGAACGAGCACTCGTGGCTGCGGTGCGAAGCGAAGCAACGGAAATTCACGAACACGCATTCGCTCTCGATCTTGTGATTGAGAACGGTCGCTGTGTTGGCGTGCGTGCCTCGCTCGCCGACGGAACCGTTGAAATTGTTCGTGCTCGCAACGTGTTGCTTGCTTCAGGCGGAGCAGGGCAGATCTTCTCAGTCACTACCAATCCCCTCGAAGCAACCGGCGACGGAATCGCCATGGCGCTGCGCGCTGGTGCAGCAGTTGCTGATGTCGAGTTCGTTCAGTTCCATCCGACCGCACTGCACCATCCGCGGATGCCCCGGCCATTGTTGTCGGAAGCCCTACGTGGCCACGGCGCGCTGATTCGTGACATCAACGGCGAACGATTTGTAGACGAAATGCTTCCGCGCGATCAGGTGAGCCGAGCGATGGTTCGACGAATGATCGAACTCCATACTGATCATTGTTTGCTCGACGTGACTGGCCTCGATCAGTTCGACGTTCGTTTCCCGACAATCGCTGCGATGCTTAGCGGCCTCGACTTCGATCCCGCGACCGACCTCCTCCCGATTGCGCCTGCTGCGCATTACTTGTGCGGGGGAGTTGTCACTGATCTGAAGGGCGCAAGCAGCCTTCCGGGGTTGTGGGCGGCTGGCGAGGTCGCATGTTCGGGCGTGCACGGTGCGAATCGATTGGCATCTAACTCTTTGCTTGAGGGCATGGTGTTTGGTGCGCGCGTTGTCGAAGCAATCGAAAGCGGCAGCGATGGTCCTGATCGAACAGGTGCGATGCGCGCGCTTCACGGTGACGGCGGCCGTCGACTCGAGGGCTGGACGACACCTGCCCCGCTTTCGGCTGGAGCCCCCGGCGATGCCGACGCGATCTCAACTGCCCGAGATGACATGCAGTGGGCAATGACGGTTGGTGCGGGTGTGGTGCGCGACGCGACGTCCCTGGAGGCCACCGAACGCAAGGTTGACCACGCCCGAGACCTCGCCAATGGTTCAGGAGTTGCCTCGTGGGAACTGGCCAATTTGGCTGCGGTTGCTTCGGCGCTGCTCGTTGCGGCCGATGCCCGCACGGAAAGCCGTGGCGCTCACACCCGTGACGACTGGCCCGAATCGGACCCAGATCTGGCTCTGCGATTGGTGATCGCCTGACCAGTTCGCCCCGATCGGGCTCGGCAGGGCAGGCTTTGGGAATGTCCGATCTGCTCCAGCCGCCCCGAGTCGTT
>CAEZTG010000198.1_pt1 | contig 4298 bp, 4 predicted proteins | sample 7264141 | NCBI WGS metagenome assembly CAEZTG01 (sample SAMEA6813797, study PRJEB35770) | uncultured Microthrixaceae bacterium | biome: Freshwater; feature: Freshwater reservoir; material: water | place: Czech Republic | collected 2015-06-16 | depth 0.5m m | reverse complement strand
CTGGTTTGCTGCGGTCGTCGCGTTGATCGCGTCAGCTGCAGTCATATCCCAGCGGCCCGCTGAATCGAATTGCCATAAGCCGATACCAGGGCTGAAGAATGCATTTACATATGGGCCAGTTGTGCGGCTAAATGCAAAGAGATTGGCGTTCGACGCGCGCCCGCCGGAAGTGTTATCCCATCGAGACAACGTCATCGGAGACGGAAGTGAGCCACCGGCTTCGAAATAGGTGGGAACGATCATCATGGCGGCCAGGTGCGTCGATGAAAGTCCGCAGTTGTAATTGGGATCAGGCTGTTCTGCGCCTGCGAGTTTCGTTTCTGCCGTTCTTGCGGCTGCCTCGCGAATCGCGTCAAGTGGCCCTTGGCCGAAGTTGCGTCCCGATGTTGCCGGCATGAGCAGCTCTGGCATACATCCCGCAGACACCACAATGACTCCGACAACAAATCCGATCATCGCCAAGGAACGTCGAAGTCGACGTGAACCCGTTCGCTTAGCTGTCGGAGTGGGGGCGTTCATACAGACCTCTGATGAGACACGTGAAAACACGCTCTCCGCCCACCAAGATCCTAGCGAAGGGCTCGGAGAAAGCCTCGACAGTCCGATTTTCCCCTCAGAAAGGGTAAATCAGAGGTCGAAATGCGGTGCGTGCGGCGTGCAGTACTGGTCGTACTCCGCAATCACGATCTCTTCTGGCTCGATTGAGCACGCCGGGCACTTGGGGTCCCGGCGGATCTTGTAGGTCATGAACGACTGCTCAAGGCTGTCGTAGGCCATCAATCGACCGGACAACGAATCACCGAGTCCGAGCAAGAGCTTGATTGCTTCAATCGCCTGGATCGAGCCGACAATGCCAGGAAGGACGCCAAGCACTCCGGCCTCGGCGCATGACGGCGCGAGCTCCGGTGGAGGCGGCTCGGGCAAGAAGCACCGGTAGCAAGGACCATCGTGCGGAAGGAACACAGTGATCTGTCCTTCAAACCGGAAGATTGATCCGTGGACAACTGGCGTGCCCGTCTTCAGCGATGCATCGTTGAGAAGGTAACGGCTTGGGAAGTTGTCAGCTCCGTCGACAACGAGGTCGTACTGCGAAAGCAGCTCTTCAACATTCGATGCATCGAGACGCATGTCATGGGTAATGACATTGACCTCAGGATTCAACAACTGAAGCGTCTTTGCCGCTGAGTCGACTTTGCGCATGCCAACGCGCTCAATGTTGTGAATGATCTGACGCTGAAGATTTGATTCATCGACAACATCCATATCGATAATGCCGATAGTTCCAACACCTGCTGCTGCGAGATACAGAGCAGAGGGCGAACCGAGGCCGCCGGCGCCAAGAAGGAGAATCTTCGAATCAAGGAGTTTGAGCTGACCTTCTTCACCAACTTCAGGGAGAAGAAGGTGTCGCTGGTAGCGATTGCGCTGCTCGGCACTCAGCGTGCGAGGGGCCGACCATTCAAGACCTTGGTCTTTCCATGCATTGAATCCGCCGTTCATTGAAAGAACATCGATGTACCCAAGTTCGCCGAGCGTCTTGGCTGCGAATGCCGAACGCACGCCGCCGGCGCAGAACACCACAACCTTTGATTCCCGATTGGGAATGCGACTCTCGACCTGAGCTTCGAGATGGCCGCGCGGAATAAAGACGGCGTTGGGAATAGCGCCCTGCTCAAACTCATCGGGCTCACGAACGTCGAGGAACACCGTGGCCGGTTGGGCGCGCAGCGCTTCTGCTTCGGCCGGTTCGATCTCGGTGATCTGGCTCTTGGTCTGCGAGAGGAGGTCTCGGAAGGTGGCCATGGGTTGCCTTTAGTGCTCGGGGGATCGAGCGAATCTCGCGCTCGGGAGCAAAACCCTACCGATTAGGTCGGCTTTCCGCCACCTTCAGCCATTGACCTACAAAATGGCCGGAAGAATCGCTGACGCCGAACCCTGCACGACAACTGTCGCCTGCGGGTCGAAGGGGGTCGATTCAGCGTTGACAATCACCACCGAGCGCCCAGCCTCCAACGCAACCTGCACCATCCCTGCAATTGGGTAGACCATGAGACTTGTGCCGACAGCAAGCAACACGTCGGCTTCTGTGGCTGCAATCTCTGCTCGCATGAGGTCAGCCGCTACTAACGATTGTCCGAACATGATCGTTGCCGACTTCATGATTCCGCCGCAGATCAGGCAGGGCGGGTCGGGGTCGCCGGCTCGCACTCGATCAAGTGCTTCCTCCATCGGACCTCGTGCGCCGCAATCGACACATTCCCACCGGTGCACCGTGCCATGAATCTCAACCACGTTGTCGGGCGAGCTCCCGGCAATGACATGGAGACCATCAATGTTCTGCGTCACCAATGTGTGGAGACGTCCTGACCGCTCGAGATCGACCAAGGCCCGATGGCCATCATTCGGCGAAGCGGTGAACATGTCTGATTCGAGCCTGATTTGCCAGGCGTCTCGTCGCACCTGGGGGTCGGCCAAGTAGTGCTGAATGGTTGATCGCTTCTCGGCCTCGGGGTTGCGGGTCCAGACGCCGTTTGGCCCCCGGAAATCGGGAATACCCGAGTCAGTACTGATCCCGGCCCCCGTCAGCACCGCCACCGACGACGCGGAGCGAAGGACACGACGAGCGGTCTCGATCGCTTTTGGGTCACTCTCATCTGCGGCCTCAGGCATGGCTCAATTGTGGCCTACTCCAAGCACATTGCCGAGAGCCGGGGCAACAAAACCGACTGGAGTAACCTCACAACCAATGCAGGACAGGGCCAACAATCGTGACCGGGTGCTCGTCATCATTCCCGCGTTTAACGAACACGAGACCCTCCCCTCGACTCTCGCCGAGTTGAAGCGCACTGTTCCCGACTTCGACGTCGTCGTCATCGATGACGGGTCCAAAGACGACACGGCCGATCTCGCCGAAGCGAACGGCGTCATCTGCATTCGTCTTCCGTTCAACCTTGGCATCGGCGGTGCCCTGCGCACCGGTTTCCGATTTGCCGTTGAGCGAGGGTACGGACGCGCCATCCAGTTCGACGCCGATGGCCAACATGACGCATCGCAAATCTCCGCGATTTTGGCGCCGCTCACTGAAGGCGCCGACATGGTGATCGGATCGCGATTTGCTGGGGTTGGCGATTATCACGTCGGTCGCAGTCGAGGCGCTGCGATGGGAATCCTGCGCTGGTCGATTGAACGTCTCGCCGGACAGAAGTTCACCGATACCTCTTCAGGATTTCGATCATTCGACGCTGACATGCTCGCCATGTTCGCCACCGACTATCCGATTGAGTACATGGATTCCGCCGAAGCGCTTGTACTCGCGTGTCGAGCCGGTTTCGATGTGCGTGAAGTTCCCGTCACCATGCGCGAACGCGCCGGTGGCCAAGCTTCAACTCGCAGCTTTCGACTCGTGTACCACTACCTGCGCGTTTTGGTGTCGTTGGCGAATACTCCTCGTCGGCCTCGCACTGCAAACGAGGCAGCATCATGAGCCTTCGCGCACACGTCGCACTCGCCATCCTCGTCGCACTCGCCATTGTCGGAATCATCGTTCTTGTACGCCGTCGTCACTTGAAGGCGAAGTATTCGCTCCTATGGCTCAGCCTTGGTGCGGTCATGGTTGTCATCGCTGCCGTCCCCGGTCTCCTCGACTGGACGGCCGAACGGCTGGGGATTTGGTACCAGCCCACATTGCTCATTCTCCTCGGGCTCGCACTCCTGCTTCTTATCGTCGTGCACTTTTCGTACGAGCTCACTCGTTCCGAAAACCGCACTCGCGAACTTGCCGAGCAACTTGCCCTCTTGCGATTGCGCGTGACTGAACTCCAGCAATCGATCGACACAGCCGACAAAGGCACTGATCCCGGAAGTGACTCCGCTTCCTCCTAAGTCGGCCAAGCACGACAAACGTAGAAGAACGGTCCATCTGGCCCGTTGACCTTTTGGCACTCCGAGACGACAGTCACCGACACATCACGAAAGGTCGTGATGTGTAGCGACATCCTCAGGAGGAGCCGTGACTCTTACCAGCGATCCCACCCAACCAGCACCGACGATCGCTGTCGATGCATGGTCTGACCCCGTCATTGACCAACTTGGCCACGATCCCCGATCGGCCTATGTCGAAACGTTTTGGCTCCCAATACTTGGGCCCTCATCGGTGTGGCTCCTGCGCCGACTTGCCGATGGGCTCGATCGTCACCCTGAAGGCTTTGAACTCGATCTCGTCGATACCGCTCAATCACTTGGGGTGGGCATGCGAGGCGGTCGCAATGCCCCGCTGCTCCGAACCTTCGAGCGATGCT
>CAEZTG010000165.1_pt1 | contig 4858 bp, 3 predicted proteins | sample 7264141 | NCBI WGS metagenome assembly CAEZTG01 (sample SAMEA6813797, study PRJEB35770) | uncultured Microthrixaceae bacterium | biome: Freshwater; feature: Freshwater reservoir; material: water | place: Czech Republic | collected 2015-06-16 | depth 0.5m m | reverse complement strand
GAACGATAAGCGTCTTGCCGATCTCGCTTCTTGGGATCCGCGCGCCGACTCCGCAACTCGCTGAACGTGTCCGATCTCGGTCGGGATTACGAGACTTCGCTCGATCCGACTCGTCGGCGTCGAGACGGAGTGCACTACACGCCCCGAGATGTTGCCGATGAGCTCGTCGAACGTGCCTTTGCTGCTCATGGTCAGGCGATTGCGTCTGGGGCACCGTTCTCGGTCTGTGATCCCACCTTCGGGGCGGGCGTCTTTTTACTTTCAGCTGCCGATGCATTGGTTGCAGCCGGCAGAACGCCATTCGATGCGCTCGCAGGTTTGCGCGGTATGGACATTGATCCTGACGCACTTGAAGTTGCCCGTGCTGAACTTGTTGGTTGGGCCCGTGCGCATGGCGTCGCGGTAGAGGAGCAGGAACTTCCCTTCGTTCTTGTCGTTGGCGACGCGCTGAATGACACGTGGCCTGAAGACGGCCGCCTTGATGTTGTCGTTGGCAACCCTCCCTTTGGTGGCCAACTTGCGGGCGCAACAGTGCGCGACGAAAGCGCGGTTGCCGGTGCTGCACGAATTCTCGGTAGACCCGCTGGTTACACCGACACAGCCGGCGTTCTGCTCGTGCGAGCGCTCGATGCCGTTCGTGTCGGAGGGTCGGTGGTGTTCGTGCAGCCACTTTCAGTACTTGGGTCTCGAGATGGTGCGATAGTCCGCGATCTGGTGAGCGATGCACTCGAATCGATCTGGATTCCCGACGACCAGTTGTTCGATGCTGCGGTCAGCGTGTGTGCGCCGGTGCTGCGCAAGCCATCCGCTGCTGAATCGGCGGCTGACAGCCAATTGATTCCGACGTGGACCGAACTCGCTGCCGAAGCAATGGGTGTTCCATCTGTTCACTTGCGCGGCGAACTGCTCTCAACGATCGCTGATTGCACGGCGGGCTTTCGTCATGAGTTCTACGAGGTTGCCAACGCAACGATCGAGCAGGACAGCAGGACGGAGTCGGCAAACTTCCCACGACTTATCACTGTCGGGCTCATTGACCCCGCGCGATTGTTGTGGGGTGAGCGCGCCGCGCGTATCGCCGGCACGACATTCACTCACCCAGTTGTCGATGTTTCGAAACTGGTGAAGGAGTTTGCGCTCCGTAAGCGACCGAAAATTCTGGTTGCGACACAAACACGCATCATCGAAGCCGTGGCCGATTACGACGGATCGCTATGGCCATCGGTTCCAGTGATCTCGGCGCTGCCCTTACGAGACGGTGAAGAAGCAATGGATCTGTTGCTTGCAGCGGTCCTCGCACCGCCAGCTTCGGTATGGGCAGCTCGCCAGGCGGCTGGAACTGCACGCAGCCCGGGCGCCGTCCGACTCAGTGCCACGCAACTCGAATTGCTTCCGTTGCCCACGAACTCAGAGCAATGGCGAGCTGGTGCAGCACAACTCAGGGCAGGGGAGTTGGAGGCCGCAGCGGTCACGCTCACCGATGCCTATGGCCTGGACCAGAGCGAGCAAACCGCAGTCCTCAACTGGTGGGCACTCCAGTCAAAGCGCCGGAAACGCCAAGGGGAAACGACTGGTCTTTGACCTCGGCCCTGTTGGGCTGGCAGCATTGACTCTCACATCACGAGTGGCTCGGTTTTCCGGGCTCGGCAACCTGGGGCGAACACCCAAGGTGCCAACCCACCTTCGGTGGGGATGCGGCTTCCACCTTCCGGTGTCGGCAACAACCAGTTCGAGGAGATGCTTTGACCGAAGTGAACCGTCGGGCGCCATTGAGCGCCGACCTGCTACCCGCCTCAGGCGCGTGGCGTCCCGGTGACCCTGTGGGTCAACGGCGGTTCGTCGCGTTTGACCCCGATCGCCGGTTTCAACTTGAAGGCGGCGGTTCGCTCAAGGGCGTGACTGTTGCCTATGAAACCTGGGGCGAACTCAACGCCGATGCATCGAACGCGATTCTGGTTTGTCATGCGCTGACTGGCGACAGTCATGCAGCAGGACCGAGTGGTCCCGGCCATCCCACCGAAGGTTGGTGGGATCCGCTCATTGGTCCGGGCAAAGCCATCGACACGAATCGATTCTTTGTTGTGTGCACGAATGTTCTTGGTGGTTGCCAAGGCACCACCGGGCCCTCATCGACGAATCCGGAAACCGGTCGTCCCTATGGTTCATCATTTCCTGTCGTAACGATCAGAGACATTGTTCGTACGCAAGCTGCAGTTGCCGACGAACTGGGCGTTGCGAAATGGCTTTCGGTTATCGGTGGCTCGATGGGCGGAATGCAAGTTCTTGAATGGGGGATCATGTTCCCCGAGCGTGTTCACTCGCTGGCGCCGCTTGCAAGCTGTGTTGCGGCTAGTGCGTTCCAGATTGGTCAGTCCAGCGTTCAGCGAAGCGCGATCGTTCTTGATCCCAAGTGGAACGGTGGCGACTACTACGACGCGGCTCCGAACGAAGGCCCGCACTTTGGGCTTGGTCTTGCGCGTGAACAAGCGACGCTCACCTATCAGAGCGAAGAACTTATTGATACAAAGCAGGGCCGTCGCGAGAAAGACGTGATGGATCGCGGGTTTACCCCTTGGCAACGTTTCGGGGTTGAAGGTTTCCTCGACTACCAAGCTGAGAAGTTGATTCGCCGATTTGATGCCAATTCGTATCTGGTCATCAACAAAGCAATGGATCTCCACGATGTCGGTCGCGGTCGCGGCGGGTTGCAACGCGCTCTCGCGCGAATCGCAGCCCCAGTACTCACGCTCTCAATCAGTACTGATGGTTTGTACCCAACGCGCCAGCAACAGTTCTTGCACGATGAGATTGTGAGCAACGGTGGAAGCAGCAGGCATGAAATCATTCACTCCAAAGCTGGCCACGACGGTTTCCTCACCGAGCATCAGGCCGTTGGCGCTGCACTCAAGCCATTCCTTGCCGAAATTGAAACGAAATTGACGAACTCATGACAGACGAACACGACACCTCACACCTTCACCCCGAAACTCGCGCAATTCGTGCTGGTCGTGCCGACAACGACACCGCACTTGCTCCAATCCTTTGGGCTACGACCACGTTCGTGACGCCAACGGTTGATGAAGCGCGCAAGATGGCGACGGGTGTTGGCCCGTCACGGTTCTATGCCCGTTATGGAAATCCAACGGTGGCCGGCTTCGAAGACGCCATTGCTCAACTTGAAGGCGCTGAGAAGGCTCGTGCATTTGCATCGGGCATGGGCGCAATCAGTGCGGTTGTGTTGGGCCTTTGTTCGAAGGGCGATCACATCGTCACGCAGAATCAGTTGTACGGCGCAACGCAGTTGTTGTTCCAAGCGGTGTGCCCGCGCTTTGGGATTGACGTCACGTTTGTCGACGGCACCGAGCCCGGTGCGTTTGCTGCTGCGGTCATCCCTGGCCGCACCACGATGATCTATGCCGAAACTCCGGCGAATCCTCGTCTTGATCTCGTTGACCTTGCCGAACTCGGCGCGATCAAAGGTCCGGTCAAGGTCGTGGATTCCACGTTTGCCACGCCGTTTGCACAACGTCCACTCGAATTCGGCATCGACCTCGTCGTTCATTCGGCTACAAAGGGCATCGCTGGCCACAACGACGCAACAATCGGCGTCGTTGCGGGTGCTGCTGACTACATCGACTGGTTGTATTCCTTCGCCGTGATTCAGGGTGCAGTTGCTTCACCGTTCGATGCGATGAACGCTTTACGCGGTCTGCGCACGTTGGGCGTTCGTCTCGAACGTCAGAGCAAGAATGCTGGCGAAATCGCTCGCTTCCTTGAAGCGAATTCGAAAGTTGCGTCGGTGCGTTGGCCCGGTCTTGCATCGCATCCGCAATATGAACTTGCGCAACGACAACTTGATGTTCCTGGTGGGCAATTGGCGTTTGAACTCGTTGGTGGACTCGATGCCGGTCGCACGTTCGTTGAAGCGGTCCAGATTGCGCAGTTGGCAACCTCGCTTGGTGGTCCCGAGACCCTGGTGACGCATCCTGCATCAACCACGCATGTTGGCCTGAGCCCCGAAGAACTTGAAGCGGCTGGTATTCAGCCATCGACCATCCGTGTATCGGTTGGTCTGGAACATGCCGACGACCTCATCGCTGATTTCTCGCAAGCCATCAACCAGATCAAGTAGTCGTCATGCCGGAGATGCTCGAAATCGAGATCTACCGGCGTGCTGCGGCAGCATCGTTGGGTCGTCGCATCGTTGCAGTTGATGCCCCGGACGCTTGGTTTCTCAAAGGCGGCACTGATCAAGCCGCAGTTATTGCTGCGTTAGTCGGCCGCACATTTGTGAACGATCGTCGTCGAGGGAAGTTGTTGTTGCTCGACACGAGCAATGATGGCCCAACGCTTGGACTTCGTTTTGGGATGACAGGTGTCTTGGAACTCGATGGAGTCGACGCCATCGATGGCCTTGAGTATTCGAGTCATCGCAAAGATCCCGCGTGGGAACGATTCGTTGTTCACTTCGATGGTGGTGGCGCACTGCGATTGCGAGATCCGCGTCGACTTGGGGGAGTGGAGCTTGATCCCGACGAAGAGCGACTCGGGCCCGACGCGGGCGATGTTTCGCTCGCGCAACTCACGTCCATTCTGGCCAATAGCAACGCGCCGTTGAAAGCGCGACTCATGGACCAGGCCCGCATTGCGGGGCTTGGCAATTTGCTCACCGACGAAACCTTGTGGCGAGCAGGTCTCGACCCAGCACGAGCTGCTGGTTCGCTGAATGTCGACGAAGTCGCAGCATTGCGGAAATCGATGCGCTCGACGTTGCGGGTGTTGGGCCGTCGAGGTGGATCACATATGGGCGACCTGCAGGACTCCCGCCATCGAGGCGGCACCTGCCCAACCGATGGGG
>CAEZTG010000147.1_pt1 | contig 5101 bp, 4 predicted proteins | sample 7264141 | NCBI WGS metagenome assembly CAEZTG01 (sample SAMEA6813797, study PRJEB35770) | uncultured Microthrixaceae bacterium | biome: Freshwater; feature: Freshwater reservoir; material: water | place: Czech Republic | collected 2015-06-16 | depth 0.5m m | reverse complement strand
AGCGTGATTCGCCCAGCCGAGTCGTGGCAGGCTCATCGGGTGACCCTCGAACTCCCCCTTGCAACCGACCTTCGCACGTTGCTCACTCTTGACGCAGTAAGTCCCGATGCATTCCTCGCCCCCAGCGCTCACACCGGTTGGGGACGCATCTACGGAGGCCAAGCCATCGCACAGGCTCTTCGCGCTGCAGCCCTGACCATTAACGATGGTCAGGTACCGCACTCGATGCACGCCTATTACGTCAGACAAGGTGACGAAGCAGCTCCGGTCCTCTACGAAGTGCAACGAATCCGCGATGGGCGCTCGTTTTCGACTCGCCAAGTCGTGGCATCGCAATCTGGAGGAGCGATTCTTAATTGCATCGCGAGTTTTCATACTCCGGAAGAAAGCGAAGAACGCGAAGCAACATTTCTGCCCAGTGACGCGCCGCAACCAGACGATTTGGAAGACGAAGAAACACCATTGTTCTTCCAAACCCGTGCACAGCGAGACACCCATGGCATGGCAACACTCGCATGGATGCGCGCGGATGAATCATTTGGTGACGACCCGGTGATGAATGCCTGCGCGCTCGCATACCTCTCCGATGAGCATCTCCTCGGAGCTGCACTTACCGGACACAGCCTCATCGGCGATTTCGAAAAGCTGATGACGGCGAGCCTCGACCATGTTCTTTGGTTCCACCGTCCGCTTCGAGTCGATGACTGGCTCTGCTTCACTCTCGATGGCCAGGGAATGGCCGATGCGCGCGGTCTTTCGATTGCTCGAGTCTTCGATCGCGCAGGAACCCACGTTGCGACTGCGGCCCAAGAGGCCCTTGGACGTCCTCGTCGCTGAGAGGTTCCGGCGAGTTCATCGGATATTTCCGAAACTCGGCTGCGAAGCCGGCTCAATCTGTGTCATCGTCAAGGGGTCATGCCTGATGATTCCGCCCGCACCCAAGAGTTCGACGCCAACGCCGCTGGACCAATGACGCCCCCGCCGGCAACCGGCATGGGCACCGAACGCCCCGAGGAAGTTCCGCCCACCGGTGGGCCTATTGCCCTCGAACGGACCTTCGCCTTTATCGACATCTGTGGATTCACCGCACTCACCGAACGACATGGTCCGCGCCGCGCCGTCCGTGCGCTTGAAGTCTTCCGAACCTTGGTAAAAGAAGTCGCTGGTCGCCGTGGCGTGCGCGTGGCCAAGTGGTTGGGTGACGGCGTGCTCCTTGTTGGAGTGAAGCCAGGACCAATCGTTGCGACCGTTGCTGAAATGACCGGCCGCTTCGAATCCTTCGCTATTGATCTGCGCGCAGGCGTTGCGAGTGGCACTGCGCTGCTGTTCGATGGCGACGATTACATCGGTAGACCAGTGAACCTCGCAGCCCGTCTTTGCGACGAAGCAGAACCAGGTCAGCTCCTCGCCCACCCCTCTGCACTCAATGGCGTCCCCGATTGGGTTGATATCGGACCACCCAGCGAGGTTTCCGTTCGCGGCGTTGGCCCGATTGAAGGCGTTCGTCCCCTTCGGCCTGCAGCCGATGTGCAGTTCCCGCCCGAGCCAAACCGCGATTCGGAACTCTGATTCACCGAATTCCTCGGTCGCCATCGCCAAAGGCGGCTTGGTGCCGGAACTGAGGCCGCCGCTATGCTCTCTCGGCTGCCGAGGCTAAGCCCGACAGCACAAGCGTGACACCGGCCCCCATCGTCTAGCGGCCTAGGACACCACCCTCTCAAGGTGGCGGCACGGGTTCAAATCCCGTTGGGGGTGCCACAAAATGGGTTCATAAGCAGGGAGTACGCCTCGCTTATGAGCCCATTGTCGCGTTGTAAGCGAACAACCACTGCGTAGGGCGATACCAAGCACTACCCGCACATCGTGGGAGCGTCTCGGGCAATCTGTCTTACAAATTGTGTCGGTCGTAATTTCACCAATCAAACCTCGGGCCTTGCAGCGATGGCTGGCGCCGCATCGGCGAAATCACACCAATCGACCCAGTTCGAGAAGGTACCCATCGGGGTCGCGCACGAAGCCGAGAGTGATTACAAAGTTTGGTAGTTCGAGTTCGAATGGCTCCCGATCTGGAGTTGCTCCTGCAGCAACTGCCCGGTCGAATGCTGCTTGGACATCGTCGACATCAAGGAAAATTTTCCAAATCCCGTCAGGTCTCGGCTGGCTCTCGTCGGAGTCAATGGTTGGCTTCGAGAGCAGCAATTGGGTTCCTCCGTTTGGGGAACCGATGAGGATTTCTCTCACATCAGGAGTATCGATTCGAGCTAGGACCTCAAGACCAAAGCCTTCGACATAAAAGCGTTCGGACTGCTCGAGATCCGAAACGTACAGCGCCACATTGCCGATCTTCGTTGACATCTGTCTCCCTGGATTTCGCTACAGCAGCAACAAACACTCGTCCATACCTCTTCATAGCACCGATGATAGAACGCTGTTATATTCTTTTCCGCGCCAGACAACGTTTCGAGGGGGACCAATGACCGCGACAGCCCTAAACAATCTCAATGATGTACTCCGGCCCGCTGCACCTCCAAGGGTCATTGAGGGTGTCTACTCCGACGACCAGCACGCTCGGCTCCTCAAAGTTGTCAAGGACAACGGTCCTTGGCCAACCATCACCGCTCATCACTTCACCACTGTCGACGAGCTCATTGCCACGACAAGCGGTGTTGCCCCAGAAGGCCACGGGCTAACCCTCGACGACATCGCAACAGCAAACTTCCGCGGCTTTCTCGCAGAAAACTCGTGTTGCTTTTTCCCGGAGATTCACGATTGCTTCTACAACGCTCAGTTTCTTGATCTCGCCAAGGACTACTGGGGCGCGCAACATGCACGACCGACAATGATGCTTTTCAACATTGGCGGTCCGGCTCTCAGTGGCCTCAGCCCACATCTTGATGCGGTCACATTCCGAGGTGCACGCATCGAGGACACACCAATCTGGATCCAGAACATGATGGGCAAGTCGGGACTGTTCCGCGAATATGTCGTGAAGATGGCGCAGATCGTTTCGTGGTTCTGGCTCGGAGCCGAGGGAACCTTCACCTGCTGGCCCGAGGGCCCGCTCGGTCAGCCGATGCGCATTGAGCACCCGATGTGGAACAAAGGGGTGCTCGTTCAGAATGAAATGATGTTCCACCGCGGAGATCCCGTCGGTCGGCCCGACGAGCGTGACATCACCGGCCTCAAACATCGATCCATGTTCGGCTACCGGTCATCGAGTGATGACTGGGCGATCACCACCGACAATGAAGTTGTTCGCACCTACGAGCCCTCCAACATACGCTTCCTTGTGCACTGGAACGCCGAGGTCTACATGGATCGAGCAGAAGCAAAGCTCGTTATGGACCATACCGACGACATTTCAATCGATCGCATCGTGAACACATTCATGGACGATCTTGCAAAGCGCGGTATTCCCTGCGATGCCCCTTCGGCCACAGATCCTTTTCACGATCCGGCATTCATTCGCGCACTAATGAACGCTTACACCATCGCTCCCACGACCGACTGGATCGAAAACAGCAACAACGCACGCATGTCGAGTTGATCAAATGGCTCAGGCGTAGCACCCAATCTCAGTTAGGTAGTCGCGGGAAGATCAGCCGACAATTCCCTTTGTTGCGAGCACGGAGGAATCCTCGGTGTCGAGAACGACATTGAGATCCGCGATCTTCAGGGCTCCATCCTCAACAGCGACTGCACCGTGCACGATGCCAGTCGACAAATTCGATACCTGACCATCAACGATCTGGCTAACGCGAATATACGAACGGAATTCTGCCCGATCGTCGGTCGCGTTCATTATGTGAATGTTCTCACCACCGTGACGAAGCGGATGTGGACTATTCATTCGGTGATCGGTCTGCCATGCGATCACCGAATCGAAGCCAACGGCGTCGGCGGTCACGAACTCCTCAAATGCTGTGCGTCCGGTATCGCTGCGACACGAGAAGTGCGAGTCACGCGTCCAGAGGTCGTTCCACTCTTCGAACATCGCATTGTCGTAAGCGAACCACCAGTGGTTCACCAATTGCTGGACGTCGGCCGCCTGAATCATTCGAATTCCCCCTCTGCGGGCTAGTCCCACGTTCGGCGCGAACTATATACCGCTGTTATCTTCCTACGCCGACCCACCGCGAGGAGACCCATGACCACTGACGATGCCCTAGACAGACTCACTGAGCGCCTCGTTGACGCAACCACTGGCCAACTTGGCGAACAGATCCCGCGATGAGCCGCATGGAATGTGCAGGAATGACCGCGATCGTCACAGGCGCGAGCAAGGGCGGCACCGGCACCGCGATTGCACTTCGACTCGCTGCTGAGGGAGCGAGGGTTGCAATCACAGCACGCAGCGTCGCAGGCCTCAACGAAACTCGCGAACGAATCGAGCAGATCGGCGGCACTTGCTTGGTACTACCCGTCGACCTTGCGGACCCAGACGGAGGTCGATCAACACTCGTCGAACGCGTTGAGTCTGAATTGGGACCTGTCGACATACTCGTCAACAATGCGGCGGCCAATGGATACACCCCGTTCGATGAAGTCTCGCCCGTCGAACTCGAAAAGAACTTGCAGGTCAATCTTTGGGCACCATGGGTGCTCATGAAGGCAGTCGTTCCTGGTATGCGCGAACGCGGCAGAGGGAAGATTTTAAATCTGACGTCCTTCGCCGCCGAGTTCCCGCCAGGACCTCCGTTCCCCACCAACAAACCCGCCACTGGAGGTTTCCAGTACGGCGCTTCTAAGGCCGCTCTGAACCGGCTCACGATTGCCGCTGCGAGCGAAACTCACGGGCAAGGAATCGCAGCGAATGCGCTCACCCCGCAAGCGGCAATCGCGACACCTGAACTCGTCAAAGCAGGTTGGATCCGCGGGCCGATGTTTGAGCCACTCGAGACAATGGCCGAAGCCGCTCTAGCGCTATGCACCGGAGATCCCGAAATCCTCACGGGACGGATTGCGTTCAGTCTTCAACTACTCGTTGAGCTCGGTCGCCCGGTGTACGACCTGCTGGGCGAGGAACTCGTTGATGGATGGCAACCATCAGATTTACCGCACGTGATCCAAGCCCAAGAAGAGAATCTCGCCGAGAGCCATT
>CAEZTG010000132.1_pt1 | contig 5352 bp, 6 predicted proteins | sample 7264141 | NCBI WGS metagenome assembly CAEZTG01 (sample SAMEA6813797, study PRJEB35770) | uncultured Microthrixaceae bacterium | biome: Freshwater; feature: Freshwater reservoir; material: water | place: Czech Republic | collected 2015-06-16 | depth 0.5m m | reverse complement strand
TCTCGCGATCACGAGCACGTCGAAGTTATTCAGCAGGCGCTCTTGTATCCGGTCACCGATGGAACCTGTGATCGTCCTTCGATGACAGACAACGCTGAGGGCTACATGCTCACCCGTACTGCCATGGATTGGTTCCACGAGCACTACACCGTCACGGTGGAAGACCTCAGTGATCCTCGTTACTCGCCAATCCTTGCGGACCTCGCTGGTGCACCGCCTGCGGTTGTTGTCACTGCCGGATTCGATCCGCTTCGCGATCAGGGCAACGCCTACGCAGCCAAGTTGGTCGAAGCAGGTGTCGACGTCGATCTTGTCGAATATGAAGGCATGTTCCACGGGTTCTTCTCGATGGACGCGGCAATCGACGTTGCTTCTGAAGCTCAGGATCAGGTGGCGTCAGCTTTGAAGGACGCCTTCGCTCGGTGAATCGACGTCTTCAAGCGTTCGCGCTTGGGCTGAGTGTCTTTCTCCTGGGATGTTCGCAAAGCCACTCATCTCAGGTGTCAACGACGACTTCGTCATCACCTTCAACCACGACAACAACGCAGAGCTCGGTCTACGAGCCGTATGCAAATACTGCCGCTGCAGTTGTTCCTGCAGGAACCGTTTCTGAAGGTTCGTTGCGCACACCTGATGGTCGAACTCGTACCTATCGGGTCTATGTGCCATCGACATTGCCAGCAGGAGCTCGGGTACCACTCCTTCTCGCGTTTCATGGTGGAGGAGGTCGTGGCCGCGGCTTCGAAGGCAACAGTGGCTACAACGGCTTGGCTGAATCCAATGGGTTTGTTGTCGCCTACCCAGACGGAACGAGCGCGCGCGGTTCGAACGAACTTCAACTGGTCTGGAACGGAGGCGTCTGTTGTGGGGCAGCAGTTGAACGTGACGTCGATGACGTTGAGTTCATCCGACTCTTGCTCGACGAGTTAGAGCGCACACAGCCAGTCGACACCGGCCGAGTCTTTGCTTCCGGTCATTCGAACGGCGCGATCTTCTCCTATCGGCTCGCTTGTGAGCTCAGTGATCGGATATCGGCAATCGGTGTGCAGTCAGGAGCGATTGGGGTCCCTTGTGAACCGGCGCGACCAGTGAGTGTGTTTCATGTTCATGGCCTCGCCGACACCAACATCCCTGTCGATGGAGGAAAAGGCTCGGGCGTCTCTGGAGTGGTGTTCCCCTCACCCCGTGCTGCTCCGCTTGCATTTGCGACGTTTGATCAATGCGGCGAAGGTCCGACGGACACACTTGATCCAACAAACTCCGATGTTGTGGCTCGCACTTGGAGTGCGTGTTCTGAGCAGCGTTCGATTCGATTCGTGACTGTCAAGGGTGCGTCCCATGCGTGGATGGGTCATGACGACGCGGCACCCGCAGCTCGCAGTCTCGTCGGCATCCCCTATGAGGGACTCGATGCAAGCCGTGCAATCTGGTCGTTCCTTGCAGTGCAGCCACCTCGCTGAAGACCATCATGAGAACGGAATGCAAAAGGCCCGGGCGCAGAGCCCGGGCCTTTTCACTGTGGTCGGGACCGGCGTCGATCCGGTGACCTACCGCTTTTCAGGCGGCCGCTCTGCCAACTGAGCTACCCGACCGTGGAGACCAAGTCTCCGTCCCTGACGCCCCGGCGAACCGGTGCGGCAGTTGGCGGTCCCGACGGGATTTGAACCCGCGACCTCCGGCTTGACAGGCCGGCGTGCACTCCAAACTGCACCACGGGACCAGAAACTGCTGCGCACCCCCAACGGGATTCGAACCCGTGTTACCTGCGTGAAAGGCAGGCGTCCTAGGCCGCTGGACGATGGGGGCTCTTGTGCCGCTAGGGCCTGCAGACCATAGCAGCACCCTCAGCGTGGCCCCCAATGCTGGGACCAGCCCCTCTCAGGAGGTGCGAGCGAGAGCGTCGACGACCATGCCCACGAACACTCCGAGGAACTCATAGAGGGCCCATGCAGGGAGTTCCGGGTCATCGGGTTCCAGTTGAGGGAACCCGTCCTCACTCACATCAAGGCGAGTGCCGAGAACGAGCCTGACCGTATTGAGCCCGATCATCCAGGTCTCGAGAGTCGCCCGATCGAGCTCGGCGTCGTTTGCAGTGGCCGACACCCTCTCAAGTGCTTCGCGTCGGGTTCGCAGCAGGTCGCTCTGAACAAGGTCTCGATAGGCCTCGTTCACCGATTCGTCAGACGTATGCGCAACGGGGAAGACACGGCGAAGCATTGGGTCTCGATTGGGAGCATCTTCATTGTCGAGCGCACCAAGAACGTCCTCGCATACGGCGGCGATGACTTCGCGTAAGTCGTCGCGCAGATTGATGATGAATCGGTCTGGCCCTTTGCGTTGAATTGTGCGCTTGAATCCGAAGGCCATGTCAGTCCTGCTGCATCGTGGCCCAGAGACCATGTTCGTGCAGACGGAAAACATCAAGCTCTGCTTTTTCTTTCGAACCATTCGAAACGACAGCGCGACCTTTTTCATGAACGTCAAGCATCAGCGACTCCGCCTTCTCTCGGCTGTAGCCAAAAACTTTCTGCAAGACGTAGGTCACGTACGACATGAGATTGATCGGGTCATTCCACACGAGGACGATCCACGGTCGATCAATGTCGAGATTTGTATCTATCGACGGTTCACCAATTTCAACTGGTGCAACATCGGCGGCCGTTGGTTGCGTCATGACGTCGTTGAGAGCGATTCAGTTGAATCGGACTCAACTGGGCGCGCAACGAGAGAAAGGTCAAACGCCAAAGCAGAAATCCAAACTATGACGCTGCCCAAAACATGAAGAAGTACAAGGGCGGGCGGGACTCCGTTGAAGTACTGAACGTAACCAATCGTCCCTTGCACAAGGATCGCTGCAACGAGATATTTCGCACGCCGATCAACGTTCACTGGCGCGCCAGATCTATGGAGTGCAAATAGTGCTGCGATGGTGAGTGCAAGAAAAATCCAAACGGTGACGCTATGCAATCGGGCAACACTCCCGATATCGAAGGAAAGTCGGGGAACCGTTTCGTCGCCACCGTGAGGGCCGGTGCCAGTCACGATTGTTCCCGTAAACAACGTGAATGCAGCAACGATGACAATGATTCGGCTGAGAACGCGCACGTTGCGCGGAACTACGGGCAGAGCTGGTGCTTGCGCATACTTCGAACGCTCATGAAGCACGAACGCATTCCAAATCAACACCATTGAGACAAGGAAGTGTGCGATCACAAAAGGCGGATGAAGTTCGAATAGCACCGTGAGACCGCCAAGAATGATTTGCCCAATGACTCCGGCGACGAGGCCAAGTGAAAGCCATGTGAGATCGCGACGACGTGGTGTGCGTAGGAGCGAACCAAGCACCGCGAGAATGACGGCGACGGAGACGAAACCGGTGACTGTGCGGTTTATGAACTCGATCATGGCGTGGTACTCGAGGGGCGCGACGATTCGGTTTTCTTCGCAGGTTGGCCAATCGGAGCATCCGAGACCCGAACCAGTCAGCCGAACAGCAGCGCCGCTGATGGTGATGAACACCTGCGCGAGCAGGGCCACGAGGGTGATGCGGCGATAGGCCCGAGGGGAGAGTCGTGGCAAACGCACGGTCCCGATCGTACGGGAGCGAACGCAAACTCCCCACCGCGCCATTGGTCACCACCAATGATTCCGACCAAGCCGGGCCGCGATTGTTCGCATCTGGATCCGCCGCCCTAGCATCAGCCCCGATGGAATCGGTCGCGCAACCACCCCTCGCAGCGCGGCTGCGGGGGTACGTCGCCCTCACAAAACCCCGCATCATTGAGCTTCTGCTCATCACGACCGTGCCAACGATGATCGTGGCCGAGCGTGGTCTGCCGTCATGGTGGCTCATGGTGGCAACCGTGGTGGGTGGAACCGGCGCGGCTGGTGGCGCCAACGCCATCAACATGTACGTCGACCGGGACATCGATGCGCTCATGCGCCGAACCCGTAATCGCCCCTTGGTAACTGGGCTGATTCAGCCCCGGAATGCCCTCATTTTCGCCATCGGTCTCGAGGCCCTCGCCTTTGTCTGGCTTTGGGCCTTTGTGAACCTCCTCAGCGCTTTCCTCGCCGTTGCGGCCTGCCTCTTCTACGTCTTCATCTACACGCTGTGGCTGAAGCGCAGATCGACGAGCAACATCGTCATCGGGGGCGCTGCTGGCGCTGCTCCGGTGCTTATCGGATGGTCGGCAGTCACCGATTCCCTTGCCTGGGCCCCGATTTTGCTCTTCGCCATCATCTTCTTCTGGACCCCGCCCCACTTCTGGGCACTGGCCATCCGGTACGAAGAGGACTACTCCGCTGCCGATGTTCCGATGCTTCCCTCAGTGGTTTCTCGTCACGAAACCGCTGTCCGGATCCTCGTGTACACCCTCATCGTCTGGGCCCTCACGATTGCCTTCATCCCTGTGGGTCAAATGGGCTGGATCTACGGCGTACTTGCCGTGGGTTTGGGAGGGTTCTTCACCTATTTGTCCGTGCAATTACTGCGCGATCCGACCACTGCTCGAGCGATGCGCCTCTTCACGTTCTCGATTACGTGGGTGACGCTCCTCTTCGCTGGAATGGCGCTCGATCAACTGGTTCGATCCGGTCTCTGAGGTCACGAGCCCGGACCTTCTCCCCGGTCCCGGAAGAATCCGGCCGATGGTTTTCAATCAGGCATGCGGGCGTGTGTAGGGTGAGATCCGTCCCGCCCTTGATCCGGAGGGTCCCCCCTTCGGTCGAGACCGGCCCATGCCGGCCCGAGTGTGCACGCTCGTACGAGGTCCTTACAGAACATGGCTCTAACCGACACCCGACCGGAAACCGGCACCGACGCAACCTCGGTCGCTCCTTCCGTCGTACCCAGCCCGCTCACGATCTTCGGATCCGGTGATCACAAGGCCGTTGGCACGTTCTACGTGTTGGCCGCGTTGGTTTTCGGAATCGCTGGTTGGATCGCAACAGCTCTTGCTTCAGCGCACATCGTTGGGTCAGGTTCATTCCTGAGCGAGACAGCAGGTACGCAGTTACTCCAAACCTCCAAAATCGGCCTGATTTTGCTGGTTATTGTGCCGCTTTTCCTTGGGATCGCTACCTACATCGTCCCGTTGCAGGTTGGTGCGAGCACAGTTGCATTCCCCCGCGCTGCAGCAGCAGCGATGTGGACGTGGCTGCTTTCATCCGGCGTGTTCGTTGTTGCATCGTTCATCGAAGGTGGCTTTGGTGGTGTGCGTGCGAAGTCGGTGAGCCTCACACTTTTGGCACTTGGTGGTCTCATCGTTGCGCTGCTTCTTGGCACAGTGTGTGTGCTCACAACGGCGATCACGCTGCGCACTCCAGGCATGACGCTCGACCGTGTTCCGA
>CAEZTG010000115.1_pt1 | contig 5891 bp, 10 predicted proteins | sample 7264141 | NCBI WGS metagenome assembly CAEZTG01 (sample SAMEA6813797, study PRJEB35770) | uncultured Microthrixaceae bacterium | biome: Freshwater; feature: Freshwater reservoir; material: water | place: Czech Republic | collected 2015-06-16 | depth 0.5m m | reverse complement strand
GGTCATGAGTCCCTTCTGCTTCAAGTTGCTCATCGCCGATTGCTTGGCCAATTACTTCCTTGGCCGTCCCCTTGGCCTTGTCACTTTTTGCTCCCACGCCGTGCCACCTTTGTCATTGTTGATGTACTCATCCCGACCAGTGCCGGAATGAAGCTCAAAGCAATGGTGCGAGTGAGCACTGACGAGTCTCTACCCGTTGTCGGTTGCAGCGATGGTGCAGCAGAACACGTTCGCAGTCATTTCCTGATTTGAGTTGCATCGACTCACAAACAAAGCCGGCGGGCAACTCACCGACGGGAACGCCATCGAAGCCCACCCGATGCATATCGGCCGCGTCCACGGCCTACGGTGCCACGATGATTTTGGCCGGTCCCACTGATGTGATTTTCGGAGATCTCACCGATTGGGTGGTGAGTGTCATCGCCGCCATCAGTTACGTGGGTGTGGCGTTGCTCGTCGCACTTGAGAGCGTGTTCCCCCCGATCCCGTCCGAGGTCGTCCTGCCTGCCGCCGGGCTGGCTGCGTCTCGCGGTGAGGCCAACCTCGTCGGCATGATGGTGGCCGCCACCGTAGGTTCGGTGGCCGGAGCCTGGGCGCTCTACCTCATCGCTGCCTCTATCGGGCACCTGCGTTTGCACGCACTCGTGGTGAAGTACGGCCGATGGGTCGGCGTAAAGCCCCGAGATCTCACCCGGGCCGAGTCATGGTTCGATGACCACTCGAAATCTGCCGTGCTTATCTGCCGATGCATCCCGCTCATCCGTTCGCTCGTGTCCATCCCGGCAGGATTCCGGCGCATGGAGCCAGTCACTTTCACCCTCTACACGGCGCTTGGCAGCGCAGTGTGGAACGTAACGTTGATCGGTGCGGGCTACGCCCTCGGCGACAACTGGGAGCAAGTGGGCGAGTGGATAAGCACCTTCCAATACGTGATCATCGCCGCTATTGCTGCAGCAGCGGGATGGTGGATCTGGACCCGGTTCATCTCCGCAAAGCACAAGGCGCGCCGCGCCGCCGAAGAAGCTGAGCTTGCCGCCCAGGAAGAGGCCGCAGAGATGATCCTCCGAGCCACCGACGACCTTTGATCTGCACACGCCTCCAAAAGGCTGGGTTTGAACTCGGCGCAGTCGAGTTGGAACCTCTATGCGTTTGCCCTCATTGCCTGATTAGAAACGAATCGAACCATCATCGAGGTCGGTAGACGTCGGATCGATGTTCGATACGCAGGACATCAACGACTCGTTCGTCCTCGTCGATCTCATAGATGACGCGATAGGCGCCGCGCCGAGCCGACCAGAGTCCGGCGAGTTCTCGCTGAAGCGGATGTCCAACTTGTCTCGGGTTCTCGCACAAAGACCCGAGCAAGAACTCGACGACTGCAGCAGCAATGCGTTCTGGGAGTCGAGCGAGTTGTCGTTCCGCTGACGCTGCGACTCGCAGACTCCAATCCTCGTTGGTCACTCGCTCAGGTATTTCGCGCGCAACTCGTCGGCAGAAACGGTTCTCCCGGCTCTGACTTCGAGACGTGCTTCCTGGATCTCGGCCATCGACGATGGATCCGACAGGAGCTCCAGCGTGTCCTCAAGAGTGTTCAGTTCCTCGGCGCTCATCAGCACCGCTGCTGGACGCCCATTGCGCGTGACCGTGATCCGTTCGGGCTGTTGCCCCACTCGATCCACCATTTCCGAAAACTTGGCTTTGACTTCGGCGAGGGGAAGAACTTCCGACATGACCAGAATTCTAGTCAGCAACGACCCGAATGCAACGTCCCCGATCAGTCGCCCGAAGGCACGTCGAACCGATAACGCTCGAGCCGTCCGCGAGTCGTGAATCCCAACCGCTCATAGACAGGGAACCCCTGCATGCTGGCCTGGAGCATGACGGATTCCGCTCCCTCAACAAGCAGATCGTTCACCAGACTCGTCGTGACGGCGCTGGCGACACCTCGCCGAGCGAACTCCGGCGGCGTCGCCACGTAATAGATGCCGCCGACCTCACGGCCGAGAAATCCACATCCGGTGCCGACAGGGGTCTCACCATCGAACGCAACGACCCATCGCACCCCGTGCGCATCGATCATCCGGTGATGCTGCATGAGCCACCTCATTCCATCGATCCCGTATCCCTGCTCGCAGAGCCGTGCGCAACGATCGAAGTCGTCGGCGTCCTCGACGACTCGAACAATGAGATCAGATTCGTGAGAGATCGGAACATCGATCCACATGTCGGGTAACAAATCATGATCGACGATGCCGCCGAACCTGATCACCTCGTTGCGCAATGACTGATCCTCTTCAGGGACCCAGACGATAAACGGAGTCTCACGATCACCGAAGTAAGCAAGCGCCTCCTCGGTGAACGAGTGACGGTCAGTATCGGGATCTACGACGAACGCCGCATTCACGAAGCCATTCGCTACCGGAACCGGGCTCGCGACGAGCACCGCTCCATTGCATCGGTCGACATCACCGACGGGACCGATCGTCGACGCGACGAACTCCGCGAGGTTACCGATGGAACTCTTGCGCTGCGATGGAGACGTCATCGCCGGCATCTTCCCACGGTCGACATCGAGACCGCCAGAGGTTTCGATCAATCAAGAGTGAAGCGATACACATTGGTGTTCACTCTCTGATGAGAAACCCGATCGCACAGCGTCGCCGGTCAATGCGACTACCCGAAGGAAGCGCGAGCACCAATGCTTGACTATGCGGTCATGTATTCTGATTTGGTGACTTCAAATCTGCGACTCATCAATGGGATCGCAATCCATACCAGTGGCTCCGGCCCACCGGTCGTGCTGCTCCACGCCAATGGCGGCGACCACCACGACTTCGATGCGATCGTCGGAGACTTGGCCCGCCATGCCACTGTTCATGCTCTTGACTGGCCAGGACACGGAGCGAGTGCCGCGGTCGCCGATCCGAGCGCGTGTGGATTCGCAGAACTCCTTCCCGCGATCCTCGAGCAGCTCGGCGAGGGACCGTTCACCCTCATCGGGAACTCCATCGGTGGTTTCGCCGCTCTGCGCACTGCCGCTCGACGGCCCGATCTCGTTCAGGCCCTCGTCCTCGTCAACCCAGGAGGATTCACTCCCCGATGGCCGACGACGTTCATGGCGTGTCGACTGTTCGGATGGGAAAGGTTCGCACCGGTAGCGATGAGGATGCTCCCCCGCCTATACCTCCGCCGACGGACACCCGAGGTCGGATCTATCAGGGCGGCTGCCGTCGTTGGCTCCCGCGACCCCGCCAGGGTTCGGACGTTCGCCCGGATCTGGCGGAGCTTCACCGATCCCGATCACGACGCCCGGGCAGATGCGCGCAATGTCGATGCACCCGTCCTGCTGATCTGGGGAACCCGCGATCCGATCCTGCCCTGGTTGGTTGATGGGCGCCGAGCACGAAAGATGCTCGATCGAGCACAAGTCGCTGCGCTTCCGTGCGGACACCAGTCATTCGCCGAACTCCCCGATCGGTTCATGGCTGAAGTGATGGAGTTCATGGGGTGGGAAGACGGAGGCCGATGATGAGGACCGAGACGCCACGCCGAGGTCCAGGTTCACGAGCCGGCGGGAACCATCCGACACGGCTCGAACTGCTTGATGCCGCAGCCACCCTTGCCGGGTCCGAGGGAATCGATGCCCTCACGGTGTCGGCGATCACCACTGCATCGGGACACGCCAAGGGCACGTTCTACGTTCACTTCTACGACCGATCGGAATTGATCGTCGAACTCCACCGGCAGTTCCACGACGACCTCTTTGCGGCGATCAAGCAGGAGACATCAACACTTCCACCGGGGCGTGATCGAGCATGCGCCCGGATCGAGAGTTTCCTCGACGGTTGTCGCGCACGTCCGTTGGTGCGCGCGATGCTCCTCGAAGCTCGGGCGCTTCCCGAGATCCTTGATCTGGTCGACGACCGGAACACCGAAGCGGCGACGCTGCTTGAGGACGACCTCCGGACAATTACTCACCACCCTCGTGAGACGGCCCAACTGCTCGTGAGTGCGACCGTCGAGGTGGCGCGGCAGGAACTCACGAAAGGCAGACGCCTTCCCCGCCTGCGGTCCGCGCTCTACGAACTCATCGCCTGAGGATGGTCGTCGCACGAGATCGTACGACTCAATGACGCGATGAACCGACGATCGACCGGATGCCGCGATCCTCACTGATCGAGGCTGTACCGGTACACATTTGCATTCATTTCCAAATTGGAAATCGAGGTCAATTCTCGGTCGGCCTCGAAACTCGAGCTCCAGTACCGTCAGCGAATGGAAATTCGTTGTTTCTCTGAAGCCGACACCGACGTCGTGATTGAGCTGTGGCGGGCTGCTGGACTCCTTCATCCCAACAATGATCCACACCGCGACATCAACCGGAAGACATCTGATTCGCCCTGGGGATTCCTGGTGCTCACGGAGAACGACGAGATCATCGGATCAGTGATGGTTGGCTACGACGGCCACCGTGGATGGATCAACTACCTCGCGTGTCATCCCGATCATCAGCGGAAGGGTGTCGGAACCGCTCTCATGACACGAGCCCGCAAGCTCCTCCTCGATCGAGGGTGTCCGAAGATCAATCTGCAGGTTCGCTCTGGAAACGACGCTGCGATCAGCTTTTATGAGTCGATCGGCTACACCGATGACTCGGTGACGTCGCTCGGACTCCGCCTCATTCCCGATACCTGATCCCGCAAAGCGCCCACGTCGTCGTATCTTTCAGAGGCGTTCGAGGAACTCCTCGACCGACAGTTCCGACTGGCGGATGATCGAGCGAAGCGTCCCGGGTGCGAGTTCCCGGTGCAGCGGAACGATGACGGTCAGATGCGCCTTGCGCAGCTTCACGTGACTTCCGCGCTGACCGACTCGCACGAATCCCGCTTCGACGAGCGCGTCGATCGCATCTGCTCCGCTGACGACAGGGAGCGGAGGGTTCACGCAGAGAGTTGGAACGTGGTGACGATCGGATGGCTCAGTTCGACGGGTTCGTTCTCGTCCTCGAAATAGAGGCTGAGGGCCTCCTTGAGGTTTGTGAGAGCGTCGTCCATCGAGTCGCCCTGACTCGTCACATCAACTTCAAGACAGCGCGCGACAAACAACTCACCTTCATGAGTGATGGCGGCCGTGAGTTCCATTTCTCAATCATACGAGGAAGGGCTCTACCAGGGCCATAGTCAAATGGCCCGACGAGGAGGAGCTCAGGAATCCAAGTTGTACCGATACACATTTGTGTCGCGGGCGACGAAACCGATGCGTTGGTACAGGCGGTTCGCTGCTTCTCGGCTGGGGCGCGACGTGAGATCAACCGTCTTCGCACCCAACTCACGCGCACGATCCAGCGCCGCACGATTCAACAACTCGCCCACACCATGACCGCGCGCGGCTTCGTCAACAACAACGTCTTCAATCCATGCGCGCACTCCGGTAGGAATACGGAACCACGCAAGAGTGAGGCTTCCGAGAATCTGATCCTCGGCATCGCGATCAACGGCAATCAGCAACACGCTGGCCTCTGACTCGCAGATTGCGGCCAGCTCGGTCTCGGTTGGTGCCGGATTTGATGACGACAATTGGGGAATCAGGCGCTCAAATGCGGCCACCAGTTCCGGGGTGACTTCTACGCCCTCAATGATCTGCACGTTCGCCATCGGTCCAGCGTAGACACCGGTACCCTTCTGCGAATGCCGGAGACCTCAGGCCACTCGCTCCCCCATTTGCGCTGGACGCAGCCTGCCGATGTCGACGGTCCAGTGCTCCTTGTCGCATTCGGTGGTTGGAACGATGCCGGCGACTCGGCAACCACGGCACTCGAGTACTTGGCCGAACAGTGGGGGGCAACCACGTTCGCCGATATCGATCCCGAGGTGTGCTACGACTTCACCGTC
>CAEZTG010000113.1_pt1 | contig 5979 bp, 5 predicted proteins | sample 7264141 | NCBI WGS metagenome assembly CAEZTG01 (sample SAMEA6813797, study PRJEB35770) | uncultured Microthrixaceae bacterium | biome: Freshwater; feature: Freshwater reservoir; material: water | place: Czech Republic | collected 2015-06-16 | depth 0.5m m | reverse complement strand
GGCGGAGCCTCGGGGCCACCGAGCCAGGCAACGAGTCGACCGTTCGCCCATGAAAGCTGAAGAACATTGAGCCCAACGGCGAGTTCGCCAGGTTCGGGCTCGATTCCCAAAAGTCGGTCGAGCGCGAGTGCGAGTTTGCGCTGCTCGTTGTCGAGGTCGGCGATGACCTGTTGGTCGTCGGGTTGACGGCGAGCGCGCAAGCGATCGAGTGCTTCGTCGGTGTCGTTGAGTCGTTCGATGAGCACGCGTTGCCATGCGGCTTTGTGCGCGTCGAGGATGGAGAGATCTTCTGCGGATGCTTCGCCCCATGCGGCGGCTTCGACCATCGTTTCGAAGCGTGCACTGTGAACGTCGATGGACGGCGCGTCGGCGCGCTCAATGACGTCTTCGGACGTTTCGATCGGTTCGATCTCGAGTTCTTCAGGCACAAAGGTCCTTGGTGGTTTCGTGCAGGCACAGTTCGTTGCGACTGCTCGTGGTGCCGTTTCCCCGGTTGGCACCTGTCATGCTCCGCAACGCTCCGCCCCTCACCCACGAGGAGATCGGCCGCTGCGTGCCGTACGGCTCCGGACGGAATGGGGAGGTCCAGAGCGATGAAGAACTCTGCTGGCCTGCATCGGCCACCAGGTGTCGTCATCCGCCCGGTCGGGCTGCGAACGCTTCTCCGCGACCCAGATCGGTCTCCTCACCCTATCGGGAGGATCAGCCGATGGGGCAATTAATGAGGAGAGGTTGGTCAGGAACCCAGATCTGGAGTCACGGTGACTTCGCTGGCCTTTACCGATGCCCAAATGTTGTCGCCAACATTGAGGGCGAGGGCTTCGGCTCCAGCAGGCGTGAGTTCGGCCAACAGTGGAATCGGACCGCTCAGCCGAGCGCGGACACGCTCCGGATGCCGGTCGAGGTCACTGATTGTCATCATCCACGCGTTGCGGGCGCTTCCCTCGGGCTCGGCCCGATGAAGGCTGACCGCTGCTGGGCGAATGGATGCGACCGATGGGCCTGACGGGGAGTCGGCCGGAACGACGAGTCGTGCTCCGGATGCCGTGGTGAGAGCACCGTCGCGAACCTCGCCACGAACGAGGGAGAGTCCGACCATGTCGGCGATATGGCGAGACCGAGGATGGCTTGCCACTTCGTCGAGGGCGCCGCTTTGAACGATGCGGCCTTCTTCAAGAACGATGACGCGGTCGGCGAGCGCGAACGCATCAAGTGGATCGTGGGTGACGAGCAACGTTGTCACGGGTCGTTGTTGGCGAAGGCGAAGTAGATCGCGTCGGATTTCGGCTTTGGCACGAACATCTAGCGCTGACGTTGGTTCGTCGAGAAGCAAGACATCCGGATTCGTTGCGAGTGCGCGAGCAAGCGCAACGCGCTGGGCTTGTCCACCAGAAAGACTCGCCGGACGTCGTTGCGCAAATTGCTCAAGTGAAAAGCGTTCAAGCCACTCGGTTGCGTCTGCACGAGCAACTACTCGTTTGGTTCCACGAGCACGAAGTCCGAATGCAACGTTTTCGAGGACGGAAAGATTTTCGAACAGTGTGCTGTTTTGGAACATCACACCAACGTGGCGTTGTTCAGGCAAAATAAATGTCGCGAGTTCGGCGTCGTCGACAACGATGTTGTTGAGCAGAATCTTGCCGTTATCGACAGGTTGGAGCCCACAGAGCGCGCGTAACAGTGTTGATTTGCCGGACCCGTTTGGTCCGAGGACAGCGAGCACTTCTCCTTCGGCGAGGGCCAACTCAATGGCGAGATGAAACTCGGGAAGTTGAATATCGAATTGGGCATTGATGCTCATCGTGAGCCACCACTTGTACGTGAACCGCCGAGCCACTGATCGCGCAGGCTGAGAAGAACTCCAAAGGAAATCCCGATCATGACGACACTGAGCACGAGCGCTTGTCCGGGATTGGATTCGAGAGCGAGGTACACCGAGAGTGGCATGGTCTGTGTGCGACCGGGAAAGTTGCCAGCGAAGGTGATGGTCGCGCCGAATTCGCCGAGAGCTCGAGCCCATGCCAATACCGCTCCAGCGATGAGCGCAGGTCGCACCGCAGGCAATGTCACCCGGCGGAATGCATACCATCGCGACGCGCCGAGTGTCCGCGCTGCATCTTCTGGTCGGTGGTCGAGGCCTCGTAAGGCAGCCTCCACAGTGAGAACGAGAAACGGCATTGCGATGAACGTTTGAGCGAGGACGACGCCAGCAGTGCTGAACGGTAGGCGTAGACCAAACCACTCGAACAACGGATCGCCGAGCAGACCACGACGGCCGTACGCCGCGAACAACGCGACACCACCGACAACCGGAGGTAGGACCAACGAGAGAAGGCAAAGAGCGCGCACGATGCGGCGACCGGGAAAGCCGTATCGCGCAAGAACCCAGGCAAGTGGGACACCGAAGACAATCGACAACGCGGTTGCCCACAACGAGGTTTCTAGAGAGAGGCGTATTGCGGTGAGCGAGGACTGTGTTGTGAGAAGTGACCATGCATCACTCCAAGGAATGCGCCAGAGAAGGCCGATGAACGGAAGCGCGAAAAACGCAATCGCAATCGATGCGATGACAAGAATCGCAGCCGGCGGGCGCTGGAGCCCTGCGGAACGATTGCGTGTTCTGCGGAGTTGGCTCATGGAGAGCCAAACCCGTAACTCTTGAGAATTGCTTGACCTTCTGTGCCTCTAACGAATGCAATCCATGCCTGGGCTAGAGCGCGATTTGTAGAGGTCGAAACTGCGGCGATCGGGTAGTTGGCGGTGACGTTGACATCGGCGGGGATCGCGACGCCTTCGGCCGCGCCCTGCGTTGCGCTGACGTCAGTGGCGTACACGATTCCTGCATCAGCTTCACCGGCGGTGACTTTGGCAACGATGCTTTTCACATCTGGTTCAAGGCTTGCTGGGGTGACAGTTACCCCCGCCTTTTGGAGAACCTGCGCGCTGTACTTCCCAATTGGCACCTGAGGTGCACAGGTGACATAGATGAGTCCGGGTTTCGAGATGTCAGAAAGTGATGCGATCTTTGACGGATTGCCTTTCCGCACGATGATCTCGAGTGAGTTTGTTGCAAAAAGAGTTGGTGTATCGCTGAGCAACCTTGCGTCGGAGACTTTTGTCATGTTCGCTTCGTCTGCGGAAGCGAGCACGTCAATAGGTGCACCATCGATGATTTGCTGCGCGAGGGTTGACGATGCTCCGAAATTGACGGTCACCTTCACTCCTCGGTTTGCCTTCTCGAATGCAGTCTTCATGTCGGTGAAGGCACCTTGTAATGAAGAAGCGGCGGAAACCGTGAGTGATCCCGACACGGAAGTGTCCGATGCCGTTGACGATGTCGTTGAGGAACCACACGCAATGGTGCTGACCGAAAGAAGCACCAGGATCGAAAAGCCGAAAATCCTTCGAGCTCGCTGCCGCTTGGTCGGTGCTTCGGTGGTCACCGCAGCATGGTAGTCAGATCCTGACTACTTACCTCAACTTCTGACGACTTGACCGGTACCATCGGCCGGTGACCCGCAACGACCCAGTACTCGCCGAAAAGGTGTGTTTGGCGTTGGTGGCGGAAGGCCCGACCCATGGCTGGGCGCTCTCAACCTTGCTCGCTCCGGATGGTGAGATAGGCCGGATTTGGTCGTTGAGCAGACCCCTCGCCTATCGAGCCCTCGACCAACTTGTGCTCGATGGCCTCATCGAAAAGGTGGGAACCGCGCCGGGAGGCGGTCGAAGCCGGACACTTCTTGAAGCCACCGAACTTGGCGCTTCGAGCAATGCCTCGTGGCTCGAAGCGCCCGTTGCTCTTCCGAAAGATGTTCGGACTGAACTGTTGGTGAAGTTCACCCTGCGGTCGCGGGTTGGTCTTCCTCTTGATCCGCTTGCGGCTGACCAGCGCGCACTCTTTGCTCCGCTGCTGAACGGGTCGGCGACTGCAGATGGCGGTGATTTTGTCGCACGTTGGCGGCGAGAGCATCTCGAAGCGATTGATCGATTTCTCTCGTCATTCGGAACGCCGAACGCATGAGTTCGAAGCCGGGGGGATTCGCAGCGCTTCGTCATCGAAATTTTCGTCTGTATCTGATGGGCCAGGGGCTTTCACAAGCCGGTACGTGGATGCAAACGGTTGCGATGGGTTGGTTGGTTCTGAAAGTCACCGGTAGTGGCGGAATGTTGGGACTCGTCAGCGCCGCACAGTTCATGCCAACTCTTTTGTTCGGTGCGTTCGCCGGAACACTTGCTGATCGTCACAGTCGTTGGCACATGTTGCAGATCACGCAAGTTCTTGCCGCAGTGATCGCAATTGCGCTTGGAGTAATGGTGGTGACCGACACCATCTCCGTTTGGAGTTTGTTTGTCCTCGCCGCCGCATTCGGAACGGTGAACGCGTTTGATATGCCGATTCGTTCATCGTTTGTGTACGAATTAGTTGGACCAGACGACATCACAAGTGCGGTGGGAATCGGAAGCACGACGAACAACGTGGCTCGAATCATTGGCCCCGGAGCTGCTGGAGTGCTGATTGCTGCATTTGGACTTGCTGTTCCTTTTCTCGTGAATGGCGTCAGCTTCCTCGCCATCACGATTGCCCTCTTGCTCATGCGTCAATCGGAATTCGTTCCGAAGGCGCCAGTGAAGCGAGAGAAAGGTCAGATTCGCGAAGGCATAAAGGTCGTGTGGGCTGACTCGCGGCTCCGAACGCCAATGCTGATGACGGTTGTAATCGGAATGCTCGCATATGAAAACCAGATTTCGCTTCCGTTGTTTGCGAAGTACACCTTTGATAGGGAAGCAACTGGTTACGGCATTCTCTCGTCGGTTATGGGGGTCGGCTCGGTTATAGGCGGACTACTGATCGCACGCTTTGGGAGAGCGACACACAAACGTTTGGGGTTTGCAGCAGCGTTTCTCGGTGGCTCGATGCTTCTTGCTGCGGTGATGCCAACCTTCTGGACGATGTCAGCGGCGTTATTGCTCGTCGGAGCTGGAAGCGTTGCGTTCATCACCATGAACTCCGCCACCCTGCAACTCACCTCTCCGGTTGAGGTTCGCGGTCGTGTGATGGCGCTCTACATCACCGCAATCATTGGCACGACGCCCATTGGTGGTCCGATCATCGGCTGGATCGGCCAGCACATCGATCCGAGAGCCACCTACATCACTGGTGGTCTCGCTTGTCTTCTGACCGCAGCGTTTGCTTGGCCATCGCTTCGGCGTTCAACCGAAGAAGCCTTGCCTGCAGAGGATGAAGAGGCGATTCACCGCTCGGCAATTATTGATGCCGAGACACTCGTCGGTGACCTCGATTCGGAGATTCCGATCAATTTGCCCACTGAGAAATGAGTCTTTCCTAGGGGGGTGACGGTGCAACTCAGTTGTGGGCATGGTTCACTTGAGCCTGAGCAATCACTCAGACGCCCTTAGCGGTCAGAAAGGACCAGAGATGGTCGCAGTCATCATCATTGTCGTGGTCGTTGCACTTCTCGCACTGCTTCTTGTCGGCTCCTATAACGGCATCGTTCGAATGCGAAACCAGGTCGATAACGGCTGGTCGCAAATCGATGTGCAAATCAAACGTCGCGCAGATCTCATTCCGAATCTTGTCGAAACGGTAAAGGGATACGCAGCGCACGAGTCGGGAACTTTTGAAGCCGTCGTTGCCGCCCGCAATGCGTCAGTTGCAGCAAGTTCTCCCTCCGAAGCCGCTGCTGCTGAGGCCCCCATGGTTGCCGCCCTCGGCAAGATCTTTGCGCTTGCTGAGGCCTATCCGGATCTCAAAGCCGATGCGAATTTCCGACAACTGCAATCTGAAATCACGGCAACGGAAGATCGAATTGCCTACGCGCGTCAGTTTTATAACGACTCTGTCACCCGCTACCACAACAAGATCGACACATTCCCGGGTGTGGCTGTTTCCAAGATCGGGAGTTTCCCTCATCGTGAATTGTTCGAAGCCGATGAAGCAGATCGCGCAGTTCCGAAGGT
>CAEZTG010000112.1_pt1 | contig 5988 bp, 7 predicted proteins | sample 7264141 | NCBI WGS metagenome assembly CAEZTG01 (sample SAMEA6813797, study PRJEB35770) | uncultured Microthrixaceae bacterium | biome: Freshwater; feature: Freshwater reservoir; material: water | place: Czech Republic | collected 2015-06-16 | depth 0.5m m | reverse complement strand
GCACCGGGAGGATCGGTCGTTAGCGACTCAGCAACGGAACGCAATTGACGAAGCACTTCCGAGGACAACGAATTGACCTTGCCATTCTGCAGACGGACAACCGCGACGCCATCATCTCTGCGCTCGACTGCAACCAATTGCTCTGACATGAACAGCGACCCTATCGGTTCGCTTCCCAATGATCAGCGCACGAGCGCTTGAGCTTCCACGACCCGAACGGGGAATTCCGTTTTTCGCGTCACAGTGCCGAGCGGTTCACCGCCCAGTTCGCTTGAAGTCCATTCGACACCCCACGTCACCGTGACACGTACCCATTCGACTCCCCCGCTCGACCACATCGACGAACGAGTGAAGGTGTGGGTGCATCCCGACCATTGCTCCCACGGCTGTCGCCACATGTCATAAGCAACTCCTTGATCACACCAAAGACGTGTCCCGTCCTCGAATTCCCAAAGCGAGGTCTCGGGCCACGCATCGACCCTTGCCCACGCATCACCGATCGACGCAGTCGCCCAGATCCGTTCCCATGGCTCTTCCAGCCACATCCACATCGGAAGCCCGACCAATTGCGAGGTGGGTGGGTTCACCAGCGGAATCGGTTCAGGAATTTCCAAACGACGCCGAGCTTCATCGACTGCGCGCGCGGTTGCGCCTGCTCCTCCGAACGGATCACGGGGATCGAATGCCACATAGCGGGTGTGAACTCTTGTGCCTGTCGCGTCGGTGCACCCGAGCATGTAGAACTCGCCGCGAACGGGGTTCACCGGACCAGAGGCCCAATCCACGACGGGAGTGGGGTCGAGTACCGACATCTGCGGTGCGACGACTGCGTAGTAGCCGCATCTCCAACGAGCGCCGCTCGATCCACTTGATCGCCACGAGCCCAACGTCCCGTCCCTGGTCACAACGACGATGGCCTCAGGCGTTCCGTTGGCAATGCGGCCGAGTGCCTGGCCACCAGCCTGGTCGACAGTTGACGCAAGTAGTCCGCTCAGAACCACAACAACGGCGACGACGCCATGCCACTTACGCGCACACCACCTATACCGACGACTGTGCATCTCTGCCACCCCCAGTTCGAAGGTCGCGCAGGGTACCGAGCTGCCCAAGAGAATTCGAGAGGCGCTCGATCATTCAGTTCAAATTGCCTAGGACATTTTCCTCAAGCGAGAAGTGCGTTCGCCGCAGTCCATGGATCCACATGACGCGCTGCAACCTCACTACGCGCTCGTTGCCAAGCATCGCCGCCAGAGAGTTCTTCCACCTTTGCTGCCATCAGTGCGTTGACAACGCGACGGAGTTCCTGATCGAGTCGAAGCGAACGGCGACGTTCAAACTCTCCATTTTCGAGTGACCACGCATTGTGCTGCTGGATCGCTGACCACAGCTCACTGGCGCCGCGACCTTCGGTAGCGATTGTTTGCACAACTGGTGGGCGCCACTCTGATCCCGTTCGAAGCGACAACATGCGTTCAAGATCAGCAACCGTTTCCTCGAGGCCAGAACGGTCAGCTTTATTCACAACAAAGACGTCGGCGATTTCCATGAGTCCCGCCTTGTTGGCCTGAACGGTGTCGCCCCATCCCGGATTGACCACAACGATTGTTGTGTCGGCTTCTCCGGCAATCTCAACCTCGACCTGCCCAACTCCAACTGTCTCGATGAGCACCCATTGCATACCTGCAGCGTCGAGAACTCGGGCCGCATCCGGCACCGCCACCGAGAGCCCTCCAAGGTGTCCGCGCGTCGCCATCGACCGAATAAACACTTCTTCGTCGAGCGCGTGTTCATCCATTCGCACTCGGTCGCCCAGGATCGCACCACCAGTGAACGGAGATGACGGGTCAATCGCGAGCACACCAACGCTGACATCAGAGGAGCGCATCTCGCGGACCAGCGCCGATGTGAGCGTCGACTTGCCGGCCCCGGGAGCTCCGGTGATTCCAACCGTCGTTGCGGCGCCGGCTAGCGCGTGCGTGACTTCGCTCACCGAACGCGCGTCATCACCACCGCGTTCAACTTTTGAAAGCAGCCGCGCCAGTGCAGATCTATCTCCAGATCTCGCCGCAGCAAGGAGTGCTGCAGCGTCCGCATCAACGGGAGTGGTCATGGCCCCACGCTAGGACAGCGAACGGCGTCACGATCGATTGCTCAGAGAGAGACTGGGGTTTCGCCGATCACGTGGTTCGCCGCACCAGCATCAATGACTTCGGTAACGCCGGGGACACGGTCGATGAGAATGCGCTCAAGACCTGCCTTGAGCGTGACCGTTGAGGCGGGACACGAGACGCAGGCACCAATGAGTTCCACGGTGACCAAACCGGTCTCTTCATTCACATCGTGCAGAACGACGTCGCCATTATCGGCCTGAATTGCCGGGCGAATGACCTCGATGACTTTTTCGACCTGTTCACGCACAGCACGAGTCTACGGATTCATCGGCCCTATGCCACACCCGAGCCTGCCAACCATCTCTACCGTGCGAGACTCGTGTCGTGATAGCTGCCATCCTCGGACACCAAGGCGGTTGGGACGAAGCACTCCTGGTGCTCGTGCCTATCGCCGTTTTCGTCGGACTCCTTTTGCTCGCAAACAAACGAGCGAAAGCGATTCAGGCCAAGCGCCTCAACGGCCAAGCACAACCCGACGCAAACGCTCCCCCCGCCCCCGAGGCCGATTGATGGCGATCGAGTCGGTGCACTTCTTCGGAGATCCCTGCTGCCCGTGGACCTGGAACACGAGCCGCTGGCTTGTCGAAGCCGCCGACCGTTCCGGCGTTTCAATCATCTGGCGCACACTCAGCCTGGCGGAACTCAACAAAGACCGCGAGGTTCCCGAACACTTCCGGCCCAAGCTGACATGCAGCCGACGGATGGCTCGCGTTCTCGAAGCGCTTCGCGCCGAAGGCCGCAATGACGAAATCCGGGCGATGTTCACTGCATACGGCTCGCGTCTTCATCATGACGACCACGATCCAAGCGATGACCTCATCACCAGTTGTGCGACTGAGTGTTCCGTCGACCATTCATTCGCCACAGATGCACTCAATGACGAATCCTGGGACACAGCAATCGCTGAATCGGTGGCTGAAGCAATGGAACTCGCTGGACCCGAGGTTGGTTCACCAATCATTGCGGTCCCCGAGTTAGGCCGCGGCTTCTTCGGACCAATCGTGTCCCCACCTCCGACTGGCGACGAAAGTCTCGCCCTGTGGAACGTCCTCACTGCATCGTTTGAACTTCCGACCTTCTTCGAACTCAAACGAGGGCGGCGCGACGCAGTTGCGTTCGGCCCCCGTCCGTGACGAGGCTCCAACATCGACACCGGGTTCCTCACGACTCGGCAAGAGCGTGGCTTGCGCCACGAAACGATGTTGTCGTCGAACGACGAACTCACGAGACCTCAACTTCTTCAACCTTCGAAGCACACGTCGGGCCCTTCCACGAATGGCAGCGAAATGTCGAACTCAGTGTCGATACTGATGGCCACACGATCGTCGACGAAGTTGTCACTTACCGACTCGCTGTACCGGTGTGGGGAATCCTCTTTCGACCTGCACTTCGTCACCATCTTCGCCAGCCTCCACGCGCGGAGCAGCACCAACCCTGGTGGGCGCCACCTGAAGCACTCGACGCACGCGCGGCAACGGTGCTCTCCGTCCTCTGCGCTTTTGCAGTCATCAGTGGCTACTTAGGCACACTCATCACTCAAACCCTCACCTACGCAGCCGATCAATTCGGCGCAGGTACAGGCGAACAAGGAACGCTTCTGGCGATTGTGCGCATTGGCGTACTCCTTTCTCTCGGCATCGTTGCGCTCGCCGACAGACATGGACGCAAACGCGTTCTCGTTGGTGCACTGATCGGCGCATGCCTCATCACTGCCGTCGGCGCAGCATCGACAGGAATGGTTTGGCTTGGGGTATCCCAAACGTTCGCGAGATCACTTTCGACCGTCGTGGTCATCCTCATCGCAGTCATGGCTGCCGAGGAGATGCCAGCAGGCACCCGCGCTTTCGCTGTTTCTGTCGTGACAATGACCGCAGCACTCGGCGCGGGATTGTGTGTCCTGAATCTTGTTTATGTCGATGTCGCACTAGGCGCATGGCGCGTTGCGTATCTCGTTCCATTGATTGCCATCTATCCATGTCTCCAGATGGCTCGTCGACTCCCGGAAACGAAACGTTTCGAATCTCGCCAGCGCAGATTGGCCGCAGCAAGCGGACGCGGGCTCAAGGATCGGATTCATTGGCGACGATTCGCATTGTTGGCAACGGGCGCGTTTCTTTGGTCGCTCTTCCTCGCCCCCGCAGCCCAGTTCCTCAACGAGTTCCTTCGAACAGAACGCGGATTCTCCGGCATTCTCATCGCCGTCTTCGTTCTTGCCACAAACACACCGGGCGGAATCGGCATCGTTGTTGGTGGAAAGTTGGCCGACCGTCACGGACGACGCGTCATTGGTGCAATCGGCATTGCCGGAGGTGTGTTATTCACCGTCGTGTCGTATCTCTCATGGGGCTGGCCGCTGTGGCTTGCATCGGTTGCTGCTGCAGTTATCGGCGCAGTCGCGGTACCGGCGCTAGCGGTCTATGGACCCGAACTGTTCCCGACAAGCCAACGCGGAACCGCGAACGGTGGCCTCCAAGTTGTTGCCGTGACAGGAAGCAGCCTGGGCCTACTCACTGTTGGTTGGTTGGCAGATCAGTTGGGTGGACTCGGTCAAGCAATGGCGGTCGTCGCAATCGCTCCAGCGCTGCTTGTTCTCGTCGTGTTGATCTGGTTCCCGGAGACGGCACGTCGCGAACTTGAAGATCTCAACCCTTCGGACCACGAACACGGCCGATGAGTAACTCGCGCATTTAACGCAAAGCGCGCATCCAGATCCGGACTTGTTCGGCGATGACCTCGTCTTGACCACGCGGATCATGGGCTCCGGGCACAACGATGAATGTGACATCACCCGGAATCTTTTTCAGATGCTTCGCGAATTCGGCAGGAGTTCCGAACGGATCTTTCTCACCACTGATGAACAAGCACGGAACATCGAGAGCGGAAAAGTGATCGACCCTCAATACCTCGGGTTTGCCAGGAGGGTGAAGCGGATAACTCAGTAGGACGAGTCCCGCTGCCGGGAGCCCCTCAGCAACGGCCATCGAACACATGCGACCACCAAATGATCGTCCACCCGCAACTAGACGATTCGCTCGAATCTTTGCGCCAGAAACAAGTTCGGCCGCTTCAGTCACCACCGCAGCTATCGCGACAGGAGCGCGGTCAACTCCTTTGCGCCCGGCCTTACGAGCAGGAAAATCCATTCGCTCTACTGGAAGCGGCGAAAGAGCATCGGCAACAGCGCACAACGTGTGGTGGTTTCGGTCGGCACCAGCACCTGGTGCAAGAAGAAGTGCGCCCGCAGAACTCATCGTCCGATGAGAATACGACGAGCTTCGGAGAGTTCAGCGATTCGCTGAGCCGCCCCAACGACCTCAGCCCCATGATCGGGATGAACCTCGCGCAAACGTTCTCGATAGTTACGTTGCACGTCGCGCGATGACGGCGCGTTTGATCCGCGTGCAAAGCCAAGTCGCTCCAACGCCCACTTCACTGGATCGCCAACCGCGCTTTTCGAACCGGTGACACCACCACGAAAACCGCTGAGCGACGCGATGAGTTCGGGACCAACCGGGCCGCCCCAAGAAATGGCGCGCCGAATGATGGCCATGACCGGCCGACGTTCCGATGGCGGAAGCAAACCAGCCGAATACGCCGCACCAAGAATCTGCTGCTCTGGCGCTCCTCGGTCATCGAATTCGAAAGCGAGCGAATCACCGTTCTCGATCAACCGGTGGGTCACAGCGTCGAGCCCAATGGTGTCGACCTGCAATCGGAACCGAAGCCGAGGCTGAGAAACACGGCGACCGGCTTCAAGTTCGTGAGTGAGCGCCTCAAGGTCAGGAACCATGTCCGGGTCGATCTCCGCCACAAAGCG
>CAEZTG010000085.1_pt1 | contig 7029 bp, 2 predicted proteins | sample 7264141 | NCBI WGS metagenome assembly CAEZTG01 (sample SAMEA6813797, study PRJEB35770) | uncultured Microthrixaceae bacterium | biome: Freshwater; feature: Freshwater reservoir; material: water | place: Czech Republic | collected 2015-06-16 | depth 0.5m m | reverse complement strand
GCCCTTATGCGTATCGGTATCGTCGGAGCAACCGGTCAGGTGGGTGGCGTCATGCGCGCCGTTCTCGCTGAGCGTCAGTTCCCAGTTTCTCAACTTCGTTTGTTCGCTTCGGCCCGCTCTGCTGGTCGTCGTTTGCCGTGGGCCGATGGTGAGGTCGTCGTGGAAGACGCGGACACGGCCGATTACTCCGGCCTCGACATTGTCTTGTTCTCTGCCGGTGGCGGAACTGCGTTGGCGTTGGCCCCGCGGGTTGCTGAATCCGGTGCCGTCGTCGTCGACAACTCCTCTGCATGGCGCATGGATCCCGACGTTCCGCTCGTTGTGCCCGAGGTCAATGCGCACGCGCTCGATTCCATTCCGAAGAACATCGTGGCGAATCCCAATTGCACGACGATGGTCGCAATGCCGGTGCTTAAGCCGCTCGATATCGAAGCGGGATTGCGCGCCCTTACCGTCACGACCTTCCAGGCAGTGTCGGGAGGCGGGCTCGCCGGTACAGCGGAACTCGACGATCAGATTCGCAAGATCGGTGAAGGTGCGCCGGCACTCACGATGTCGGGAACCGCTATCGACATGCCGATTCCCGAGAAGTTTGCAGCGCCGATTGCGTACAACGTGATCCCCTTCTGCGGAAAATTGGTTGACGACGGTCGTGGCGAAACCGATGAAGAACAGAAACTCCGCAACGAATCGCGCAAGATTCTGGAACTTCCGGACCTTGAGGTCACCGTGACCTGCGTTCGGGTTCCGGTCTACACCGGTCACTCGCTGTCGATTTCGGCTTCGTTCACCAACTCCATCACCCCGGAAGATGCTCGTCGCCTATTGGTGAAGGCCCCAGGTGTGGAACTGGCTGACATCCCGACTCCACTTATGGCCGCCGGCGTTGACCCCACCTTTGTGGGTCGCATCCGCACTGACCGCACTGTGGAGCACGGGCTTTCGCTCTTCCTCTCCGGTGACAACCTCCGAAAGGGTGCGGCGCTCAACGCCGTGCAGATCGCAGAAGAACTACTGGCCCGCCGGGGCTGAATCTGGCATCTGTTCTGCTATGTCAACGAAGTTGACAATCTGCTATCGTGCCACGCCATGAAGAAGCGCTCACTTCCCTTGGTCCTTGCTGCATGTCTCGCCGTTGCTCTCGTGGCTTCGGGCTGTTCAAGCTCGTCCCCGAGTAATCGCAGTGCAGCCGGCGCGTCGGCAGCATCGCTGTCTGAATCTGATCTGAACGAGTTCTGCGCGCCGCCGCGCGACAGCGACGGAGACTCCGGTTTCGCCACGAAGCGCAACATCGTGACGTGTTTCGTGCTCGATAATCAGACGAAGAAGTTTTCGGCGCCGAACAAGCTCGATGCCAAGGTGCCGCTGACGGTCACGAAAGCGTTTTGCAGTTATAACCGTGCGCCCTGTGTCGATGAGACGGGGTACTACGGCGATTTGCGGACTGAGGGAACTGGCAACGTGTACGGATGGCGATCTTTGACGCCTGACCCGTTCACGGGCGTCGGTGCGATTCAGTTCATGCCCAACAAGATTTGGCAGGGAACGGACAACCGTCTGTTCGTGAACAGTTCAACTGCACCGTTCACGCTGCAGCAGACCGGTGCACAACCGGAATTTCAAAATCCTTCCTCGGGTACAAACGGCGGCAGTTGCAACACGCAGGGGTCGTTTATCGGATGCACTCTCGATCAGGGATCGTGGCAACGAGACGGGAAGGAAATGCGCCCTCGCTACACGTTATTCACGAAGCCGATGCGCATCACCATCAACAACAACTCCGGTTCGCCGATGACATTGAGCACGCCCGCATCGCCTGGTCTCGGGTTTCTCATTGATCCGGTTGCGCAAGGAAACGTTGATTCGATCGCGACTGGCGGTCAGGCATTCGTTGGCGGATATCGCTCAACAAACTCGGACGACGGACAAGAGTGGTCGGCGGACTACTGCGTTGACTACAAGCCGACTGGATCACTTGCGGCTCCAACATGCATTCCGGTCACCATCACGGTGAAGGTGGGGAAAGTCGATAACAAGTGGGTCAATCAGTCATCGTGCGTCGTGAACTCCCGCACCGCTGCGGTCACGATCAAGTGCGATCAGCCCACGATGAACGACTCGGATACCGACCGCATCGTCACCATCAACGTCAAGAATTTCTGATTCGACGTTTGCAACGTTCATGCTCCGCCGTTCCACTTTTGCTGCACTTTCGATCGCGCTCACGCTTGCGTTACTAGCGAGCGCGTGTTCATCGAAACCTTCGGCAACTCGTGGTGCGGCGGGAGGCGCTGGCGACCCCACCACTCTGGCTGCCCTTCCTGCTGCGAACGGCGGCGGTCAGTTGATTCCGGCCTACTACGGCTCGCAAATCACTCCATCGACGTGGGTGGCGACATCGCTTTCACCCACACTTGTGGTGCCGGGAAAGTCAGGCGCTTGGACATTCGTTCTTGACGATTTGAGTGACGGGCAAAGCGGATTCGGTCCTCGCGAATACAAAGAAAACGGCACAACATCGCGAATTCCGGTTGCGGCAGGTTTGCAGCAAGGTCGGGTGTACACATGGACGGCCCAAAGTCCGGGCCAAGAAACCGTGGGTGGCACGTTCCAAGTCGATGTGCAAATGACCGACGCGCAAGAGTCAGATTCAGTCGGCGGACTGTCGGTGAGCCTCTCTTCGGGCGAAGCCTCGTTTGGGTGGTCATCACATTCGATGGCGGCTATCCCCGGAAAAGTTGGTTTCGGACTTTCGTTCCAGGGATCAAATAGGCCAATGCCGGGAGTGCCCGCCGGTTGGCGTCTGCAGGCGGCTTCGTCGAGTCAGTTCCAACGCATCCAGTTCAACGGCGACAAGAGCGTGAGCCTTCTCTCCGATAACGGAATTGTTTCGGCCTACCGCGAAGGGGCGGCCGGTTCGTACCTTCCTGTGCAGCTTTCGGGCGGCACGGTAAACACCAACGGTTTGTCTCCCGTCCTTCTTCGAGATGCATCTGGCGATTACACCGTCACCACAAAAGACACCACCTCAGTATTCCGACCAAATGCCGATGGAACGTTTGCCGATCTCATCAGCGTGAACGCAGGCGACAAACCCGTTCTTGGTCAAACCTCGACTGACGGTCGCATACAAACCGTTTCTGATCCGGTTTCGGGTCGCAAGATCGAGTTCATTTATGGCGGCGGTGATTGCCCCAAACCAGTTGCGGGTTTCGTAGCTGCGCCAGCGGGCATGTTGTGTCAGGTCAAGTTCTGGGATGGATCGACTTCCGCGATTTTCTACGTTGCCACAAAGGGTGGCGCTCCGAGCATTGGACGTCTTGTTGATTATCCCGAAGCCGGTGGCGACGGCGCGCTTGTAACTGATCTTGCCTATGACGATGTCGGCCATATTGCAACGGTTCGTTCACCGCTCGTTGCAAGTGCTGCCGCTTCGAATGTGATCGGTGCAGACGATTCACAGTTCTGGACGAAGGCGACCTACACCGATGAAGGAAAAGTCGCTTCTCTTACCGAGGGTGCATCTGCGGCAGGTGCACCACGTTGTGTTCGTTCGTACAACTACGAGACCTCGCAATACACAACGGCAACTGATTCGTGTTTCGGTGGTGTCGTGGCAACTGTGGTCTACGACCCGACCACTTTCTTCCCGACGATTCTGACGAATTCCGCTGGCCAAGAAGCACGGCGCGTGTGGGACTTCCCTTCTGGCCAGTTGCTGGTTGAAACCGACTTCACTGGTCTCGTATCGACACGGCGGTATGAAAACGGTCAGCTTGTTGAAACTCGTGGCCCCACGAAGGGTTCCATCGCTGAATCACAAGCATCGCTTCGTGAGTACGACAAGAGTTATGAGGTCGCGTCCGACGGCCTCGAGATGAAAGGCCTTGACGTCACCTACTGGCCGTCGACGACTGACCTTGGTGTTGACGGCGTGCAGGAAATGGGACCCAAAGTCGATGGCGTTCCTTCGCCGTCACTCACGGTGAACTGGCCATCATCGCCTGCGGGAAATAACGGCGAATGGGCTGCGGTGATGACAGGTGGCCTGCGCATCGACACGGCGGGCAAGTATTCGTTTACTTCGAACAATTCGCTTGCCACGTTGCGGGTGAACAATGTTCTGTGCAGCAACGGCGGTTGCAACGAACTCGATCTACAGCCTGGCTTCCAATCGATTCGCGTAGATGTTTCGAGTCCCCAGTCACAAGCATCAATGGACATTCTTTGGAGTGGCCCCGATGCAGGATCGGGTGGATCGATTCCCACTGATCGTCTTCGACCGCAGTATGGCTATGCCACAACCACCAAGGTCATTGATCCAACGGTGCAGAACGCAAACGTCGAGAGTGTTTCGAAGACCACCTACGACAACCCCGCCACAGGTTTGGTGAGTTCGCGGACAACGCAGGCCAATGCGAAGACCTCACTTGCGTACGAATCAGGAAAGAACGGTAAGGGCGGCTGGGGCCGACAAATTTCATCGACTGCGCCTGGCGGCAATTCGTTTACGTTCTCCTATTGGGGCGATAAGGAAAGCGCAAAGTCAGCGTGTCCCGGTGCATCGTCGGCCAACCAAGGTGGAGCTGCAAAGAAGACCACGACTCCGGGCGATGGTGGCGATGGGCCATCGAGCACACAGTGGGTGAATAGCGCAGGTCGCACGGTTGCTCTTGCACTGAGCGATGGCGGAACTATGTGCACCACCTATGACAAGGCTGGTCGACAGACGAAGATTGAACTTGTCGGGATGGGTCAGAAGATGGTCGAGGAAACCGTCTACGCCGTCGACGGCAACCCACTCATTGCGCAACAGACTTCAACTATTGGTTCTGATGTTTCGACGACGAGAGCCGAGGTCGATCTGCATGGCCGACCAGTTCTTGCGACAGATCGATATGGAATCCGATCACTGACCACCTACGACACGAGAACCGGCGAGATTGCCTCGGTCACGACGACTGCGCCCGGCGCCGTGCCGTCCATCACGACAAACGTTTACGACGCCCGAGGCTGGCTGCGATCCGTTTCCCTCGATGGCCGAGTTGTTGCGACGCTCACGATGAATCCCGATGGCACCTCTAGATCCATCGAATACGGCAACGGCATTTCGGTTGCGAACGGTTATGACATTGCCAACCGATTGAATGCGATGTCCTGGACTGGTCCAAATGCACAGTCATGGGCCACCACACTTCAGATTTCCGCAGCAAACAACGTTTCCGGCACGTCGTTCACTGCCGCAGGAAAGACCTCTGCGATGTCATTTGTGCACGACAAAGCGGGTCATCTCTCAAGCGCCACTGCATCGGCAGGTCTGTTACCTGCGGCGAAATCATGGAGTTACACATTCGACGCGAACTCCAATCGCACCTCGCAAAAAGTTCTTACCGATGGCGCGGTGACGGGTGAGTACACCTATACCTACAACGGTGCTGATCAACTCACGGCAACAACTGATCCGTCGGCTTCCGATGGCATCGCCTACGACAAGCGGGGTAATGCCACCAAGGTTGGGCCCGACTCCTTTACCTACGACGCAGTTGATCGGCTGATCGGTGCAACCGACGGTTCGGTGACGATTGCCTACGAGCGCGGTGTCACTGGCAACATCATGTCGAAAACCACCACTGGTGGCGCCGACGCAGGAACAATCAAGTACGGCCTCAATGGCGTCATGCTCAACGCTGATGGCAACGCCCAGTCTCAGGTTCTAGGGCTACCCGGCGGCGCAATGTTCATGCGTTCGTTAGTTGGCGGAACAAGTCGATGGGAATTCTCAAGCATCGATGGAGATCGTTTCTTCACAACTGATGATGCTGGCGTGCAGATGGGTGCGGTTCAGGTTTATGACCCGTTTGGTCAGTTACTTACTGATCCAGGCCCGACTGACCCAACCACACCCAACCTTTCGTGGCAGGCCTCAACTGGTAACGAAACGCAAGCGCTGAAAACCACCTATGTGATGATGGGCGCACGCGTGTACGTGCCGGCGCTCGGTCGATTCATTCAGCTCGATCCCAAGGTTGGTGGTGGAGCGAACGCGTACGACTACGCCAACCAGGATCCGGTCAACATCTCCGATCCATCTGGTGAATCGTTCACCGATTGGTTGCCAACAATCGTGGTTGGTGTCGTCTCGCTGGTTGTCTCGATTTTCGCCACACCCGCGGCGGGTTTCATGGTGGCCGCAGCCATCAACGCAGTGATCGGGGCAGCGTCGTACGCAGCGATCTATCTGTGGGAGCGCTATGGACTTGAGAAGACAGAGACAGAGTTCTCGCTGAAGCAAATGGGCATCTCCGCTCTGATGAGCGGTGTGCTCGGGGGTATCGGGGGTCGCACCCAGTGGACGAAGGCCGTGAAATCGGCCAAAGCGCTGGGGGCAGGAGACGACGCGGCGAAGTTGGGCACGATGTTCATCGCCAAGAATGCAAAGAGCCTCAACCGCGCCGCAGATTTGTTGAAGGCCGGAACGATCGAAGGTGCAGACGCGGGTTCGACGCTGTTGAAGGCGGCGGACAAGACATTCGTGACTAAGGCTCGAGTTGATGCCGTGAACAAACTCTTTGAGAAGACGACCTACAAGGTCGGCGGGCAATCGGCGTACGTCAGAAGTTGGAAGGGCGTGGGGGAACTCCGAAACGAGTATTCCTACTGGGGAGTTCCGGGCTAACGACTAACCCGAAGTCAACAAAGTTGACATCGGGATGCTATGGTGTCGCCGTTTGAATCCAACGATTCTCGGAGACCCTCAATGCGTCGTCGTTTTGCCATCTCAACTGTTGCGATTGGCCTTTCATTGGCCTTACTGGCTTCGGCCTGTTCATCTGATTCAAATCGCAATGCGGCAGCTGGTGAAGCGGGCGATCCGACGGCGCTCGCGGCGTTGCCGGCGGGTACTGGTTCCGGTGAACGCGTGCCGTTGTACTTCGGTGCGGTGGTAACGCCGAGTTCGTGGGTGTCATCTTCGCTGTCGCCGACGCTGAGTGTTCCGGGTGGGACTGGCGCGTGGACGTTCACGCTTAG
>CAEZTG010000078.1_pt1 | contig 7520 bp, 2 predicted proteins | sample 7264141 | NCBI WGS metagenome assembly CAEZTG01 (sample SAMEA6813797, study PRJEB35770) | uncultured Microthrixaceae bacterium | biome: Freshwater; feature: Freshwater reservoir; material: water | place: Czech Republic | collected 2015-06-16 | depth 0.5m m | reverse complement strand
ATCACCTTCGAAGGCAAGGACGTGCGTCGCAACGCGGTCGAGGAACCAGCGATCATGGCTGATCACGACGGCACAACCAGCGAAAGCCTCGAGGCCATCTTCAAGTGCACGCAACGTGTCGACATCGAGGTCGTTGGTGGGTTCGTCGAGAAGCAGAACGTTTCCGCCACGAGCGAGGACCTTGGCGAGGTGAACACGGTTGCGTTCGCCGCCAGAGAGAATGCCGACCTTCTTCTGCTGATCAGAGCCTTTGAAGTTGAACGAAGCGACATAGGCGCGACCGTTCATTTCGCGAGTACCGAGCTTCACTATTTCGTTGCCGTCGGTGATTTCCTCGTAGACCGTCTTCTCGGAATCAAGGATGTCTCGACTCTGATCGACATAGGCGAGATTGACGGTGGGGCCGACCTTGAGAGAACCGCCATCGGGTTCTTCGCCGCCGGTGAACATGCGGAACAGTGTGGTCTTACCGGCGCCGTTGGGCCCGATGACGCCGACGATGCCAGCGCGGGGCAACGAGAAGGAAAGGTCCTCAATGAGAAGTCGGTCGCCGAATCCCTTCGTGACGCCTTCGGCCTCGATGACGACATCGCCGAGGCGCTCGCCTGAGGGGATGAAGATTTCGAGTCCGTCACCGCGACCCTGAGCTTCTTGAGATTCAGCAAGCAACTGTTCGTAGGCGGAAAGTCGTGCTTTGCCTTTGGCCTGTCGAGCCTTTGGCGCCATGCGCACCCACTCGAGTTCCCGAGCGAGAGTGCGGGCTCGGGATGACTCCTGCTTCTCTTCCTGCTTGAGTCGGTCTTGTTTCTGATCAAGCCAACTCGAGTAGTTGCCTTCAAACGGAATTCCGCGACCGTGATCAAGTTCAAGAATCCAACGAGCGACGTTGTCGAGGAAGTAACGATCATGGGTAATGGCGACGACGGTGCCCGGGTAATCCCGAAGGAAACGTTCGAGCCACGCCACTGATTCGGCGTCGAGATGGTTGGTGGGTTCGTCAAGTAGCAGAAGATCGGGCTTGCTCAGGAGCAAGCGGCAGAGCGCGACGCGTCGGCGTTCACCACCGGAGAGGGTGGAGACATCGCCATCAGAGGGAGGCAGGCGGAGTGCGTCCATTGCGATTTCGATCGTGCGTTTGAGATCCCACGCGCCCGTAGCTTCGATCTTGGCTTCGAGTTCAGCCTGCTCCTCGCCGACCTTCTCAAAGTCGGCATCGGGGTCGCCCCATTTCGCCAAAACAGCGTCATAGCGCTCAAGCAGCGTGGCGGTTTCGCCCAGGCCATCCATGACGTTGCCCATGACGTCTTTGGTCTCGTCGAGGTGTGGCTCTTGCTCTAGTAAGCCAACCGAGAATCCGGGGGAGAGACGAGCCTCGCCCGTGAACCCGTCGTCGAGGCCGGCCATGATCTTGAGAAGCGAGGACTTGCCAGAGCCATTCGAACCAATGACGCCGATCTTGGCCCCTGGGTAGAACGAGAGGCTGATGTCCTTCAGTACCTCGCGGTCGGGCGGATAGAACCGGCTCACCTTGTGCATGGTGAAGATGAACTGTGCACTCATGGCGGGCAAGGGTAGTGACCAGATCACCCGAAGTGTGAACTGGCCCTAAGCCCCATGGGCGCCAGTTTCTCCTCGGACGCGACAGTGCCCCGCCGAAGCGGGGCACTGGTTACTGCGGTTGCGGCTGAAACTCAGCGGCGGGTTGCACGACGCTTGGTCGCACGACGCTTTGCCGGAGCCTTCTTGGCCGGAGCCTTCTTCGCTACGCGCTTCTTGGTTGCGCGCTTCTTAGCGGGTGCCTTCTTGGCAACGCGCTTCTTGGTTGCGCGCTTCTTGGCCGGAGCCTTCTTCGCTACGCGCTTCTTGGTTGCGCGCTTCTTAGCGGGTGCCTTCTTGGCAACGCGCTTCTTGGTTGCGCGCTTCTTGGCCGGAGCCTTCTTCGCTACGCGCTTCTTGGTTGCACGCTTCTTAGCCGGTGCTGCCTTCTTGGCTACGCGCTTCTTGGTTGCACGCTTCTTGGCGGGAGCCGCCTTCTTTGCGGTGCGCTTCTTTGCGGGTGCCTTCTTGGCCGCCCGCTTCTTCACTGCTGCCATCTTCGCCTCCTCGGCGTCTTCATGATTTTGTGTAGTGGTACCAACAACAGCTGCATGAATCGCTACTGAAGTGCACGCCGCACATGGTTTGCGTGGCGATGCACAAAAAACGGTACTCACATCGCGCACGTAAATGGTGAATCCGCGGATGCACGCGTTGTTTTGCGCGTTTTTTCTGTTCAGAACGTTGACTGGGTTACGCGTGCGCGCAAACGCGTTCGCGGAATGCGTTTTGCACGTTTGATCGTCACAATCGAGAGCATGGACGACACGTGAAATAGTTTTCCACAGGCTATTTCCTCAAGCGCCACATGGTTTTTTTGAAATCCAGAGCATTTTTGTGCCGCGGGCGATTTCTTGGCTTCGGCGACGCTGTTTGTCGCAGATTTTGTGCATCACGCACGCGTTTTTTGGATGATTCAACGCTTGAAAGGGGTGCGCGACGTACTGTTCGAGTTATGAGCGGAAAAACGCAAAATGGTGAAGAAGAGTGCACAGAACTTCTGCAGACGCTGATTCGCAACGCTTGCGTGAACGACGGAACGGTTGAGTCAGGCGGCGAAATTCGAAGTGCATCGGTGCTCGAAAACTTTCTCGAGGGTCCCGGACTCGAACTCGAATGTTACGACGCGGCACCTGGGCGACGAAGCCTGGTCGCTCGCATCGAGGGTTCCGATCCGACTGCACCGACGCTGTTACTTATGGGTCACACCGACGTTGTTCCCGCTAACCCTGATCACTGGTCGCGAGATCCATTTGGTGGTGACCTCGTCGACGGCGAAGTGTGGGGACGCGGTGCTATCGACATGCTCAACATCACGTCATCGATGGCAGTTGCATTCAAACGGCTGGCACGTTCTGGTTTCACGCCGCGCGGAACGCTTGTGTTCCTCGCCGTGGCCGACGAGGAATCAAATGGCGTGTACGGCGCCGACTACCTCATCAACCATGAGCGCGATGCGGTCATGGCCGACTACGTCATCACCGAATCTGGCGGTATTCCACTGCCCAGCCCCAACGGCCTGAAACTGCCGGTACTTGTGGGCGAAAAGGGACTCTTCGGAATCCGGATCAGAGTGGGGGGAACTGCGGGCCATGGCTCTCAGCCTTACAAGACCGACAACGCGTTGCTCACCGCTGCAGAGGTCGTTCGGCGTATCGGTGAGTTCCAGCCCGAAACGCATATTCACGACATCTGGCGAGGGTTCATCGGATCGATGGGTTACCCCGAGGAAATTTCCGGACCTCTGCTTTCGAAAGATGGACTCGACGATGTTCTTGAGTTTCTCCCGCTCGGCATGGCCCGTCAGTTCCACGCATGCACACACACGACCTTTGCGCCCACGGTGATTCACGGTGGTTCCAAGCTCAACGTCATCCCTGACTCGGTCGAACTCGATATCGACATTCGCACACTGCCTGGGCACGATGCCGAAATGGTGATGGCCGAACTGCGTCTGGCTCTCGGCGACTTGGCTGATGCTGTCACCTTTGAGCAACTCAACTACGACCCTTCGAGTGCGTCGCCCACGGAGACTCCTCTTTGGGATTCACTGTCGCGTGTCACGCAACAGTGGTACCCGGGGTCAGAGACCGTTCCGTTCCTCACCGTTGGCGCAACTGATGCACGGTTCTTCCGTCGTGCCGACAAGGTGGCCTACGGGTTTGGTCTTTTCAGCGAGAACCTGTCGTTCGAAGACTTCGGTCGCATGTTCCACGGCGACGACGAACGCATCGATACGCGCTCTCTCGGACTTTCCACCGAGATGTGGGAAGCGGTCGCAAATGATCTGTTGTTGAGCCGAGAAGGCTGAAAGGCGGGGCAGAGATGCCCCGATCGATCAGATTCCGCCGAGCGCTGATTCCATGAGGTCGTGAACCTCGGCTTGATGAATGGCATGCGATCCGGTGGCCGGGCTCGCAGATTCCTGGCGGCTCACGCGTCGGATTTTGTGCGTGTCGTCATGGGCTTCGTACAACCGGCCCTTGATGTGGTTCCACGCACCCATGTTCTCGGGCTCTTCCTGAAGCCAAACGATTTCGTCGGCGTTCGCGTACTTCTCCACGATGCGAGCGACATCGGCGTAGGGCCATGGGTAGAGCTGCTCGACGCGAGCAATGGCAACGGGAGCGCCCATTTCGTCGCGGACCGCCTGCGCTTCGACGCCGATCTTGCCGGAGGCAAACACGATGCGACGCACCGATGCGGGATCGGTGACGCCTTTGTCGTCGAGAACCTCTTCGAATGAGCCATGGATGAGTTCGCTGACCGGTGAACGAGTGGTCTTTGCACGAAGAAGCGACTTCGGGGTGAACACAACAAGCGGCTTTCGTACATCACGACGAACCTGGCGACGCAGCAGATGGAAGAACTGGGCCGCGGTCGTTGCGTTGCAGACCTGAATGTTGTCGCCTGCTGAAAGTGTGAGGAATCGCTCGATGCGGGCCGAGGAATGCTCCGGTCCCTGGCCTTCGTAGCCGTGGGGAAGAAGCATGACGAGCCCTGAGGTTTGGCCCCACTTGTCTTCAGCGGCAACGAGGAAGTTGTCGATGATGACCTGAGCACCGTTCATGAAATCGCCGAACTGCGCTTCCCAAACAACGAGGGCATCTTTGTTGACCACGGAGTAGCCGTATTCAAAGCCGAGAACTGCGAACTCGGAAAGCAGCGAGTCGTAGATCCAGAAGCGAGCATCGTTGCGGGCTGCATCGGCAAGCGGGATGTAGATGCCGGCGGTGTCGTAGTCAATCAGAGCGGCATGTCGATGCGAGAAGGTTCCGCGTCGAGAGTCCTCGCCTGATACGCGAACTGAAGTTCCTTCGTAAAGAAGCGTTCCGTAGGCGAATGCTTCGCCGAGAGCCCAATCGACTTCGCCATCCTCAACGAACATCTTGTGACGGCCCTCGAATTGCTTGGCCAACTTGGGATGAACGGTAAAGCCCTCGGGCACGTTCTCGATTGCAGCGAACACAGCGTCGAGTTCGTCTTTGGAGACGCCAGTATCGACATGAGGAAGAACGCCGCTGAAGACACGCTCGGGGGCATGCTCGAGGGGCGGAGGTGCATCGTGCGAGCGGGTCTCATCGAGCGCCACCTGCAACTGTGCTTGGAAATTGTCGAGCGCGGCCTCGGCTTCTTCAAGCGAGATGTCGCCGCGACGCATAAGTGCTTCGGTGTACAGCTTGCGTACCGAACGGGTTTCGTCGATGCGCTTGTACATAAGCGGTTGCGTGTAGCTCGGGTCGTCGCCTTCGTTGTGGCCATGGCGGCGGTAACACACCATGTCGATGACGACATCACGATTGAACGTTCGGCGGTAGTCGAACGCAAGCCGAGCGACGCGAATGACGGCTTCGGGGTCGTCACCGTTCACGTGAAAGATCGGGGCCTGGACCATCTTGGCGACATCGGTTGAGTACACCGAAGAACGAGCTTCAGACGGAGAGGTAGTGAAGCCGACCTGATTGTTGATGATCACGTGGACGGTTCCGCCAACGCGGTAGCCAGTGATCTCCGAAAGGTTGAGGGTTTCGGCAACGATTCCTTGTCCGGCGAATGCTGCATCGCCGTGCACGAGGATCGGCAACACCGGGTAGTCGCCCGGAGGTTCGATGCGATCCATCTTGGCGCGGGCCATGCCCACAACGACGGGGTCGACAGCTTCGAGATGTGAAGGATTGGCTGCGAGTTCAACCTCGATGGTGTTGCCAGCAGGACTCGTAAAGATGCCGTTCTGTCCGAGGTGGTACTTCACGTCGCCCGAACCTTGAATCGATTCAGGATCGATGTTGCCTTCGAATTCAGTGAAGAGCTGCTCGTACTTCTTGCCGACGATGTTTACGAGAACATTGAGGCGGCCGCGATGAGCCATGCCGATGACTGCCGACTGCATTGATGTGTCGGCTGCCGATGACAGGAGTGAATCGAGAAGCGGAATCGCTGATTCAGCACCTTCGATGCCGAATCGCTTCTGGCCGAGATACTTGGTACCGAGGAAACGCTCGAGCGCTTCAGCGGCATTGAGCCGCTCAAGAATGTGGCGCTTCTCTTCGATCGAAAGCTCGAACTTCACGCCTTCGACTTGTTGCTGGATCCACGCCTTCTGCACGGGGTCCTGAATGTGCATGTACTCAATGCCAATCGTGCGGCAATAGGCCGAACGAAGAACATCAAGAATCGACGCCAAGGTCATGCTGTCGCGACCGGCAAGTCCACCGGTGAGGAATTCGCGATCGAAATCCCAGATAGTGAGGCCATACGCGACGGGGTCGAGTTCGGGATGCAGGTGATGCTCTGTGAGGTCGAGTGGATCGAGATCGGTGTCGAGGTGGCCTCGCACGCGGTACATGTTGATGAGTGCACGAACCTGGAGGTTCTTTTCGAGCATCAACTGTTCGTGATCGTTGGGGTTGACGTCGCGAGCCCAGTCGACTGGTTCGTAGGGAAGACCAAGTGATTCGAAGATTTCTTCGTAGAACTCGTGCTCTCCCATGAGCAGTTCTTGAATGCGCTTCAGGAAAAGACCTGACTCGGCACCTTGAATGATGCGATGGTCGTAGGTCGAGGTCATGGTCATGACCTTGGACATTCCGAGAGAAGCGATTGTGGCCGGATCGGCACCACGGAATGCAACTGGGTAGTCGAGCGAGCCGACACCAACGATGACGCCCTGTCCTGGCATGAGGCGCGGAACCGACTGAAGGGTTCCGATAGTGCCCGGGTTGGTGAGGGTGACCGTTGCGCCGGCGAAGTCGTCGGGGGTCAACTTGTTTGAACGAACTTTACGAACGAGTTCTTCGTAGGAATCAAGGAACTGGGCAAAACTCAGCGAATTCGCGTTTTTGATGCAGGGAACAAGGAGCGAACGGCTTCCATCGTTCTTTTCCACGTCGACGGCGAGACCAAGGCCGACGGTTTCGTTCCGAACGACGTAGGGCTTGCCTTCAGCGTCGGTCGTGAACGATGAGTTCATCACTGGCGCGGCATCGACGATTGCACGAACGATTGCGTAACCAATGATGTGGGTGAATGAGACTTTGCCGCTTCGGCTACGCGACAGGTAGCCGTTGATCGACTTGCGATTGACCTCGAGAAGTTTTGTGGGGATCTCGCGGAACGAGGTTGCCGTCGGAACCTCGAGGCTTGCTTCCATGTTCGAAACGATGCGGGCCGCGGCGCCGCGCAACGGTGTGCCTTGAGGCGCGGCCGCAGGTGTCGTTGGCGCTGCCGCAGGTGCAGTAGTAGTCGCCGCAGGTGCAACTGCAGTTACTGCAGTTGCGGCGGGCGCCGAAGGAGCAGGTGCTGCTGTAGCGGTTCCCGCGCCGGGGGAGTACCCGGCAAAGAACTCGCGCCAGCTTTCGCTCACAGACGAAGGGTCGGTGCGGAACTGTTCGAACATCTCGTCGACGAGCCACGCGTTGGGTCCT
>CAEZTG010000072.1_pt1 | contig 7808 bp, 6 predicted proteins | sample 7264141 | NCBI WGS metagenome assembly CAEZTG01 (sample SAMEA6813797, study PRJEB35770) | uncultured Microthrixaceae bacterium | biome: Freshwater; feature: Freshwater reservoir; material: water | place: Czech Republic | collected 2015-06-16 | depth 0.5m m | reverse complement strand
CTACCTCAGGGGTGATGTCTTCTTCAGTGAGACGGTTTGAGTCCCAGCCATGAGACGCGGGTGCGAGGGCAGGGAATGCCTCAATGAGCTGATGGCTTTCGCCACCGATTGTGTAGGACTCTTTGGCGCGCATCATTGCTTCGAACAACATGGTGCTGCCCGAGCGCGGGGACGAAATGATGAACACAGGGCGATCGAGGGTGATCGGTTCGCCGATCTGTTTCGGTGTTGGCATCGCAGGAGCTGCGGGCGCAGGTGCAGCAGCGGGCGCGGGTGCGCCGCCGGGGGCGGGAGCAGGTGCAGTACCCATGCCGCTCGGTGCAGCTACAGCGCCGGGTTGCGTGATTGATGGACGCAGCACAAGTTGGCGGATTGCTTCGTTCACCTGAACCGTGTTGGGAAGAGCTTGGGGGTAGGGGTCAACGACTGCGTCGGCTTCATCGCGAAGTTTTGCGTAGGAGTCGAATCCCTGAGGGTTGTCGCCAAAGTGGGCCCAGCAGGCTTTCCATGAGCGACGGAAGGGGATGAGCGCTCGATCAAGTTCAACGGCGCGATCAAGGTCGACTTCTGCGAACTGATGAAGGATGTTTGCCAGCGTTTGGTCGATTTCTGCCGAAGGCATGACAGTCGGTTGGTTCATCGTTTCGAACGCGATTGAGGTGACCTGTTGCACCTGAGGCAGCGGTGAGTTGGCGTCGGCCGCACCCGTTTGCCGGTCGATAAGTGACCAGAACCCCGCGCCGCCGACGGTGTCGATGACAAGGTGGATGCGCGGCGCGTTGACGGGGTTTTCGACTCGGTGTGGTTCCCACGTATCGAAGACCCAGCACGAGCCTGGTTCCATATGAATGGATTCATCGTCGACATGAAAGAGCACAGCTGGGTCGGTGATGATCGGAATATGAACGCGAAGGTGATCCCACCAATATCGGTTGGTGTCCACATGTGACTTCACTTCGGACTCAATGTCGATGCGCATGAGTCGCGTGCGCCCGATGGGACAGCCGAGTCCGGTGAGTCCAGCCATGACGTTGACAATCGACGGCAACGATTCGAGGTGAGGTGTTGGCCGCATTGGGCCCACAACTGCGTCGTTATTGGGATCACCCATAACGGAAACCAACGGAAGGGCGCTATTGCCGGGCATACCTTCTGGGTGCGGGCGCCAAACATCTTCCGGAATCGCGCTGACCTCAGCAATGAGGGCGTTTATGTCGGTGCTTATCGGCAATCGAACGATCGGTTGGTCAAGACGCATGTGATTCTCCGAGAAGTGGTCTGCGCAACTTATCCCCGTAGGAGGTCGGTGCTACAGGCGAAAGTTTGTTCAAAGTGTCATTTGCTGGATTCTTGGGAGTTGAGGGAGTGGGCGTGGCAGTCTGAGCGCATGACAGAGACGTTTTGGGGGCTGGTGGCAGCGGCAGCGGACGAGCATCCGACTCGTGTTGTCGCTGTTGACGATTACGGGCGTTCGCTGACCTCTTCGCTATTGCGTGACGAAGCGGAATCTGTCGCTGCTGGTCTCTTGCAACTTGGAATCGGCCCTGGATCGATTGTGTCGTGGCAGTTACCGACAACATTGGAATCACTCGTGATGCTGGCGGCTTGCGCTCGTTTGGGAGTCGTGCAGAACCCAATCATTCCCATGTTGCGACACGCCGAAGTTGGTCATATCGCTGGGCAAATCGGAACTGATCTCCTTGTGATCCCGGATCACTGGCGTGGATTCGACCATGCGGCAATGGCCAGAGATCTCGGAATCCGGTCATGGTCGGCGGAGTACGAAGCGCCGGTTACTGCTTCAACTGCATTGCGGTTGCCTTCGGGGGACGTGTCGCAGCTTCCAGCGCCGCCGATCTCGGACAATGAATGTCGCTGGATCTATTTCTCTTCCGGGACGACTGCGGCTCCAAAGGGAGTTCGACATACCGACACGTCGGCGATCGCTTCGGGAGCATCGCTTTCGGAACGTTTGGGATTCAGTCCCGACGACGTGTACCCGATCGCATGGCCGTTTACCCATATCGGCGGAATCGCGATGTTGGTGACATCGCTGAACACCGGTGTTCGTCTCGTGTTATTCGATGTGTTTGATCCCGCCACGACAGCCGACCGCATGGCAACGCACGGACCAACGATGTTGGGCTCTGCTGTTCCGTTCTTTCGAGCGTTCCTTGATGCGGAACACCGAGCTGACGGTCATTTGCTTTCGAAGGTGCGCGGTTGTGTTGGAGGTGGTGCGCCTATTCCGGGCGAAGTCAACCAAGAACTTGTCGATACGTTTGGAGTAGCGGGAGTTGTCGGCGCTTATGGCCTCACCGAGTTCCCGAATTGCACCTGTGAATGGTTCGACGGCCCTCACGTAGGTCGCGATGTCGGACCAGCGGGCCCCGGCGTTGATGCCCGAGTCATTGACGGCGAGCTTCAGTTGAGGGGTACCCAGTGTTTTCTCGGTTATGTCGATGAATCTCTGAATGCTGCAGCGTTTACCGACGACGGTTGGTTTCGAACTGGTGATCTCGCTGAAATTGGTCCTGACGATCGAATTCGAATCGTTGGCCGACTCAAGGACGTGGTCATTCGAAATGCAGAAAACATTTCCGCAACCGAGGTTGAAGAAGCAGTGCTGTTCCACGGTTCGGTGGCTGATGTTGCCGTCATTGGCCTTCCCGATTCCCGCACCGGCGAGCGAGTGTGTGCCGCAATTGTGTTGACTCCAGGGTCAACAATCGATGTTCCAACGTTGGCGGCGCACTGCATTGAATTGGGCTTGGCGAAGTACAAGTGCCCGGAACAAGTCGTCATCATCGAATCGATTGAGCGAAACCCAATGGGGAAAATTCAAAAAGACAAAGTTCGCGACGCGGTTTTGCGCGCAATCCAGACGCGAGAGGGATGAGGAGAGATGTCCGGGCAGCCACCGTTGTTTGAGGAGCAACCAACTGGTCCTGGCCTCGGGCTCACGCTCATACGTGGCGCGGTAGGTAGTGCCGCTGCTGATGCGGCCTTTGCCGCGCTGCGAACAAAAGTCACGTGGCATCAAGACCACTTGAAAATGTTCGGCAAACTCATTCCCGTTCCCCGTCTTGAAGCGTGGGTTGCCGACGAGGGTCTTGACTACACCTATTCAGGAATTCATCACGATCCCGATCCGTGGATTGATGAACTCGTCGAATTGCGAGACCTCTCAAGTAGCCACACCGGGACAAGGTTTAATTCGGTGTTGTGCAACCTGTACCGAGATGGAAGCGATGGCGTGGACTGGCATGCCGACGATGAACCAGAGTTTGGGCAGATGCCGGTGATTGCCTCACTGAGTCTTGGTGCAACCCGCCGTTTCGACTTACGACGTGTTGATGATCATTCGATCAAGGTGGAACTTGAACTTCACCATGGCGATCTCGTCATCATGAGTGGAACAACGCAAACCCTTTGGCGCCATCGAGTACCGAAAACGAAAAAGCCTGTGGGTGAGCGAATCAACCTGACGTTTCGAACTGTGACGCCGAAGGCCGAGGCAAGATCATCGACCGCCGTTCGTGGCGCTTCGACCAAATCCGCGGGAGATTCAGCCTCATTTTGAAGTGGTGCCTTGCCCCAGTCAGTCGACCTCGGCTAAACCTGACCAAACCCGTCGGGATTTAACGCCATGGCGGCCGACCGGAGTGCCTCTCATGACAATCGCCACCCAACGCTGGACCACAACTCCGCTGACAGCGTCGTTTGGCGTTGAATTCAGCGGTTCACGAATCGACATCGAACGCGACGGCGATTGGGTGCTCGATCAACTCGAGACGAATTTGTTTCTTGTCTTTCGCGAGCAATTCCTCACCCATGCCGAGCAGGTTGCACTCGCCCGAGCAATTGGTGAACCAACACCCGCGCATCCTGTTGTCCCCGGGCACCCCGATCATCCCGAGATTCTTGAACTCGATGGAGCAAAGGGCGGCAAGAACGCGCAGTGGCATACCGATGTCACGTTCAGCCCGACACCGCCGGCGGCGTCGGTTCTGGTTGCTGATGAACTTCCATCGGTTGGTGGTGACACCTTGTGGGCTGACCTTCGCGGCGCCTACGAAAGTCTTTCGCCGGTCCTTCGAGGCGCACTGGATCAGATGGAAGCAGTGCATCGCATCACTCCTCTCGCCTATTGGGGCGTTCCGCACGACACCGCTCTTTCTCGGGAAGACGCGTTAGAGCTACTCGAGAACGCGAAGAAGGTCCCTCCTGTTGTTCATCCGGTTGTACGAGTTCACCCGACGACTGGTCGACCTGCATTGTTCGTGAATCCCGGATTCACGAGCCACCTTCTCGGGCTTTCTGCGATCGAGAGCGACGCGCTACTGAGTCTTCTTTATGCGCACACGACGCAGCCTGAGTTTGTCGTTCGTCACCAATGGCAGCCCGGCGATGTCGTGCTCTGGGACAACCGGGCCACCATGCATTACGCCTGTGACGACTACGGAGATGCTCCGCGTCGCATGCGCAGAGTCACAATTCGCGGTGCTGCGCCATTCGGTCTCGATGGCCGCAAGAGCAGGGTGCTCGACGATCCATTTCTGTCGATTCGCTGATCGAATCGAATGGTGTTCTCCCCGATGAGCGTTTGAGAGGAGCGGGGACATACAAACAGGAACACTTGCCCAAGTTCTGACACAATGGCGCCTCTTGACGCAGAAGGAACTCGTCAGCAACCAGGGGGAGTAGGACATGGCAGAGCAGAACGAAGGCATTGAGGTTTCTGTTGAGGAACTTCGCGCCAAGTACGCGCAAGAACAGCTCAAGCGTCTGCGCACCGATGGCCTGAAGCAGTTCTCTGGTCTAAAGGAACAGTTCGAAGAACTCGACCAAGACCCCTACGCCGATCCCAACTTCACTCGCGATGCGATTGTTGAAGAAACCGAAGTCGTCATTGTTGGCGGCGGTTTCGCCGGCATGCTCACCGGCGTTGATCTCCAGAACCAAGGAATCACCAATTTCCGCATCGTCGAAAAGGGCGGCGACTTCGGCGGCACCTGGTACTGGAACCGTTACCCCGGTTGCATGTGTGACGTTGAGTCCTACACCTACCTCCCTCTTCTCGAAGAGACCGGCTACATGCCGACGGAGCGCTACGCCAGTGCTCCCGAAATTTTCGAGTACTGCCAACTTCTTGGTCGCACGTTCAATCTCTATGACCACGCGCTCTTTCAGACGATCATTAACGGCGCCGTGTGGGATGACAGCGCGAACCGTTGGAACATCACAACGTCCCGCGGCGACAAAATCTCGTCGAAGTACATCGTCATCGCTGGCGGCATTCTGCATAAGCCGAAGGTTCCTGGTATCCCGGGCATCGAAAACTTCAAGGGACGCATGTTCCACACCAGCCGTTGGGATTACGACTACACCGGCGGTGGCCCGCGCGAATTCATGGACAAGCTTGGCGACAAGCGCGTTGGCATCATCGGAACTGGCGCAACTGCAATCCAGGCGGTTCCGAAGTTGGCTGAAGCTGCCGGAGAGTTGTTTGTTTTCCAGCGCACGCCGAGCGCAGTTGGTGTGCGCAACAACGGCAAGACCGACGAAGCCTGGTTCAAGAGCTTGAAGCCGGGCTGGCAGCAAGAACGCATCGTGAACTTCACCAAAGCGGTTACAGGCGAAATGCCTGATGTCGATCTCGTGAACGACGGTTGGACTGACGTCATGTGGCGCAACACGCAGGCCACGGTGGAGTCACCAGAGCATCTCGCCGAGATGGAACTGAGCGATTTCAAGACGATGGAAAAGCTTCGTCGTCGGGTTGACACAATTATTGAAGACCCTGAAACCGCCGCAAAGCTCAAGGCGTATTACGGCAAGAACTGCAAGCGCGTGTGCTTCCACGACGACTATCTGCCGTCATTCAACAAGCCCAACGTGAATCTTGTGGACACCGATGGCAAGGGCATTGAACGTGTAACCGAAACCGGTGTGGTTGTCGGTGGCGTGGAATACCCCGTCGATTGTCTTGTGTTTGCTTCAGGCTTTGAGGTCAATACCGATCTCGACGCACGCGTTGGTTTCGACCCTGTTGGTCGTGGTGGCGTGTCGCTCAATGAGTCGTGGTCAACCGGTGCGCACACCCTTCACGGAGTGTTGTCAGGCGGCTTCCCGAACATGATGGTGATCAGCCTTGTGCAGGCTGGTTTCGGCACCAACTTCGTCCACTTCCTTGGCCGTTCGGCTCGTCACGTTGCCGAACTCATCAAGGCATGCAACGACCAAGGCATTGCCACCATCGAAGCGACTCCTGAAGCCGAAGAGGGTTGGCTCATGGTCCTGTACAGCGTGATCGGCAACGGTGCTGAATATGTCGCTACGTGTACGCCGGGTTACTACAACAACGAAATGTCGGTACCTGACGAAAAGGCTGCGAAGGGCCTTGTCTATGCCGGCAGCCTTCTCGACTACCACGCTCATCTTGATGAGTTCCGTGCTGCGGGAGACTTCCCGGGCGCGTTGGTAACGAAGGGCTAACTCACTTCGTCGGACTCGGACTCGGATCCGAGTTCCGGGTCATCGCGCAACGATTCCTTCCATGTACGGAATCGACTGTGAATCATTCCGTCGGGTCCGAGACCTTCGCCGTTGCCCTCTGCATCTAACTCAAAGGTCCAAATGCGTTCGAGGTCAGTGCTATCGACGGCTGCATAGCGCGCACGCGCACGTACTGCTGGACCCGCGCGCCAAAGCAGGTACCGATTGATGCGACGCAGGTATCCAGGGTCGGCTTGGAGATCATCACCAAGCGTCATGATCTCGTTCGGCGCTTCAATCCACTGTGACGCAATGATTCGCGACTCCCGTTGCGGGAGCGGCGGGAGTTCGTGGGTGTGCACCATGTGATCGATTAACGGTCGATCTTCTGCGGGCATAGTCATTGGGATGATTCCGACGTTGTGTCATCAACGATTCGGGCGAGGAGCTGATCTCGTATTGAGACACCGGGCTCACGCGCTTTCTCACCGGTGATTCGCCAGCCATGGCGACTGGAATAGAGGAGAGGAGGAGCTTTGAGACGGCCTTCACCAGATGCGGTGATTCGACCGAAGACGAGCTCATGATCAATCAAACTGATGTGGTCAATCACATCGCAAGTGAACCAGGCAATGCAGTTGGGGACGACAGGGTTGCCATCAATTTCCTGAAGGTACTCAGGAGCGCAGTACTGGAACTTGTGGCCGGGATAACTGAAGTACTGCCCTTCAGAGATCTGGTCTGCGGCAAGAAGCGAAACAGTGAATGCGCCGCTTTCTTGGAGAATCGGCCACGTGTCATGTTTCTTCGACAACGAGGCCATCACGACCGGTTCTTCAAAAGAAACCTGCGTGACCCAATGCGAGGTGTAGGCACGGGTGACGCCGTCATGAGTGGCGGCGACAACCTGCACACCTTTGATCATCTGTCCGAGACATCGCTTGATTGTGGGATCGATCACGGGCTCAGTGTGCCATTGCAATCGTCTGGAGCATCGGTCGCCCCTCAACCTTTGTGAGCACGGACCCTTTGGTGAACGCCTCAACGAAAAAAGGAGAGGGGACCCGAGAATCTCGGGTCCCCTCTCCTTCATGCGAATGTGCTGATTACGGCATCAAGACGCCGTCGATGACGTGGATGACGCCGTTGCTACCAACAATGTCGGTCTTCACGACGTTGACGGTGTTGCCCTTTGCGTCAGTAATCGTGACCTTGCCGTCCTTCACGTTGATCGTGAGTTCTTCGCCGTTCACGGTCTTGACCTTGCCGGGCTTGACGTCCTTGCCCAGAACCTCGCCTGCGACAACGTG
>CAEZTG010000068.1_pt1 | contig 7968 bp, 6 predicted proteins | sample 7264141 | NCBI WGS metagenome assembly CAEZTG01 (sample SAMEA6813797, study PRJEB35770) | uncultured Microthrixaceae bacterium | biome: Freshwater; feature: Freshwater reservoir; material: water | place: Czech Republic | collected 2015-06-16 | depth 0.5m m | reverse complement strand
GCTGCCGGCATGTTGCAAATGGCGGTGTCGCGGTCTCGAGAATTCGATGCCGACCGCTACGGAGCACAACTCTCACAAGATCCACTGGCCTTGGCATCGGCCCTACAACGACTCGAAGCACTGGCCCAGCGATCACCGATGGACATCCCCCCGGCGCAAGCGAGCGCATGGATCGTCAATCCGCTCACTGGCAATCGGAAGGACTTCAGCCGATTGTTCATGACGCATCCGCCGGTAGAAGAACGGGTCCGCCGACTTCAGGAAATCGCCACGACGCTTTGACCGCACAGCGGCATCTGCGTGTTCAGCCTATTTCCGCCCGGGCTGGGCACGCAGATGTGCGTCTTTTTCAGCAACGACGTCGATGAGTTCTGCGGCGTAGGCGCGCAGTTGATCGCGAAGCCCCTCGTCGCTGCGGGCGAGAATCCGAACTGCGAACAACGCAGCGTTTGCGCTTCCATCGACTGCCATAGTTGCAACGGGAATCCCCGCTGGCATTTGCACAATCGACAGCAACGCATCGAGACCATCAAACGCTGGTCGCCGCACCGGAACACCGATCACCGGAAGTTCGGTGGCCGACGCGATCATTCCAGGTAAGTGTGCCGCTCCTCCAGCACCAGCGATGATCACATCAATACCGTTCGCTGCCGCTTGAGATGCGAATTCGAGCATCCCGTGAGGATCACGATGGGCCGAGACACAACGAACGATGTGGTCAACTCCAAACCGATTGAGAATGTCGATGGCGCCTTGCATGGCGCTCAGATCGGAATCACTTCCCATCACTATTGCAACGCTCATGGCATCTCCGATTCTTGTTCGAGTTCTTTCGCTGCATCCAGCGCACGTTCAATTGCTTGGTCTGTCGTATCCGCAATAGCGGTCACGTGACCAAGTTTGCGCCCAGGTCGCGGCGTCTTGCCATACATATGAACAGAAATATCGGGGCGAAACGATTGATCTTGGGGTTCCCCACGTGTCTGACCCACGATATTTGCCATTGCTGCAGCAGGAACAATCCGGTCAGTTGGCCCTAAGGGAAGACCAGTAACAGCTCTCAGATGATTCTCGAACTGCGAAGTTGCAGACGCCTCGATGGTGAGATGCCCTGAATTATGAGGTCGGGCTGCGAGTTCATTGACCAGCAGTTCGCCATCGAGCACAAAGAACTCGACTGCGAGGATGCCCACTACATCGATCGCTTCCGCAATCTTGCGAGCAATTTCCATTGCTTCATCTTCCAGCGCCGGTGCAATGTCGGCGGGAATGTGAACAATGCTGCACATGCCATCGGATTGAACTGTTCGAACCGGCGAGTAGGTAACCATGGTGCCGTCGTGCGCTCTCACGACTTGAACGGCAACTTCGATCTCAACATCGACGCGGCGTTGAACAAGAACTGTCGTCTGACCTGTTGGAAACCATTCGCGTACGGCTGCTTCACTCGAATCGAGCAATACGCCTCGACCGTCGTAGCCGCCTCTCGCTGTTTTCAAAACGGCGACACCATCGAATCGAGAAATCGCGTCAAGCGCCGAAGCAAGATCGCTGACGACGACCGTGTCGGGTTGCGCAATCTCAAGGCGTTCGAAGAGTTCGTATTGCCGCTCTTTATCGGTAGCAATTGCCATCGTTGTCGACCCTGGTCGGACAATCACTCCTTCGGTTTCGAGCTGCGCAAGCACTCGATAGTCAACGAGTTCATGATCAAAAGTCAGCACGTCACTGTTCGACGCCAGTTGCCGAAGGTCGTCGAGAGCGAGTGCATCGCCGACAAAGCCTTGTCGTCCGAAACTGAAGATCGGATCATCAGCGACTTGAGCGAGCGACGTGATCTCCAGCCCTAGGTCGTCTGCCGCATCGGCCATCATCACGGCCAACTGCCCGCCGCCGACGATGCCCACTCGATGCCCAGGTGCCATGAGAGAAGAGTAGGCGAGAGACGAAAATTCCAGCCCAAGAGCATCTGCTGCAGCGCCCATCGGGAATAATTAGCCGAAGTAGATTTCCGGTGTTAGTATTCCGGAAACCAATAGCCAGATCGATTCCGCCGGGGAGCCCCATGGACGCTGACATCCTAAAAAATCTGACCGATCCAGCGGTCTTGTTCTTCTTCCTCGGAGTCGCGATCGGCCTGATTCGCTCAAATCTGGAGATCCCCGCCCCCATCGCCAAGTTCCTTTCGCTCTATCTCCTCATGGCCCTGGGCTTTAAGGGCGGGCAAGCCCTGTCTGATGCCGGCCTCTCTGGCGATGGCGTAAAAGTCATTGGTGCCGCACTCTTTCTCGCGCTTGTGATCCCAGCGGTTTGGTTCCTCGTCCTGCGTAAGCGCATCGACGCGTTCGATGCCGCTGCCATCGCCGCTACCTACGGATCCGTTAGCGCCGTCACCTTCGTGACAGCGTCACAGTTCCTCGTCTCTCGCGGAGACGAAGCCGGCGGACACATGACCGTGGCACTGGTGTTGATGGAGTCGCCCGCGATCATCATGGCGGTGCTTCTCGCCACATGGGTGCGGTCCCGCATAAACACCCCAGGATCTGCAGACCTCACCAACCCTGTGTCGGTCACGTCTCCTGCGGGCAACCTTGCAACCGCTGACTCACAAACTCTCGTACCTGAAGCGCCGCACCCTGCCGGTGAACCCGGACCAGAAGAGGGTGTCGAACAATCACACCCACCCCTTTCGATCAAAGAAGTACTTCGCGAAGCCTTCACTGACGGCGCCCATCTCCTACTGATCGGCTCAATGATCATTGGCGCAGTGAGCGGCGAGAAAGGTGGCGAAGCAATGGCGCCATTCGTCAACGGCGTCTTTAAGGGCTTCCTTGCGTTCTTCCTTCTCGAAATGGGTCTACTTGTCGCACGGCAGTTACGGGAAGTTCGCGACGTCGGCCCATTCCTCATCGCCTTCGGCGCCATCGTGCCATTTGTGAATGCGGCGGCCGCACTCGCAATCGGATGGGCGCTCGGCCTCACGGTTGGCGATCTCACATTGCTCGCAGTGCTTGCATCTAGTGGCAGCTACATCGTGGTGCCGGCAGTGGTGCGCTACGCCATTCCTGAAGCACGTCCAAGCCGATACTTCACCCTCGCTCTGGGGATCACGTTTCCGATCAACATTGCCATCGGCATCCCGCTCTACTACGCGATCGCTTCTGCACTCGGTACGTGATCAGTCGCGCACAACCGGCACGGGGCTGTCAACGGTGATAGTCCCGTCAGCGCGTGCTTCAACGGTGATGAAACCATGCGGACTCGGGACCGTTGCACGCGCCCAATCAAGATCACCCAAGTTCGGCACCACTCGCACTGCCGCGTAACCCGGTTCGGCCGGCGTAATGCCGAGCACATGTTGAATGAGATCTCGCGTTGGCGTTGACGACCAACCGTGACAGCGCGTGCCGCCAGTCCAACATTCCGGCCAGGTGGTTTCGCCCGCGTCGAGAAACACTTTCCAGTCCCGGCACAGATCAGCAATGAGATCAGCGCGTCCAGCCCTCGCCAGTCCGTCATGCACCACAAACCGGAAGAACGGTTCGGCTTCGACCATCTGGCTTTCGACGTCCCATTCCGGTTCGGGATAGCCAGTGAGCATGTAGCCGTACCCGGTCGAACCGCCCGTGGGTGTCACGGGATCCATCACGAATGAATGCCGGATGAGGCGCGAACGATCGGTGAGGACTGACGCCACGCGATCGACGCGCGACTCAGGAACAATCCCCGCCCACAGCGCCGCAGCGCCACCGTGTTGCGCAGCGGGACGCTGCGGAACGCCGCCGAGCACATGGTCGATGTAGACGCCACGGTCTTCGTCCCAGAACAGGTCGAACGCGTTGCGCACACCCTCATAACGGTTACGAGCCCACGCCGCCGAACCGGCGTTACCGATCCATTCGCTCATCTCAGCAAAGTCTTCAAGCGCTTTCGCCCACACGGCATTGAGCGTTGATGAACATCCTCGGCTGTAGAAACTGGCCCAGTCGATGAGCACCCAGCCGGTGACATTGCGTAACAAACCGTCATCACCAAGAAACGATTCGAACCACCGCAATGTGCGCTCGGCCACGGGCAACAACTCAGCAACGACATCGCGATCGCCGGTGTAGCGATACAAGTTCCAGACCGAATGCACCCACATGAGCGACCAGTCCGGCACGAACGTGCGATCGTCGTCGGCGAAGTCCGACGCCACCGCCATATGCAACATGCCGTCGGTGCGCGCCATGGTTGCAAGCTGCGGATGCCAAATCGGCATCGACCAATCGGGGTTCGCCACGAGGTCGACCATTTGATGCACAACCGAATCGCCCGTCCAAGCGCGCTGTTCACGAGTGGGGCAGTCGACATAGGCATCGAGCGCACTTAGATCAACCGTGCGCAGACCGACCGCAAAAATCTCGTTGAGTAACGGATCAGAACATTCGAACGATGCGCCCTCGGGACGAGGCCGGTGCCTATCGGCAATCGACAGCGCAATGTTCGGCTGCGCGGCGCCAGCAGGCACACGAACACTCGCGTGCAGGAAACGCGTGCCGATGATGTCGAGCGATTCGAACTCTTCGGCTCCTCCGACTCCCCCATTACCCGCGCACACATAACGAAGTCCTGCGTGCTGACCGAGCGTGACAAGGAATCCGTCGGCGTCAACGTGTTCCGACGCGGCGACGTCAATGATCGTTCCCTCTGCTGCGCCGCGCACACTCAGTCGCAACGTTCCGGCCGCAATACGACCGAGATCAAACCGATGAAGCATGAACGGTTCCGAACCGCGCGCTTCGCGAACGCAGGTTTCATCGTTCAGCACCTGGCGAACGGGATCCTCACCCAACGGCGATCCCGCATGTTCCGCAGACGACACCAACGCAGCGTCGTGCACCAGCCCACCGGCAAACGCGTTGCGCACCGGAGGACGCAACATGCCGAATGGTTCGCTCGGCGGATGCGGATCGCCATGACCGCCCGTGCTGAACGGCGTGATCTCGAACGCGTGCTTCCATCCACTCGCATCGAACCCGGGCGCATCCCAACCCTGTTCGTAGACGCGCGCATCGAAAGACTCGAGCGGCAAACACGCAACATCGCCAGGCACTGGCACCGCCGTCCACGGCGACACGGGCGCACACGACCACGAACGATCAGAGATCAGCCATTCATCGCCAACCAGCGCTTCGAACACCACTGAACCCGCGCCCATTGAATAGGTAGGCGGCGCTGGCATCCACCAAGACGTTGCCGTTCCAAAGTGGCGGGCGATGATCGAGATGACGTTGGAACCTTTGACCAAAAACGGCGCGAGATCTGCGATGTCGTAATGGGCCGCCTTCGGATCACTACGCACTGGTCCACGCCCAACTTCGACGCCATTCACGCGCAGGATGAAACGACCATCAGCCCAAATCCGAGCAGGTACCGAAGCCGGCACCGCATCGAGTTCCAGTTCCCGGCGGAACATCGCCACTTTGTCCGTCGCGTCGGCCAACACCATGCGCGTCGCCGTATCGAGCTGCAGCGCGGGCCGGGCATTCCACATCCACTTCGCGTGCCAGCGGCCGGCAAATGGCTTCGGATGTTCCAGTTTCATCGCCCATCCCCCTGCCGCCGACGGTACCAGCCATCGGATTTCACCACGGTCTAGGTGGGCAGTACTATCTCCCCTGCTGCGCTCGTAGCTCAATTGGATAGAGCATCTGACTACGGATCAGAAGGTTGGGGGTTCGAGTCCCTCCGAGCGCGCTTTACAGATTCGAAAGAAGAGACACCGGCGTGCAAACGCCGGACGGCTTGAATGGCTCTAGGTGTTGGACCGTTGTATTCGATTTCTGAGGATTCCGCTCAAGCAGCCGGTAACCGCTGGAGCAAGTAGCAGCCAATCTGACATCGCTTGTTAGAGTACGCGGCAAGTCGAAGTCCTTTAAAGGAGTCCACCCCAAATGATGCGTCGATTTGCCGTATCCATCCTCACGTCGTTCCTCGTTGCCGGAGCATTGGTTTTCGCCATCAGCGGGCCAGCCTCCGCTGCAACCATCACCGTGACCTCGGGTGCAGACTCGGGTCCAGGAACGCTGCGTGCCGCCGTCGCCGCAGCGGGTGCCGGTGACACAATCCTATTCTCTCCGACACTGACGATCGTCGAGTTGACATCTGCCGAAATCGTGATCACCCAAAGCGTCTCTATCGTGGGCCCCGGAGCCGACATCCTGACGGTGCGACGAAGCTCGGCGGGCGGCACACCTAACTTCCGACTTTTCAAAATCAATGCCCCGAGCGCCACCGTCTCGATGTCGGGCATGACAGTAACGAACGGAAATCAAGCCGCTGGCGGTGCCGTGAACATCACGGATGCATCGACAGTCACAATCACTGATTTGGCATTCGTAAGTAATGAAGGTGGTTGGGCAGGCGCACTTTGGCTAGATAATGCAACGCTTCTCATCGATCGGTCTACATTTGCATACAACACGACGAACGGCGGAGTCGCCTGCGGTTACTGCAATGGTGGGGCAATCATTACGAACACTGGGAACGTAACAATCGCCAACTCAACACTCACGAACAACCAAGCTGGCGATAACGGTGGCGCGATCAAGAACACCACGAACCTGACTCTCATCAACACCACAATCGCCGATAACAGCGCCAACGGTTTCGGCGGCGGGTTGGCGTCATACGCATTCCAGAGCCAAAGCCTTTCTATGAAGAACACCTTGTTCTCGGGTAACACCTCCATAGTGCGGTCGGCTCAATGCGACAATGATGCGGCTGTGCCACTTCTGGTTAATCTCAACAACTTCATCGCTGACGGATCGTGCAACTACGTTCGCCTCACCGCCTCCGGTTCGCAGACGAGTCCGACAGGTTTTCTTCAGGGAAACCCAGGAATCGCCGCTCTTGCTGCAAACGGTGGTTCAACCCAGACCAATGCTCTCCCATCGACGAGTCCTGCCGCGGGTGCCGGCGATCCATCAACGTGCTCCAGTGCTCCGATCTCGAGCGTCGATCAGCGGGGATTGATCCGACCCTCGGCGTGTGCAATCGGTGCATTCGAACCAGTCCTCAACTCGCCCGTGGCTACGACCTCGCCCACAACCGCATCAGCGACCCCAGTGATTCCCGCCTTCACCGGCTGAGATCATCCAACGTTCAAGAACCGCGGATCGACCAAGAGGTCCTTCGAAATTTCAGTCCGACAACATTTGATTTCGTCAACTCGGACAAGGACACCTGTGTGAGCAACGACATCTAGAAACGAGGAGTGGCGGCAGCGTTGTGGTGGACGCGCCAGTCATCCCATGAGCGCGAAAATAACGTGTCGCCGATAAGCACCTCCACCAAGGCCATCGCTGTCGCAATCACCAGTGGGATCAACCCGCACATGGTTGCCGTCGCATGTCCGCCGGGACCCCAGTCCCCCGAACCCCGCTCCGACACCGAACCCCGTAGCGCCGGTTGTGATCAGTTGAACGGCGCCTGAGAGAAGTTCCCTCTGACCCCTGACTCGTCTACGGATCAGAAGGTTGGGGGTTCGAGTCCCTCCGAGCGCGCCACATAAATCGCCAGGTAACTTGAGTTCAGGATGCTGGGGCGGAAGATCCGGACGTACGTCGTCTCCAAGTCCGTCTCTAGACATGTGATCCCGAACGGGGGGTCGAGAACGCCTTCCACTAACCTCCCTCCGTGTCTTCTCCAGCAAGAATTACCCTCGCTTCCAACCTGAATGCCCAAGAACTGGCTGGTCTGGGCCTCGAAGCGGGTGAAATTCTCCCGATCGGCGAGTGGTTCGTCCGACCGGACGCTGCGAGGCCCGAAGCGGCCCGTCTGCGACGCGAGACCCCAGTCGTCGGCGAGTTCGAAACGCTGGTGGTCACCGACCCATCGCTCGCGACGGTCGTGGCTACCACGAGCATTCACTTCAACGACGTTCCCTCAATCATTGAATGTCAGAGCTCCAATGGCCGGGTTCTG
>CAEZTG010000061.1_pt1 | contig 8398 bp, 8 predicted proteins | sample 7264141 | NCBI WGS metagenome assembly CAEZTG01 (sample SAMEA6813797, study PRJEB35770) | uncultured Microthrixaceae bacterium | biome: Freshwater; feature: Freshwater reservoir; material: water | place: Czech Republic | collected 2015-06-16 | depth 0.5m m | reverse complement strand
GCTGAACTCGTTGATTACGACTTCACCGCCAACCTTGAAGCGATTCTCGATCGAATTTCCAACGGCGACGCGAACAGTGTTGAAACGCTTGCCGAGTTTTATTTCGGACCACTGGTTGATGGTGTTCGCAAAGACGGTCTGCGTGATCTCGTCACCGAACGTCTTCCGGAAATCGATGCGGCGGCGATCAATACGTTCTTATTGGGTGACGATCACAACGGAATGCCCGTCATCGCGAAGCCTGGAAAGTTCGGGCCCTATGTGCAGCGCGGTGACGACACTGCGTCGGTACCCGAGAACCTGCCGCCGGCCGATCTCACCGTTGCGGTTGCGCTTGAACTGCTTGCCATGCCGAAGGGCGGCAAGCCCATCGGAGAAGATCCTGAAACTGGTCTCACCGTTTTCGTGATGAGCGGCAAGTTCGGTCCCTATGTCCAGCTGGGTGAATTGACCGACGACAAAAACGAGAAGCCGAAGACGTCATCACTTTTCAAGGACATGGACCCTTACGAAGTGACACTTGAGACGGCACTGCAGTTGCTCTCTCTGCCTCGCGATCTCGGATCAGAGCCCGAATCAGGCGCAGTGTTCACCGCTCGGAATGGCCCCCATGGGCCATATCTGACGAAGGAAGTCGGCGGTTCGGAAAAGCCTGAAACTCGCCAACTCGAGAATGAGCAACAACTTCTCACGGTCGATCTTCGCGACGCCCTCGCCATGTTCGCCGAACCGAAAAAGTTTGGAAAGCGATCGCCGAAGCCTCCGTTGGCCGATCTGGGCATCGACCCCGCTTCAGGCCGACCGATGTTGATCAAGGACGGAAAGTTCGGCCCGTATGTGACCGATGGCGAAACCAACGCCTCGCTTCGAGTTGGCGATGTCCCCGAAACACTGAGTCCCGAGCGTGGGGCAGAGCTTCTTCAGGACCGGCGCGTCTACATCGCCGAAAACGGTGGGCCCTTGGCGAAGAAGGCGGCCAAGAAGTCCGTGAAGAAGGCCGCGAAAAAGAAGGCCACGGCCAAGAAGAGCGCCAAATCCCGTGCGAAGAAGCCCGACCTCATGACCGCTCGCACTGTGGGCGCGGGCCAGTCGAAGGCGGCGAAGAAGGCCGTGAAGCGGCCCAACGTCGTGAAGTCCGACTCTCAGATCCTCGATCCCGGCCTCTGATCTTCTTCGGAGAGGTGCTCAGGGCTGCGGGGGACCTCTCCTAGGCTCATCACATGGCTGTGCCTCGCCCCGGACCGCGGGACGACGCCGATCCCCCCGAGGATGCAACGCCCGTCGAGGCCTTTGGCCCCGACGCTGACGCGACCATCCCGGGCTGGACACGGGCCTCGCTCTTTGGCGAAGACACCGAAACGATTTTCACCAAGGACCCTTCGGATCGTCCGGGGTTCCATGTTCGGCTCTTCGGCAGTCATGAATTCTTCCGACTCTGGCTCGTGCAGGTCGTATCGGCCACCGGCGACTGGCTCGGCTTCTCGGCAATCATCCTCCTGGCCGCGACTATCGGCGGTGGCGCGGGCGCCGGTGCGATCTCGCTGGTGATGGCGGCACGCATTGTGCCGGGCTTCTTCTTTGGTCCGCTCGCAGGTGTGCTTGTCGATCGCTGGGACCGCAAAAAAGTCATGGTCTCTTGCGATATCGGTCGCGCACTCGTCATGGCATTGCTTCCCTTCGTGAGCGACGTCATCGGTCTTGTTCTCGCGTCACTTGTGCTTGAAGTGCTCACGTTGTTGTGGGGGCCAGCAAAGGATTCAGAAGTTCCGAACCTTGTTCCTCGCGAACATCTCACAACCGCAAATTCACTTTCATTGGCTGCTGCCTACGGAACCTTCCCGTTCGCTTCATTGCTGTTTGCATTGCTGGCTGGTTTGTCAGTGTGGATTGGAAACATCCCGGGCCTGGGATGGCTCGAGAACAACCAAATGGCCTTCGCGTTTTATGTCGATGCCATGACGTTCATATTTTCGGCGTGGATGATCAGTCGCTTGGCATTGCCAAAGCGCGAACGACGCGTGAAGTCCACGGCTGATGACGAACGCCGTGTCGACATAAAGGCCACTCTCGAAGAACTCCGCGAGGGTTGGAACGAAATCTGGAAGAACCACACCGTTCGTGCCGTGAACTTGGGTCTTGCGACCGGTCTCATCGGTGGCGGCATGCTCATCCCTCTTGGAGCGGTGTTCTCTACCGAAGTCCTTGATGCTGGTGCTGCCGGCTATGGATTGTTCACCACTTCACTTGGCTTCGGCGTTGCTATCGGCGTGGTTGGCGTGTCGGCGTTCCAAAAGCGATTGCCACAAACCACCACGTTCACTGCTGCGTTGTTTGCTGCGGGCATTTCGTTGTTCTGTGCCGCATCCTCTTCTTCATTATGGGCTGCGGTGATTTTTGTTGGTCTGATGGGTATTGCCGTCGGTCCCGTGTATGTGCTCGGCTTCGCAATGTTGCAACAGGAAGTCGCCGACGATCTCCGCGGACGCGTGTTCAGCTCGCTCAACACGCTGGTCCGCATGTGTGTGCTCATTGCAATGGTTGCCGGTCCGCTACTTGCAGCAATTCTTGGACGTATGGCATCAACGTTGATTAACAATCGTGTCGATATCGCTGGCAAGACGGTGGAACTCCCAGGCGTTCGACTCGCGTTGTGGCTTGCTGCCGCGATCATCATCGCCGCGGGTTTTGCAGCGGGTGCTTCGTTGCGCGCGGGACAACGCGTGAAGCGTGCTGGCGAATCAGCCCATCCGTCGCGACCCAATCCTCCTGACCCGCAAGCATTGGATTTCACGCCGATTGATCTTCGACCGGCTGGTCCCATCCCTGAACCTCACCCTGATGACGTTGGACCTGAAGGTCCGGCATTCCTTCCACCGCAGCCGTTTGGAGATCCGTCATGACACGCGGCAAGTTCATTGCCTTCGAAGGTGGCGAAGCCTGCGGGAAGTCCACACAATCAGCGCGCTTGGCCGATGCACTTGATGCCGTCCTCACCCGTGAACCGGGCGGAACGGTGATCGGCGCGCAATTACGAGCAGTACTTCTTGACCCTCAGACGATTGACCTTTCTGACCGTGCTGAAGCGCTGCTGATGGCGGCCGACCGCGCACAACACGTGGCTGAATTGGTCGAACCTGCGCTGGCTGCGGGTCGTCATGTGGTGACCGATCGGTTCGCGGGGTCGTCAATCGCCTATCAAGGCCATGGCCGCGGACTTCCGATCAATGAGATTCGCGACCTTTCGCTGTGGGCCACCGGCGGCGTGTGGCCCGACCTGATCATCCTGTTGGACGTTCCCGAGGCCGAAGCCGATCGTCGACTGGGTGCAGCTCGGGATCGCATGGAGGCCGAACCCGCAGCGTTTCATGCCGCAGTTCTCGAAGGCTTTCGATCACAGGCCGCAGCCGAACCGGATCGCTGGGTAGTCATTGATGGCACGCCGTCGATCGATGAGGTGTCAGCGGCAGTGTCCGCCGCGGTCGCTGAGCGGCTACAACTGCTTCTGTGACATCACGCACCGACTACCCGCCGCTGTCGGCGGAACTGGCTGGAATCGAACTCTGGTCCAATGTCGTTGGCCAGGATGACGCTGTTCGCGAATTGCGCGCCGCGGTCGATGCGCCGGTGCATGCCTATTTGTTGGTTGGCCCACGCGGTAGCGGCAAACGCGAGTTGGCGCGGGCATTTGCTGCAGCGCTCGTGAGCCGAGATCGAACTGGTGATGATGCTGTTCGCCAGGCGCGTATGGCACTTACGCAGAATCACTCCGACATCACCGAGTTTGAACGAGTGGGCGCATCGATTTCTGCCGAACAGGCCGACACGATCATTGCGACAGCAGCACGGTCGTCAATCGAGAACGGGCCGAAAGTACTGATTCTCGATGAGTTCCATCTCGTCACCACTGCAGCGCCGAAACTGCTCAAGACAATCGAGGAGCCACCCGATGGCACCGTGTTTGTTGTTCTTGCCGACGATGTTCCGAATGACCTCATCACCATTGCGAGCCGTTGCGTGCGCATCGATCTCGCGACAATCACCGATGAACTCATCATTGAGCGATTGATTGCTGAAGGTGTCGCGCCAGATCGCGCTGCCGATGCAGCTGCTGCCGCAGTTGGTGATCTTGGCCGTGCGCGATTGTTGGCAACCGATGATCGACTCGCGTTACGACGCGGAGCGTGGCGCGCAGTTCCCGATCGTCTCGACGGCACTGGTGCGCGCGCTATCGAAACCGCCGACGACTTGTTGGCAATGATTGACGACGCAATGACACCGCTGACCGAAGCGCACGCTGCAGAAGTTGCTGAGTTCGCTGAACTCGTAGCTGCTCGCGGCGAGCGTGGTTCGGGTCGCAAGCAATTTGAGGATCGGCATAAGCGAGAAGTCCGCCGCTATCGAACCGACGAAATCCGGGCCGGACTCACCGAATTGTCCCGTCGTTACCGCGACGACCTTGCGGCTTCGGCTCGCCCGGCCGATGTGGCTGCATCGATCGACGACATTGCTGAACTCGCTCGCAACCTCGTGAGGAATCCGAATGAACGGCTGCAGTTAGTGGCGCTCTTTTCGAAACTGGGCCGCCCCCGTCGCTGATTCGCCAACCACATCGCGCCGCTGAATGGCGCCGAGTGGGTCCGATCGGAGCAGGCGGCTAACCTCATCGCTTCCCGCCCGGGTAGCTCAGACGGCAGAGCAGCTCACTCGTAATGAGCAGGTCAGGAGTTCGATTCTCCTCTCGGGCTCTGATGGCCAATCAAGACGCGTTTGCCGAACAGGCAATGGAATACATGCCGCAGCTGTATTCCACCGCGCTGCGAATGACGCATAACGCGTCCGACGCCGAGGATTTGGTTCAAGAGACCTACCTAAAGGCGTACAAAGGATTTGCGGGCTTTGAGCAGGGCACCAACCTGCGGGCGTGGATGTTCCGGATCCTCACCAACACCTACATCAACTCCTATCGCTCGAAGAAGCGTCGTCCCGACGAAACCGAGCTCGATGATGTTGAGGACTTCTACCTCTACCGCCGCATGGGCGGTCTGGAAGCCGCTCGCGCCTCTCGCAGCGCCGAAGACGAGCTCATGGACTACTTCACCGATTCCGACGTGCAGGCGGCAATCGATGCCCTGCCTGAGTCCTATCGCCTGGCCGTGCTTCTCAGTGATGTTGAGGGTTTGTCCTACAAGGAAATCGCTGAGGATCTCGATATTCCGATCGGAACCGTGATGAGTCGGCTCCATCGTGGAAGAAAAGCCCTCCAAAAGCAGTTGCATGACTTTGCCATTGAGAAGGGACTGGCCGATGCCGTCCCCGAGGCCCCCCGAGAATCGCCATGACCCACGACCACGACGCCACTCCCGCCATGCCAATTGCCGGGACACCTGACTGCGAACGGGCATTGGCCGAGGTCTACACATTCCTCGATCAGGAACTCGGCGAGTCGCAGCGGGCCGAGATCATGGCCCACCTCGAGGCCTGCAGCCCCTGTTTCGAGGCCTTCGATTTCGAGGCCGAACTCCGGATGGTCATCACCACCAAGACCCATTCGGGAGAGTTTCCCGAGACCCTCCGAATCCGGATCGAAGAGAAACTGACCTATCTCCGGATAGAGGGTTCGGGCGGAGTTGCGTCCGACGATGGCGGAGAGCCTGGCCGCGGGGCCTAGGATCTCCCCCATGGAACTTCTGTTCGCACAGGTCTGGGCGTTTTGGATTGCGCCGGCGCTTCTGCTGCCGACGATCCTCATTGTGGTGGTCATCATTGGCCTGTACCTGAAGAAGGTCGTCGCTCCCCGCTATCCCAAGCGCTGAGCAACGTGGCCGCGGCGGTCGATTGGGGTGTGGCCGAAAAGGTCGCGATCCGGACCGCCAAGAAGGATCCCTTCGCTGCCAGTTATCACTACCAATCGCTGCAGCCTGACTTCGACCGGCTGACTGCTGTTGCGGAAGAACTTGTCGCACAAGAGACCGGGCTCCGGTCGCTTGCTGGTCCGGCTCGTGCTCGAGTGACTGATCGACCCGGTTGGATTCGCGCCAACCTCGCGTCGTTCCAACGATTGTTGGCACCGATGCTCGACAAGTTCGGTGATCGCGTGTCGTCGAGTCGTGTCGCTCCAATCACTGCACGACTCGCCGGCGCAGAACTCGGTGTGATGTTGGGCTGGATGTCGGCGCGAGTGTTGGGTCAGTACGACCTACTTGTGATCGAAGAAGAAAATCCGCAAGACCAAGACATCGTGTACTACGTCGGACCAAATGTTCTCGCGCTGGAAAAACAGTTTGCGTTTCCGCCTGAAGAGTTTCGAATGTGGTTGGCGTTGCACGAGGTAACGCATCGAGCCCAATTCACTGGTGTTCCGTGGTTGCGCGAACACTTTCTTGGTCTCGTTCACGAGACGATGAACACGATCGATCCCGATCCGGCGCGCATGAGCGAAACGATTGCGCGGGTAACGACGGCAATCCGTTCAGGGCAGAAGCCATTGGCAGACGGTGGACTGATGACGCTCATCGCGAGTCCTGAACAGCGCGCGGTACTCGATCAGGTGAGCGGAATGATGAGCCTTCTCGAAGGACACGGAGACATCACGATGGATCGCGCTGGCCAGGATTTGGTGCCCAGCGCTGATCGATTCGGAAAGGTCTTGCGCGAGCGGCGCGAGTCAGCGCGCGGTTTGGCTCGCGTGTTTCAGCAACTGATTGGTTTGCAAGCGAAATTGGCGCAGTACGCGCAAGGCGAAGCGTTCATTACTGATGTCGAGCGGGCCGGCGGTCAGCAGTTGTTGTCACGGGCATGGGAAAGTCCCGAGAACCTTCCAAGCATTCTCGAGATCCGTGACCCACAACGGTGGATCGACCGCATGGGCGCAGCGCTTCCGGTTGCTGGCTAAGCGAAATTGACCTGTTGTGAGTTCGCTCGCTGAACGTCATGGGGCGTTCCTGAATCGATGCACATTCCCACCTGCGGGAACACCATTGGTGTGTGGCGTCTCGGGCGGTGCCGATTCGATGGCGTTAGTGGTGCTGGCAGTTGCTTCAGGTTGCGACGTGACCGCGGTGCATGTCGATCACGGGTTGCGTCCCGGCTCTGAAACCGAAGCTGATCGAGTGCGAAGTGTCGCTGAACGTGTTGGCGCCGCGTTTCGAGCCGAGACGGTGGTCGTCGAAACCGGCCCGAACCTTGAAGCCCGCGCGCGCTCGGCCCGGCATGCAGTGCTCGGGCCTGATGCAGCGCTCGGTCACACGAGTGATGATCGGGCCGAGACGATGATCGTCAATCTGTTGCGAGGTGCGGGCCCCGATGGCCTGGCCTCCATTCGCCCCGGCTTCCGTCACCCGATCCTCGATCTGCGAAGGTCCGACACCGAACGAGTTTGTGAGATCGAAGGGATTGAACCGTTTTTCGATCCCAGCAATGCAGACCCGCTCTTCGTGCGGAATCGCATTCGTCACGAAGCACTTCCACTTTTGGCTGACATCGCTGGCCGTGATCTCGTGCCGATTCTTGATCGTCAGGCCGATGTCTTTGCCTCGATTGCTGACTACCTGAAGTTGGAATCTGCCGAACTTGATCCGACCGATACGCGAGTGCTTCGAGAAGTTCCAGAGGTTGTGGCGCGCGTCGCACTTCGCGAATGGTTGCGAACCGGTACTGAAGAACGGCATCCGCCCGACGCCGCAACAATCGATCGCGTGATGGCGGTGGTTCGAGGTGATGCGATCGCAACCGAATTGGGTGGAAACCGTCGCGTCGAACGCACTGCAGGAAAACTTCGCATCGTGACGACACCGAAGGCCTGAGGACTGCACTACATTCGCCGCGTGACCCAAAGCGCGTCCGGTAACGAACATCCGCATCCCGATGTCGATCCCCATCTCGGTCAGATCCTCGTCACCCACGAAGCCATTCAGCAACGCATCGCTGAACTGGGCAAAGAGATCACTGCCGACTACGCCGGTCGAGCGCCATTGCTCATCGCAGTTCTGAAGGGCGCAGTCATGTTTATGGCCGACATCGCCCGCGCGATTGCGCTGCCAGTGGAACTCGACTTCATGGCGGTGTCGTCGTATGGCACAGCAACGAAGACCAGCGGTGTCGTTCGCATCGTCAAGGACCTCGATATCGATCTCACCGGGCGCGATGTCATCATCATCGAAGACATTGTCGATAGTGGACTGACGCTCAATTACCTCCGCAAGAACCTTGCCGCCCGGCACCCAGCCAGTCTCGAAGTGTGTGCGCTTCTCCTGAAAGAAGGCATGCAGAAGGTGGAACCCGATCTTCGCTACGTAGGCTTTCGTCTCCCCGACGAGTTTGTGGTCGGGTACGGCCTCGATGTCGCTGAGCGCTACCGCAACCTCGATGATCTTCGGGTCTACGTGGGACCCGGAAGCGG
>CAEZTG010000041.1_pt1 | contig 10689 bp, 8 predicted proteins | sample 7264141 | NCBI WGS metagenome assembly CAEZTG01 (sample SAMEA6813797, study PRJEB35770) | uncultured Microthrixaceae bacterium | biome: Freshwater; feature: Freshwater reservoir; material: water | place: Czech Republic | collected 2015-06-16 | depth 0.5m m | reverse complement strand
TTCGTCGGGCGGACTCAGCCGAGGACGCCCTTTTCGTGCAGTTCGGCGATTCGAGCTGCGTCGTAGCCGAGGACCTCGCTGAGGATTTCATCGCTGTGCTGACCGCACTCGGGAGCCTTGCGAGGAATCGGAAGTTCGCCACCGATGATCTTGACCGGGTTCGGCAACATGTCAGCGCCAAGGATTTCTTTCGGAATCCAAGGCATACGGTCCTGGAACTGTGGATCGTCCTGCATATTGGACGGAGTGTTTACCGGAGCGAGTGGGGTATTCCATTCGCCGCCGAAGTCCATCCACTCTTTCGAACTCTTCGTCTTGAAGATCGTTGTGAGTTCGGCAAGGAGTTCGCGGTTGTTGCGAGCATGGTCGGCGTATTTCGACCCGGGGAACTTCTCGAAGAGGTCTTCGCGGCCAACGCCCTTGCAGAAGTTCTTCCAGAACTCTTGTTCCGATGCCATGAAGAGGATGTGTCCATCAGAGGTTTCGTACATCTGATAGCGGACGCCCTCTTTCATGCCAGCGGTGCCTGGCGCGCGTCGTTCGTAGTTGTCAGCCTTGTTTCCGGTGACTTCCGATTGCGGTCGTTCGTACGCCTTGAATGATTCGCTGCGGTACCAGTCGAAAGCAGCTGCGGCGTCAGACTGCGCAATTTCCATGTAGCAACCTTCGCCTGTGGCGCGGGCCTTGATGATTCCAGCGAGGATGCCCAGCGCACCGAACATCGGCCCAGCGTTGATGCCAATTGAGATATGCGGCGGGATGTAGCAGTAGCCCTCTTCGTCGTAGGCCGGTTCGATGATGCCTGCCCACGTGTCGTAGGCAATTCCGTGGCTCGGCAGGTCGCGATACGGCCCGGTCATTCCGTAGCCACTGATCGTCATGAACACGATTTTGGGGTTGATGGCCTTCAGGTCTTCGTAGCCAAGGCCGCGACGAGCGAGCGCGCCCGGGCGCATGGCCTCGACCACAACATCGGCATCGGCGGCGAGTTCCTTGAACGTTTGGACGCCTTCTTCGGTCCGGAGGTCAAGCACGATCGAGCGCTTACCTCGGTTGCAGTGGAGGAAGAGCAGTGAGGTGTCTTCGACGATCGGCCATGTCATCTGACGGCCGTAGTCGCCCCCAGGGGCTTCGACCTTGATGACGTCGGCGCCGAGCTCGGCGAGATTGGTGGTGACAGCGGCGGGTCCGAGCATCGAAGCCTCGATGATGCGGACTCCTTCAAGGGGAGCAATTTCAGTCATGCCTACCAATCTGTCACGTCATCGGGGCCCTCGTCGCCCTGACGGTGGCAGATGGGGCAAGATGGCAGTCCGGAGGCGCTTGCCCCCGATCCATTAATTGTCATCGCTCTGAGAAGGGGACCGTCATGCGAATCGTGGTCGATTTCGATCTGTGTGAAAGCAACGCCGTCTGTATGGGCATCGCCCCTGAGATCTTCGAGGTTCGTGACGACGACTTCCTCTACGTCCTCGACGAGAACCCGCCGGAGTCCATGCGCGCCAAGATGGAAGAGTCAGTGCAGCGGTGCCCCAAGCAGGCCATCTCCATCGCCGAAGACTGAGCACTGAATGGCGATTTTCGCCGCTCAGTGCATGATCTGATTTATGAACTCCACCACAGTCATCGTCGGCGCGTCTCTTGCTGGCATCAACGCGGCTCGAACCCTTCGGCTTCAGGGCCACGTCGGCTCGATCATCGTTGTCGACGCGGATTCCGAGCGACCCTACGACCGACCGCCGTTGTCGAAGCAGATGCTTACCGGCGAGTGGGAGCCCGAAAAGATTCTCCTACCGGCAGGCAAGGAGGATCTCGACCTCGAGTTCCGTCTGGGGGTGAGGGCCAAGGCCGTCGACCTGGGCGCACGTCAGATCACACTTGAAGGCGCCGATGGGACAGTTGCGAACACGGCATTCGATTCATTGGTAATCGCGAGCGGTGCATCTGCTCGCCGGTTGCCTGACTCGGCCGGCATCGCAGGTGTTCATGTTGTTCGCACGTTGGCTGACAGTCTTGCGTTGCGAGCGGAACTTGAAGCTGGTCCTTCACGAGTCGTTGTGATTGGCGCAGGGTTTATTGGTGCTGAAGTCGCGTCGAGCTGTCGTAAGCGAGGCATCGAGGTCACTCTTGTCGAGGCCATGCCGTTACCGCTTGAGCGGATTCTTGGCGCCGAGATGGGACGAGTGTGTGCGCAGGTGCATATCGAAAACGGCGTCGACCTTCGACTCGGCACTGGCGTTCTGCAACTTGAAACCGAGACTGTCGATGGTGTCGAGAAGGTCGTCGGAGTCGCACTGACTGATGGAACAACGATTGCAACCGAGATCGTTGTCGTTGGAATCGGCGTCACGCTCAACGTCGACTGGCTCGAAGGTTCGGGGCTCACGCTCGATGATGGCGTTGTTTGTGACAACACGCTCCTCGCTGCTCCAGGCGTCGTTGCTGCAGGCGATATCGCCCGATACCCGAGCGCTCGGTTTGGGCGCATGCTTCGCGTCGAGCATTGGGAAACCGCTATTGCCGGTGGTGAAGCCGCAGCCCGACGGTTGCTGGCAGAGGCAAGAGGCGAAACTCCAGTTGTTTTCGATCCGATCCCATGGTTCTGGAGTGATCAATACGACCGCAAAATTCAGCTCGCTGGTCGCCCTATGCCGACGGACACTTGTGTCGTCGTCCACGGAAGCACCGATGAGTTTCGCTTCGTCGCGCTCTACGGCGATGGTGATCGTCTCACCGGCGTGCTCGGAATGAATCGCCCCCGCCACGTCGTCCAACTCCGAGCACTCTTTGAAGAAGGCGCATCATTCTCAGAAGCCTGTGAACGAGCGGCATCCCTCTGATGAGTGACGGCGCTGTTAGCGAAGAACTCATCGATCAGCTCGATGAGATGGGCACAGTCGTCGGGACAGTGACTCGTGCCGAGATGCGATCAAACAATCTTCTTCACAGATCTGTCTTCGTGGTTGTTCGTAACGATGCTGATGAGTTGCTCATTCATCAGCGGGCATCTTGGAAAGACCTCTGGCCCGACGCTTGGGATATCGCTGTGAGTGGCGTGGTCGCCGCCGGTGAAGCGTGGGAGTTGGCGGCTGCTCGGGAGCTGGCAGAAGAACTGGGCATCTCTGCCGAACTCGCGTATCTCGGCGAGGGTTCGTTCGAAGATGATGACGTTCGCGAAGTTGCCCGGATCTACCAGGCACGCACCGAGGGTCCCTTCGAATTCGCAGACAACGAAATCTCGGAAGCGCTTTGGGTTCCGATGGAAAGCGTCCGTGGATGGCTCGTTGGGCGTTCAGTATGCCCCGACAGCATGGCGCTGGTTCTCCCAAGGCTGGATGCGCCGTGAGCCACCGATGACCGCGATCGCTTTTCTTCTTCTTTCGCTGACCGCCGTCGTGGCTGTCAGCGACTGGATCGCAGTTGCGAACAACTACCGGGTCGCGGAATACCTCCTCAAACCGCTCGTGATGGTTTTCCTCATCGCGGTTGCGTTGTCGATCGATCCATCCTCTGACTTTGCGCGAGTGATGTTGGTAATCGGGCTCGTGCTGTCGATGATCGGCGATATAGCCCTGATGCTCCCGAAGGACTTGTTCATCGCTGGTCTCGGAGCGTTTCTTGTTGCGCACGTTTTCTATGTGATCGCGTTGTTGTCGCTTGGTATCTCGCTCACTGGATTTGTCGTCGGTGTCGTGCTGATGACTGTGGTAGCGGTCGTTCTTGGCCGGCGGATCGTTCAAGGGGCAGCGAGAGTCGACAAGACGATGGCAGGTCCAGTTGCTGCCTATATCTCGGTCATTTCACTGATGGTCGCTGCGGCGATCGGAACCGGACAATTCTTCGCCATAACTGGAGCTCTGCTGTTCGGCGCGAGTGATGCACTGTTGGGTTGGACCCGGTTCCTTAAAGAATTCCCTCGCAGCCGAATAATCGTGATGGTCACCTATCACCTCGGCCAAGCTGGGTTGGTCCTCGCCCTTCTCTGACGACCCAGTTGCGCAACTGACCCGTAGGCTTCGCCTATGTCGTGGTCAGTAGTGCTCATCGTTTTTGTCGTCATTTTCGTGCTCCTTGTTCTGTTGGCGGTCTACGACCTTTTGCAGCGAAAGCACGCGGTTCTCAGGAACTTTCCTGTTGTCGGACATCTGCGCTACATCCTCGAGGCGGTTGGTCCGGAGCTTCGCCAGTACATCGTCACAGACAACAATCAAGAACGTCCTTTCAGTCGTGACGACCGCCGGTGGGTGTACTCAACAGCCAAACAGCAGAATGCCTATTTTGGTTTTGGCACCGACAATGACCTTGACCAATCGCGCAATTACACGATTATCAAGCAGTCGATGTTTCCGCTCGATGGCCCATCGAATGCTCCAGCGCATCCCGATCCGTCGCGAGCATTGCCGTGCGCCAAAGTTCTCGGAGCTTCGCACGGTCGGCGACACTCGTTTCGTCCTGCATCAATTGTCAATGTCTCCGGAATGAGTTTCGGCTCATTGAGCGGTGCAGCAATTGAGGCGCTTGACCGAGGCTGCGCAATGGCGGGGGCGTTGCACACGACAGGCGAAGGTGGCATCACTCCGCATCATCTTCACGGCGCCGATCTCATTTGGCAGATTGGCACCGGCTACTTCGGTTGCCGAAACGAAGACGGCTCTTTCAATCTTGCGCGCGCTATCGAACAGGTGCAGTCAGCGCCGATTCGCGCGATCGAAATCAAGCTCAGCCAGGGAGCGAAGCCTGGTCTCGGAGGGTTGCTTCCCGCCAACAAAGTCACTCCCGAGATTGCCGCAATTCGCGGAATCCCTGTTGGCATTGCGTGCAAGAGCCCGGCAGCTCACACCGCATTTACCGATGTCGACAGTCTCATTGCGTTTGTTGAAGAGTTAGCCGAGGTCACTGGGGTGCCCGTAGGGATCAAGTCGGCAGTGGGTCAAGGCGAGTTTTGGACGGAACTCGCAACAAAAATGGCGGCGACAGGCCGCGGCCCTGACTTCATCACGATTGACGGGGGAGAGGGCGGCACCGGAGCAGCGCCGTTGGCCTTTACCGATCACGTTGCTCTTCCATTCCGATGGGGGTTTACCCGGGTCTACCGCGCCTTCGCGGAAGCGGGCATCACGGACGACATTGTCTTCATTGGTTCCGGGAAACTGGGTATGCCCGAAGCAGCGTTCAGCGCGATCGCGCTTGGTTGCGACATGGTGAACGTCGGCCGCACCGCGCTCTTCTCCATTGGTTGCATCCAGTCGCAGCGCTGCCATACCGATCGCTGTCCGACAGGGGTGGCGACACAGAATCGCCGTCTCACACGGGGACTCGACCCCGAGGACAAAGGCGTTCGCTGCGGTAATTACCTCGCCGGAGTTCGGTTTGAACTCGAGCGTCTCAGTTGGGCCTGCGGGGTCACGCACCCGGCAAAGGTGGATGCCGACATGATTGAAATTCTCGAAGACCGCTGGACAGCCGAAACACTCCGCGAGATGGTCGGTTACGAGCCTGGTTGGGGCACACCGTCAAAACCGCTGCTTGATGCGCTCGACGTGCAACTTGGGTAGACCCTTCAACGGCCCCACCCGCCACTAGCCTCGTCGCGTGCCCTCCACTTTGGAACGTGCCCGTACAGCGGTCACGACCTCGCCAGAACTACGCCGCCTCGCGGAGCGCGGCCGGGCCATCCTCCTTGGTCCGTCTGATGAAAAGCTTCGCCAAGAGCGAGACGAATCCCATTGGCAGCCGGAAACTGCTGCTGGGTCTCGTTGGTGGCAGACCGCCCTCAGTGCACTGAGTGGAGTAATGGGAGCCACGGTAATTGCGGCGTCTGCGCCACGGTGGCGCCTGGCCGTTCCAAGTTGGCGATTGTCGATACCCGGAATTGCCCAACCGGGAACCAGCACGCAATCGACCATGTGGTTCCTTCTCGGCTTGATCCTTCTCGGTCTTGGTTGGCTCGGCCTCGTTTATCGCGCCGGCCGTATCGCTGATCCGCGTCGCGCCGTCGTCGTTGTTGGCGCTGTCATTGCCTTGTGGGCGATTCCCGTTTCTCTTGGTCCACCACTTCTTTCGAACGATGTCTATAGCTACGTCGCCCAAGGCGAAATGGCGAGCCGCGGCATCGATCCAAGTTCGGTGGGGCCTGTCGAACTTGGCCGCAATGATTTTACGAGTGGTGCCGATCCGGTGTGGCGTTCCGCACCAGCGCCGTACGGGCCAGTCGCGGTGATGGCAGCCCGATCAGCGGTTGAAATCGGTGGTCATGACCAAGTCGCGGCGATCAACGTCTATCGAGTCATCGTGTGGATCGCCGTCATCATGGCGGCAATCGGTATCGGGTTGATCGCTGTTGGAAATGGTCTTTCCGCCGCGGTCGCAATTGCCATTGGCATTGGTAATCCGATCATGATTCTGCACATCATCGGTGGCGCTCATAACGATGCCCTGATGTTCGGTTTCCTCGCGCTCGGTCTTGCCGCGGCACAGCGTGACAAGAAGAAGTTGGCGGTAGCGCTCATCACTGCTGCAACAGCAGTAAAACTTCCCGCGGCTGTCGGTTTGTTGTATCTCGGTTGGTGCTGGCGTGGGGCAATTGCCACGTGGAAAGAACGTGTTGTCACAACAGTTGCGGTCTTTGCCTCTTCGATCGCCGCAATCGTCGTCGGTTGTTTGCTTGTTGGTCTGGGGCCGGGCTGGATCACTGCGCTTACGAGTACGGGGAAAGTCAACGACACCTATTCACCGACTACCAAGCTGGGGTTCAGCATCGCTGAGATCCTCAATGGAGTCGGACTCGACGTCAACGGCCAACTTCTTGCCTCTGGAGTCCGGGCTCTCGGTCTTTTGGCGACGGCAGTAATTGCGATTGTGATGCTGATGCGCAGTCCGCGGGTCGGATACATCAAAGCCACAGGTGTGATGCTGGTTGCCTATGTTCTGCTCGGCCCCGTGATTTGGCCTTGGTATCTGGTGACAGGATTCGCACTGCTTGCAGCCTGTGGTCTCGGCCGTTACCGCCCTTCATATTTGGTTGTGTGTCTCGCAGCGAGTTGGTTTGTTTGGCCCACTTCGGTGGTTTCAATGGGGACATTAGGAAGTGGCTATCAGCATCTACGAGGGCTGGGCGTTGTTGTGCTCGTGATCGCTCTCGCATGGGGTGCACAACGTTTTGCCAGTCGATGGGAGCGGCGCTACCACGGGTTCAGTGCGGCTGAACGAGATGCCGCCGTCTCTGACGAACGCGTCAAGATTGACTCGACATGTTGAGCGCAACGGTTTACAACGACGAATCCTCGTGGTCGGTGAGTGGCATTGAAGCGATCGTGTCTGCGATTGCCGATACCTCAAATTTGGTGTGGATCGATCTCACCGGACCCGATGAGGACGATCTCGATGCACTGGCAACGGGGCTCGATCTGCATGAGTTAGCAATTGAAGATGTTCGAAAACACGGCCAGCGGGCCAAGCTCAACCGGTATCCGCTTCATGCTTTTTTGGTCGCCTATGCCCGCGCCGAGGACGGCGATATGTGCGAGGTCGATTTCTTTATCGGACCGAACTGGTTAGTGACCGTCCGCGAAACGAATGATCACGGCGAAACGTTCCCGATAGCCGATGTCACACGTCGTTACGAGCGCATTCGGAGCCTCGATCCTGGGGTGGGATTCCTCCTCTATTGCCTTCTCGATGAATTGGTCGATGGGTACTTCGGTGAAGCCGAACAAGCAGAGGATGCGCTGGAAATCATTGAGGAGACGCTCTTTGACATCGGGCCTCCGTCGGACGGAACGCTTCAGCAGGAACTTTTGGAGCTGCGACGATCGATGATTACGTTTCGACGCAGGGTCGTCCCATTGCGCGATGTTGTGCTTTCGTTGCTTCGCCGTGAAGTTCCTTGGGTTGAAGAGGCAGCAATCGTCTACCTCGAGGATGTCTTTGACCACCTTCTGCGTGTCATCGATCAGATCGACACGCAGCGCGAGCTGATGGGCAACGTCGTCGACGCAAGCCTTGCCCTCACGTCAAACCGAATGAACGAGGTCATGAAGAAGATGACCTCATGGGGCGCAATCCTCATCGTCGCAACGTTGATAGCTGGAATTTACGGCATGAATTTCACCGACATGCCCGAACTTCATTGGAGGTTCGGGTACTACGGCGCGCTCGGGATGATGCTTGTGACAACAAGCTGCTTGTATCTCTATTTTCGTCGTAAGAAGTGGCTCTGATCTGGACACGGTCCGGATCGAACAAAAATCAACGACCGTGAAGCAGTCTGTGCGTGAGTCGCTCTGACTCTCGTTGACGCAACGCAACGTTCACTTCGAGGCGTTCAAGGTGCTGGGCGAGGATCTTGTCGCCTTGAGGCACCTCGTGAGTCTCGAAAAATGCCAATACTTCGGCTGCGGTTCCATGTTTCGACAATCCACGAATTCCTTCGAGAAAACGCGCGATCGAATTAGATGGCAGGCGAGTGGTGATTGCCTCCCATTCAGAACTCACGAAGAACCATGCGATCTCACCAGCATCGCGATTTGAGAGGGCGCGTCGGAGAAGGAGCGGTGCGTTCTGGCTCCGCACGTCATCAGTCAATGACATCCGAACCAAGCGTGCAATGAGGTCGGGATCGGGGAAATCGGCGAGGGCGCCGAGGTAGCGAAGTTCCTCTTGCGGAGTCGGCGCACTTTTCATCCGGCGCACGAACTCATCGAAGTCCGCGCCGGTTCCAGTTGCCGCAACGATGTTGACCGACGCTGCAACGAGCGATGGATCAGGGTCAAGAGCGCCAATATCGAGAATCACATGAGCTCGGGACTGGACGTCGACGTTGCCGCCAAGGACTCCGAGTGCCTCGAAGAGCACACCGCGAAGAGCGCGGTCTCGGTCGGAGTCATCGGGGCGCGGCTCGGGACCGAGCTTCTCGTAGGCCGGGCTGATGATTCCGCGCACTCGGGTTCGGAGCGCTGCGCGGCCGTCGCCATCGACAACGCGGTCGAGTGCGCTGAGTCCAGCGATGATCCGCTGCCAAACAGACAGATCGGTCTCTTCGCAAAACGCGTCGGCGACATCGAGAAAGTCGTGTGCTTCGAGGTCGTCGGCAAGAACCGATGCCCAGATGTCATCAACAAGTCCGTACCGCTCGATAGCAGAGAGGTCGGTTTGGGCGTGTGTTACCAGTGCGGCGCGGAGATCGGGCGCATACCGAGCGCGGTAGAAGCCAGTGCCTTCGGTGTTGACGTAGATCCAGGTCGCAGGCTCGATCAGATCGATATCGACTGATGGCTGATCAAGTAGCACCTTCTCAAAAGTGACAACCCCATCAGTCGCGCTGCGCTGGGAAAAGATGAGTGGGACGATCCACTGCGCGGCGTCGTCGTGCGCCGGGATTGGTGATTCTCCGTCGCCTAGGTCGCCGGCGTATCCGAAGCGGTGTTGTGACAAACGCAGTGTGCGTCCGTCGTTGACGATGTCGACCGAAATGACGGGGAATCCGCCCTGAAAAATCCAGGAGTCCATGATTCGACGAACCGGTTCACCCGTTGCTGATTCGATGGCATCCCAGAGGTCGGTGGTTTCGGTGGTTCCGAACGCGTGCTCGGCGAGGTATCGGCGGATGCCGGATCGGAACTGGTCCTCACCGAGGTACTGCTCGAGCATGCGGACGACCGCAGCGCCTTTTTCATAGGTGAGGATGTCGAACATGCCTTCGGCATCGGCGGGTGAAATGACGGGGTATTCAATCGGTCGAGTGTTCGTGAGCGAATCGGTATCGAACGCGGCGGTGCGCGAAAGTCCGAATGTTGTCCAACGATCCCATTGGGGACGGAACGCGTCGGTGGCGTGCATTTCCATGAAGGTGGCGAAGGCTTCGTTGAGCCAAATGCCATTCCACCATTTCATGGTGACGAGATCGCCAAACCACATATGTGCAAGTTCATGATTGATGACGTCGGTGACGTTGAGGAGTTCCGCTTGTGTGGTGGTGGCGGGATCAACGAGTAGAAGGATTTCGCGGAACGTGACACACCCGAGGTTTTCCATTGCGCCGAACGCGAAGTCGGGAACAGCGACTAGATCGAGTTTGTCGCCTGGATAAGGAATTCCGTAGTAGTTCGTGAAGTGGCGAAGGCAAAAGGCGCCAACTTCGAGTGCGAAGTCAGTGAGGTGACCTTTGCCCTTGGGGTAGATGACTCGCATTGGAGTGCCATCAACGTCGACTGGAGCGGTGGCTTCGAGTGGGCCGACAACAAAAGCGACGAGATAGGTCGACATCACAATCGTTTCAGCGAAGCGCACGAGGTGCTTCCCGACGCGATCCGGCGCGGGTACTCGTGAAAGTTCTGACGCGTTGGAAACGGCAAAGAGGTCTTCGTCGACAATCAGTGAAATTGCGAACGATGCTTTGTGGTCGGGCTCGTCCCAGCAGGGGAATGCCCGGCGAGCATCGGTTGCTTCGAATTGGGTGGTGGCGATGACCTGTTCAACGCCGTCGGTATCGGTGAAGGTGGAGCGATAGAAGCCACGCAACTTGTCGTTGAGCTCTCCGTTAAACCGGACGCGGAGATGCGCTTCTCCAGGTAGGAGAGTGCGTTCAAGTGTGAAAGTGACTCGCTCGGTCTCGGCATCGAGGGCAACGCCGGTGACGGCAAGGGGTGAGCCATCTGAGAGGGGGCCTTCGGTGAGATCCGCAGCGAGGAT
>CAEZTG010000040.1_pt1 | contig 10761 bp, 9 predicted proteins | sample 7264141 | NCBI WGS metagenome assembly CAEZTG01 (sample SAMEA6813797, study PRJEB35770) | uncultured Microthrixaceae bacterium | biome: Freshwater; feature: Freshwater reservoir; material: water | place: Czech Republic | collected 2015-06-16 | depth 0.5m m | reverse complement strand
TCAATGTGGCCAACAGCATGAGCATTGAATTCTCGCAACCATCGGCCGGACTTGAGCCAATCACCCGGCAAGTGCCAGCCTCAGAGCCCGGAGTCTTTGTGATTCAAGGAAACGAACTCTCAATTCCTGGCACCTGGACAATCACGATCGCAGTTCGAACCAGCGACTTCACTGAACAACGCACCTCATTCGAAGTTCCCGTCCGTCGCTAACCACAGTCAAGGATGCACATGGCCCTCCCCCGACGCTTTCTCATCGCTTCTGCTGCATCGCTCACCGCGCTTGTGGCGTTAGCGGGCCCCGCATTTGCTCACGCGAACGCCAGCGCAAAAGCCGAACAAGCCGGCCGCACGGCAATCACCGTTTCGATTGAACACGGTTGCAATGGCAATCCCGTCACTGGTGTTCGAGTTGCACTTCCGAGCGGAGCAACTGCTGTCACCGGCACCAATTCGGGGGCTTGGACCTCCACCGTGTCGGCCACGGAAATCTCGTGGACTGGCGGCTCAATGCCAGCAAACTCTTCTGCAGACTTCGACTTCAGTCTCGTGTTGGCGCAACCGGCTGGTGAGACCGTCACGCTTCCCACCATCCAAACCTGCACGAACAACACCGAAATCGCATGGATTCAAGCCGCCGGTGGCGAAAAGTCAGAAGCGACCCAGCCCGCGCCAAAAATTGTGGTGCCCGCGAACAGCACGTCGGCTGCTCCGGCAACGACCGCAGTCACCGCTGCAGGTGGTTCGTCAACCACTGCAGTCGCTCGGATGGCGACGGAATCAAACGCTGTCACCGATGCGGGGAGTGAAACCAACGCTTCCGGTCGCTACGTCTTTCTTGGTGTCTGTGCCGTCATTGTGATCGGCGCTGGAGTCCTGTTCCTCAAGTACCGCAAGCATCCGACAAGGAGTTAAGTCTCTTCATGACTGTTGTGCGTCGCCTGATTCTTGTTGTTGCGATCGCGACTGGGGTCGTGTGTGCAAGCGCAACGGCGGCAAGTTCACTTTCACTTTCTCCCACCGATTGGCAATCATCGATCATCTCGATTGCACCGTCGACCGACGCTGTCACCGTTGCCGTTCACAACGGTGGTGAGGTCATCCAACTGACGACCGAACCCGGTCACACCGCACTCATTCCGGGCTATCGAAACGAGCCATACCTCCGCGTCACCGCCACCGGCGAGGTGCAGGCGAACCTGAAGTCGCCCACGTGGTGGACCAATAAAAACATGACGGGATCAGGTGCCATTCCCGAATCGGCGGATCCAGCAGCAGAACCGGAATGGTCAAAGATCGCGAACAATGGATCGGTGTCATGGCATGACCACCGCCTCCACGCCATGAATGGGGTCCCCGCTGATACCAACTGGACCGTCCTAGTGACAGTTGATGACATGCCAATGGTGATTCGGGGACAACTCACCAAACTCCCCTCCCACGGCCCCCTTCTTGAACTCCTTCTCACCATCGTCGCTGCCGCAGCAATCGTGACCCTTGGGTTCCGCCGGGCCTGGACCGCAAGTAGCTCGGCGCTGCTTGTCGGGGCAGCACTCGCGATCATCGTGGCGATCGGTGGATGGACAGCAACCCCGAGCGGCTTCACTCCTCCGCGGCTGTCTCTCCTCGCGTCGGTGCTTGCCGGAGTCTTAGCTGTCGCGTGCGTTGTGCTTCGTGGTTCTTCGCGACGGTTGAAAGTTGTCTCCATGGTCGGAGCAGTTGCAGCGTTGGCCTGGTGGGTCGCGCTGAATTTCAGCTCACTTACCGCGGTCTTCATTCCGAACTCGCTTGACGCCGCGATTGTCCGATTCACCGTCGGACTCGGGTTAGGGATCGTCGTTGGTGTCGCTGTGACGATCGTTGTCAGCGGAGGCTTTACCGACACCGACACCGACGTCGCTGATCACGCAGTTGTCGAGAGCGGGAATGTCGCAGGCCCCGCCTGAATCGGTCGGTCCTTACGCATTGGAACTGGTTCGTAGTGTCCGGCAATGGAACGGCGAAGTTCATGCAGGGCATCGGTGCGAAGTTGGCTCACTCTTGAACGAGTGACTCCTAGTTCGCCCGCTAACTCGGCTGTTGTCTGGCCATCAACGAAATGGCCGAGGATCACCCGGCGCTGGCGCTGCGGCAGTTCGTCGAGTGCTTGGCGGAGATAGGCAAGAAGTTCAGCGTGCTCGAGTAACTCAACGATGTCTCGTTGCCCTCGATCAGCGAGTTCTTCGGTTCGGAATCCCGCCGCAGTCTCGTCGCTCTGGCCTTGATCAAGTCGCCCAACAACACTGGTGTCGAGAAGTGCTTTGACCTTACGGACCTGCTCGGGAGATGTCCCCGCTTCGGCCGCGAGTTCCTCAATCGTCGGGCGACGTCCATAGCGAGCCGTAAGCGAGCTCTCAACCATTTCAATACGACGCGCTGCAGCGCGCAATGATCGCGGCGCCCAGTCGTCGGCACGCACGGCATCGAGTACAGCGCCACGGATGCGCGTTGCGACAAATCGTTCGAATGGAACACCCCGAGTCGAATCGAATCTCCATGCCGCTTCGACAACTCCAAGCGCTCCGGCTCGAATCAGTTCTGCTCGTTCAACATGTCGAGGAAAGTTTGCGGCAATTGAGGCCACCACTTTGGGGACGACCTCAAGCCCTTTCTCGACCAACGCTGCAACTTCGGGATCCATTGATTGCCCGTTCATGTGACTCCCCCTTCGTGCGTGCGCACGCTCCCGCTCCCAGAGTTCGGCGAAACCTCCCCTTCCGCCGCCCATCCCCGCAACCGGTTGATTGCCGGGTCGACACCCTAGGAACGCGCTCGAGCAGTTTTCTGGTCACCCCGGCCCTTTTTTCTGAGTCATCCAGCCCAGATTTCCTGGTGACCCGATCGCACAAGGGCCTTAGGCCCCGGCTTCACCCTCAAATACCGCAGCTCGGACACCCCGGCGAGCCAATTCGGCGAGGAACGCGAGGGAATCAACGGATTCGGCCAAGCCCGCCGCTCCGAATCTACGAAGAGAGCCGTTGACGATGAATCGGCTCGCAACTGCAGCAACTGCCCCGGCGGCAACCGCGGGCCGGTCCATTGCCCCATAGATGAGCACCGAACCACGGCCATTGCTGCGGCCGCGAACTTCGACGCGCACGGCGCCTGGCCCGCCTTCGGGATCAGTGGGCCACAACATCGGGAGTCGAGCCGTGAGGCGATCGCGGCGGGTGGCCGACACTCGAGAGGTCACACGGCGCACGCCCGGGAATGCAGGAACCAACACGAGTGCATCGGGAAGTTCGGCTCGGTAGCAATCCTGCGGACCAATGGGATCAGGGAACCAGCAGAGTTCTCGACCAGAGCCACCCGGTCGTGCATCCCACGACCCGTCACGCCAGTCGATCGCGCCGCGACCAAGAGCACGATGATGTTGACGCGCGCACGCAGGGCCACCGGTTCCCGACTTCGCGATGTGAACCTCGTCGACCTGTTCGAATTTTTTTGCAGCATGCGCAGCGAGCACACACGTCAGTCCGGGGGCAAAGCCGGCACCAATCACTACATGCACGTTGTGTTCGCGTGCTTGCTGATCAAGCGCCAAAAGCGCCCGAACATCGGTCAGATCATCGCTTGTGCTGACGACATGAATGCCGCGACGAACAAACTGTTCAGCAACCTGTGTTTGGGTTCGAGCTGGACCGGCCAACACGACGACATCGACATCGAGCGGATCGTCCAAGGGCCCTCTGTCGATGCTTGCGCGATCACCAAGACTGTTTGCAACCAATTCAACGCGATTACATCGTTCGTCACGAAGCACGACGTCGTCATCATCGGTGGACACAAGTTGGCGCGCGAGACGCGCGCCGACTGCGCCAACGCCCAAGATTCCGATGCGAGCCATGTCAGTCCAGACCGGGTCCGGAGAGCTCTCGCCAACCGCCAGAGCGGGGCGGAGCAACACCCGATCCGCGGAGCCGAACGGCGGCGGCGACAAGCGCCCCCATGCCGATGGCAATCATGGCCCGTCGGAACATTTTCATCGTGGGGCTAGCTGGAATCGAACCAGCGACCTCACCCTTATCAGGGGTGCGCTCTAACCAACTGAGCTATAGCCCCGAACTGGCCGGGGCGTCACCATACCGGACCCCCCTGCAGCCGGGAAAACCGGTTCAGGATCGTTGGTCGGGGGCCGCCTGTGCCGTCTCGAGTTCGACCACCGTAAACCGAAGTCCACCAAAGGCTCCGGCAATGAGATTGAACAACACGCTGGTCACGACGGCGAAGAGCGCTCCGCCTACAAAAAGCACAAAACCGGCGACCGCAGCGCCCTCGAAGACCTTGATTCCGTCGATCGTGAAGGAACTTTCGGCCAACAACTGGGCCAGAAAGTCCTCAACTTTGCCAATGCTGCCTGTGACGACCGCCCCTTGCCACAGGAGCACGCCAGCAACCACGATGATCATCCAGAGACAGAAGGCGAACGACAGCGAAACCCGCAGCATCGACCATGGGTCGAGTCGGGTGACTACGCGTTGCACCTGACGGGCCTGCACTGCCTTGCTCTGTGCCCGTCGGGCCCGGTTTGGCGGGGGTGGCGGGGCGGAGGCAGCCGGGGGCGCCGAGAAGGTCACTCCGGGCGTCTGCTCGACGGTCATCGTCGAAGTGTACGCACCATGACCCTTCGCGACCGACAGGGTCACCATTGTCGCTTTGCCCGGGCCGTGGCTCGTTCGTCGCCGTATCGGACCACAACCTCGACCTCAGAGCCCCGGACCACGAAGGATTCGAGAACGGCCCCGTTGGCCTCGGTGACGGATCCGGCAACGTCCTCGCCCTCGGTCGCACCCGCAAGCGCGGCGGCATCGGCCGCTGACTGTGCTCGGGCCCGCTCATCAACCTGGAACCCAAGCCGCACCACAACGAGCCCCATGAGCATCACGATGGCGAGGACGAGCGCCGCCATCGGAACGATCTGACCCGCCTCGTGTCGACAACGCCGCACGGAACCATTTCGAGTTGAGCCACACCGAACTGAGCCATATCGAAACATGGCGCACTCCCCTGCTGTGAATCACCGGTCCGATCCGCTGAGCGGACGACGAGATCGGTGAAGAACTTTCAGTGGGAGAAGTAACGGGAACGGCGAGAGCCGCCGTGTTGTTCCTAGTCTGGGAAAGAGGTTCAGTCGTCGTCGTCAGTGCCAAGCACCGGAGCAACAGACGCAACGGTTTCGCCGTCGGCGACGTTCATGACCTTGACGCCAGTTGCGTCGCGGCCCTGCGAGGAGATTTCGCGAACCTCCATGCGGATGACGGTGCCGACACTGTTGATCACGAAAATTTCGTCGTCGATGCCGACCATGAAGGCCGCAACAACGGAGCCCTTCTTTTCGTTGATCTTGATGCCACGCACACCCTGACCACCGCGGCCCTGACGATTGAACTTGTCGAGCTGCGTGCGCTTTCCGTACCCACCATCGGTGACAAGCAGGATCGCCGCATCGTCACGAGTGACATCGCAGGAAACGACTTCGTCGCCGGCACGCATCTTCATGCCGCGAACACCAGCAGCGGCGCGACCCATGGCCCGAACTTCGTCCTCGGCAAACCGAATTGCCTGTCCGGCCTTGGTGACCACGAGAATGTCGTCGCCGCCATTCGTGGGAATAACGCGCACGAGTTCGTCGCCGTCTTTGAGGTTGATAGCGATGATGCCCGCACGAAGCGAAGAGTCGTACTCGGTGAACTTGGTCTTCTTGACCTGACCATTTTTGGTGCAGAAGAAGAGGAACTTGTTCGACTCGTAATCGCGCGTGTCGATGATTGCTTGGATCTTCTCATCGGGCTGCAACGGGAGAAGGTTGACGACCGCAGTACCGCGCGCGGTGCGTTCCTTCATTGGGATTTCATGCGCCTTGAGGCGATACACGCGCCCGCGAGTTGAGAAGAACAACAGATACGCGTGTGCCGTGGTGTGGATGATGTGCTGGACGTAGTCCTCATCCTTGAGCTTCGTCCCGGCGACTCCACGACCGCCGCGACCCTGGACCTTGAACGCGTCGGAAGAGACGGTCTTGATGTAACCCTTGGCCGACATCGTGACGACAAGGTCTTCGTCATCGATGAGGTCTTCGATGTCGAGGTCACCGACGTCGAAGGTGATTTGGCTACGTCGAGGCTGTCCGAAGGTTTCGCGAACCTTGCCCATTTCTTCAGCGATAACTGCTCGCTTCTTGCCTTCATCGCCCAGAATGGCTTCGAGGTCAGCGATGGTTTCGCGCAGCTTCGCCATTTCTTCTTCGAGTTGCGAGCGGCCCAGTCGGGTGAGACGAGACAGCTGCATATCGAGAATGTGTTCGGCCTGTTCGGTCGAGAATTCGAATGGAGCAGCCATAAGCGCTTCGCGAGCAGCCTGCTTATCGGCTGATGCACGGATAGCAGCGATGATTTCGTCGATGAGATCGAGGGCCTTGAGGAGACCTTCGACGATGTGGGCGCGACGTTGCGCTTCATCGAGGCGGTACTGCGAGCGGCGGGTAATGACCTCGAGTTGATGATCGATGTAGGCAACAAGCGCGTCGCGGAGGTTGAGCGTGCGAGGAATGCCGTCGACAAGCGCCACAGTGTTGACCGCAAAGTTCGTTTGCAGCGGTGTGCGCTTATAGAGGTTGTTGAGAATGACGAGCGCAGGCGCATCACGCTTCAAGCGAAGAACCAAGCGCATCTTGCCCTTGGCGGACTCGTCGTTGAGTTCGGCAATGCCTTCAAGTTCGCGATTGTCGACCAGTTCCTTCACCTTGACGATGAACTGGTTCGGGCTCACCTGATACGGGAGCTCAGTAATCACGATGAAATCGGAACGTGTTCCTTCTTCGATCTCGGCTTTACCGCGAAGTTTGATTGAACCTCGACCAGTTCGGTACGCGTCGATGATTCCTTGGCGTCCCATGATGAGCGCGCCGGTCGGGAAGTCGGGACCCTTGACGAATTCCATGAGGTCGTCGGGTGTTGCTTCCGGGTTTTGCAGAAGGTGATTCACCGCGTCGATGACTTCACCAAGATTGTGCGGCGGAATGTTGGTGGCCATACCAACAGCGATGCCCTGCGAACCGTTTACCAACAGGTTGGGGAAACGGCTGGGGAGAACTACTGGTTCTTGGAACTCACCGGAGTAGTTGTCGACGAAGTCGACAGTGTTTTCGTCGATGTCAGCGAGCATGTCGAGCGCCATCGCCGCAAGACGACATTCTGTGTAACGCGCAGCAGCCGGTGGTTCATCGAGTGAGCCGAAGTTTCCCTTCGGATGTACGAGTGGATGGCGCAACGAAAACGATTGGCCCATACGAACCAACGCGTCGTAGATCGCGGAGTCGCCATGAGGGTGGTACTTGCCCATGACTTCGCCTGTAACTCGCGCGCACTTCATGGTGGGACGATCAGGAAGGGCACGAAGGTCGTACATCCCCCAAAGGATTCGCCGATGAACAGGCTTCAAGCCATCGCGCGCGTCGGGAAGTGCACGAGAAACGATGACGGACATGGCGTAATCGAGGAAGGAGCGTTCCATCTCCTCCTGGATCTCGATTGGCTCAATAGTGCCGAAGGTTGCCGGCGGTGCGTCACCTGAACCGGTGTCGTCTCCTCCGGTGTTTTCGCCGTCGTCCGATGCCTTCTTCTTCGCCATCTGATGCCTGTGGTTCCTGTCGTCGGGCGGCTTCCTCAGATATCGAGGAAGCGCACGTCCTTCGCGTTTGTCTGAATGAAGTGCTTGCGGGATTCAACGTCGTCACCCATAAGCACCGAGAAAATTTCATCGGCGATTGCCGCTTGTTCAACGGTGACCTGGAGAAGGGTGCGCTTGGTGGCATCCATCGTGGTGTCGCCAAGTTCGTCGTAATCCATTTCGCCAAGACCTTTGAGTCGCTGGAACTCTTTCTTGTGGTCCGGCTTTTCGGACAAGAACGCGGTTTTCGCGGTGTCGTCCTTGAGGTAGATCTTTTCTTTACCGACCACCGTTGAATAGAGCGGTGGCTGTGCGATGTACACATGCTGCTGCTCAACGAGTTCTTTCATATGACGGAAGAAGAACGTGAGCAGAAGTGTGCGGATGTGTGAACCGTCGACGTCGGCGTCACACATAAGGATGACTTTGTTGTAGCGAATCTTTTCAACATCGAATTCCGCACTAACGCCGGCGCCGATGGCGGTGATCAGTGTTTGAACTTCGTTGTTCTTGAGCATCTTGTCGAGGCGAGCGCGCTCGACGTTGAGGATCTTGCCTCGAATGGGAAGAATCGCCTGCGTGCGTGGATCGCGAGCAGCCACCGCGGAACCGCCAGCGGAATCACCTTCCACGATGAACAATTCGCACTCGTCTGGATTGCGACTCGCGCAATCTTTGAGTTTGTCGGGCATGCCCGCGCCCTCGAGCGCCGACTTTCGCCGAGTTGCATCGCGCGCGTTTCGGGCGGCAAGGCGTGCACGTGATGCAAGCGTTGCCTTCCCGACGATTTTGCGAGCCTCTGCAGGATTTTCTTCAAGCCAATCAGCCAGGCGCTCGTTCGTGGCTTTTTCAACCAATGAACGCATGGAGACGTTGCCCAGTTTGCCCTTGGTCTGGCCTTCGAACTGTGGTTCGCGCAGCTTCACCGAGATGATTGCGGTGAGGCCTTCACGAATGTCGTCGCCGGTGAGGTTTTCTTCCTTCTCTTTGAGAAGGGACTTCGCACGGGCGTACTTGTTGACGACGTTCGTGATGGACTTCTTGAAGCCTTCTTCGTGCATGCCGCCTTCGATGGTGGCAATGCCGTTGGCGAAGGAATGCATTCCGTCGGCGTTGAAGCCCGTATTCCACTGGAACGCGATTTCGACTTCCTGGTCTTCTTCCGCCTGCTCGTAGTAACCGACCTTCTTGAAGAGTGCTTCTTTCGAAGAGTTCAGGTGACGCACGAAATCGATGATGCCGCCGTCGTACTTGAACACAATGACGTCGGAATTCGTCGCGTCGGGACGCTTGTCCTGGAAACGAATCTCAAGGCCCTTGTTGAGGAACGCCATCATCTGGAATCGCTCAAGCAGGGTCTGGGCACGAAAAACGGTTTCGTCAAAAATTGTGGGATCTGGCCAGAAGCGAACGGTCGTACCTGTACGGCCCTTCGGAGCCTTTCCGCGAACCTCAAGTTTGGTCGTGAGCTTTCCGCCGTTGGTGAAATCCATGTAGTGGCGGTTGTCTGAATGATCGATCTCGACCTCGACACGCTCTGAAAGCGCGTTCACGACAGAAATACCCACGCCGTGCAGACCGCCGGAGACCTTGTATCCGCCACCGCCGAACTTGCCACCGGCGTGAAGGACGGTGAGCACGACCTCGGCCGCGCTCATGCCCTTCATCTTGGGGTCGGGATGCTTATCGACCGGAATGCCTCGGCCGTCATCGACAACCTCGCAGCCGCCGTCGGGCAGCAATGTCACCTCGATGCGAGAGGCATGACCGGCCATTGCTTCATCGACAGAGTTATCGACGACTTCGTAGACCAAGTGATGCAAACCGGCAGGACCGGTGGAACCGATGTACATGCCGGGTCGTTTGCGCACCGCCTCGAGACCCTCGAGGATCGTGATGTCTTTTGCGCCGTACTCTTCGGTGGTTTTCGCCACGCTTTGGGCTTCCCCTTACCGGTACTTCGCCGGTGTCTTGATTGAGCGAACAACAGGTACAAACTGCGAATTCGACGCTCGAACTGCGTCTGTCACAGCCGAACAATCCTACCAGCGACACGCGTGTTTTCCGGGTATTACGACGCGCAAATCATGATCGGCGCGCTCGTCGCGGCGAAAGGGTCAACCGGCCTGTTCGGGTCGAACACGAACTTCGATGGTGTCGATCGCGTCTTGGCCGAGCTCGACTTGGAGTCGTTCGATGAGATCGTGTTCGAGAAAGCGCAATTGCGTTGCCCACGCAGGATCGGAGACTGCAACGACAAGCGTCGTTCCCTTCATTGCAACTGGTCGACTTTGTGCCGCTACCGCTTCTCCAACAAGTTCCGACCACCTGCCGAAAATGCCAGTCGTGACATCTGCTGAAGGTCCACCAAGGTGACGCACGATGCGGTCGAGGCTTGCGTGCATCGAAACAGGATCGCCGGTTGAGGCATCTGGCAATGGTTCCCACGGCATGAGAGCAGTGTAGGGAACCTGCATCGAAACACCCCGGTGGTTGGGGTGTGTTCGTTGCGTTACTCGGGGCGGATTGTTGCGTTCGAGACCCGCAACACCAGTTCCGGTGAGGCCCCAGGCGGCAACCCTGCCGCGCTCGAAAGCACGGTTTGGCCTGGTGGCAAATGTTCGAGGAGCGCCGCGCTCCGATCGGGATCGAGTTCGGAGAACACGTCATCGAGCAACAAAATCGGCGGTGACCCAGTTGCGTCAGTCACGACTCGATGAGCACCAAGACGCAGTGACAATGCGAGTGAGCGTTGTTCGCCCTGCGAGGCATGGGTTCGTGATGGCAATTGATCGAGGTGCAAGACAAGGTCGTCGCGGTGGGGACCAACGAGAGAGACGCCCCGGCGGAGTTCGTCGCGACGAGCGGCTTCGAGGGCTGCTGCCAAACCCTGTTCGCGCCATGGTGCGTCGTACGAAACAGTCACTGGTACTGGCCGACCAGCAACTTGCGAATAAGCGAGGTCGAGCGCCGGGCCAAGTTCCTGCACGAGTTCGTATCGAGCATCGGCGAGCGCTTCACCAGTTTCAATGAACTTCGCGTCCCACACCATGAG
>CAEZTG010000032.1_pt1 | contig 12079 bp, 8 predicted proteins | sample 7264141 | NCBI WGS metagenome assembly CAEZTG01 (sample SAMEA6813797, study PRJEB35770) | uncultured Microthrixaceae bacterium | biome: Freshwater; feature: Freshwater reservoir; material: water | place: Czech Republic | collected 2015-06-16 | depth 0.5m m | reverse complement strand
CGGGCTGTATCGCCGTGAACCGATCATCGTGATTTCCAACGATCAGCCCATCGAGACACTCATCTATATCGAGAACTACGACGATGTCGGATTGCCCCACGCCGAGTACCTCGAACGAATCATCGTCGGGGCCAAGTGGTTTGATCTGCCCGAGGCCTGGATCAACGAGCTCACCGACACGGAGATGTGACGCAATGCGTTTTTAGATAGGGTGCGTACACAACCTTCGCGGAATGAGACTCCTTTGACTGCTCGACGAATTCTTCTCCCCTTCGCAGCACTGGCGCTTGTCGCTGCAGCGTTCGTGCTCCCGTTTGGTTCATCGTCGAACTCCAACGCAAACGCGGTCGCCGCTCCTGCCGAACCCGTCACCGCTTTCACAATCATGGACAACGGTCAAGGCCTGTGCGATCTCTACACAATCGATCTTGCGACCGGCGCTCTCACCGACCTTCCCGCCCCTTCCTCAGAAGCAGCCTGCGCTGCAGACCTTGCGGTTGCATCGAACGGAACGGTCTACGGCATCGCCGGCACACAGTTCTTTGCTGTCGGCTCCGTTAGCCCCTCATACGACTCACTCGGTGGCGCAGAACTCATCACCTTCTCTGCAAACGGAACACCGAGTGGACAATCGCTCACCATTGGTGGCGCTCCCATCAGCGGAATTAGTGGCGGAAGTATCGCCGTCGATGCGGCTGGCACCGTCTACGTCATCGCAATCAACGAAACCACCTGCGACCCGCGACTTGCGGCCCCGGGAAGCTTTACGACCGGTGACACCTACGCATTCAGCTGCCTGTTCACAGTGAATCGTTCCACTGGTGAACTCACCCAGGTCGGCGAGGGCTTCTCACCGAACACCGCCGTTTACGGGCTCACTTCGTGCGCATCAACTATGTGGTCATTGATTCCTGGGCTTTCCCTCAACAGTGTTGAACAGTCACCAGCCTCAATCGGAATCGCTTGGGCGTCCATTGATCCCACCACTGGAATTCCGACTGAAGCTGGCATCAGTACGCAGTTACTTGGATTCGACTGCGTGGCTACCGGCAACAAGGTCTACGCCATGTCGACAAGCGGTTTCGGACCAACTGCAAACGCCATCACGCCATCGGCGCCGGCCATTCCGGAACTGGGCACTGTTGATCCGACGACAGGCGTCTTCACCGAAACTGTCACCATGAGCAACCCCACCGGCTACATCTTTTGGTCGGCATTCGCAGTCCTTCCGATCCCGGTTGAGCCAGAGCCCGCACCGGTTGCACCGAACTTCACGCACTGAGGTTTCGCAGCCTTTTCAGCGGCGAGGTAGTGAGGCGCGTACGTTGTCGCCATGACTTCTGCCGCTGACTTCGCCGACCGCTTCCTGCTCACCGACCAGGTCGCCATCATCACCGGTGCCGGTAAAGGCATCGGCGCGGCGATCGCCACCACCTTCGCTGCTGCCGGGGCCGACGTGGTCCTCACCGCCCGCACCGAAGAAGACCTCGAAGCCGTTGCTGCCGACGTCCGTGCGCTTGGCCGGCGTGCGCTCATCCTGCCCGGAAACGTGAACGATCTCACGGTGCTAGCGAACATTGTTGATCGCACGATCAGCGAGTTCGGTCGCCTCGACATCGTCGTCAACAATGCTGGCGGTTCGGTCTCTAAACCGTTCCTTGAAACCTCAGTCGAGCAGATCGAAAAGTCGTTTCACTTCAATGTGTCGGTGCCGTTCGAACTGACACGACTGGCAACACCACACTTGTTGCATAGCGAGAACGCGTCGGTCATCAACATCAGTTCCGTCGCCGGCCAACATGCGTTACGCGGATCGCTAACCCACAGCCTCACAAAAAACTCCGAGTCACACCTCACCAAGTTGATGGCAGCGGAACTTGCGCCTCGAATTCGTGTCAATGCTGTGCTTCCTGGTGCAATCGAAACCGATGCGCTTGCGACCTACCTCTCGACCCGGGGCACCGAGATCCGCGACACCATGCACGCCAACACGCTCATGCGCCGCAACGGAACTCCGCAAGACATTGCCGACGCGGTCTTGTTCTTTGCCTCACCGGCGGCGTGTTGGATCACCGGCAAGCTGCTCGAAGTCGATGGCGGTGCAGCCGAAAACATCGTGCCTAAGACCATTGCCGACCTCGCGCCCTGACTCTCGCCGACCCACGCTCAAACTGAAAGACTCACGCCATGACTGAACTCTTCCCCGCCTACGACGCAACCCGCACTCGCATGCTTGCGCTTGCCCGTTCCGTTGGCCCCGACGCACTCACCGCAACCGTTCCCGCATGCCCCGACTGGACGGCGCTGCAACTCATCACCCACTGCGTTTCTATGCCGGCCGCACTCGGCGCGGGCGACTTCCCTACAGGTGACCACCACGAATGGATCGACAAGATCCTCACCGACCGCGCTGGCGCGTCACTCGATCAACTCGCCGACGAGTGGGTCGGTGCGAACGAAACCATTGCCGGCATGGTGAACGGTGGCGGCGCGATGTTGTTCGACGATCTCGTTGTGCATGAACACGATCTGCGCGGTGCGCTTGGCGTGCCTGACCATTCAGTGCTCGACGCAACTGTCATGGTGCCAAGCAGCCTCGCTTCTTGTGTTGCCGCTCTTGAAACCGCTGGGCTCGGCAGCATCGAAGTTCGCAGTGCCGAGGGAACCTGGCGCTCACATGACGCCGAACCCGGCTGGGTTCTTGAGGTCAGCCCATGGGAAGCAGTTCGCGTGATCTACAGCCGCCGCACCGCCGACGAACTCCGAGCGCTTGGCGGCAGCGACAACATCGAGGCCTACATCGCGGTGCTCGACGCGCATCTGCCCCTCCCCACCTCGTCGCTCGGCGAGCGCTGAAGATTTTCCCTAACGTCCCTCACACGACGCACGAAAGAAGACGCACATGACCGTTACACCTTGGGATGACTATCCCGTCCACCAGTCCTCAGACTGGATCGCACATGTCGCCACCAGCGATCGCAACTTCTACGACCGCTACTACTTCAATGTGCTCGACACCCAAGGTCGCTTCATGATCGTCATGGGTCTCGGTCAGTACCCGAACCTCGGAACCACCGACGCATTCGCAACCGTGCGTGTTGGCGACAAGCAGCACGTTGTGCGCGCATCGAAGCCACTTCTTGATCGTTCCGATATTTCTGTTGGCCCACTTCGCATCGAAGTCCTCGAACCGCTCAAGCGGTTGCGGTTCGTTGTTGAACCGACTGAGCACAACGTCTCGCTTGATCTCACGTGGGAAGGCTTTGGCCCAGCAATTCCCGAACCGAATCAGTTCATTCGCAACGGCACTCGCGTGACGTTCGATACGCAGCGTCTTGCACAGATGGGCTCGTGGACGGGCACTCTCACCGTTGCTGGCGAAACCTTCGACGTAAAGCCCGAGACCACCTGGGGTTCTCGCGATCGTTCGTGGGGCGTCCGCCCAATCGGCGAACGTGAGCCCGAAGGCATTTACCGTGACACGTTCAAACCCGGCGGCATGTGGAGTTATTTCCCCATGCGCTTTGAAGATCACTGCATCTATTACATCTGCTCTGAAGGCGCCGATGGTTCGCGCAGTCTCGAACAAGCCGAGCGTGTGTGGCTCGATGGTCGCGTTGAGCAACTTGGTCGCACTGAACACGCACACGAATTCGAACCGGGCATTCGTTTGCTCACCGGTTCGACGATTTCGTTCCCCGATTCGGGTATCGACATTCGGTGCACACCGCTGCTCGCCAACTTCCTTGCCGTTGGTACTGGTTACGGTCTCGAACCCGATTGGCGTCACGGCATGTATCAAGGACCCGATCTCGTTGTGCAGGGCATCACCTACGAGGTGCCTGAGATCCGTCAGTTGGGCGCGTATGCCGTTGTCGATCACGCCGCTCGCTTCGAATACGACGGCCACGTTGGCTACGGCCTCTACGAACATTCCTTCTCCGGCGCAATGCCGAAGTACGGGCTGGAGTAATTCGCCGATAGCGTCAGCGTCTGTTCCCCCACGCTTTCGGAGTTCTGATGACTGCTGACCTGTTCGCCCTAAACGCCGACGCGCAAGATCTGCTCTTCCGCGAGGCGCATACCGCAAAGAAGTTCACCGACGAGCCGGTATCGGATGAACAGGTTGCGGCCATTTACGACCTCATCAAGTGGGGTCCGACGATGACGAACTCTCAGCCAATGCGCATCGTGCTGGCGCGTTCGGAAGACGCTCGAACGCGAGTTGTCGGGCACATGCTTCCCAACAACGCCGAAAAGACTGCGAATGCACCGCTTATTGCCGTGCTCGCGGCCGATATGAAGTTCAATCGACATATCGAGCGCATCTTTCCTGATGCTCCGTTTATGGCCCAGATGTATGAGAAGGACGACTTCCGCGAACCCATCGCCGATAGCCAGGCTTGGATGCAGGCCGGCTATTTCGTGATGGGCATTCGCGCACTTGGTCTTGATGCGTGCCCAATGCTCGGCCTCGACCGCCCCGGTCTTGATGCTGACCTGTTCGCCGACTCAGACCTGAAGTGCATCTGCGTGGTGTTGATCGGCAAGCCCGCCGAGGACGCGTACGGTCCGCGTCTCCCCCGCCTCAACTACGACGAGGTCGTCAGCGTTCTTTGAACAGCGAGCACGCACTTCGAACCGGTCCTAGCGTGAAGACACAGGTTTGGGGAGGAACAAATGGCTGCTGAACAATCGACATCGCTTGCTGGTCAGGTCGCGATCGTGACCGGCTCTGGCCGCGGCATTGGGCGGGCAATTGCTCTTGCCTATGCCAACGCGGGCGCACAGGTTGTGGTCACGGCTCGAAGCCAAGATCAAATCGATTCGGTTTGCGGCGAAATCGGCGCAGCCGGCGGAACGGCCATTGCTGTTCGAGCTGATGTCACCAATCGCGCCGATGTCGTTGCCCTTATTGCGCAAACGCTGGAAGCCTTCGGACGGCTCGACATTGTTGTCGCCAACGCCGGCGCAACATCGCCCGAACTTTCTGTTTCACCGATCGATGACTTCGCCTATGTCGTTGATGTGAACCTCACAAGCGTTCAACATCTCGCTCTGACCTGCGAACCTCATTTGCGGGAACGGGGCGGAAAGTTCATCGTGATGGGTTCAGGTGCAGGCCGTCGTCCATTCAAAGGTGGGGCCAGCTATTCCGTTTCGAAGGCGGCGGTTTCGATGTTGGTGCGCTGCCTTGCAGTGGAGTGGCGAGAATCAGCGATCGCTGTGAATGAGATCGTTCCTGGTCCGGTGCATACCGAAATGGCCGCGAAAATTCTTGATGTTCCCAATATCGATGCGGCGATTCGTATGGACTGGCACAAGACCCCCGACGACGTCACGCCTCTTGCGCTGTTCCTGGCTCAACAACCAAACAACGGACCAAGCGGTCAGGTATTCAGTCTTTTAGGACGCGATCTGTAAGTCGGCAGCGGTGCGCGGGCTTATGCCGGTGGGGCTTGTAGTAAGGCGCCCAACCCAGATACCCGAACTGACGGGTTCTTCACCGCGCTGGTGAATGCTTCGGCCGAGCCAACGACAACCGCACTGCCACCTGCTCGAGTGAGCCCGGTGTAGAGAAGTTCGCGGGTGAGAAGCCGCGAACCTTCATTCGGCAGCATCAGCACAACGACCTCTTTGTATTCCGACCCTTGGCTCTTGTGCACCGTCATGGCAAAGGCCCGCTCAACCGGAGGCAGATCAACAGTCGAGATGTAACGAGGCTCATCGTCGACACGGAAGTACACCTTGGGCCCATCTTCGGTTTCGACAACAACACCAATCGCTCCATTGACGAGACCAACTCGTGGCGAGTTCACCGTGACAAGTAACGCGCGGCCGGGAACGAGAAGGTCTCCGGATCGCAACTGCAATCGACGATCGATGATGTCGTTCCACTGATCAATGCCCAGCGGGCCACGGCGCATGCCACACAGCAAGCGACTTCCCGCCATCTTCTCCAAGGCCTTTTCGTGATCGGCAGGCTTGGTGGAGCGAGCGAGGTTTCGAACTTCGCGATAGGTGGTGATCAACGCATCGATTACCGAACTCGATGGCTTTGCCCCCGCAGCCGTTTCCACAAACGTGAGCTGAGGAGCTGAGTTTCGTATTGCGGCAAGCGCCTCGTCTGCTTCGCCCTTGCGAATCATGGGGGCGACAGTCGCGATTGGGTTGTCGCCAGTGATGCGACGCACCTTTTGCAGTTCGAACACGCTGCCCTCAAGCGACGAGGCCGAGGACACAAGGTCGCGCAGCACCGACCCCGACTCAACGCTTTCAAGTTGTGCGTCGTCGCCCACAAGGAGCAGTCGTGACCGCGAACCCAGCGCTTCGAACAATCGAGCCATGAGATTCAGCGGAACCATCGAGGTTTCGTCGATGATCACGAGGTCGTGGTTCAGCGGTCGTTCACTGTCGTGAGCGAACCGGGTACTACGGCCACGGGAACTACCGAGCAGACCGTGAATGGTTGTGGGCTTAATCGCTCGAAGTTGCGCCAACACTGAATCGGAAGGACGGTTCTGGCCTTTTTCGAGCGTATTCGCGAATTCGTCGAGCAGTTCTTTCGCTCGGGTTGCAGCCTTCGCCGTCGGAGCGGCAACAGCAACAGAAACCTCGCGACCGAGTTCTTCCGCCGCAACGAGGAAGGACAACAAACAACGGGTGAGCGTGTAGGTCTTGCCAGTACCTGGGCCACCGGTGAGCACGTTGAATGAGCGAGCGAGTACTGACTTAGCCAACTCATTCTGACGAGCGTCGTCGTCTGACACTTCAAGTTCGCGGTCGATGAGTGCAAGCGCTGCAGGCGAGGCCATGTCATCAGCATGAGCAATGAGTTCGCGCACCGATTCGGCCACCAGCACCTCGTCGGCAAATTGTCGCTGTGAGCTGAAACGATTTTCAAGCAACACCAGCGGACGAGTATCGGCCAACGCCTCAGCCGAAGTGCCCGGCGCATCAAGCACACGAACCAGCGGTGACGCGCGCAGTGCGTTGTCGAACTCTTTTGCCGTTGGCAGTGCAGGAAGTTCCCAGTCTTGGCCTGAACGAGCTATTGCCCGGTCAAGATCATCAGTCAACGTGTCGAGATTCAGACACGCATGACCGTTGCGGTGCGCCCATACCGCCAGTGCTAGAGCGAGCAAGACGGTCTCGTCAGTGCAGTTGGCGCGACGAGCAAGCATCAAGGCTGTCACGATGTCGGCGTTCTCAAAAAGACCGGTGCCGGTTTCGGGGTCGAATCGCAATGAACTGAGGACGGCAAGAGGCTCGGTCATGACTGACCCCCAAGTAGCTTGCTCGCTGCCACAATCAATTCGCTCGACGGCCGCCAGGCGAACACGCCGTTGCGTTGACCATCGATGACTGCGGTGTTGGGGCCGATCATTCCGCGCACGAACAGATAGTTCGTTTCGCCGATGTGGCGATCGATGTCGTAGCCGGCCAACCGGAGCTGCAACATGCGGTGAAGCGCGACGTTGTAGACGAGGATCTGAAGCGGATAGTCGCCGTGTTCCATGGCGTGCTTCATCGACTCATAGCCATAAGCCGAGACGGGCGCGACATCACCCGGGGTATGCAGTCGATTGGTCTTGTAATCGATGACGCCGTAGGTGCCATTTGATGTATCGCCAAGACGAATCACTGAGTCGATGCTGCCGGTCATGAGACCAGCCATCGCAGACATGCGATTGCCCGCGGCAAGTGCCTTGAAATAGTCAGAGAACTGGTCATCGTCGAACGACGCGGCGAGTTCGAACAGGGCGCTCGGCGTGACAGGCGAGTTGCCATCGGCCAGCGGGAAGTGGAACACCAATTCGTTAAGGCGATTGGAACCGATCGTGCGGAGCGTGGCGTCGTCGGCCGTGGCACCAAGTGGCGTATCGATGGCCAACATCAAGCCCTGGGCCAAAACCTCGGGATCGGCGTCGAACGACGCAGCTCGGCCCGAGGTTTCGATGACGGCGCGCACCTCGGCCCCGACATCGGATGCCGAGAGGTCGATGACTTCGAACAGTTCGTGCACGAAGGTTCCGAAATCCGCACTCGCCTGCATGCCAAGAAGCGGACCTTCGAAGGTTTGAGGACCGCCGTCTTCGCCGAGTTCGGGCCCGCCGGGTGCTTCGTCGGTTCCGCCACGGGCAGAGCCCTCGTTGTTTGCGCGTGCACCCTTCGACAGCGAGGAATAGGACCAGCGATACCAACCGTCACGCTCAATATCGTGCTCAGGGAATGGTTCGGCTGTCAGCACACCGCTCACTTCAGGCGTGGGTGCTTCCCATTCTCGGTTGTCTTCCCACTTCGTGAGTTCCTTGAAGCCAACGTTCGGGCCGAGACGCTTTACGAGCGCTTGAATAATCATTCGAGCTTCGTCGTCATCAGCGAGAGTTGTCTTCTGATTGAGGTCGATGGTGGTTCCAAAAAGCACACGGGCCAACGGACCGGTTATCGGCGAACGATTAGAGGAACTTCCGCGGCCCCACCAGATCACCAGTTGATGTCGCGCCCGAGTAACCGCAACATAGAAAAGTCGCAGGTCATCAGCGATCGTTTCGACCAGATCAAGTCGCTCCCGTTCAATCTGATCAAGGCCACCAGCCACCCACCCAATGTTGGGAGCGCAATCGACAAATCGAGTCCCCTTCATCTCATAGAGAGAAACCGAACCTTCACGAGTCTCTTTGGGGAAGGGCATCAACACGATTGGATACTCGAGACCCTTTGAAGAATGCATCGTGGTGATCTGGATGACATCACGATCCGTGTCGATTCGACGCTTCTGCGCCTCGGCTTCGGTATTCATGGTTTCTTTGAGCTCATCGAGCGCTCGCAATACGGCGCTCACTGGTGCACGGCGACCACCGAGTTGGCCATCGAGCAGCTCAATGACGTGTTCAAGATCAGTGAGGCGGCGCTCGGCTTCGAAGTCGGAGGAAATCTCTTTGATGACTTCCTCGTCGAGACGAAGAACCTGGTACCAACCAACAAGACCGCGGGCTTCAAGTTCATTTGCCCAATCCCGGCACTTGTTCTGCAGAACTTCTATTGGGTCCTGCTTCGCTTCGGCGGTTTCGGTGGTTTGGCTGGGCTCGTTGGTTTCGGTGGTCTCGGTGCTCGGGGTGACAACCACGGGATTGGGAGCAAACCAACTCAGTTGCACTGCACGAACACGACGACTATCGGAAGGGTTCGCCATTGCCGTAAGTAAGAGACGCAATTGATCCATCGCGTCGGACTCGAGCACGGAACCAATGCGACTGCGGACGGCAGGAATGTGACGCTTACGCAATTCCTCCATCAATTGATTGGCATCATTGTGGCCACGGACGAGGACGCAGATGTCACCAAGTGTGACCGGACGGGACTCGCTTGTGGATCCGGGCTCCGCGACAATCTGGCCGTCGTTCAATAGTGACTGAATATGGTCAACAACATCTATCGAGATTGCGGCCCGAACCTCGTCAGCACTCTTCGTTCCTATTGTTGGTAGGAACCGGAACTGCAGCGGATCTCCGCCGCCGGTGAGCCGTGCGTTCGCGTGGGAGTCGGGCGTGGTGACCGGGACATAGGCAATGTCCTCGTCGCCGAAGGTCACGTCGGTAAGCCAGGAGTTCAGCGCCTCGACCAGCGGTCGGTCGGACCGATAGTTCGTCGTCATTTGTCGCTTTGACATGGAACGGTCGCCTGCGGCCTTGAGGTACGCGTCGATGTCTGCGCCACGGAATCGGTAGATGGCCTGCTTTGGATCGCCGACCACGATGAGTGCGAGGAATTCGTCGGGCACGCCAGCGAGGTCAAACACCTTTGAGAACAAGCGCCACTGAAAGGTGTCGGTATCTTGGAATTCGTCGATGAGCACGAGGCGATAGCGAGACCGCAACACACGAATGATTTGTTGACCAAGCGTGGGGTCATCGAGTTTTTCAACGAGATCAACAATCAGATCGTCGAAAGCAACGACGCCCTGGTTGACGCGTTCTTCTTTGATTGCCTTGCGAAGTTCCTGAATGATCGAGGACCACTGCCCGGCCGGCGATGTATCGGGAGTCGGCGAGAGTTCCGCTGCCAAATTATTTGAGGTCTCTTTGAAGACCTTGAGAACCGACCCCTCGATGCTCGTGGGATCTTTTGATCCCGTCGGATCAAGGGCTAGTGCGTTCGCCGCAAACCGATTGACCAGCACATCGCGAATGACCTTCTGAGAAACGACGGCATCGCTTTCAGCCGGTGCCGGAGTCTTGGCATCACCAGAACGAATACCAAGATCGCCAAGCGCCTGTTGGAAGAACCCGTGGATGGTGGAGATCGTGGCCGAATCGATATTGGAGATGGCCGTTTCGAGTCGACCACGGCGAAGCGATTGTTCATCCACTGAACAATCACGAAGGTTGGCCAACCACGGGTCGAGTTTCTGGGAATCAGGCGCGTTCAATGCGTTGAGAGCGCGCAACAATTGCTCGCGAACTTCTTGTTTCATTTCGGCCGCAGCGGCACGAGTAAAGGTGACCATAAGAAGCTCGTCGGCCCGGAGTCCCTCTTCGGCCACGTACCGAGCTACAAGCGCTGTGAGTGAATAGGTCTTGCCGGTACCGGCGCTGGCTTCGAGCAATAACCACTCGCGCGATGGCAGCGGGTGCGTGAGTTCAAACACGTTGTCGGTGTTCATCGCTTCACCGTCGTTTCCTTGAAGCAGTCCTGTAACGCACGGGCATAGGCCTGGAAGCGCGTGCCAGTTTTCGCGAAACCCTCATCGATCGGATGCAAGTCATTGAACACATCGGCAGGGTTGGTGAAATCGGCGAAGGTGCGACCTCCAAAAATGGCTGCAGCGGAAGGATTCTTGAGGTCCGAATTCAGCCCGGTGTTGACGTGGGACGACTTTGTGAGATCAGCCCATGACGCGTACTCAAACAACGGCAAGGGTGAACACAACGCTCGTTGATGGACGCCAAGTGCAAACGTCAGCACCCTTGTGGCCGACGCGAGTCGATCCGCTTCGGATTCTCCAGCCAGAACAAAGCGATCAACCGCGACCGTTTCGTTCTTCTTCTCTGAACGTGCAATGACTATTGCCTCGCGAACTCTGCCTGGCTCGGCCATTGCCAATGCGGCCAACTGCAACCACGGGCGCACGAAATGACGACCGCTCGCTTTCGAGAACGCGATCTCAAGCACCTGCTTTGCGCCGACCTCGATGGTGTCGAAAATGCCTGCGTCTTCAATAGAAAGTTCGATCGGGACCGCAACCTCAGCAGAGAAGTCAACGCCCTCAACGGCGAGCATTGCATCGACCTCCTCGCCGATCGTCGCCCAGAATCGGTCGCCCACAGCACCAATAGGCACGCCACCCATGAGTTGGCGCAGATGGCGTTGATCGCTCAGATCGGCGCCAGCACGCTTGGCTCTGACCAGTTCTGATCCGATGATTGAGTACTCCCGCTTGTCGGGCCACAAACCAATCTGATCGTCGGAACTGCGCTCTTCGCTCGGAAGCGAAATCTGCATGCGCTCACGCAGGTACAGCTCTGCTGGCTTCTTGATCGCCTTCACGAGGTCTTCAATCGACAGCGAACTGCGATCGAACTCGGTGAGGTCCCATTCGTAATCGGGCCAGGCCATCTCGACTGGCTGTTCACCGGCGACATCGATGATCCGACGGGCAACGACTGCGGCAACTGGATCGAAGGTGAACGCGCCATCGACCGCCTTCACTACGTTCTTGCTTTCGTTCTGCGAAACGACACCAAAGTTCACCGGATCGGTGAGTTGTCGAGCATGACGAATGAGCACCGGCTTGGGCGCTGCTACTTCGGGGCCAGCGGCAATAACACCGGCGATGGCGTCGGTGAGTTCGGCCAACGGAACCGCCATGGGAAGTTCTTTGTTGTTGGTCACGTCGAAGCCATTGCAGGTAACAAGCACTGCGTCGCTTGATGCCGACAACAGATTCAGAAGACCAAGGCGTTCTTCAGCATGGAAGTCGCGCTCGGCAATGCGGGGCGCATCGAGAAGGATGTCGTCGCCATTTCCGCGACCAGAGGTGAAGGCGCGGTCATCGAAACCGAGGATGGCAACGATG
>CAEZTG010000031.1_pt1 | contig 12279 bp, 10 predicted proteins | sample 7264141 | NCBI WGS metagenome assembly CAEZTG01 (sample SAMEA6813797, study PRJEB35770) | uncultured Microthrixaceae bacterium | biome: Freshwater; feature: Freshwater reservoir; material: water | place: Czech Republic | collected 2015-06-16 | depth 0.5m m | reverse complement strand
GAAGAAGCTTCGGCCAAGAAGAATTACTACGTACAAAACGGACGCATGCAGGTCAACGCACCTTGGGAAACTCACGACTACTACCGCATGACTTCCTACCCCGACCCTGAAGCGATCGTCTTCGAATGACGTTGGGGACTCAAAGCCGCGAAGCTTCGAATCCCCAACGCATTAGGAAAGTACGTAGTCGTCGACGTTGACGTCTCGCGTCCACGCCCAGTAATCAACGAGTCGGAATGGACTCACCGTGTGAATTTCGCCGGCTTCATTTCGGAAATGCGTATGGGTGATGCTTGGGTGCGACCACACCATCTGCTTGATGAGCGCCTGGTGCTTGTCGTGGTAGGCCTCGTAGAGCTCTGGCTTGGGCTCCATCGACGTTGCCCCACTGCTCGCAAGTTCGTCTAGGCACTTACTGATGTATCTCATCTGACATTCCGAGTGGAAAATCAAACTTCCGCCGTGATTGAGGTGCGTGCTGGGCCCGTACATCATGAAGAGGTTCGGGAATCCCGGAACAGTGATGCCGAGGTAGGCCGATGGACGATCGCTCCAGAAATCATTGAGCGACACACCATCGCGGCCGACGAATTCCATCGGGAAGAGCACTTTGCTCATTTGGAATCCAGTTGCGAAAACGATGACGTCGGCGTCATATCGCTGACCATCGACCGTGACGAGGCCATTGGCATCAATGTGATCAATCTCCGTACGCACAAGTTCGACGTTGTCACGCTTCAACGCACGCAACCATGAACCGTTGTCCTGAAGCGTTCGCTTGCCCGTCGCCGGATAATCCGGGATGACCTTTGCGAGCAACTCCGCGTCGTCTCCAACCTGACCGGCGATCCAATCAGTAAACATTTGGCGTGCCATATCGTTCGCTGCATTGATCGAACGATCTTGGTGCGGCCAATCAGGGTCGATCGTGGCGTTCACGAGAGATCCGTCGCAGCCCGGCCAGAACAAGAGGAACCGATACCAGCGTCCGTAAAACGGAAGATGCTGGATCGCCCACGTCATCCCTGCCGGAACTTTCTCGTGATAGTTCGGGTTCGGGAACATCCACTGCGCAGTGCGCTGAAACACAACAAGCGATGCAACATCTGGGGCGATTGTTGGTGCGATCTGAAAGCCACTCGCACCCGCTCCAATCATGAGAACACGTTTCCCGGCGAGGTCGACTGAGTGATCCCAACGAGCTGAATGGAACGATGGTCCCGAGAATGACTCGATACCAGGAATGTCGGGGATCTTGGGACGATTCAACTGTCCGACTGCGGTAACGACTGCTCGCGCATCAAGTACTTCCTCGGTGCCATCGGAAGAACGAACGGTGACGTGCCACAGGCCCGCAACCTCGTCCCACACCGCACGCACAACCTCGGTCGAGAATCGGATTGAGGACCAAAGGTCGTGACGATTCGTGACTTCTTCGAAGTACGCGCGAATTTCCGGCTGCTTGGCGAAGTATTCCGTCCAGTGATCGGAAGGTTCGAAGGAATAGCAATAGAAGTGGTTACCGACATCAACACGACAACCGGGATAGGAGTTCTCGTACCAAGTGCCACCCACCCCAGCGTTCTTCTCGATGATGGTGAACGGAATACCGGCTTGTTTGAGTCGGATGCCAGCAAGAACACCAGACTCCCCTGCTCCGACCACCACCACTGGCAGCGCAGCGCGAGCCTCGGCCGATGAATGGCTCACAACACTTCGCTGATCGGTGCCGTCGAGCTCCATGTCTTCCAACATCATCGGCACGTACTCAGCTGGAACTTCCTCGCAGACCAACCACGCCATCATCTCGCGCAAGAGCGCCTCATCGGGCGGTGGTGGCAGAACGCAGCCGGCATCACGGAAGCCGATGATTGCTTCGAGAGCGCGGGCGCGAATCTCAGCTTTCTGTTCCTCAGGCAGGTAGCCCTGGATCTCATTAAGGAATAATCCGAGCGGGCGAATCGGTCCTCGGATCCACGACGCATCGCCGGTCATATGAACCATCGACAAGACGAGTGTCGGGATACTGACGTCGGCCAGCATCGCCTCAATTTTCGCAGCATCATCGGTGATTGTCAGTCCGACATGCGGATTGCCTTCGTAGATTCCGTTCACGAGTTCCCCCATTAGGCCGTCTCCCGACGATAGGTCCGGTTGGGCCCTGCGTGGAAACGCCCGGGGTCGCTGCCCATTACTGTTGGGTCAGCACAGTCGCCCTAAGAGCGGCTCGGAACCTTATGGGGGAACCATGGCAGATCTCGTGATTCGAAACGGACTCATCGTTGACGGAACCGGCTCCCCCGGCGTCGTGGGCGACATCTCAATCACCGATGGCGTTCTCACCCAAGTGGGGGGAACCGTCGCCGATACCGGTGCAGAGGAGATCGACGCAACGGGTCGCATCGTGACCCCCGGATTTGTCGACGTTCACTCGCATTATGACGGTCAGGTCTTCTTTGACAACGCGCTCACCCCTAGCAACGGGCACGGGGTCACCACTGTCGTGCTTGGCCTTTGCGGCGTTGGTTTCGCACCGGCTCGCCCAACTGATCACGAAATGCTCATCACAACAATGGAATCGGTCGAAGACATCCCGGGCGATGTCCTGCGAGTAGGCCTTCCGTGGACATGGGAGTCGTTCCCCGAATTCCTCAATGCGGTCGAAGCAAACGGCTACGCGATGAACGTTGCTGCTCAGATCGGTCACATCCCTGTTCGCTCCTATGTAATGGGTGAGCGTGCAATCGCCAATGAACCGGCACCTCCCGAGGACATTGCGGCAATGTCGGCAATTGTTCGCGAAGCAGTCGATGCTGGTGCCGTCGGATTCTCAACCTCGCGGGTCCTTGCCCACCGCACAGCAGCGGGAGATCCCGTTCCCGGAACCTTCGCCGCCGAAGACGAACTGTTTGGTATCGCCGGAGCGATGGCCGATACGGGACGACGAGTGGTCTTCCAGCTTGCGCAGGCTGGCATCGACGGCTTCGAGCCTGAATCCTCAGTTGCCGAGGTCGAGTGGATGCAACGCCTTTCCGCTGAGACGGGCCTTCCCGTTTCGTTCCTCATTCTTCAGACCGACGGTGCACCCGACCTGTGGCGTCAGCTCATGAACTCATGTGTTGAAGCCGAGGCTATGGGAGCGCATCTTCGCCCGCAGGTTGCGAACCGCCCATTCGGCATGCTGCTCGGTCTTCCCGTGCGACACCCGTTCATGAAGCGCAAGACGTTCCGTCGCGTCTACGACGAAACCTCCTCGTTTGAAGAGTTGCGCGTGCGCCTTGCTGATCCCGAGATTCGCTCTGCGATCCTTTCCGAGGAAGACACCGAGTTTTCGGGAGACTCCTACGAGGGCATGGGCCTCATCGCTACCTACAAACCAGACATGGTGTACCCACTTGGCGATGACCTGGACTACGAGCCACTTGAATCCGATTCACTCGCAGCCCGAGCCGCTGCTTCCGGTGTCGCCCCTCTCGAACTGTTCTACGACCTGATGCTGGAACGTGACGGCGGAACGATGTTCCTCGTTCCGATGTTCAACTACGCGAACACGAATCAGGACGACATCCTCGAGATGCTCAATCATCCGGCGGCCCTTATCGGTCTCGGCGACGGTGGTGCGCATCTCTCCACCATCTGTGATGCATCGATGCCTACCTATCAGCTCTCGCACTGGGTAAAGGGCCGCGAGCGCGGACCACGACTGCAACTCGAAGCTGCGATCAAGATGCAGACACACGACACGGCCGAGTTCTACGGCTTCGCCGACCGAGGCACTCTTGAAGTTGGCAAGCGAGCCGATCTCAACGTGATCGATCTCGAACGCCTCGCACTCACGATGCCACGAGCAGTGAACGATCTTCCCGGAGGCGCGACCCGCCTCCTGCAGGATGCCGTTGGCTACGACGCCACCATCGTGAACGGCGTGATCACTCGTCGCAACGACACTGACACCGGCGCACGTCCCGGGCACCTCATTCGCGGCTCACGCTGACCAAAGCCTCGGTGTCATCAGGCGCATGTGTTGATGGTGGCGCCTGGATCAAGCACTTGATATGCCTCGGCAGTCTCCGCTGCGAGAGTGGCTGTGAGGGCACTGGCGTCGGGGGCTCCGTCCTTGAGCGCCTTCTCTGCAGCGGCTTTCGCCTTCTTCATCCGAAGCGCAGCGGCCGGGTCTTCAGTTCGGAGATCGGTCTCAAGTTTGTGAAGCGCGTTGTGCGGGCTTCCATTGAACGTGTCTAGTGCCGTATCGGGGTCAGTTACGGCCTGTTTGGAAGCGAGACAGAGATCGTCGACCACGATCTGAGGTGCCGAAATGACGCTGTGCCGTTGAGTGTTCCACACCACGAAGCCGACGATCGCGAGCGTAACGACAGCGCAGCAAATAAGTCCATAGACAAAGAACGCGGATCGCTTGGTCGGGTTTTCGGTCATGGGGTCCTCCGTGGCGTCAATGCGCCGGTTGTAGTGCACGAGCCAGTAGAGAGTGATGACGGCGATGGCGATGAATCCGACGAGGCCAAGTGGGCCGGCTTCGGAATGAGCGAAAGGCACCGGACGATGCTCACGCTGGGTGAACTGTTCGGGCAGACCCGACGGCAATTGGGCCCCCGGTGAACGTCCGGCTGTTATCGAAACGTTTGGTCGCCGAGGCTGCACCCCGGGCGGCAAACACTGAACCGAGCGCGCCGACGAAGAGCGGAATATGGGACAACTCATCGACCAAACCAACATTTCCAAAAGCCACCTCAATCACACTGATACCCACAGTGATTACGGCAGCCAGAACTGCAACCGGCATGAGGCCAGCTGCGAGTCGTGCCGGTCGCCACGCAGCGAAGGCGAAGCCAGCGATCAGGGCAATTAGGAGGGCTTCGGCCTGACGGCCATCGACCGAACCGAGATGTGAGTGCCCGAAGAGGCCCAGCCCTTCGAGCACGAGTACTAAAGCACCTGACATCGCTGCGACAGTGAGCATCATCCGTCCGACTCGCTCATCACGGCCAACCGAAGTAGAGAGAACCATCGACGCAACTGCGGAACTGACCGAGTCTGGCGCGTCAGGAGCGCGAAAGCGAACCTGACGAGTAATCAGGTCTGAAGTGGCGGACCACATCGCGCACGCAACGCACGATTCAAGGTGTTTCTCGCCACTGGGGTTCCCTCGAGCCTCGCCGTCACGCTGAGCCGAGAGCCACTCGCGTGTCGAAAGACACGGGTCAGTACTGGGGTTCATTCGCATGCCTCCTCATCGATAACTGCCTCATCGCAATTCCACGCGGAGACAAGTGCAGCTTTCGCCCTAAAAACTCGTGAGCGGATTGTTCCGACCGGGCAGTCCATAGAGACCGCAGCGTCCGCGTAACTAAAGCCGAGCATTTGTGTCAGGACGAAGGCTTGACGAGAGTCTGACGGGAGAGCCTCGATAAGTTCGGCCAGATCGACCGCACCCGTGTGGTCGCGAACCGCCATCGTCACTGGCTCTGCGGGAACAGGCGATCGCTTCATCTGCCGGAGAGTCTCCCCGACACTGCGCCGGGCCAACACAATGAACCACACCCGAACAGGAGCGTCTCCACGGAAACGGCTGATCGCGGTCGTCGCCCGCAGAAACGTTTCCTGAGTGGCTTCGTCAGCCAGTTCGCCGCTCCCCGTCAGTGACCAGCAGTATCGCCAAACGTCGTTGCGGAGGGCTAAGCAAAGTTGGGAGAACGCGTCGGCGTCCCCGCGTGCAGCCAGGCGCGCCAGTTCGTCGGCGTGTTTATCCGCAAACGATCGTCGACCATCAGGGTCTTGGCGCGAAGTACGTCGTCTCATTGTGAAAGGAGTGGGTACAGACGCCCGAAAAGTTCCCTTGTTCTCAGGGAACTTTTTTGTCCCCACATCTCACCCTATGACACATGCGAGCAAATTCGAGATCCCCCCGACACCCGCGAACGCCATTTGCGATCGCTGCACTTGCGGCCCTCGTGGTCATCGCGGCAGCGGCCTGCGGCTCCTCCACCACCAAAACGAGCAGCCGCAGTGAAGGGGCCCCGCTCAAGGTTGCGGCCTCTATCCCACCAATTCAGAACCTCGTCGCAACAGTAGGCGGCGATCGAGTTGAGGTCATCAGCGTCGTGCCCGCTGGCGTGGACGGGCACACCTACGAGCCGACATCGGCTGATGTGCGAGCGCTTGCAGACGTCTCGATTCTCTTCCTGCCCGATTTCGAACTCAATCCCAAGGTCACCGAGCTCGCTGGCGAGAATCTTGCCGACGACGCAAAGATCGTTGACCTCAATGCCCTCACCGTCCCGGAGGATGATCTGCTCTTCGTCGATTCCCACAGTCACGGTGACGGAGTCGCTCACGGCCACCAGCGCAACGTCCACACATGGACCAACCCGGTCTTTGTCGTTCCGATGATCGATGAGATCGCCAATGCACTCATTGCCGCCGATCCCGACGGGGCCGAAACCTACGAAGCGAATCGCGATGCACTCAAAGCGGAGATCGCAGAATTTGAAGTCGCCGCGCGCACAGCACTCGACACCGTCCCCGAAGCGAACCGCACACTCGTCGTATACCACGACTCATGGTCCTACTTTGGCCGTGAATATGGCTTCGAGGTCGTCGGCGCCCTTCAGGCTGTCGACTTTGCAGAACCATCCGCTGCCGAGATGCGCCGCATGGTCGACCAAGTCAGTGAAGCGGGGGTGCCTGCGTTCTTCGGCAGCGAAGTCTTCCCGACCAGTGTCCTCGAGCAGGTCGCCACCGAGTCAGGCGTCGAGTACGTAGGCAATCTGTCCGACGACAAACTGCCCGGGGAAGAGGGCGCCCCTGAAAACACCTACCTCGGAATGATGGTGAGCAACGTCCGCTACATCGTCAACGGCCTCGGCGGCGACAGTTCTGCCCTCGACGCTTTCGAGCCGGCCCGTGGCTAGCCCCATCATTACCTTTCAGGGAGTTACCGCGGGCTACCGAGGTGTGCCCGCCATCGAGAACATCAACCTCACCGTCGAAGCAGGCGAGATGATCGGCATCGTTGGTCCATCCGGATCGGGCAAGTCGACCATGCTGCGGGCCCTCACCGGAACCACAGACATCTACGCCGGAACCGTCACGCTCAACGGAAAATCTGTGCGCCCTGGACATCCCACCCGTGACATCGGCTTCGTCCCTCAACTCACAAGCATCGAACCCGACCTTCCACTGCGCGCCGCCGACGCCGTGCTCCAAGGGCTAGCCGCAAGTAGCCGCCGCGTCCCCTGGTACAGCAGAACTGAAAGAGCCAAGGCATATTCGCTACTCGATCGTCTCGGCCTCGCCGGGTTTGAGCGCTCGCCGATCGGCGAATTGTCCGGCGGACAGCAACAACGGCTTCTCCTTGCGAGGGCAATGATTTCCGATACCAGCCTTGTGATGCTCGACGAGCCCACTAGCGGTGTGGACCTGCAAACCCTTCAGGACATCCTCGGACTGCTTGCCGAGCTCAACGCTCAAGGCACCACGATTGTGCTCACCACCCACGACCTCAACTGGGTCGCTGCTGGCCTCCCCCGAATCGTGTGCATCAACCGCCAGATCATGGCCGATGGCACACCGGTTGAAGTCCTCGACCCTGACGTCCTCGAAGCGACCTATGGCGCTCGAGTCCGCATTGTGCGCGACGGCGAACGCATCCTCGTCACCGATCAACGCCTCGACCCGAACTGATCAAAGGATCACCATGGATCTCATCTCCGAGCCATTCGAGTACGCCTTCTTCCACAAAGCCCTCATCGCCGGTGTTCTGGTCGGCGCCCTGTGTGGGTGCCTTGGGGTCTTCGTTGTCCTCCGACGCATGAGTTACATCGGCCAAGGACTTTCACAAAGCGTCCTCGCAGGCGTAGCCCCCGCCGCCATCGCAGGGATCGACCCCTACCTCGGCGCAGTCGCGGCGACCATCGCTGCAGGACTTCTCATCCACTATGTCGGCCGACAACATGGCGTCCGCCCCGATGCCGCCATCGGCATCGTCTCCACCACAATGTTCGCTGCCGGCGTTGCACTTATCTCCGCAAACCGAAGTCGATCGGTCAATCTCACCGACTTGCTCTTCGGAAACATCCTCGGCGTCACCTACGGCGACATCACCCTTGTCGGCACCGTCGCCGCTGTCATGGCCCTTCTCGGTTTCGCTTTCTACAAGACCCTCACTTTCACCGTCGTCGACGCCGCCGGTGCGGCCGCCCATGGCGTCCGAGCCGCCGCAATTGAACTCGCCTTCACCGTCGCTCTGGCTGCGGTCGTCGTCGTCTCGATCCGAATCGTTGGCGTCTTGCTCATCGCCGCAGTCATCGTCATTCCTGCCTCAACCGCACGACTCGTGGGTCGATCATTCGGCTCCGTGATCACCATGTCAGCGGGCCTCGGCATCGCGGCAGCAGTGGTTGGGCTGTTCGTGTCATTCCACGTCGAGATCGCCAGTGGCCCTGCCATCGTCCTTACGAGCAGTGGCGCGTTTGCTCTCGTCCTGCTCACGACCACCGTCGCCAGCGCCCTTCTCGTACGCCGCACTCGCCAAATGCACTCGAGTAACTCACGAGCGAACCTCACTGCAACATCTGCCGGGACCCTCGCAAAGTAGAGGCACACACCGCGCAGGGGGGTAGGAGGCATCTCGCGTTTCACGATCACTTACTCGTCGACCACAAATGCCCGAGATCAGACGCGAAGACGCCGCCCCAGTGGGCGGCGTTCGTGGTGTCGGAGGGGGGACTTGAACCCCCACGCCCTTTCGGGCACTAGATCCTTAGTCTAGCGCGTATGCCAATTCCGCCACTCCGACGTGGCTTTGCGGATGCGCCGAAGCGACCGCTTTGCGAGTCGTCAATCTAGCCGAACTCACCCCCTCTCTCGCCAACCCGCATCTCGGGTTGGGAATTGGTCACCTTGATGTGCCAGAGAAGGCAGGATGAGGACCGAGTTCTTACTGCCATCGCCAGGAGCGAACCAATGATTGGAAAAGACAGTCGCATCATCGTCATTGGTGCTGGCCCGGGCGGCATCATCTCCGCATACCAATTCCGTGAAGCCGGCTACACCAACGTCAAGATCCTCGAACGTGATGGTGACGTTGGTGGCACATGGCAGCGCAGTCGCTATCCGGGGCTTGGCTGCGACATCATGATTCACGCGTATTCGTTTTCATTCAATCTCAACCCGAACTGGAAGCGTTCCTACGCTCCCCAACCTGAGATCCTCGAGTACATGCGAGCAACGGTCGACAAGTTCGACCTTTGGCCCATGATCCACCTCAACACCGGTGTCACTGAGGCTCGCTGGCACGACGAAGCTGGCGAATGGATGGTCACCACCACCACTGGTGAAACACTCGTCGCCGACGTCGTCATCAGTGCCCAAGGAATGTTCGGAGACGTGAAGTGGCCCGACATTCCCGGACGCGACTCGTTTTCTGGGGATCTCGTCCATACAGGCGAGTGGCCCCACGACCTCAACATCACCAATAAGCGCGTCGCCGTAATTGGTGGCGCCGCAAGCGCAGTGCAAAGCATCCCGGAGATCGCGAAGCTCGCGTCGCAGTTGACGTCCTACCAACGCTCACCCCAATGGGTTCTTCCAAAGGAAGACTTCCCGATCCCCGCCGAGCAGATCGAAGAGTTCAACCGCAACCCGGAGGCTCTTCAGGGCTACCGCGACGCGATTATGAACTACATCGGCCCCAACGCTCCGTTCAGCAACAAAGAGATTCTTGGCGGCGCGGAATGGGCCGGAGCTGTCGCAATCTCGGTTGTTGACGACCCAAAGACTCGTGAAGGACTCACACCCCACGTTCCATGGGGTTGCTTTCGTCCCCTGTTTTCGAACGATTACTACCCCGCATTTAACCGCCCCAATGTCGAACTCGTCACCGACGGAATTGACCGCATCACTCCCACCGGAATCGTCACCGCCGACGGCGTGGAACGAGCGTTCGATGTCATCGTTTGCGCAACGGGCTATGTCGTTGACAAGTTCGCTGCTCGAATTCCGTTTACAGGAATCGGTGGCCGAAGTCTCGATGATGAATGGGCCGACGGACCAGAGGCCTATCTCGGCGTCACCACCACGGGATTTCCCAATCTGTTCATGTTGTACGGACCCAACAACAACGCTGGCTCACTCATCGAAATGGCCGAGTACGAAGTCGCCTACGTGATCGAATTACTCGCTCAGATGAACGAATCAGGCGCCGACTGGATCGATGTGCAGCGCGACGCAATGGACGCGTACAACGCTGAACTTCAACAGGGAATCGCCAATGTCGAGGTTTGGCATGCGGGATGTGGGCACTATTACGAAAGCCCTTCAGGCAAGATCGTTACGCAGTACCCATTCTCGATGTTCCATTACCGGGACTCCGTTGCGAACCCCGATTTGAGCCCGTTCGAACTCGGGTACAAGTAGCGAGCTACAGACGACCGGCGTCGCGGGCAGCTTGTTCGGCAGCCGAGAGTTGCGTGTCGATAATCGCGAGCCCGCCATCCCAGAAACGCGGGTCGGCGAGATCGACGCCGACAATCCGTCCTAAATCTTCTGGAGACTTGGAGCCACCAGCTCGCAGCAGATCGAGGTATGCAGGCACAAACGCGTCGCCTTCAACTTCGTAGCGTGCATAGACCGCTAACGCGAGCAACTGCCCATAGGCATAGGCGTAGACATATCCAGGCGAACCGATGAAGTGGGGGATGTAACTCCACCATGAGCGGTAACCCGGTGTGATCTCAACGGCATCGCCAAGCATGGCTCGCTGCGTACCCTCCCACGCGTCTGCGAAATCCTCGGTCGAAAGCTCACCAATCTCGCGGCGATGGGTGTGCACAGCGTTTTCAAATCGATTCATCGCGATTTGGCGGAACACTGTTGCGATCTGACCCTCGAGGCTTTCAGCAAGCAAAGCAAGGCGGGCGTTCGGATCCGTTGTCTCGGCAAGCAATCGACCAAAGGTCACCGTCTCACCGAAGACTGATGCAGTTTCCGCCAACGTGAGCGGGGTCGACTGATGGAAGACACCTTGCTCTCGAGCCAAATACGCGTGAAGTCCGTGGCCGAGTTCATGGGCAAGGGTGAGCACATCACGACGGCGACTCGTCCAGTTGAGGAGCAAGAAGGGATGCGCACTGGGAACGGTGTAAGCGCAAAACGCGCCGGGTCGCTTGCCTGGTCGCACCGGTGCGTCGATCCAGTTCTCATTGATGAAGGTGTTCACGACACCGGCTAATTCCGAAGAGAATGAACCGTAAGAGTCGAGAACAATGTCAGTGGCCTGAGACCACGAGAACTCCTCCTCCACCGTTGCGATTGAAGCATTGCGGTCGTAATCGGCAAGTTTCTCGACACCGAGGAGTTGCGCCTTCAAGCGATACCAGCGTTGCGGAATGTCGTAGCGATCAACCACCGCATCGACAAGTGCCTGCACCGAGGAGTCACTTGCCTGGTTCGCAAGATTCCGACTGGCGACCCACGAAGAGTAGGAACGCAGACGATCATCGGTGGACTTATCGGCCATCAACGTGTTGAACACATACGCTCGAACCCGGCTTGCGGACTCGTGCGTACGTGTTGAAAACATACGCACGAGTCCGCAAGCCGGGTTCGAGCGCTGCGGTGACTGCATCGGCAGCGATTTTCCGCTCTTCGCGATCAGGGGAACCGAGTCGAGAGAGCCCTTGCTCGAGACTCGTAGGTCCATCAGGAAGATCGACAACCATGGCCGAGGTCAACTCGTCGAACAGACGACTCCAGGCCGAGGAACTCGTCACGTCCTTCTCGGCAAGAATCTTCTCTTCAGGTTCTGTGAGCAAATGCGGGCGATAGCGACGCGCCGACTCTAGGTAGTAGCGGCAAAAGTCGAGCTCTGCAGATTCAAGCAGTACCGATGCTTTTGCTTCGGGCACCTCAGCCCACTCCAGTTCAAGGAAGATCAAACGCGTCGACAATTCCGTTGCTTGTTCTTGGAATTTCTGCATCGCCGCACCACGTGCCGGATCAGAGGTGTCAACCGAGAAGCGCAACGACACCCAGGAGCCGGCACGACCAAGACGATCCTGAATCTCACTAAGCGTCGACATCGCCAGCGCTAACTCAGTCGCCTCAAGTTCACCTATGCGTCCACGCCACTGTTCGAGCTGACCCGTGAGCACTTCGGCCTGCTCGAGGAGTTGGACGACGCCTTCTTGACCCGCCCCACCTACAAGTGGATCAAGGTCCCAAGCGACGTCGGCGGCGTTGAGGTCAGCATCTTCGTGCACG
>CAEZTG010000030.1_pt1 | contig 12317 bp, 10 predicted proteins | sample 7264141 | NCBI WGS metagenome assembly CAEZTG01 (sample SAMEA6813797, study PRJEB35770) | uncultured Microthrixaceae bacterium | biome: Freshwater; feature: Freshwater reservoir; material: water | place: Czech Republic | collected 2015-06-16 | depth 0.5m m | reverse complement strand
CAAGTAATGCCCATTTCGAGACATTCCTGCGCCGACAACCACTCGGAGCTCATGAGCGCCCATGTCGCGTTGTGACGACCGATCAGTGCGGGGAACGTGTAACTACTCGCGGCTTCAGGTGCCACGGCAAGCGCCGTAAATGGGCAACGAACGCGTGCTTCAGAAGACATGAAGACAAGGTCTGAAAGCGCAAGCATTGTTGCGCCGATACCAAGCGCCATTCCGTTCACCGCACAGATCAATGGCTTCGGAAAGTCGACAAGGTTGTCGACGAGTCCTGGGAACCCATGACGACCATTTTCGATTCCACCGGTGTTACGCATTGCCATTTCAACGACGTCGGTGCCGGCCGAGAATGAACGGCCGGTTCCGGTGATGATGACAACGGCAACCGAGTTATCGGCAGCAGCGTCGATAAGGGCATCTGCGGTGGCGTCGTAGAGCGCTTCGTTGAACGCATTGAGTGCGTCGGGACGATTCAATGTGATGGTGCGAATGCGATCGACGTCGGTGATTTCGAGCACGGTTTCCCCCTGAGCGTCCGGAGGTTCCGGATCAAGCGAACCCGCCCATCGTGCCACTCCTTGACCGCTAGGTGGGCACGATCGCAGCCCTAGGCCCTTGTAAGGGCCAATCCGCTCCCGCACTAGCCTGACCAGCCATGGCAACCGTCCTACACCCCCGATTTCCTCGCGCTTTCGTGGCCGCAACGGTGGTGACAACCCTCATCATGCTGACGCTGCCATTCGCCGATCGGGCCCAAGGCGAAACCGTCACTCCGTCTTGTCCCGTCGTCCCGGTTGCCCTTTCAAATGACAGTTTCGAATCCCCCGTCGTGGATGCCAATGAACGACGGACCATTGACGGATCGGCAGTCACCGGATGGATCGGTTCTGGCACCAACGGCAAGGTCACCTTGCTGGCGAGCGGTTGGACCGACATCAACGCTGCAGTCGGACGTCAGTTTGCCCAACTCAGTGGTTCGCCGGCCCGCCTCTCTCAAGACGTTGCCAGCGTCCCCGGCAGCTCGCTTGCGTGGTCACTTTCGCATCGGGCCGTGAACGGTTCCGCGTCGATGCGCGTGCTCATCGGCTCACCAGGGTCGGCGGGCAAAGAGCAGGCGGTGGTCACCGACTCAACAACATGGACTCGCCACGGTGGAACCTACAAAGTTCCCGATGGCCAGACGATCACTCGCATCACTCTTCTCCCCGCCGATGGCTCGGCTCCCGATGCGAACCTCGTGGATGAGGTTTCGTTCGGTACCGCAGCGTGCATCGTGGCGCAGGTCTCGCTCACGCCAACGACACCAATTGCGGTCGAAGGAATCGTCACTCAGGGAGCCGTTCTTCGAAACACTGGCGGCACACCGACAAAAGATGTTGTTCTCGGAGTGGTACTCACCAAGACCGCTGAGTACGTCGAAGGCTCTGCGAACCCAAGTGGCATCTACGGACTCACTCCCGACACCCTCCTCATCCGTCCGGTCGGCGCGCTAGGCGTTCCGGGCGTGATCTTGCCCACGGAATCCGTTGTGGTCACCTGGCAAGAGCGCATCCTGCCTGAAGCTTCGAACTCAGTCATCACCATTCCCTCGACCGTCACCGTCGTCGACGCATTCGATACGAAATCAGTGACACCCGAAGAAAACACGACAGTTGTCGTTCGACCGTCATCTGATATCCAGGTTTCGCAGCAATTCACTCCCTCGCTCGTCGCGTCTGGGGGTGCAACCACACTCTCGTTCACGGCAAGAAACGACGGGCCTTCCGACGCGAGCGGCGTCACCGTCACCGAGGAACTCCCCGCAGGTGCCGTACTGACAGGCACGTTGCCGGGCGGTTGCGCGCTAAGTGTCCGCACAGTGACATGCACGGTCGGCACCCTTGCAAACGGCGACTCACGGACATGGGAGGTCGCACTCACCGCGCCCACGACAACGAGCTCACTCGTTGCTCGATCCTCCTTACAAGCACGCTCGAATGGCACAGACCCCTCGGGCGACAACAACCGTTCCGTCGAAGCGCTCTCAGTCGCTCCACCTTCGACACCAACACTCGAAGTGAATCTCAGCCCATCACCAGTGATTGCCACTGCCGGTTCGGTGGCGACCGTTTCCGTGGACGTGATGAACATCAGCTCGGCTGCGAGTTCGGCCCCACTCACAGTCACAGGATCTTTCCCCGAGGGTTTCACCCCGCTCTTTGTCGTCGGCACCCCCTACATCGGAGCGGCCGCACCCACGTGTACCACTTCGCCCGCCGTCTGCACATTCGCATCGATGGCGGCCGGTGCTTCTGCTCGTGTTGAGTTTCGTGGCGTCATCGACAGCCGACTTGCTGACGGAACTCCATTCCTTGGTTCGGTCCAAACTGCGGGTATCGGTGCTCCCTCTCTCACAACGCCCGTGGTGTTTTCCGTCAACGCTCAATCCACCCTCGCCATCGACGAACGAATTGTTGGCCCGATGTCGGCCGGATCGCCGATTACCAAACTCGTTACCGTTGTCAACGCTGGTCCTTCAGTGGCACTCGAATCATCAGTTTTTGTTCCGCTACCTAACGAAGCAACATCAATCGACACACCAACAAATTGCACCGTCGCGTTTGGTGGACTCGGATGCACGCTCGGCACTATCGATAGTGGCGCATTCGCTTCAACGGCAATCTCGTTTGAGTTACCCGCCACCGGAGGAACAATTCGAGATGGGGCTCGCGCAGCAACAACAACGCCGATGCCCAATCCCGTTGTAGATCGCTACTCACGGACCGAGTTTGTTGGTCCCGTTTCCGACCTCTTCGTCAAGGTCACTGGCATCGACCCCGCAACCGATGTTGGCGATGCTGTGTCATTCATGATCGACGTCACCAACCGAGGCCCCGGAGAAGCAAGCGCGGTGCAGGTACTCACCGATCCCAAACTCACTGGATTGCGTTTCGATTCTGTGCTTCCCGAGCGCGGAGAGTGGAACGCAAACATCGCGCTTTGGGAAATTCCCACCCTCGCTCCTGGCGCAACCGCTCGCTTGAGAATCGAAGCCACAGGGACGAGGACAAGTGCATCTTCACTGTCGGTTCTCGCCCGCTCCTCAAACCCCGACATTGCTGCGATCGATAACACCGCTATTGCTCCGCTCGATGTACTCGCTGCTGCATCGCCCGAGACCAAGTCTTCTGGTGGCTGGCTCATGCGCGTTCTGCTCGGCATCGGAGCTCTCATCTTCATCGCAGCTTGTGTGTACTTGTTTCTGCAATGGCGGAAGAACAAGTCCTAACTAGTCAGCAGTAGTGAAACGTTCCTTCACTGCGACTTTGGTGACCTTGCCCATGGGATTACGGGGCAACTCGCTGATGCACAGATAGTTGAAGGGAACCTTCGCTGGGGCCAGGCGTTCTTTGCCCCACGCACGAAACTCCGCATCGGTTGGTCGATCGGCCGAATCGGCTATCCATGCGATTGCCACACGCTCACCCCACTCTTCGTCGGGCAAACCAACGACCGCACAATCTGCAATCGCCGGATGGGTGCGAAACACTTCCTCGATTTCGAGCGCTGAAACTTTCTCGCCACCAGACTTGATGATGTCGACGGACGCGCGCCCGAGAAGCCGATAACCATCAGGCGTTTGCTGCGCAACGTCGCCAGTGCGGAACCAACCGTCGACGAATGACTCAGCAGTCGCATCAGGACGATTCAAATAGCGATTGAACACCTGCGACCCACGAACGAGGAGTTCCCCGACGTCGCCATCAGGAACATCGACAATGTCTTCGTTCACAATGCGCACTTCGACCCCCGGGAACGGCCAACCCACATGACCGGGAACTCGTCGATCGAGGGTGTTCCCCAGCGCCATTCCCAGTTCGGTCATGCCGTAACGCTCGAGGAGCACATGGCCACTGATTTCCCGCCACTGTTCGAGTGTCGAAACTGGCAATGCCGCCGAACCAGACACCATCAACCGAAGCAATGCCGCCCGGGAGGACCAACGAGCTTTCGTTGCTTCATCAGCGTCGAGCCAAGCGCGAACAAGCCGCGAGTAAATCGTCGGAACAGCCATGAAGATCGTGACGTCACCTGATGCCAGCCGTTCCCATGTCTTGATCGCGTCGAACCCACCGGGGGTCTCCAGCACTGCGCCAACCGAAAGCGATGTGAATGTGACGTTGACGAGACCGTGTACGTGATGCAGTGGCAGGACACACACGATGCGGTCAGCTGCAGTCCAGTCCCAGGCTTCGACCATTGCAGAACATTGGGCACCCAACGAGCGGTGCGTGTGCACGACTCCTTTCGGCAATCCGGTGGTTCCGCTTGTGTAGACGATCATGGCGTCGTCGTCATCAGAGATTTCCGGGAGCGTCACGAAGTTTGGTGCCGCAACGGCTTCGCGCACATCAACGATCTGCGCATTCGCAAATGCGGCGAGTTCATTCGCCAACTCGACAGATTCCGCAGTGCACAGAACATGCGTAACACCCGAATCGGTGACGGGATGACGAAGTTCGGCAGGTGGATGCGAGGCCTCAAGCGGCAACAGCACCGCCCCTGCGCGCCATGCCCCATAGGTTCCGGCCAACCACCAACGCCCTGCAGGACACACCGTTGCAACGACTGAACCGGATCGCACGCCAGCGCGAACAAGTGCAGCCGCCACAGCATTCGCAGCGCCGTCAAGCGCGAGGTAACTCTGCTCACCGTCTCGGTCAACGACTGCTAACGACTCTCCGAACGAAGCCAGAGTTGAATCCAGCGCAGCCATCAGTTCGCAACCACCGGTGGCGTATCGGCGTAGTACACCCAGATCTCCTCTGAGTTCTCTGCGAGTTGGAGATATCGCTGCAGGTCGGGATCGGGGGTCTTCTCAACCTTCTGGCCCCAATATCGAGCGAACAACGCGTCGTACTCCGAGCGCTCTTCGACGGTGAACGGATCGAAATGCGCAATCAGCGTGAACCGCGGATCATTGCGGTACCGCTCAAACTCTCCCCTCGTCACGAGGACAAGTTCACTCTTCGCATTCGCTGGATCAATCGAGCGCTTCGAGCCAAAGATGAATGTGAGTTCAGGAGTACGACGAAGGTCAAGACCGAGTTCATCGCCGCGCGCAATGAGTTCGTTGGCCACCGTCCCATCAGCCATATTCAGATATGTCACGACCATCACCGGCTTCGGCGCGTCTTGCAGCACGTCGAGAGTGGGCGGAATCAACGGTTCGTACACACGCAGTTGCTCATCCCAGCCTTGAAGCGTCTGGAAACTCACTCCGAAGATCAGCAGCGATCCCAACAGTCCTACAAGCACCAGAGATGCACCAGCGGTGAACCATCGACGCACTGGTGCGAACTCAAGCAACAACGAAACGCCAACCCACGCACACGCAATCCAGACAACGAGCACCATCGCCCAGGACCAACGAAACACATACGGAAACGCGATGCCCTTAATGCCCGAAAGGGCGAGGCCAGTCACAACTATCGACAGCCAAGCCAGCAGTGTGAGTTGCAACCGGTCATGCCACCCCCTCTTCCACGCCACAACAGTGGCGGCGAGCAGCATGATCGCCATCCACGGCACCACAGGTCCGGTCCCTACATCGAGATTGAACCCGACTTGACGCCCCGGCGGAAAGGTCAGCAAACGAGTTAGTTGGTCGAGGGCGAAACGCATGCCAGCCGACGTTTCACCGGCAGTGAACTGAAATCTCACGAGTCGCGCAAGGTTCCCGGTACCGAAGAACTGATCCAACAGGGGCGGAATCCAGCAGACGAACATCGCCCCAGCAGCGATGAGCGAGGTCTTTAGGAATCCTCGACGCTCTTCATCCGCAGAGCGAGCAATCGCATAGAGCAACCCACCGCCGCCAATCAACAACGCAAGCACGCTCAGTGGCGCGGTGCCGATATGTCCTTGAATCGCGAAACTCGCAGAGATGACCAGCACCACCGCAGCGACTCGGTCACCACGAACGGTCCCCCATGCGGCAATGAGTGCTGCAAACGTTGGCAGGACGACGACATAGGGGTTCCACGGGTTAAATAACTCGCCCGGCTGCTCCAACAGTGCGAATGCCGCAAGCACGATCGAAGTGAGAAAGAACAACACCTTCGACGAACGACGCGCGACCCACGCCGCACCAAACATCGCCGCAAGATTGACCACAAACGCGCCAATCAGAATCCCAACTCCAGAACTTCCGAACAATCGAACCCATGGAGCGAACGCAAACGAAAGTGACGGCCCCGGATGATTCCATTGGAACCTCGAATAGGGGCCGACCAGGGGAGTATTCGATGTACCGACATCAAGTGCTCGCAGGCGGATCACCGAAAGATCACCGGCCGCCTTCCAATCGAGCGTCGCTGCCTTCCACGCAAAGCTCGCAACGACCGCAGCGAGCAACGCGTAGGCCAGGCGCTCGCACCACAACGAAAACCTCGACGCGGCCTCGATGGGCGCGTCGACATCTTCAGAAGATTCGGTCAGGTCAGGCACGGACCACAACCGTACCTATGGAATGGGTTGAGGCTCAGAGATTGAGGCGGCCGTAGCCCGAGGGCGGCATCCACCAACCGTCGAGTTCGGTGACGTCAACACCACCAGAGCCAAAGGCATGGACCAGTTGGTTGTTGCCCATGTAGATGGCCACGTGGGCAGAACCGCTGCCACCCCAGAACACAAGGTCGCCAGGCTGAAGTTGCGAGGCAGAGATACGGGTCGTCATGGCGTACTGCGCTCCGCTGTAATGCGGGAGGCGGATGCCAGCTTGGCCAAAGGCCCACTGAGTGAAGCCCGAGCAGTCAAACGCGTTCGGACCACCAGCGGCCCAGACATAAGGACTTCCGACCTTGGTCAGACCCGCACGGATCGCGGCGTTGGCGACAGAACCGTTTGCGGGAGGAACGTTGACCGACACCTGGCTTGAACTGCGAGAACTTGATCCAGCGCTGGCGCTACGGCGGGATGCAGCAGCTGCTGCAGCAGCGGCTCGGATTGCTTCTTGTTCTCGCCGCACCAATTCGGCGACTTCGCCCTGCACCTTGGCATTCAGCGCTGCCTGCTCATCGCGCTGGGCCTTTGCCTGATTGCGAGCAGATTCGATCTCTTCAGCGCTGGCCTTGGCTTCTGCCTCAGCCTGAGCGAGACGAGTTGCATCCTCTTCTGCTTGAGTGCGAGCCGCATTCAACGCATCGACATAGTCCTGCCGATTACCTGACAGCGAGGACATGTAGGTCTTGGAGATAACTCCTGAGGACGCATCGGCAGTGAGCAACGCATCGGCTTCGGGACCGTCTGTGCCGCCCTTATAGGCCTGCACGGCATAGCCACGAAGTTCACCGGCACGCTTTTCCATCTCGGCTTTGGTGATGGTGGCCATGCGACGGGCTTCAGCCACGGCGGCTTCGGCCTGGTGGAGTTTGAAGTTGGCGGCCTCGAAGCGGGCATTGACTTCCATCATGGAAGCGTCGAGTTCGCTCAGACGAGCGGCGATCTTGGTGGCCTCGGCTCGTTTGTCGGAAAGCTGGTCAGCGCCCACAGGCTGCACGACAAGGCCTGCAACAACAGCAAGCCCAAGCATCACGGCCAGCGTGCGCAATCGGACAACGGAACGAAACGTTCGGCGGGGGGTCGTCATGAGATGACAAGTCAAACACGGTCCCATTGCGAATCGCAACCCATTCGTCATCAAACTGTCATATTTGGAGGAGCGATCCCAAGCCCCCCTTGGGTTCAGAAGAATTCGGCCATATGTCACTGTCCGGGAGGTTGGCCTGCATACCCATAAGAAAGGCCCCGGCCGGAGCCGGGGCCTTTCTTATGGAGCGGACGACGAGATTCGAACTCGCGACCCTCACCTTGGCAAGGTGATGCTCTACCAGCTGAGCCACGTCCGCAGGAAGCGACACACTACCAATGGCGGCCGCTGAGGGAAAAACCGAGGGATTAGGAGGCTGCTGAGAGCCGTTCCAACGCTGCCCCCACAAGCGAAGCGCAATGGGGATCAAGATCAAGGGCCAGCGCCGCGGCCTGGCCTCGGGGACCCATCTTGGGAACCGTGCGAACAAGCACGTCGATCATCTTCTCATCACCAAGTTGTGAGGTGACGGGAATGAACTGGGTTTGCAGGAACACCAGACACAACGAGTCTTCATGCACCTGCACTGCTGGCGAACGACCATCGACATCGGCAAGCCCGCCTTTGCCAAGACCTTGTTTCGAAACCAACGCTTGCACGCGTTCGATGGTGTCATCGCCATCGGTGCCGTACCCAACACCAGTGAGGATCTCCCCCACGAACGCGGCGTGGCGTTTGCGCGCTTCGGTGCGCCACTTCAAATAGCCAGCGCGACCTTCGGGCTGTTCGGTTCGGGGATAGGCCCAGCGCCGCAAATGATGCGCACGAGCCGCAAGTATCTGAGCGTCGTCAGCTTCGGGGTCAAGTTTCTTCACCCATTCGCACATCAATTCCGAATGAGCGAGTTCCTTTGGCCGAGTGACTTCAACGCCGTCAACGGCATAGGTGACGGTAAATGGATCATCTGCGTTCGCTGCATCGATCGCAGCGATTGCTTCATCAAAACGAGTGCTCACGAGGTCTACCGCTCAGCTCTTGGGACGAAGATCGATGGTGAGCGTGAGAACACCGTCGTCGAGCGTGGCGGTTGCATCACCGATGATGGCGAAGTCCTGAAAGTCGTTCTGCGCTTGTTCAATGAAGCGAGCCCGCTCATCGCCACCGATGGGAGGAAGATTGCGGTTCTTCACCGCAGCTGCGCGGTCGCGGAATCGTTCAAGCATTGCGTCGAGATCAAGTGCGTCGGCCATGGCCCAACGCTAGATCAGAGCAAGCCGAGATCGTCGCGAGTCACGAAAGGATCGGGACGCAACGCTTCGGCCAACATCGGGCTCACTGGGCCTACTGGGCCCGGCGCGTCAGGAATGTTCCCAATTCCGGTGTCGTCGCCACCGGCACCCTTGCCATCAGACCCAGCGACACCGGGGCGCGTTGCTCGCCAATAGAAGTAGGTAAGCGCCGACATACCTACGGCGGCAAGGAGCAACAGCGTCACGATCGCTGCGATCTTTCGGCCGCTGGACCAGAACGGCGAACTTGAGCCGCCCGAGGTGTCAGACGAAGACGGGCCAGCCGCTGCCGCGATTGTGGTGGTGGTCGTCGATGAGGTCGTCGAGGTACTGGAGGTCGTTGAGGTCGAACTCGTTGACGTCGACCGCTGCGTCGTTGTGGTGTTGCGCTGCGTCGTCGTAGTCCGTGGAGCTTGGGTGGTTGTCGTTGGCGCACTCGTCGTGGTTGTCGGTGCAGCCGTCGTCGTCGTGGGCGCGGCAGTCGTGGTTGTCGTTGGATCTTCCGCCCCTGCAGGACCCACTCCGATGCCAAACATTGCGATCATGAGCAGCAGTACGGCGCCACCAAGAGCAGCAACAGCGGCTCGGCGGGGGGTAGGCGGGCGCATCACGTGAACAACCCTAGACCGGCGCTGTCTTCTGAATTGGTCGGTGATCCGACGCGTTCGCTGCTTAGCGCTGATGTTGCGGGCAGGAATAGGTAGTTCGGCCACCGATCGTGCGTCGCAATAGCACCGCCCCATCGGTTGGGCAGGTGCCGCCTCGATGGCGGGAGTCCTGCAGGTCGCCCATATGTGATCCACCTCGACGGCCCAACACCCGCAACGTCGAGCGCATCGATTTCCGCAATGCTGCAACCTCGTCACCATTCAGCGAACCAGCAGCACGTGCCGGGTCGAGACCTGCCCGCCACAAGGTTTCGTCGGTGAGCAAATTGCCAAGCCCCGCAATGCGGCCCTGGTCCATGAGTCGTGCTTTCAGCGGCGCGTTGCTATTGGCCAGAATCGACGTGAGTTGCGCGAGCGAAACATCGCCCGCGTCGGGCCCGAGTCGCTCTTCGTCGGGATCAAGCTCCACTCCCCCGAGTCGACGGGGATCTCGCAATCGCAGTGCGCCACCCCCATCGAAGTGAACAACGAATCGCTCCCACGCGGGATCTTTGCGATGACTCGAATACTCAAGGCCATCGATGGCATCGACTCCGTCAAGTTCCAAGACTCCTGTCATTCCAAAACGAAGTCCAAGCGTTGGGCCCTCATCACTCGTGTCGAGCAATAACAACTTTCCTCGACGACGATCGTTCACAAATGTGCGGCCGACTAACGCAGTAACGACTGTGGCTTGATCGGTACCGCCTTTGAGAAACCAAGCGTCAGGAGCATCAACTGCAACGATGCGTCGGCCCAACGATGCTGCAGCAGCACGCCGGTAGATCTCGATTTCGAGCATCTCCGGCATAACGGCTACTTGATCTGGTTGATGGCTTGCGCGAAATCGGCGATGAGGTCGTCGGCATGTTCCAGACCAACCGATACACGGATCGTCGATGGCTGAATACCAGCCGCTTCAAGTTCTTCGGGGCTTAGGCCAACATGCGTGGTTGATGCAGGATGCGTCACCAGGGTCTCGGGACCACCAAGCGAGGTTGCCAACTGCGCAATCTGCACCGCTTCAACGAACGTGCGGCCGGCATCGAGTCCACCAACGAGTTCAAACGCCAATTGCCCACCAGGAACATCGAGTTGTCGTTGCGCAAGTTCGTATTGCGGATGCGATGCAAGACCGGGCCAACGCACCGACGCAACCTTCGGGTTCGCTTCAAGGAAGCGGGCTATTTCACCGGCGTTCTTGCTCTGACGTTCGAGACGAACACCCAAGGTGCGCAAACCACGAAGTGCGTTCATGGCGTCAAACGGCGATGCAACCGCACCTTGGATAACGGCGAAGGAATACAGCCAGTCGATGTAGTCAGCAGCACCGGCAACAACACCGATTGTTGCGTCGTTATGGCCAGCAATGCCCTTCGTGGCCGAATGAACGACGAGGTCAATACCGAACTCAAGCGGACGTTGTGCAAACGGCGTGGCAAATGTGGAATCCACGACCTTGACCGGACCTTTGATCGCACCGAGTTCGGCAAGGTCAATGAGATCAAGACGAGGGTTCGCCGGAGTTTCGGCATAGATCATCGTGGTGCGGCCAGGGATGACCGCAGCAGCGAACGCACCGGGCTCGGTGCCGTCGACAAACGTGACGTCAATCCCGAAGCGTGGGCACACCGCTTGGAACAACAACTGAGTTGCGCCGTACAACTGATTCTGCGTGACGATGTGATCGCCCTTTGAGCAAAGACCAAGCACAACGGCACTGATTGCGCCCATGCCCGATGCAAATGCACGAGCCTTCTCAGCGCCTTCAAGTTGCGCGATTGCATCTTCGAAGCCGGCCACCGTCGGATTGCCATAACGGGCATAAAACCGCGATGGCCCAACACCCGTTGCCATCTTGCGCGCTTCATCAACCGTTGGCGTCACGAACGTGGTCGTGGCCCAAAGGATTGGAGCGAGTGCGGTGTCGTTATCGGCACGACCAGCACGAATTGCGCGAGTTTCAGGGTGGAGATGTGAGGTGTCGCGTTCTTCTGTCATGAGTTCGTCAGTTTCGTTTTAATTTCGCCAAGGAACGGTTTGAGTGCAGCGCCAACAGCCTGATGTTCGGTGAGGAAACCATCGTGGCCAGCTTTGGAGTGAATGATTTCGTGACGGCTACTGCCACCGTTGCTCACGATCTCATCGTGCAAGAACTGTTGCTGACGGGTTGGGTACAAACCATCAGTACTGATTGAGAGCGTGAGTACTGGGGCCGTGATTCGAGCGAGAGCGCGTTGCAACCCGCCGCGACCGCGACCGACATCGTGGAGATCCATTGCTTTGTTGATGACCAGATAAGAATTGGCATCAAATCGGCGAATCAATTTCTCGGCTTGGTAGTCGAGGAAGCCTTCAACTGCGAAACGTTGCCAAGGAGTAAAGCCTCGGTCCATCACGTCTTTCTCGCGACGGCCCTGCTTTGTGTCAATAAGTTCTTCGCTCTGATAGGTGAGGGTCGCTTGTTCACGCGCAAGGCCAAGCCCAAAGTGTGGTCCTTCATTGGGAGCCGCGTCGTAGTAGTCGCCACCATTCCACTTGGGATCAAGAACGATTGCGCTTCGCTGAACGCTGGACTGACCAATCTGGAACGCGCTGGCCGCAACGCAGGTTGCAAGCGGCGCCAGCGAGTGAACACGCTCGGGGAACATGATCCCCCATTCAAGAACTTGCATTCCGCCCATTGAGCCGCCGATAACCGAAAGCCATTTCGCAACACCGAGCTCGTCGGCAACTGCAGCTTGCGTACGAACAATGTCTCTGATCGTTACGACAGGAAATGATGAACCATAGGGACGACCGGTT
>CAEZTG010000029.1_pt1 | contig 12331 bp, 10 predicted proteins | sample 7264141 | NCBI WGS metagenome assembly CAEZTG01 (sample SAMEA6813797, study PRJEB35770) | uncultured Microthrixaceae bacterium | biome: Freshwater; feature: Freshwater reservoir; material: water | place: Czech Republic | collected 2015-06-16 | depth 0.5m m | reverse complement strand
AATCGTTTCGTCGGGCGCAGCGCGTATTCCGCCGGAAATGGTCGATGCCATGCGCGACCGCTTCAATTCTCCGGTGGTTGTTCGTTACACGAGCACTGAGGCATGTGTTTCTACCGGCACTTCGCTCGACGATCCTGACGATGTCATTTGCAACACCGTTGGAACACCTGGTGATGGTGTCGAAATGGAACTGCGTCTCGACGATGGTCGCGGCCGAGTCGTTGAACAAACTGATTCGGGCGACACCGAAGTTGGAACAGTGTGTTTGCGTAGTCGGGCGATGATGCGCGGTTATTGGCAAGAACCAGAGCTCACCGCCGATGCGATCGATGCCGACGGTTGGTTGCTCACCGGCGATCTTGGATTCCTTGACGCTCGTGGTGATCTTCACTTGGCCGGGCGCAGCACCGAGATGTACATCCGCGGTGGTTACAACGTCTACCCGATCGAGGTGGAGAACCACCTTGGTCAGCATGATCTCGTTGACCGTGTTGCGGTCACGGGATCGGCCGCACCTGTTCTTGGCGAAATCGGCGTGGCCTTTGTAGTTCCGGCCGATGCGGCGAACCCGCCGACACTTGAACAACTGCGGGCCTGGTGCAACGAACGACTCGCGTCCTACAAGGCGCCTGACGCGCTCGTTCTTCTTGATGAACTACCGCTCACGGCAATGTCGAAGATCGACAAACGAGCGCTGGCCCCTGCTGCGGCGGAAGCCGAAAAGGCGTGGGAACGATGATGTATTTCCAAACTCAGAAGGAGAAATAAGCAATGGGTATTTGTGACGGACGTGTCGTCATCATCACCGGTGCTGGTCGTGGCCTTGGCCGTGAACATGCACTCGCATTCGCCGCCGAAGGCGCCAAGGTTGTGGTGAACGATGTCGGCGCATCGCTGCAAGGCGACGGCAACGACATGAGCCCAGCCCAGGAAGTCGTTGATCTCATTCGTGCCAATGGTGGCGAGGCCATCACAAACGGCGATGACATTGCCGATTGGGACGGCGCTGGCCGCCTTGTGCAGAGCGCCATCGACACGTTTGGTGGTCTCGACACGGTTGTGACCAATGCGGGCATCGTGCGCGATCGCATGTTTGTGAACATGAGCGTCGATGAATGGGATGCCGTCATTCGTGTTCATCTCCGTGGCACGTTCTGCCCGGTGAAGCACGCCGTCGACTACTGGCGCGCCGAATCAAAGGCTGGCCGTCCTCGTGAGGGTCGCGTGGTCACCACTTCGTCCGGCGCTGGTCTGCATGGTTCGATTGCCCAGACGAACTACTCAGCGGCAAAGGCCGGTATCGCGACCTTCACCATCAACATTGCTGCCGAACTCGGCCGCATTGGTGTGAATGCGAACTCGATTGCACCCTCGGCCCGTAGTCGTATGACCGAAGAAGCCTTCGCCGAAATGATGGCGAAGCCCGAAACCGGTTTCGACGCCATGGACCCGGCCAACATCAGCCCGCTTGTGGTGTGGCTCGGTAGCGGAGACTGCAACGTGTCTGGTCGCGTCTTCGAATGTGCCGGTGGCCTCATCAGCCTTGCTGATGGTTGGCAGGTCGGCGCCGAGTTCGACAAGGGCGACAAGTGGGATCCCGCCGAGATCGGCGCGGTTGTCGACGATCTTGTGAAGGCTGCTCCTGCTCCGTTCCCGGTTCACGGAACCTGATCGGCAGTCGACGCACATGAGCGACACCACCGCTACTGACGGTCGAGTAATTGGGGAGCGGGCGCTGCAAACGCGCCGCCGCATCCTTGAAGCCACTGCCGCGCTGCTGCGCGAACAGGGTGCACTCGATGTGAAGGCGATGGATGTTGCTCGTGAAGTCGGAACGTCACCAGCGACCTTCTACCAATACTTCGCCGATGTTGAAGATGCGATTTTCGCATTGGCACTTGAGTTGCCGGAAAAGGTTGCGTCTATTCAGGCACAGTTTGAAAGCGACTGGTCGGGGCCCGCGGGCCTCGACCTCGCTCGTCAAGCAGTGTCTGATTACACCGACTTCTGGGATGAGAACGCTGCGGTCCTGCGGGTGCTGTTGCTTCGAGCTGATGAGCGCGATGAACGATTCCGTCAGGTGCGACGCGACTACAACGCCCCTTTCATGACCGCGATGGTCGCCAAAGTGCGTTCTGCGCAAGATGCTGGCCGAATCGCTGAAGTGATCGATGCTGAAGCAACCGCAGGCGCAATGCTCGCTGCGCTCGATCGACTCCCCAATTATCGAGAAGGTTTCGAAAAGCGCGGCACAAGTCGCGAGGCGATGATCGAGACCGTTGCTCGTCTGCTTCATTCCTCACTGACCGGAGAACCATTGTCATGAAACTGTTCAAGCGTTGTCTCGCGGTGTCCATGGCCCTCGCAACGTTTGCCGCTTTGGCAACGGTGTCAACACCTGCGTCCGCCCAGGTCTCGCCGGCGATCATCAACCCAACCTGCGCGTTCCCGATCATCGTGAATCAGCAAGACGCCAATGTCGCTTATCCCGACACAAACTCGACCTATTGGGCCATGCCCACCAACTTCTCTCTTGGCGATGTCGTCACCATCACCGGTGAGTTCTCCTACGCCCGGTACATGTCGTTCAACTCCTACAACGAAACCGGTTCAAGCGTCGGCGGTCTGCGCGATACGGCCATCCTCCCCGATGCAGGCAGTATCAATCCGTTTCTCGACGGTCAGTCGCTCACGGGTACGCCACGTAACTACACGGTGAACGTGAATGTCACGAATACTCCGCAGGTCACCTCGCCGGTTGCCGGTGAAATCGATGCGATTCCCGGTGTTGGTTGGCTGCTCATTCGTGTGTATGTGCCGTTTGATGCCAACAGTCCGAGCGGTGGCGTTCCCATTCCGTCAATCACCGTGAACGGCGCGACCAAAACTGGTTGCACATCGTTCGGTGCGGAACCAGCGATCGTTGCACTCGCTGCGCTGATTATGGGGCAGGCCATCGCCGATGCCATTCCGCCAGCCGAAGTTCCTGAGTTCTCGTTCTCTGGCGGCGGTGGTTTGTTCCCCAATGCCGACAATAAGTACGTGTACGCCACGACATCGTGGAAACCGGGCCGACTCGCAATTGTCCGTGGTTTGGCGCCGAGCTATCCCGATACACCTGTCCAACCGCTCTATCCCGAGCAGCAGCTTCGGTACTGGTCGATGTGTACGAACCTGCTCGTAACGCCCGCGCCTGTTGTTGAATGCGCTCGCGACAATGTCACCGCGCTCGATGCGCAGGGCTATTACACCTACGTGATTGGTGCCGATCAGGACCAGCCTTCGGCTGCGGCGATCGCTCGTGACAATGCAACATGGTTGAAGTGGTTCGGCCCCATCGGAGAAGCGCTGCCTGATGAGTTGAAGCCCAACGGCAATCTCATTTTGCGCAACATGCTGCCGGACGCATCGTTTACGAATGCCGTACAAAACATTCCGATGACGCAATCGAATGCAGCCGCCCGCGCCACGATGGGCGCGTATTACCCCGAGGCGACCTACTGCGAGCGTTCCGTCTTTGAGCGTTACGGCGCCGGTGCGTGTTTCGTGCTTGGCCCGAAGTTCACCGGCTAAGCCCCTAAGCACTTACCAGCCGCGGTATTCGACGTCGCGACGTTCCTTGAACGCAGCGACACCTTCTTGGAAGTCCTGGGTGTAGGAAGCCATTTCCTGCGCCCATGCTTCATCTTCGAACGCGCCGTGACGGTTGGAGTCGAGGCTGCGGTTGAGGAGCCACTTCGACAGCATGATGGCGCGGGTGGGCGATTCGGCCAGACGGCCAGCCCATTCGCCAGCAGCGGTCATGAGTTCGGCCTGCGGAACAACCTTGTTCACGAGTCCAACGCGCTCGGCTTCGGCGGCTTTGAGATCGTCGCCGAAGAAGATGAGTTCCTTGGCCTTCTGCATGCCGATGAGGCGGGGGAGCATGTAGGCGCCACCACCGTCTGGGGTAATGCCCCGACGAACGAACACTTCGATGAACTTGGCGTTGTCGGCGGCGATTACGAGATCAGAAGCAAACGCGATGTGTGCGCCGATGCCCGCTGCGGTTCCGTTCACTGCGCAAATGACCGGCTTTTCGCAATCCATGATCGAGGCGATAAGGCGCTGTGCGCCGCGTTTGATGTTTCGGCCAACGTCGCCGAGCACCTTGTCGGGGGCATCGGCGGGGCCAGGGTTCACCGGGATGGTCGAGACGCGCAGGTCGGCGCCGGTGCAGAAGTGACGCTCGCCAGCGGCGGTGATGACCACGCAACGAATGTTGAGATCGTTTGATGCACCTTCCATGAGCGAAATGGTGAGGTTGCGCTGATCGGGGGTGATGGCATTGGCCGCATCGGGGCGGTTGAGAGTGAGCGTGGCCACGCCGTTGTCGGAGATCTCGAAGAGGATGTCGGTGCCGAGAATGCCGTTGGGATCGTTTGCGTAGGTCGGTGCAGTCATGAGGAGTTTCTACCAGTTCGCACCCTTGGGCTCTGCCGACCCGGTTAGTTTCGGGCCATGGATATGCAGAAATTCGACTCATTGTTTGATCTCACCGGCCGCACCGCCATCGTTACCGGAGGAACCCGGGGTATCGGTCGGGCCATTGCCGAAGGCCTGATTTGTGCTGGGGCCAACGTCGTGGTCGCCAGTCGCAAGGCCGATGCCTGCGAAGAGACCGAGACACATCTGAATGTCTTGGCTGCCGGCGCCGCAAAGGGTGGCCGAGCACTCGGTGTTCCAACCCATATGGGTGACGTCGATGCGTTAGGCGCACTGGTGGGCGTAACTGTTGCCAAGTTCGGTGGTGTCGACATCATCGTGAACAACGCGGCGACTGGTTTGGCGATGCCGATTGGTGAGTTCACGCCAGAAGCGTGGGACAAGCAGTTCGAAGTCAATCTTCGTGGACCGATGTTTTTGATTCAGGCTGCGCTTCCGTATCTCGAACAAAGCGACCATGCATCAGTAATCAATGTGATTAGCGCCGGTGCATTTCTCGCTGGCCCGCAGGTGTCGATGTACGCGGCAGCCAAAGCCGCGCTTATGTCGTTCACTCGATCATTCGCAAGCGGTTTGGCCAAGAAGAACATTCGCGTGAACGCACTTGCCCCTGGCACCGTCGACACCGACATGGTGCGGGCCAACTCTCCCGAGGCTCAGGCCTCGATGGCCGCAGCCTCGCCCATGAAGCGAGCAGCGGACGCCGATGAAATGGTCGGCCCAGCCCTGTTGCTGGCCAGCGATGCCGGCAGCTTCATCACCGGGCAGTGCATCCTCGCCGACGGCGGCATGGTTCCGCACTGATCGTGATCAAAAAAGAAGGTCGGCCTGCTGCCGATCTTTAGACGGTGGATGGACACTTGCTGGACAGTTGGGAGCCGTGATCGAAGATCGGCCAGACGGTGGGTCACTACGCTCGTAAAGCCATGGGACAAGCGCTTGAACTCAGCGGTGATGATGCCCAAGACGCCGCAACGATTCGTGCGCTGATTGGTATTGGGGTCGTTGCTGGCGACGTCACGGCTCCCGAAATAGCTCGGTATGCGCGAGTGCATCTCTCGACTGCCGAGCGGGCGCTTGAAGTCGCCGTCGCGTCAGGGATTGTGAACCCCGACGGAACGATTGATGAAGAACGCGCCCGTGAGATTGTGGGTGAGCTCCCAGCTCGTCGGGTTGCTGAAGTCCATGCCGACGCTGCTCGGACGTTGCTCACCGCCGGGGCAGGTCGCGTGGCCGAGGCTGTGCGTCACGCCCGTGCTGCAGGGCCACTCATCCCGCCCGAGGAACTTGTCACCCAAGCCCGTAAAGCGGGATTCCTCTGCCTGACGCTCAACGACTGGGCGTCGGCAGAGTTGCTCTTTCGACTTGCGATTGATCTTTCGCCGTTGGCCGACCAAGAGCGCAACACGATGCAATTGCGCTTTCTTGCCGTTGCGCTGAGTGCGCTTGGGAAGCTGACAGAAGCTCGTGACATTTTGGTCCGGGCTGCTGACGAAGCGATTTCGAAAGACGATTGGCGCGAAGCCACATCTGTTCTTGTGCAGTTGGCCATTCCGGTGGAGTGGAGTTACGGGAGCAAAGTTGCCGCGGGTCTACTTGATCGAGTTTCACGTATGGATCTTGACGATGAGACGCGAATTGTCCTCGATTCCGTACGAGCAATGATCGACGCTTGGGTTCCACTTGAAGTAGTGGGTGATCAGCAATTTGCGTGGATTTCAAGGGCTTCGCTGGTGCAACCGATTTCGGAACGGGCACTCGATGCTGCGGTCAATGTTGAAAATGAAACGCGAATGGTTGCGCTGATGGGTTGGCGTGAAACACATCGATCACCGAGGTATCTTGCTCGACGTCGTGAGGTTTCGACCGAGGCGCTGGATCTCGCACAGCTGCTTCGATTCGGGTACTACCAAATCGAAGCAGCTATTGCCCTCGGCGTTGATGCGCTTGAATCGGGCGATCGTCCGGGTTACGACAGCGCCCTTACGATTGCTCGATGGGTCGCTGAACAAGAAGGAAGTCAATGGCTCCGTTGGCGAGCGTTCACCGTTCTCGCGGGTGCATCGTTTCTTGACGGCGATTTTGTAGAAGCTGCGCGAAACCGCGAGCTGGCCTATGAAATCGGCAGGCAATTCGATTTACCCGGTTATGTCGCTGTCAATACCTACCTTCTTATTGAGGAAATTCTCTCGCGGAATGATCCTGCCGAAATGGCAGCATTTGTTGTCGCATCTGACGAGCCAGCGGTTTCGCATCCATTAGGGCGCCTTGCCCTGGCGTTCCGAGAAGTACGCGTTGGTCGTGACCAAAGCGCGGAGCGTCACCTCCGGTTGGCAATGCGGCAACTCGATGAGGAAACTTCGTACCTTCTCGTTGCGTGTCGAGCAGCAACTGTCGCGTGTCTTCTTGCCGACTCAGGAGAAATGAACGTCACCGATGTCTTGGACCAACTTGTCACTGTTCTTGAACCGTGGTTTCGTCATGTAGCGGTCGACAGTTTTGGCCTTTGGTGCGAGGGCCCCGTGGCGCTGTCGCTGGCACGTGTGCATGAAGTGCTTGGTAACCACGAGCGCGCTCGAGTCATGCTCCAGTTCGCCGAGCCAATGGCGCGTGAGATGCACGACGCCCGTGCCATCGCACGGGCAGCGGAACTTCGCGATCGATTTGGGCCCGATGTTGACGTGCTCACGAGCGAAGGATTCGATCTCACCGAGCGTGAGTTATTGGTTTTGCAAGGCATCGTGAAGGGCAAGACCAATCCGATTATTGCGGCGGATTTGGTGTACAGCCTGTCAACAGTTCGAGCCGATACTTCCGAGATATTCCGCAAGTTGGGAGTATCAGGTCGGCGCGAGGCCGCGCGTCGAGCGGTGGAATTGGGAATCGTCACGCCGGATTGATTGCCACGACAGTTGGAACGTCTACTGGCTGACGGTTTGGACGAAACATGGACAGTCAATAGACGGTGTGTAGACAAATTGTCCGAATTGGCGGTGCAGCCGACCCGTACGTTTTGTGAACTGCATCACGCGGAACGGAGTCTGCGTGAATTGAGAAAGGTCCCACTGATGCGTCGTCTCGCATTCGATCGATGGAAGGACAAACAACTATGTACCGCAGAACACTCGCAGCCATCTCGGCTGTAGGACTTGTTGCCGCCGCACTGGTGGTTTCACTCGCCACCCCGGCATCGTCCGGGACGTTCCCGGGTGCGAATGCGAAGATCGCCTTCGCGGCCAAGGCCGATCAACAGAGCAACCGGAACATCTACACCGTCAATCCGGACGGAAGCGAACTGACTCGGCTCTCGACGTCAACGGTCAGGGAGCAGTATCCCTCGTGGTCGGCCGACGGCTCCAAGATTGCCTTCTCGGTGGACAACCTGGGCAATCCCGGGTCCATCGGCGTGATGAATGCCGACGGATCCGGTCGCACGATCATCTACACCGACCCCGCCGACTACATCGATGAGGTGTCGTTCTCCCCGGACGGATCCAAGATCGCGTTCTCAACGAGTGGCGGCCCTACCGTGATCGGTGTCGTCAATGCTGATGGCACCGGAAGGATCACGATCGCGTCAGGTCATTCAGCGCCTCAGTGGTCGCCCGATGGCACGAAGATCGGTGCGATCGGGTCAACGGGCATCGTGCTCATGAACGCCGATGGCTCGGGCGCGACCACGATCCCGAGCACCACGAATGCGAAGTCGGTCTGCTTCTCGGCCGACGGCACGAGGGTGACGTTCTCCGCTGACGTTTCGGGTGTCTCCCAGATCTTTGCGGCGAACATCGACGGGTCCGGACAGGTGCAGATTTCGGCTGATCCGACGGTGAATGCCTTTGGGCCGTGCTTCTCGCCCGATGGCACGAAGATCGCCTACACCCAGAACGGGGCCGTCATCACGGCGAACGCCGATGGCAGCGGTGGCTACGCCACTCTTGTTGCCGCGTCGTCCCAGTCGTTCAATGTTTCGTGGGCTGCAACTCCGCTGGCTCCGTCGCCGACTCCGGATCCCTCTGGTCCCTCCGCACCGAAGTTCACCGGCTGAGCCGTTCATCGTCTCACGTTCACATTCGCAATCACTTTCCGAAGGAACTCTCAACATGTCGAAACATGACGCATCACAAATGAACCGAGCTGCGCGTCGTTCGCTCACACGTAAGGGTGGTGCGTTGGGTTCGGCCGGTTTGTTGGCTGGCGGCGCCACGACAGCATTGTTCGCGGCCTTCGCTCTTCCAGCGAGTGCAACAACGCTCACGGTCGATACAACCGCTGACGGCGTGGCGGTTGCCGGTGATTGCACGAACGGCACCGCTGGCGACTGTTCATTGCGTGATGCGCTGGCGGCTTCTGTCGACGGCGACACCGTCACCTTTGATGCAAGTGTCACCGGAACAATTGCTCTTACACAGGGTGAGTTGAAAGTGCTCACGGCCGTGAATCTCGTGGGTCCAGGAGCATCAACCCTCACGGTTGATGCAGGCGGTTCGAGCCGAGTCTTTTATGTCTACGCCTCACCTCCGGCTGGTGATGTGTCAATCAGTGGCCTCACCATCACCGGTGGTGTCACGCAGTCCTATGGCGGCGGCATCTATTTCCACTGGAATGGCAATACCACTGTTGACTCGGTTGTGGTGACTGGTAACTCTGCTTCGTCAGGCGGCGGAATTGCCTTCGACCACTCGGGTACTGCATCGGTCCTCAACTCCACGATTCAGTCCAATACCGCTGCGGGCGGCGCCGGCGGTGGAGTCCACATGAGTGGATCTGGTTCCGGTGTCATCTCAAATTCGACGATTGCGAGCAACGCGGCGGACACCGGCGGAGGGATCTACGTCTATGGCGGTGCTGGAGGTTCGGGCACACAGTCGGTGACGATCTCGGGAACCACGTTCGAGGCGAACGCTGCAACAACGGTAAATGGTGATGGCGCTATCCAGGTCTATGGCGGCGTTTCGGTCACGATTGAAAATTCGACACTTTCCAACAACACCGGCGGTAGCAATGGTGCAGGAGCTGCGTCAATTGAAAACGCGCAGATCTTTAATTCAACATTCGCGAACAACACTGGTGGTTTGACTGGAGGACTGCTACTTAAACCGAGCCCTTACATTTCCAGCGAGCTCACACTCACTCAAACCACCGTAAGTGGCAACAGCGCAACGACACAGTCGCCTCAAGGAAATTATGACGCTGGTGGCGGTGTTTCGACGAGGGGCGAAGGGGAAGTCAACCTGCATGGTTCGATCGTGTCAGGTAACACCTCAACGGACCCTGGTGGCAACGACCTTGCCTTCGATCTCGGCGTTGGAACTGGGGGCCACTTCCACTCCTACAACTCGATGATTGGTGCCGTGAGTGGCCGGAACGTCGAGGCAGGCACCGCCAACCTCTATTCGTCGTCTCCTGGCCTCGATGCCTTGGCGGATAATGGCGGAGCAACGCAGACGATGGCACTGCAATCGAGTTCACCGGCGATCGATGCCGGCCCTAACCCTGTCGACACATTCGTAGGCAACGGTTTCGATCAGCGCGGTAACCCGTTCGTGCGCGTCTTCAATGGTGTTGCCGATATGGGTGCATTCGAGGCTCAGCCCGAACCCGTTCCGACCACGACGACTGCTGGGACCAACCCGGTAGTGCCGCAGTTCACTGGCTGAGTGAGAAGTTCCGAGAACGTCAGGCATCTTTGCTGACGTAGGCTCTTCCCATGCCGCTTTACGACTACAAGTGCCCCGAGTGCGACACCACCTTTGAAGCTCGCCGCTCAATGGCCGAAGCGTCAGACCCAATCGATTGCCCCAACGGGCATGTTGGGTCGCGTCGACTTCTGAGCGTGTTCGCAACGGTTGGCGGTTCTTCGAGTTCGTCAGCGCCTGCGCCCGCACCGATGCCGCGTGCTGGTGGTCACGGTTGTGGCGGCGGGATGTGCGGCTGTTAGTTCCGTCCGCGGCGCACTACACGTCGCGTTCGTAGATCCAATCGCCTTCGCCCATCAGCAGACGATTGCGCGCGCCTGGCACAGATGCATCGCCAACCGCATAACCCGCATCACCCGCATGCAACGCGATGTTGTAGCCGTCTTTGCGAGTGAACTTCGTGACAAAGAATTCCGGTGAGTTGTCGCGGTAATGCGCGAGAGCCTCGGTTGCCGTTGCAAACGGTGCGAGCAACGCAAGGGTGATGAACGTGGGCGGAATGAGTTCGATCTGGCCTTCGTTGCGCTGGCGCATTGCATCGGCTGGGCGCATCCATGCGAGCTCGTGAATCTCGCCGCCGTCGGCAGTGAGCGTTTCGGTAGGTGCAGGGCCCATAAAGAAATAGGTCGAGAAACGCTTGGGTGCTTCGAGCGGGGGAGTCCAGTGCGACATGAACACAAGATCGTCGGCGCTGATGAGTGCGTCGGCTTCTTCGGCCGCTTCGCGCACGCATGCCCGGCGAGCAACATCGAGAAAGTCCTCGTGCGATTCATCGAAATGTTCGCCAGCGAATTCGGTGCCGTGGTCTTCGGCGTCGATGCGTCCGCCGGGGAACACCCACGCGCCGCCGGCGAAATAGATCTTGGAATTGCGTCGGGCAAGAAGAACTTCGGTTCCCTCTGTGCTGTCGGCGGCGTCACGAATGAGAACAACAGTGGCGGCAGCGATGGCAACTTGTTCAACCTCGGGCTTTGTCCAGTCCTCTGGTCGATTGCTTTTTGCTTGATCCATCAGTCGTCCCCCATGCCCAACCGTTTAAGCATCGTATGGGGAACATCGAAGTCGTCAACGGCGACTCGGGCGGCACGTTCAACATTCACCGCATCGAGATCGCGTCCCGACCATTCATCCCACGGCCCGGCAGGAATTCGCGCGGGATCGCCACCAGCGTCGTCGCACGCGTAGAGATAGGCCTGCAGAAGTTGAAGGTGTCGTGGTGCCCCGATTGGTCCGTGGCCCGGCACGATCACGGTTGCCTGATCGGCGAGTTCGCCAAGAGTGTCGGCCCATGCCGAAGGATTGCCATCCCACGCGTTTGGTGTGGTGCCGATGGTGGCGAACGCGCCAGCGAACATCACTCCGGCTGAAGGAACGAGCACGACGAGATTCTCGGTCTGCTGGCCGCTCACGGGAAGTGCAAGCACCACCGGGGTTAACCATGCGGCGGCATCGACAACGTGAGAGACCGGGCGAGTGGCGAACGGAACCTCGGCGGTTCGGGGATTGGTGTCGTAATCGTGAGCCCACGCAGGTGAGAGTCGTTTATAGGCCTCGATGGGGGCGGGCTGATCAAGCAGCACATTGGTTTGGGTGCGGCCATAGCGACCAGCCATCCAGAACACGGCCGAACCGCCCACGGAATCGAGATGACTACTTGTATAGACAACGCGCTTGATGGGCAGTCCGAAACGGTCGGCAAGTTCGTTGTTCAACGCTCGGGCTGCCGACGGGGCCAAGAGCGTGTCGATCACGGTGATGCCGTCATCTTCGGTTACCACTCCGGCATTGCCCGTGCCATTGCCGATCCAGGCCCACACGTTGGGAGCGATTGGTTGGAGGCTTCCGCAGTCGGCCGCGACCGGACCGATATCGGGGGTCGGGGGCATTGGTCCGAGATCGGTCATGGGCCTGAGCGTAGGGGGCTAACGTCTCGCCGTGGCTAACCACAAGAAGACAAAGAAACCTCGGAAACCGCAGCACCACCTTCCCAAGGTCGGCACGCCGCAGAACGACGCCTACCGACTCAAGCGCAGTCGTGAGGATGTTCTCGATTTCGGGCTTATGCACCCCGGCAATGGTCGACTCACAAAGATCATCGGCGTGCTTGCCGTGATCTTCATTGTGGCCATGCTCGTGTCGTTCATCTT
>CAEZTG010000021.1_pt1 | contig 13930 bp, 14 predicted proteins | sample 7264141 | NCBI WGS metagenome assembly CAEZTG01 (sample SAMEA6813797, study PRJEB35770) | uncultured Microthrixaceae bacterium | biome: Freshwater; feature: Freshwater reservoir; material: water | place: Czech Republic | collected 2015-06-16 | depth 0.5m m | reverse complement strand
GTCTACACTCATGGCATGGCCCTCGCCGTGACCAGTCCCCCCAAGGGATCCCGAGCCGCCCGCACCCGGGCCACCGAGGACCGCATCCTCGCCGTTGCCCTCGAATCCTTCGGCATGAAGGGCTTCGATTCGGTCTCGCTCGATGACTTGGCGGCCGATCTCGGCATCACCAAGCAAGCCATCCTTTATCACTGGTCATCGAAACGGGCCCTGCTTGATGCGGTCATCGATCGGGCGGCGCTTGAGCTCATCATCGAGTTCGACGGCGCTCTTTCTGAGGACGGCTCAGGCTGGAGTCGAGTCGAGTCAGTGGTGCGTCGAATTTTCCGCGTCGCCATGCGTCGACCCGAATTGCTGGGATTCATTCGTGAGATCAGTCGAATCGGGGGCGATGCGTCACTGCGAGTCACCGCAGATCTCGATCCGTTCGTTTCACGCGCGACCGCGTATTTCAAGCGCGAGATGGACGAAGGTCGCATGCGTCGATGCGACCCGGGCTTGTTGTTGGTGTCGGCCTACTCAACGGTGCTTGGTGCTGCGACAGAAGTTGAAGTGTTGCGCGCTGTCGGCATCGAACCCACATTGCGAAGCACGGTCGTGCGTCGTCGGGAACTGCTGTCGTTCTTATATGCGGCGATGGTTGCGCCGGAGTACGCGAGAACTCAGGCGCCGCGGTAGCGGACAACGGTGGCGCGGCGTTCAATCGCCAAACCAACGAGTTCGTCAATGAGTGCACGGTAGGGAAGGCCACTGGCCTGCCACATCTGCGGGTACATCGAAATCGGCGTGAATCCAGGAATCGTGTTGATTTCATTGAGTAACCAGCCGCGGCCGGGGTTCTCAAAGAAGAAGTCAACTCGTGAAAGCCCTTCGGCGCGGTACGCGCGAAACACTCGGCATGCCAACTCACGAACCTGTTCAGTTTCCGCTTCGGAAAGTGGTGCCGGAATATGAAGTTGAGCAACTCCAGCGGCGTACTTGTCTTCGTAGTCGTAGAAGTCAGCGCCGGGAACGATCTCACCGGGAACCGATGCCCGTGGTGTCACGGTATGGCCGAGCACCGCAACTTCGATCTCGCGGGCAACAACGCCTTCTTCAAGCACGATCCATTCGTCGTAGCGAAGCGCATCATCGACTGCAGCTCGAAGTTCAGCGCGTGTCGTCACCTTCGACACGCCAATCGAAGAACCCATATTGGCGGGCTTCACGAAAATCGGAAATCCGAGAGCATCGCCAAGTTCGTCAAGCACGGCTTCGCTTCCGGGACCAGTGAGTTCGTTGGCGTGCATGCCGCGCCAATTGGTCTGAGCGATTCCTTCAGCTTCGGCAACCTGCTTGGCGATGATCTTGTCCATCGACATCGACGAGCCGAGAACCGCCGAGCCGACAAAGGGGACGCCGGCGATTTCGAGAAGACCCTGAATCGTGCCGTCCTCGCCCATCGGTCCGTGAAGAAGAGGAAAGACCACAGAGTCGGCGGTGAGGACTGAGAAAGGGTCAACGGTGTTGCCAGAAATTTCCATGGCATCGCCAAAGGTCGAGACGTCGGTCGAACACTCAATCCAAGCGCCTTCGCGGGTGATGCCGATGGCAACGAGGTCGTAGCGATCGGGATCGGCGGCGGTAAGGACGTGGCGGGCGGTCACGCGAGACACGTCGTGCTCAGCGGATTGGCCGCCAAACAAGACGACGAGACGGGTGCGATCCGGGCCAGGCATGGGAAGAACCGTAGTTCGGCGACCGTCGACCCGATTGACGTCCCGTAGGGTGAGACCGTGGAATTTCGGGCCGCAGACATCGCCGCCGCTGTGGGCGGAACTCTTTCCGGGCCCGATGTCATCGTCGACGGAGCCAACTTCGACTCTCGCTTGATTCGACCTCGCCAACTTTTCATTCCTGTTCGTGGCGAGCGTGACGGCCACGACTTCATCGATGCGGCCCGACAGGCTGGAGCAACGGCGACGTTCAGCTCCCGCGGAACCGTTGATGGGCTCACCACGATCGAAGTCGCTGATGTCGAGGCCGCTTTTGGCGCGATGGGGGCTGCTGCGCGAAATCGTCTGCCCGATCGCGTCGCCGGTATCACCGGATCGGTCGGGAAGACCTCAACCAAGGATCTTGCCGCGGCAATCTTGGCCCGTCGGTATGTCACGACCGCAAACGAGAAAAGTTTCAATAACGAACTTGGTGTGCCGCTCACATTGGTGAACGCGTCGCCGGACACTGAAGTGACGATCGTGGAAATGGGCGCACGCGGCGATGGTCATATTGCTGACCTGTGCGCGATCGCGCAGCCAACTGTCGCAATTGTGACGTCGATCGAATTGGCCCATTCGGAATTCATGGGTGGGCTAGATGACATAGCGCGAGCGAAGGGCGAACTCGTTGAAGCTCTTCCCACTCATGGCGTTGCGCTACTGAATGCCGACAATGAGCGTGTTGCTGCGATGGCGCAACGCACTGCGGCGCGAACGGTCACCTTTGGTCTCTCGGGTGGCGACGTGCACGCCACCAACATCGTCGTCGAAGACGATCTCCGCGTGCGCTTTGAACTCCATTCCGAATGGGGAACCGCTTCGATTCGATTGGGCGTTCGTGGCGTGCATCACGTCGGTAATGCTCTGGCCGCGGCGGCACTTGCGTTGTTATGGGATGTCCCGATGGATGATGTTGTTGATGGCCTCGAACAGGCGGCGCTTTCGCCCTGGCGCATGGAACTGCATGTTTCGCGTGCCGGGGTCCGTGTGTTGAACGATGCCTACAACGCCGGACCAGCTTCAATGGAAGCTGCACTTCGAGCGGTGGCGCAGTTGCCGACGGCTCACCATCACGCAGTGCTCGGGCCAATGGCCGAACTCGGAGACCAAAGCGCAGCAGCGCACGCGCATGTTGCGGCGGTTGCTTCCGAACTCGGCGTTCGATTGATTGCGTTCGGCACCGATGGTTACGGAAGTTCTGCTGCTCAAACAGTGACCACCATCGATGACGCGCTCGCCGCACTTGGCGATCTGGGTGCACAGGATTCGGTTTTGGTAAAGGGCAGTCGCATCGCTGGGCTTGAGCGCCTTGCCGCAGCATTGCTGACTGACTGAACAGTTACCGACGAAGAGTTTCCCGTAACGGTGTTCGTTCCTCCGGAGGACGAAGGTCAGCGAACCACGCCAGGAACAATGCGAACGCTGCGCCGAAGTAGACGACGGTGTTGACGCTTGAGTAACTCACGAGCCAGCCGGCGAGAAGTCCGGCAACTGGAACTGTTCCGCCGAAGCACATCATCCACACTGCGCTGACTCGACCGCGAATGGAGTGGTCAAGTCGCGATTGGAAGATCGTCGAGAGCGATGTGACGAGAACAAAGTAAAAGAATCCAAGCAGGAAGCCGATGGGGAAGGCAGGCGCTGGGCCCCTGATCGTGATGTACGCGGCGAGTGAAATGCCGAAGAGGACAAAAGAGACTCGAAGTACATGTTCAATCTTGTAGCCAGCAAGAACGGTGCCCACCGACAAGGCCCCAATCACCGCACCGAGTCCGAAGGTGGCGTAGAGCAAGCCGTACAGGGTCGACTTCGTTGAAACGCTCCAATCCACCGATGCAATTGCCGGGTAGAGGACGACGAAGGGCATGCAGAACATGGAGAACATGAAAACCGTGAGGACTGCGCGGAAGACCACTGGGTCTTGGCGTACATAACGGAAGCCGCCGACTAACCGGTCGAGTTTGCTTTCGCCGACTTTGCGCTCGAATGTCGGGACCTTCACGTAGGTGACGCCGACCATGATGATTACGTACGTCGCTGCATTTAAGACGAACACCCACGAAGCGCCGATCCACACGTAGAGGACTGCGCCAATTGCAGGGCCAACGACTCGCGAGACGTTCATGCTGACGGAGTTCAGCGAAATCGCGCCCGCAAGTTGTTCGCGTGGAACGAGTGACGGTGTTACGGCAAGAAACACCGGGCCTTGAAGCGCAGCGCCAGTTCCAACTGCGAAGACCGCGAGTAGAAGCGCAACCTCGGAGAAGTCGGTGGTGCGCACGATCCACGCGATCGCGAGCGAACCGATCATCTGTTCAAGCGATAACCAGAAGATGAGTTTCTTGCGGTTGAACATGTCAGCGATGATTCCGCCGAAGGTCGCAAAGAGAAGCTGGGGTACGAGGTTGCAGAAGCCGACAAGGCTGACCAACCACGCGCTCTTCGTAACTGTGTAGACGAACGCCGCAAGGATGACGTTCTGCATCCAGGTTCCGATGGTGGAACCGAGACTGCTGAGCCACATCGTTCGGAAGTCGCGATTGCGAAGGACAGCTCGAACTGCGCTGATCTCTTGGGCGTCAAGTGCTCGGTCGCCATCGACGAGAGCTTCCTCGGCTTCGCCGCGGAATTCCTCCTCAGATGTGAACTCGTGCTCCCCAGTCATCGGGAACGAACTTACGGCGAGGGCGGGGGGACTGACGAAACGGCAACGGAGAGTCGTCTGGAATCAGCGCTGTTGCACAGTGGCGGTCGCAGTGGCCAGAACGAGTTTGTCGTCCGGCGCTCCGGGCAGGGCTCGCGCAAAGAGATGAGGCACCCGTTTGGCAAGAGAGACCGTGACGGAACCGTCTTGGTTGATCGTGACATCAGGTCCTGACGAGAGGCTGTCGAGGATGCCCTTGGTGGCTAGGGCGTCGACTGCCACGAGCCAAACCCTTGTGGGGTCAAGTTCGAAGCCCCGTCCGGATCGAAGTGCAGCTTCATCGAGGCCTGCGGTCGCGGCGTCGTTCGCAGCGTCAGTTGCGGCAGCCAAGAGATCTTGTTGCCCAGCGCGAACCGCGGTGAGGTCAACGGTGATCGCTGCCAAGACAAACATGATGAGCACCGCGGCGGGCATGAGCATGAGCACAGTTCCGCTTTCACCCCTCAACCGTGGGTGAGAAAGATTCAACATTTGGCGTCTCCTGGAATCCCGCTTCGAAACGGATCAATGACTTCACTGGCTGATGCGACTGCAGCGAAGCCCTGACCGAAGCCACCGATGATTGGAACTCGAAGTGCGTGGATTGGATGGCGAACGGTGACAGTGACTCGGTTGCATCGCGACCAGCCACGTTCACCTCGGTAGGAAATAGAAATCGAGGTAGCACCGGCGCTCCGACCATGGCCAGAGAAGGCTTGCGTTGCGGCTGACTCTGCGCGCAACAGCGCTGTCTCTTCATCCGGAGCCTCGACGAATGTGCGGACGGCTTCACGCGCGGCACTTGTTGTTGAGAGTTTGGCGTCAACAACACCCCATGCATTCGCGATGACGAGCATGGCGATGACGAAAGTGAGAATTCCGAATGGAATGACCTCAATCCCGCCGACCTGTCCCTGGTCGCCACGAAGACGCTGGCACGTCATTGCATTTGCTCCACTCGAACTCGAACTGTTCGCTCAATTGGTGGAGCGCCATTTCCTCTCAAACTGTCCCAGAGGAAACTGGGGGGACGGGCTCGAACCGTTACTGCGACGGTGTCCCATGTTGTCGTTGACCAGTCGAGTTCGATCCGACTTCCGAATGACCCAAGTTGAGCGCGAATCGTTGATTCGGCGCGGGATCGAGCTTCTTCAGGGATTGGTGATTCATCATGCGGTGTTCTGGCTCCCGCAACGAGTCGGGCTCCTTCGTAGACGGCGCTCGTTGTCGCTGATCGCGCATAAAGCGCAATCAGCGTCTGGGTTGCGAAAAGTAAGAGTGCGAGGAATACGAGGAGTCCAGCGATTGTAGAAATGAGTCCGGCCCCAGTTTCGGGGCCGACCCTCTGGGAGTAACGCGCTCGAAACTGGCTCACTCGGAACCGATCTGCATGATCTTTTCGTTTGTCGTTGCTTCGGTTGCCTTCCACATTTGTTGGAAGCCAACCCACATCGCTGCACCTAGAAAAGCCATGATCAGCACCGCTATCGCAGCAGAAATGACGCCCTCACCGTGATCGCCCTTGAACCGGCGACGCTTCGGTAATGGGGTGGTCGTGACGTCGGTGTCTGAATTTTGGTGGGGATTCTGCTGCATTACTGCTCCTTGTTTGATGGTTGGGGATCCGAATGAGGAGTTGCGGCAATCGGTCACGTGGTGGTGAAGAGGCGGAGTGCTTCGGTGAAAGGGACAGCGAGAAAAAGGAGTCCAGGCACCAACGTCGCAACCGTGACGGGTATCCACACCTGCTGGCCGCGCTTTTCGATGGTCTCGACAAGGTCTCGATGGACCTCGGAGCGAACGGCGCGAGCTTCTTGGGTCATCAGGTGTCCGAGGTCGCCGGCGTCTCGATTCAACGCGAGGACACCGACGAGCCTTCCGACTGCGGGTACGTCGGCGGTAGCGGCCCATTCTCGAAGGGCATTGTTTTCATCGATTCCGTGTTGGATGCGAGTAAGCACTCGCTGGAGATCCTGTGCGACAGCTCCAGTTGAGCGCCTAGAAACACGCTGAAGAGCGGCGCCGAGTGAGTAGCCCGCCGAGAGCATCATCCCGAGTTGTTCGCTGACAATCGGGAGCTCGAGGACAAGCGAGCGCTTCCAATCTCTTGAACGTCGTGAGAGTTGAGATTCAACAACGAGGAATGCAAGGGTCGGCGCTCCTGCGATAAGGAGAAGAAGGAAAGGAGTGGGGGGTGTGGTCGCGACCGCAATGAGGACCGCTGCGCAAAGTGCAGCGGTTGCCCATCCGAGTTGCCGAAGGCGAAAAGCAGTGGAATCGAACGAACTATGTATCCGCTCAAGACGTGTGCCGAGTTCTTCGTTGACCCCGCAAAACTTCGCAATAGCTGCGCCTGCATCTCGGGCGAGTGGGCCGAGAATCCGAAGTAGTGCGTTGCCTTCGTCGGTTTCGGTGCGACGTGAGAGGCCAAAGAGGTAGGGCCGCACTCGTTCGATGAGTGGACCTCGTCGGAACCATCGCAACTGGCCGAGAAGCAGCGTGAGGCCGAGCCAGGCAAACAGCAGTGCAAGGGCTATTGGCTGTCGCATTATGCGAACACCCGATCCTCGGTTGGCAGGCGCAACATCCGACCGGCCCAGCGCCAGCACACCGCCATGATGACGAGAGCGCTGAGCACTGCGAGTTGCCCTAAGGGTGTGGTGTACGCGCTCCGCCCGTTTCCGACTGCGGCTCCGGCGGCAGCCATGCCGAGCGGAACAAGCAGCACGAATCGCCGAGCGAAGCGGACGCCAGACTGACGAGCTCGAACGTCTTTGCGATAAGCGACATCATCACGTCGATCTTGTGCGAGATCTGCAAGTCGGCGATCGATTCCGGTTCCGCCGAGTTCGTGCGCGATGAGCAACGTCTCGCAGGTTGCGTCGCAGGTGGAGTCGGCGAGTTGATCGCGCAGCACGCGAAGCGTCTTTTCAAAGTCGGTGGTGAGCATCCATTCGCGTTGCGCTGCACTGAATGCGGGTCGCATGATCTCGGGACCAGCTTCGCCAACCTCGAAAAGTGCCTGCGGAAGCGAACGGCCCACTGAAGAGGTGAGGAGTCGAAGTTCCTCGATCATTCGTGGCCATGCGTCTTGCGCGATTGTGAGCCGATTGCGGCGACGCTGCCGATAGGCCGCAAGTGGAAATGAGGCTCCAAAGATTCCTGCGGTGATTGCTGGAAGGGCTGAACCGAAGAGGGCAAGAGCGAGTAGGGCGCCAAGGAGGAACATCGAACTGATAGCGAGAATGAACTCGCCTGGAGCAACTGATCCAAGACCGGCTTGCATCATCCAATCGGCACTGGATCGTCGGTTTCGCTTCTGCTCAGAACTTTTAGGGGCTGGGCCGACGCCGGACCAACCAAGAATGCGAGCGGTGTAGAGGAGATGGACGCCATAGCCAGTTATCGACGCGAGGAGAAGAGCGGTCATCGGAGAACCGATCCGAGATCGCTTCCAGATGATGCGAATGTGTTCGATAGACGCTGGGGCAGCAGGCCTGTCCAGATCAGCGGTTCAGCGGGTGATTGACGGGTAAAGAGATCGGTGACGGTGAATGCTCCGCTTGACCCGTCAACAAGCTGTTCCTCGACGGCGATGATTTCGCTTACCTGAGGGCCGTTTGGGGTTCGTTTGCTGAATATCACGAGGTCAATGGCATCAGAGACAAGAGTCGTAAGCGCTCCATGCGGGAGTGATCCTGCATCGGAAAGTTCGGCGAGAAACCTCAACCGCGAGAGCGCACCGCGAGCGTTTGCTGAGTGAATCGTCGTGTAGCCCTTGATCCCCGATGACAGCGTGAGGAGGAGTGGAAGTGCTTCTCGGTCGCGGACCTCTCCAACGACAGCAACATCAGGCGCCATGCGTAGAAACCCGGCCACGAGGCGACGGAGATCGACAGCAGGTCGATCGGTACGGGCAGCACGCGTTTGCATGCTGGCCACGTTTGGGAGTGGCGCATCAACCTCGAAGACTTCCTCGGCGATGACAACACGTTTGGAAGGCTCGAGTTCGCCTAAACAGCATGACAAGAGGGTGGTCTTTCCGGATCCGGGTGCGCCGGCAAAGAGCGCTGTCGTGCCGCATCGAATCGCCGCAGCAAGGAACGCTGCTGCGTCATTGCTCAGCGTGTCGGTGGCAACGAGTTGATCGAGTCGGGTGAATGGCACGCCAGTGAAACGACGAATGTTGACCATGAGGTGGCCGCCACGAGCAAGGTCGCCGTGGACGATGTGGAGGCGTGAGCCATCGTCAAGCTGCGCATCTTGAAGACCCTCGGTGGCATCGAGTTTGCGATGGCTTGTCGAAGAGTCATCAAGAAGTTTGGTGAGCGTACGGATGACATGCTCGTCGTCATGGAATGTTTCGTGGTGGTATCCGCTTGATCCACGATGACGCTTTACGAAGATTTCGGTCGGAGCGTTGATTTCAACTTCCCAAACGTCAGCATCGTTTAGGAGGTCAGTAAGAGGGCCGTAGAGGACAAGGTTTCGCCATGCACGCGCAGCGAGAGTTTCCGGATTGGTGATCACAAGCGATTTGCGGCCGCGGCGAACATCGTCGTCCCAGCGCCGCAACTCATCGTCGATGAGGGCGCGTAACTGGTTGTGTCCTCCTGGATTGGAGAGATCAATCGCAGCTTCCTTGGCACGAGCTTGTACCGCCGTCTCGATATCGAGAAGTGGTGTAGTTCTCATGCAGTCCTCCCAAGGTGTCCCGGAATAATGGCAATCGGCGCCGTCTGAAATGAGGGTCGGGAGTCGCGTGGTTCCACCTGCTGAAGGCGCTCGGAGACTGCAGCGGTGATGGAGCCGAACGCTGATCGTGGGGGTGGAGTTCCGTCGTGAATGAATGGTTCGAGATCACGACGCAGCGGAACCATCACTGGTATCGGTAGCGAGTGTGATGGAACGGTCTCATCAAAGAGGCGAAGAATTGTTCGCGCGAGTTCAGATCGATGTCGGGTGGAACGCGGTGCCCCGAGGATGACCAGAAGAATTCTTTCGGTCTCGATGTCAAGCTCGGCGAGTTCGCGCAGGTTTTGGAGCGCTCGACTCAATCCGGTGATCCCAGCTCGAGCGGTGAGAACAACAAGATCGGCATTTCTTGCGAGTTCCCGAGCGAGCAAGTTGCGATCCTCGATGTCGATCGACCCGGTTTCAGATTCGCCCTCGAAGTCGGCATCGGAATCGGCGACGACAAAGTCGAATGAGCGATGGATCGATGCCAATGCAGCCAGGGTCGTGCGGCGGCGGAGAGTCGACCAATCGCGATGTCGACGAAGCCCGGGGAGAATGTCGTATCCGTGCCGAGGGCTAAACCAGAAAAAGTCGCGGACTTCATCCTTGGTTGGATTGGCAGTGCGATGGAGTTCAACAAGTTCTTGGAGCCCGGGAACAACATCGCCTAGATCATGAAGAAGAGCTTGATCTGCATTGAGGCTTGCATCAACGAGGCCGACTCGAGTCGAGGTCGACTTGGGGTATCTCGAGGGTTGGTCGGCAAGGTGCGATGCGATCGCCATGGCGGTGGTGGATGTCCCCGATCCGCCTGGACCGAGAACTGCGATGAGGCACCCAGTTGGAGATGAGTCAACGGAGGTTTCATGCGTGGCGACATGCGATCGGTGATCGACACCAATCGCATGCTCACGGAGGGCAGCGAGAAGGTGGTGCGGTGTGACTGGCTGGGTCAATGTGTCGGCGGCGCCGAGCGCAGGCCAATCGCGTCGGGGGGTGGAATCGGTGATGACGATCGGGACACACCCAGCATCTCTGGCGGTTTCGATGACGTCACGGTCGAGTCCGGTGCAGTCCTCTCCAAGCAGCACGGCGGAAAATCGACGATCGGAATGGAGGCGTGAGCGAACCTCATCGATGGAGACACATCGAATGAATTCAATCGGGAGCATCGATGAATTCGCCCAGTGTCCGATGTCGGTCAACCACGCGGTGCGTGGGCGGGCTACGCCTAGTACGACAAAGTGTTCGTCGCGCATCATCGACCTGCTGTTGAGCGCGCGAGAGGGCCTGTCACCGCTGACCGGGCGCCGATGGTTTCGCCGGCAAGGGTGGATCTCACCACGGTGATTGATGCGACTTGAGCGGCGTGAACCGCATCAAGCAACTGGTCGGCAGATGCGAGGGCGAGGGTGACGATTACTTTCCCGGAAGATCCGAGACTCCCTGATTTCGCGTCGGTTGCGCGGATCACGTTTGCGTCTCGTGCGAGAACAGTGGTGGTCGCGTCGCTCCCGGAACCGTACGTCGCCAAAACGTCAACTCGTTCGCCTGGTCGGAGGTCGCCATTAAGGGCTCTATCGCGGTCGACTGGAAAGGAAAATTGGCGTGTTGGTTCTGTTGGTCCTCCGGTGAGGACTGCACTGCGTTGGACGAGCTCTCCCTCTCCGATTGGAGCCAGCGCCACTGCACCCGCCAACGCATCAACCGAGAGAAACGCGCGGAGTGATTCAGCGGTGCGTGTATCGACAGACGTGGTGGCAAGCGTTGAGCTGTCGAGTCGTTCCCCTGCAGCAAGCGCACGGCGGGATATGACGACCGACTGTTGCGGAGAGACGCCAGCCTCGGAGACGGTGAGGAAAGCGGCGAGAGCGGCAGCGCTTACGAGGAGACCTCCGACAATTGTCCGACTATTTGGTTTCCGCGGCGCCCGGATGTTCAATCGACGAAGCGTTGCGGGCGGAGTATCTGACTGCGCTTCAGGGAATCCTGTGCGGGGACGACGCATCTTGTTTGCTCTCCGGTCCTGTTAGCTGTGGTGGGGGCCGCACGGTACGGAGAACGAGGTTCGGTGGGAAGAGGTCGCGTGGCCCATTTCTTCGAGCGGACGATTCGCTTACCTTCACGGGTCTGATGAACAACACGATCGACTGGATGAGCACTGCGGATGCAGCGGACTATCTCGGGGTGCAGTCGCGCACTCTGTACCGATTCATCGATGAGGGTCGCCTCCCGGCTTACCGGTTTGGTCGCGTCATTCGACTGAAGCGCGACGATGTCGACCTCTTTGTTCAGTCGTGTCGAATCGAGCCGGGAACGCTGATCGATACTTCATCAATTGCATCAACGACTGCATAGAACACGCCGTTGTCGGGGGTACTGAGCGCGAGCAACGAGCGGCTGAGGCTTCGTACGTTCCCTGAAACCAGATTGTTGCTGATCGCTACCGAGAGTCGATCGTCGCGATCGATTCGTAACGCCAGAAGGGTGGGCCACGAGTGCGAAGTCTGAGGTGCGCCGTCGCCATCGAGATGCAGACGAGTGGCGCTCCGTACCGACGAAATTGAGCATGTACGAATGAGAGTGGTGACCGATGGACTCGTAGCGAGCTCAATTCCTCCGGGCCCTGCCGTGAGAATTGTTCCACGGCGTTCGCTTCCATTTTTCGTGGTGAGCGTCACAAATGCATTGCATTCGGCGAGGTTGGCCAGGAGCCCAACCAGCGTTGCGTCCTCGCCTCGGTGACGATGAAGTGCGCCGAATCCCGCGCGAGATCGGGAGGAATCGGCAGTGCGGGCGGAGTCAAGCAACTGGCGAAGGGCGGGATCAGTGACGGCGTCCACCTCTCGATCATGGAGGATCGGCCTCCGTGGGGGATGAGTCGTCCGACCCTTCTAGGATTACGAGTCAGATGCCCAGCACAACCGTCAACGTCCATGTTCCCGGCAACCACCTGATGACCGGTCTTCTCGGTCAGCGCGACGAGTTGCTTCTACTTATTGAAGATGCCTTTCCCGAGGCCGACGTTCACGTGCGCGGCAACGAGATCACGGTCTCTGGCGACCAAGCCGGAACGGTTGGCAAGTTGTTTGAAGAACTGGTTGTTCTTCTCCAGCAGGGTCAGGTTCTTGAGCCCGTGTCGGTTCGCCGCAGTATTGAAATGGTGAAGGCCGACGAGCGTCCGAGCGAAGTGCTCACCACCGATGTGTTGCGCAGTGCTCGTGGTCGCATGGTGCGCCCCAAGACCAGCGGACAAAAGCGTTACATCGATGCCATCCGCAAGAACATCGTTACCTTCGGTGTTGGTCCTGCGGGTACCGGAAAGAGCTGGCTTGCCGTTGCGATGGCCGTGCAAGCGCTTCAGGCCAAAGAAGTTGATCGCATCATCCTCACTCGTCCTGCCGTTGAAGCAGGGGAGCGTCTTGGTTTCTTGCCTGGCGACATGATGGCCAAGGTCGATCCGTACCTTCGACCTTTGTATGACGCGCTCTACGACATGCTCGATGCCGAAGGTGCGCAGCGCATGTTGGAACGAGGAACGGTCGAAGTTGCGCCGCTTGCATTCATGCGCGGTCGCACACTGAACGGTTCATTCATCATTCTTGATGAAGCGCAGAACACCACACCGGAACAGATGAAGATGTTCCTTACTCGAATCGGATTTGGTTCGAAGGTTGTGGTCACCGGCGATACCACCCAGATCGATTTGCAGGGCGGTAGGAGTGGTTTGCTCGAACTTGAACCAATCCTTTCCGGTATCGATGGACTCGAATGGGTCAAGCTCACCGCCGGCGATGTTGTTCGTCATCGAATTGTCCAGGACATCGTGAGTGCGTACGAGAACGCACCGAAGCCTTGAACGAGCCTCCTCGTCGTCGCCGTTTGAAGCGACGCGGCCCTGCCGACGGAGTCGTCACCGTGTTCGTTTCCGACGAACAGGCAGCACTGCCGATTGTGGTTGAGAAGTGGCAGCAACTGGCGTTGGCAGTTCTGGCCGATGAAGGCGTTGAAGGCGAAGCCGAACTTTCCGTGATGTTTGTCGACGAGGAAACCATTGGTGATCTCAACAAACGTTTCATGGAAGCCGATGGCCCGACAGACGTGCTGTCGTTCCCAATCGATGGCGATCCCAATGAGCCTGGGCGTTGGCCCGACGCGGGTGGGCCTGGACCTGATCGCATCGAGAACGACCCTGAAGATCTTCCGCTTCTGCTTGGCGATGTTGTGATTTGTCCTTTGGTTGCGGAGCGCAACGCACCAACGCATGCCGGTTCGTTCGATGACGAGGTCGCGCTGTTAGTGGTGCACGGCATCTTGCATCTGCTCGGTATGGATCATGCCGAGGAAGCTGAACGTCTCGAAATGCAATCGCGAGAGCGAGAACTGTTAGCGGCACATTACGGTCCGCTTGCCGCCGATCCGTGGGCATGAGTCAGGCGTAGATGACGATGAAAGTGATTGCGGTGACATTCACAACAGCTGATGCATGGATGACGTTTGCGATTGTGGTTTTGCTTCTGGTTTCGGTTTTCTTGTCATTGGCCGAAACGGCACTGACGCGAATGACGGTTTCAAAAGCGCAGGCAATTTCCGAAATGGGTGGTCTGGGGTCAAAGCGGATTCTCCGCCTCGTTGCGCACCCAGAGGAATTTCTCAACGTCGTGCTTCTGGTGGTGCTTGTTTGTCAGTTAGTCCAAGCCACGTTGGTCGGTTTGGTTGCGGACAACCTCTTTGGTGCTTGGGGACTCGTGCT
>CAEZTG010000018.1_pt1 | contig 14507 bp, 14 predicted proteins | sample 7264141 | NCBI WGS metagenome assembly CAEZTG01 (sample SAMEA6813797, study PRJEB35770) | uncultured Microthrixaceae bacterium | biome: Freshwater; feature: Freshwater reservoir; material: water | place: Czech Republic | collected 2015-06-16 | depth 0.5m m | reverse complement strand
GCCTCCGAAGTGCCAAAGTCCTGAGTAGTTTGAGCGGCGACCACGGCTTCTCGAGGGAGACCCCATGCCGCTGAAGTCCCCAACCGATGCTCCTCGCTCTGATCTGCTCGTGATGTTCGGAGCCTCAGGTGATCTGGCCAAGAAGAAGCTCTTCCCTGCGATCTATCGCCTCGAATGCCGCGGCCACCTCGACATTCCCGTCATCGGGGTAGCCCTTGATAAGTGGACTGACGACGATCTTCGGAGCCACTGCCGAGAGTCCATCGCTGATTGCGGCGAAGACTGGGATCAGGCCGCGTTCGACCGCCTTGCCTCAAAGATGAGTTACGTCTGTGGCGACTACGCCGATCCAGCGACCTTCACCGAGCTCGCCCGGAAGGCCGGGGGCGCATCCCATCCGATCTTCCACCTAGCTATTCCGCCTTCGCTGTTCGCCATCGTTGCTACCGGGATCGCCAATGCGGGAATGGCGAAGGGTGCTCGACTCATCATTGAAAAGCCCTTTGGTCGGGATTACGACTCTGCCGTTGCTCTCAACGCGACACTTCATGAGCACTTCTCTGAGTCCGCCATTTTCCGCATCGACCATTTCGTCGGAAAAGAAGCGCTGCGCAGTTTGTTGGTGACGCGATTCGCGAACGCGATTGTTGAACCGTTGTGGAATCGCAATGTGGTGTCTTCTGTGAAGATCACAATGGCGGAATCGTTCGGAGTTGAAGATCGCGGTTCGTTCTATGACTCAGTTGGAGCAATGCGCGACGTCATGCAGAACCATCTTCTGCAGATGGTCGCCTTGCTTGCGATGGAACAGCCCGTCAACGAACATTCCAAAGCGTTGCGCGACGAAAAGGGCAAAGTCCTTGAAGCATGTCGCGTTGTCGAACCGAAACATTTCGTGCGAGGTCAGTACAACGGGTACCTCGATGTGCCTGGCGTAAAGCCCAACTCCGATACCGAGACCTACGCGGCATTCCGTCTCGATATCGATTCTCCACGCTGGAGTGGCGTTCCCTTCTTCTTACGTGCCGGCAAGGCACTCGCTGAAACCGTCACCGAAATGACCATTGAATTCAAAAGTCCGCCGCGACCACTCTGGATTGATCATCACGATCACGTTCCCAACAATTCAATTCGCATCGAAGCAAAGCCGGAAAACTTTGCGGCGATAACCTGGCTGCATAAGGAGCCGGGCGAAACGATGATGCCGGAAGCAATCACTCTTGCTCCGCCCCCCGACCAGCGTCGCGACACTGGCCCTGAGCCCTACGAACTTCTCATCGAAGAAGCCATGAAGGGCGACCCAACGTTGTTCGCGCGTGAAGACTCTGTACTCGAGTCCTGGCGCATTGTTGAACGCATCCTCACCGACTACCCGCCTGTTGAGCGCTACGACCAGGGTACGTGGGGGCCAAGCGGTGCTTCTGCGCTCATGCGTAGTCACGGTGGATGGCCTAGCGAACCTCCGATTGCTCTCAACTCGTGAGCGTTTCCGCTAATCATCCATTGCTGTATGTCGTTCGCCATGGAGCGACCGAATGGAGCCGAAGCGGTCAGCACACGGGGCGAACCGACCTCCCGCTCCTTCCCGAAGGAGAAGAGCAAGCTCGTGCGACAGGTTCACTCTTGGCCAACATCGACTTCTCACTTGTTCTATGCAGCCCGATGCAACGCGCACGACGAACCTGTGAACTCGCAGGTCTCCTTGATTGCGCAGTGACTGACAATGACCTTCAGGAATGGGACTACGGCGATTACGAGGGCGTAACCACTCCAACGATTCGCGAAACGGTTCCCGGTTGGACGGTCTGGAGTGGGACCTGCCCCAACGGAGAAACCATCGAGCAGGTCTCGAAACGCGCCGATCGGGTCATCGAACGAGTTCGCAACGAATCAGGAAATGCCATCGTGTTCGCCCACGGACACATCCTGCGCGTACTGACTGCTCGTTGGTGTGAACTCGACCCGGTCGAAGGCCAACGTTTCATCCTTGACCCCGCCACGCTCAGCATTCTCGGTTGGGAACGCGAGACACCCGCCATTCGTCAGTGGAATAGTCGCTAGCCCGTCACATCTCGGCGACGACGACCTCTCATCAGTCCGACACCGGCCAACAAACTGCGCCTAGCGTTATCCCACTGATCGAAGGGGAACCATGGGCGACGATGTGACCACTACAACCTCAACCGCGACGAATAAGAAGCCCAAGATGGGCATCTGGCTGTTGCTGGTTGGTGCAGTCATCATGCTTTCGGGTCTGTTGTTTGGCTATGACCAAGGCGTCATTGCTGGTGCACTCGGAGGAATCCAGAAGTCGTTCGGCGCAAGCACAACGATGATCCAGATCATCACGTCGTGGGTCACCCTCGGCGCGTTGGTCGGAGCACTTGTCGCCGGAGTACTCGCCGACAAAATTGGACGGCGCGTCACCATCCTTCTCGCCGCTGTTCTCTTCACAATTGGTGCGCTCTTCGAAGCTCTCGCCCCCAACACGACGGTTCTCATCATCGGACGACTCATCGTGGGCTTCGGTGTCGGTGTTGCTTCTGTCGCTGCACCCCTCTATGCGGCGGAACAGGCTCCCACTCGGCTTCGTGGTCGATTCGTTTCCATCTATCAACTCGCCATCACCATCGGCATCTTCATCGCCTACCTCGTTGATCAAGCACTCATCAACAACGACATGTGGCGCGTCATGCTCGGCGTTTCTGCTGTTCCTGCGGTTCTTCTTTTCATTGTCATGTTCCCGATGCCCGATTCACCTCGCTGGTTTGTGAAGGTCGGTCGTCGCGACGATGCAATCAAGGCCCTCAGCAAAGTTCGCCCCGACGTCGATGCCGCCGCAGAAGTTGCAGAGATCGAAAAGGCGGCACAAGAAGACGACGCAAACAAAGCAACCTGGGCCGAGGTCTTCTCCAAGAAACTTCGCAAGCCACTCATGATCGGCATTGGCCTCGCTGTCTTCCAGCAAATCACGGGCATCAACGCCATCATCTATTACGCCAACAAGATTTTTGCACAGGCAGGTTTCTCGACACCCGAGGATCAGGCCGCCGCAACAACATGGGCTATCGGTGCTGTGAATGTTTTGGCCACGCTGATTGCCGTTGTCTACGTCGACCGGTTTGGCCGCCGCCCACTTCTTCTGGCTGGCCTCGTGGGAATGGCGTCTGCACTGTTGACGGTCGGCGTTTCGTTCCACTTCATGGATAACGCCGACACAAGTGGTGCCGGAACTGGCGGACCTACGACCGCAGGAATCATCACGCTCATCGCCCTCGTCGTGTTCATCGCCTCGTTTGCGTTCTCACTCGGTCCTGTCGTCTGGACCGTGATCAATGAGATCTTCCCCAACCGTGTCCGCGGCCGTGCAGTCGCCGTAGCGACTGCGGTCAACTGGGGTTCGGCCTGGCTCGTAAGCCAGTTCTTCCTCACCCTGATTGAAAAAATCGGCAACTCGGCGACCTTCTATTTGTTCGGTTTCTTTGCCGCCGTGGCCTACGTCTGGATCTGGAAAACCGTTCCCGAAACCAAGGGGCGGTCGCTCGAAGAGATCCAAAAGATCTGGGAAGATGACGATCCGGTGCAGACCCAGCGAGACGCTGGCACGCTGTAGCCGTCCGGTCGCTCGACCGGGACACCTCTTACCCGGGAGACCACTGTGCCTGATGCAGTCATCGTCGATGTTGTTCGTACCCCTGGCGGCAAACGAAACGGTTCACTTTCCGGTTGGCATCCGGCCGACCTTGCCGGTGAAGTCCTGTCGACACTTGTCGAACGCAATGATCTTGATCCCGCTCTTGTCGAAGACGTGCTCATGGGTTGCGTCTCACAGGTTGGCGCTCAGTCGCTGAACATCGGCCGTAACGCTGCACTCGCCGCTGGCTTCCCCGAAACCGTTCCGGCGACAACCATTGATCGCCAGTGCGGTTCATCTCAACAAGCTGCAGCATTCGCCGCACAAGGCGTCATGGCCGGCGTGCACGACATTGTCATTGCTGCAGGTGTTGAGGTCATGAGTTTGGTGCCCATGGGCGCATCATTTGGTCAAGGCGTCGGCTTCCCGTTCGGCCCACGAGTTGACGCCCGCTACAAAGACGCAGGTGGCCTTATTCCGCAAGGTTTGTCTGCTGAATTGATCGCCGAACAATGGAACCTTTCGCGTGAAGAACTAGATGCTTTCTCGGCCGAATCACAACAGCGCGCTGCCCGCGCGCGCGATGAAGGGCGTTTCGACCACGAGATTCATCCCGTTCAAGTTCGGCGACGAGACAAGGACTCAGGCGAGATCATCCCCACCGACGGAATGTTGCGAACCGACGAGGGCATTCGCGACACAACAACTGTTGAGTCGCTTGCAGGACTCAAGCCAGCGTTCACTCCCGACGGCGTGATCACTGCGGGCAACTCATCGCAGATCACCGACGGCGCATCAGCAGCACTGATCATGAGCGAAGCCGCCGCATCAAAACTTGGACTCACGCCGCGTGCACGTTTTCATTCCTTCTCACTCGCTGGCGTCGATCCCCGCATCATGCTCACCGGTCCGATTCCGGCCACGCAGAAGATTCTCGAGAAGTCCGGACTCTCGCTTGACGACATCGACCTCATCGAAATCAACGAGGCATTCGCGCCGGTTGTTCTTGCATGGCAGCGCGAACTCGGTGCCGATATGAGCAAGGTCAACGTCAACGGAGGGGCCATTGCCCTCGGCCATCCGCTCGGCGCTTCCGGCACACGCCTTCTTGGCACGTTGCTCTGCGAACTTGAACGCACCGGAGGGCGCTATGGATTGCAGACCATGTGCGAAGGCGGGGGCCTCGCGAACGCCACCATCATCGAACGCCTCTAACCTCTTCTTATGACCAGCGAGGATCAGCCCGAACGCTCTGGCGGTTGGCGTCCCAAACACCCAGTCATCGACGGCCTCATCATCATTGGCATCGTCGCGTGCCTCATCGTTGGTTACGAGCCCATCAAGGTCATCGTTGCCGCCGGCGCCGCGTGGCTCATCCTCCGCATCGGAGTCCTGATGTTGGGCGGAATGGCTCGTCCGATCCCGGAACCACCCCCTGTGGGTGAACTACGAAAAGTGAAGATCACGTACCGCTGTGAGATCTGCGGAACGGAAGTTCGTATGACGGTTGCACCCGACCAGGATCCTGAAGCCCCAAGGCATTGTCAGGATGACATGGTCATGATGACCCCCATCGACGACCTCTAATTATTTCTCCACAGACTGTGGAAAACGGTGGGAGTGGTCACCGGCTGTTCATCTGCAGTTTGGGCCCCTGATCAGGGCTTTTTGTGCAGCGCGTTATCGGTACTGAGTGGCGGCGATGATGCCGGCGAGGATGAAGCCGAGGCCGCCGAGAAGCCACCAGTTGCTCGCCGCTCCGGGCAAGAACAGATCCACATAGTGCAAGAAAATGACCAAAAGGCCGATGATGCAAAGGGCGATCATCACGATGGGCAGCCAGGTCGGGCTTGGCGCATGCACGCTGCCAGCCCGAGGGGTGTAGCGGGTCGAGGCCGCAGGGCCCTCGTGGGCGGAGTCTGTCGACTTTTTGGTCGGACCACCCTTTGGGGTGACGCGGCCGCCGGTTCGACGTGAGGGTGCGGGGCGCTTCTTGGTAGCCATAGTGAGGCGAGCGTAGCGGTCGAGGAGAAACTCGTCAGGCGCGACCGGTCCCGGCCGATAGGGTCCTCCGGCGATGGCCGCCCGCATCCTTGTCCTCGATAACTACGACTCGTTCGTCTTCAATCTCGTCCAGTACTTGGGCGAATTAGGAGCTGACCCGCTCGTGCATCGCAGTGACGCGCTCAGCATCGAACAGATCGAAGAGCTCGCCCCCGACGGCGTACTCATCAGCCCCGGCCCTGGCCGACCAGAAGATGCTGGCCTTTCCAACGAGGTCATCACCAACTTCGCTGGTCGCGTGCCGGTGTTTGGTGTGTGCCTCGGCCATCAGTGCATTGGTCAGATCTATGGCGGCGATGTTGTGCGGGCACCGCAACTCATGCACGGAAAGACCTCACTTATTTCCCACGAAGGCAAAGGTGTCTTTGCTGGGCTTCCTGATCCGTTCGAAGCCACGCGCTATCACTCACTGGTTGTGCAACGCGACAGCGTTCCCGAGTGCCTCGAAATCACCGCGCAAACCCAAGACGGTTTAGTGATGGGCCTTCGCCATCGCGAGTTCGATGTTGAAGGTGTGCAGTTCCACCCGGAATCGATTCTCACCGCGGGTGGTCATCAACTCGTAGGAAACTTCCTCGAACGCTGCGGTCACTAAGCCGCACGAAAACCAAATCGGCGCGGCCCGAAGGCCGCGACCGAATTACGTCGTAGTTGTTGTTGCCGACGTCGTCGTAGTTGTTGCTGCCGGACCAGTCGATACGAGAATCTCGACGGAAGAACCCTTCGCCGCCTTTGTTCCGGCGGTTGGGTTTGTGCTGATGACATTTCCTGCCGGAACCGTTGCGTTGCTCTGCGACTTTGTCGTTACCGTGAATCCGGCCTGACCAAGTTGGTTCGAAGCGCTTGCCGCATTCAGACCCACCACGTTCGGAATGGAAACATCGCCGGCGCCTGTCGACACCGTGATGGTCACGACCGAGTTCTTGGTCGCCTTTGCGTTCGCACTTGGCGACTGGGAAATAACTGTTCCCTTTGCCACGGTGTCGCTGGCGGCTTCCTTCACTTCAGGAATGAAGTTGTTCGTCTTCAACAACGACTCGGCCGCGGCCTGCGTACGACCAACGACATCGGGAACCGTTGCATCGCCGATACCTGTGCTCACAGTGATCTCTACCGTTGAGCCCTTGTCAGCGTTGGTATTGCCCTTCGGTGTTTGTTCAAACACCTGATTCGCCGGGATCGTGTCGTTGGCGACGTTCTTCACCGACACCTTAAATCCAGCGGTTTGCAACGCATTTGTTGCGTCGGTCTGCGACTTAGTCGTGACGTCGGGGACGGCAACCTGCTCGGTGGACTTGCCCATGCTTGAGCCCACGAAGAACAGAATGAGACCAATGAGGATGAGCGCACCAATGGTGAGGCCGACATACAAACCAGTGCGGTTCTTTTCGGGCGGCGTTGAGTAGTTGCCGCCGGTTGTGGGCGGACCACCGAAACCAGCGCCACCACCAGCACCTGAAGTGGCAGGAACCATGGTTGTCGCATCGGCAGGCGCGGCACCAGCAAGACCTGCACCAATCACAACGCCAGCCGCCGCGCCACCAATTGCGCCGGCAGCAAGAACCGGCTGACCTTCAAGGAAACGACGAAGATCGGAACGAAGATCTTCGGCCGACGCGTAACGCTGCGCCGGATCCTTTTCGAGCAACTTGAGATCGATTGCTTCGAGCGCGGGCGGAACGTTCGGGTTGATGCGGCTCGGTGCAACGGGCTGCTCCTGCACATGCTTGTACGCGACTGCAACCGGGGAGTCGCCTGCGAACGGCGGGCGAGCGGCGAGCATTTCGTAAAGCACGCAACCGAGTGAGTAAAGATCCGAACGCGGATCAACTGCGTGTCCCTGGGCCTGTTCGGGCGAGAAGTAGGTGGCCGTACCCATGACCGAACCGGCCTGAGTGAGATTCACTGCTGCGTCGCCAGTAGTCGCGGCCTGCGCGATACCGAAGTCGGCAACCTTCACTTGGCCAGAAGGCGTGATGAGGATGTTGCCGGGCTTCACATCACGATGAACAACGCCATTGCGATGAGCGAAGCCAAGAGCAGCAGCAATATCGGCGGTGATTTCGGCGGCGCGGTTGGGATGAAGCGGACCTTCGGTGCGAATGATTTCGGAGAGCGGTCGGCCCTCGACATATTCCATAACAATGAAGTACGTGCCGTACTGCTGACCCCAGTCGTACACCGCAACGATGTTCGGCTGATTCAGATTGGCAGCAGCCTGCGCCTCACGACGGAAACGTTCAACGAACGATGCATCGCGTGCATGCTCGGTAAAGAGCACCTTCACCGCCACCGGACGGTCAAGCAGAAGGTCGCGAGCGAGATAGACGTCGGCCATCCCGCCCCGCGCCAACTTCCGGTGCAATTCGTAGCGATCGTTGAAAACTGTGGGGCCCGCAGGTGTGTCACTCATCGCCGCAAAGACTACGACCGATTGGCTCGGGTCATGTTGCACCCGGACGAACTTTCAGGGTGCTCAGCAGCCGCCCTGAGCAGCGAGCGCGGTCTGGAGGACTGCTTTCGCAATCGGGGCTGCGACTCGACCACCAGTCGATTCACTTCCACCAGACTGATTAAGCACGACCACTGCGACTGCCACTGTTGGTGGCTTCCCGGGAGGGCCAGCGAAACCGATAATCCAGGTATGGCTCCTGGGGGGTTCGGTGCCGAGCTGAGCCGTACCAGTCTTTCCGCCAACCTGGCAGCCTTGAATGGCCATTCCGGCTGCGGTCCCGCCCTTGACCACTCCGACCATGTCATCAAGAAGGGTCGATGCCGCAAACGGCGACATGGGCGTGAGCCACTTCGACGGCGAATAGGTCGAGATGATCTCACCCTGAACGTTGCGGACTTCAGAGAGAACGTGCGGCTTCATAATGATCCCGCCGTTGGCGACCGCCCCAGCGACCATCGCCATCTGAACCGGAGTGGCCTGCACGTCGTTCTGCCCGATCGAAGACATGGCGAGTTTCGGTTGGTTGTTGCCAACGTTGGTGGGAAAGACCGACTTCGCTGGCTCGGGCATGTCGAAGGGAACGGAAGAGTTGAACCCGAACGACCCGGCACCGGCGACCATGTCGACTGGCCCAATAGTTTCCGCGCCCATTTCTGCAAACGACGAGTTACACGACACACGAAGAATTTCGGGCAATGTTCCGCCACAGGTTTCGCCACCGAAGTTCATGATCGGTTTGTTCGTGCCCTCAGCGGTGTAGCCGTTCGTAAATGGATACGAAGGTTCGGTGTTGGTGACCTTGCCGGTTTGCAGACCAACACCGGCGGTCACGACCTTGAATGTTGAACCGGGGAAATAGCGGTCCTGGTAAAAATGGGGACGCATCGGAACACCCGGCGCAGCGTTGAGGGTTTTCCAAGAAGTTTCAGCGATCGCCTTATCTAATGAGCTGACCGTATTGGGGTCATAGGACGGCCAACTCCACGCTCCAAGAACGGCTCCAGTCCGTGGGTCAAGTGCAACCACTGAACCTTCGCGATCACCGAGTTGCTGCTGAGCAGTTTGCTGAACGTCTTTGCGCAATGAGACCGAAACGTTGCCAACGTTCTCTTGATTAACAAACAAATCACCGAACGACTTCACCTGTTGATCAAAGGTGGACCCAGAAAGCTCATCGTTGTACTGCTTCTCGATACCTGAAGAGCCGTAGCGGAATGAGAAATAGCCCGTTGACTGTCCGAATAACTCGCCTTCCGGATACACCCGCATCCGTTTGAATTCCGAGTTCGTGTTGGGATTAGCGATGCTTTGAGCAATCACCGCGCCATCTGCAGTGAGAATGGAACCGCGAGGGCGATTGAAATCGCGGCGAACCTGCGCAGTGTTAATCGGATTGTTGTCGAGGCTTTCTTTATCGACGACTTGGATCCAATTCAGCTTCGCGAAAAGTGCGACATAGAGAACGACAAGCACAATGCCGAGCTTCATGATGTTGCGGTTCATGCGGCTACCTCCGCCGCAGCACGATTCATTGATCGCTTCGACGTCTGATCGCTAATGCGCAGGAGCAACGCGAGGATCACGTAGTTCATAACAAGCGAAGATCCACCGTAGGAGATGAACGGCAGCGCGACACCGGTGAGCGGAAGCAGACGCAGCACACCAGCAACGATGATGAATGCCTGCAAACCAAGCAACAACGTGAACCCTGTTGCCAGCAACTTGTCGAAGACCTGATCGGTTGCCGCTGCGATGCGCAAGCCGGAGCCGATGACAAGCAGGTAGGCCATGATGATCAACGCACCGCCAACAAGGCCGAGTTCTTCAGAGATGACAGCGAAGATGAAATCGTTTTCTGCTGCGGGGATACGCGTGTCTCCCCCGCGGCCGAGTCCGGTGCCGGTGAGCCCACCAAAGGCCATGGCGAACATGCCCTGAATGATTTGGTAGCCGTCACCGCTTGGTGTCTTCCAAGGATTAATCCAAATGTCGACGCGCACTTTGACGTGGTCAAGGGTCCGCCAGGCGAAGAGGGCGCCAGCAGCGAAGAGCCCACCGCCAATAACGAGGAACGAGGTTCGCTGCGTTGCTACCCAAATCATCACGAGGAAAAGCGCGAAGAACAGCAGCGATGAACCAAGGTCCTTTTGGTAGAACATCACGAGCAACGTGACGCCCCAAGCGATGAGTACGGGGCCCAAGTACTTCGGATGCGGGAGTCGAATGGGGCCGATTTTCCATTGGCTCGTGGCGATGAGTTCTCGCTGATCAGCCAAGTACGCCGCAAAGAAGATGGCAAGCGCCACCTTCGCGACTTCACCGGGCTGGAAACTGATCGGACCAAGCTTCACCCAAATTGTGCTTCCACTACCGGCGTCGTACCCGAGACCGGGAACAAGCGGGAGCAAAAGAAGCCCAAGACCAACAACTGCGAACGTGTACCGATAGCGCTCGAGATCACGCGGCCTCTTCACCCACCACAGCGTGAGGACGAACGCCACAATGCCGATTGCCGTCCACGTTGCCTGGGCAGCTGCGAGCTTTTCGTTAAGTCCAGCAATGACGACATAGCCAAGGCCGTTCAACAGCGTCACAGTCGGCAACAAGATTGGATCGGCACCCGGCGCGAGTTTGCGAACGGCGAAATGGGCGCCCATAAACAACGCGATAACTGCAACGAGAAACGGAATGATGTTGGCCGGAATTCGCGACTCCGAGCCAAGACTGGCCAGCACGTATGCCGCACACACGATGACAACCGTCATCAGCATGAGGCCTAGCTCAGTGTTGCGACGACCCGTCACGACGTCACTGCGCGATCGTTGTGGTGGTACTCGAGGTGGTGGTGCTCGAAGTCACTGTCGACGTCGTCGTAGTCGTCGTCTTCGCATTCTGCTCAATGAGCTTGTCGATATAGATGCGAGCCGACTTCAACGAAGGTTGCTCAACTCCATTCTCCAGATCGACCATCGCTGCGGCTGGCACATTCGCGACGAGAAGGTCGGAATCCTCAGCCAGTGACGGCTGAATCCAGAGGACACCTCCAGGTTTTCCGTTGAATATGGCGACGTTGTCGCCATCAACGCCCACATACCAAGTCTTTGTGCCCGTCCACCAAATGAAGGCGAGCCCGAAAAGAATTACGAAAACGAATGCGGCGATGAACACACCGACTCGCCATGTGAATGAGCTACGAATCACGCCCGGAGCTTTCGGGGGCTTTGGTTCCGTTGGCGGAACATCAGCCACAGTGAGATCCCCACCGGTATGTGACGTGCGAACACGATTCGCAGGATCCGCATTTGGATCGCGGCCCGAATCATCGACGACGTCGACCACGACACAAGTGATGTTGTCGCGGCCACCACCCTCGTTGGCTAGACGAATCAACTCACGGCAGGCCTCGTTGGGGTCTGCGATGCGTCGCAATGTTGCAGAGATTCGATTCTCATCGACCTCGTTAAACAAGCCATCGCTGCAGATCAGATAGCGATCGCCGACAACTGGGAGAATTTCCCAAGAGTCAACAAGCACCGCTCCATCAATGCCAAGCGCACGAGTGAGAATGTTTCGCTGCGGATGCACTGCGGCTTCGGCGGCGGTCAGTCGACCTTGGCGCTCCATCGTGGCAACAAGACTGTGGTCTTCGGTGATCTGCGCCAGTTCGCCATCAGACAACAAATAGAGGCGCGAATCTCCAACATTTACAACGCCGATCGCATCGCGGCCTGCCGCATCGACGAGTGCCATTGCTACGAGAGTCGTACCCATACCCGCGAGTTCAGGATCGGCAGTCGAGCGCGACACCAAGGTGTGATTCGCGTTCTCGACTGCCCGCACCAACACATCAGTACCAGCAGCGGTGAATTCGGCGTGAAGTGTCTCAAGCGCAAGATGACTTGCAACCTCGCCGGCCTGATGGCCACCCATGCCATCAGCCACAGCAAAAAGGCCATCGACCACGAGGTAGGAATCCTCATTCGCCTGGCGAACGCGTCCGGTGTCAGAGGCTGCGCCCCACGCGAACTGAGTCACTGCATCTCCATGACGGTGTTGCCAATCTGTACAACATCGCCCGGTTTGATCACCATTGGTCCCGCAACCTTGTGCCGGTTCAACCACGTGCCATTTGTAGAACCGAGATCTTCAATCTGCCATTGATTGTCGCGATTGAAGATGCGCGCATGAATCTGTGACGCGTACGTGTCGTCAATGGTGACCTGACAACCTGCTGCACGACCGATCGAAACTTCGCCTGCGAGCGCCCATGCTTTGCCTGAGAGTTCAACCGGTTCACGCACAACCAGTTGGCGAGTACGCCCAGCATCGCTTGATTCTTTGCGGCGCTTACGAGTTGGCGCAGCGACAGGAGGTGTCGGAGCTCCGGCAGGGATTTGAGGAAGAGGTCGAAGTTCTGCCCACACCGCGCGTACAACGCGAAAGAAGAACAGATAGAGAAGCGCGAGAAGGCAAAGCTTCAGGACCAGAAGCAATTGGTCAGAGACCATTGTCAGGACGCCTGGAAGGTCAGTCGGATGCTTCCGAAACCGAGTTCGTCGCCATCACGAAGTTCACGCTCGTGTACTGGCACACCGTTGACAGTGCTGCCATTGGTCGATCCGAGGTCAACGAGTACAAATCCCATGCCGCGCGGATGAATCTCGGCGTGTCGACGACTCACGTTGGGATCAACCAACGTGACCTCGCATTCAGGCAAGCGTCCGATGCTGACCATTTGCTCGCGGAGCACAAATCGCTCACCGGTGGGGAGCACGAGCGAGCCAGCACCAGCGCCACCTTGGCCTTCACGGAAACGAGACTCAATAGAAAAGGTGCCTGTGCGCTGGTTGTCGTCGACGACGAGTTCAACCTCTACTGGGCCAAGAAAGGTGTAGGCCTCGTCCCGAGCGTGTTCGCGGGCGGCATCGCAGAGTTCGCGGGCAAGCGAATCGGCGATGTCGACAAAGGCATCGTGATCGTCGGGTGAAATGGCGATCGTGAAGGAGTTCGGGGCCACGGTTCGGCCACGGACATCGACTGTGCGATGGTCATCCATCTCGCGGGTGAGCTTGCGGCCGATCTCGATGGGGCGGACGCCGCTCTTAAAGACTCGTGAGAACACACCTTCTACGGCATGTTCGAGACGGCGTTCGAAACCCTTGAGACCCACGTTGGACAGGTTAGAGCCGCTGGACTGCTCGCCGATGCCGGGTGATTCTCTCGTCAGACAAGCAGATTTCGCCTCTACGTCGGATTCGTGAGGCCCGAGGATGGGCAGTAGAGTCAACATTCCACTCGCGCGAGTGGCGGAATTGGCAGACGCGCAGGATTCAGGTTCCTGTGCCCGTAAGGGTGTGGGGGTTCAAGTCCCCCCTCGCGCACTTCATAGCCGGATTGGTCCCACAGCCCCGACCCGAGTCTCCTCAGGACTGCGAATCGTCTGAGGCTCGTCAAGTCCGTCAAGTCATGTGCAGGGCCGTGCGTCGGGATCTAGGCGAGCACGCGTCGAAGACCAGCTGCGGCACGGTCGCCGATGCGGTTGAAAACCAATCCGAGCAACGGATTCAGCGGGCTTAGACATCCGTTGAGGAGTAATTCCGCGGCGTACGTGATGATCGATCCCTCATCTTTCGCAACGACCGTGATCCTGTCGATCGAGGTGAACTTGGAGTTCCGAGCCTCGACCAAGAGATTGCCAGGCTCGTCGTACTCGAGGGTCTCGTAGCGCAGCACCGTTCCCCCGCCGACACTCTTCACTGCGACATCGAAGCTCGATCCCAGGCCAGCCCCATCACCAGCAACTTGAGTGACGGTGAGGACACCCGGGTCCCACTTGGCGAAGTTACGCAAATCGGCCATGTAGGCGAAGGCTTCTTCGACCGACTTCGAGCTTTCGACACTCACCGTGTACTTCGCCATAGATAGTCCTCGTTTGCTTGGCGGTTTCCGCTTTCGTTAACCCTAACGACAGCGAATTAGGAAACGTCGATCAGGACCCAACGCAACGAGGGCGGGCTGATCTAGCGAATTACGTAGGACTCGTAGCCATTGGCCGCCAGCTCTTGGGCTCGGGCCATGAAGCGGTCGAGGCCGCCCATGTAGATGGGAATCACGCGTGCCTTGCCCTCGATGTTGCCGCCGTTGTACCAAGAATGACAGTTGGGAGCATTGAACATCGTGCCCACTGCTGCGGCTTCGACTTCAGCGCACCACTGATCCTGCGCGTCTGCACCGACTTCTGCTCGAGTACTGCCGTGTTCTGCGAGGTACTCAAGGAAATCGGCGATCCAGCCAACCTGCAATTCGATATGCGGCGGGTAATTCGCAAGTACGCCCACGCTGCCTGGCCCAATG
>CAEZTG010000012.1_pt1 | contig 17296 bp, 14 predicted proteins | sample 7264141 | NCBI WGS metagenome assembly CAEZTG01 (sample SAMEA6813797, study PRJEB35770) | uncultured Microthrixaceae bacterium | biome: Freshwater; feature: Freshwater reservoir; material: water | place: Czech Republic | collected 2015-06-16 | depth 0.5m m | reverse complement strand
GGATTCCGCCGAAGCGCTTGTACTCGCGTGTCGAGCCGGTTTCGATGTGCGTGAAGTTCCCGTCACCATGCGCGAACGCGCCGGTGGCCAAGCTTCAACCCGCAGTTTTCGACTCGTGTACCACTACCTGCGGGTTTTGGTGTCGTTGGCGAATACTCCTCGTCGGCCTCGCACTACAAAGGAGGCAGCATCGTGAGCCTTCGCGCACACGTCTCACTCGCCATCCTCGTCGCACTCGCCATCGTCGGAATCATCGTTCTTGTGCGCCGCCGTCACTTGAAGGCGAAGTATTCGCTCCTGTGGCTCAGCCTCGGAGCGGTCATGGTTGTCATCGCTGCCGTCCCTGGTCTCCTCGACTGGACGGCCGAACGGCTGGGGATTTGGTACCAGCCCACATTGCTCATTCTCCTCGGGCTCGCACTCCTGCTTCTTATCGTCGTGCACTTTTCTTACGAGCTCACTCGTTCCGAAAACCGCACTCGCGAACTTGCCGAGCAACTTGCCCTCTTGCGATTGCGCGTGACTGAACTCCAGCAATCAATCGACTCAGCTGACAATGGCACTGATGCCGGAAGTGACTCTGCTTCCTCCTAAGTCGGCCAAGCACGACGACCGCAGAAGAACGGTCCATCTGGCCCGTTGACCTTTCGGCACTCCGAGACGACAGTCACCGAAACATCACGAAAGGTCGTGATGTGTAGCGACATCCTCAGGAGGAGCCGTGACTCTCACCAGCGATCCAACTCAACCAGCACCGACGATCGCTGTCGATGCATGGTCTGACCCCGTCATTGACCAACTTGGCCACGATCCCCGATCGGCCTATGTCGAAACGTTTTGGCTCCCAATACTTGGACCTTCATCGGTGTGGCTCCTACGCCGACTCGCCGATGGGCTCGATCGTCACCCTGAAGGCTTTGAACTCGATCTCGTCGATACCGCTCAATCACTTGGGGTGGGCATGCGAGGCGGTCGCAATGCCCCGCTGCTCCGAACCTTCGAGCGATGCTGCCGCTTTGGCGCTGCACGCATGCACGGAACCTCAACGATCTCCGTTCGCCGGCGGCTTGCACCTCTCACTCGAGCACAAACCGAGCGGCTGCCAAACTCGTTACGTCACGAACACGACCGGTGGCTGAGCCGGCCGAACGTGTCGCCATCATTCGAACAAATGCAAGCACGTGCCCGTTCACTCGCCCTCTCAATGATTCAGCTTGGTGAGGACAATCAGAGCGTTGAACGGCAGCTCCATCGCTGGCGATTCCACCCAGCAATCGCGCATGACGCGATTCGGTGGGCACTCGCCCACCACCCGCATCGAGAGTCGATGACAACAACTCCCCCGAAACACGAACTCGTTAACGGCGACGCGGCGTAAACGTTCGGGCTAATTCGAGCAAGGTACGGACGCCGTACCCAGTGCCGCCCTTTGTGGTCTCAGCATCGTCAGCGTCGGACCATGCAGTACCAGCGATATCGATATGCGCCCATGGAATGTTGTCGCCGACGAACTCCTGCAAGAACAAGCCCGCTGTAATCGTGCCACCACCGCGAGACTTCGAAATGTTGCGCATATCGGCAACATCGGAATCGAGGAATGGTCGGTAATCAGAAGGCAACGGAAGCGCCCACATGCGCTCTCCAGCCGACTCTGCGGCAGATTCGACATCGTCAAGCCATGCATCGTTATTCGACATCACCGCAGCAATGCGACCACCGAGGGCGATCTCAACTGCGCCGGTGAGAGTTGCGAGATCAACGATTGCATCGGGGGCATCTTCGGTGGCAAGCGACAGAGCGTCGGCCAGGACGAGGCGGCCCTCAGCATCAGTGTTGAGCACCTCAACCGTCGTGCCATTACGAATTGTGAGGACATCGCCGGGGCGAGTTGCGTCGCCGTCGCTCATGTTGTCGGTCATCGGCATATAGCCGACAACTTTGCACGTGGGCGCAACTGCGCGAATCGCAGCAAAACAGCCCAGGACTGCTGCGGCACCGCCCATGTCCATCTTCATGGTCATCATGCCTTCGCCGGTCTTAATCGACAGACCACCCGAATCGAACGTGATGCCCTTACCGACAAGGGCAAGCGTTCCCTTTGGGGCGCGTGGCGTATAGGTGATCTTCACGAATCGGGGCTCGTGAGTGGAACCACGATTGACACCCAGAAGACCACCCAACTTTTGGCGACGGATCTGGGCAAGATTGAGAACTTCGATCGTGAGCCGCTCACGTCGGGCGAGCTTGACTGCTTCTTGAGCAAGCGCAGCAGGCGTGAGGTCGCCGCCGGGACGATTCACGAGATCGCGAGCAAAATTCTGCGCTTCGCCGATCTTCAGTCCTTGCGCAAAAGCATCGGTTGCGGCCTTGCCAGAGACTCCAGCGACAGTTACAGCACTAAGAACGACGGGCTTTGGATCTGAGCGATATTCGGTGAAGCGATAGGACCCAAGGACGAGACCTTCGGCAAGCGCGCGAATCAAACTCGCCTTGCCTGAAGCGCTGCCCGCTTCAAGGAGGTCGAGTACGTCGACTCCGATGCGTTTTGACCGAGAACCGGCTCGCACTGCTTGAGCGCCCAATCGACGAAGTCGATTGCCATCAATTGACTTCGATGCACCAACACCGATCACAATCGTTGAACGCCCCGAGGAATCGACAACAAACGCAATCTGATCTGCAGCGCCTGTGAAACCCTGCGTGCGAAGTGCGGCGACCGAGAGTCCTCGCGCTTTCAGCGCACGATCAGAACACTTGTCCGAAGCGACTGCGACGACGATGGCATCAACTGCAGCCGGTAGCGAGCGAGCAGGAGAAAACTTCAGCGACATATCGACCTCGCAGATAGGTATGAGAGATGAGAGGAACTATGGCTTCACAGAACGCGTCGGCAACGAGGTGCCTTCTTGCCAACGAGCGAGCGTCCAAAGTAAATCGGAAAGACGATTGAGGTACGGCACCACGGCGCTGCCAGGACCAGCCGCAGCGAGACTGTCGCGCTCGGCGCGCCGAGCAACAGTTCGGGCCACATCAAGAAGAGCACCGATGCGATTCTGACCGGGAACTACGAATTCCGTCGGTGGATCGAACTTGGCGCTGGTGGCGTCGATGAGTTCTTCGAGGTTCGTGATCATGTCGTCGGTGACCAACGTGGCGCCGGCAGTGAGTTTGTCGCGACTTCCGGGATCGGCAGCCAACTCGCCCATCAGAACCCAAAGGTCACGTTCGAGGTGCACAAGGATGTCGCCAAGTTCGGCATCTGACTCGGCCCGAGCGAGCCCGAGAAACGACTGCAACTCGTCGACCGTGCCGTAGGCCGCTGGTGCCGCTGAATCTTTTGCCACACGACCTCCGTAGAGGAGTCCAGTGGTGCCGTCGTCGCCTTTGCGCGTGTAGATCTTCACGGAGTTGAGCCTAGAGGGCGCAAGGTGCATACCCCGCCTTCAACGTCGGATTCCAACCTCTCTCTGCTACCGTGTCGGAGCCGAAGCTGACCTGATGGGTAGGGCGAGATGCCCCGGCTTGCGGCGAGATCAATTCCGATCCTCGTTCCGCGCCCGGACCATCGCCAGGAGATCCACGGTGAGCACTTTCCTTGAAGCAATCCATGAACGTGTCGTCATTTTCGACGGCGGCATGGGCACATGCATTCAGACCAGCGGTGTGACCGCCGATGACTTTGGCGGAGCCGACCTGGAGGGCTGCAACGAGCTCCTCGTGGTCACGAGGCCAGACGTGATCGCCGATGTTCATGCCCGCTACCTCGAGGTCGGCTGCGATGTCATCGAAACCGACACCTTTGGCGCATTTGCGATTCCGCTTGGGGAATACGACATCGCCGATCGTGTCCACGAACTCAACGTCGCTGCTGCCCGCCTCGCCCGCGGTGTCGCCAACGACTTCTCCACCCCTGACCGGCCCCGTTGGGTTGCCGGTTCTATTGGGCCAGGCACTCGCTTTCCGTCCCTTGGCCAGATCCGTTATGCCGAACTCCGTGACCACTACGAAGCGCAAAGTCGGGCTCTGATCGAGGGCGGCGTCGATCTGCTGATCATCGAGACCATGTTCGACCTCCTCACCGTGAAGGCCGCCATGAACGGCGCCCGCCGAGCCATGCGAGCCGAGGGTAAAGAACTGCCTCTTCAGGTACAGGTCACAATGGAACTCACCGGACGCATGTTGCCGGGTACCGAAATCGCCGCTGCACTTGCAGCGATTGATCCACTTCATCCCGATGTCATCGGCATTAACTGCGCGACCGGTCCGGTGGAAATGGGCGAGCACCTCCGCCACCTTGCTGCTCACGCCCGCATGCCGATCTCTTGCATTCCCAACGCAGGTCTACCCAGCGTTGTCGACGGCCACATGCACTATGACCTCTCCCCCGAGGGACTTGCCGAACATCATGAGCGGTTCGTTACTGAACTCGGCGTGAACATCATCGGTGGCTGCTGCGGAACAACTCCGGAACATCTTGCTGCCGTTGTTGATCGCTGCAAAGACCTCACGCCGGCTCCTCGATCACCTATGCATGAGGCGGGCGCAACTTCGATCTACTCGCTCGTGCCGTTCGAACAAGACACCTCGTTCATGATCATCGGCGAACGCACGAATGCAAACGGTTCGAAGAAGTTCCGTGAAGCTTTGCTCGATGCTGATCTCGACACATGTGTGCAAATGGCGAAGGACCAGGTTCGCGAAGGCGCACACGTACTCGATGTCTGCGTCGACTATGTCGGCCGAGATGGCACCAACGACATGGATGAACTTGCAAAATTGCTTGCGACGCAGTCCAGCGTTCCCCTCGTTCTCGATTCCACCGAACCCGAGGTCATGGAAGCAGGTCTTGCTTGGCTGGGTGGTCGTGCGATCCTCAACTCCGCCAACCTCGAAGATGGCGAAGCGGAAGGAAGCCGACTCGATCGCGTCATGAAGTTGGCCGCCGAATACGGCGCCGCAGTCGTTTGCCTCCTCATCGACGAAGAGGGGCAGGCTCGCGACATCGAATGGAAGTTGCGTATTGCGCATCGTATCCATGACCTCGCTGTCAATCGCTACGGGCTCGAACCCAGCGATCTGATTTTCGATGCACTGACGTTCCCCCTGTCAACCGGCGACGACGACTTGCGCGGCGATGCAATCGCCACAATTGAGGCCATCAAGCGAATCAAGACCGAACTCCCCGGCGTGTTCACAACACTGGGCGTTTCGAACGTTTCCTTTGGTCTCAAGCCAGCAGCTCGTCACGTTCTCAACTCAGTCTTCCTCGCCGAATGCGTGAACGCCGGGCTCGATTCAGCGATCGTGCATGCAGCGCGAATCATGCCGCTCAACAAGATTCCTGAAGAGCAGCGTGCAGTCAGTCTCGATCTCATTTATGACCGCCGAAGCGAGGGCTATGACCCGCTCACAAAGCTTCTTGACATCTTCGCTGATGTCCAGGCAACAGAGGTTGTCCGAGAAGACCGCACCGACTGGACCATTGAAAAGATTCTGAGCCAAAGAATCATCGATGGTGAGCGCGAAGGCCTTGAGGAAGATCTAGACCGTGCACGCGCACAGGGACTTGAGCCTCTTTTCATCATTAACGATGTTCTCCTTGCTGGCATGAAAGTCGTCGGAGAACTCTTCGCCACAGGCGAAATGCAGCTTCCCTTTGTTCTGCAATCGGCAGAAACAATGAAGACCGCTGTTGCCCATCTCGAACAGTTCATGGAGAAGGCCGACGACGGCGGCAAAGGTCGCATCGTCCTCGCCACCGTAAAGGGCGATGTCCACGACATCGGAAAGAACCTTGTCGACATCATCCTCACCAACAACGGCTACGAAGTCATCAACCTCGGTATCAAGATTTCGATTGCCGAGATGATTGAGAAAGCCGTTGAGGTGAACGCCGACGCAATCGGAATGAGCGGTCTTCTTGTGAAGTCCACGCTCATCATGCGCGAGAACCTCGAAGAACTGAATACTCGCAACCTCTCCAACATCCCCGTAATGCTCGGCGGCGCTGCACTCACTCGCAGTTACGTAGAACGAGACCTCCGCGAGGTTTACGAAGGTCGCTTGTTCTATGGCAAGGATGCCTTTGAAGGTTTGCGCGTTATGGATCGTCTTGGCGACATCAAACGCGGTAACGAACCTGATGATGCCGACTGGGGTCGAGTTCCCAGCGAGAGCACCGTGCCGGCTCGTTCAGGAACCAAGGCCGTTACGCCCGCCGAGGACCTTCCGCCGCGCTCACCTGATGTCGCTGCCGACAACGAGGTCTTCACTCCCCCGTTCCTCGGCACGAAGGTCGTCAAGGGCATCCCCATCGACGACATCGCGGCGTACATCAACGAAACAGCGTTGTTCCGTAACCAATGGCAGTTCCGTCCCGAAACGACCGACGGGGTCACCGAGACCGACGAAGAGTTCAAAGACCGCATTCGCTCGATGCTTCGATCACAGCTTGCCGAGGCGAAAGCCGCCGACATGCTGATTCCCCAGGTGGTCTACGGCTACTTTGCGGTCAACAGCGATGGCGACGATCTCGTGGTCTGGACTGACGCGACTCGATCAGAAGAACTCACTCGCTTTCACTATCCGCGTCAGCAAGCTGCGCCGTTCATGTGCATCGCCGATTTCTTCCGCCCAATTGATTCGGGTGAGATCGACTACGCGGCGTTCCACATCGTCACGATGGGTCAGCGCGTGAGCGATGTTGCGGCGAAGTTGTTTGAGGAGAACCGATACCAGGAGTACCTCATGGTGCATGGTCTCGGAGTCGAAATGGCCGAAGCACTTGCCGAATACTGGCATCGCCGCATGCGTGAGGACTGGGGCTTCGCTGAAGATGACGGTCCGTCGCTCGCTGGACTCTTCCGTCAGCAATACCGCGGCGGTCGCTACTCATGGGGCTACCCCGCATGTCCCGAACTCGAGGACAATGAGCGAGTTGCCCAGATTCTCGATGCCGGTCGCATCGGCATCGAGGTCAATGAAGAGACCGGCTTCCAGTATCAGCCGGAACAAACAACCTCAGCGCTGATCTGTCATCACCCTCAGGCCAAGTATTTCGTCGCTCGTTGAGCGTTAGTTGGCTGAAGAGAGCAACGCTCGAGCCACGAGGTCAATACCAAAGGCCGTGAGGATTGCGAGATACAGCAATCCTGTGGCCGCCATGACCGCTGAATACGAGCGCTCTTTCAACGCGAGTCGTGTCGTGATGATCAAGCCGATCGTCGTGACCGTGCACATCACCCAGAACCAGGTGAGCAAGCCGTTGTAGCCGTCGTCAATGGTGCCGTTAATCGCCGAGACCATTCCGACTGGGACGAGCAGCAGGACCACTTCGGGAACCCACAACCAACCCGTCCAGTAAACGAGCTCAAGCAGCGCGCCTCGAGCGAGGCCTGGCTGCACGAGATACCAATGGCCAAGCAACATCGCATCGGTGACTGCGCCCAAGAACATTGCTCCGACAACGAACCGAGCAACCGCAAGCCAGGCTGGTCCGCCTGCTTCAAGGCCAGCGGCAACCACTCCCACGAAACCGATAATCGGTGCGATGAGATCAAGGCGAGGATCAAACTCACGAACGTTCGTGTCTTTTTGCGCGGCCTCTCGTTCGATCCCCGTCATTGCGGCAACACGCTCGGTACGAGACTCTGCCAACGCAACCTGACCGGAAACCCCGGCCTTGCGCCGAATGATCGAGGACGCGAGCGCGTAACCCGAGGCCAAAACGACACCAACCGACGCAATGTCACGAACCGCCATCGGCTCAATGACAAAGATGCCGATATAGGCGGCACCGCCTGCCATCAGTAGATACGTGCCACGCATAAGCCAGCCATAGCCAAGTGAAACTTCACGTCGCCGCGTCGTCACCCAAAGGAAGAGCAAACCGCCAGCGGCCCACTGCAGCAAGAGCGAGGCGGCGTCAAAATCAATCATCGGACTGTCACTTTGTCATGCTTCAACAGACACCAATGACCGTTCGGCGTTCGTGATCGACTCGGCCCCAGAATCAGTGACCACCACAATGTCTTCGAGCCGGAAGCCAAACTCTCCGGGAAGGTAGATACCGGGCTCGACCGAGTAGGCATTCCCCACTTCGAGTGGCTTGCGATTCCCTAGAACGATGTAGGGGTCCTCATGTTCTTCCACCCCGATGCCATGCCCGGTTCGGTGCATGAACCATTCGCCAAAACCGGCATCTTCGATGATCGATCGCGTTGCCGTATCGACATCTTCGGCTGGGATACCCGAACCACCAGCGGCGAGTCCGATGGCTTCGGCGGTATGCAGATGACCGTAGACCTCGGTCATTCGAGAAGTCGGAGTTCCCGTGACGATGCATCGAGTGATGTCAGAGCAGTACCCAACACCTTCGGCGTCGGCCATGGTTCCGCCGAAGTCACAAAGGACGACTTCGTTCGCATCAATAACTCGGGAACCTGGCTCGTGATGAGGGCTTGCGGCGTTCTCTCCCGCCGCAACAATCGCAAAGTTCACGCGATGATGACCTTCAGAGAGAATTCGCCGACCGAGATCGGCCGAGACCTCGGCTTCGGTGCGGCCGATGAGGGGAATTTCGCCAGCCTGGAGTTGTGCGGCGATGCGATCGACTGCTTGAGCCGCTCGTCGAAGCGCTCGCACTTCAGCCGCATCCTTCACCGCACGGAGCGGACCAATGACCGGTGCTGTCGTCGTAAAGGTCAGATCGGGACGTGCATGCTGAAGTTCAACGAGGAATCGAGCCCATGTCCGCTCTCCGATCGCGGCGTTTGCCGAGGAGCCAATGAGTTCAGAAACGATCGTGATCGGGTTGTCGGTTTCGCCCCATGGGCGAATCGAAAAGAGTTCATCTCGGGGCACGACGCGTGCGACTTCCAGAGCCGGTACCACCAGAGTCGCGTCTGCCTCAGCTGGAACGACAAGCATTGTGAGCCGTTCGAGCGGCATTGCTTCGTAGCCCGTGAGCCACGGCAAGTCGGGACCGACAGAAAGCAAGCAGACGTCAATTCCCTGAACAGCCATCGCTGATCGGACTCTGTCGATGCGTTCACTGAGCATCGTCTGAGGCTATCGCTCAGCCGATTGTGACTGGCACTGAAGAGCCGGCTGCTGCTTGTTTTGCATGGAAACTTGAACGAGTGAGCGGGCTCGACTCGACGTGATCGATACCAAGTGCCTCGCCCAACACGGCATAGGACGCGAACTGCTCCGGAGTCACCCAGCGATCGACGGGCAAATGCGTTGACGTGGGGCGCAAGTACTGACCAATAGTGACGATGGAAACGCCAATACCCGCAAGATCAGCAAGCACCGAGGCGATTTCCTCATCGGTCTCCCCCATACCGACAACGAGTCCCGACTTCGTAAGGAGACCTGCTCGCTTTGCTCGAGACAAAACCGCAAGTGATCGCGCATAACCGGCAGAAGGCCGAACCGCTCGTTGAAGGCGCGGCACCGTTTCAACATTGTGATTGAGCACATCGGGTCGACTCTCGAAAATGAGATCAAGCGCCGCAGCCTGACCACGACAATCAGAAATCAGAACTTCAACCTGCACGCCAGGCACTCGCTCGCGAATCGCTCGGACCGTATCGGCCATTGCTCCGGCACCTTCGTCAGGAAGATCGTCACGAGCAACAGTCGTTACGACGGCGAAGTCGAGCTCCATTCGCGCCACTGCTTCTGCGACACGGGCTGGTTCCTCAGGATCAAGTGCCTCGGGAAGACGAGTATCGACCAGACAGAAACCACACTTCCGGGTGCAGCGTTCGCCGTTGATCATGAAAGTCGCCGTGCCATCAGACCAGCATTCAGAAAGATTCGGACATCCGGCTTCTTCACACACCGTGACCAGTTGAAGGTCACGCAAGGTCTTCTTCAGCTCAAGCGGTTTTCCGCCGATGTTCACTTTGGCGCGCATCCATTCGGGTTTGCGTTCCATTACATCAATGCCGTCAGCGACTCCGGCTTCAGCCAGTCGACCCTTGAGACGCAACGATGGGCCAGCACGATGGTCAGCGCCTGTCTTCACCGGAAGGCCAGCTCCGGCACCCCGACTAAATGGAGAAAGGTCTTCATCGCCTTCAGTCGAACGACGAATGATGTCGGCCCGATCCACGCTTCGCTTTGAGGCCCACAACGCAGTTGCTTGGACAACGACCGCTTCGACCACTTCGGTCATCGAGACATCGATGCCCTCTTGAGCGAGTGAGGTCACAGATTTATCGGCGATGCCGCAGGGAACGATGTGCGTGAACATCGACATGTCGGGGTCGACATTGATTGCGAAGCCATGCATCGAGCGCCCCCGAGTCAACCGAACGCCGATAGCTGCGATCTTGCGAGGGTTCGCAGATTCAGGAGCAACCCAAACCCCCGGATACTGCTCAAGCCGACCGACATCAGCAAGGCCCAGATCATTCAGCGCGCCGATTACGAGATCCTCAACCGACCGCACGTAAGCGACCGTGTCGGCCATTCCCCCGCCACGCTTCCCGGGAACCGACAACACGGGATAGCCAACGAGTTGACCTGGCCCGTGATAGGTGACGTCTCCGCCACGGTCGGTGCGCAAACATTCCGCCCCTACAGAGGCCGGGTCAACAAGAACGTTCGATGGGTCGGCGTTTGAACCGAGTGTGTAGACGTGCGGATGTTCGAGCAGGAGCACCCAATCGTCGGTGCCGTGCTCGAACAGCGAATGCTGCAGATCAGAGGCTTCGCCGTAGGGAACCGTCCCCAGCCAGCGGACGCGCAACGGTGAAGCGCCGACGGTGGGGGCGTCCCCGGCCGTCGTCATGATTAGAGCTCCGCCTCCCAATCACGGGTCTCGATGATTTCTTTAACGTCACGCAGGAACGCTGCGGCATAGGCACCGTCGAATGCACGATGGTCCCAACTCATAGCGAGCATGCCGACCGAATGGATGGCGATCGATTCACTTCCGTCGGTTCCGTTAACGACAACTGGCTTCCGATGCACACCGTCAGTCGAGATGATTGCGACCTGCGGCTGGTTGATGATCGGAAGTACGAGATGGCTTCCGAACGAACCGGAGTTGGAAAGCGTAAATGTTCCACCAGAGATGTCGTCGGCCGAGAGTTGCTTCGATCGTGCGCGTGCCGCGAGATCGTTGATGTCGCGTGCGATTGCACGAAGGCGCTTGTCGTCGGCCTCATGAATGACCGGAGCGAGTAGGCCTGTGAAATCAATGTCGACCGCAATCGCAAGGTTCACATAGTTGTGAACAATGAGTTCACCATCACCAACGGATGCGTTCATATGTGGGTAGTTGCGCAACGCGTCGATGACTGCACGAGAAATGAATGGCAAGTAGTTCAGGCCGAAACCTTCAGTGGCACGGAACTCGTCACGATGTGCACGACGAACACGTTCGACGTTTTCGTAATCGACTTCGACAATCGTGTAGGCGTGCGGCGAAACCTGCTTCGACATCACCATGTGTTCGCCAGTACGGCGGCGGATGTTGTTCAGCGGCTCGACGGTGTCGCCGGTACCTGATCGTGGTGCCGGCGTTGCACGACGCTGACCGCCTGTGGTGGCCGCTGCGGGTGCAGGAACTGCTGGCGCAGCGCTACGGGTCGACGAAGATGCAACGCCTGAGCGAATTGCGGCCTCGACATCAGAACGAGTGATGCGACCATCGGGGCCGGTTCCGGCGATGCGAGAGGCATCGAGGCCGTAATCGCTGATGAGACGACGGACAATCGGCGACAGCACCTGACCGGCGGTGGCCGCAGCAGGAGCAGCAACTGGGGCTGGGGCTGGGGCAGGTGCAGGTGCAGGTGCAGGTGCAGGTGCAGGAGCAGGAGCCGGAGTCGGAGCAGCCGCAACCGGTGCCGGTGCTGGCGGTGCTTCGACGACGGGTGCCGGCGCAGGAGCAGGCTCGGGTTCGGGGGCAGGAGCCGCCGCAGTGGGAGCGGGTGCAGGTGCAGCAGCGCCATCACCGACAACAGCGATGATCGTGCCGACATCAACGGTGTCGCCCTCGGCAACACGAATCTCAGTCAGCACGCCACCGACCGGCGACGGAACTTCAGAGTCAACCTTGTCGGTGGACACCTCAAACAAGACCTCGTCCTCAGCAACGGAGTCACCGACTGCCTTGAACCACTTTGTGATGGTTCCTTCAGTGACGGACTCACCAAGTTGCGGAAGTTGAATCTCTGCCATGGAATCCTCCGGGATTCAGCCGTGAAGTGAGCGGCCAGTGAGAGCGAGAACGCTTTCACCAAACAATTCGCTCAGCGTGGGGTGCGGTTGGATGAAAGCGGCAACGTCATCAACGTCGGCTTCCCAGTTGACTGCGAGATAGGCCTGACCAAGCTGTTCGGTCACCCATGGGCCGACCATGTGAACACCAAGCAAGCGACCGCCGGTTCCGTCAGAACGCTTTTCGGCGATGACCTTCACCATGCCCTCGGGCTCGCCGAGGATAAGCGCACGTCCGTTACCTGTGTAGCGGTGCTTACTCACGATCACATCGAAACCAGCCTCTTTGGCTGACTTCTCGGTGTGACCAACAAAACTCACCTCGGGGTGGCAATAGATGCACCACGGCACCTTGGAGTAATCGATCGACATCGGATCTTCACCGAGCATGTCGCGAATGGCGAGCATTCCTTCAGCGAAACCAATGTGAGCAAGCGCTGGCGTTGCGATGAGGTCGCCAACTGCCCACACGCCGGGCTCGCCGGTGCGGCAATGAGCATCGACAACCACATGGCCGCGATCGCTCACTGCAACTGCCGTTCCGTCGAGGCCAAGGTTTTCGGAGAGAGGACGACGACCGACGGAGACAACGACCATGTCGACATCGACGGTTTCGCCTTCACCGAACTTCACGGTGGTGCCCCCGCCGAACTTGATGTCGTGTCCGTTCACCGAAACTCCGGTGCGAACAGTGATGTTGCGGTCCTTAAAGGACTTGAGAACAACACGTGTGATGTCTTCGTCGCAACCAGGAAGAATCTGCGGAAGGGCCTCGAGGATCGTGACTTCGGTACCGAGATCGGACATCATCGACGCGAATTCGCATCCGATTGCCCCGCCACCGATGACAACAGCAGTTGCCGGCAACTTCTGAAGCGAAAGCAGCTCGTCCGATGTAAGGACGGTGACGCCATCGACATCGAAACCTGGGATCGTGCGAGGCACCGAGCCTGAGGCAAGGATCACATTGGTGCCGTGAAGTTCAACATCGCCCGATGATCCACCAGAAACTTTGACGACATGACCGGCATGCAACGTTCCGATGCCGTCATAGACCGTGACCTTGCGCTTCTTGAGGAGCCCAGTGAGACCGCCGACAAGGCCGTCGATCACGCCCTGCTTGCGGGTCTGTGTCACTGAGAAATCGAGCACGGGTTCAGAAGTCGTGAGACCAAAGGCCGCAGCACTTTCGATCGCACGGCGAATTGATGCAGTTTCGAGAAGTTCCTTGGCGGGGATACAGCCAACGTTGAGGCAGGTGCCGCCGATGCGGTTCTTCTCAATCAAGGCGATGTTGAGTCCTGCCGATGCTCCATACAGGGCGGCGGCATAACCACCGGGACCGCCACCAATGATGACGACGTCGAAGTTCTCGGCCATTCGGACCACCTCTATCGCGACTACGGGGACCCTGATCCTACCGGTGTGGAGACCGGAGCCTGACCGATACTTTCCGCCCCCGAGGCCAAGACCGAAGTTCGTCGATCAGCGGGCCGCGAGGAACAATTGAGCTGCGGCAGCAGCCAAGATCGCCAAACCGCAAGCCAAAGAGAGAAGAATCAGTTTTCGGGTACTCATGGACCACAGAGAGTATCGGGACTGGCCATGAGCCTGAGATCACAGAATCGGACGCCGCGGGCATAGGAACGCTGGTTTCGGTGTTACACCTGCCTGTCCCCCACTTCCAGGAGTTTCCGTGAAGATCGCTATCACCGGAGCATCGGGCCTTATCGGCCGCTCGCTTACGACATCGCTCACCAAAGACGGACATCAGGTGGTGCCAGTTGTGCGCCGACCTACCTCGGGTGCAACCGAGACCATTGAGTGGAATCCCACCACTGGAACGATTGAAGCTGCCAAGTTCGAAGGCGTCGATGCGGTTGTTCACCTCGCTGGTGCTGGCATTGGCGATAAGCGCTGGTCAGAGTCCTACAAGCGCGAGATTCTCGAAAGTCGCACGAAGGGAACCGCCCTTCTTGCCAGCACGCTTGCATCTCTCGACGCTCCGCCGTCGGTCATGGTCAGCGGATCAGCGATCGGCTTCTATGGCGACACCGGCAACACCTCCGTCGACGAAACCGCGCCTGCCGGAAACGACTTCCTTGCCAATGTGTGCGTCGAGTGGGAGGCCGCCGCAGCCCCGGCAATAGCCGCAGGAATTCGTGTGCCGTTCCTGCGCACCGGCATCGTGCTCACCGCAGATGGTGGAGCGCTAGCAAAGATGCTTCCCCTTTTCCGCTTCGGGCTCGGTGGCCGCATGGGGTCGGGCAAGCAATGGTGGAGTTGGATCTCGATGGCCGATGAGATCGGAGCAATTCGCTGGCTGATTGACAATGACATCAGCGGACCCGTCAATGCGACTGCGCCTACGCCGGTCACCAACCAAGAGTTCACAAAAGCCCTCGGCGAAGCAATGCACCGCCCCACCTTGGCACCGGTTCCTTCGTTCGGCCCGAAACTCTTGCTGGGCGCCGAACTCGCCGACGCACTGCTCTTCACCAGCACCCGCGTACTTCCAGAGTCGCTTACCGCCAGCGGATATTCCTTCGCCCACCCCACAATCGACGCCGCACTTCAAGATGTACTCGCGTCGAAGACAGCAGCCTGAGAGACTGACGCCATGATCACTCCTAAGGCAGAACGTCATGTTTCCACGAGCCGTGTCATTGCGGCCCCGGCGCAGGAAATCTTCGAGGTTCTCGCCGACCCGGCGAAGCACTCCATCATTGATGGGTCTGGCAGCCTCGTCGAAGCGAAGGGAAATCCCCCGCGACTCTTTCTTGGCGCCAAGTTCGGCATGAAGATGAGCTTCCACGCCACGATGCGCAACAAGGTCGTCGAGTTTGAGGACGGCAAGCAGATCGGTTGGCGTCATATTGGCCAGCACGTTTGGCGCTACGAACTCGAACCTGTCGAAGGCGGCACGAAAGTGACCGAAACCTTCGATTGGCGACCGAGCCCTCTCCCGTGGCTTCTCCAGCGACAAGACATCCCCACGAAGAATCTTGCGTCGATGGAAAAAACCCTTGAGCGGCTCGACACCTATGTAACAACTGGGAACGTGCCGGAATCTTGAACTCGTGAGCGAATCACTTGAATCGCTGGTTCCGCTCGGCTGGGATCCAGCGTGGGCGAATACTCTCGCCACGACTGTCCATGGCGCCGAACCCGGGCGAGTTCTTCAGCATCACGGGGTTGCGCTTGTACTTGCATTGGCGGACCGAACCGAAACCGTGATGCTCACACTTCGACTCGAACCACAGCCCACAGTTGGTGATTGGATCGCGTTGAAAAATGGTGAAGCCGTCGCTGTCCTCCCGCGGCGCTCGCTTTTACGCCGCAGAAACGCGCACGGCGAAGGTGAACAGCAACTTGCTGCCAACATCGACAAGGTGCTGCTTGTCTGCGGACTCGACCGACCAGTCAAAGACGGACGCATTCAACGCGGCACCGCCATCAGCCGAGATGCTGGTGCAGAGCCCGTTGTGGTCCTCACCAAGGCCTCGCGTGAGACCGATGTCGAAGTTGATCCGCAGCGAGCAGCCGACGAAGTGCGCGCCGCCCACCCCGGCATCGACGTCATCGTTACATCAGTCAAGGAAGGGATCGGCATCAACGAACTTCGTTCCATCATTGGCAACGACACCGTCACGCTGCTGGGCGAATCAGGCGCAGGCAAATCAAGCATCGTGAACGCCCTCATCGGCGATGACGTCGTCGAAACCGGAGATGTGCGCGAGAGCGACAGCAAAGGTCGCCACACCACCACGACTCGCGAACTTCACTTATTGCCTGGCGGCGGCGTTCTGATCGACACACCAGGGATTCGCGCAGTTGGTCTTGTTGCCGACAACGACGGGGTTGCAGAAACGTTCGCCGATGTCGACGACGTTGCTTCAACCTGCCGCTTTGCTGATTGCCAACACGAGGGCCAACCCGGATGTGCCGTTGCCACGGCGTTAGCCGACGGGACTCTCAACGCTCAACGAGTTGAGGCATGGCGCCGACTCGAAGCGGAAACTGATGCAACCGAACCGGTCACTCCCCGATCGAGCGCACCGCCGCGACGATCTCGTCGACCGGACGAAAGGTAAGCCCGGCCGCTGCTCGCCGAGCCCAGCGGATAACGCCGTTGGCATCGATCACGAACACTGAGCGTCGATAGAAACCGATCGGGCCGAGGATGCCGTAGTTCTTCGCAACCTGTTTGTCGATATCGGCCAGCAACGGAAAACCGAAACCGCCGTTTTGTTGTGCGAACTCAATGTGATCTGAAACGGACTGTGGGCTCAGAGCCAGGACCTGCGCTCCGACCGTGGCAAACGCAGACATGTCGTCGGTATAAGAGCGAAGTTGCGCTGTGCAGACCGGCGAGTTGTCGGATGGATAGAAGACGAGAACGACGGGAGCGCCCCGATATGCATCGAGTGAAAACTGTCGTTGGTCAGACCCGTCGCCTTCGACTCCGTCAAGCGCGAAGTTGGGTGCGATATCTCCCACTTCGATCATGACGGAGCAACCTTTCAGCCGGTGAACGCCGGCACGGAGACGTCAGATCCTGGAGCAGCAGTCGTCGAAGTCGTCGTCGTGGGGGCTGACGAGATCGACTGCCAATAACCACTCGCACCGCCAATGTTGCTCTGACCTTGAGAAACTCGCAACGTTTGATTCGTACCGTCGACGTTCATTGTCCAGAACGACCACTTACCGGATCGACTTGATCCAAACGCCATCTCAGTTCCATCGGCAGACCATTCAGGTGATTGATCGGAAGATGGATTGTTTGTGATCCGCAACTCGTTGGTTCCATCTGCATTGATCATGTAGATCTCTTCGTTGCCATCGCGTTGCGAGCAAAACGCGATCTTCAATCCGTCAGGTGACCACGTCGGCTGAAACTCGGTGGACGGATCTGTCGTGAGCCTTGTCTGATTCTGTCCGTCTGGATCCATCAGATACAGATCATCCTGACCATTTCGCAGGGACCGAAAAACGATTTTGGATCCGTCTGGTGACCAAGATGGCCACTCATCGTGGGCTGTCGTGCTCGTGAGTTGCGTCT
>CAEZTG010000011.1_pt1 | contig 17801 bp, 13 predicted proteins | sample 7264141 | NCBI WGS metagenome assembly CAEZTG01 (sample SAMEA6813797, study PRJEB35770) | uncultured Microthrixaceae bacterium | biome: Freshwater; feature: Freshwater reservoir; material: water | place: Czech Republic | collected 2015-06-16 | depth 0.5m m | reverse complement strand
GCTTGATCTTCTTGATCGTGATGCGCTCGTTCCTGCGGTTGAGTCTGCAATCAGCGGTCTTGGTCATCTTGATGTTGTGGTGAACAACGCGATCTATGTCACCGGTGGTGGTCCGAAGTGTTTCCTCGACACCGACCCAGATGATCTCGTGAACCAGATGTGGGGCGATCTCACTGCACAGTTGTTGTTGCTCCAGCCACAGGTCGCACACATGGTCTCTCGCGGCGGTGGCGTCGTCATCAATATCGGTTCTGGCTCTGGGAAATGGAAGTTGAAGTTTCCCATTGGCCAAGGTGGCCCTCAATTGGCCTACTGCGCGGCAAAGGCCGGTTTTCATCGCGCTGCTGATCGATTGGCATTCGAATATGGCGATCAGGGAATCGTTGCATTCACGGTCGATCCAGGATTCGTTGCGACTGAACGAACGAAGATGGTCACCGAACTTGGAGAGATCGCTTCACGCGGTGTCGAGCCGTCGGTCGTTGGTGCGGCAATCGCGTGGTTGGCGACTACGGGTGCAACGACCGAAAAGAACGGCAGCTATCACGAGGCCCAAGAAATCGCCCGCACAATTGGGCTGTTGCCGCCGCTTCTCGAAACTGACTGAGCGGTCGTCAGCGGTTAGAGGTTTGGCGCTACCTGCGTGCAGGTGAGTTCGACGTGGTGTTCGACGAGGTCGTCGGGCATGCCCGCAACACTTGCCCATAAATACACGTGTTCTACCGGCGAACCTTCAGTTGCTTCGCGGATCGCTGTAACTGCATCGGTCGGAGTAAGCACTCGAAGACCAGGGATCTGGCCCTTTTGTGCCGCGCCACCGCGCAGTTTCTCGACGGTGATTTCTTTCGGAGCGTCACGACCTGAACCGGCAACCGCAGCGGCACGATAGGAGTTCAACTGATGCGCGTAGTGGGGGAGGATCCGCTCGAACGCTTCTTCCGGATCATCGGCGACAATGATGTCGAGCATTCCGCCCGTTCGGGCAATTTCGGGATCGTGGCCGCCCTCGATAAGTCCTTCGCGGTAGGGATCAAGAAGCGAGGGATCAAGACTTAGGAGACCAACGCCCAGACGGCCAGCTCGCTTTGCGCCTTGTGGTCCTTGATAGCCGAGCCAAAGAGGGAATGGATTTTGCGCTGCTGGGGGAGTGACGATTCCGTCGTCGAGCAAACGACGGATTTCGGCCACAGCGGAATCGGTGAGCCCGTATCGCTTTGTAATGTCGGCGTTATAGAGCTCGTATTCGGGAACGCTGTACCCAGCGCCTATGCCGAGCTCGAGACGACCGCCTGAAAGTTGATCGATGACTGCTGCTTCTTCAGCAACCAATGCAGCCGGTCGTAACGCGGCGACAAGCACGGCAGTTCCGATGCGCACGCGCGAGGTGCGCGCTGCGGCCGCTGCAGCAAATGTGAGGGGCTGGGGAAGATAACCATCGGTGAAGAGATGGTGTTCGGAGAACCACACCGAGGCGGCCCCGAGATGTTCAGCTTCGACGACGAGATCGAGTGCTCGCCCATACACCTCGGGCCACGGACGGGCCCAAGGTGCAGGGTTGCGCAGATCGAAATAGAGGCCGAGCTTCACGACATGCGACCGACCATTGCGTCGTGGCCGATTGCCGGCTCGATAAACGAGCGGAAGTCGGGACCAGAACGCAGGTGATGGCCACCGTCGACGTTGATCGTGGTGCCGGTGATCCAGCGAGCTTCATCGCTGAGGAGGAAGGCAGCGAGGTTTGCGACGTCTTCCGGCTCGCCAACATCGTTGAGCGGTGTGTTGACGATGTAGGAGTCGTAGACCGCGGATTCACGCGGGATGCCTTCCATGATCTCGGTGGAGATGAAACCGGGGCGAATGGCGTTGAATCGAACCTTGGTTTCGCCGTACTCATTAGCGGCATTGCGCATCATTTCTTCGATGCCCGCCTTCGAGACGCAGTAGGCGCCGAACATCGGATGAGGAATGTGACCGGCGAGTGACGACATTCCAATGAACGAACCGCCACCTGCAGCGACCATGTGGGCGGCGGAGTACTTCACCGAGAGCATGGTGCCGAGAACGTTGAGATGAAGGACACGCAAGAACTCGTCGGTATCGAGCAAGTGGTACGGACCCATTCCGCCACCGCCACCGGCATTTGCGACAAAGCCATTGAGGCCACCGAATGCTTCGACGTGATTTGCAACGAGTGCGGCGACGTCGGATTCAACGGTGACATCGGTGACCTGATGACGGATCTGGCCCGAAGCGCCGCCAGCCTTGATGCGATCGACAACCTCGGTGAGTTTGCTTTCGGTCCGGCCACAAATGGTGACGTTCATGCCGTCCTGGGCGAGACGGGTTGCGCAGGCTGCGCCGATGCCGGTGCCACCACCGGTGACGATTGCTGAGCGACCTGCAAGTGATGACGACATGGGTTCCTCCGGGAAGTTTGAGAGTCGGCGACACGCTACTACCAACCCAAATAACGCTTCTTTCAACCGACGGAAGAACGCAATGGCGCTTGAGGACGGTGTCTAGGAGATCGGTGTCCCATCGAGATTGTGGATGTCGAGACCGAATTCCTCGATGTTGTCGAGGCTGACGGTGATGCGCCCAGTGATATCGGGGCCACAATCGCAAAGGAAGAGGGTGCCCTCGACCATTGCCTCCATCGACTCAATCTGATCGGGCCGCAAGCGATCGCCTACGAGTGCAGCAGCACCTTCGGACAGCACCGCTGCCCTGGGTTCCACGGTGTTGACGCGTACTCCCGTGCCGTACAACTCCACGGCGAGACCGTTGCTGATGCGGTTGAGCGCTGCCTTCGTTGCGCCATAAGCCGAGATGTTGACCGAGGTTGGAACGATGGGCTCTGAAGGTCCGCCCCATAATTTCGCGCTGCCGCTGGAAAGATTGACGATCCACCCTTCGCCAGCGGCGACCATCGCCGGAGCGGCAGCCAGCGAAAGATCGAGCGGAGCATTTGCATTCACTTCAAACATGATGTTGCGACGCTTTACCGAGAATCCCGTAAGCGGAGCTTGGATTGACGCCGCTGCGTTGTTCACGAGAATCTCAATGTGCCCGCCGAGGGCTTCGGCTGCTTCGGGAATGACGCGAAGTCGATCAATCGGATCAGTGAGATCGGCAACAACTACTTCAACCTGAGTTCCGAACCGCGCAATACGGTCACGAGTTGCGTTAAGGCTTCCTTCGAGGGTCTCGTGCTGATCAAGTGTGCGTGCGGTGAGGACGATGTTCGCGCCTTCCGCAGCCATTCGTTCCGCTAGTGCTGCGCCGATGCCTCTGCTCGAACCAGTGACCAGGACACGGCGACCTTCGAAGCGACCAGTCATCAAAGTCCCTTTTCGGCGACGAAGCCGTCGATGCATTCGCCGATGTAATTGCAGTCGTCGTCAGAGAGCGAATGATTGTTGGGAACGATGAGACCCCATTCCATGACGCGGTCGGCATTGGGAAGGCCATCGGAAGGAACGCGGAATTCTTGGTCGCGAAGCATCGGCTGGCGAGTGATGTTGCCGGTCCAGACCATACGGGTGTCGACCCCGTGGGATTCCATCCACTGCTGAAGATCGGCGCGACGGATGCCTGAGTCGGGCTGAATGATGAACGGGAACATATGCCACCCGGTTTCGATTCCTTCAGTGAGTTGAGGAAGTACGAATAAGTGCGGGTACTTCGCAAGATGAGAACTTGTGATGGCAAAACTGCGCTGACGTCGAGCGAGGTTTTCGTCCAACTTGTCGAGTTGTACAAGACCAAAGGCTGCGGAAAGTTCGGAGGGCTCGAAGTTCCAACCGTTCTCATCGAAGATGAAGATGTTGTCGTATTCAAGGCCGTCGTCGAGCTCGCTGAAGAAGCGATCAACCTTGCCCTTGAGTGAGCCAAAAAGCTGAAGTTCTGAGCGGCGACCCCAGCGACGGAAGAGCAACGCACGGTCGGCAAGTTCGTCGTTGTCGAAGCAGACCATGCCGCCAGTTCCGGCTGCAGTGATGATGTGCGAAAGGGCGAAGCTTGTAAGCGAAATATCGGCTCGGGTGCCGGTTGGCGTTCCGCGTAATGTTTGACCGAGAGCGTCACATGAGTCTTCGATCACTAGAAGGTTGTGGCGGTCGGCGATTTCGCGAATGACATCCCAGTCGGGGCAGTTGCCGATGAGATTGGGAGCAAGGATGGCGCGCGTCTTCGCAGAGATCATTTCTTCGATGCGATTGACATCGATCTGAAACGTGTCAGGGGTGACATCGACAAAGACAGGCACTGCGCCCTTACGGATGACGGGTGCGACGTCGGTTGAGAACGTGACCGAACTCGTGATGATCTCGTCGCCGGGTTGGAGGTCGATGGCTTCGTACGCGAGGTAGAGCGCCGAACTTCCGGAGTTGCACATGACGCCGCGCTTCTTTTCGAAGAGATCGGCTACCCGGCGTTCCATCGCTTTGACGTTCTTGCCAATGCGCATGGCGGTTGGACCACCGCGAAGAACTTGAACAACTGCGTCGATTTCGCGGTCGTCATGGACGGAACCGGCGTAGTCGATTCGGCGGTCGCTGTTGATGCGGCTCATGGGTGCTCCTTGGTGGTGAATGAGTCAGTGCGGATTGGGGTCAAGCGAAGGTCGGTGACGAGGCGGTCGATGAGGCGGACGAGTTCGGTGCAGTCGTGCTCGCTCCAGTTATCGAGGACGTCAGTCATTTGCTCAACTCGTAACGCCACGATGCGGTCATGTGTGCGTCGGCCCTTGGCCGTGAGTCGAGCGACGGCAAGACGAGCGTCGTCGGGGTCGGTGCCGCGCTCAACGAGTTCTGCGTCTTCCAACACGCGTACCTGGCGGTTTGCTGCAGCAGGGTCCATGGAGCATCTGCGAGCGAGTTGCCCCATCGGTAACTCACCGGCGTCGGCGAGCGTGCGGAGAATGGCGTAACCAGCGCGGGTGACCTCGACGCCGATCGCAGCGGTTTGGCGATGATGAATCGCCCGGTTCACCGTGAGCCGAAAGAGACGTTCGAGAGAGCGTTCGGTTTCGGCGACGGACTCCGCAGCGGGCATGGCCGAACCGTAGGGAAGGTCTTGGACTATGTCAAGGTTCCTCGGAGCGGGCCAACCTGCGTAAGACTCACCAAATGGCAACTGACGTTCAAACATCTGAAGGCATGCCCGCAAAGGCCGGCATCATCCTCGCCACGCTGATTGGGGTGGCCACCGTTGCCAACATCAACCTGGCAGTGGCGAATGTGGCACTGCCCGACATTGGCCGTCACTTCGACGCGTCGCAGACCGCCATCAACGCGGTTGCCGTCGGATTCTCGTTAGGTCTTGCAGCCACGGTGTTGTGGCTTGGGGCCCTCGGTGACCGCTACGGCCGCAAGACGATGCTGCTGCTCGGCATGGGTTTGTCGGTGCCTGCATGTTTGATCGCTGGCTACGCGCCGAACATTGGCACCCTCATCTTTGCTCGTGTTCTCGGTGGAGTAGCTGCCGGTATGGCATTCCCGACCACGCTGGCGCTTATCACCGCATTGTGGGCTGGTGCTCACCGGACAAAAGCGATTGCTTTATGGTCGGGCATCGGTGGAGCCATGTCTGCTCTCGGGCCACTCGTTGCCGGAGCGCTTCTTCTTCACTTCTGGTGGGGATCGGTCTTCCTCATCACCGTGCCTCTCGCCGTCATCGGGTTCCTCGCTGCATTGGTCTACGTCCCAGCGCACGTCAATGAAGACGACTCTCCGATCGACAACCTCGGCGGAATCCTCTCGGTGGTGATGGTTGCCGCTGCGGTAATCGCGATCACGCTCGCTCCAGAGCCTGGAGCGGGGACGGCTGCACTCATTATCGGACTCGTCTCCATCGCCGCGGTCGGAGCGTTCGTGCTGCGTCAACGTCGTGCGGCATTCCCTCTTTATGACCTGAAAGTGGCAGGACGTCGCACGTTCTGGGTAGCGGCAGTGGCTGGAGTGTTGGTTTTCGGCGCGCTGGTTGGCGCAATGTTCGTTGGCCAGCAGTACTTGCAGAATGTTCTCGGGTACTCAACCTGGACGTCCGGACTTTGCATTATTCCCACCGCAGTTTTCATGGTCGTGGTTGCACCACTTTCGGCGCGCTTGATCCAACGTCGCGGATCCCGAGTCGCACTCCTCGCCGGATTCATCTCTGTCGGGCTCGGTTTCCTCGTGATGCTTTTGCTTTGGAAATCGGACACGTCATTTGTCGTGGTTGTCCTTGCGTATTCACTCTTAGGAATTGGCGTTGGCCTCGCCGGACCACCGTCCTCGCAGTCACTCACCGAGTCGGTGCCAGTTCCCCGTGCAGGCATGGCGTCAGCAACGGCCGACCTTCAACGTGATCTTGGTGGCGCGATTCTTCAAGCCGTCCTCGGAGCGGTGCTCACGGCTGGATACGCGAAATCATTCACTAAACAAATCGCAGACGCGCCGACGTCCGTTACTGATTCGGTGACCACGCAACTTACAAAATCCTTTTCGAGCGCTGAAAACATTGCGATGCAATATCCGCAATACACCGATCAGATTGTTGCTGCTGCAAGGCAGTCGTTTGTCGATGGACAGCAGGTTTCATTTACCGTCGGCATCGTCTCAATGCTGATCGGACTCGCGGTCATCTGGTTTGGCTACCCAAAGAAAAACGCCGAGACCGAACTCGTCGCTGGGTATCACCGCAGCGACGAGACAGTCTCGGCGTAATCGTGTTTCGAGTGCTCTAGGCGGTAGCGAGCGGTGCCGGGTTACGGCGAGCACCGGCGGTGAAGTTCACCGGCATGTGCTTGATGCCACCAATGAAGTTCGAACGAAGGATGTCGACGTTGCCAGCAAGGCGCATGTCGGGAATCCGCTCGAGGATCTCCTTGAAGATCAACTTCAGTTCCATGCGAGCAAGGTTTGCTCCCAAGCAGAAGTGCTGGCCGCCGCCGCCGAACGCGATGTGTTCGTTGGGGAAGCGGTCGATGTTGAACTGATAGGGATCGTCGAAGACCTCTTCGTCACGGTCGGCAGAAATGTGCCACATGACGACCTTGTCGCCCTTCTTGATTTCCTTATCGCCGATGACCGTGTCATCTGTTGCGGTACGGCGGAAGTGGTACACCGGCGTCGCCCAGCGAAGGATTTCTTCGATGGCGTTGTCGATCTTTCCGTCCATGTCACCAGCAAGAGCGGCGTACTGGTCGGGGTTCTGCATGAGTGCCCACATGCCCCACGAGGTGGTGTTGCGGGTGGTCTCGTTACCAGCGACCGTGAGAAGCATCATGAACATGTCGAACTCGAGTTCGGAAAGGCGATCGCCTTCGATCTCGGAGTTGATCAGCTTTGTGACGATGTCGTCGCGAGGATCGTTTGCTCGCTGCTTGCCAAGTTCGTTCACGTACATAAACAACTCGCCAGAAGCGTTAGCGCCATCTTCATTGGCGTATTCAGGATCGTCGAGGCCGATCATGCGGTTCGACCAGTCGAACAGCATCATGCGGTCTTCCTGGGGGACGCCCATGATTTCAGCAATCGCCTGAAGAGGAAGTTCCGATGCGAGGTCGACGACAAAGTCGCACGAACCACGCTCGATGATGTTGTCAACGATGAGAATCGCTCGGTGCTGGAGGTACTTCTCGAGCAGGCCGATCATGCGTGGCGTGAAGCCCTTGTTCACGAGAAGGCGATAGCGCGTGTGCTTGGGCGGATCGGTGTAGAGCATCATGAGACCGCGAGGGTCCATGCCCTGAGCCTCGCCGGGGAATTCCTCGGGGGTCAGAATCGAGATGCCGCCAACTTCTGAGGAAAACAGTCCGGTATCGCGGTTGACCGTGACGAGATCCTTGTGCTTCACGACGTTCCAGAAGCCATTAGCGCCCGGGTACTCGTGCCAACTCACCGGATCTTCGGCGCGAAGTCGGTCGAACATTTCGTAGTGCTCGAGACGCTGGAAGCGGTCGAGGTCGAGGAGGTCGATTCCCTCGAGTGTCATACGGATCCCCTTGATCGGTGCTGAGACAGCCAAAGACGTGTCAGTGGTCACGGAACACTAATAGAGACGGAGAGTGGGTCCACCTTCGGGTCCCCAGACCCGCCCTACGAGGCCTGAATCTCGGGGTTGGCGGTCTCGCCTGATCCGGCAGCCACAAGGGGAGAGGCGGCCAACACGACGATTCCGGCGACGACGAGACCGATGCCGGCGATGGCGCCTAGGAGATCGCCGAGACTGTGATGAAACCGTTCGTTGAACACGACGATGCCGACAGCACCAGCGACGAGGGGATTGCCGCCAATGAACGGGGCAAGGGCGGCGGCCAGGCTTCCCTGGCGAAAGGCGACCTGCTGGAGCAGGAGTGCTCCGAGTTCACAGACCCCGAGAAACGCGAGCGCCGGCAGGAAGGTGAGGACGTGGTTGTGATTCGCCAGATTCGTATCGATGACTTTCAGCATCACTGCGGCTGAGCCGAGTGAAACGGCGGCGGATGCTCCAAAGAGTGAAGCGCGAACATTTGGGGTCTTCGAACGCATTGCGCAACCGACAAGGACTGTCATGACAATTGCAAACGTGAAGACGCCAATGATTGCTGTCCGAGTCGGAATTGTGTAGACGCCGTCTTGAGGATCAGCGAAAAGAAGGAACATGACGAGGCCAACAATCGTTGCAATCGCGCCGAACCAATCGCGAAGCGAAACTCTCGCCTCAGTAACGACGATGCCGAGGGCGAGGGCGAACAGAAGTGATGTCACCATGATCGACTCGACCTCGACGAGTGATCCGCGACTCAATGCACCAGCGTGAAACGCACCCGAAACTCCGGCGAGGGCAGCACCAAATAGCCAAATGGGTTTGCGTAAAAGGAGGAGGAGTAATCGCGCTGCGTTCGATGGCGGCGGCGTGACGGATCGAGCTCCTCGGCTTTGAAAGACCGCAGCCCCTGCTCCCGTAATTGCGGCGAGAAGTGCAAGAGCAAGAGCGATAGAGGACATGGCCGAAGCGTAGGTCTGCTTGGCCCGAGCACGTAACTGTTGAGGGGGCCGATAGCGTTTCATCACCACACTGTTCTGTGGCCCCCAGATGACGGTCTTCCCTCCTCACTCCGGTCCGCGTGTTCCGCGCAGTCGCCACCGCCTTGCCGTTCAGGTCGCAGGGCTGTTTCTGGTGCTTGCGACGCTGCTGAGTGCAACAGTCGCATCGTCAGGGTCCGCTGGTGCTGCACCAGAGGACAATCGATATCAGCCCTCTTTCGTTGGCGCGCCGTATTTCGCGCCAGGTGCGGTGTACACGGAGAACTTTCCTGATCCCGATGTTGTGTGGGACCCAGAAACGCAGAAGTACTACGCGTTCTCAACCACGACCGGTGGCGTCTACGTGCCGGTGATGTGGTCGACCGATCTTGTGAAATGGACGGCGCGTACGAATCATGCAATCGCCAATCCCAACTGGCAGTTCCATGACGCGCTGCCCGACCCATCGCCAGCCGGAAGTGCATGGACCTCTGGAGATCCGAGGTTTCCTGACGGTCTATGGGCGCCGACGGTTGCGAAGTTGTCAGGGTCTGGGTCGAGTGCGTGGGTCATGTTCTATGCGCTGCGTGTGAACGATGCTGGCAGGCATTGCATTGATTACGCGACGAGTCAGACCCCCGACGGCCCCTACACCTCGCCGAAACAATTTTTCTGTTCGACGACGCCACTTGGAGTCATCGATCCGGACGTCTTCACCGACACGGCAACGGGTAAGACCTGGTTGATGTGGCAGGACCAGGGTGAAGTGGGCAAGTACTGGTCCTCGCTCTGGATGCGCGAAATTTCGCTCACGAGTGCGCAGTCGGTGGATTGGGCGCCAAGCAGCACTCCTGTGTATCTCATGAACGCTGGAGCAGCGTGGGAAAACGGTGTTGTCGAAAATCCATCGATGGTCCGAACCTCCGATGGCGTTCCTACGTTGTTTTACTCGGGGGGTTTGTGGGATTCCGTTGGCTATTCGGTCGGTATGGCCAAGTGCGGGCCTCTTCAGTTCAGTTGGACACCAATCTGTTCTCGGGTTGGAAGTGGTCAGTCAATGAGCGCTCGGCAGGGCATGCGAGGTATCGGTGGTTCGGCGGTGTTCAGCGGCGCCGATGGTGCGAACTTCATCGCGAATCACTATTGGCGTGAGGGTATTGAACCGGGCTACCCGGGGAATCAGCGCCGACTTGTTAGTGATCGCTTGCATGAAACGCCGGGCGGCATCGCGTTCTCGCATGAGCAAGGTCCGGTAGGAATTGCTGCGTCGAGCGGTTATGTGTCGGTGGGTCCGACCCGCGTGCTTGATACTCGATATGGATTTGGAACAACGTCGACTCGCGCGCTCGAGTCAGGAGAAGTCTTCACACTCGATCTTTCGGCGCAAACGACAAGTACAACAACTGCAGTGACATTGAATATCGCAATTGATGGTGCGGTTGGGCCGGGTTATCTCACTGCGTATCCATGTGGTGATCCGCCCGTAGCCGCTTCGCTCAATTATGTAGACGCTGCGGTCGCAGGGAATGCCGCAACGGTTCGGCTCAATCCGAGTCGGAAGTTGTGCATCTACGTCCAATCCAGCACACATCTCATTGTGGATTTGCAGGGACGCTATGACTCTGCAGTGAATGCGGCGATTACGCCAGTGGAACCGACCAGAGTCCTCGATACGAGGCCTTCAAACACGGTTCCAGCTGGCGGCTTCGTGGAAGTCCCAATTGTCGGGTACGCAGGTGTGCCGAGTGGTGCGACAGCGGTTCTTGTGAGCGTTGCAGCCGATGGCGCAGCAGGACCTGGATATCTCACTGCATGGCAGTGCGGAGGAAAACGTCCAACCGTTGCAAACGTCAACTACGGAACTAAGTGGCCCGCGGGAAATGGGGCGATCGTTCCGCTTTCGCAATCGGGCTCGATGTGTGTGTACTCGCAGCATCGAGCGGACGTGATCGTCGATGTGTTCGGCTACGTAAGCGCATCGGGCCAACGCCTAAGAATCGCATCACCAACGCGAGTTTTTGATTCCCGAACTTCGCTTGGTGTTGTTGGTGCTGGACAAACAGTGCCGGTGCAAGTCACTGGTGCTGGCAAAGCAGCAGCGGGATCAACTGCGGTTGAGGTGAATGTGACCGCAACCGATGCACGGGCACCAGGGTGGGTATCGGTCTTTCCGTGTTCGGCACCGCCGGCTCGAGGCTCGGAAACTGCAGTACTGAATCTTGTGACCGGTCAAACCAAGGCCGCACATGTTGTCGTGCCGGTTGGGGTGAGTGGGACCAGCGCTGGCCAGATCTGTTTACGAACCCAGAATGCAACACATCTCGTTGTCGACCTGTCGGGTGGCTATAACTAACGCCACGATTCGACGTGCGTGGCACCCCCAACGGGATTTGAACCCGTGCCGAACGACGCCCGCATCGTTCGCAGAGATGAGTGAACCCGAGAAGTGGCGGGACGATGGATCGCCCCACCACTTCTCAAAGGGGAACTTGTCTAACCCTTCGGGCGACTGTTTCCGTTAGCGTCGAGGTTGGCTCTATCTACGACGGCGCCAGAAATTTTTACGAGGTACTTCGGGTCACAAGCCTGGGTGCCCAACGTTGTCGGTAAGACCTGCTTCCACGTCGTTCCCTGCAGGTTCACAACCATTCCGCAGTTGCCGGGAAGGTTCTTGCCTGGATCAGTCGGCGATTGAAGGCCTCCGGCATCGTAGTCGTGGACCTTTGCGAGTTCGGCGAGGACGCAGTCTGAAGTGAGGTTTGAACCGCAGGTTTTCGCACCTTGTGCCCAAAGTAGGAACGCTGCAGTCGCCTGGGCTCCGAGCAGGCTGATTGCTCCGCCATTGGCCTTTACCAGCTCGATGTATTTCGCAGTTGCAGGATGATCCGCGGCTTGTTCGAACGGGTAGTACGTCATGCGGGTATATACCTTGTCGGCATTACCACTCGTGTTCCACTTCGCGAACTGCTCGGTGTAACCGTTGGCTTCGGTAACCCAAATCGGACTGAAGTCAGACTGCTTGGCTGCATCAAGAACGTTCTGAAAGATTGGAGCTGGCGAGCCTGAGAAATACACGACTTCGGCTCCACAGTCCTTCAGGCGCTGGATGAACGGGAGGTATGTTGATTCACCAGCAATCGCATATTGAAGTCTGCAGTTGTCCATGAATTGCCAACCAGCTTGCTCATAGGCGATCTCCGCCTTGTCGGCTGAATCAATCGTGGCGGCGAAATTGCCCTCAAAAATCGCAGCCTTCTTCACTTGAGTCGGGAACTTTTCTGCTAGGAGAAACGCGTTGGATGCGTCGTACCAATTCACCGGATTCGGAGTGGGCTGCACCATGAGCGTCGCGTTCGCGAACTCCGGACTCACCGTGTAGGTCGGTACGGCCGCAAGCTTGCAGCTCAGGCGCGTGGCTTCGCCGGCGCCATCAAGAGCAAAGCCTGAACCGACGAGCATGAAGTTCTTTGTGCATGCGTCGGTCACCGCATTGTTGACGTTGAGGATCGCAGCATCGTGGTAATCGCCGATGATCTGACGTCCGTTGATACCACCCTGATCGTTGCACCACTTGATCATCGCCTTCATCGCATCGGCAATCTCTTTGTTGAGACCTGGAGATCCGGGGTAGCCGGCGTCGTCGCCGTATCCGATCGTGATCGAAGTATCAGTGACACCCTTTTGAGTGGCGCCCTTAGCCTCGCCATTGCCACAGGGCGAGGGCATTGTGCCAAAGTCAGTGGCAGTAGCTGTCTTTGTGGTTGAGGTATTTCCATCCGAGCTATCGGCTCTGCCTCCGCCGCATGCTCCGGCGAGTAGTGAGAGAACGATGATCGCGCTGGCGGTAACGAGACCGGCCTTTCGACGTCGCTCTTGCGTTTTACGGATCTGATCGGTTGCCACAGGCCCCTCTGTCCCGCCACACGGTGGCGTCGTCTTCCCGCAGAAGCGGGTGTCACGTCAGTGACTCCAGTCACATTACCATAACAGCGTTATGATATTTGTCTTCAACTCGCCGTTCACCGTTATTCGGCATCGTCGACCGCTCCGCCAAACTTGCCTGTGCCAGCGTCACAGGGGGTTTCCCGCCCCTAGCGCAGGTGGGAACCCCAAAGGACTTCTGTTTCTCAAAAGGACCTTCTTTTCGAGTGCTGGTTTAAATCCCGTCGGGCCGGTCGCCAATTATGCCGTTCTCGGCGAGGTCAGTTATCTCCGATGGGCGTAATCCCAGCACGCGCTCCAACACTGCGGAATTGTCGCGACCAATCGTGGGTGCGGGTCGATCGAGCCAGTGGTCCACGCCTGACATCCTCAGAGGAAGTCCTGGAATGGGATGGCGTCCTACAACCGGATGGTCAAGTTCTTCGAAAAGCGAGCGAGCAACAAGATGAGGGTCGATAGATAGGTCGCGCGGGTCACGGACCAATCCGGTCGGAACTCCAACTCTTCGCAGAATCTCAACGCACTGAAACGGTTCGTACTTAGCGGTCCAACTGTTGATCAACGCGTCAATCACCTCGGCTCGGGCTCGACGGCCGGCTACGGAATTGAGTTCGAGGTCATCCGATAATTCATCCGCTCCGATCACTTTGCACAGCGATCTCCACTGATCGTTGTCAACGACCGAAATTGCGACCCACTCGTCATCACCAATGCACGGGTAGACGTCGTTGGGGGCGATATGAAAGTCGCGGTTTCCTGTGAGGCCGAGCAACGTGCCATCGGTGAGCCATTCAAGTGCAGGTTCTGGACATGCATTGAGTGCGACCTCGGCCATCGTGGATTCAAGAAGAGTGCCAGGGCGGCCCGCTCGCAATGCAGCGATGCCAGCCATTGCCGCGAATGCCCCGTGCCATGCGCCGAGCGGATCGGGAAGCCCGCCCTTTGCGACAGGTCGACTTCCGTGATGCCCGGTGATGGAAACCATCGTGGACATTGGCTCAATGATTTGGGCGAATGCGGGTCGGTCGCGCCACGGGCCGTCAAGTCCGAAGGCCGGCATCCGAAGGTGCACGATGTCGGGATTAATTTCGCTTACAGCCTTGTGATTGAACCCCCACGATTCGGTGACCCGTGGAGCAAAGTTTTCTACGAAAACGTCGGAGTTTGCGATCAATTCACGAAGCAGTTCAGAGCCACGATGGGTAGATAGATCCAAGGTGATGGCGTGCTTGTTCGTCGCTGCAGCGATGAACATATGGCCCCATTCCCACCAGTCGGGGTGTCCGAGTGCGAATCCGGTCAGGCGCATACCATCGGGATGGCCTGTGGATTCGATATGGATGACTTCGGCACCGAGCAACGCAAGCACCTGAGTGGCCATGCCGCCGACCCACCACGATGTGAGATCCACCACGCGAATCCCGGCCAAAGGAAGTTGTGCGTCGCGCTGGAATGGTTCTCGGTGCGAGGGCGATTGAGACTCGAGTGGTCGCCGGCAGCGTCGTTGAGTAGAGGCGCTTGTTGTAGTGGGGGACGCGCGCCGTTGATGTGGAATGGAGAGCGGATGCGGGGCACGCCGTCACACCAGTCGAAAAGTCCGCGTGCAACGAACTGGTCGTCGGAGATGACCGTCGCGCCGGTGTGAACGGGTGCCACTGGAACGCGGAGTTCGCCAGCGGCAGCGACCACCTCTGCCACGGTGTGGGTCGACATCCATGGATCGACGATGTCGCTCCATGATTTACCCATAGCGATTCGGTTATTGAGGCGTGCGATGTTCGCGTCATCGACGAGGTCGCCTCGGTCGATCATCACGAGGAACATCTGGAACATGTGTCCGGCGTTCGTATTTAGCCCGACTAATCCATCGGACGCTTGCTCGACTCCCGGCGTGTCGGTGATCCGGAGAGGACCGTTTCGTGCTTGCCGTCCCATCATGGAATCAAGCAGGTCGCAGTAGTTCGAAGCGGCGATCGCCATCACGTCGTGCATCGAACAGTCGATCCATGCTCCGTGGCCCGTAGAGCGCGCTTGAATAACTGCGGCAAGGGACGGTGCAGAGACTGCAGCGCCGGTCATGTACTCAGCGATGTCGCCTCCGCCGCGTAGCGGTGGGAGGTGGGGCGGGCCGCGGAACTTCATCCCGCCTGCTTCCGCTTGGACGGTGAGGTCCGTCCCCGGATTTTCGGAGCGTGGTCCAAAGCGTCCCCATGGTGAAACTGACGTAACGACGAGGTGAGGAAACTTCTCGCGAAGGCGCGCGACTTCATCAGCAGTCATCGAATCGTCGACGAGGAGATCGGCGGTGGAAATGAGATTGGATGCGGAAATGTCGCTGAGTGCGCCGACGAGTGATCGCTTGCCGGCGTGGAGGTGTACGAAGAGTGGCGATGTCTGCGAGTGATCAATTGCTGTCGCTCGCCGATGGCGCAGCGGATGTCCGTCGACGGGTTCAAGTAGGAAGATTTCGGCACCGAAGTCGGAGAACATTTTGGTGCATTGGGCGCCGGCAATTCCCTTGGTGGCGTCAATCACTCGGAGTTCGGAAAGTGGGAGAGTCGTCATTGTTGCGGGTCTCAGATGAACGAAGACTCGGCGGTGAGGCCTCGCTCAGGGAACTCTCCATAGACGAGTGGCTGCCAGTTACCGAAACCGGTGCCGCCGGCGGAGTCGCTGATGCGCACGACCGTGTCACGAATCTGGTGGACACGCCGCGCTGTCGCAGGTTCAGAGCAATCGGCGATCCATTCGCCGTCGATTGCCAGATCGCCCATCCATTCGCCATGGTGGTGGCCGTCGAAACCATGGTACTTGCCGGTGCCCAGATGGAACCCGGTGTCAGACACCGCTTCGACATCGAGGCGACGTGACGAACCATCTTCGAGTGTGAGGTCGACCGTGCCCCCGAGTAGGCGACGATTGCGAGGGTCGTAACGGAGATCGGGACGCGCATCGACAAACTTTTCGAATCGGCCGTCGGTGTGCTCGATTCCGCCCATCACCGTTCGCGACTCGAACCCGGGGCCGGTCATGAAGCCAAAGTTGAGAAAGATCCCGTAGGGAGTGCCATCGGTTCGCTGCATGAGCATCGGCGACCACGCAAAGTCGTACGTGCCTGGAATTTTGGGGCGGGGCTGCGTGTCGGTTGGTTCGGTTCCGACTCCATAACGGACTCCCCACGAGTGGTCGCGAGTTGCTATCCAGGAATCGTGTTTCATTTCGTGGCGCTCGCCGTCGATCTCAAGCCAACCGGAGCAGAGTCCGATCTGGTGGAAGCGAACGAGATCAGCGGAAACCCGATATCCGGTTCGTTGATGCGTTCGATCCTCTGCGCGACAGGGCAGCACACCCTCGAACTCGAAATCGAAAGAGATTGGTTGACAGTCGTTGGGTTCGAGCACAAATCGGACTTTCGCAAGCGGCTCGATGATCTCGTAGCGGATAGGTCCGATAATGGTGAGCTCGGGATCGGGCTCAAGTCTGCGGCTCGCCCGTACTGTCACCTGCTCAACCCCGCGTGAAATGCCGGCATAGGCATCCATGACATTTCGATTTGTGTACTTCCCGAGGCCGAAGCCGATTTGAATGGAACCATCGGTTGCGGCAGCCATCGCGCAGACCTTTTCGGTCCACGCAGGATCCGACACTCCGGTGTTTGCGAATGTCTCGGTCACCTGGTGGCAAAATTGCTCATCCGCTGCAATAAGCGGACCGATTTCGTGTTCCATCATGTTCTCCTTGGTCGGGGTGATTCAGAGTTAGTCGCTCTCAAGCTGATCAAGAAGCGCGTTGAGTGTGGGGATTGAGTGAATCGGCGCTTCGGGATGTTTTGGTTGGGCCCACTCGCCGAACGCGACGGATCGGTCAGATGTGCGAATCCCGATAATGCTCTGGTGAAGTCCGCACAGGGCGAGGAACCAGTCGAACGACTGAAGGCTCACTCCCGACACGCGTTCGTAGCCGCTCACGATTTCGTCACGCCGCAGCAGCGTAGGAACGCCTCGAACGTTGCGCCCTTCGGCGCTGCGCTGGAAAGTAGTTGCGAAGTAGCTGAGCCAAGCCACGTCGAGTTCGCGGGGGCCGACAGTGGTCATTTCCCAGTCGATGATCGCCACGGCACGAGCGTCGTTCCAAAGGATGTTGCCGATACGAGCGTCGCCCCATATGAGTACGTCCTCGCGGTCGATCAATGGGACCGTTGATCCAAGGATTGTGAAACCGCGTTCGATAGAGGGGTACACCCGGTTGTTCCTAGCCCATTCGAAGTGGCGGCGAAGTCGAGCGATATGACGTTCGAGGCTTGTTGAATCCGGAATATCACTGCGTTCGGCATCGACAAGCATCGGCGACGGCTGGACTGAATGGATCGCCGCGAGAGTTGCGATTGAGTCCAAGGTCATCGTGGTGATCTGAGCGTCATCGAGCTCGGTGACCCAACTACCCCACGTATACGGGGGGACGTCGGGCGGAACGATGCCGTCAATCCGCTCCATGACGAAAAACGGCACTCCGATTGCAGATCCGCTCGTATCGGACCAGAGAATCTTGGGTACTGGAGCATTGCACTTGAGTCGAACGATTCGCATCGCTTCAACCTGCAGCGCAAAGTCGTAGCTCTCAAATACTGGGAATGCGTCGTCGGGCGGCGGTAGCCGGAGTACAACCGAGTTGGTAGTCGGGCCCGAACCGGTGTCGATTGTGACGTCAAGTAGCAACGTGTCCGATGAAAGTCCGGCTCCAGTTGGCCCACCGTGGGAAACGACTGTGGGCATCCGAACCGCGTTGGTTTCAGTTCGGAGCCAAGAACCGAACGCGTAAAGCAGCGACTGCGGGTCGCGGGTCGAGGTCCGCGGCATTGCCACGAGAACT
>CAEZTG010000010.1_pt1 | contig 18540 bp, 15 predicted proteins | sample 7264141 | NCBI WGS metagenome assembly CAEZTG01 (sample SAMEA6813797, study PRJEB35770) | uncultured Microthrixaceae bacterium | biome: Freshwater; feature: Freshwater reservoir; material: water | place: Czech Republic | collected 2015-06-16 | depth 0.5m m | reverse complement strand
CAATCAGATAGGAGATTTCCTTTCTGGGCTCGGACTTCCGCTGCCCCAAGCCGCCCTCGAATCTGCGCAAAACAGCATTGGAGCAATCAAGAACGGTCTCGTTCCAAAATTGCAGGAGATGGGCCTTTCTGAACAAGCAGCCACGGTCAGTGCCGAGGCCAATTCGGCCTTTGTGAGCGCGGTGCATTGGGGCGTCCTCACCGCTGCGGCTGCCACGTTTGTTGGTGTCGTAATGGTGCTGCTGTTCCTGCCCGCCCGACCTCGTATCGACGATGTCGCGGAGCAGGAAGAGGAATTTGTCGGTGAGCACGTAGAGGAACTCCTGACCGACTGATCCACGACTAACCTGCGCAGCCGTGATCCTCTCTGACCGCACCATCCGTGAAGAGGTCGAAGCCGGCCGCATTGTTATCGAGCCCTTCGACCCCAGCTGTGTCCAGCCATCTTCGGTCGACCTTCATATCGACCGCTTCTTCCGGGTGTTTCGGAATCACACGATGGGCCACATCGACGTGAAGCAGAACCTCGAGGACCTGACCGAGCTCGTCGAGATCGGCCCCGACGACACCTTCATGTTGCACCCAGGTGAATTCGTGCTCGGGTCCACCAGCGAGCGTGTTGGTCTTCCTGCCGACCTTGTCGCTCGCCTCGAGGGCAAGTCCTCGCTCGGCCGTCTTGGTCTTCTTATTCACTCCACGGCTGGTTTCGTCGACGCCGGTTGGGACGGACAGCTCACACTCGAACTGTCCAACGTGGCCAGTCTCCCAATCACGCTCTACCCGGGCATGAAGATCGGTCAGATCTCCTTCATCCGCATGACCACGCCAGCGGACAACCCCTACGGCTCTTCAGCAGTCGGCTCGAAGTACCAGGGCCAAATCGGCCCCCGCCCCAGCCGCTACTGGGAAAACTTCCGCTAACTGCACTCTCTCCTCTTCGCCGCTGACGAAGGGAGTGCACGGCAGTTTGATGCACACCAGACGCGCACGTTGCGAAAGCAACGGCGCTACCGAGGCGCGCACTGACAGCAGAGTGATTGACGGGTGGCGCCCAAGAGGAGGGCATCCACGCGCAGCGGAGCGAGCATGGATGTGCCTCTTGGGTGACAGGACCCGTCAATCGTGACAGGACCCGTCAGATGTGAAGCGGAGGATTAGACGATTGGTGTGATCGTTGCGTCGGCTTCTGAGCGTTCGAGTGCCTCAAGGATGTGCATCGAAATGTCAGCAACCTTCACTTCGTCTTCTTCGACACCCTGTGCCTTCACGCCGTCGTCGATCATGATGTAACAGAAGGGGCACGCAACCGCGATCTTTGTTGCACCGGTGCGCAGCAGTTCCTGCGAACGCTCGATGTTGACCTGTTTGCCGGTGCTTTCTTCCATCCACATGCGACCACCACCAGCACCACAGCACATTCCCTTGGTGCCGTTACGGCTGGCTTCAACGATTTCAATGCCACCGAGTGAACCGATGACGTTGCGTGGTGCCATGTAGACGTCGTTGTGACGACCGAGGTAACACGAGTCGTGGTACACAACGCGCTCTTCGAGTTTGGCCTTCGACAAATCGAGCTTGCCGCTGTCGATGAGGAACTCAAGGAACTGGCTGTGATGCACAACTTCGTAGTTGCCACCCATTTGTGGGTACTCGTTGGCAAGGGTGTTGAAGCAATGCGGACACTGCGTGATGATCTTCTTCACGCCCATTCCGTTGAGCGTTTCGATGTTCTGCATTGCGAGCATCTGGAAGATGTATTCGTTGCCCGAGCGACGTGCGGGATCGCCTGTGCACAATTCCGATGGGCCAAGAATCGAGAAGGAAATACCCGAACGCTGCAGTAGCTGCGCCATTGCTTGGGTGACCTTCTTGTTCTTGTCGTCGAACGAACCTGCACAACCGACCCAGTAGAGGTATTCGGCTTCGAGCGGGCTTGAACCATCGAGGATCTCGATGCCTTCGAACTTCTCGGCCCAATCACCGCGGTCGGCTTGGCTCATGCCCCATGGGTTTCCGGAGTTCTCCATTGAGCGATACGCGTTGCCGAGCTCGGTCGGGAAGTTGGATTCCATGAGCGACAAGTAACGACGCATGTCGAGGATCTTGTCGAGAATCTCAATGTTGACTGGGCAGATTTCGTCGCATGCCTTGCACGAGGTGCAGGCCCAGACCTCTTCGGGCGTGACTCGCTCGAAGAGAGAATTGGCAGAGATGGTGATGTCGGCAACAACACCAAGTGGTGGCGACACCTGCGGTGTTCCCGTTGCGGCCATAACTTCGCCCGACTTGAGAACGATTTCGCGAGGATCAAGCGACTTGCCTGTTGCATGCGCAGGACACACTGATGTGCAACGCCCGCACATGGTGCAGGCGTCGAGGTCGAGCAATTGCTTCCAGGTGAAGTCCTCGATGGTGGATGCACCGAACGATTCGAGTTCGGTTTCCATGAGGTTCGGCATCGGCTTCATCGCACCCTTGGGGCGCTCGCGATCCTTCAGGTACATGTTCAGCGGTGAGGTGAACATGTGTCGAAGCATCGTGACCGGAAGGATCACGAGGAATGCGAAGAATGTCAGAACGTGGAGAATCCACCACACCTGATGTCCGCCGGCGAGATTGGAACTGTTCTCGATGAGCTTGGCGAGGGGCCAACCAACAAACGACCATCTTTCAAATGACGGCATTCCCATCTCAGCGATGCGCCATGCTTCGGTTCCGAAACCGGTAACAGTGATGGCGAGAAAGACGCCGAGGATGACGGCGTGTTCGGGCTTGGACTTGATGCGGATGCGATACGGACGCTGGACGTAGCGACGAATGATCGCCCACATCACGCCGACAAACAGGCAAAGCCCGGCGAGATCACCGATGAACGAGTACGCCATGTAGACGTTGCCATTCAGGAACTTCCAGGCCTCGGGGACCTGGTGGTTGATCTCAAGAACTGTGGTGACGGCAAGCAACACTAGGAACGAGAAGTAGATGAGAGAGTGCATGATGCCTGCGGCGGGATCGCGCAGCAGGGTCTGCATGTAGACGCCGGCGCGGAAATCGCCGAGGCGACGCTTGACGTTCTTCTTTGTTGTGCGGCGGTCGTCGGGCTTGCCGCGGGTCCAGTTCTTGACGCGCTGACCGAACAGCACTGCTCCGTAGACGAGCAGGATCGAGGTCATGACATAGAAGGCAATCTTCAGCGAGGACGGGATGCCTCCGAAGACCTCGCGCGTTACTGGCGAGTCGTCATGTTGCTGGAACACCGCCGATGCGATGCCCGAAAGGGCGGTCACGGTCGCGAAGGCGAGACCGATGACGAGAACGAGATGTGGGCCTTTGATCCGTTTGCGTTCCATACGGTCGCAAACCTACTCGCGCCTATGGGCGCGAAACCTCACCAGCGGGCGGTGCGAGGGGTGACGAGGGGTTCAGGATTCGTCGGTCATGCGTGCTGCAAGGTTGCGCAGCAACTGCACGGCAAAGCCAGGTACCTCTTCAATGAGGCCGTTGAACTCACGCTGGGCGATCACGAGGACCTCCATGGCGGAGTCGGCCGTGACCGTTGCGGTGCGGACGCCGCCGGTCAGGGGAGCAAGTTCGCCGACAACGGCACCAGGGCCGAGGTTGGCCACAGTTGCACCATCGCGGGTCACGGTGGCGGAGCCGGTGACGATCACGAAGCATTCGTGGCCTGGCTCGCCTTCGCGCACCAGAACCTTTCCTGCCTCGATGGAGACCTCCACCGCTGCTGCTGCCACCTGCTGAAGCTGGCGCTTGTCGCACTCTGCGAAGAGCGGAACCTGAGCCAGATGATCGAGCCATGCGTCGCGTGCCATGAGCCGAAGCATAGGGAGAAGCCCGGCGCTCTGCTCGTCCATTCGGCCACCGACCCTTCATGACTACGAAACACTTGGGAAACAGGCGATCCGTACGGTGGCGTTCGTGGATGTCGCCCTGCTCCGTTGGCCAATGGAAGAAGACCGTCGCCAAGCCCTTGCGGCTAGGGGGGCATCTCGTCTGTTGCTGGTCGATGCCGACACGCCTGCGCCTGAGGCCGCCGATTGCCTTGAGGATTGGATCCGGTTGCCGGCGAGTCAAGACGACATCGATGCGCGCTGCCGAGCGATTGCTTCCCGATCGATGGTCCACAACTCCGAGACCCCAGCTCTCGACCCCGACGGAGTACTCCGGGTTGGAGCCGGCTGGGTGTCGCTGCCTCCGCTTGAAGCCCGGCTCATGTCGGCATTGCTCGACCGGTTCGGCGCCGTGGTGAGTCGAGACAATCTTTCTCGAACTGGATGGCCCACGGGCGCGCCGGGTCGTAACGCGCTTGATGTGCACATGCTCCGTTTGCGCCGCCGAATTAGCCCCTTGGGACTGGCGATCCGAACCGTTCGTTCGCGCGGCTACCTCTTAGAAGCCGGCGAATTGCAGATGGTTCAGCCGGCCTGACGGGCCACTGCTTCTGCAGCTGCCTTCGCCGCCTCGGCGTCGCCGAGATAGCGATCTGTCAATGCCAGTCGCTTCGTTGGCACCATCGCGTCGTCGAGTTCGTAGCGAATGGGCACGCCGGTAGGAAGGTTCACATCGGCGATATCGGCGTCGCTGATGGCATCGAGATGTTTGATGAGCGCCCGAAGGCTGTTGCCGTGAGCGACAACAAGGACGGTGTGACCGGCTCGCAGATCGGGGACGATGCCGTCGTACCAATAGGGAAGCATGCGGTCGACAACGTCGGCGAGACATTCCGAGGCAGGGAGGACATCGGCGGGAAGTGAGGCGTAGCGCTCGTCGAACCGAGGGTGACGGGGATCATCGAGTTCGAGCTTGGGCGGTGGGATGTCATAGGAACGACGCCATTCGAAGACCTGGTCCTTGCCGTATTTCTCGGTGGTCTCCTTCTTGTCCATTCCCTGCAGCGCGCCGTAATGGCGTTCATTGAGGCGCCACGAACGACGGACCGGAACCCACAAGCGGTCCATGCCGTCGAGGGCGAGATTGGCGGTGCGGATGGCTCGGGTCTGCATCGAGGTATGGACCACGGTGGGCGCCACACCGGCAGCGGCCATCGCTGGCCCAGCGGCGCTGGCCTCGGCCTGGCCCTGATCGGTGAGGTCAGCGTCGTACCAGCCGGTGAAGAGATTTTCGAGGTTCCAGGTGCTCTGACCGTGGCGCAGCAGGACGAGGGTGGAAGTCATGGTTCCAGTCTGCCCTAACGGGATCGGGGCCTTGACCCGGTTTGGTCATCCCCGGCGAAAGGAATTTCAGAGAAATTTCAAAAATCTTTGGAATCTGGGAATGGAAGGGCCCCGATCAAAGTTGTTAGTGTCACGCTCAACTTTCTTAGCGCCGGCCACTCAGCCCCGCTTGGCAGTCGAGAAGTATCCCCCCGATAAACAGCATCAGAACCACAGATAGAAGGAGCATCACCATGCCAAAGGCCGTCGGTATCGACCTCGGCACCACCAACTCGGTCGTCTCGGTACTCGAGGCGGGCGACCCGGTGGTCATTCCCAACGCAGAAGGCAGCCGTACCACGCCTTCAGTGGTCGCATTCGCAAAGAACGGCGAGGTCCTCGTCGGCGAAGTGGCCAAGCGTCAGTCCATCACCAACCCCGACCGCACCATTCGTTCGGTCAAGCGCCATATGGGCACCAACTGGACCATCGACATTGATGGCAAGGCCTATACCGCTCAGGAAATCTCCGCTCGCACGCTCATGAAGCTCAAGCGCGATGCCGAGGCGTACCTCGGTGACACCGTCACCCAGGCCGTCATCACCGTGCCCGCTTACTTCGACGACGCGCAGCGCACCGCAACCAAAGAGGCCGGGCAAATTGCTGGCCTTGAGGTTCTCCGCATCATCAACGAGCCGACAGCTGCAGCACTTGCATACGGACTCGACAAAGAGACCACCGATCAAACCATCCTCGTGTTCGACCTTGGTGGCGGCACGTTCGACGTTTCGGTTCTCGAAATCGGCGACGGTGTGTTTGAAGTGAAGTCGACCCACGGCGACACCAGCCTTGGTGGCGACGACTGGGACGAGCGCATCATCAACTGGCTTGCCGACGGATTCAAGACCGCACACGGTGTCGACTTGTTGAAAGACAACATGGCGATCCAGCGTCTGAAGGAATCGGCCGAGAAGGCAAAGATCGAACTGTCACAGGTGCAGCAGACGCAGATCAATCTGCCGTTCATTACTGCAACGCCCGATGGTCCGTTGCATCTTGACGAGCAACTCACTCGTGCGAAGTTCCAGGAACTCACCGCTGATCTTCTTGAGCGTTGCCGTGTTCCGTTCGAACAAGCAATTGTCGATGCCGGCCTCACCAAGGGCGATGTCGATCACGTCGTGCTTGTTGGTGGTTCAACTCGTATGCCGGCTGTTGTCGATCTCGTCAAGGAAATGACGGGCAACGATCCGCATAAGGGCGTGAACCCCGATGAGGTCGTCGCGATCGGCGCAGCCGTTCAGGCTGGCGTGCTCAAGGGCGAGGTGAAGGACGTTCTCCTTCTCGATGTCACACCGCTTTCTCTTGGTATCGAAACCAAGGGTTCGGTCATGACCAAGCTCATCGAGCGCAACACCACCATCCCGACTCGTCGCACCGAGGTGTTCACCACAGCGGAAGACAATCAGCCGTCGGTCGAGATCAACGTGCTCCAGGGCGAGCGCGAAATGGCGCAGTTCAACAAGTCGCTCGGCAAGTTCCAACTCGTCGACCTTCCGCCCGCACCGCGTGGTGTGCCGCAGATCGAAGTCACTTTCGACATCGATGCAAACGGCATCGTGCATGTGTCGGCGAAGGACCGTGCGACCAACAAGGAACAGTCAATGACCATCACCGGTCAGTCCTCGCTCAGCAAGGATCAGATCAACCAGATGGTGAAAGATGCCGAAGCGCACGCTGCTGAAGATGCAAAGCGTCGCGAAGAAGCCGACGCTCGCAACAGCGCCGACACGCTCGTTTACCAAACGGAGAAGTTGCTCAAAGATCAGGGCGACAAGATCTCTGAAGACGAGAAGGCATCGGTCGAGTCCAAGCTTGCCGACCTCAAGACCGCACTTGCGGGCACCGATGGTGAAGCCATCAAGGTCGCAACCGAAGCACTCATGACTGCAAGCCAGGACTTCACCCAGAAGCTGTATGAACAGGCTGCGGCCGAAGAGTCAGCTGCTGGTGGAGCCACAACGAGCTCGGCACCTAACGACGACGAGGTCGTCGATGCCGAGATCGTCGACGACGAAGGCAAGTGACCGTGTCAGGTGACGGAGAGGTCTCGGAAGAGACCTCTCCGACTGACGACGAACTGCTTGAAGCCGCAGCCGGTGGCGAACAAGGTTTCGAAGTACCCGATGCCACTGGTGAAATTGATGTTGCTGCGCTTGTTGCTGAACGCGACGAGTTCCGCGACACGATGCTGCGAGTCAAGGCCGAGTTCGATAATCACCGCAAGCGTGTAGCTCGCGAACAAGAAGAACTGCGCGAACGGGCCAACGAGAATCTGGCCGAGAAACTGCTCGTGGTTCTCGATGCTTGCGAAGCCGCGATCGGACACGGATCAACCGATGTCGAACCGATCGCGAAGATGCTCGCCGATCTGCTCGGAAATGAAGGCTTGGTGCGATTGACACCAGCCAACGAGCCGTTCGATCCGAATCTTCACGATGCAGTGATGCACGAAGAAGGTGACGGTGGTGAACCGATCGTGATCGAGACGCTCCGCACTGGGTACCAATGGAAAAGCCGGGTGTTGCGCCCAGCGATGGTGAAAGTCAAGGGTTAGGAAGTGGCTCCACAGCGCGAGTGGTTCGACAAGAACTACTACGAGGTCCTCGGTGTGTCGGAAACGGCACCACCGAAGGACATCACGCGCGCGTACCGGAAGTTGGCTCGGGAATTTCATCCCGATGCCAACCCCGGTAACGCTGCAGCAGAGGACAAGTTCAAGGAAATCTCCGCGGCCTACGACGTTGTTGGCGATGAGACCAAGCGCGCCGAGTACGACGAGGTTCGTCGTCAAGGCCCGATGGGTGGCATGGGATTCGGTGGTGGTCGCAGCGGTGGCGGGTTCAACCCCGGTGCCGGTGGCTTTAACTATGAAGGCGCCGATCTTGGCGATTTGCTTGGTGGCATGTTCGGCGGCGGTGGGCGACGAGGTCGCCAGAACCAAAGTCGTGGTCGCGCACCGCAACGCGGTGCCGACCTCGAGGCAACACTTCGGATGTCATTCCGTGAAGCGTTCAACGGTATGGAAACTGCACTTCACCTCACGAGCGATTTGCCCTGTGGAACATGTAGCGGTTCCGGTGCAAAGCCAGGCACCGCGCCAACGATGTGTCAGCACTGTCGTGGAAGCGGCGTCTCCGACGACAACCAGGGCATGTTCTCTTTCTCATCTCCGTGTCCCGTATGCGGTGGTGCCGGTTCGGTCATCACGTCCCCGTGCGGAACCTGTCGCGCTACTGGTGTCGAAAAGCGTGCGCGCGAAGTCAAGGTTCGCATTCCTGCCGGCGTTGACGAGGGTCAACGCATCAAGTTGAAGGGGCGCGGTGGTGCCGGTCGAAACGGCGGGGAAATCGGCGACCTCTATGTGATCGTGCATGTCGATCGCGACGACATCTTTGGACGTGACGGAAAGAACCTGACCATCAATGTTCCGGTGACATTTGCCGAAGCAACACTGGGCACAAAGCTCACTGTTCCGACACTCGATGGCAATCCCGTCACGCTCAAGATTCCTGCGGGTACTCCAACCGGAAAGGTCTTTCGCGTAAAGGGTCGCGGTGTTGCAACAAAGAAGGTCACTGGTGATCTTCTCGTCACGGTGCAGGTCGATGTTCCTACGAAGATCACAAAAGAACAGCGCGACGCGCTCGAAGCTATGGCCGAAGCGTTCCCCGCCGCTCCTCGCGACTACTTGGGGGTCTGACCATGAGTCCAATGTCTGATTCCAACGCCCAAATGCGAGCGGTGTACATCATCTCGGTGGCCGCTGAACTTGCTGGTGTGCATCCTCAAACGTTGCGCATTTACGAACGCAAAGGTTTGCTTGAACCGGCGCGCACCACTGGTGGCTCACGCCGTTATAGCCAGGCCGACATCGATCACCTGCGTCGGATTCAAGAACTCACCGACGAAGGTTTGAACCTTGCTGGTGTGAAGAAAGTGCTTGCGCTCGAAGCGCATATTTCTGCGCTTGAATCGGCACTGCTTCAATCCCGAGCTGAGATGGCAGCTGCGGTCGAAGAGACGCATCGTTCGTATCGCCGCGATCTGGTTCCTCTTCGACAATCGGTGGCTCCGTTTGGGAATGCCGCTGAGGTCCTGCGCCGATTATCTCAGCAGTAACGTCTCCTAGGTGGTGGCGCCCGTTGAAGATGACCGTGAGTCGTCCGATGTCATAGATGGCGGGCGTCTTTCGAAGGCAGAACGTAAGTGCGCGCGCATCGGTGCGCTTGTTGGCGTTCTGTTTTTCGTGATGCTCGCAACTTGGGGTCAGCCCTGGCGGATGTTCGACAAGGGACCATTCTCTTCGGACTTCTATGACGTGCAGGCTCGATCGATGGTGCACGGGCACATGGATATCCCTGCAGACGTCGCTCGAGTCGAAGGGGTTGTGGTCGACGGAAAAGTTCAGATCTATTTCGGTGTCGGCCCAGCCTTGATTCGAACACCGCTCACTGGGTGGACGACGTTCTTTGATCGTCGACTTTCGATTTTGAGCATGTCGGTTGCCGCTGGCGTGCTTGGAATGGCAACGGCACGTCTTCTCAAACGGGCACGCGCTCTTGTCATTGATGCACCAACAGGAAGGCCCTGGTGGTTCGGACTGATCGCAGCCGGGTCGATCCTTTTCACGCCAGTGTTCTTTTTGGCATCGCGAGGAATGGTGTACCACGAGGCATTGATCTGGGGATGCGCTGCCGCGGTCGCTGGACTCGATCTTGTTCTCCGTTGGTGGAGAGTTCAGACTCGTCGGCACTTCGTCGAAGCCGTAGCCCTCGCAACGTTTGCGATGTCATGTCGCACAACTACGGGGCTGGCTCCTGCGCTTGCCATCGGTCTCTTCGGGGTGGTGTTGGCCTATCGCCGCCAATGGATCAAGGCGGCGATAGTGATTGTGGGTGCGGTTGTTGCACTGCTCGGCTATGTCACGTTCAACTGGTTGCGATTCCGCTCGTTCACTACGCCGAGCTTCACGGGCCAAGTTTGGACACTGCAGAATCAAGGTCGACAGGAGTTTTTAAGAGCGAACGGTGGTAGCCCTCTTGGCTTCCAGTTCGTTCCGACGACGTTCTCTCAATATTTCTCACCCATTGCGGTTGGTTGGCAGCGATTCTTCCCGTTCGTGAACTTTGGATCGCGTGCAACGCCAGTCGGTGATGTGGTGTTCGACGGGATCAAGCCGACGGGTTCCATTGAATTTGGTGCTCCGGTGTTTTTTGTACTCGCGATCATCGGGAGTTGGTGGACCGTGGTTCGCGACCGATCGCGCGAGTGGTCGGTTCTGGCACTCGCTTCAATTGCCGCGTCCATTCCGACACTCATGTTTGGAAACATCGTTCATCGCTATTTGGTGGACTTCGTTCCGGCAGTAGTGATTTTGGCCTGCCCTGCCGTGTGGGTTGTTATGAGGCGTCTCCAACGATGGAATGAATCTCCCCGGAAATCGGTCTTCGCGGCGGTGGCTGTCGTTGCTCTTCTCGGTGCGTTGGTACAGACGGGGTTTGCACTCGAAACCCGAGCTTTCGTGCTGCGTCCAGACGAATCTGAAGCGCGGGCTTTTGTGGACTTCCAAAACATGATTGATCGACAACTCTTTGATGGCCCGCCGCCGTTACTCCAACACGTGAATGGCGATGAACTTCCTACTGAAGGAATTTCTGACGGCTCAATGGTGATTCTCGATAACTGTGCTGGTTTGTATCGATTTAACGGAGACAACTGGCAGGTCCTGGAGCGCAAGCCCGGAGGCGGGCGACGTTTCATCATTACGGGCAGCATTGGTGAGGATCCGAATCCGATTCTTCAGGGATCGGGTTGGACCGTGAGCGCTCGTCGTACTCCCGAGGGCGTGGTCTTTGTGTATGAATCGACGAATGGCCGGCGCGACGAGTCAAAGGCTGTAGCGCTTCCTGAAGGAGAACTCACCTTCGATGCGGTAGCTGATCAAGCACAAATTTCCACGATCTCTCTTACGCATGAGGGCTCCACGGTTTTCACTGACTCCGTCTTGGGCGCTTCGAAGGCGCGACCAAGTGATGGTTGGACCTCAACTCCCGGATCGGCCCCACTCTGCGAATCGCTCCTTGCCCGACTTGAGAACTGAGTCGAACGACGCTCGGACTAGCGTTTCGGAGGTGGTGACACCGGTCGCAGACGTCGAGAACTCGGTTGGCGAGAGCGACGCCGGGCGGCTCACGAACAACGAACGCAAGTGGGCTCGGGTCGGCACGATTTGCGCTGTCGTTGTCTTCTGGCTGATCGCAACCTGTCTTCAGCCTTGGAATCTCTTCGACAAAGGCCCGTACACGACCGACTTTTACGACGCCCAAGCCCGTGCGCTCCTTCACGGACATCTTGACGTGCCAGCGAATGTTGCCGGCATCGAAGGTTTCGAAATCAATGGCAAGACCCAGATCTATTTCGGTATTGGACCGGCGCTCATGCGGTTGCCGTTGTCCGGAGTTTCTGATGTCTTTGATCGCCGTCTTTCGCTGCTGAGCGAATTGCTGGCGCTGAGTGTGCTCGGCCTCGCTGCAGCGCGATTGCTCAAACGAGCAAAGTCATTGGTAGCGAATGCACCTGAAGGCGCTGCGTGGTGGTTTGGCGCATTCGCCGTTGTGGCCACACTTGGGACACCACTGCTGTTTTTCTCGTCTCGGGCACTCGTGTACCACGAGGCAGAACTGTGGGGAGCAGCAGCAGGTCTTGCCGGCCTCGATCTCGTTATTCGCTGGTGGCGAGCACCGACGCGTCGACATCTCATCGAGGCAGTCGCGCTAGCGACATTTGCTCTTTCTTGCCGACCGTCAACGGGAGCTGCTCCGGCGATGGCGCTCGGTCTCTTTGGTTTGGCGCTTGCGTGGAAGCGGGAGTGGCGACGTTCGTTGCTCGTGTTGGCGGGCGCAGTGATTCCGTTTCTCGGATTTGCCCTCGTGAACTGGTTGCGGTTTCGTTCTGTTTCAGACGTCCCGTTTCCGGTCCAAGTCTTTTCGAAATTCAATACCGATCGTCAGGCGGCACTCGCGGCCAACAACGGAAGCCTGTTCGGCCTCAAGTTCGTTCCTACGAATGTTGCTCGGTATTTCTCGCCCTTCGCGTTTCAGTGGGATCGTCTGTTTCCGTTTGTGACCTGGCCCGCCAAGGCCACGGTTATCGGAAACGCGCGATTCGACACGATTGATCACGCCGGTTCGTTCCTCACAAGTGCGCCGTTGCTTTTCCTGTTTGGGCTCGTCGGAGCGTGGTGGACGATCGTTCGCGACAAAACCCGTCAGTGGTCGGCGATTGCTTTGGCCGCGATTGTGGCGACAACGAGCACCTTTACCTTCGGCTACCTCGCGCATCGTTATTTGGCTGATCTGGTCCCGGTCTTTGTTGTGCTTGCTGCGCCGGGCGTTTGGATCATTGCTCGACAGGCAGCGACCTGGCGCCGATGGATTCGGCGAACCGTTGTTGTGGCGATGGCGTTGCTGTTCGCTCTTGGTTTCTGGAATCAACTCGGGCTTGCGATTTCAACGCGAGCATTCTCAATTCTTCCGAGTGAATCTGGCGCACGTTCGTTCGCCGAATTTCAGTACTTGATTGACGAGTCGCTCTTTGGTGGTGCTGCGCCTGCAGTGATCTACAGCGAAGACGGGCAACTTCCTCTCGGGGCGGCAAGGGGGACGATCGTGATCGTGGGCGACTGCGACGCGCTCTATCGAACTGATGGGTATGGATGGGGACCGCTTGAACGTCGGATCGGTGGGCCATACGCCTACCGACTCACAGGCACTATCGGTATGAATGACCAGACAATTCTTTCGAACTCGGAGTGGAAGGTTCGAGCATCGCGATCAGATGATGGTCTCGTGTTCCGCTGGGAGTATGGAAATGGAATGATCGAAGAGTCGAAGCCGATCAAGATCGACTATGTCGGGCCAACGACGATCGACATTGTCTTCGATCCGCTTCCGCTTGGAGTGGGACGCGTTGTTGTGAATGAAACAAGCGTGATTGGCGCTCCGGTGAAGAACAGTCCGGAATCAGTGGTGAATCCGGAGTGGACGTCGTCGGGAGGCAGTTCTGATTCGTTCTGCCGGAAACTGCAGGCTCGTCAGTAATTAACGGTTCCAGGCCGACATCGGGAACATGTCGACAAGTGCGGGAATGTTCACGAACAGCAGCAGGACCATGAGCGCCGAACAACTCACGACGGCGGCCATGAGCCCGCGTTCTTTGTAGAGCTTTTCGGGATGTTCGACCGGGCTTGATGATTGAAACGCAAGCTTGAAATAGATGGCCATGATGAGCGCTACTAATGGGAACGAGAGAATGAGTTCAATGCGGTAACGCTGTACGAATGCGCCAAAGAACAACATTGCTGACGCGGCATAGAACATGATCGAAACGAGCAAACGCTGTTCGTTGTAGACCGCGAACGATTTCCTATAGCGAATCTGCTCTTCGCGTCGATCGGCCATGTCGCGATATTCGGCGAATCGTTTGAGCCCCATGAAGAAGCAACCGATCATCCAGTACGAGATCAGCAGCGAGACCGGTGGCGTGGGGCTGTTTGGAACGATGTACCAACCAACAAGCATGCGCAAAGGGTTGTTGATCGACTCGGTAAGGACATCAAGATAGGGAACGTCTTTCGTGCGTATCGGCGGGATGTTGTAGGCGCATCCCGCGATCCAAAGTCCGGCGAGTGAAAGAACGAGCGGAACGCTGACGAGCGCGCCGAGACCAAGCCCGATGATCATCAAGACAATCCACTGGACATACGCGATCTTGATGTTCACCAAGCCCGAGGGAACCGGGCGGTCTTTCTTGATTGGGTGGTGAAGGTCGAATGGCGCATCGAGCACTTCATTGATCACGTAATTGCTCGAGGCGATGAGGCAGACGGCGGCCATCCCGATGATGAAGTTCTGAAAGAGACTCGACCACTCGGTGCTCTCTTGGGAGCTGAGCGCCACCACGATCCCGGGGAGGACAAAGACGTTCTTGAACCAGTGATCAACCCGCATAATCCGGATGTAGGGCATAACCCGGTGAACGCCGGTAGGGCGGGGGGCGGCGGACGTCATCGTGCTGAGCCTAGACAGCGGGGTCCGATCGCTTGGATCCTTGGGTAGCGGTCGAAATCGGGTGGGGCCGGGTGAAACACAAACGGGTAGTGTTTCCCGGTTCCCATGCAGTGCCATTGAGGAGTTCACCGTGCCAGCAACCGTCGTCGTCGGAACCCAGTGGGGTGACGAGGGGAAGGGCAAGTTCACCGACCTGTTCGCCCGCGATCAACATCTCGTCGTCCGCTATCAGGGCGGTCATAACGCGGGCCACACCCTCGTGGTTGATGGCGAGTCCTTCAAGTTGCAGTTGGTGCCGAGCGGCATCCTGTACCCGCACATCACGCCGGTCATTGGCAATGGCGTTGTGGTCGACCCCCGCGTGCTCATCGCCGAGCTCGACATGCTTGAGGGCAAGGGCGTCGATACATCGAAGCTCAAGATCAGCGGTAACGCGCACTTGATCCTCCCGTACCACCAAGAACTCGACAAGCTCACTGAGCGTCGCCTCGGCAAGAACAAAGTCGGTACGACCAAGCGCGGAATTGGTCCGGCCTATGCCGACAAAGCATCTCGCGTTGGTCTGCGTGTGCAGGATCTTCTCGATCCGAAGATCTTCCGCGAGAAGCTCGACGTTGCGCTCAAAGAGAAGAACGCGATCTTCGCAAAGGTCTTTAATCAACTGCCGCTTGATGGCGACGCAATTGCTGCCGAATACCTCGATGTCTGTGCACCGCGCCTTGCGCCAATGATCACTGATTCGGTGAATCTCATTCACGAATCACTCGAGGCAGGCGAAAACGTTCTGCTCGAAGGTGCACAGGCCACGTTCCTCGATCTCGATCACGGCACCTACCCGTTTGTGACGTCATCGAATCCCGTTGCTGGCGGCGCTTGCACCGGTGCCGGTATTGGTCCTCGCTACATCGACCGCGTTGTTGGTATCGCCAAGGCATACACAACTCGTGTTGGTTCTGGTCCGTTCCCTACCGAACTCACTGATGAAATTGGCGACGCGCTCATCGACATCGGTCATGAATATGGAACGAACACGGGCCGTCGTCGTCGGACCGGTTGGTGCGATGCAGTGATGTTGCGGCATTCGGTCCGTTTGAACTCGTTGTCGGAAATCGCGCTTACGAAACTTGATGTGTTCGACACGTTCGATTCGATCAAGGTGTGCATCGCCTATGAACTCAACGGTGAAACGTTCACGCATCTTCCGTATCACCAGTCGGTGCTGCATGAAGTCACGCCGGTTTATGCAGAATTCCCTGGTTGGAAGTCCGATATTTCGGGCATTACGTCGCGTGACGATCTTCCCAAGGAAGCATTCGATTACGTGTCGTTCTTGCAAGAACAGATTGGTGTCCCGATTGGTCTTGTTGGCGTTGGTCCGGGGCGCGATCAGTACTTGAACTTCAACGGCTGATGAAGGTTTGCGTCGTTGGTTCCGGTGGTCGTGAGCATGCGCTTGCCACGGTCCTGCGCCGTCATCACGAGGTTGTGGTCACTCCCGGCAACCCCGGCATTCCTGGTTCTGTCGCAACACCAGCGACAGAAATCGACGCCGATCTCTATGTGATCGGTCCCGAAGCGCCGCTCGTTGCTGGCCTTGCCGACGAACTTCGTGCTGCCGGCAAATTGGTATTCGGCCCGGGTGCAGACGGTGCGCGTCTCGAAGGTTCGAAGGCGTGGATGAAGGAAGTGCTTGTTGCGGCCGGTGTTCCCACCGCGAGACACGGGACGTTCACCGAAGCGGAACCGGCATTCGCGTTCCTAGACACACTTGATGGTCTGTACGTCGTGAAGACCGATGGACTCGCAGCGGGCAAGGGCGTCATCGTCACAACTTCGCTTGAAGAAGCTCGCGCCGCGGTTCTCGACTACCTGTCTGGCGATGCCTTCGGTGATGCCGGCCGAACGCTTGTTATTGAAGAAGGTCTTACCGGACCAGAGGTTTCTGTTCTTGCCATTTGCGATGGAACGAACGCGGTCGCTCTCGCACCCGCGCAAGATTTCAAACGCGTTGGCGACGACGATGCCGGACCGAACACCGGTGGCATGGGCGCGTACTCGCCTGTGCCTGTTGCGGATCAATCAGTGATCGATGCCGTGATGAACGATGGCGTACTTCCGACGCTGGCCTACTTGCGTTCGATTGGGATCGATTACCGCGGGGTTCTCTACGCCGGCCTCATGCTCACGCCGAATGGTCCGAAGATGCTCGAGTACAACGTGCGCTTCGGTGATCCCGAAACACAGGTTGTGCTTCCCCGACTCACCAGCGACCTCGGTGAACTGCTCGCTTCAGCCGCTGCAGGCCAACTTGGTGCTGCACCAACCTTCGATAACGGCGCAGCTGTCACTGTTGTGTGCGCAGCCGAGGGATATCCGCGAGAGCTGCGCACCGGCGATGTCATTGAAGGTCTTGACGACGCGCAAGCAGTCGCTGGAGTCACGGTGTTCTGCGCTGGTGTTGGGGCCAATGCCAATGGCGAACTCATCACCGCTGGTGGACGAGTGCTCACTGTGACTGGCCAGGGCACCACTTTGGCCGAAGCCCGTCAGACTGCATACGACGCGGTTGGCAAGATTTCTTGGCCTGGTCTGCACCATCGCAACGACATCGCCTCGGACGCTGCGGCCCAGAGGATTGAAGATCGCGCTCCTCGCGCCAATTCTTGATCTCTAAATCGCACCGAGGTCACCTCGGCGTAGTCGTATCCTGAAGAGGTGCCCGTTTTGGGCCATTGAGGAGACCGAATGGCGTCCACGTCCGTACCCAATGTTCTTGCTGCTCGATATGCGAGCGCGGAGATGGTCCGACTGTGGTCGCCTGAACAGAAGATCGTTCTTGAGCGAGAACTCTGGCTGGCAGTTCTCGAAGCCCAGCGCGATCTCGGTGTTGCGGTCCCCGACGATGCGATCGCTGCCTATCGCCGTGTCATTGAGCAGGTCGACCTTGATTCCATCGACGCTCGTGAACGCGTTACACGTCACGATGTGAAGGCGCGCATCGACGAGTTCTGTGCGTTGGCCGGTCACGAACAGATTCATAAGGGGATGACTTCGCGCGATCTCACCGAGAACGTCGAGCAGCTGCAGTTGCGTCGCTCGTTGCTGGTGATTCGTGGCCGCATGCTTGCGGCACTCGCCCGTTTGGCCGAACGCGCTGCTGAGTCTGCAACCGTGGTTATGACTGGTCGTTCGCACAACGTGCCCGCGCAAGCGACCACGCTCGGCAAGCGATTCGCGAATGCCGGTGAAGAGCTGTTGCAGGCGTTGTACCGAGTTGACGATCTACTTGCGCGCTATCCGATGCGTGGCATTAAGGGCCCGGTCGGCACACAACAAGACATGCTCGATCTCTTCGATGGCGATGGCGAACGTCTCGAACAGCTTGAATCGCGTGTCGCCGCGCATCTCGGTTTTGATGCCTGGCTTACCAACGTTGGTCAGGTGTACCCACGATCGCTCGACCTCGATGTCGTGTCGGCGCTCGTTCAGGCAGCTGCTGGTCCTGCCGATCTTGCTCTCACGATTCGACTCATGGCTGGACAAGAACTTGCCACCGAAGGTTTCCGCCCGGGTCAGGTCGGATCTTCGGCCATGCCGCACAAGATGAATAGCCGCAGTTGCGAACGCATCGGCGGGTTGCTTGCCATTCTTCGCGGCCACCTCACGATGGTTGCATCGCTTGCTGGCGATCAATGGAATGAAGGCGATGTCAGTTGTTCGGTAGTGCGCCGCGTTGCTTTGCCCGACGCGTTCCTTGCCATTGACGGTTTGTTTGAAACGTTCCTGACCGTGCTTGCCGACTTCGGTTCGTACCCCGCCGTTATTGAACGCGAGCTCGACCGATACTTGCCGTTCCTTGCAACAACCAAGGTGCTGGTCGCTGCAGTGCGCAACGGCGTTGGTCGCGAACAAGCGCATGAAGCAATTAAGGAACATGCAGTTGCGGCAGCGCTGCGACTTCGCGAAGACGGCGCCGAAGGCAATGACCTCATCGAACGACTCGCTGCTGATCCGCGTCTTGGTCTTGCTCCGGATGAACTTGCAGGCGTACTCGCAAACCCAATCGACTTTGTCGGTCGTGCACCTGAGCAAGTCGCGTCATTTGTCGCAACTGTTTCGGAGCTCGTGGCGGCTGACCCTGCTGCTGCTGGGTATCGTCCGGGTGACATCCTCTGAACTGAGGATCGGCCGCGGGCCATTCCAGGAGAACCGCTATGACCGACGCACTCCCACACATCT
>CAEZTG010000007.1_pt1 | contig 20612 bp, 20 predicted proteins | sample 7264141 | NCBI WGS metagenome assembly CAEZTG01 (sample SAMEA6813797, study PRJEB35770) | uncultured Microthrixaceae bacterium | biome: Freshwater; feature: Freshwater reservoir; material: water | place: Czech Republic | collected 2015-06-16 | depth 0.5m m | reverse complement strand
GGGCCGAGCGTTTTGTGCCGGGCTCGACCTCAAGGACTTCGGTACGCCACCGAGTCCAGGCGAGCACCCCCATATGCCGGCGGGTGTCGATGCGCAAACGTTCATGTCAAACCTCACGGTGCGAATGCGCGACCTCCCACAGGTCATCATCGCTGCGGTAAACGGACCAGCATTTGGCGGCGGACTGGCCTTGGCGTGTGCTGCCGATATTCGTGTGGCGTCTGCGTCTGCAAAGTTCTGCTCAGCGTTTATTCGTACGGGCCTCTCGGGAACCGATATCGGCATCACCTACTTGCTTCCCCGATTGATTGGCAACGCAAACGCGTTCGACCTCATTCTCACCGGTCGCGACATCGACGCGGCGGAAGCGTTGCGTATGGGTTTGGTTTCGCGAGTTGTAGCGGACGAGGAACTTCAAGAACTCGCGCTGAGCTACGCGCGCGACATGTCCTCGTACACCGCCAGTGGACTGCGAACCACGAAAGAGGTGTTGTGGCATAACTCTGAAGCATCAAGTCTTACGAGCGCTATCGCACTCGAGGCCCGTAATCAGAATCTTCTTAACTATGCGCCAGATGTGCGTGAGTACATGAAGAACTACCGCAAGAAAACCACCGGTTGATTTCGATGTAGTTAGCGGATTGTGCCCAAGTGGACGACGTACCACTGGCCCCGCCACGAGATCATCGATTCGATCGGTATCTGAACGTTCTTCCCGTCGACAGTGAAATTCATCTGGGTCTTGAAGACTCGCCAGTAGGGGCCGACGTTGTACTCCACGCCGGGCTTGATCCAAACGGCAGTGTCGGGGACCTTGACGCCAGTGAAGACGGCGGATTTCGCGTTCGGTCCGAGCTTCTTATTGGCGGTTGCGACATCCTCCCTGAATGCTTTGATCAGACGATTGTTCCAATCGGCGGCAGGGTCGGTGTTCTTTTTCGTCTGTTTGTAAGCAGCGACAGGGAAGAACGTGGAGAGCGCTGAATCTGGAGAGTTGTTGATGATCGCATCGGCCAACACCTTCATACGGGCGTCGAATTCTGTCCCGGTTCCCGTTGGCTTTTCATCGGTCTGAGGAAGAGTCCCAGGGTCGACGGTGGTGGTTGTCGTGGGCGGAGCAGTTGTTGTGGTGGTTTGCTCTTGGGTCGTCGGGGTTTCGGCGGCCTTCGATGAAGATCCGCCACATGCAGCGAGAGTGATTGATGTGATCGCTACCAAGAGCATCGTTGCGATGGGGCGTTTGCTACTCGACCGGGGGGTCATTGGATCTCCAGAAGCGGTGGCGATGGACTCGCAAAGTAGAGCACTGGTCGGAGGCTCTGCGGTGGCATGTCGGTCTCGCTGCCAGTTCGGGTGAACTGTCGTAACGTGTCGCCAGCAACGTCCAAGGGGGAAACATGGATCAGCAGATTTCGCACGCAACAGAACTCGGTCTCGATATACGTCCGATGACTGGCTACACCGGAGCTGAAATCTTCGGTGTGGATCTCACAAAGCCGCTTGATCCTGCGGTTACCGCAGAGATCCGGGCGGCCCTCCTGCAGTGGAAAGTGGTTTTCTTCCGCGATCAGTTCATCGACCGTGAGCAGCATCTCGCGCTTGCTCGCGCGTTTGGTGAGCCGCTTCCTGGTCACCCCACGTTCCCGCCGTCGTTTCCTGATTACCCGGAAATCTTGCTGCTCGATAATCAACAGGGAACAGCCAAGGTGAAGGAGAAAAAGGGAACAGGAGGTACGCGCATCGAGAGCCGTTGGCATACCGATGTGAAGTTCATTGAGGCGCCCCCGATGGCTTCGATTCTTCGTGCTGTTGTTGTACCTCCGTACGGCGGAGACACGCAGTGGTCGAATCTTGCGATGGCGTACAAGTTCCTATCGCCAGAAATTCAGTCATTCATCGACGGATTACATGCGGTGAACCACAACGCGCTGCCGATCGATCGCGGCGAACTTCCCGGTGAAGTGGCCAAGGCGTTTATGTCAAAGCCTCTTCGTGCCGTGCACCCTGTAGTGCGCGTGCATCCCGAAACTGGAGAGAAGGTTCTTTTTGTCGAGCCCAACTTCACGGACTACGTCGTTGAGTTGTCGCGTCGAGAGAGCAATCACATTCTTGCCATGCTCTACGAGCATCTTCAGCGCCAAGAATTCACAGTTCGGTTCCGTTGGGAGCCGGGAAGCATTGCATTTTGGGATAACAGGGCAACGGCGCACATCGTTCCGACCGATATCCCAGCAGGAATGCATCGATGCCACGAACGAATCACTTTGGCCGGCGACATTCCTGTTGATGTGGCTGGCAACAAGTCTTATGTGCTCGAACCCAACGTTTGACGCTAACCGGTGATGTCGCGAAGAGCGGGTTGCGCCGACCAGCGCCAGCGCGCAATTCCGAGGCAGAGCATCATGAGGACTGCGGTGCCAGCGAAAATTGTTCCGCGCCCAAACGCGTCGTAAATGACAGAGCCGATGAGCGCTGAAGCTGCGGCGACTGCGAGCCCTGTTGCACCGAGCAAGCCTTGTCCGGCAGCGAGTTGATCGGGCGGAGTTGATATAGCGACAGCAACCTGATTGGCAGGCATCGTGTAGGCATCGGCAATTGCGTGCACGCCTGAAATCACAATCAGGAACCACAGGGGTAGGAATCCATAGAGACAAGTTGCGATCGCTGCGATGGTGATGCTGATGGTCACGACCCGGATTGGTCCGATCCTCTGAGCGAGCGTGCCGCCCTTGGGTGCAAACACAATCATCGGGATCGTGAACAAGCTCAACGTGACACCGATAAGCCAGGTTGCTGCGCCCTGATCGCGGAGAAGGATCGACCAAAGGGCTTCAAACATTCCGATGGTGAGATAGAACGCGATGGCGGCAAAAAGCGCTGACTGCATTGCGGGCAGTCGCAGCAAAGATGGATGCTTGGTTTCGGTGGTTTCGGAGGCAGCAGCATCGGCTGCAGTCGTAACCCGCCCAACAAAGAAGATCGCGACGACGTAGGCAACCGTGAGAAAAATGAACGGAGCGCGTAGTCCGAAAACTTGAGCGAGACCTGCTGCAAGTGCTGGACCGAGAACAAAACCAGCCACATCGAACGCGGTTTGACGACCGAGGTTTGCTCCAACCCGTTGAGGGTCTCGGGCGATGATGACTCGTCGAATTGCTGGGCCAACCATTCCCGAACCGAGTCCGAGGAGAAGTCGAGCGGCGATCCACTGCCAAAGCGGTGTAGCGAATGTCATCCAAAGCATTCCGAATGCTGCGGTTGCGATACCAATGCGCATCATGACGACCGCGTAACCGCGATCAGAAAAGCGAGCGAGAAAGAGCTGACTAAGGACGCCCGTGAACAGGCCAGCGAATGCAATGAGTCCGACCTGGCCGTCGGTGAATCCGTACTTGTCGCGGATATCGGCCAAGAGGGTGAAGACGCTCCCGTAGCCAAGGGACATGAGAGCGGTGAGGAGAAATAGCAGCACCATCGCTCGCGTGAGGGGGTGTTCAGGCTCGGTTGTCGCCTGCGGCTTTGTGCCGTCTTCCATGTGGCTTCCCCCTAAGAGTCGTCTCAACCTAGTCGTGGAGGGATTGCTCGGGCGGCCCCACTGACGCCGCCGGGATCACCGATACGCTTCTTTGGTCAAATCATTGGAGAAATCATGAGCGCAGCGACCGAATCCATTCGAGTCGATATTTGGTCAGACGTCGTTTGTCCGTGGTGTGCCATAGGCAAAGCCAATCTCGATGCTGCGCTCGGTGAGTTCGCTCACTCGGACAAGGTCGAGATCATCTGGCATAGCTATGAGCTTGATCCAACCGCGCCTGCAGCGCGCCAAGGAAACTACGTCGGCATGCTGGCGAAGAAATACGGAACCTCGCCGGAAGAGGCGCAGGGGATGATCGATCGGATGACCGCAACTGGAGTCGAATGCGGCGTCGAGTTTCAATTCGATCGGGTGCAGCCTGGCAATACGTTCGATGCGCACCGAATGATTCACCTCGGTGCCGCTCGAGGCATCCAAACACAGGTCAAGGAACGTTTCCTTCGCGGCTATCTGTCGGAGGGCGAAGCGATTGGACTTCCCGAGGTTGTCGAACGTCTCGCAGTTGAAGCGGGTCTTGATGCCGACGAAGTTGCTGCCGTTCTCACGACTGACGCGTTCGCTGATGAGGTTCGCATAGACGAAGCGACGGCTGCATCGATGCAGGTCACTGGCGTTCCATTCTTTGTTTTCGACCGCCGCCTGGCCGTCGCTGGTGCGCAGCCTCCTGAAGTGCTGCTTCAGGTTCTCGATCGGGTGTGGTCTGAACGCGAACCCGCCCTCGAAGTTCTCATCGAGGGCGAGGTCTGCGGTCCTGAAGGTTGTGACTGATACTGCTCGTCAGTAGTGATCTTCTGAGTGATTCTCAGACTGAGCGAGTCTCGGGAAGCCGAACCAGAGGAATCGTGCGGTTGCACTTCTTCTGATAGTCGCGGTACCACGCGCGATCATCGCAGAGAAGTTCCCAGATGCGATCGTGTTCGGGGCCTTCGTCAAGGATTTCCGGAACCGACCAAAACTCGCCGTTCTGCACCTTGATGTAAATCTCGGGGTTTGCCTCACGGTCGCGAAGGTTGATGAACCACGCTGGGTGCTTTTCATGGCCGGCGTAGGACGCAACAACAATGCGAACGCCATCGGGGTCGCGCCAGAAGGGAAGCGCGATCTTGTGTTCGTTACCTGACTTGCGGCCGATCGTGCGGAGCATGACGTGATGCATTCCGGCTTGAACCCAGACCTCGTCGATGTCCATTGTCTCCATGGCTTCGACGTGACTCTTGGTGATCCCAATGATCTCTTCGTGGCTGGGGGTTTCCCAGAGCATTTCGGCGTGCTGTTCGGTAGGCATCGTGGTCCTCCTCGATTGTGTTTCGGGTGATTGTGTCAGAAGTTGCGGTCGATGATGTGCTCGATCAGAGCATCATCTCGCCGCCATTGACGTCGAGTTCCGCTCCGGTGATCACGCTGGCGAGATCAGAGGCGAGGAACGCAACGGCGTTTGCGCAATCGGCGTCGTCGGGGATGATGCCAAGCGGAATGTCCTTGGTGATTTCAGCGATGACGGCGTCGCGGTCTTGGCCTGTGCTTACGGCGTAGTTCACGTAGCCCTCGACGGGAGGTCCCCACATCCAACCCATGAAGGTTGAGTTCACTCGGATGTGGTGTGCGCCGAGTTCTTTGGCGAGCATGCGGGCCGCCACGGTGAGAGCGCCCTTCGAAGTTGCGTACCCCGATTGCGTGGCAAGTGGTTTCTTCTGGATCATCGAGTTCACGAACACGATCGAACCGCCTCCATTGGACTTCATGTGCGGCACGACTTGTTGGGTGAGTTGAAGCGTTCCGAAGACCGTGACATCGAACGACTTGCGCCAATCATCGAAGTTCGCATCCTCGAACATCGTGAACGGAGGCGGAACGTAAGCGCTATTGACGAGGCAGTCGATCCGGCCGAACTCAGCAATGGTTGCGTCGACCATACGTTGGGTCTGATCAGCATCTGAGATATCGGTGGGGCATACGAGTGTGCGCCGATCGGGCCACTGACGAGAAATTTCGTCGGCTACCTCTTGGAGCTTTGATTCAGTTCGGGCGACGAGCACGACGTCGGAACCTTCACGAGCGAAGGCGTAGGCGAGTTCCTGTCCGAGCCCTGGGCCGATACCCGAAATGATTGAGACCTTGTTTTCTAGAATCATGATTCCCCCTTGCGGCAGTTCAATGCTGAGAGAGATTGCTACCACGGCGCTGAAGGGCGCGGTGACTCGTAAGCGGGAACTGCTGTGCTTGTAGGGTCGGCGAACGAACCTCGCATGATGATGAGAGCAAACATGACACGCACACTGGTGATTGGCGGAACAGGCCCAACCGGAATTCATTTGGTTCGAGGGCTCATGGACCGAGGCCACGAGGTCGTCATCCTTCACCGCGGCACCCACGAGCGTCCTGAAACGCCGATCGAGATCGAGCACATCCACGCCGATCCCTACGACATGGAGTCGCTGGCCGAAGCAATTGGCGATCGCTCATGGGATCTCACCGTGGTGATGTACGGACGACTGCGTCGGATTGCGGAATTCATGGTGGGCCGGACCGAACGCTTTGTTTCCGTCGGTGGCGTACCGGCAATTCGAGGTTGGATGAACCCGTGGCTCTTCACGCCTGAAGGCCTGCCCGTTCCGGTAAGCGAGGCGGCCCCGGTGGTCGCGAGTCCAGAAGAAGACGAGAAGGGTTTCCGAGTCGCTCGTACCGAGGAGTTTGTCTTCGCGAATCAGCCACGGGCGGCACACTTTCGCTATCCCTACGCGTACGGCCCTCTGCAAGTTGTCCCTCGCGAATGGAGCGTTGTTCGTCGCGTTCTCGATGGACGACGACAGATTGTTGTGGCCGATGACGGTCTGACATTGCATCATCACGGATACACAGAAAATCTTGCGCATGCGGTGTTGTGCGGAATCGATCGCCCTGATGCTGCAGCTGGTCTCGCATTTAATTGTGGTGATGACGAAGTGCTAACGATTCGGCAGGTCATCGAGATCATCGCTTCGGAACTTGGTGCTGAACTTGAAATTGTTTCGATGCCATTTGAACTCGCTGTACCGGCGCGACCATTGCTTGCCCAGCCATCGTCGACACATCGGGTGCTTGATACATCGCTACTGCAGACGCGACTTGGCTATCGAGACCTCGTGCCTGCGCGCGCGGCGGTGGCCCGAACAGCGAGGTGGCTCGTGGAAAACCCGATTGCCCCGGGTGCACCCGAGGAATACGTGCTCACCGATCCGTTTGACTACGTCGCAGAGGACCAGCTGATTTCTTCATGGAAAGCAGCCGTCGGATCGATGGCTCCGGTGACCTTTGAGGTCACTCCTGGTGTCGGACTGGCCTACAGCGGACCAGGTGGTCGGCCGAGAACCCAAGCGACGTTCGAGAACTAGCGCGCATTTCTGCACAGCCAGCGTTCTCGCCACTAGGGTCCCCGCCCATGACATATCAAGTCGTTGTGTGGGGGACAGGGAACGTTGGCCGACCAGCGATCCGAGCAATCGCGACGCATCGCGATCTGGAACTTGTTGGTGTGGTCGTGTCGAACCCGGCGAAAGTTGGAAAAGACGCGGGCGAACTCGCAGGGATTTCTCCGCTCGGAGTGCTTGCGACTGACGACACTGAGATCGCGTTTGCGCCCGATGTTGATTGCGTTGTGTATGCAGCAACTGCCGATACGCGTCCGATGGAGGCGTACATGGATCTCGAACGCCTTCTTCGTTCAGGTCGCAATGTCGTGTCGACTGCGTTTTATCCATTGCTCCACCCCGCGAGTGCTCCTCCTGAGTTGATGGGGATGCTCACCCCAGCGATGGAAACTGGCAATTCCTCGGTTTTTGTTTCCGGTATCGATCCAGGCTGGGCGCTCGACATCCTGCCTGCCCTCGTGAGTGGTGTTGGCGCGGGAATCACCGAGATTCGTATTCAAGAGATCTTCAATTACGCGCTCTATGACGCACCCGACATCGTGCGCAACGTGATCGGTCTGGGCGGCCCGATGGATGTTCTGCCACAAATGCTTGAAGAAATGTCGTTGATGACGGTCTGGGCCCCGATGGTGCGAGTCCTCGCTGACAGTCTTGAGGTCGAGATCGACGAAGTCACCACAACTGTGGAACGCCGTCCGCTTGAGCGGACGATCGAAGTTCCGGGGATGGGAACCTTCGAAGAAGGAACCATGGGCGCATTTCGCTTCCAAGTCACAGGACTCGTAGGAGGGCACCCTCTCCTTACTGTGGAACACATCACCAGAATCGACGATGACTGTGCGCCCGATTGGCAACAGCCTCTGAATCCTGGTGGCGAACACCGCGTCGTGATGAGTGGCCATCCCCACTTGGAGATCACAGTTCACGGTAATGAACCCGGTGAACCCGGTGCAGCAGGTGGCGGAAATGCAAGCGCAGCAAATCGTTGTGTGAATGCAATTCCTGCGGTATGCGATGCGGCTGCTGGCGCGCTGAGCCCCGTTGACCTGCCTCCCATCACTGGTGCAGCCCAAGTTCGTTTGGCGTAACTACTGCACTGCTGTCACTCGAAGTAGGAGTGGAATCCAAGTATCGAAGTCGGGGACGTCGAGGTCGATGACTTTGCCGAAGTCGTCCCATCGGCGGAGTTTGACCGCGTCTGCGCTTCCTTCGAGCCCCATGAACCTTGCGCTTTCGGCGGCGGTGAACGGGCCCCCTTGCACGTCGAGGCTCCGCTGTGATCCTCGAGAAAGTCCGTCGAAATAGCCGGCTTCATTTGCGGCGAGGTAACGCTTCGCTTCAACGTGCATCGCTATCGGTGCCGTCACCGCTGGCGGGAAGAGTTCGCTGAGGTAGTCCGAACCGGTGAGCTCATGTCGGAGATTTGTTGTGTAGTCGGGCCCGTTGTTGCGTTCGATTTCAAAAAGATGACCAATGTCGTGGAGGAGGGCAGCAGCAATCAACTCCTCGCTTGACCTTTCATGGTGTGCGAGTGCCGCGCATTGCAGTGCATGGGCGAGTTGGGTGATGTCCTCGTCATAGGTTTCGTTTCCCCACGTGTTGTACATCGCGAGAATCGAATCAATCGAGACTGGCGCCATCAGAGAATGTGTCCTTCAAAGTCTCCGATGAGCGAAACTCGATTTCCATCGTCAGCCGCGAATTCCTTGGCTTTTTGTTCGTAGTACGCCTCGCGAAGATCTCCCTCACGTAACGCGTTGTATGTGGGATAGATCGCTCGACGAGGTTGAGTCGAAGTGTTGGGACCGCTTCGGTGGGGAGTTCGTGAGTGGAACCACAATGCTTGACCTGCCCAGATCGGAGCCGGCTTCCACTCAAGTTGTTCAACGATGTCGGCGCGGATGCAGCCTTTGTCATCCATCGGGAGGATCTCGTTGTGCATCGACGACACGACTTCAATGCAACCGTTTGATTCTCGAGAATCGTCAATAGCCAACATGCACGAAACATGTGTTTCGATAAATCGATAGGCCGGCGCATCCTGATGCGGTGAGTAGCCAGCGCCACCCGGTGCTTTGTAATTGATCTTCTCTTTGTAAAGAACCGCAGTCTCGTCGAGGAGAATCGACGCGGTATCGGAGAGTTCGCTGCGGGTAAGGAGTTCCCGCAATTCGCTGTGATGCGGAACGAAGTTTTCTGTTCGGCAGAGTTGAGGACCGTTCGCTGTTGCTTCCCGGTAGTGCAGCCACGGGCCGTCATCGGGCCATGTCATGAGGTCGTCGATCCATTCACGAAGCTCGGCAACTCCTTGGGGTTGCAGCGGTTCTGTAAGTACCCAACCGAATTGGTGAAAATGGTCGGCAGCATCGGGACCGGGTTCGATGGTGTCAAAGAATGGCTCGTCCACATGGCGATGCTAGGCCCGTGTCCTACGCTCCGGATATGGCCGATGCTCGTCCGAACATTCTTTTCATCACGCTCGATGAATTCAGGGCCGAGTGTCTTTCGGCTGCCGGCCACCCGGTGGTGCAAACGCCGGCACTTGATGCGCTCTGTGCCGAGTCGGTGCGCTTCGCTAGGCACTATGGGCAGGCCTCGCCATGCGCGCCCGGCCGAGCGGCGCTTTATACCGGGACTTATCAGATGAATAACCGCGTGGTGATGAATGGTTCGCCGCTCGATGCCCGCTTCGACAACATCGCGCTCGCCGCCCGCCGAAATGGCTATGACCCAGTTCTGTTTGGCTACACCGATCAAGCAATCGATCCCCGAACAGTCGCAGCAGATGATCCACGACTTTTGACCTATGAAGGGGTGCTTCCTGGGTTTCGTTGCGAACTCGATCTCACCCGTGGGCGTGAAGCATGGGCGGATTGGGTGCGTGCGCAGGGCTACGACATGCCTGTTGACCCTGAAGAAGGTCTGGCAACGGAATCAGAACGTCCTGCCAACGTGGGAATTAGCGCGTATCTCACCGACCAATTTCTCGAATGGCTTCCGGGGCAAGACGAACCGTGGTTTGTTCACTTGAGTCATCTACGTCCGCACCCACCCTTTGCTGCTGCAGGGGAGTGGGCGACGGCCTATGAACGCGCTTCGGTGGATCTTCCGAACGCTCCAGGATCAGACCTCCATCCTCTTCACGAATTTTTGTTGTCAATTTCGTATTTCGCTGCTCCGGAGGATGAAGCGGGTCTGCGTGAGATGCGAGCGCAGTACTACGGGATGATTAGTGATGTCGATCATCAACTTGGTCGGGTGTGGAACGCACTTCGTCAATCAGGGCAATGGGACAACACCATTGTGATCGTGACGTCTGATCACGGCGAGCAACTTGGTGACCACGGCATGGTGCAGAAGATGGGCTGGTTCGAGGAAAGTTTTCATATTCCGCTGATCGTTCGCGACCCTCGAACCTCGCGAACTGACGGTGAAGTCATTGAGGCCTTCACTGAAGCGGTCGATGTTTTCCCGACACTGTGTGAGTTGATTGACATCCCGGTACCTCGTCAATGCGATGGTCGTTCGTTGCGACCATTTCTCGAGGGGGAAACACCCGAGGTGTGGAGAGATGCGGCGTATTGGGAATTCGATTGGCGATACTTCACCGCTGGGCGCGACGGAGTGATGTGGCCGCAGGACCGTCGAAGTGTGAGTCATCAGCTCACCGTTCGGCGAAGCGAAGGGTTGGCGTACGTTCAGTTCGCCGATGGTGATGCACTGGTCTACGACCTTGAAGCTGATCCAACATGGCGCACGATGTTGGCTGATCCGCAAAGAGCGTGGGCCGAGGCACGGACGATGTTGGCGTGGCGCGCGCAGCACACCGATCGAACCCTTACAGGAACGTTTCTTCCATAGTTGAGGCGCGACGAATCAGTTCGTTCTATGGTCGGCGCCATGATGCGCTTCAACCACATGGAACTGACCTTTGCCCCCGGAACACTCACGCCAGAGTTCCGCGATCAAGTCCGGGCGTTTTATGGCGGACTCTTCGGCTGGGATTGCAAGGACACTGAAATACTTGGGCAGAGTGGATTGCTGATGATGCTTGATGAACGCGCAACGCAGTTCATTCTTTTGGCGGAAAATCCCAATCCGATTTCATCGCCCGGTTACGACCATCTGGGTCTTCTGCACGACAGCCGTGAGGAAGTCGACTCGCTTTGCGCACGAATCGCGGAGATGCAAAAGACCGAACCGAACATCAAGCTGAAGGTCTACGAGGACCTCGTGAATCCAGCGAGCACGGTCCACGCGTTCTACGTGAAGCACCTGTTGCCGATTTGGTTCGACGTACAGTGCATCGAATACACCGCACCACCTGAACGCAATTGGCACTACGACTGAACGACGATTCAGTCGAGGTAGCGAACGCCTGTCAGTTCTTCGGACTCATTCCAGAGTCGTTGTGCATCGTTGGTGTTGCGGGCACGCTTGGTGGGAGTTTCGAGTTTCGGTGAACCGAAAATCAGATAGCGCGGACCAAAGAAGTCCCCACCTTTTGCAGTGGGATCGACGCATGCGCGCACAAACGGGAGTGCGCCCTTTGCTGCTGATTGCCCGAATCCGCCGATTGGTTTGAGCGCCTTGTTGAGCAGGCCCGAACCTTCGACGCCAAGGTCTGTCCGGCTCCCACCGGGATGAGCGGTGAGGGCGATCGTTGGTGCACCAGCGAGTGAAAGTCGACGTTGCAGGTCGAGCGAGAACAGCAAGTTGGCCAACTTGCTTTGGAAGTATGCCGGCCAGCGCGAGTAGCGATGGCGTTCGTAGTTGAGATCGTCGAGACGCATCTTGCCGGGGCGATGTCCCATGCTCGAATGGTTGACGACGCGTGATCCGGGAGTTGCGAGAAGTAGCGGCAACACCAAACCAGTCAATGCGAAATGACCAAGGTGGTTGACGCCGAATTGCGTCTCAAAACCGTCAACAGTCTTCGATTCATCAACGGCCATGAGTCCAGCGTTATTGCCAAGGATGTCGAGTCGGTCGACTGTGGAATGAAGTCGCTCAGAAAATGTCTTTACCGACGAGAGATCGGCGAGATCGAGTGTCATCGTTTCGACAGTTCCACGCGGGGATTTCATTCGGATCTTGTTCGCCGCTTCTGTGGCCTTGGTTTCGTTGCGACAGGCCATGATGACGCGAGCGCCAGCACCTGCGAGGTCGGACGCGATGTGGAATCCGAGTCCGGCATTCGAACCGGTGATGACGGCGACCTTTCCGGTGAGGTCAGGGATATCGGAGGTAGTCCAAGTCATTGTGTCGCCCTTAGGTGTGTTGACGGTGAGGATGTGCCTCAGGCGTCAAGGAATTGTTCGAGGATACGGGCGAGTTCAACCGGTTGGTCGCCCTGGATGCTGTGGCCCGCCTGCTCGACATGAATGATCTGTGCATCGGGGCGGCGTTTCGACAGCTCGGCTTCGTCCGCGTCGTCAACAACTGACTGCGGGAGCATGCCTCGGGCCAGCAGTATCGGCATCGAACTATCGCCAATGATTTCCCAGAGCGAGGAGAAGTCAGGATGCTCGCCGCCAGTCTCCAACATTCGCCGATAACGCCAGACCCACGAGCCATCGTCGAGTTGGAGTGCGTTGTGAAGGATGCCGCGCCGCAACGAAGATTCGGTGCGAGTCGGATTGAATTCAATTGTTCGGGCAAGGAGTTCATCAAAGTTGGGGAACGATTCCGGCCCGTTGATGAAATTGGCGATCTGCTGTGCCTTGGGGCCGTCAACTCCGGGAGTGACATCGACGAGAGCGAGTCGCTGAACGAGTTCCGGTGCATGTCCAGCAAGAGCTACCGATGTCATTCCGCCGAGTGACATGCCGACAACGAGTTGCGCGTCTGGGGCAAGTTCCCGGATCACGATGGCAATGTCTTCAGCATTGGCAAAGACATTGAGACTTCCGTTCTTTCCGCCATCGGAATGGCCGTGACCGGGAAGGTCGATCGCGACAAGCGGTAGGTTGAGCGCAAGGGCAACGGTGTCCCACGTGTGAGCGTTTTGAGCTCCGCCGTGAAGGAACACAATCTCGGGCGATCCAGTTCCCCAGACCAATGCACTTAACGATCGATCGCTGTCGACGGGTACGTCGACACGTCGAACCTTGGGTGGCCCAGTCCAAGCAATTCCGACTTCGGTGGCGTTGTCCTCGAAGTAGGAGAACTCGTCGTAGGGAACTCGTTCGATTGCAGACACTTGGATTCCTTTAGGCGGGGCGACGACGGGCCGACGTGCGCAATGAGGGTGGATCAATTGACTTGTCTTCCTCGACAACGTCTTCGCCAGGAGCCACGAGGCGATCGATCGCATCAAGTAGGTCTGCATCGAGACGGAGTTCGGCGCATGTGATGAGGTCGTCGAGTTGTTCCATGGTTCGAGGCCCGATGATCACTGAGGTGACATTGGGGTGTTCCATGGCCCATGCGGTTGCGAGGTGGGCGAGCGGAAGTCCGGCCTGATCGGCGAGTGACTGCAGCGCAACCGTTGCGTCGAGTCGCGCCCGATTTTGTGGGCTGTCGAGTTCCTGACCCCATCGCTTGCCCATCATGGCGAGCCGAGACGATTCAGGAACATCACCGATTTCGCGGTAGCGCCCCGAAAGCCAACTTCCGCCAAGTGGGCTGTAGGTGATGACGCCCATTCCATAACGCGAGCACGTCGGAAGAACGTGACGTTCAATGCGGCGTTTGAGAATTGAGTATGAAGCCTGTTCGCACCGGAACTTCACGAAGCCCATTTTCTCGGCGGTCCACTGTGCTTCGACGATTCGCTCGGTGGGCCACGCCGAATGCCCTGCGTAAATGATTTTGCCGGAGGCGGTGAGATCGGTGAGGCCGCCCATTGAGTCTTCAAGAGCAACACTTTCGTCGAAGCGGTGCAACTGGAAGAGATCAATGCGGTCAGTGTCGAGGCGGCGAAGGCTTCCTTCAATTGCTTGCGCCATCCATCGGCGCGAATTGCCTTTTTGGTTCCGGTCGGAACCCATTGGGTGATACATCTTCGTGGCGATCACGAGTTCATCGCGACGACCGGCGATCGCTTTGCCGACAATTTCTTCGCTTTCACCGCCGGAGTACGCGTCGGCAGTGTCGATGAAGTTGATGCCAGCATCAAGAGCTTTGTGGATGATGCGAATGCATTCGGGATGATCGGTGTTGCCCATCTGTCCAAACATCATTGCGCCGAGGCAGTAACGACTGACTGAGACGCCAGTCGTACCGAGTGATGCGTACTTCATTGTTCCCCCTGAAGTTGCTGATCAGATCAATGCTGACGTGATCACGAAGTCCATGCTTGCCGAACTTGGCCGTTCGGGTCACGTTCAATGGTGGCATCTCTGCCGAGAATTGCCGTCGCTCGCTCTGTTGTGTTGTAGGCGGGCCAGTTTTGGCGGCCGAGGGATGGAACGCCATCGGTAGCAAAGTCGGCCCACGAACGTTGCATGAGTGACGCTAACGACATCGCCTGTTCGGGATCGGAAACGAATGTGGCCCACTCGTCCGCATCAATTGTTGTGAATGGGAAGGGAATGTCGACGCCATGGGGCGAGCCCATATCGGGTGACGATGCTTCCCAGTCGAAGCGGTACATCCACGTTGGGCCATGTGCTGAGCGGGCCTCGGCGATTCGAATCGCCGGTAGCCACATTGCAATGTCTGTATTTGCTCGCCGCCATGCTTCCGGCGGTTCGGAAGCGTTAGTCGCCCTGTATGCATCAATGAGTACGTCGACATTGCCGCCGGCGGCCGCAAGTCGCGTGCGAAGGCCGTCAGCAGTGAGAGCGCCGGCTGCAGGATCAAACATTTTGAAGAGATCCATCTCGTCGCGGTTGGTGCCAATGATGATCGGAACAGGATTGAATCCCGACGACGCTGCTTCGAGCCATGTCTGCGGGAGCACGACACCGTCGACGACGGGATGGAAGGGCATCGTGCCAACTGTGCCGAAGAGTTCCATGGCCGCGTTTGCTTGTGCATCAATGATTTGAGCACCAGACATCAAACGAAGCGCGTCAACATCGACAGTGTCGAGACCTGCCGAGCGAGCGAAAGCTTCTGTAACGAGCTGCGCTTTCTCTCGATGAAGAAGAAGGTCGGTCGCCCCGCTCTGAACAATTGCTCGTTGAAAGAGACCAACCGCCGACGGCATAGCGAGGAGCGAGAGGACACTCCCACCTCCCGCTGATTCGCCAAAGATGGTGACGTTGTCGGGATCGCCACCGAACGCGCTGATGTTGTCGCGCACCCATTCGAGAGCAGCGACCTGGTCGAGGAGTCCGACGTTTGGTGTGCAGGATGGATCGTCGATAACAAGAAATCCGAGTGCGCCGAGTCGGTAGTTGATTGTGACAACCACGGTGTTGGTGGCGGCTGCCATCCGCGATCCGTCATACACCGAGAGCGATCCGGCACCCAAAGAAAACGCACCACCGTGAATCCACACCAGAACTGGACGTGAATCCTCGACCGAAGGAGTCCAAACGTTGAGGTTCAGACAGTCGTCGGACTGGTGGTTGCTTCCCATCCCTGGAACCAGCCCATCAAGGGGGCCTCCACTCGGCTGCCATGAAGCCGGCCCGAACGTGGTCGCATCGCGAGTGTCTGTCCAAGGAGAGACCGCTGATGGTGGAGCCCATCGAAGTGGGCCAACCGGCACTTCGGCGAAGGGGATGCCAAGAAATGCCATAGAGCCTGCAGTGGAGCGGCCTTGGAGGCTGCCGGCGGCGATAGAGACGGTCGTCATGGCGAAAGGCAACCACATTCATTGGTTCAGTGCCTCGGTTTGGCATCTAACGTGGTCTTTGTACGTCGACCGGGGGGTTGCGCGATGACGATCGAAGCAAATGACGCTGCAACTCGTGGCTCGGCTGTTGTGCCTGAAGGCATTGAGCTGTCGAAGGGCGGCGCTGATGTGTGGTCGCCTTCGATTACGCCACCCATCGGTGTGGATCTCACTGATGAGCAGAAGTTGGCATGTTCATTTCGAATCCTTGCCCGAGAAGGTTTTAGCGAAAACATCGCAGGCCACATCACGTGGGCGGATGCCGATAACTCTTCGTTACTAGTGAATCCGTGGGGTTTGTGGTGGGAGGAAATTTCTGCTGCCGATATCTGTCGTATCGACCCTGATGGTCGCGTGATTGGCGGTAAATGGGATGTCACTCCAGCGGTGCAGATCCACACCGAACTTCACCGTCGCCGACCAGAAGCGCGCGTTGTCGTGCATAACCACCCGTATTACGTGGTGCTCCTCGCCGCCCTAGGTCTCGTTCCTGAGTTTCTGCATCAACAGTCATCAATGTTCGACGGCGAACTTGGGTTTGTCAGTGAGTATTCCGGTGAAATCGATTCACCCGAACTTGGGGCCGATCTCGCTGAGCGCATCGGTGATGCGTCCGTCGTCATCCTTGCGAACCATGGGGCGATCGTGACCGCGCCGACAATCGAAGAAGCGACCTACAAATCGGCCACGCTCGATCGTCAGTGCAAGTTGATGTACGACGTTCTCGTTGCTGATCGGCCTGCAACAACTGTGCCGCCGATGGTGCGTCCTGCGATGAAGGCGTCACTCCTTGAACGTGGCACCGAGGTCTACTGGGCCGGAGCGGTCCGTCGTCTTATCCGTGAAGAACCCGACGTTCTGGAGTGAACCGTGTCAATCAGTCTTGATGATCTCGCGTCCAACATGAATTTCACCACTGGCGGAAAGTCAAAAGCCGGCGGTGTCACATTTCTGCCCGAACCAGAACGCCGCAAGCGTGACTACACAATCATTTCTGCCGACGACCACATTGTGGAGCCGCCACACACCTTCGAAGGTCGCCTACCTGCGAAGTTGGCCGATCGTGCTCCAAAGGTCATTGAAAAAGACGACGGTTCGGAAACCTGGGTCTACGACGGGATGGAAATCCCGAACGTTGGGTTCAATGCTGTTGTTGGTCGCCCGGTATCTGAGTACTCATTTGAACCGGCTCGATTCGATGAGATGCGACGCGGAGCGTGGGATATCAACGCTCGAGTCGCGGACATGGACCTCAATGGCATTTATGCATCAGTGAACTTTCCTTCGTTCCTGCCGGGGTTCTGCGGTCAGCGTCTGCAAACAACGACGAACGATGTCGACCTCGCGCTGGCAACGACTCGAGCCTGGAACGACTGGCACATCGAGGAATGGGCGGGGACGCATCCCGGGCGCATCATCCCTTGCCAAATCCCGTGGCTTCTTGACCCTGTGCTTGGTGCCGAGGAAATTCGCCGTAATGCAGAACGTGGCTTCAAAGCGGTGTCGTTCACTGAAGCTCCGCACATGTTGGGCCTCCCATCGCTGCATACGGGTTACTGGGACCCAATGATGCAGGCCTGCGCCGAAACCGGAACCGTTGTGAACCTTCACATTGGTTCCTCGGGTACGTCCCCAGCTACAGCGCCCGACGCACCGCCCGACACTGTCGGTGTGTTGTTCTTCGGTTACGCGATGTTCGCCGCTGTCGATTGGCTGTATTCGATGCTTCCCGTTCGATTCCCAGATCTGAAGCTGTGTATGTCCGAAGGTGGCATTGGTTGGGTGGCTGGCCTCATGGATCGCCTTGACCACATGCTCAGTTATCACGACATGTACGGAACGTGGACGGGCACTGATCTGACACCGGCTGAAGTCCTCAAGCGGAACTTCTGGTTTTGTGCTGTGGAGGACCCTTCGGCGTTTGTGCAGCGAGAACGAATCGGGATCGAAAACATCCTTATCGAGAGCGATTACCCCCACTGCGATTCGACCTGGCCAAACACGCAGACCGTGACCAAACATGAGATCGGGAATCTTCCCGCCGAGGACATTGCTCGCATCACGTGGAAGAACGCATCAGAGCTCTACAAGTTCCCGGTTCCCCAGTCAGTTATTGATGATCCCGAGTCCTACTGAGGGCTGAAGACACCATCGGTTGGGTGGCCCTACGATCCGACTATGGCGATTCAGGGAAACCGCATCTACCACTGCAACTCAAATTGTTCTGATCTTGACGTTGCCGTTGCGTTTTACGAGGCCCTTGGTTTGCGTCGGGTACTGCGAACCGTGCCAAGCAAGAACCAATCGGGTTCGGCATTCGGTCTCGACGAGGTGGCATGGGACGCGTGGATCATGCATTCCGATGATGGGCTCGATGGCCTCTCTCTCGATCTCCTTGAGTGGAAAACCCCGCTGCCGACCGGAACTGCACCTGGCCTCGATGGTGAGCCTGGGTACAACCGGTTGATGATGACAACGCCGGATCTCGATGCGACCGTTGAACGAGCCGTGGCCGCTGGTGGGACTCTTGTTGCCGGCCCGCGCGAGGTCGATGCTGGTGGCACTCAACATCGAGTAGCGATGTTGCTCGACCCTGACCGTGTGCCGGTCGGTCTCTTTCAAGGTGAAAAGGCCTCGATCGCACAGGTTGTCGTGAATTGTGCCGATCTCGATGAGTCGCTTCGCTACTACCGAGACGTCATGGGCCTCACCCCGCTTCAAGAAGCCGCCGAAATGGTGTGGTCAGGCGATCTTTACGGCCGCGAATCAGATGTGAAGGTTCGTGCAGTGCTCCTCGCCGATGAAGGTTCGGTATTTACTGTTGCGCTCGTGCAATGGCTCGACCCTGCTCCGAAGACGATGGTTCGTGTTCGCGGTGCCAATGAACTTGGTCTTTTCCGTATGGCGTGGTCGACCGCTGATTGCGCTGCCGATGAAGCAGTTATTCGTGCTGCTGGTTCTGTTCCCTTCGTCCCGACCGAAGAACTTTCTGTCGGCGATGATCTGCCGCTACTGCTTGTGCTGTTCTGGCCTGGTCCGAACGGTGAATGTCTCGAACTCATCGAGACCACCGCTCGTTCTGGCGCGCTCTGATTTATCGTTCTCATTAAAGGAGTACTTGTGAAACTCGAAGACATTGATCTTTCCGACATTGAGTTCTGGGCCAAGCCGTGGGCCGAGCGAAACGCGGCATTTGCCACATTGCGCCGCGAAAACCCCATTGCGTATTTCCCCGAACCCATTGTTGAACCGTTTCCCCAGGGCCCGGGTTACTTCGCGATCACGAAGATGCATGACCTGCTCGAGATCAGTCGTCACCCCGAGGTGTTTTGCTCGGGCCAAGGTGCGGTGTCGATTCTCGACATGCCGTCCGACATGAACGAGTTCTATGGCTCGCTCATTTCGATGGATGATCCCCGCCATGCCCGACTGCGCAAGATCGTGTCGGGAACGTTCACTCCTCGAATGCTGAACAACGTTCTTGAGGACGTCGAGAAAACCGCAAAGAGGGTTGTCGACGGAATCGTTGAGAAGGGCGAAATCGACTTCGTCAAGGATGTGTCGATGCCGTTCCCCCTTCTCGTCATTCTCGACATGATGGGAATTCCGCACAGCGAATTCGAGACTGTGTTGACGCAATCGAACATCATCCTTTCTGGTGGCGATCCCGATTTCATTCCTGAGGGCACCGATCCCATTACTGCATTCCTTGGCGCCGGGGCGACGCTTGCCGGCCTACTCAACGACCTCGCAGTGCTACGCCGGGCAAACCCCACAGATGATTTGCTGTCAGCGCTCGTGAATACCGAAGTTGATGGCGAACAGCTTTCTGGCGATGAACTCGCGTCGTTCTTCATCCTTCTCTCGGTTGCCGGACACGAGACCACGCGCACAGCGCTGAGTCACGGCATTACCCACCTTTCGCAGAACCCTGATCAACGCGCACTGTTTCTTGCCGATATTGATGGTGTGATGCCGACGACCGTTGAAGAGATCGTTCGATATGCATCACCGGTTGTTTGGATGCGACGCACGCTCACGCAGGACTACGTACTTTCGGGTCACGAGTTCCACGAGGGCGACAAGATCATCATGTATTACGGATCCGCGAATCGCGACGAAGCGGTTTTTGCTGATCCCGACGCGTTCAATGTCCTTCGCGATCCGAATCCTCATGTTGGCTTCGGCGGACCTGGACCGCATTTCTGTCTGGGTGCCCATCTTGCCCGGCGTGAAATCACCCTCATGTTCCGCGAGCTCTACACACGCCTTCCTGATATCGAACTTGCTGGTCCGCCAGTGCAACTTCGTTCCAACTTCATCAACGGCGTGAAGAGCCTTCCGGTTTCGTTCACGCCGGGTGGGGTTCGCTGATGGCCGATCCGCGTGCTGTCGAGGCTCCCGAGGTTCTTGGAGCTCTTGGTGTCGCATGCGAATCGGTTCGTCAGGCATGCGACGACACCTTGCTTGAACTTGCTCGTCGCCGAGTAGCGATGTTGCTGAACAACGACGCGGAACTCCAAGCAAAAGCGTGGGGCGAGATTTCCGAGCGACAGAATGCGGAACTCAGTTCCTGGCCCACCTCCGATGCATTCGATGAACGCCAAAAGGCCGCGCTTGCGCTTGCCGAGCAGTTCGTCATCGACGTCACTGGCGTTCTTGCTGGGCCTCTGGCTGCATCGTTCGGTGCTCTTGGCGCCGAGATCGGGCCCTTCGTACAAGCGTTGTACCTGCTTGATGTTGGTCAGCGCGTCGACCTTGTGCTCAGCACGCTCTCGGGTGAAACGATTACTTCCGAGTCGTGGGCCTGGGGCGCAACGGG
>CAEZTG010000006.1_pt1 | contig 22792 bp, 20 predicted proteins | sample 7264141 | NCBI WGS metagenome assembly CAEZTG01 (sample SAMEA6813797, study PRJEB35770) | uncultured Microthrixaceae bacterium | biome: Freshwater; feature: Freshwater reservoir; material: water | place: Czech Republic | collected 2015-06-16 | depth 0.5m m | reverse complement strand
TTTCGCGTTTGCGACGATGTATCGCATTGCGTGATCGACGTCATTCATGAGTTGCGTTGCACGAATGCCTGGGCCTGAGGTTGCTGTTGCCAATCGATAGTTGATTGAGACAATGTCCCAGCCCCTCGACAATTGCGGCTTCAGTTCATCAAGTACTCCAGAGGATGCGAGCTTGGCCAACTGAACAAACTCAGCGGTGCGCTCCTGCTCTTCTTGCGCTTGGATGATGGCGGAGGTGTTCTGTTGCATCGAACCGCCCTCCCACGCTCCACCATGGATGTAGACAATCGTCCCCTGCGCATCGCCCGAGGATTGAAAGACCTCGAGATTTTGATTTGGGTCAGATCCGTACGACACGACCTTGGGCGTTGACGCATCGGGCATGAGGTCGGTGGCTTGCACGGGTGGCGTCCACGCAGGAACTGAGACTGGAGTATTGGGAACAAGCGTCGAAGACGGTGACACTGATTGCGAAGTTGTAGTTGTCGACGATCTGTTCGAACCGCACGCCGCTACGAGCAACGCCAAGAACGAGATCAGAGCAACGGCAGCGAGCCGCATGCGCGTTGAACGACTGGTTTCATACACCGTGAATTAACTCAATTCCGCAGAAATTTCTGCCTCGAGCTCGTGCTTCAGCACCTTGCCGGTGGCGTTGTAAGGGAGGGCGTCGCGGAAAATGACGTGTGTGGGCACTTTGTAGCGAGCAAGTTCCTCGCTCACCCACGTCTTGACACCGTCGGCATCGAGCGCTGAACCGGGCTTGAGAACAACGACCGCCGCCACTTCCTGACCAAGCTGATGATGCGGAACCCCGACGACTGCAACCTCGGCGACTTCGGGATGTTCTTCAAGTCGATGTTCGATCTCGATCGGATAAATGTTCTCGCCGCCGCGGATGATCATGTCCCGCATTCGGCTTTCGAGATAAAGCACACCATCGGCGATGCGGCCGTAATCGCCGGTGCGATACCAGCGACGTTCATCGAGCGCTTTTGCTGAAGCTTCTGGGTTGTCCCAATAACCGAGGAACACCACCGCGCCGCGAATACAAATCTCGCCGACTTCGCCGTCTTCGACGACATTGTCGTTTTCATCACGAATCTCGAGTTCGCACATCGCTTCGACAGTGCCCACTGATGACGGCCATGAATCCATGGCGATTCCGCCTAAGCGAGAGCCCGAACCAAGGGTTTCGCTCATTCCGTAGCCGACGCCTAAGCGTGCTTGCGGCAGTTTCTTTGCCATCAAACGGAGGAGTTCAGGTGAATACGTTGCGCCACCACCACCAACAACCGTGACACTCGACGTGTCGTACTTGTCGAAGTCGGGATGTTCAAGCAAACGCCAGAACTGCGTTGGCACTGCACTCCAGCCACCAACCGAATGTTCCTGAGTGAGTTCAAGATGCGTGGTTTCGCTCCAGGATCCCACTGGTGGAAAGACCAACTTCGATCCCGTGTAGTGCGCAGTAATCAAAGGCACGACACCGGAAACATGAAAGAGCGGACCAACCATGATGCTGGAGGGTTGTTTCGGCGCAGGTGCACCAGCAACTGGTGCAGGTTGTGGTGCAAGCACAGCCCCGACGGCGCCTGCGAGAGTGGCCGCACTTGGGAAGTGAACGAAGTTTCGGTGCGAAAGACATGCAGCTTTTGGTCGACCGGTTGTTCCACTCGTGAAGAGCAACACTGCGGGATCGTCTTCATCAATCGCAGCGCTTGGAAGCGAAGGGTCATCGGCGCGCGCTGGTCCAAGAAGATGATCAATTTCCGAAAGATCGTGGACTTCGACATCGTCAGGCAAACCCGCTTCAAGGAGTCGCTTCATTCGCGGGCCATCAGCAAAGACAAGGCGTGGTTTCGAAAGTTCAATGCCATGGAGGAGTTCGGCTGGTGTCCACCAACCATTGAGGCTGGAAACAATTGCCCCACTCGCCAGTGTTGCCCACCAGCCAATGACGTACGACGCCACGTTCGCTGACGCGAAAGCAACACGATCACCCTTCACAACACCAAGCTCTGCGAACCAGGCCGCGACTCGGGCCGTTGATGCCTGCACGTCATTGAACGTCAGGGTGATGTCGGGGAAGACCAGATTGGGAAGGTCGCCGTGGCGAGCAGTGAAGGCGGTGAGGACTTCACGAATGTTCCCGAGACGGTTCTTGAAGACTTTGCAGTCGACGCCGAGCACTGGCTCGATTGCCATCTCGAATGGCGCACCGGGCGCGAACAGCACGTCGGCTCCGGCCGGCGGTTCCCAGATCCATGTCGTTCCAGCCATTGCGTTCTCCCCCTCGGCGTAAGACCCGTGATGGTTGTCGGCTTCAGAGCGTGGCGCAACTACCCCCAACGACGGCCCTGAGCCCCTGCTACCGGTAGCGTCCCGGCATGAGCATTTTGGGGAATCGGGTCGTTCGGAAAGAAGATCCAGCGCTGCTGACAACCGGTGGAAATTACGTCGACGACATCGCTGTCGACGGTGCCCTTCATGTTGTTTATGTCCGGTCGATGGTGGCCCATGGCAACATCACCTCGATCGATGTCACCGAGGCCCGCACTGCGCCAGGCGTGGTTGACGTCGTGACAAATGCCGATCTCACCATCGGCGATATCAAACCGTTCATGTTGCTGAATCAGTCGCTCACTCGCCCTGTCTTGGCCCGTGAACGTGTTCGCTATGTCGGTGAACCAATCGTTGCAGTTGTCGCCGAATCACGAGCTGCGGCCGTTGATGCCGCCGAACTCGTCATCGTCGATATCGAACCACTTCCAGTGATCATTGATCCGCGTGACGCACTCGCCGATGACGCCATCCATTTGTTCCCGCAAATCGCAACAAATGTTGCGATGCACTCTGACCACAACGGTGAACCGATTTCGTTTGCCAATTGCGATGTTGTGGTTACCCAAACCACGGTGAACCAGCGTCTCGCACCGGCACCGATCGAAAACCGAAGTGCCATCGCTTGGTGGGAGGACGGACGACTGGTCCTCGAACTTGGTTGCCAAGGCACGCATCCGATTCGCAACACCGTTTCGGAGATTTACGGGCTTGAACACGATCAGATGCGCGTGATTTGTCCTGATGTTGGCGGTGGTTTCGGAGCGAAAGCTCATGCAGCACCCGAAGCTGTTGTCCTTGGCGAACTTTCGCGTCGCACCGGACGACCCGTGCGTTGGACCGAAACCCGTTCCGAAAACATGACGGGTATGGGTCACGGTCGCGGTCAGATCCAAACTGTCACCTTGGGCGGAACGAAAGACGGCGACCTTCTCGCTTACAAAATCGAAATCCTCCAAGACGCTGGCGGCTATCCGAACATGGGGGCAATCCTTCCGTACGCCACGCGCATCATGGCGACTGGTGTGTACGACATCCCAGCGGTCGAGGTTTCTTCAAAGTCCGTTGCCACCAACACCACCCCAACCGGCGCTTATCGCGGCGCTGGCCGACCAGAAGCAAGCGCCGCACTTGAACGCGCTGTCGACCTCTTCGCCGATGAAGCTGGCCTCGACCCCGCCGAAGTTCGTCGCCGCAACTTTGTGCAACCCGACGCGTTCCCATTCACCACTCCAACGGGAACGATCTACGACAGCGGCAATTACGAAGAATCGCTTAATCGTGCGCTCGCTGCTGCCGGTTACAACGAACTCCTTGAAGAACAGGCCAGTCGGCGTGCTTCAGGTGACCGTCGATTGATGGGTATCGGTATTGCCACCTACGTCGAAATCACCGGCGCTGGTGTTGGGAGTGAATACGGGTCAGTTGAAGTGCTGGCCGATGGAAGCGCTCGAGTCGTCACGGGATCGAACCCCTACGGCCAAGGCCACATCACATCGTGGTCAATGCTCGTTTCGGACCAAACCGGCATTCCCCTCGACCGCATCGAAGTTGTCTACGGCGATACCGATCTCGTACCCACCGGTGAAACCACTGGCGGATCACGCTCACTTCAAATCGCCGGAAGTGCAGTGTTTGATGCAACCGGCAAACTCGTCGAGATTGCCCGACAACGCGCTGCAGATCTTCTCGAAGCCAATCCCGCCGACATCGTTCTCGATACTGATACCGCGCGCTTTCACGTTGCTGGCACTCCCGCAGTGAGCCTTGGCTGGGAAGACATCGGTGCGACATCAAGTGATGAAGCAAACCAGTTGTTCGCTCTTTCCGATTTCACTGCAAGTGGCCCAACCTTTCCGTTTGGAACACACGTCGCCGTCGTTGAGATTGATTCCGATACCGGCAAAGTCGAACTGCGTCGCATGATCGCGTGCGACGACGCTGGCGTCATCCTTAATCCGCTCTTGGTCGATGGCCAGGTACATGGCGGTCTCGCCCAAGGCATTTCGCAGGCACTGTTCGAAGAGGTTCGATACGACGAAGACGGAAATCCGTTGAGCACGACCTTGCTCGATTACCTCATGCCCTCAGCTGCAGAGTTTCCGCTGTTTGAGCGAGTCGAACTCGAAACACCATCGCCCATCAATCCTCTCGGAGCGAAGGGAATCGGCGAATCGGGAACGATCGGATCCACACCAGCGGTTCAAAACGCTGTTGTCGACGCGGTTTCACACCTTGGCATTCGCCATATCGACATGCCGCTCACTCCCGAACGCGTTTGGCGCGCGATCAACGGAATCTGACAAGCACTGACAACACGAGCTGCACGCAAAGGGCAGTTAGTCGACGTTCGTGGCTGCGAGTCGGCGACGCGTCACTTCGTAACAGGCAAGCGCGCCTGCCGCTGAAACGTTGAGTGAGGCCACTTCACCAAGAAGTGGGATACCCGCTACGGCGTCGCAACGCTCGCGCACGAGACGCGAAAGACCTTTACCTTCGGCCCCCATTACGAGGCACACCGGTTCGTCAGCAACCGTGAGGTTGAAGAGATCAGTGTCGCCACCCATGTCGAGGCCGACAACCCAAACGCCTGCAGCCCGAAGTTCGCTGATCGCGTTCGGCAGACCGCCAACGAGAGCCATCGGCAAATACTCAACGGCGCCAGCCGCTGACTTCGTAACGGTTGGCGTGATGTGCACCGCACGATGCTTCGGAAGCACAACACCGGTAACACCCGCACATTCAGCGGATCGGAGCAGGGCTCCAAGGTTTCCTGGATCAGTAACACCATCCATTGCCAACAAGAACGGCGGCGCGCCGTTGGCGCTCTTTCGCTTTGCGAGATCAAGAAGATCGTGATCTTCAAGTTCATCAGCACGAGCGACCACACCTTGCGGAGATTCGGTGCGTGCAACGCTGAACAACTTGGTGCGCGTGACTTCACGCACCGGAATCTTCATGTCCTGGGCGAGCTCGATGATGTCCAGCAGCGTGTCGTTGTTTTCCTGCTCTTCGGCCACCATTACTTCGCGCACACGACGACGTCCGGCAAGCAACAACTCGCGCACGGCCTGACGACCTTCGACCTGATCGCCACCGAGTCCACGAGGAATTGCTTGACCGCGTGCAATCGGACGATCGCCTTCGCCACGAGCCCGTCGGGTGCCGCCGGGACGATCGGACTTACGAACTGAAGCGGCAGCATGACGCGCCTGCTTCGCCTCGACAGCCTTCTTGGCCGCCGACGACATGGGCTTCGCGCCTTTCGCTGCTCCCTTGACCGGTGCTGCTGACTTCGGCATGGCACCGCGTTTTGCCGCTGGTGCGCGCTTGGTGCCACCGCGAGGAGCGGCAGCCTTGCGGCTGGACTTCGGGCCGGCAGCTTTTCCGCGCGGACCGCCCTTCGAGGACTTTGGTCCCGCTGACTTCGGACCCTTCGACGACTTTCCGGCGCTGCGACCACCGCGTGCCGGGCTCATCGCTCGACCACCGCAACTGCGAAACACGCAATACCTTCGCCACGACCAATCGCGCCAAGTCCTTCGGCGCGATTTCCTTTCACCGTGACAGGAGCGCCGACTGCGCCTGAAAGTCGCTCACACATTTCGTCGCGACGTGGAGCCAACTTTGGGCGTTCGCACACCACAGCAGCATCGACATTGCCGGGTTCAAAACCTGATTCTCGAACGAGTCGCGCGACCTCACTGAGCAGGCCAATGCTGTCGGCACCCGCCCACTTCGGATCGGTATCGGGAAAGTGCTGCCCGATATCGCCCAGACCGGCTGCGCCAAGCAATGCATCTGCACAGGCGTGGGCCACTACATCAGCATCGCTGTGGCCAACTAACCCGCGTTCTCCGTCGAACACCACGCCACCGAGAACCAGTTTTCGAGCCGGATCATCGGAGAACGCGTGCACGTCGAAACCTTGTCCGACTCGTACCGTCATGCCTTCAACCTACCCGAGGGCATCGAAGAGGATCGCGGCGATGGCTAAATCGTTGGGGCCAGTGATCTTGATGTTGGTTGATTCGCCGTCAATCACAATCACCGTTCCACCAATTGCTTCGACAAGCGCAGCGTCGTCAGTTGCCCCGGCAGAACTGGCGTGGGCATCTCGGAGGATGTCCGCCCTGAAGGCTTGTGGGGTCTGCACTGCTACCAATGTCGACCGGTCAGGCGTTTCCGCCACAACTGATCGGCCGTCTTGATCGTGAGCGATTCGTTTGATCGTGTCGGTCACCGGAATTGCGGGGATCGCAGCATCGGCGCCGGCATGAACCGCAGCCACCACCGCCTGATGAAGTTCACCAGACGCAAGCGGCCGTGCTGCGTCGTGCACAACAATCACAGCAGCGTCTTCGGCGATGACCGCAAGTGCCGCTCGAACAGAGTCAGCTCGTTCGCTTCCGCCGGTTACGGCAACATCGGCCGCACCCGATTCAACGAGTTCAGCACCTTCACGCTCTTGACCAGGAGCGAGAACAACAACCACGTGATCAGCAGCGGCACGACTCACCGCGAGCGAGTGATCAATCACTCGCTCGTTGCCAAGAAATTCATATTGCTTCGGTGTCACGCCAAACCGACGACCCGACCCGGCTGCAAGCACGATCGTCCACACTGGTCCATCGGTGGGCACCGTGTCCCTGCTCGTCATCGCGCAGACCATTTCGCAACCATGGATCAAGAGGCTAGGCGAGGTAACCGCCATGCATTCGTTCGACGAGGGACCGACGTCACACCCCGCTCTGCACCGCTAGAGTCATGTCGTGACTGATCGCGAACTCCTCAACACCATCGAGTTCTTTAAAGGATTCGACGGCACACCGCTCGACACTGTTGTGGCCGCTTCTGAACAGCGCTCCTTTGCTCGTGGCGGAGTCCTCTTCACCGAAAACGAAGCAGCAACCGAGCTTTTCGTCGTCGTGTCGGGCCGAATTGCTATCGCTAATCGCTCTATCGATGGCCGCGAATCAGTGGTCGCCCTCATGGAACGCGGCGATCTGCTCGGCGAAATGCCGCTGTTCGATGGCCTCGCGCGTTCCGCCGAAGCCCGAGCCCTTGAGCCTTCTGAAGTCATCGCCATTCCGTACGCTCCGCTTCGCGGCATCTACCGCGATCAGCCCGAGTTGCTCTGGAACGTCGTTGAGATGCTCGCCAACCGACTTCGCAACACTGACGAGCAACTCGCCGATTCGGTGTTCCTCGATGTCACTGGCCGCACCGCAAAGCGTCTTCTTGAACTGGCCGGCACCGCTGATGAGTTCTCACTTCCGATCACGCAGGAAGAACTCGCAGGAATGGTTGGCGCATCACGCGAACGCGTCAACAAGGCAATTGCAAGTTTCGTGCGACTCGGCTGGATCGAACAGTCCGAGCGTCGCTATCGCATCACCAACCGCGAACAGCTCGAATTACGCGCTCGCTGAGTTCAGGCCTCGGGGAACTGTTCCCCAACAAACTGTTCTGAAAGAACCCACAACCGCTTCGCCAGTTCGGGATCATTGGCGTAGTCCGAAGGTTCGGCGAATGTGCGATCAGCGAGGTAGGAGCCAGGCTTTTCGAGCGCCTCTGCACTGACACAGGCCCACACCTGCGTTGACGCACCAACGTCAACGTTCACAAGCGTCGGCATTTTCATGCCCGACTTCTTTGCCCGTGAAGCGAGATCACCGAAGTCGTCCTTCGTGAAGCTTCGGGCCAAATCTGTCATCACCATTCCGGGATGTACCGCCCACGAGTGGACACCGGCGTCACCGTATCGACGCTCGAGTTCAACAGTGAAGAGAATGTTTGCGGTCTTGGACTGACCGTAGGCATCCATCTTTGAATAGTCGTTGGTTTCGAAGTTGGGGTCGTCCCAAATGATTCCCGATGCAAAGTGACCGGCCGAACTCAGATTCACAATCCGAGAAGGTGCGCTCGCCTTTAACAGCGGCAGCAGACGATTCACGAGCACGAAATGACCAAGGTGGTTAGTGCCGAACTGCAACTCAAAACCATCGTCGGTCTTTCCGTAGGGCACAGCCATGATGCCGGCGTTCGCCAAAAGCACATCGAGTCGATCATGCGATGCCAGGAATCGATCGGTGAACGAACGCACGCTGTCAAGCGATCCGAGCTCCATCACTTCAAAAGAAAAATCACCGTTGGGAACAAGTTCTGTCAGCTGAGCAACAGCCGCGCTTCCCTTTTCTTCGGAGCGAGCAGTGATGATCACAGTCGCGCCAGCTGATCCAAGAGCGCGCGCTGACTCTTTCCCCAAACCTGTCGTTCCACCTGTAATCAACACGACCTTTCCCGAAAGGTCGACGCCTTGAAGCACATCATCAGTCGTGACGGTCAGTTCCTCGTTCATGTGATGTCCCCCGGTGTCGGCCATTCGCTTGGCCAGTTGTCGTTGACAGTAAGCGACCACTGTGGATCGCGCCGCTCCAGAAAGGCCATGACACCTTCGCGGGCGTCAGCTTCGCCCATGAGGTGATGATGAAGATCGGTTTCGGCCCGATCCACTTCGTCTGGCGTCATTGCGAAGGTTCCCCAAAGCAGGCGCTTGCTCACTGCGACCGAGAGCGGAGCCGTGTTGACGGCCATGTCGTGGGCAACTTCAAGCGCGTGCGGCAAGACGTCGTCGTTCGGAAGCACTCGAGATGCGACACCAAGATCGCGTGCTTCGGCCCCAGTAAACGTGCGGCCAGTCAATAGGATGTCTGCTGCGTTCGCGAGGCCGACAAGACGCGGAAGAGTCCAGTGGCTCATGGCGTCGGGCATCACACCGCGACGAACCTGCACGATTCCGTATTTTGCGTCGTGCGCCATGAAGCGCAGGTCGCAATGCAACGTCAGTGTGAAACCAACACCGATCGCATGACCATTGACGGCAGCAATCACTGGTTTACGAATTCGCCAGGCCGGCGGATTCACAGGATTCGCGCTGAACGCCGGTGCATCAGACCGTTCAAAAACATCGGAACCATTCGAGAAATCGGCACCTGCACAGAACGCAGGCGGCGTACCCGTGAGCACAACGACACGCACCGCATCATCGGTATCGGCCATTCGATAGATATCGCCGAGCGCACGACCCATCGCACCGCTAAATGCATTACGCGTGTCAGGGCGATTCAGCGTGGCAACCAGAACTCCATCGTCGTGAAGTTCTGCCAACAGATCGGTTGTGCCGGTATCGATCGTGCGAGTCATCACACTTCGCCCGAGGCAACCTTGACTTCACGAATTGTTTCCGCGATGCATTCATCGGTAATCGGATAACCGGGGAAGTAAAGACAGACTCGATTGGCTTCGTGTCCGAAACGACGCACGATCTCTGCAGCAACTTCCTTCGGAGTACCGACAACAGCGATTGTGCGAAGCACGTCTTCATCAATCTTCTTGGCCATACCGGCCCAGTCGCCCTGCTTCGACAGCGCATTGAGTTCTGGTTGCAGTTCGCCCCAACCTTCGACATCGAGCACAGGCTTGTACGACGGAGTTGAACCGTAGAAGCCGAGAAGCGTTTTCACGCCATTAGCTGCTGCAGCGATTTCTTCATCGGTCTGCCCAACTGCACAGATGACTTCGAGGATGATTTCGAAGTCCTTGCGATCGCGCCCTGATTTCGCGAAGCCGCGTTCAAGCGCTGGCATCGTGCGTTCCGCAAAGTGACGCTCAGAGTTAAACGGCATCACCAAAATGCCGTCGGCGACCTCGGCGGACATTTCACACATCTTCGGACCGAGCGCACCGACAAGTACCGGAGCCTTTCCGAACGGATTCGGACCGGGATTGAAGTTCGGAGTCATGAGCGTGTGCGTGGTCCACTGACCCTTGAAATCAAACGGACCTTCACCAGCAAAGTGAGCGAGGATCGCCTTCGTTGCACTCACCCATTCGCGCATCTGTGCAACCGGCTTCTCCCAGACCGATCCGTAACGCTTCTGAATATGTGGACGAATCTGCGAGGCAAGGCCTAAACGAAACTTGCCGCCGGTGAGCAGTTGCAGATCATTCGCGGCGTAAGCGAGATGCAACGGGCTTCGAGGAAATGCCATGGCCGCATTCGTCATCAGGTCGATCTGACAGGAGGTGCTGGCCAAGACGAGCGGGAAGAAGGCGTCATGGGCGTTCTCGAAGCTGAAAAGGCCATCGGCCCCAAGGGCTTGAAGTTCAGCAGCCCGGGGCACCGCGTCGAGCGGTCCGGACATTGCGAGTGAGATATCGACCTTCATGGTTCCTCCATGCCATCACGACGACGGCTCAATTGTTCTAGCCCGTTCTCCGCCCCGCCCGTTCCCCAAAGCCCTGTCGTCAGACTCCTGAAAGATTTTCTACTTTCAAATAATCATTGTCCTAATAATCAAAACCTTCAGTAAGTAGTGATCTGCCCTATCCTGATGTCATGGCCACGAGGACCAAAAGCTCAGGATCAGCACGTTCGACAGCAGGCCGACCAAAGGTCTCACGAGCACAAAAGACCCGCGAGGTTCAAGAGGCCATCACCGCATCGGCTCTTGAGTTGCTCGCTGCAAATGGCGTCGATGGTCTTGCACTCACGAAGATCGCAGCGCACGCAGGCATGTCCAACGGCCCGCTTTACGGCCGGTACGACTCTGCTGAAGACGTTGCGCTTGAACTCTGGGAAGAACAACTTCGCGATCATTACAAACGGCTGATCCTCGAGTTCGACACATTTGCCTCTTCCAAGGATTCAGAACCCTCTGAATGGTTGCTCCAGGAACTCGACACCCCTTCTGCGCTCACCGCAGCTGCGATCGAGATTGTCTGCGTTGCACGACGCTTTCCTCTTCTTGTCGACTCTGTTCGCGACGAGGTGGATTCCCTCTTTCAGCACATTTGCGCTGAGCATCCCGATATTCCTCCGGCGATCTGCTCACTTCGGTTGACCGTTCCGACTGGATGCGTTGTCAACAGCCGATCAGTCCCCAAGTCGCGTCCGCCATGGATGGCAATCCTTCTCCGGTTCCGGGATAGCGCTCTTGATCCTGCGAACTTGAATCAGCAAGGTCTCACTGCCTCACCAGTTTCACTTTCAATCCCTGCTCCCGACACCGGCGATGTTGGTCTTGACGAATTTGTTTCCGCAGTAATGGAAGTTGTGGCCCGTGTGGGCTTCGAAAAGACAACAGCACACCGAGTTGCTCGGGCTGCTGGTCATTCATTTAGTTCCGCGTACACACATGTCGGCACTAAAGACGAGCTCATGCATATGGCGATTGGTCAGATGATGACGCAGATCTGGCAAACGGGAACAGCGTCGTTTCTTGAGCTCAGTCCCGAGGGCTACAAAACCGCGATTCTTGCCTTGCAATTCGGGTTGCTCTCCGAGTCGAACCGACCCATCCGTCAACTTCGCACCGAAACCACCGTTGCGATGCGTCACCACACAGATCTCGCGGCTGCCGGCCGGAAACGCACAGCTGCTTCACTTGCAATCGTTCTTGATGCGGTCGAGAAGGCCGATCCCGCCGCCACCGAAGACGCTGCCGCGTTTTGGTATCTCACCGCAGCCAACGGCATGGGCACCGTTTCACTCAGTCTGCTCACGGACAGCTTCCGCGATATTGATTGGACTTCGCTTGCGGCCGTTGCCTACGAGATGGCGTATGCCACAACGATCGAGCCACTGAGCAAACTTTCCAAAGCCTGAAAACTTCAGGACTCAAGAAACGCAACAACTTGACGCCATGCATCGGCGGCATCGTCAGCACGATGGGCCGGGCGTGATGCGTCGTGCACAAATCCGTGCTCAGCGCCTTTATACGAAACAACAACGACACCAAGCGCTTCGGCATCAGCAACATCTTGCGTCGGCGTGAAGTGATCAGCGGTTCCAATGATGGCAAGAGTCGGACAACGATCGGGCGAGGCCAACGCTTTGATCGGCTGTTGCAAGCGGCCACCGGCCCAGGTTTCCGGGAGGCGAATCATTCCGTAAAACCCCGCCGCACGTTCGAAACGACCTGACGCGGCGGCCTTGAACGCCAGCATGCCACCCATGCAGAAACCAGTTGCAACAACTCGTGCACACCCTGTTGCATCGGCGGCCAGTTCCGCTGTTTGGCGAAGTTCGGCATCGTCGAAATCGGCCATCACGCCAAGGCGTTCATCCACCGAGAGTTCTTCACGCCCCGGGAACGGTTCTGGCGCGCAGACGACCCACCCGTGATCGGCAGCAAGTTGCGCGCACATGTCGTCAAACAACGGGCGCAAACCCATGATGTCAGGAAAGAGAACGAGACCGAGAGTGTTCTCGTCAACCACTGAAGGCTGAGCAAGTTCAGCGGGAACGCCATTCGGCAATGTGATGCGCATTGAACCCTCGCTGGACTCAGTTATAGGTATCGAGAATGCTGGTTTCGGCCAAGCGCGACAGCCCATCCTTGATGGAACGAGCACGCTGATCGCCTACACCTTCCACCGTTTCAAGTTCGGCTTCCGTCGCGCTCATCACAACATCGAGTGAACCAAACTTGGCCACGATGCGACCGACAATCGATTCCGGTAAACGAGGGATGCGCGAAAGCATGCGATAGCCCTTGGGTTGCACGGAAGCTTTCAGATCGTCGGCGTCTTCGAGATGCAACACACTCGCTACCGCAGTGAGGTCGAGGAGTTGTTCCATGTCGAGCCCCGACAATCCAGCGGATGCTTCCGCAAAGTGCCAATCGTTGTCTTCGTGCAAATAGTCGAGCACAACAGAGCGACGATCGTTCGCAACGCCGGCGATCACTTCTTCGAGTTGAAGTCGGAAGAGTCGGCCATCGACGCCAAGTTCAACAATGTCGAATTCGATTTCTTCAGCAATGCGCAAAACCATTTCGGTGCGCTGCAGCATGACCACAACATCGCGAACAGTGACAGCGCCCTGTACTTCGAGTGCATTGAGATTGTTCGACACTTCAACGAGACGCTCTTTGTATCGCTCGAGTGTCTTCATGGCCTGGTTGGCGCGATCGAGAAGGCGCGGAATCGGCATGAGTTGATGCTTCTCATCGCCCACGTACACCGCGATGATCGACATGTCTTCAGAAACAGAAATCACCGGAACAGTGATGGACCGAGCGACTCGTTCGGCAGTGCGGTGACGGGTGCCCGTTTCGGAAGTGGGCACGTTCGGCTTCGGCACAAGGTGCACGTTGGCTCGGGCAATACGGCTGGCGTTGGAAGCGAGCACGATGGCCCCGTCCATCTTGGCCAGTTCGGAAAGGCGCTGGGGGCTGAAGGCGGCATCGAGCAAGAAGCCGCCCGAGCAGATGTTGAGCACATCGGGGCCGTCGCCCACGACAATCAGCGCGCCCATGCCAGATTGCAGGATGCGATCGAAGCCTTCACGCAGTGGCGTGCCGGGCGCGACCATTCCGAGTGCATGCAACATTGCGGGACTTCTACGCCGAGCCATTCGACGAGTCTACCCGTGGGTTGTTTCAGAACTCCGAGGAGTTGCTGTCGCCAATTCCCACGGCAGCCACGGCTTCAGCGAGTGTGCCTGCGCGAATGGTCTTCATGCCCTCGGGCGCATCTGGCGCTAGCCGTGGCACTAGCGCTCGCGTAAAGCCAAGGCGAGCGGCCTCGGCCAAACGGCGTTCACCCTGGGCGACCTGACGAAGTTCGCCACCCAAACCAATTTCGCCACACACCACAAGATCTTCAGGAATCGGCGTGTTGAACCGAGAAGATGCGAGTGCCAACGCGACGCCGAGGTCGGCTGCTGGTTCAACAATTTTCACGCCACCAACTGCAAGCGCATACACGTCGCGCTTTTCAAATGTGACACCGGCGCGCTCGGACAACACCGCAAGCAACAACGACAACCGACCGGAGTCGAGACCTTGGGCGCTGCGACGCGGGGAAGGAAGTTCGGAATGCGCAACCAATGCCTGCACTTCAACCAGCAGCGGCCGATCGCCTTCCATTGTTGGCACGATGACCGAACCGGCAACGCCCTTGCGGCGATCAGCCAAGAACAAACGACTGGGATCAGGAACGCCGAGCAGGCCTTGTTGAGACATTTCGAACAAACCGAGTTGATCGGTTGCGCCAAAACGGTGCTTCACCGCGCGCAACAAGCGCAACGCATGATGACGATCGCCTTCAAAGGCAAGCACGGTGTCGACAATGTGCTCGAGTACGCGAGGACCAGCGAGGCCACCTTCTTTGGTGACGTGACCGACCAGTACGACTGACAACCCACGCTCTTTCGCAGTTGTCACCAATCGTGCGGCACTTTCCCGAACCTGCGAGACCGAACCAGAAGCAGAACTGATGTCGGGCGTGTGCACGGTTTGAATGGAGTCGACGACCAACACTGCAGGATTGATTTCATCGACCGAAGAAAGAATGTGAGGCACGGCGGTTTCAGAAGCAAGCCACAAATCGGGTTGCAGCGCATTCAATCGTTCAGCGCGCAACCGAACCTGCTGTTTGGATTCCTCAGCCGACACATAGAGAACTTTCGAACCCGACGCTGCAATTGACGCAACTGCTTGCAGCAGCAACGTGGACTTTCCGATGCCGGGTTCGCCACCAACCAACGTGACCGAACCAGGCACGAGCCCGCCGCTGAGCACACGATCGAGTTCGCCAATACCAGTGGGCTTCGGCTGCCATTCGTGCGCGTCGACTTCAGAAATAGGCACGGGCGCATCACGCTTGCCTAACAACGCCGCAGACGAAACTTTCGATACGTCGTCGAGTTCTTCAACCAGCGTGTTCCAGCCCTCGCAACCGGGACAGCGGCCCACCCATTTGGGCACGCTCGTGCCGCATTCGGTGCAACGGAACACTGCTCGGAGCTTGGCCACGGCGACAACCTACGCATCAAGCGAGACAGTCATGGCGCCCAAACGAAAAGTGCCGCCCCCGAAGGAGCGGCACCTGAGAAATCGGAATGTGGAATCGATCAGCCGGTAAAGGCTGGCGCCACTGGATCACCACTGGTCGATCCGCTTGCATCAGAGGTCGTCGGTGAACCGGGCGCAACGGTCGTGGTTGTGGACGTCGACGTTGTGGTGGTTGTCGCGTTCGGATCAACGATCACGGCATCCAACTGCGCGGCAATGGCCTGACCTCCCGGTCCGGCCACGACGGTCTTGAGGCAGAAGGTGTAGGAGCCGGCTGCGATCGTCGTAGTGGCAAACCCCTGCAACGTGAACGCTGCTGAACCGAAGGTCAACGAAGCTGGGCTCGCTGCGAGTTGCATCCCCGAGGGAGAACTGGCATCTGAGGTCAAGTAATAGGTCGCTTGCATCGAAGAGTCGTTGAGAGTGCAGGTGTGCCCCGACGGCCAGACGAGGAGTTGGACGTTGTCATTCGTGGTCGATCCCGTGTACGTAACGGTGACGCCATTCGAAATAGCGGTGAGTGATCCGGTTGCAGCGCCGGCCGGGGAGGCACCGAATATTGCGAACGAAGACACGACAAGCGCTGCAGCAGCGACGAGGCGGGTGGGGCGGAGCAATCGGGACATCGTGAGCCTTTCGGGGAGTTTCATGGTCAGAAACGGGCTTGGTCGGAACACCCTAACAATCGTAGGTTCACTGATCCAGTCCTCTTCACTGCCATGTCCCCCGCCCCCGTGGTCGCCTCATCGCCGTCGACGACCTCGTAAGGTCGACCCGTGGTGGATGACAACCGGGCCAGGATCCTCGAGCTTGCCGTCGCGGCCATCGATTCCGGCGGCGAGTCGGCCGTGCGCGTCCACCACATCGTCAACGAGGTGGGCGTCACCCCGCCGGTGCTCTACTACCACTTCGGCAGTCGTGATGGCCTGGTCATTGCCGCCCAGATCGAGCGTTATTCCCGCCAGACCGAAGCCGACATCACTGCAATTGGGCGTGCAGTAGCCCGATGCGAGTCGAGCGACGATCTCCGTGAGGTACTCGTCATCACTTGGACGCGCTCGTTGGCTGAACGTTCCGAAAGTCGCTGGCGACGCACGAATGTTCTTGGCAGCGCGCATGCCCGTCCTGAACTTGAAGCGGCAGTGGCCAATGCTCAGGACAGGATCGTCGAAGGGCTCGTCGAGATCCTCGAACCATGCCGCAAGAAGGGGTGGCTCCGCTCCGGGATCGATCTGACAAGCGCGGTCGTGTGGCATCACAGCATCATGATCGGGCGCGTGCACATTGAACACGGGGTGAAGTTGGGCGACCCGAACGAGTGGGATCGGCTCACACTTGAGGCCGTGCAACACGCGTTCTTTGGTTCCTAACCGCATCTCCAAAACACACAGTTCGCTGCTGTTGAGCGCCCAAACGAAAAGTGCCGCCCCCGAAGGAGCGGCACCGTTCAACTCTGGAAGCGGAATCGATCAGCCGGTGAAGGCCGGAGTAACCGAGTCGCCAGACGCGCCGCCAGCAATAGTGGTGGTAGTGGTAGTCGTTGTTGTTGGAGCTACTGCCGCGAATGTGATGGAAAGCGATTGGAGAAGTGGAGCGAGGTTCTGTGCGTCACGCCCATAGAGGCATGCCACACGGGGCCCCGCGGGAATTTGCATTGGTGCTATCGGCGGCCAGGCCTTCACCGAGGAACCAGCCGAAAGCAGCGTGGGGCTGGCTCCTAATTTTGGAACCGCCGACACACCAGTGCCACCTTCAATAGTGAAAGAGACGTTGACCCCGTCTGCAAACTGTGGGCAGGTCGCCCCGCTTGGGTAGAAGTTGATGAGAACGGAATCAGGTGCGCTCGCTGTCCAGGTGACGGTCATGCTGCCATCACCGTTATCAACCATTGAGCCGGTACCCGCCGCGTTGGCGGGGCTGGCCGCAAATACCACTGCTGTTGAGACAAAGAGCGCACTGGCAACAACCATGCGAGTCGAACGAGTGAATCGAGACATCTCAGACCTTTCCAGAGGGTGACCGCGTTCGGTGCGAACTTGGAGGACTAACCCTAGTAAGACTAAGTCACAATGTCTAGTGAAACTAAGCAGGCTCCTGAATGATCTGGTTACGGTTCCTCGCCGTCCCGGCGGCCGTAAGGTCACTGCGTGGCTGATGACAATCGCACCAAAATCCTTGATCTCGCCATCGCTGCCATCGACGCGGGCGGCGAGGCAGCGGTGCGCGTCAATCACATCGTTGAGGAAGCTGGCGTTACGCCTCCGGTCCTCTACTACCACTTCGGAAATCGCGATGGCCTCGTCATCGCTGCACAGATCGAGCGCTACTCCCGCCAAATCCGCCAAGACATCGCGGCTATTGGAAAACGAGTTTCGCAGTGCCAGTCACGCGAGGAACTGCAAACCGCTCTCGTTGACGTCTGGGAAAAGACTCTCGTCGGGCGCGAAGAAAGTCGATGGCGTCGCGTAAGTGTGGTCGGTAGCGCGTTTGCACGCCCCGAACTTGAAGCCGAAGTCCTTCGTGCGCAGGATGAGATCGTCGCGGGGTTAGTTGCCGTCCTCCAACCTTGCAAAGAGCGAGGCTTGCTTCGCGAAGGAGTCGATCTCCCTAGCGCGGTTGCCTGGCAACACAGCATTCTGCTTAGTCGCGTCTTTGTAGAACGCGGCTCACAACAAGGTGGGCTCGCCGAGTGGGATCAACTCACACTTGAAGCTTTACAACACGCGTTCTTCGGTTCCTAACGACATTCCCGAAGCGCACGACTTGCCGCGGTTTTGAACCAAAACGAAAAGTGCCGCCCCCAAAGGAGCGGCACCTCACAAACCTGAATGCGGATTTGGTCAGCCGGTGAAGGCCGGAGCGACGGGAGTACCTGCAGCGGCCGTCGTGGTTGGAGAGGCTGTGGTCGTGGTGGTCGTGGTCGGCGACGCCTGACCAAGTGTCATGGTCAATTGGTCAAGAGTAGTCATCAACTGCGGGAAATCATTAAGACAAAACGTGTACGAAGCCGCTTCCAAACTCCACATCCCTTGTTGTTGTGCATCAAGGACCATGGACCCTACAGCGATGGTTGCGGGACTCGCAGCAAGCCGCGCAAATTGCGGGGCCGACGGATAATTCGTGAGGATACCGAGAGCCTGTGATGCGTCGCAGGTTGAACCGCTTGGCATAACAGAAAACACGATGTAATCGCTAGCACTAGGACTGTCGTAGGTCACAACCAAACCACCGTTGCCATCATCCGCAAGCGATCCAGTTGGAGCAGCGCTAGCGGGCGAAGCGCCAAAGACAGTGAGCGCAGAAACGGCGAGAAGCCCGGCGACAACCATGCGCGTCGTACGAGTAAATCGAGACATTGAAACCCCCCTAAACAGCATGGAACTTTGTGTCCCAGTAATCGGAAATAGTACGAAAAATTCTTCGAAGTGCGACAGCGTCTTATCCGCGGGCATGCCCAAACGAAAAGTGCCGCCCCCGAAGGAGCGGCACCGTTGAAATCTGGAAGCTGAATGGATCAGCCGGTGAAGGCTGGTGTAACCGGATCTGCTGCCGGTGCAGTCGTGGTCGTCGTCGTGGTCGTCGGTGTGACTGGAGCTGCCGTGAACTGCACCGTACCCGTACCCGAAACGCTGGCTTGTCCACTGGCGATGACGTAGGTGCAGTACTCATAGGTGCCTGTAGTGATCGTGACCGCCGCAGAAACTCCCATCCCCTGATCACCAGCCCGCACCGTCGCTGGGCTCGATCCGAGTGCAGCTTGCGGAGTGTTCGGACCGAGCATGAATGTCCATCCGCCCACAGGCTGCGCATTCGGGCAACCGCCACCAAAGTTCGACGCAAAGTATGTGACAAACGTGTTGCCCGTATCTGTGTTTCCCGAGTAGGTGAAGGTGACCGCACCAGGCGTGGGCGTCGAAATGGTCACCGATGTCAAGGCACTTGCTGGATTCGCTGCAACAAGCGAAACGCCCAACACAACCGCCATGACTGCGAGAAGTCGAGTGAACCGAGACATCAAGACCCCTTGGGGAACTGGACCGAACCCTCCGCCCGATCGCTCTAAGGATTATAGAAAACCAAATCGCAGCCGTACAAGCCAGTGGGCCATTGGGAAACGACACAACGCGCATCTAAAGAAGATGCTCACCAGCGCCGGCCGCGGGAGTGCATGAGGCGACGGGTACGCAGGCGGCGCTTGCGATACCGGAGGCCAATCACCGTGGCCGTGAGAGCCGCCAATCCAAATACCACGAGCGCTTCAAGGATCTGGAGGAACTTGTCCTTCGAGGAACTGACCTTCACCTTTTGAGTATCAGTGTCAGTGAATGACGCGTTGTAGGTCTTCGTGGAACCTCCGGCGGTCACCACCAGATCAAGATCCACCATCGAAGCTGGCGGTGCCTTCTCCTCGGCTTCAATCTTCGCGAGCAACCCACCCGACGCGTCGCCACCGAGTGTTGTGGCTAACTGTTGGTCACCGAACATCTGAAGACCAGCAGTTGTGTCGATCTGACCAGTCACTTTTACTGACGTCGACAACAACCCATCGGATCGTTTGATGAGCATGTCGCGATAGGGACCATCGGGACCGCTTAACTGAGCGAGCAATGCGGTGCCCTCTTCAGGTGTCTCGAACGACTGATGCACGCGTATCCAGGTGAGGTCACCTTCTTTTGAAACTGCGTCGACTTCCCAACCGGCTTGCACAAGATCATCGGCACGCAACGCACGAGCTGGATCACCAACGCGCTTCAGCGCCGCATCATCGAAACCGATGCCTTGTGTGATCGTTCCTTTGCCATCAAGCCCGACATCGATCTTGGTTTCAATCTGTACGCGACAACCGGCAGCAACGAAGACGACAAGCGCGAGCAATGCGAACACTCGCGGAAGTCGACGGTTCCTCAACACAGCGCGCAACCTACCAGCGCAAGTGCACGGCCCCGGTCGCGCACAACGCGAAGGAGCCCGAGCGCTGGGCCCGGGCTCCTTCAAACGCTTTGTGATGCAGGTTCCCTATTCGGGAGCGCCGGCTTCGGCCAGTTCCATGGGCGGGGGCTCGAAGCCCTCGGTGGCATGGAACACGATGATGCGATCGCCCGTTTCGGGATCGGGTTCGGCGTCGACCACGATGTTCTGGCCGGCGCGGAATTCCTTCCACAACAAACGCTCGGAAAGCGGATCTTCCACCATGCGCTGAATGGCACGACGAAGCGGACGAGCACCCAATGTGGGGTCGTAGCCCTTGTCGGCAAGTAGCAACTTGGCGGCCTCGGTGAGTTCTAGGCCGATGCCCAGGCCTTCGAGCTGCCGGGTGATGCGCTTGATGAGCAGATCGACGATGGTCGTGACCTCGGGCTTGGAAAGCTCGTGGAACACGATGGTGTCGTCGATGCGGTTGAGGAACTCAGGACGGAAATGCGCCTTGAGTGCGTCGTTGACCTTTTCCTTCATGCGCTCGTACGACACGGCTTCGTCGGCTTTACCGAAACCAATGTTGGCCTTGCGCAGATCGGCGGTGCCGAGGTTGGAGGTCATGATCAGCACGGTGTTGCGGAAGTCGACCGAACGACCTTGTGAGTCGGTGAGGCGGCCTTCTTCAAGAATCTGCAGCAACGTGTTGAAGACGTCGGGGTGTGCCTTTTCGATTTCGTCGAAGAGCACAACCGAGAACGGCTTGCGACGCACAGCTTCAGTGAGCTGGCCGCCTTCTTCGTAACCGACGTATCCGGGAGGCGAACCGACAAGACGACTGACGGTGTGCTTTTCCATGTATTCAGACATGTCGAGAGAGATGAGTGAATCTTCATCGCCGAACAAGAACTCGGCGAGCGTCTTGGCGAGTTCGGTCTTTCCAACACCCGATGGGCCGAGGAAGATGAACGAACCCGAAGGACGCTTGGGATCCTTAAGACCGGCACGCGTGCGTCGGATGGCCTGGCTGACCGCCTTAATGGCGTTTTCCTGACCAATGACACGCTTGTGCAGTTCGTCTTCCATGCGCAGAAGACGAGCGGTTTCTTCTTCGGTGAGTTTGTAGACGGGGATGCCGGTCCAGAGCGAAAGCACCTCGGCGATGGCTTCTTCGTCGACCTCGTCGAAGAGATCGATGCCGGAATCCTTCATCTCCTGCTCTTTGGCTTCCTTCTGTGCAAGCAGTTCCTTTTCGCGATCGCGCAAGCGACCAGCTTCTTCGAACTGCTGCGACTCGACGGCTTCCTTCTTTTCGGTAACAACCGTGGCGATTTCGTTTTCAAGTTCCTTGAAATCGGGCGGTGTTTCCATGCGCTTGATGCGCAGACGTGAGCCGGCTTCGTCGATGAGATCGATGGCCTTGTCGGGAAGGAAACGATCGGCGATGTAGCGGTCGGCCAGGTTGGCGGCAGCAACAAGGGCCTGATCGGTGATGGTCACGCGGTGATGGGTCTCGTAGCGATCGCGCAGACCCTTCAGAATTTCGATGGTGTGCGCAACGGTTGGTTCTTCAACCTTGACCGGCTGGAAACGGCGTTCGAGCGCAGCGTCTTTTTCGAGATGCTTGCGGTATTCCTCGAGCGTTGTTGCACCGATGGTTTGCAGTTCGCCGCGAGCAAGCATCGGCTTGAGGATGCTGGCTGCGTCGATTGCACCTTCGGCGGCACCGGCACCAACGAGCGTGTGGATCTCGTCGATGAAAAGGATGATGTCGCCGCGGGTCTTGATTTCCTTGAGCACCTTCTTAAGACGCTCTTCGAAATCACCGCGGTAACGAGAACCGGCAACGAGTGCACCGAGATCAAGCGTGTAGAGCTGCTTACCGTGAAGCGTTTCGGGAACCTGATCGGAAGCAATTGCTTGCGCGAGACCTTCAACGATTGCAGTCTTGCCAACACCAGGTTCGCCAATAAGAACAGGGTTGTTCTTGGTACGGCGGCTGAGCACCTGCATGACGCGTTCTGTTTCGCGTGCACGACCGATAACTGGGTCGAGCTTCTTTTCGCGAGCGAGTTGTGTGAGGTTCCGACCGAACTGATCGAGTACGGCCGAACCGCTTGGCGATGCTTCGCCCGAACCACCACTGGTGGCGCCGGCCTTCTCGCCCTGTTGCGGGCCAGGACCGGAATAGCCCGACAGCAACTGGATGACCTGCTGGCGAACACGGGAAAGGTCGGCGCCGAGCTTGACGAGCACCTGTGCAGCGACACCTTCGCCCTCACGAATGAGACCAAGAAGGATGTGCTCGGTGCCGATGTAGTTATGGCCGAGCTGCAGCGCTTCACGCAGCGACAGTTCGAGCACCTTTTTGGCACGAGGCGTGAAGGGGATGTGGCCGCTCGGCGATGAACCGCCCTGGCCAATGATTTCTTCGACCTGTGAACGCACGGCCTCGAGCGAAATGCCCAAGGACTCGAGGGCCTTGGCGGCAACGCCTTCGCCTTCGTGAATCAGCCCGAGCAAGATGTGCTCGGTGCCGATGTAGTTGTGGTTCAGAAGGCGTGCTTCTTCCTGCGCAAGCACGACGACCCTGCGGGCCCTATCGGTGAACCGTTCAAACACTTTGTGACCTGCCTCCCAGACGGGGATACGTGGAGCGAGTGTACCCACGA
>CAEZTG010000005.1_pt1 | contig 23020 bp, 18 predicted proteins | sample 7264141 | NCBI WGS metagenome assembly CAEZTG01 (sample SAMEA6813797, study PRJEB35770) | uncultured Microthrixaceae bacterium | biome: Freshwater; feature: Freshwater reservoir; material: water | place: Czech Republic | collected 2015-06-16 | depth 0.5m m | reverse complement strand
GGAGTCAAGTACTCCTCGCCTACCGAAAGCATTTGGGGCACCCTGATCCCGCTTCTGCTCCCTGTACTTCTGCTCATTGGTTTCTTCATGTGGATGCAACGACGTGCGTCCGGGCAGATGGGCGGAATCATGTCCATTGGCAAGAGCAAAGCCAAGACGTACTCCTCGGAACGCCCGGCTACCACCTTTGCCGACGTCGCCGGATATGAAGGCGTCAAGCAGGACGTCACCGAAGTCATCGACTTCCTGAAGCACCCTGAACGATTTGCGGAAATCGGGGCACGAATTCCCAAAGGAATTCTTCTGGTTGGACCTCCCGGAACCGGCAAAACGCTGATTGCTCGCGCTGTCGCAGGCGAAGCCGGAGTTCCCTTCCTTTCCGTCACCGGTTCAGACTTCATGGAGATGTTCGTTGGCGTTGGCGCAAGCCGCGTGCGCGACCTCTTCGCCAGCGCCAGGAAGATGGGAAGAGCCATCATCTTCATCGATGAGATCGATTCGATTGGCCGCAAGCGCGGTGCCGGCCTCGGCGGTGGCCACGATGAGCGCGAGCAAACGCTCAACCAGATGCTCGCCGAGATGGACGGCTTCGAAGTCACCACCGGCATTGTCATGATGGCGGCGACTAACCGACCTGACATCCTCGATCCAGCGCTTCTCCGTCCTGGTCGCTTTGACCGCCAGGTCGTAGTTCCACTGCCGGAACTCGAAGACCGCCGCCAAATTCTTGATGTGCATATTCGCCACAAACGTGTCGACGCTGATGTCGACCTCGACCTCGTCGCACGCGGTACTCCTGGCATGAGCGGCGCCGACCTCGCCAATCTCGTGAATGAAGCAGCACTGTTCGCAGTTCGCGAAGGCGCTACAGAAATTCATCGTCGCAACTTTGAAGAAGCTCGTGACCGCATTCTCATGGGACAACGTCGTGACTCAATGGCGCTTTCTGACCTCGAAAAGGAAGCGATCGCCTACCACGAAGCCGGCCATGCTGTTTGCGCAGCAGTACTGCCAACCGCCGATCCCTTGCACAAAGTCACGATCATTCCTTCCGGAATGGCCCTCGGCGTGACGATGCAGTTACCCATCGAAGAACGACACATCTACCGGCAGGACTACATCCAAGACATGCTGATCGTCCGCATGGGCGGCCGCATGGCCGAGGAGGTCGTTTTTAGTGTCGCCTCCACCGGAGCAAATAACGACCTCGTTGGCGCAACAGAACTTGCCCGGAAGATGGTTCGCGAATGGGGCATGAGCACTCGAGTTGGTCCAATGGCTTGGGGCTCTCAAGGACAGGTTTTCTTGGGCGAAGACCTCATGCACACCCGTGACTACTCCGACGACACTGCCCGCGTGATCGACGAAGAAGTCGAACGAATCCTGCGACAAGCGCAAGAGAGTTGCCGCGAGGTGCTGATGGAGAATCGCAACGGTCTCGACCTCGTCGCTCGGGCATTGCTCGAGCACGAAACCATCGACGGTACCGAGGTCTCTCGTCTTCTCGAGCTGGCCCGCGCTGGTTCAACCTCCGCCAACCCGCACAACGGGACCTCTGTTCCGCTTTCACCGAGCGGAATCGAAGACGTCGTCACTACGAGCGTCGAAGCCGACCTAACCGAAAACTAAGTCAGTCGTGGTTCTCGCAGGAGCCGGGCGTTGAGCCCGGCTCTCTCGCTTCCGCCACCGCAGCCCAAAGGTCGGTAGCGGTTACCGGTCCAAGGAAATGGCGCTGCACGACTCCGTCTTCGCCAGCAATCAGGATCAGCGGAACTGCGTCGATTCCATACCGCCGATGGATCTCCGCCTCGGCCACAGCTTCAAGTTCCTGCACGCATAGCGGACCATCCGGACCCGCATCGAGATGCACGGCTTTTGACCAAACGCCGGCACAGGCGTCGCAGGTAGACGAAGTGAAAACGGCGACGAGCCACGGCGCGTCGGGACGAGCAAAGTCGCGACGATCGAGCTGAACAGGAACGTTCCACTGCGTGTCCGCAGGCGCTGCCGGCTTACGACGCTGGAGCAGGAAAGCAACAACGACCGCAATGCCCACCAGCACGACGGCAATGAGTAACCGTTCCATGGTCAGCGAACGGTGGTTGTTGTTGCGCCGGCGACCGTCGAGGGCGTTACTGCGGCAACTGTCGTTGTCACCGCTGCGCTCGTGGTCGTGGTCACCTCAGGCACGGTGTCGTCGGAAGGAACTTCTGCACGAACCGCTACTGCTTGATCAGGTGTGAACACGTTCACCAAAAGAGACTCGGAACCAAGCACTGGGAAGTCGGAAATCGTCATGATTTCGAAGGGTGTGGCTAACGCAATCCATTGCCCAACAACAACTGGTTGATCCGCTTTGATCTCAAACGATGCATCGGATTTACCCGTCGTTGCCGACGCGAGGTTCACAACGAGACGTTGGCCCGGCGCGATGCGAACAACCTTCGCCGTCGAAAGGTCGAGCACAGAACCCTTCGAATGGGTCGAAATAGTCACCGTGGCAGTTTCAGTTGCGGAAGGGTTCGCCACAGAAACGAGTGACGACGAAACCTCGGTCGTTGTAGCAATCGTTCCAAGCCAATGCGTCGCAGCGAGTGGAACTCCCATCGTGAACGAGAGCCCTCCCCCGGTAGCGGTACGCGTTGCCCCGACAGAACGCTCTGCAACAATTTGCGCGCCATCTGTTGAGCGCACAATGAGCCAGCGTCCAACAGATTTCGGAATACGCGGATCGCTACCTAGATCGATTTGGGCAGACCGACGTGAAGCAACCTGAACAACAAACGGTTCAACACTTCCGTTCGTTGCCGGATCATCGAGCTGGACCTCGACCTGCACTTCAGTATCAGAATCGCCAGTGTTGAGAATGGAAACAATCTCGCGAGCAGACGTTGACGCGGCGGTTGCAACCGGAAATGTCCAAATTGGCGACGTTGATGTCGCGCCAAGGACCGCAGTGAGGCCTTGCTCGGAGTTCGCACGACCGTCGGAGGTCTGAATCTGTTCAGCGATCAATCGCCCGATGCGAACAGTCACCGTGGTCGAGACACGTTCACGGAGAGTCACGATTGCACCGACATCGACGACCACGACCCGACCACCAGGAACAACCATGCCTTGGAGTTGCTGGGGAGTACGCGCCCCGTCTTCAGTGTCGAAGGCGAAATCGACAGTGGCTTCTCCGGGGAATGGATTGAACAGCGCCACGAGGTTGCGGGAACCTGCTCGCGTTGTGCCCGAAGGGAAATACCACTGAGCACTCGGGCTCGACGCGCATGCACTAATCGAACGTCCGGTCGGTCCACGAAGTTCGTGCACAACGGTGATGGCGCCACCAGACATTTCGACGAGTGCGGAAGCCCAAGGCGCCTTCACGATGTCGCTCACGCGAACCGTTGTTTGGCTATGGGCTTCTACCTTCACGGCCTTGACCGTGGCGTCCCCCTTCTCGGTGAACACGGAAACCGCGCCAGTCGAAGCCTCAGACGTTGCATTCGAAACAATGACCGACTGTTCAGCGAAGCCTGCGGTATCACCTGCGGTAACCCCGGTCGCCGATCCGGCAGCGCAGTACCAGGTTGAACTCAGAGCCCCCTCAGGCGATGCCGCTGGCACCATCCCGTTGAGTCGAACACTGGAATTCGATGTCGATGCACTTCGGTTCTGAATGACTACCGCGCAGACAAGCAGCACCGGGAGAAGCAGAAGGATCGGAACTCGCCAGGCTCGGTTCATTTCGACTTCCTCCGGAGGCCCCTGCGACCGGTTTTCCAGAACGCTTCTGATTCTTCCGGAGACATGGATCCGACCTGCGGTTCCTCCGGGACTTGGGACTCGAATTCGATTGCCTCATCAACTGCGAGGTTGACATCAACTGCGACGTCGACGGCCACGGTCTCGACGGCCACGGTCTCGACTCCGAAATCAGCGAATTCTTCAAGCATCACCGCATCGACGAGCGCCATCGATTCGACGACAGTTTCTGACCCACGTTCAACCGCTGGTTCTGCAGGTGCGACCGGTAAGAGATCAGTGCGTTCATCCTCACGGACTCGTACTCGGAGCAGGTACACGACAACGAGAACCCAAAGAACGACTTGTCCCGCAAGAAGTGCCCCTCGTGTTGCAGGTGTCTCGAACGAGAGCGTGGCAACGCCGCCGTTGGTTGCAGTAAACGAACTCGACCAGCCGAACGCCGAGCTGCGCTGCAACGACTGTCCATCGACCTTGAGTTGCCACTCTTCGCCTGCCGAGGCCACATAGACCTCGCCAGCGCCGGGCAACTCACCCTTGTACTGCGCGAATCCTGATGAATCGGTGAGCACCGCGGTTGAGCCCTGAAGAGCAAGGTCTGTGCGATCAGCGAGCGAGGGTCCACCATTTGGCAACTGCGTTTCACTCGGCAATTCGGTAACTCCTGGCGCCCACGCTGAATTTCGGTAGACGCGCACGCCGGGGTTCACTGTGATCGATGCGAGGTCGAGTTGCGCATCGAGTACTGCCAACAAGTCAGTCGGCACTGACGTACGAGAACGGGCGTAGGGATCAGGAGCTGGTGCGACTGGAACGACGACGTAGCGCACCGCCATGGGCGACAACAACGCACCCAACCGCGCAGTTCCGCCTTCTGACGCGGTTTGAAGAGCTCGCGCAAGATTGCTCGTTGCTCCTGAGTCCGAACCCGCCCACTGCTCAGCGATCGAGGGAGTACCAGAGATGGTCGTCGCATACGCGAGCGTTCTGTCGGGACCGAGGTCATCGACCGCGGGTGCGTCGAGGGCCCACCCTTGGAGAGGCAGTGCAGTGGCATCACCGAGCCACAAAACCCTGTACGCCCCATCGGTAGTGCCGTCGCCAAGGAAAGAAAGCGAACGATTGAAGTCGCCCCGTGGCATGTCCCAGCGGCCTGAGAACGACGACATCAGAGCAGGACCGAGCGCAACGATGAATGAACCGGCGGCGAGTAACGAGACGATCTGCCGCCAGCCAAAGTGATAGTCGGGAAGGTCAATCTCAAAGGCCGCCATGCCCAAACCAGCGGCGAGCGCGACTCCGAGTGCAGATGGCACCAGCAACATCGATGGCGAAGGCAGGTACTCGGTGAGCCATCCTTGACCGACTCCCCACGCCAGTCCGAAACCGACGAGCGCCAACACCCATGAGCGAACGGCCCAAGAAAGCCGCCACTGCCGACCGATGAAGAGCGGCAACAACGCGGTGACAAGAAGCAGCCAACCGAGGATTCCTGTCCCAAACGGTCCCGTTCCGAATCGGAGGACATCGGCAAGACCAAGAGCAAACCCACCGTTGGAAGAAACGCCAACCAGCGAATCCCAACCGTCAAGGAATCCGAGACTCCACGGCAAGTGCAGAACCAACGCAACTGCCGAACCACCAACACCGACCAACAGGATTCGACCACTTCCAGCGAATTGGCCTGCCACCCAACCACCAACTGCAAACGCAATCGAGACCCCGGCCACCACAACGATCACCGAGGGATCGATAACGGCACCAAGTGCAACAAACAGCCCAACCGAAAGTGTGCGATGCAACAGCGGACGGGATCGAACGCCTGGTCCGGCTTCGTTGCCAATTGTTCCGAAGGGAGCAAGGCGAGTTGCTGACGCGAGCTGAGAGACGACCCATGGAAGCAACGCGTAGAGAACCAGTGTCCCCCACTGCCCTTGAGCCATACCGTTCGCAGCGACGGGGATGATCAAATAGACGATCGACGCGAGCAGACGCGCACGCTGCGAGGTCACTGGTTGCGTGAGACGCCACATTCCCAAGACACCGAGCGGCCAAAGTCCAAGAATCAACACGCCACGCAGCAAACCGATGGCGCCGAAAAACAGATAGCTCAAGGCTCCGAGAAAACCGAAACCAGTTGGAGCCGGCGCTGTGGATCCAAGTCCGACTGACTGATAACCGCTGAGCCAGCGTTCGACCATTTGTCCGGGCGGAAGAAGGCGCACGAAATCACCAACGGCGGGGACTCCATGAAGAACGAGTTCGCGTCCGCCGGCGAAAAGAAAAGCGATCATCAACACCCAGATAACAAACGGAGTCGCTGATCGGGCATCTCGAAGATTCGACATGAGTTCGCGTCCGCCGGCCGCCGCTTCGGAACGAGCAATCCGGTGACGCATGAATGCAGTGAGGCGAGCGCTTCCACGAGATTGAAACGCATGAACTTCGCTGTCAGGAACGCGCCGAATGGCAGCGAGTGATGCTCGTCGCGTTCGCGCAGACGACGAGTTTCTTGAATTCCATGTCCATGCTGACCAGATATCTCGTGCCCGACGGAAGTGGCCCAGCACAATTGCTTGGACGATTTCCAATAGAGAAAGAATCAACGCTTCCGGAGTTGCCCGCACACGAGTACCGAGGGTGTCCGAATCGCGCATCGCTCGCAATCGATGTCGGGACTGGAGTCGACGACGATCGTCCACGGGTCGACGAATACCAAGCGCCTCGAGATGGGCGACTCGTGCCGCAGGAGCCACGATCACACGCGCTCCGGCGACGTGAGCCCTCCAGCAAAGTTCGAGATCCTCACCATGAAACGAAATTGCTGAGTCGAAACCACCAAGGGCTTCGAAGAGATCGGCCCGAATCAGCGTCACCGCTCCAGGAATGAAAAACACGTCGCGCACCGCGTCGTGTTGCTCTTGATCGAGGTCGCCGCGTTCGACATAAGCCGCAGGATGACCAAACCGATCAGCGCCCATACCAACTGAGAGCAACCGTCGTGGCTCGCTCCACTCAACAAGTTTTGGTCCGACGATTCCGGCATTCGACCGAAAGGCCTCTTCGACGAGCAGTCGAACAGCATCTGGATCGAGGCGAACATCGTCGTGACAGAACAGATAGAACGCGGCGCCTTGCACAGCAACCAGAGCTTCATTGGCTGCAGCGGCGTAGCCAGAATTTTCCGGAAGGCGACGAAGATGGGCGTCGGGGAGAACTTCGGCCACCCGGTCTCGGAGTTCGACCCCATCTGTGCTCGCAGCATCGATGACAAGAACGGAAAGCGCGGAATAGTCCTGGGCGCCAAGGCTCGACAACGTTTCTTCAAACCATCCGCCCGGGTTATGGGCCACCATCACCGCGACGACGGCGGGGGCAGGCCCTTCAGGTTCCTCTGCCTCGAAGAGGGATTCGAAACTCGGCGATGCCGGATTGGTTTCGGCCGAAGTAGCGGAACTCTTGCTCAGCGCAGCAAGAAGGTCGTCAAAGATCGACTCAGAATCAGCACCCGTTGGAGGCACCGAACCGCCTCCGGAAAGGGGGTTCGGGTCCGCAATCGGCCCGGAGGCCGGCGTGGAGGGGGGTTCGGGAACAGTCACGACGGTCTCCGAGGGTAGTCCTCCTAGTGCCAGATCCCGCTGACCCCCGTCTACGCTTACCTCCGTGGAAAATGCCGCGTATGACCCCATTCGACGTGCCGCCTATGAGGCCCTCAGCGTCGGCCTCGGCTTCGGAATCCTTGGATTCAACCGTTTGCAGGTGCGACGCCGCGAATGGGAGCGGGAATCTGGCGTGACGCTCCCGTCGGGGTCCGAGATCGCAAAGACCATGACCACGACGCTCGGCACGTTCGCCTCGCTCGTCGCCGAGCGCGGGCGTCGCTGACGTGCGAATCGCCGCTGACGCGACCTCACTCATCGGACACCGAACTGGCATCGGGGGCGTGACACGCACCTACCTCCATCGCTTCGCGCGTCCCGGACTCGAGGTTTCCGCGTTTGCCGTCTCGCGCCGCGGTGCAGGCCCAATGCTCGACGAACTCCCTCCCGGCGTGCGGGCCCATCGACGTCCAATGGTTGCCCGTCCCCTTCGAGCGCTCTGGCGGCGAGGTCCGTGGCCTCCTATCGAGTGGTGGACCGGCGATATCGACCTCGTGTGGGGACCGAACTATGTCGTTCCCCCAGCGAAGAACGCAGCACGGGTCGTGATGGTGCACGACCTCACCGCTGTGCACTTTCCCGAAATGTGCACCAACGATGTGCAACAAGTTCCCGCTCTGCTCCGTCGAGAAATCCTCGATGGCGCATGGATCCACACACCGTCGCAGGCCGTCGCCGACGACGTCGTTTCCACACTCAACGTTGAACCGCATCGAGTTCGCGCAATCCACCTCGGCGGGCCACAACAGATCGAGGACGCAACTAGAGCCGAACGCGCCAAACGAGGCCGCGCCTTTGCTGGCGTCGATGACTACTTACTTTCTCTCGGAACAATCGAACCGCGAAAAGACATTCCGTCGCTCGTTCGAGCCTTTGATGTGATCGCTCCCAAGCGACCGAACCTCCACCTCGTCATTGCCGGGCCCGACGGTTGGGGCGTCGACGCAGTCAAAGAGGTCATTAACTCCTCACCGAATCGATCAAGGATTCAACGCACAGGCTGGCTCTCCGACGCTGACCGCGACGACCTTCTCGCAGGCACGCGTGCCTTCGTTTACCCCTCGCTCCTTGAGGGATTCGGCATCCCCCCACTGGAGGCAATGGCCGCAGGAGTCCCCGTGATCGCGACTCGCACGGGATCGCTACCAGAAGTTCTCGGTTCTGCGGCGCAATGGGCACAACCTGGCGACGTCGACACTCTGGTCAGCGCCATTGAAAAGGTTCTCGACGACAACGAAGTTGCCGAATCACTTGTTGCAGCTGGCAACGAGCGCCTGACTCATTTTTCATGGGACCGATCGACCGATGAATTGATTGAACTGTTCGAACTTGCGTGCGCGGCTCGGGCCTAAGGTGACAACGTGAGAGCTTTAGTCACCGGTGCTGCAGGGTTTGTTGGTCGACACCTTTGCGCGCATCTTCTTGGGGAGGGAGACACGGTTATTGGTGTCGACCGCGCAGATGGCCCAGACCTCCTTGACCCCAAGGCCGTGCACGCCCTGCTGGCCGACATCAAACCTGATGTCGTGTATCACCTCGGCGGTTGGAGCGATGTCGGCGCGTCATGGGACTACCCCCTTGATGCATTCCGGGTGAACGCAGAGGGAACGCTCAATCTTCTCCAGGCGTGCGTAAGCAACGGAAAGCCAAGGGTTCTTGCGGTCAGCAGCGCAGATGTCTACGGGCGCGTCTCTCAAAATGAACTTCCAATTGCCGAAACAACACCGTTCCGGCCTGTCACTCCATATGCAGCAAGCAAAGTTGCCGCCGATCAGTTGGCACTGCAGGCATGGCTCGGACATCAACTCGAAACCATTCGGGTGCGAGCGTTCAACCACCTTGGTCCAGGGCAGACCACTCGATTCGTTGCTCCTGCTATTGCTGAGCGAGTTGCCCTCAACGAACGAGACGGTTCCAACTCTGTCCCGGTTGGAAATCTGACGCCTCGACGCGACCTCACAGACGTCCGCGATGTTGTGCGCGCTTACCGGTTACTTATGACAATGGGTGAGCCGGGAGAGGCATACAACGTCTGCACGGGCCGAGATCTCACTATCGCTGAACTTGCCGAGCGACTCGTTTCGCTCGCGAGTTCGCCAATGCACGTAGAAGCCGACCCCGAGTTACAGCGCCCCGTCGAGACGCCGGTGTTACGCGGAGACCCAACGCGGTTGAACGCCATCACCGGATGGACACCTCAGATCTCGCTCGAAGTGACTCTGCAAGACATCCTCGACGAGCACCGCGTAGCGGTTTCTGGCCACCGATGATTCAGAAGCGAAGTTCGGCATTCCAGGGGCCACTCCGGCCCGTACAATCGAACCACCACGGGCGATGCCCCCACTCCCCGAGCGGAATCTCACAATGAACAAACGAGCACTCATCACAGGAATCACTGGACAGGACGGCTCGTATCTCGCCGAACTCCTTCTGGCTAAGGGTTACCACGTCATCGGAATGGTTCGACGCAGTTCCACGCTGAACTTTGAGCGGATCGGCCATCTCCAGGACGATCTCGAACTCGTCCCCGGCGACCTCCTCGACGAGGTTTCGATGATTCACATCATGCGAAACCACAAGCCCGATGAGGTGTACAACCTCGCCGCACAATCATTCGTGCAAACTTCGTTCGGACAGCCCGTCCTTACGGGCGAAACAACCGCACTCGGCGTCACTCGACTGCTTGACGCGATTCGCCTAACCGATCACGACGTCCGCTTCTACCAAGCCAGTTCTTCCGAAATGTTCGGCAAGGTTGTTGAAGTCCCCCAAAGGGAATCGACACCGTTTTATCCGCGCAGCCCCTACGGCGTCGCCAAGCTCTACGGCCATTGGATCACGGTGAACTATCGCGAGAGTTACGACATGCACGCGAGTTCCGGAATCCTTTTCAATCATGAAAGCCCACGACGAGGCCTTGAATTCGTCACTCGTAAGATCGCGAACGGTGTAGCCCGCATCAAGCTCGGACTCGATTCCGAGATCCGCCTGGGCAATCTCGACGCACAGCGAGACTGGGGTTTTGCCGGCGATTACGTCGACGCAATGTGGCGAATGCTGCAACAAGACGAACCAGGAGACTTCGTTGTCTCGACCGACGAGACCCACTCAGTGCGCGAGTTTTGCGAACTCGCGTTCTCGAGAGTCGGCCTCAATTGGGAAGACCATGTCGTGGTCGATGAGCGTTTTTTCCGCCCCGCCGAAGTCGATCTTCTCGTCGGAGATGCGACGCTTGCAAAGACGGTGCTCGACTGGCAGCCAAAGACACCATTCCGAGATCTTGTGCACATGATGGTCGACGCAGACCTCGAGAACGTCGCTCGCCAACAACGCGAACTGTCGTAGTCGCCATGATCACCGTCATCGCCGGTGGCGTTGGCGCCGCAAGAATGCTTCGCGCTCTCCTTCAGGTTGTTGAGGCGTCTGAAGTGACTGCCATCGTCAACGTCGGCGATGACCTTGTCCTTCACGGACTCCATATCTCCCCCGACCTCGACACCGTGACCTACACACTCGCCGACGCCATAAACCCTGACACCGGGTGGGGCTTGGTGAATGAGTCGTGGCAATCACGAACAATGCTTGAGCAGTATGGAGGCGTTAGCTGGTTCGGTCTTGGAGATCGAGACCTCGGAACGCATCTCTATCGAACGCAACGCCTCCACGAAGGCGCCGACCTTGCCACTGTTACCGCTGAAATCGCCGTTGCTTGGAACCTCGGGCTCACGGTATTGCCAGCAACCTGCGACCCTCTGCGCACGATGGTGACTCTGGCCGCCGATGACCCTGCAGGGACCAACACCCCGAACCTAACGGCAGGAACCGAAATCAGCTTTCAGGAGTACTTCGTCCAGCGTCACCACTCCGTGCCGATCTCGAACGTTCGATTCGCAGGCGCCGAAGTTTCCACGCCCGCTCCAGGCGTCGTCGAAGCAATTGAGTCAGCCGAACTCATCGTCATTGCTCCCTCGAATCCGCTTGTGTCGATCGCACCTGTGCTTGCCGTACCCGGAATCCGTGATGCACTCGTGCAGCGTCGCAAGGACGTCATCGCAGTCTCGCCAATCATCGCTGGCGCTGCACTGAAGGGACCTGCCGATCGAATGCTCGCCGAATTGGGTCACGACGCTTCGGTTCTTGGTGTTGCCGCTCTCTACAACGAATTCGCGAGCACGCTCGTCATTGATACCGCCGATGACTCTCTTCAATCGGCCGTCGAATCGTTTGGCCTCAACTGCATCGTGACCGAAACCATCATGAGTAAGCCCGGGGTTTCGGAGTCCTTGGCTCGAACTGTGCTTTCAGGAGCTACGACATGAGCCGAATGGAAATCTTTGGCATCGAAGGCATCGGCGAAATCCGCGTAGGCGATGACCTCGCGGCGATCATTCACGAAGCAGCTTCGTCGGCAGCAGACACCGTGCTCGCCGATGGTGATGTTTTGGTCGTCACGCAGAAGATCGTCTCAAAAGCTGAAGATCGGCTCGTCGCCATCGACCCCAACGATCCACTCAGTCACAAACCTCTTGTTGAACGCGAATCCGTTCGAATCCTTCGCCGCCGCGGAGACTTGATCATCAGCCAAACTGAGCACGGTTTTATTTGCGCAAACGCTGGCATTGATCTTTCGAATGTCGAAAGTGGCTGGGCCGCTTTGCTTCCTATCGATTCCGATCGCTCTGCTCGAAGGATTCGCGACGGATTGCGTCACCGATTCGGTGTCGATGTTGCGGTAATCATTTCCGACACTTTTGGCCGTCCATGGCGCAGAGGAGTCACCGACGTTGCAATCGGCTGCGCAGGAGTCGCAGGTATCGTCGATCTCCGCGGCACACCCGATGCCCTCGGTCGCGAGATGCACGTCACTGAAGTAGCTGTCGTTGATGAACTCGCTGCCGCCGCCGAATTAGTTATGGGTAAGTCCACCAACATCCCTGTAGCGGTCATACGTGGAGCTGATTCGACATGGTTGCGCGATGGAAGCGTTGCCGATGAAATTGTCCGTTCACCCAGCGATGACCTATTCCGCTGACCTTCGCGACTCGAGGAATCTCATGTCTGAACCATTCATCCCACCGACCGACAACCCGCCACCGCCTGCACCAGAACCCCCTCCCGTGGGCGCACTTCCAACTGCGCGCCCAAACGGTCTCACCCCAAATTTCGACATCATCCCAACACCGATTCGCTCACGAATCGCCATGACAATTTCATGCACCGATGCCGACGAGCTCCCGCGAGTGAGCAACGCCGGTGAAGTAATTGATGGCCCCAGCGGACCAGTCCAAGTAATGCACAACGGCGTGCTTGTGGAAGATGGTTGCTACTACGGAGTTCTCACAGGCGAAATCATCCGTTGCCTTCGCGGGATTCATGAGCCACAAGAAGAACTCGCGTTCTCAATAATCATGAAGCGACTCGCCGAAACCCGAAGCGCTACCCAGGCACCCACGATGATCGAACTGGGAAGCTTCTGGGCGTATTACAGCCTTTGGTTCCTCAACGATTTTCCTGACGGTAATTCCATCTGCCTTGAGCCCGACGCGCATCACCTTGAAGTCGGTAAGCGCAACTTTGCCATCAATGGCCGGACAGGAACCTTCATCAATGCAGCAATTGGCATTGGCGGCGGTTCAGTTCGCGGCTTCGTTACCGAGACGAATCCTAACCCTGTCGATCTACCTTCCCACGACCTCGAATCCCTACTCGCTACCTGCGAGATTGAGAAGGTCGATGTCCTTCTGTCGGACATCCAAGGCGGTGAAGTGCCGTTACTTATCAGGGCAAGCGAACGGCTCCGACGAGGCGCAGTCCGCTTCCTCATTGTCAGCACCCACGACCTCTCAATCACAGGGAGTGCGACCACTCATCAGCAGGTTCTCGACATCTTGTTGTGGTCTGGTGCACACATCATCGCCGAACATTCCGTTTCGGAATCTTTCAGTGGCGACGGTCTCATCGTGGCGTCATTCGACCCTCGAGATAAAGACATGAAAATCAACATCTCCCATAACCGAAGCCGAAATGCACTCTTTGGTGAATGGGAACCGCGAGCCGAGAGCTACCGGCTTCAGCTACTTGAGGCGAACGAGACTCTTGAACGGATTCGCTCGATGTTGCCGTTCAGAATTCGCCGCAAATTTCTCAACGTGTGGAATGCGCTGAGGAGCTAAACCTCAGACCCGCTCGCGAAACCAATTGAGTGTCGCGAGCGCACCTGCTTCAAGAGTTGTCTGGGGTGACCATCCAAGTTCAGCCCCAGCGAAACCTGGGTTGAGGGCCGAACGAGCAAGCTCACCGGTTCGTGCCGGTTCATACGTAGCGTCAACAGAAACACCAGCAGCGTCGGCCATTGCCCGATACAGACTGTTCACCGAGGTCTCTACGCCGGTGCCGATGTTGCAGAGCACCCCGTCACCGCGGTCAGCGGCTCGAATAAATGCATCGACGACGTCGTCGACGAACACGAAGTCACGGGTTTGTTCTCCGTCGCCAAAAATTCGGCAACCCTCGCCGCGAAGCAAACGCCCGGCAAAGATTGCGACGACTCCGGCTTCTCCGTGCGGATCCTGACGAGGGCCGTAGACGTTCGCAAGAGCCAGCGCGGCGTAATTGAGTCCGTGAAGGAACCGAAAGGCGTGGAGGTAGTCGTCAATAACCTTCTTGGCAACACCGTAGGGCGAGATGGGGTGCTGTGAATGCTGCTCATCAACAGGAAGATCTTCCGGCAAAGGATCGCCGTAGATCGTTCCGCCACTTGAGGCCACAACGACTTTTCGCGCTCCGGCCAACCGAGCGCCTTCAATCACATTCAGTCCACCCAGGACATTCACCTCGGCATCGAATAGTGGCCGTTCCACTGAGACCCGTACGTCGGCTTGTGCCGCCAAGTGGAAGACGACATCGGGTGCAGCCGAGGCCAGCGCAGCGGGAATCTCTGAGGAGCGAACATCCAGCTCAATAAACTGGAAGCGGTTCCCAGCAGATTGAGCGCTCTCCAGGTTTGAGAGACGTCCTGTTGCCAAGTTGTCGATGACCGTAACTGAATGACCTTCAGCAAGAAGTCGATCGGCCAGTGTGGAACCGATGAATCCGGCTCCGCCGGTAACAACTGCGCGCATCGTTAGTCACTTTCGGGTAATCGGGCACCAGTTAGTTCGGACTGGGCTGGAACTTCGACACCTGCGCCGACGACTGTCAGGTCACTGATGTGTGAATCGGGACCAACCCGCGCACCGCTCGCAATGATGGAGTCATGAATTCGAACTCCGGGGCCAATGGTCACTCCATCCATCAGAATTGAGTTACGCACAATCGTGCCATTACCGATAACTACGTCGGCTCCGAGTACAGAGTTTTCAACGAGTGCAGAAGAATCGATTTCATCGGAGGGCAGAACTGCGATTTCATTGGCCCGAATCCCGTCGATGAGATCGAGTTGCGCACGCAGATAGGTTTCGGGCGTACCCGCGTCTATCCAATACGCATCGCTATGCAATGCAAAAAGACTTTCGTCGGCCACCATCGCCGGAAAAGTTTCTCGTTCAATCGAAACCTTGCGATCAGACGCGATGCGGTCGAGAACTGAGGGCTCAAGAACATAAGTGCCCGCATTGATCCAATTCGTTGGGGCGGTTCCAGGCGCAGGCTTCTCAACAAATTCGATGACTCGACCATCGTCATCGATTGGAACCACGCCATATCGCGACGGATCATCGACTGGCGTTAAAGCGATCGTTCCCTCGGCCCCGTGGCTCTTGTGGAAGTCCCACAACTCAGCGACATTGAGATCGGTCAGCACATCGCCGTTCACGACGATGAACGTGTCGTCAATCCCGGCCGACAGCGCGGCAAAGCGAACAGCACCCGCAGTATCGAGCGGCTCGGGTTCAACGGCGTAATGAAGGAGAACCCCAGCGCAAACACCATCGGGATACGCGTCGATAAAGGCATCGGGTCGATAGCCCAGAGAAAGGACAGCTTCAGTCACGCCGTATGACCCAAGCGCAGCTACTACCCGTTCGATCATTGGAACGCGAACAACCGGGAGCATCTGCTTCGGGAGATCACTTGTGAGGGGGCGCAGACGAGTGCCGAAACCTCCGACGAGAACAACGGCTCTCACTGGCCCGCCGCAACCGTTGTGGCCGTGGTCGGAGCAGCGTCAGTGCCACCTGCAGCGATAGTCGTCGAGGAACCATTTGCAGGCGCAGCTGGATCGATCGTTGAGATCGTTGGGTCGAGGGTGACGGTGGTCGGATCGATGTTCAGATTCGGTGTGTCTGCAGGCATCCGAGCGATGACCACCAGCACAGTTCCGATAACCACTGCAGCGGCAACAGCGAGCGGAAACGCCAGTTTGCGCTTCGGACGCGATTCGGCCTGACCGCTCTCTCGTGCCAGTCGGGCGGTCTTCTTGGCCTGAGATGCTTTACCCATAGTTCGGCAATGTTAGCGGTCGGTGCCCTTGGGCCCGGTCAGAGTCTGTTCAGCGTCGCGAACGACGCTGGTCGATTAATTCGGCAAACAGATTCTCGTAGGACTCAGCAACTGCGGCCGGTGACGCCCAACGCTCGACAAAGAGTCGCCCCGACGCCCCCATCGCCTCGGAACGCTCGCGATCGTCAAGAAGTTCGGCCAGCGCTGCGCGGAATTCAGCGGGACTATCAGGCGGTACAGCAATGCCAGCCCCGGCGCGTTCAATGGTTCGCTCCACTTCGGTACCCGCATCGACACTGGCCACAATTGGTCGCCCTGCCGCAAGGATGGAATACAACTTTGACGGAACACTCGACCAGGCCAAGCCCGCTCGAAGCGGCACAACATGAAGGTCTCCTGCAGCCAAGACTTCCGGCAAACGTTCAATTGGCTGCATGTCAATGAATCGCAGGTTTGAGAGATTCGCCGCCTCGCGCTCTAGATCGGGTCGCGCCGATCCCCCTCCGTTAATCACGAACACGACATCAGGGCGAGACTTTTCAAAAGACCTGGCCGCATCAAGAACAAGATCAAGCGACTGCGAGAACCCGACGTTCCCGGCGTACATCACCACGGTCTTGCCGATCAGCCCGTAGTCCTCGCGATAGGAATTCTCACGTGCTGCTGGCCGGATCGCGTTGGTATCGACGAAATTTGGAATGACACGAACTTTCGCTGCTTGAAGTTCGGCCCGCTCGCCTTCGAGACCAATCGTGATTTTGGCTCTTACGTTTGCGGCCAAATCATCGGAAAGAACCGTGACCGCGTCGGACATCCGGTAGCTCACTCGTTCAAGCGCTCGAGCGCCTCGAATCACGCGATTGCCCGTGAGAAGTCCGAGTTCGATCGCGACATCTGGGAAGACATCCTGAATGTTGAAAATGAGAGGCACCCGCCTCGCTGTTGCCACCATCCGCCCCGCCATACCCAGCGTTAGGGGCGGCGACATCGCCAACACGGCGTCGGGCCGTACGCTACTGAACGTTCCGACGATTGTCGCAAGCGCCGTAAAGCCGCCGAACGCGAGTGCTCTGGCTGGAATATTGCGCTTATCGGTGGGAAAGGGATGCACACGGCTGATGCAGCCCCACTCGGTGCGCTCAGTGCGAACGAGTTGACCCTCCCATCCGGGATCTATCGCGTGGTGCTGATACCAAGGCAACGACGTCACCACGTGCAAACGGTGCCCACGAGCGATGAGTTCATGAGCAATCCGCGACATAACGACGCCTGTCGGCGCGACATCGGGATCGAAGTGGGGACAGATAACGAGAAGATTCACCGGTTCTCCCGGTAGACAGAAAGGAGGGACTGCGCAGAAACCGACCACGCGAATTGCGTCACGCGATCGAATCCGCTTCGTGCAAGAACGGTACGTCGCGCGGAGTCTTCGATGAGTGCACCTAACGCGTTCGCCCAACCTGCCACATCAATTGGGTCGACGAACTCGGCGGCATCGCCCGCAACTTCTGGCAGTGATCCTGCGTCGCTGGCCACAACCGGGCACCCCCGACTCATCGCCTCAAGCACTGGCAAGCCAAATCCTTCATAGAGCGACGGAAACGCCATCATCGTCGCCGCTCGGTATAGAAGATCGAGATCCGCCTCAGGCACTCGGCCGGTACGAATCACTTTGGAATCGAGACCGTATGCCTCGATGGTCGATTGAATAACCGAATCGCTGGATCCCGCACCACCAGTGAAGACCAATCGCACCCCATCGTGCTTCTCGGCAATCCGAGCAAACGCGGCGACCAACGTCGCGTGGTTCTTATGCGGGTAAGTGATTGCTGGGTAGATGATGAACGGATGATCATCAAGACCGAATTGGCCGAGCAGTTCTCGTAATCGTTGCGCATCAAACGCTGCACCCGGATCGGCAATGCCACATGGAACAATTCGAACCCGCTCAGCAGGCAGACCAACACGATCGATTGCATCATTCGCCACATAATGAGAAAGACACACCACGAATTCGGCTCGCCTCAATGACCGAGGAGCGATGAATCGGATGTAGGAACCCTTGATGAGTCCGAATCGTTCAGGGTTCGCCAATGGCTGCAGATCGTGCAGCGTCAGAACTCCGGGAACAGTCCGAACTGCTGGCATGGTTCCGCCGGCATGATGCACAAGCGCACATCGGTCGACTCGTGATCGAATCGCAAGCCATGTGGACTCAGCGATGACTCTCAGTACCCGCGATGAACCTGAAACTGGAGCGACAACAGTTGTGAATCTCGAAACGATTTCGGGATGCGCGGAGCTGAACCGTTTATTCACATAGAGGATCACATCGACATCGTCTGAGCCCAAGTCCGCGAGCGCCGACAGAAGCCGAACGGTGTATTCCTCGCTGCCTCCGACCTCCCCGGGAACCAGCCAGAGGAGATTGACTCCGACGCGTCGACGCGAGGAGCCGGTCATGCCATTGCCTCTTCGTACGCAGATTGCAGCGCTTTTGCAGTCTTCTCCCACGTAAAGAGTGACGTCGCTCGATTCAGTCCTGCACGCCCTAAGCGATCGCGCTCAACATCGTCGGCGAGGAGCCGATCGATTTCGGCTCGGAGAGCATCAACATCGGATGGATCAACAACCACTCCGCAATCACCAACGACTTCTTCGGTTGATGTCCCGGAAGAAGTAATCACCGCTGTGCCTTGCGCCATTGCCTCAAGTACCGGCAATCCGAAGCCTTCCTGGCGACTCGGGAAGATGAAGAGTTCAGCTCCCGCCTGTAACTCCGAGAGCGTCTCCGATTCGACGAACCCGACCCGAACAACGCGAGATCCGAGGCGCCCGAGTTGACCGTCGATCTGCTCGTTCCACCCCTCTGGACCAGCCAAGACGAGCGTCACGTCACGATCCTCGATGCCTTCAAATGCAGAAAGCAGCACGGGCAGATTTTTTCTCGGCTCGATTGTCCCGGCCCACAACACATAACGGCCAGTGATCCCCAGCCGGGAACGCATCGCCATGATCGCTGAGGACTCGATCACAGTTGGGTCAATACCCCATGGCACCAGTCGGATCTTCTTGGGATCAAAACCGTGAACGATGCACTCGTCGATCGTTGCTTGAGACGGACACACGACGATGCTTGCATCACGTCGAGCGAGATCAATCGCGCGCCGAAAGAACGAGACGCCGCGACGTGTGAATTGTGAGGGATCGCGGAGAAACGCAAGGTCGTGGACGGTCACAACTATCGGTGCCGTTGCCGGTGGCATCGCCATCCCGGTTGCGTGGATCACGTCAACTCGCCCAGTGGCATGTTCCACGTCTGGCCAACGGAGTCGATGCCATGACTCGTAGAGCGCCAACCTCGGCAGAGGGAGCTGCTTCACCTCAATCGAGGGACTCCAGGTGGAAGATGGAGGCTGCCGATGTCGCGCGCTGACTCCGACGAGTTCGAGAGAGGTGAACTGCTGAAGAGCACGAACGCTCCCAAGGGCGGCTCGGGCCGTGCCGCCGGGGACGGCGTGCCAACACTGCTCGAGGGTGATCGCAACCCGACGACATCGCTCCATGGGCGGACCAGTCTCCCACGGAGCTGGCGGGTCTCCCGTCATCGCCGCGAGGCCAACCCGAGAGGTGCCGTGCCGGTCGGTAGGGTGAGCGTATGGAGTTTGTGCCTGACACCGCCTTCTGGAACGACCGCAAGGTCCTCATCACCGGAGGCCGTGGCTTTCTCGGCCAAGCAGTCGTCGATCAGGTACGGAACCGGGGCGCCCGAGAACTCTTCACTCCATCGAGTGCCGAGTACGACCTGCGTGACCGCGGCGCCGTTCGCCAGCTCTTCGCTGACACCAAACCAGATCTCGTGATCCACCTCGCTGCCCGGGTGGGTGGCATCGGCGCCAATATGGAACGCCCTGCAGAGTTGTACCTCGACAATCTCCTTATGGGCACCTACGTGCTCGACGAGGCCCACCTGCAAAACACTCCAAAGACCGTGATGGTCGGAACGATTTGCTCATATCCAAAATTCACACCCGTTCCATTTTCGGAAGACTCGCTATGGCAGGGCTACCCCGAGGAAACGAACGCGCCGTATGGCATCGCGAAACTCGCTCAACTCGTTCAAGTGCAAGCCAACCGAGCGCAGTACGGACAAGATGCGATCTACCTCATGCCCACCAATCTCTATGGGCCTCGCGACAAGTTTCATCCCGCTGTCTCGCATGTCATTCCGGCGCTTATCAAGAAAGCAGTCGACGCAAAGGAATCCGGCGCCGAGTACCTCGAGGTCTGGGGAACCGGTTCAGCAAGTCGTGAATTCCTCTTTGTCGACGACGCCGCCGAAGGGATCGTGCTCGCCTCGGAGTTTTACAACAGTGACCAGCCGGTCAATCTCGGCGCCGATCGAGAACTACCGATTCGCGAACTCGTCGAAATCATCGTGAAGCTTGTCGGCTTTAAGGGCGAGGTTCGTTGGGATACCACCAAGCCCGACGGCCAACCGCGACGAGGCGTTGACGGCTCCAGGGCTCGAGACCAATTCGGGTTCAATGCCGGCACGACGTTCGATGAAGGCCTGAAACAGACCCTCGATTGGTTTCTCTCCAATCGCGCAGAAGCCGAAGCACGCCCGATTTAACGACTCAGCCGCAGGTCTGGCCCTCGGGCACCTGCGGAATGAACTCGCTCAATGTGGTCGTCGTGATTGGCTGCGTCGTGGACGTCGTTGCCATTGTCGACGAGGTCGCACCCGATCGGACTGTTGAGGAAGTCGACGCAACGGTCGTTGTTGTCGTAAGGAAACTCAGGTCGGGAGCCTCATTTGGCGACGGAATCGGACGTAATCCGCGAAACACATCGAACATCGGCTGAGAAGCAGCAACGTTGAGTTCGAGAACGCTTGCCGCACCCTTAAACGTTCCCGTTGCCACCGGTGTGAAACTCACGAGCGAATCGGGATCGAATGTGCGGAACTGCGAACCGAGGTCGACAAGATCCTGAATCTTGAACTCAGTGTCAAGAGTGACGTTTTTCTGTGCGATCTCAAGAAACTCCTTGAGAACGAAAGGATTACGCACGCCTTGAGCAACTGCTTTCTTCAGTGCAGCGCGGATGAACTGTTGCTGACGAGTGACACGACCGAAATCGCTCGTAGGGTCTTCCTGCCACGTCTTCATGTTGTCGCGAGAGATTTCAAAATGCCGTGAGCGGGCGAAGGCAAGGGCCTGTTCACCGCTGAGCACCTGACACCCGGTCTCGTACTGGAACAAGCCAGTGGCCTGATCGCGAGACGGGAAGTTGAAGTAGACCGGAACACCATCAATGGCTTTGACCAACGCTTCAAAGCCTTGGAAATCGATCATCACGTAATGATTGATCGGAATGTCAAAGTCCTGATTAATGGTCTGAATGAGCCGTTCAGGTCCACCAAGCGCAAGCGCGGAGTTAATGCGACCTTGACCGCCACCAGCGATATCTACCCAGAGATCTCGAGGAAGCGAAAGAAGTGACGCCTGCTGAGTTTTAGGTTCGACCCGCAAGATCATGATCGTGTCGGTATTGAGCGACTTGCTACGCCCCGTAAGCACGGGGTCGCCTTCCGCCAAGCCCATGCCGTCATCAATACCAACCAACAGGATATTCATCGCTTCACCCGGGGCACTTGGGGCCTGAAGCGAGGTACCAACGTCGACTCGAGGTAGCGCACTGGCCTGGTTGTAGGCCCACGCCAAACCACCTGCCGCTATCAGGCAGGTAAGGACAACGAAAACATTGAGTGAGAGCAGCAGCCGCTGGGGCCACGTGCGGGAGGGGCGACGCACAGGTTGAAGACTACCGGAGGCCCCCCAGCAGAGGACGTCAGCCCCATTCCTTGTTCATCTCTCGCCGTAGGCTCACACAATCGTGAACCTTTCGACCCTTTCAGCCCAGCGGATCGAACCGCTTGCAGTTGTTGGAGGAATGGTCGCGTCCGGACTGATGGATGTCACTTCCGATCTTTCGGCCTTGGATTCCAAAGGGTGGTGGGCGGTCATCCTCCCCTTTGAAGGCGTCCCCACCTGCGCCCGATTCGAGCGTCGTCGTCCGACTGCGTCGATACCTCGCCCTCCACAATCATGGATCGGACCTGCTTCTGATTCTTGGTCGTCATCACTTTCACAATCAGAGTTCTCTGAACGCGTTGCGCTCATTCGTGAGTCGATTGCTGCAGGCGATGTCTACCAAGTGAACCTCACGCGTCGACTTTCAGCGCCACTTCCCGAGAACGCATCGATGTTGGCGTTGGGCGAACAACTCGCCAACGGCAATCCCGCACCATTTCAAGCAGTAATCGAGCTTCCCGAAGTTGGCATTCGCATTGCGTCTGCCTCGCCCGAACTGTTCCTCACCCGCGATCAATCGCGAGTGAGGTCTTCCCCGATTAAAGGGACGACCTCAACCGGCGGCGACTTCAGCGAAAAAGACTGCGCTGAGAACATCATGATCGTCGACTTGGTTCGCAACGACCTTGGTCGCGTCTGCAAACCCGGAACTGTCGTCGTGCCAAACCTTCTTGAACGACAACATCACCCGGGGCTTGATCATCTCGTCAGTACGGTCGAGGGTGAATTGCGCCAAGGTGCCACTTGGTCCGATCTCATCGACGCGACCTTTGCACCAGGCTCTGTCACCGGCGCACCCAAGATCGCAGCGATGCAACACATTCACGATCTTGAACCCGTCGACCGTGGCATTTACTGCGGCGCTATCGGCTGGGTCGATGCTGACCGCTCTATCGGCGAACTCAACGTCGCGATCCGAACTTTCTGGGTTGAGCAGAATCAACTGTGCTTCGGAACAGGCGGCGCGGTCACCTGGGATTCCACCGCCGAAGACGAATGGGCTGAAACCGAGCTCAAAGCTGAGCGCCTTATTGCTCTCGCGTCCGGTGCATCGAGATGACCGCGCAGTCGATGTGGCTCAACGGCGAACTCGTCGATGACGTTTCACCAGCGGTCTTTGCAACCGATCACGGTTTTCTTCTGGGCGACGGGGTCTTTGACACGTTGGCCATTCGCAACGGGACGCCAACCTTCCTTGATCGACATCTCCGCAGGCTTCGCGCTGGCGTCGACCGTCTTTTGATTGCAGACACACCAACTGATGAAGAACTCAGTGCAGCACTTTTTCAG
>CAEZTG010000003.1_pt1 | contig 23936 bp, 22 predicted proteins | sample 7264141 | NCBI WGS metagenome assembly CAEZTG01 (sample SAMEA6813797, study PRJEB35770) | uncultured Microthrixaceae bacterium | biome: Freshwater; feature: Freshwater reservoir; material: water | place: Czech Republic | collected 2015-06-16 | depth 0.5m m | reverse complement strand
GCCGGACCGCTGCTCGCCATTAACCGTCACCGTGATCTGCATGTTCCCCCTCGGCGCGAACCCGCCGGAACTGCACCGGCGAACGGGTTGCAGACTAGCCGAGCAGGGGAGCGGACCGGCTCGTCGGATGCTTGACTGTTCTGGTGAGCGTCCCCCAACCGCAGGTCGCAGTGGTGTTGGCAGCAGGCGCTTCAACGCGTTTTGCTGCGGGAGCAAAGCAACTCGCCACCGTTGACGGAACACCTCTGGTGGCGATCGCTGTGCAAGCGGCGGTCAGCGCCGGATGCTTCGCAGAGGTGATTGTTGTGGCGGGAGCGGTTTCGCTTGCGTCAGTGGTGCCTGAGGGTGTGCGAGTCATCGAGAACCCGGATTGGGCCTCGGGGCAGGCCAGCTCGCTGCAGGCGGCGATCGAGGCGGCTCGGAGTGCCGGTGCGGGGGCGGTGGTCGTTGGGCTGGCGGATCAGCCGGGGGTGACTGCCGAGGACTGGCGGCTGATTTCACAGGCCGAGACGCACTTGCCCATCGTGGTGGCTACCTATGGAGGGGTTCGGGGAAATCCCGTTCGACTTGGGTCTGAGATATGGGATGAACTGCCAAAAGAGGGTGACGAAGGGGCCCGGGTGCTCTTGCGAAGAAGGTCCGAGCTCGTGACGGCAGTAGCCTGCCGAGGCGACGCGTCGGACGTCGACACCCTGGAGGATCTCGACCGATGGAACTCATCAACACCTTCGAAGTGAGCGTGCCGGTTGAAACGGCATGGAAGGTGCTGACTGACGTCGAGCGCATCGCTCCGTGTCTGCCCGGCGCACAACTTCAAGAAATCGAAGGCGACGAATACCGCGGCATTGTCAAGGTCAAGGTCGGTCCGATCCAGGCTCAGTACAAGGGCAAGGCCACGTTCCTCGAGCGCGACGACGTCAACTTCAAAGCCGTTCTCGACGCTGCCGGTCGCGACACCCGCGGTCAGGGAAACGCAAGCGCCATCATTACTGCTCAGCTCGAAGCAGCCGGCGAGAGCACGCTCGTTACGGTCACCACCGACCTCACGGTCACTGGAAAAGTCGCGCAGTTCGGGCGCGGCGTCTTGGCCGATGTCAGTGCAAAAATTCTCACCCAGTTCGTCGACAATCTTGAACAGACCGTGCTCGTTGACGACTCCATTATCGCTCCGGTCGCTGAAGCACCTGCCGCTGCACCTGTTGCATCAAACGCACCGGCTGCAGTTTCAGCCGAAGAAGCTCCGACAATCCGCAAGATTGATCAGCCCGAACCCGAAGCCATCAATCTGCTTGAGCAGGCTGGTTCGCCGGTCCTCAAGCGTGCGGTACCGGTTCTTGGTGTCGCAATTGGCGCGTTGATTGTCTACGGACTTATTCGTCGTCGTCGGAAGTGACCACAGTGGCCGACGATCGAGCCCGGGTTGCCGAGCTACTCGGTCGTGCGCCAATGGGAGAGTTCGAAGTTGTCGTGCGTCGGAGCAACGGAGACCCCGCTGTCCTTCGTAACGATCCGATACTTCCTGACGGAACGCCAATGCCAACGCTCTATTGGTTATGTGACCCAAGTGTTCGGTCTGCAATCGGAACTATTGAGTCCGACGGCGGCGTGCGCGCCGCAGAAGCGGAACTGGGTCTTGAAGCGATCTCGGCGGCGCATGCTGCCTATGCGGCCGAACGTGATCAGGCCATGCCTGATGACCATGAAGGCCCGGCGCCGTATGGTGGCGTCGGCGGCACTCGTGAAGGTCTGAAGTGTTTGCACGCGCATTACGCGCATTGGCTTGCAGGTGGCGATGACCCAGTGGGTGAATGGACGAATACACAACTCATCGAACGCGGATTACTGCCAATCGATGCCCCGAAGCGAGTGGAACGATGACTGCCCCAGTCGCAGCAATTGATTGCGGAACAAATTCAGTTCGATTGCTCATCACTGCCGATGGACGGACACAGATTGAGCGATTGATGCGCATCACGCGGCTTGGTCAGGGCGTCGATGCGACCGGACGTCTCGACCCAGAGGCAATCGAACGAACACTTGCAGTGCTGCGCGAGTACCGCGAAGTCATCGACCGGCACGGTGCGACTCGCATTCGTATGGCCGCGACTTCCGCGTCCCGCGATGCATCAAACCGTGATGAATTCTTTCACGCAGCGAAGGACATTTTGGGTGTCATGCCGGAAGTCATCTCCGGCGAAGAAGAGGGGCGCCTTTCGTTTCTCGGCGCAACTGCTGATCTGGACCCAGCACTGGGCCCGTTCCTTGTTTGCGACATTGGCGGCGGTTCGACCGAGTTTGTTTTCGGAACCACCGAAGCTGAATCAACGATTTCAACTGACATGGGTTGCGTGCGGATGACTGAAGCGTGGCTTCATCATGATCCACCCACGGCTGAAGAACTTTCACAGGCACTTTCCGTCATTGACATTCATCTCGACGATGTGCTGCGCGAGATTCCGGAATTGGGCGAGGCCCAGACATTCGTGGGTCTTGCTGGAACCGTGAGCAACACTGCGTCGGTAGAACTGGGTTTGGCTGAGTACGACCGAGAACAGATTCATCATCTGGTTCTTACCCGTGCGGCAGTCGAAGATGTGTTCCGAACGTTGGCCACCGAGTCGATCGAAGAGCGCAAAGAGAATCCCGGACTCGAGGAACAACGGGCCGACATCATTGTTGGTGGCCTCTGTGTTTTGGTGGCGACGATGCGACGTTTTGGTCTTGACGAATGTCTGGTTTCTGAGTCAGACATTCTCGACGGGCTGGCCATGTCTCTCCTCGCTGATTCCTGACGAACAACCCCTCTGAGTCGATGATGGGGACGAATCGTCGGTGCGGGGTAGGTCGCTAGGATCGCCTCTCATGACCACCTTGTTCGGACGTCGAGTACTGCTTCGTCCGCTTGTGGCGGCCGATTTTCCCGCGTGGCGTGAAGTCCGACGACGAAATAGCGAGTGGCTCACAAAGTGGGAGCCAACTCGCCCTCCTGGCGCCCCTGATGTCATTGAGGATCGAGAGGCGTTCACGATCCGCTGCAACGCACGCCAGCGGGAGCGGCAATTGGGCTCGGGCTACGGATTCGGCATTTTCGTCGACGGCGAATTTTCCGGTGAGATCAATTTGTCGGCGGTGCAGCGAGGTCCATTTCAAGCCGGAAGCATTGGGTACTGGATCGACGAAGCGCGCGCAGGTCAGGGCTATACCCCTGAAGCCGTTGTTGTGCTGGCGAAGTACTGCTTCGATGATCTGCACCTGCACCGACTCGAAATCGCGATTGTTCCTCGCAATGGCGCGAGTCGTCGCGTCGTCGAAAAGTTGGAACTTCGCGATGAAGGTCTCGCAAAGGGATTCCTTGAGATCAACGGAAACTGGGAAGACCACGTTCGTTATGGCATCACGTTCGAAGATTGGCTCGAGCGAGGCCCATCACTGTGCGAGGCCTGGCTCTCGTGAGCGATGCGGCGATGCGTCGCCCCCAAGCCAAACCTGACGGAGCGTTTGTTGCGTTTCGCTATCGCAACTTTCGCTGGATGTGGAGTGCGTCGCTGCTTTCAAGCAGCGGTTCCTGGTTGCAGATGGTTGCTGTTCCCTATGTGGTCTACACAATTACCGGCAGTGGGGCTTGGCTGGGCTTCGCAGGATTCCTCGGGTATGCCCCGATGGTGATTACCGGGCCATACGCCGGATCAGTTGCAGATCGTTTCGATCGTCGGAAGGTTCTGATCATCGGTGGCCTGGTCCAAGCAGCAATTACGTTGGTGCTCTGGATCGTGTGGATCGAAGGTGTGCGAAATATTGCCTTCTTCTTGGTGATCCTCACGCTTGGTGCATTCTCAGGAGGTTTCACCGTTGCCGCGTGGCAATCGTTCGTCACCGAATTGGTTCCGCGTGAACACCTCTTGAACGCAGTGACGTTGAATTCGGCGCAGTTCAACGCAGCCCGAGCTTTCGGCCCCGCTCTTGGCGGCATCGTGCTCGCGACATTGGGCGTGAGTTGGTGTTTTTTCATCAACGCGCTTTCTTTTCTCGCGATGGTTGGCGGCTTGCTCATTGTTTCCGTCCCGCCTCTTGTGCGTGCAGTGAAGGTCGGCAAGCCGCGGCCAATTGCTGAAATGCGTGAAGCCATGCGATATGTCCGCACTGTGCCGGGCATCGTCACCTGCCTCATCGTGGTGTGCTCGCTGGGAATGCTTGGCGGTCCGTTGTTCAACCTGCTCGTTGTGTTTGCAACCGATGTGTACAAAATCGGAGACGGCGCTTACGGGCTTCTTGCCGGTTGCATGGGCGCTGGCGCAATCATCGTTGCGCCGATTGTTGCCGGACGCGGCAGCCGAGCCAGTCGTAGTCGGGTATTGACAATCGCGATGGTCGCCTACGGTGCGGCCCTCGTGGCCCTGGGGGCAGCTCCCGTGGTCCTCGTTGGTGCAGCAGCGCTGTTGGTCGCGGGTGCCGGTTATCTCGGGATCACCGCCAGTCTCAACACCACCGTGCAGTTGCAAGTAAAGGAAGAGATGCGCGGGCGCACTATGGCGCTCTATCTGATGGTTCTCACCGCTGCTGTTCCGTTTGGTGCGCTCATCCAAGGTTGGCTGGTCGACATCATCGGAGTTCAAAAGACCGTCGCTGGTGCAGGTGCCTTGTTCTTGGCGGTGTTTGTTGTGTTGCGCTTTGCGCTCAACCGACTTTCAACGATGGATGCCGTTGATCATGAATTCGGCGCGGTAGATGCACTGCATATTGCTGAAGCAGAGGCGACCGAAGCGGCGATTGATCCGCTCTAGGTCTCTTCGTTCGAGGTTCAGTCCTCGTCGAAGCGCTCATTTTCTTCGTCGAGTTCGCCGAGATGCGCCATGCCCTGCACGCAGGTGGTGCGAATTGGGCACCAGCGGCATCCCCAGCTTGGGCGCACAACCGGAGCTCGAGTACCGACAGAAAGTTCGTGCAGTTTTCGAATGCCGTCGGCGGTGCGAGCGACGGCTGAGTGCAGGACTCCTTCGGTGATTGCTTCAGCTTGAGCGACACCGGCATCGAGGTAATACGACGCGGCGAGCCGAGGTGGCGTTCCGATTCGCATCGTTTCGAGCAGGGAGTAGAGGCGCAAATCATCAAGATGCGATGGCGACATTGAGCCAGTCTTGAAATCGATAATGACTTTTCCAGCGATGAGGCCATCGGCGCGTCCCAAGGTGAGGTCTGATCGGCCCGAGATCACGATGCGACGCTCAAGGAGTTCAAGGCGCATCCTCGCTTCGGTGACCGGCGACCAGCCGGGCTTGATCGGCGGGAAGCATTCGAGGAACGTTGCGACGCGTTCATTGGCAAAGGCTCGCAACTCGGCCCGATCGGTTTCAGAACAGGTAGCGAGCCAGCCCGAGATGGAATCGTCTGAGCGTTCGAGTCGGTCCATCGCTTCGTCGACGAGTTCAAGTGGAATGGGTCGCCGCCGCTGATGCATCGAAAGTTCGATGGCTTTATGGGCGATAGTTCCGCGGGCCAGTGGAGGGCTCCACTCAAACGGCGTTTCCTTTTCGGCCAGATGGCGAAGTTCGCAGCCATGAACCATCGAGAGGTCGTGCTTGTTGACGAAGAGGGGTGCGTCGGGACTGATCTCGCTTGCGAGGTCGGCGAGTGCGTCTTCGAGGTCGGCGCGCAGAGTGGCCTTAAGAGTGGGCGGGAATGATGGACGATCCTCGTGGGCGGCGCCAAGAAGGTCGAGGACCTCCTGTTGTGCGGGATTGAGGGGAGTCTCAGCGTCAGTCATTTCGTTGCATCGTACGGAGCGGTTCGGACATGGGCAGGGACTGTCACACCTCTCCGGCATCATCGCGGCCATGGAAGCTTCCTCGCTGCGGTTCGCAGCCGCCGCCCGATCACTTGGCGAGGTGGCGCGCGCCGCAGGGCTTGTGGTGCCAAGTTTCCGCAGTCCGCCGCGGCTCGAGGGTGTCGATCGCACGATGAAGCGCCAGGTCGACGGTGCTGGGGTTGAGGCTGTCACCGTGTCTGTTCGCATCAAGGGTCGGCCGTGGGTCTCGGTACTAGCCGACATGATCGACGGCGTGCTTGTCGCAAACGAGCTGAGTGGGCCAACAGCGGGCGCGGCTCGCACGGTGATGTGGGGTGCGGTCGAGGCCGACGTCATGCGCGGAAGCGAACCGTTGGAGCCCTCACGTCAGGGTCAGCGTCGCTCCGGGCGATCTGCAGCCGGCCACGCCGCTCGCAGGGCCCCGCAGCCTGCTGGGCAGCCGCAGACACGGGTGGCGTAGTCCTTGCGGCTGAGCTCCACTGAATGGGGCGGTACCGTTGTTCCATTCCAGCCCGGATGGCGGAATTGGCAGACGCAGGGGGCTTAAACCCCCCGGCCTTTCGGGGCTTGTGGGTTCAAATCCCACTCCGGGCACAACGAAGAGTTAGGCGGTTTCGGCTGCAGTGTCTGCCAAAGGCGTCTCGGGGGATTCCTCAGTTGCGTCATCGCGATGCGGCAGAAGCGTCACAAAGGCACAGAGGAATGCCGTGGCCGCCAGTGCGCTCACGGGATACGACGCAGCGCCCCACAGGTTTGAGGGGTAGTCGACGATCCTCTTGCCGAGAACGACGAGAAGGCCGGCCGCACTCATCGAGAGAAATGCGATTGGTGCGAGCCACGAGCGACGGTGATTTCGTAGCCACCATGCCGGTAGAAGAAGCACTGCGCCAATGCCGGTGCACCACATAGCGCCAATAGCGACACCAGCGATGAGAAGCGCTTTCGCTGGTTGTCCTTCGTTGAGCGCGGCGAGTTGGCGTTTCTTTCGGTCCGGCCAGAGAGCCATCACGAAAACTGCGAGCAACGTGAATAATCCAAAGGCGGTGCCGAGTTTGAAGATGCGGTCAGGTGCGAAACGCAGATCCACCGTTCCGCCATCGCCCTCGGGCACGATGAACGCCTGGCGCCAGCCGTCAATCTTGAGAGGCGTAAGTGTTGTTCCATTGAGAGTTGCCTCCCAACCTTCATTGAATGCTTCGTTGACGACGAGAAGCCCTTCGGTTCCACCCGCCACGGTGACCGTGCGGTCGTTTGTTGCCCAATGATTGATGTTGAGTGTGCGTGGCAATCCAGTTGGCGCTGCCATCGTCGGTGAATTGCCAAGCACGAGTTGATTGACGGTCACGAGAGATGAACCGCTTGATGCGTTGAGAAGCGTCACACCCGCATTGAGAGCCAGGTTTTCGGTTCCGCACGGCACAAGATCGAAGGGAGTGCCGTCGATCAGTGCGCCCGCCGTTGTGGCGATGGAATAGGAAAGTGTGGCTGAACCGATAGCAACTTTTGGTCCTGCGTCGCAGGCAGCGATGTACGGCACCGAGCGATCGATGGGTCCGGGATAGAGATCGGAAAGAGCCGGTACGTCAATTGAGCCGAAACCCATCACTCGTGAAGAGGTTCTGTCGTCAAGGGAGACAGGTGCGTAATTAAGGCGGAGAGTGAGAGAGCTCGTCGTGATTGGTTCGAACGTGACGGTGCCGTCGGCGGCGACAGGGGCGCTGCGGGCTTCCGCGCCCGCGTAGATCACGATGTCTTGTGGCATTGCTTCGTCGTTGCCACGGACAAGGACGAGCGATGAAATCGATCGGGTTTCGCTCCATCTCATGTCAATGAGTGAACTACCTCCAGATGCAGTGATGTCGTTTCCGCTGCGCCAATGAGTGGTGGAGTCGCTGTCAACGAGGTTGCGTGGGCCAACCTTGGGATTCTCGCCCCAAGTGGAGTCTGCAGTCACTGAGAAATTTGGTGTGCTTCCGAGCCATCGAAGAAGTGGCTGACCCTTCGTCGATGAAGCGGAAGCAAGGAGTCGGAACTTGCCGTCTTTGGGGACCGTGAATTTTCGAGCGATCTGAGATTCAGAATTGAGAGAAACGAGGGGCGATGTGGCGGCGCGGTTACGGGTGAATACCCATGCGGGATCAGGAGACCCCGGAGCTGAGAACTGATCGTTGAGTTGATTGGGTACGACGAGGCGGGGGGTGACCGGCGTTCCTGGAAGGGTTAGTTCGCGAATGCCGATGACATCGTCAATCGCGAAATAGGAACTGCGGGCGATGGAAACTTTGACCGAACTCGTAATGCCGGGGATGACATTGAGGGGTTGCTTCACTTGAATTGGCAGCAGCGTGGTCGTCGCGTCGCCGGCGTCGGTATGAACGGTGACGTCGATGGGTGAAAGCGTTGCGTATGGGCCGATGAAGAGCGCGACCTCAAGTTGATCCACCATTGTCGGCGTTGTGAATTTTGATTCGACTGAAGGATCGACTGGTCCCCATGCATCGAATCCATCAACTTCGATCCGGCGTGGTATCCACCAGGTGTTCGCGTCGCCATCCAAAATTTTCGCCGGATCAAAAGCGGGGATGTTGGCTACGAACATTCCTGGGCCAACGCTCGAGGCAGTGACTGACGAGAACCCGTCGAGTTCTTGGTAGGTGCGACTCGCCGGATCCTGCCGTGCAGGAACTACGTCGCCCGTGAAGTCGTGGATGTAACTCTTGTTGTTCCGATTGAGTCCGTAGTCGATCGTCGATGCTTGGTTGCCGTCTGTGATGATCCACTGGGAAGCAAGCAATGGTGATGGAATGCGATCGCGGGTGAGTAGGTAGGGGCGATCTCCGAATACGGACGTAGGTACGGAAAGTGTCGATGCGATATCGCCGCTCAACCACGTGGTTGACGATGCCGCGTATGTGGTCGCAACAGCGCCGCCGGGCACCGAGTAGATATCTATTTGTTGAAGGTCCCCAAAGCCATATCCACGATCGCCGAATGCGGCAGTAAGCGTGAATCCGCTTGCGGTCATTGCGTTTCGAACTGTCTCGGGCGAGGGAGCGCCGTATGCCTCTGAGCGTTGATCGTTTGGAGCAACAACTGAGGTGAATCCGCCGCGGCGGAGATAGTCGACGAGACGGGTGTCTCCACCGCGCTCGATGGCGATCTCCGTTGCATCAAGGTATTCCACAACATCCAGTCCGGAGAGTGGCGCCTGACTTCGAGTTGCCCAGGTGACATCAGATCCCCATTGAATGGGGATCTGTGCCGTAAAACCCCAGTCGAAGTCGGCGTCTGGTATTCCCGGCAGAACGAGCGCTCGTCCCGGTGAGTTTTCCGAAAGCCAACTGTTGGCTTGAATCCAAGCCGTTGGAATCTGCGTTGCGCCAGGACCTCGTGTGAGGGAGTTCCTCCAAAGGGGCCAAGAAGCAAGTGCAAGAACGACGATGGCTCCAGCAGCGAGGCTGCGCTTGAAGAGCGCTCGATTGTCAATCAGTCTCAGATCAAGCAGTCCGGAAAGAACGTGCGCGACTCCGAATGCAAGCGGAAGTGCGATGAGGGGTTGGAATTTGTAGACATTGCGAAACGCGTTGAGGACGCCATCGAGCAAGGTCTGGTACTGGGTCGTCGCTGGATTTCCAAAGAGTCCCCCGAAACCGCCGCCAACGGCAGCAACGCCGAGGAGGAGACTCGTGAGAAGGAAAGTTCGTTCTGGGAGTCGACGGCTGGCCAGACCTGCGAACCCGGCAGCGGCAACGATCGACGTGGCAAGAATCGGTATCGACCGAAGCGAAAGCGAGAATCCCGATGGGTTTGTGCCGCCGGGCAATCGTGAAACCCAGTCAGCTGTACCTCGAAGAACTTCGAAAAGTGAGGTTGGCCCCGTTGTGGTTCTTACCGACTCGGTGTACTGGAGCACATCGGGTCCGTATTTCCCGAAGAGGTAGAGGCCAACGAGCCACCACAGGGTGGCCATTGGTACGGCGACAGCCCACCAACGCAGCAGGCTTGCTCGACGCGGTCCCCGTGTGCGCGTGAGTAGATAGAGGACTGGAAGGGGAAGAACTGCGATGGTGACAGCCGCGCTTGCACCACCCATGAGGGCGATAGCAATCGCTGAACGCGCGGCGGCCTTTCGTAGAGAACCAGTTTTGGACGCACGCACGAGCGGAAGTAACGCCCAAGGTAGGAATACCAGTCCCATCGCGAACGGTGATTGCCATCCGACTCGAGAGAGGATGACGGGGGAGATTGCATAAGCAAATCCTGCAGCTATACGGGTCGATGGTCGCCCAATTTTGAACGCGTCAGCAAGGCGTACGAATCCCCAAAGTGCCAGCGCAATAAAGAAGTAAATGAAAAGTCGTTCGCTGATCCATGGAGGGATGTGAAGTGCTTTGGCTATGCCAAACCAAAGATCAAATGGAAACCAATAACCATTTTGTTGAAATTGGATGGAACCCATGTCCCAATAGGGATTCCATAAATCGAATCCGCGTCCAATCATTGTGAATGGATCAAGGATCCGATCAAGACGCGTCAGGTAGACAATTTCCCCAAATCGCTGAGCGAAAGCGCCGAACAGGATGGGTAGGGTCGCAAACACGATCCACTTCGAGGGCGTGACTGATTCAGTCAACGTCAACTCTTGCGTGGCTTCAGGGGCCGACGTCAAAGCGGTCATCGGATCTGGACCCGGAACCCGGTCATTGTTCTCGAACTGTCTTCTGAAGTATGGCCTCGAACATGTCGACAGCGCGATCCCAAGTAAAGGTAGATGCTCTGTTTTTCGCCGCATTCGCCATTTGGGCTCGCTGGCTGCCGTTGGTTGTCAGCGAGATCCATTGAGCAGCAAAGTCACTCTCGTTCGTGGCGAGGTATCCAGTGACTCCGTTGGCGACGGAATCGCGTACCCCGTCAACGTCGAAGGCGAGAGTGGGGACGGATGCAGCGGCTGCTTCCATGACGACAGTGCCCCAACCTTCGTGGTGAGCAGGATGAATCAAAATCCACGCTTGCGCGAGCTCGCTGCGCTTACGTTCTTCATCCACCCATCCAGTGAACTCCACACCGGCGCCCGCCATCGAGCGGAGGTTGTCGAGTTCTGGTCCGTCGCCCACGATCACGAGCTGTCCGCCGGTGATCGGTCGCACCGAGTCCCACATTTTGAGGGCGAGCTCGACGCGTTTATGGGGCACGAGCCTGCTGAGGACGATGAAACGTGGTTCGGTCGATGGAGCAGGTTCGAGCGGGTCGAAATCAAGTCCCATCTCGATTGTTGTGATGTGGCTGGGTGCGATACCAAGGTCGGCCAGTCCATTGGTTGTAGAAGGCGAGACGGTGACGAAGGGTGCGCGCCGATAGACAAGCGGCATCAACCGTCCTTCGAGCAAACGTCCTACAGCGGCAATCGGTTCAGGAAACTGCATGCGCCATTGCTCGGTATGAATGTGGTGGACCAAGCCGACGACAGGTTTGCGTTGCCACAGGGGTGAGAAATAGGGAATTCCGTTTTCAACGTCGATGACAACATCGACTCCACGGCGACGGCGGAAAAACGAAAAGGGTGCACGCAAATACTGCGAGTAGTTGCCACCGATACGTGTACTTCGGTAAGGGTGCGTGCCCGATGGGCCACCATGAAGGAGTTCGACATGGTGACCGCGCTCGGTGAGTCTTGACGCGAGTTGATCGATGACGACTTCGGATCCGCCAGCTTGGGGGTGGGCGGTGTCGCGCCACGCCAGAAAAACAATCCGCATGTGTTCGTCGAGTCTCTAGTGATTTTTCGAAGAGGTGATTGGGGTGGGCACCAAAAGCCCGCTTCGGGAGGCTAGGCCCAGAACCCTTGCGGATCGGGTGCGAATGCGAATCGGAACGAGATCGATTGCTGTGCGCAGGGAATCGCGCACGGGGCGAACCGCCGAGTGGTCACTTGCCACCCACGAAACGGGAACCTCATCGATTGAGTAGCCGAGAGCGACGCCAAGGCGCAGGATTTCCGGATCGAACGCGAACCGATTGTTTTCCGAAAGTGAGAAGAGCAACCGAGCAACGTCCCCGCGAAAGGCCTTGAACCCGCATTGGGAGTCGTGAATGTCGAGACCAGTTGACCAACGCATCAGTTGGTTGAAGGTTCGACCCATGAGAGTCCGAAGCAGGTTTGAGCGCTTCACTATTGAGCCGGGCACGCTTCGAGAGCCGATGACGATGTCGAACCTTGAGAGTCGCTCAAGAAAATCATCGATGTGTTCGAGTGAGGTTGAGAGGTCCGCGTCCATGAAGAGGACTGCGTCTGATGTTGAGCGCGCAACGCCCGCTCGCAATGCGGCTCCCTTGCCAAGGTTTCTCGGCAGTCGAACTACCTGAATGCGGTCGTCGCCTTGAGCGAGGTGATCAGCAAGACCCGCAGAGTCGTCGGTACTGCCGTCGTCGACAAGGATGATTTCGGTGTGGAAATCTGGGAAGCGGCGGGTGAGTTCAGTGAGCGTGGCCGGCAACGCGCGAGCTTCGTTGAACATCGGGATGATGATGCTTCTCTCGGCCCCCACCCTCAAGAGTCTAAGTGAATTCCCCTACAGGACCGGGGGGCATCTCTACGTGGGAGGCCATATGGACGAGAGGCCTACTCAGGTATGGGCAGGGCCGTCACAAGGATTGAGTGATGGACGACATTAAAACGGTCAGTTTCGATGACCTGGAATTCTTTTGCGATGGCACTTTCAAGCTGTTCTGAAGTCCGTGGGAAATGTCCGGCATCGAGTTTCCAGAAGACCCTCGAAAACCAGCGTCGTTTACGCCACACACCATCGAGAAAAATGAATGAGCCGCCTGGTTTCAATACGCGATTGGCTTCAGCTAACGACACGGGCCAGATCGAATCATTGAGGTGGTGAGAAACGCATTGCATCAACACCACGTCAGCAGTGTTGTCGGGGAGTGGAAGCGCCGAAGCATCACCCACTAGTCGCTCAATCGGCTTCTCGGTCGGCTCGACCTCGAGAACTCGCGCATCTGGATCGATGCTGTAGTAGGTCCACTCTGCGGGCCACATAGATCGACTGCGAGCAGTTCCGCCACCGATGTCAACGACTGTGCCGATGGGCAGTGCAGCGAAGGTACGGGCAGCGACGGGATTCAGGTGGGCTTCGACACGACTGCGACCGAGTAGTCGTGTCTGGAACTCATTCACTCGGGGATGAGAGACAATTCTTCCAAGGACGTCGCGAAATGACATGCGCAGAGGATAGGGGTGGAGATCCGCTAGTTTCGGGACGTCTTCCACCGGGTGGGAGGCAAAGAACTTGGGGCTTGATCTGCGATGGGTGATTCAAACGGTGAGTACCAGCGGGGTCTGCCCACGAAGGCCCTTTCTGCAGCGACATCGCTTGTCCCAAAGTCCTTCTTTCACCCGGTAGTAGCCCGGTTGCACCTTCGAGCTGAACCCGAGATGCGCGGCATCGTCGAACGATGCGATCCAACCGGAACCGCGATTGATGTCGGTACTTGGTATGGGCCATGGACCTACTGGTTATCGAAGCGGGTCCGCAACGTTCAGTCGTTTGAGCCGAATCCAAAAGTGGCGGCAGTACTTCGACGGGGCGTTGCTTCCAATGTGACAGTCCACGAATGCGCGGTTTCCGACGTTGAAGGAACTGCAGAACTCGTGCTTCAAGATCTCAGTGTTGGTTCTGAAGGCACGGCAACAATCGTCCCGGGGGTCGAAGGCGCAGGTTCACACTCGGTTCGCACAAAGCGGATTGACGACATGGGATTTACCGACGTGAGGTTCATCAAGATCGACGTCGAAGGCCATGAACTCGCGGTTCTCAATGGCGCGTGGGAAACCATTGAGCGTGATCATCCAGTGCTCTTCGTCGAACTTGAAGAGCGGATGAGCGATATCAACGGGACCATCGCAATGATGGCCGATCGCGGCTACGAAGCTCGGTTCGTGATGAACGATGTTTGGACATCGTCCACATCGATGGACCTCGCTGAATGGCAGCGCGAGTTCACCCGCACTCACGACACGCAGAGCTATTTGCAAACCGTCGTGAAAGTGAATGGGTACGTGAACGATGTCGCGTTCGTTCACCCCAAAAGCACCTGGGCGCCTTGGGACTGAACGAGACGTCTTGAGTCTCTGTTGTCGCTGATTAGTTGATCAGCGGGTCTCGTGGGAGTCCGAGGATGCGCTCACCGATTTGGTTGCGCTTGATCTCGGAAGTTCCACCGGCGATCGCCAAGGCGCGATGCATGAGTTGCAATGTGCCACCCATGAATCCTTCGTCTTCGAGGTAGACGCCAACAGGGCCAGCGAGTTCGAAAAGAATTGCCGCGGCTTCTTCTGCGTTTTCGGTGAGCAGAAGCTTGGTGACCGCGCCTTCTGGCCCGGGTTCACCACCGGCGACGGCCCGCTGTGCACTGCGCACGTTGAGGGTTTCGGCTGCTTGTGATCGAGCAGTGGCTCGGCCGATGCGACCAGCGCCGCCGGAGAGTCGTTCGGGGTTTGCATCGAACGGTGCAAGGAATGACGCCGGAGGAATGACCATCGCTCCGTCGCCGCTGCCGATGCTCACGCTTTCGTTGCCGAGCGTGCCACGAGCAACAGTCCAGCCGCCGTCAACGGGGCCGACGACATCGTCATCGGGAACGAAGACATCGTTGAAGAACACCTCGTTGAATTCGGCGCCACCGTTGACCATGCGTAGCGGGCGAATCTCGACGCCCTCTGCGTGCATGTCGACAACCATGCAGGTGATGCCCTGATGCTTCGGCAGATCGGGGTTGGTGCGCACAGTGATGAGGCCAAACGATGCAAGGTGAGCGCCGGTGGTCCAGACCTTCTGGCCATTGATGAGCCAACCGCCATCGACTCGTGTGGCCTTGGTCTTGACGCCAGCGGCATCGGAACCGGCATCGGGCTCGCTGAACAACTGGCACCAGATGAGTTCCTGGTTAAGCGCCGGCATGATCCAGCGGGCGAGCTGGTCGTCATTTGAATGCTGCGTGAGTGTGAGGATGACCCAGCCGGTGATCTGGTAGCCGGGACGCTTTACGCCGGCACGGTTGAACTCTTCTTCGATGACGAGCTGTTCAACTGCACTAGCAGCACGACCCCATGGCTTTGGCCAATGAGGAACCGCGTAGCCCGACGCAACGAGCGCACGAACGCGTTCATTGCCATCAAGATCCTTGACCGCTTCGATTGCAGCACGAGCCTCGGCACGGAATGCTTCGGCTTCGGGTGGGAGTTCCACGGCCCGGACGATCTTGACGTCCTTGCGGAGAAGGTTCGCGATGTCGATTGCGGCAGCTTCGGCATCTACCAGCGCCTCAATTGCAAGTGCGCGTCGGAGGTAGAGATGCGCGTCGTGTTCCCACGTGAATCCGATGCCGCCGTGCACCTGAATGTTCATCTGCGCATTGCGGTCGCCGGCATGAGCTGCAGTGGCGGCTGCCATCGCCGCGGCGTAAGAGAACTGTTCGCCGCCGGCTGAAGCAGCACGAGCCGCGTCCCAAACTTCAGCGGTTGCGATTTCCGTTTCAACAAGCATGTTGGCGCAGTGATGCTTCACCGCTTGGAACATGGCGATTGCTCGACCGAACTGCTGGCGCTCGCGGGCGTAGTCGGCGGCCATGTCGGTGGTTGCGCGGGCGACACCGGTTGCTTCAGCGGCCAGAAGAAGTCGTGCGTAGTCAATGAGCGACTGAGCGCCCCCAGTGATGATGATTGCTTCGGCATCGTCGAACGTGACCTGCGCGCTGCGGCGGGTCGGGTCGAGGTTGGTCATCGAGCGGATGTCGACGCCCTTTGCGGTTGCTTCCACGATCGCAAGGTCGTTTCCAACCGTGACGACGATGAGGTTCGCGAGTGTTGCGCTGAGCACGCTGCGAGCAGTGCCTGCGATGGTGTTGGTCTTGGCGGAAAGATCGTCTCCGAATCCGATTCCAGCAACCACGCTTCCGTCAGCGAGACCGGGAAGCAACTGAGCGGCAGCATCGGCTGGGGCGGCAGCAACGATCGCGGCGCTCGCGATGACAGTTGACACGAACGGGCCAGGAGCAAGTCCCGCTCCCATCTGCTCAACCACGACAACAAGCTCAGGCATTCCGAAACCGGAACCGCCGTTCTCTTCAGGAATGTGGAGACCGAGCCATCCGAGTTCGGCAAGCGCGGACCAGAAGGAGGGCATCGCCTCTTCCTTGGCTTCGAGCAGTTCGCGAGCTGCGTCGCGTGATGTGTGGCGTTCAAGGAAATCCGCAGTGACGTCAGCCAGGGTGCGGTGGTCTTCGGTGATGGCGATCGACATTCGGGTGCGCTCCAAAGAGGGAAGTGTGACTGCGGCAGCGTATCCACCCATCGGCGGTCAGGCCTATGTGGGCGGAGGGGTCAGAATGACGCCATGAAGACCGATGCGATCATCCACGGGAACCTCGCCGATGCTGCGGCCGCCATACAGCGGGCAGAGGACGCAGGGTTTGATGGTGTCGTCTCAGTCGAGATCTCCCACGATCCGTTCCTGCCGTTGACCTTGGGCGCCGCGGTCACCGAGAGAGTTGACTTGATGACGGGCATCGCTGTCGCCTTCGCCCGTAACCCCATGAATGCGGCGGTCATCGCCAACGACATCAATCGCCTGTCGAACGGGCGGTTCATCCTTGGGCTCGGCAGTCAGATCAAACCTCACATCACCAAGAGATTCTCGATGCCCTGGTCTGACCCCGCAGCACGAATGCGCGAGTTCGTTCTTGCCATCCGTGCCATTTGGGAATCTTGGAATGAAGGAACGCCTCTTGCGTTTCGGGGCGACTACTACCGGCACACGTTGATGACGCCAATGTTTGATCAGGGTCCGAGCGAATGTGGAAATCCGCGGATTTTCGTTGCTGCGGTCGGGCCCGGCATGACTGCCGTTGCTGGTGAAGTCGCCGATGGGTTGATGGCTCATGGTTTCACCACGCCGAGTTACTTACGTGACGTCACGATGGTGAATCTTGCGAAAGGCCTCGAACGGTCTGCTCGGTCACGAACCGATGTTGAAGTGACGATCCCGATTATGTCGGCGGTAGGCCGAGACGATGCCGAGATTGCGCCGAAGCTGGCAGCGGTTCGGCAGCAACTCGCGTTTTATGGTTCGACGCCGGCCTATCGCGGAGTTCTGGAACATCACGGGTGGGGCGATGTCGGTGATGAACTCAACCGACTTTCAAAGCAGGGTCAATGGGCGGCGATGGGTGACTTAATTACCGATGAGATGCTTCATCAGTTCGCGGTCGTTGGTGATCTGGATTCGGTGAGCGCGGAGATCAAGCAGAAGTTCGGTGGGGTGGTGGACCGTGTGCAGATGGGTCTGAGCGACGAACCCCTTCAACTCCGCTGAATGAATTCAATCAGCTCGTTTCGTTAGTTGAAGACTTCATTGAGCGCTTGACAACTTGCGGGCGCATCGGCCGCGTCAATCTCTGATTGGACTGCCTTCCACGCAGCGGAAGCTTCAGGTCCAAGATCAGATGCGATATCAAGACTCTCGAATTCGTTCAGCGAGGTCATGTCGCCGTTCTTTACATCAGTCGCAATTGTGCGGATTTGTTTCGCAGTAGTTCGCAGACTTGAGGGCATCTCAATCAGCATTTGTTTACCTCCGGGTGTGTCTGGCGCTCCGAGTGAACTCATGGTGTCGGCCGTGTGATCGAGGAACGTTGCTGTCTGGGTCAGGAATCCAGAGAGTTGTGTCATGTCGTTGCCTGTGATCGCTTCTTGCGCCGTCTTGAGTGTCGTCGCCTCAGATGTTTCTTTTTTGCAGAAAGCTGCTGCGTAGTCCTTCGGTGATTTCGAACTTGAACCTCCACCGAAGACAAGTACAGCTGTGATGCCACCACCGATGAGCAACACAGCGATGATCGCAACAACCGCAATAAGGGGCGCCTTGCTCTTCTTGGTAGTCGGTTGCCCGGGAGGTGGCTGTCGGTTCTCGGTCCACTGGGTTCCATCCCAGTAGCGAAGATTGCCGGGCTCCCCTTCGGGGTCCTGATACCAGTCTGCGGGTGTCGTCATCGCCGTCTCCCTGTCCCGTAACAACCAATTCGGCATGAGTTGCCGCCGTCTCGAAGCACCATAAGCCCAGTTGTTGCAGCGCGAACTTGAATCTTCGTAACTGTGACTGCTTTGCAACCGCTCGGCACCCTGATGGTTATCGAAAGAGCTACGGGGACGTTGGGATCACTAGTCGTCAGAGTGAGGTTCTGCGCATCACGTTTCGAGTGGCAGTAGTTCCTCGGCGAGCGCACTGAGTTCGGCTTCGGGATCAGCGTCTCCAACGAGGGGAATGATCACGAACTTTGATGCTCCGGCATCGATGAACTCTCGTAAGAGCGATGGAAGCGTCTCGCGAGTTGGTATGACCGAGCGCGGGTCGAGCCCTGGGCGGCGGCGTTCGATGATGTCGACAAATCGCTGGGGGAGTGGGCCGTCCGAATAGGAAATAAGCGCGCCGTAATGCTCAGGGTCCATAGTGCGGCCGTACTCACTGGCCGCCGCCTCGATGACAGGAATCGATTCCGCAACGTCAGCTGGCGAGCAGAACGATGGCAACCAACCGTCGCCGATTCGACCAACGCGACGGAGTTCGCTCGGGGCGATGCCTCCAAGCCAAACATCGAGTTGCGATTGTGTGGGACGAGGCAATACCTGAACATCGTCAACGGAGAAGAACTCGCCGTGATGGGAAACGACCTCGCCCGTCCAGCAGGCTCGCATGAGGGCGAGTGCTTCGTCGTGGCGTCGACCACGTTCGCTGCGCTCGACGCCGAACGCACGCTGCTCGGGTGGGTCAACCGCGCCGAGTCCCACCGCAGGAAGAAAGCGTCCTCCAGAAAGCACATCGAGGGTTGCCATCTCTTTTGCCAAAATCACTGGGTTGCGACCAGGGAGGACCAGCACCGAAGTTCCGAGCTTCATTCGCGTAGTCCGGCCGGCGGCGATCGCCAACGCGATCATGGGGTCGGGCGTCTCGGCACCAATTCGCTCAGACATCCAGAGGGAATCGAACCCGAGTGCTTCGCATCGATCAACGATTGCGTTGAATCGATTCGGGTCTGCAGCCCCGGACAGAGTGCCGAGGCCGATCCCAACTCGTACTTTCATGGCGCCGCTCATTCGTTGATCCTTGCACCTCTCTCGTGAAACGAGCGGGTTCCGCGCCAAGCGACCGCTGTGGGCGCGCTTGGCCGCGTACAGTCGTAGTTCTTGAACGCCCCCCGTTCCACCTTCGTTCGCATGGCACGTCTCACCGCGGCTCTCGCGGTGTCGATGGCTGTCCTTGCTGTTGCCGGTTGCTCGGGAACAGACGCGAATCCGGTAGCGACGACCGAATCCACCGATTCCACGATTGCTGCTCCTTCAGGGCCGGTTGATGGGGGAACGCTGGATATCGCGGTTGGTGCGGCACCTTCGAAGTGGGCGCCGAATTCAGGACCGTGGACAACTGATGAACTGCAAGCTGCTCGAGCCGTCTACGACCGATTGATGGTTCGTGATTCCAACGATCAACCTGTTCCGGAACTGCTTTCGAAAGCATCGGCGAATTCGAATTTCACTTCTTGGACGTTGGTAGTCCGCGAGGGCGTGACCTTTAGTGATGGATCTCCTCTCACTTCCGAAGTCGTTGCGTTCAATCTGCGTGCCCAACAGGCAGATCCCTCGAATATCGATCTCTTGGCGCCGATTTCAGCGATAACGACTCCCGATGCCCAAACTGTCGTTGTTTCGATGTTCACTCCGTGGTCAACATTCCCGGAAGTGCTCACGACGCGACTGGGGACGGTTGCTGCACCGGCAACGCTTCTTGGATTTGATCCGCGCCCTATCGGTACAGGTCCGTTTGTTTGGTTTGGCGTTGATGAAGCGGGCATCACGATTCTTGTAAAGAACGCCACGTACTGGAAGAAAGGTCTGCCGCATCTCGATGCCGTTCGGTTCCTTCCGATTCCCGAAGCTGCGGATCGGGTGACCGCTGCGCTCGAAGGCAAAGTCGGGATGGTTGCGATCGATGAGCCTCGGCAATTGGAGCGACTCGAAACCGTTCAGAATCGCGAAGCAAAAATCACAATCCATGATGATCGAAATGCTGAACGACCGAAGCTAAACGTTGCCTTCGAAACTGGCCGAGCCCCGTTTGATCGGATCACGGCACGTCGTGCGGTTGCGCTTGCAACGGATCGCGCCGAGATTCTTTCCAAGGCGTTCGCCGGGCAGGGTTCGATTGCGAGAGGGATGGTGAGCGATACCTCTCCGTGGTTCGTTGATCACTCAAGTTCCGGTCGTGACATTGATCGTGCGAAGAAGTTGGTTGAGGAATACACGGAGGAGACAGGTCTGCCGTTGACGTTCCGCCTCCTTGTGGCGCCGGGTACCACGCTTGAGCGAGTGGCATCGCTTTGGCGTGGCCAACTTGAACAGGCGGGAATCGACATGGCGATTGATCTCGTCGACCCCCAGATGCTTTCCCTCGCTTCCTTGTTGGGTCAGTTCCAAGCGATCTTGCAGGTCGGCTTCGATTCCTCTCACCCCGATGCCTACGAACCACTGTTCCGCGGAATACCTGCGCAACAATCTGTGGTGAGTGGAAACACAACCCGGTACGTCAGTCCGCTCGTGACGAAGTCATTCAATGATGCGCGTACGACTGCAGACGTGACTCGTCAGGTTGATGATTACGGAACTATTCAGGAACAGGTCGCGATCGACATTCCGTATTTGTTCCTCGTGCAGGTGCGAGAAGTTGTCGTGACCACACCCAAGTTGCGCGACGTAACGAACTGGTCAAGCGGTTCGGGCGCTGGGGGACTGGGCCAGGACGACGCAACGGTGTCGCTGGCGCAAATGTGGCTCGCTCGCTGAACGAGGCCCTGGCTTAGGCGCTGAGGGGAGTTCCTGCGAATGGTGATGGATCGCCATTTTCTGGAATCTGCGGAACGGTCCAATCCATGCGCGCAGACAAGTTTGCCGCCACAGCGGCCCATTCGGCGGGGTTCCAACCTTGAGCGACAGACTCAACCTGATGAGCTTGGTTGATGTGCACAAACGCCGGAAGCGTGTCGAGGCCAAAAGCTTTGGCGGCGGTTCGCTGCGGATCGGCGAAGATCAAGATCTCGGAAGCGAGTGGACCGACGTACTCGCGAACCTCTGATTCGGAAGCCGTCACGAGAAGAGCAATTCGGACATCGGCCTCGGAATAGTTTCGAAGGACCCGAAGGGCGGTCTTGAGAATCCAGGAACTTTCGTTGGTGTACGGGTCGAGGACCACGATCGCCAAATGGAAGTTGGTCGTCCATTCTGAGATCGGACGGCCTTCGCCAGTCAGGGGTTTCAGTTCCACAGCGGCCTGCACATCAGTAGTCACAGCCTCAGAAGGTAGCGCGAGTAGGTTGGGGGGACCGCACACGGGCGAAGTGCCCGAGAACTTCTTCAGGAGCCACCATGTTCATCCCCGAAGCACTTACAGGCACCGGGTACAAGATTGTTCTGCTGATCCACGTTCTTGCTGTGATCATTGGTTTCGCACCGTTGTGGCTCACCCCCGTGATGGTTCGCCTCACCGCCGCCGGCGACAAAGCTGCTGCCGACGGTCTCGAGGTCTCCATCCTTCGCTTTTCGCTCCCGGGAATTGGTCTTGCCGGATTCTTGGGTTTCGGCCTCGCTGGAATGAGCGAGAAGTACTACAGGATGTCGCAGGCGTGGTTGTCGATTGCCGCGGTGTTGTGGATCGTGCTCCTCGCAGTGTTGTTCTTTGTTGCTCGCCCGGCCATTAAGGCGTTCCGTGATGGAGACGCCGCTGCTCGTGGCCGCATCATGATGGCCACTGGTATCAGCCACCTCATTCTCGTCGTCACGCTGTATCTCATGATCTTCAAGCCGGGCGCCTGAAGCATCTCGGTAGGGTGCAGGTCTGATGCACCCCGTTGAACGACTCCGATACGTAGCTCGGGCTACGGGCTATCCCCAAAGCGTGATCGTTTCAGAAACGGCGCGGGCGCTCGCAAGTTTCGCCAGTGATCCGCAAGGACTCGTCACTGCGTGTCGGCGAATGGTGCAGCGCCAACCAGGTTCTGCGCCGCTGGTGTGGCTGTGTGCACGCGTTTTGTGTGCAGGCGATCCCTACGCGGAAATTCGCGCTGCGCTGGAAGAACTCGATGGCGACCGCACGTCTGTGGAACTCGCGCATTCACTTCCTGATGAAGCCACGATTGTTGTCTTGGGCTGGCCCGAGTTAATTGGTGCAGCGCTTCCGCGGCGAGGTGACATTGAAGTCCTGGTCGTCGATGTGCATCAAGAGGGTGGGGGTCTGGTGATGCAGTTGGTTGATGCCGATGTGAATGCACTGGATGTTCCGTTAGCGGGACTCGGGGCAGCTGTCGCCGATGCTGATCTTGTGCTTCTCGAAGCTTCAGTCGTTGCCCCGACGGAGTTCCTCGGTGTCGCCGGCTCACTGGCCGCAGCCTCTGTCGCGAAAGCGCGCGAGATTCCGGTGTGGGCCGTTGCCGGAGTCGGGCGGTTCCTTCCGCAAAAAATGTGGGAGCCAGTTCGTGAGCGGATCATTCCCGAAGAGCCATGGGATGCCGACGACGAGGTCGTACCTCTCTCCATGCTTGACCGGATCGTGGGTCCGACTGGTCCGCTCAGCATCGCTGATGCATTGCGTCGAACCGATTGTCCGGTGGCAACCGAGTTGTTCAAAGGCGACGTCATCTAGCTCGCCGGTAGGGTTTCGGTCATGGGTGCGCCGATGACTGATTCGCCGATCGTCGATCGCTATCTCGAACTAGGGCTTCGGATGGGTCGCCACATCGATGGTTTTGTCGATGCGTATTACGGCCCAGCCCCGATTGCCGATCGAGTTGCTCGTGAGCCGATGGTCGCACCCGAGGTTCTTGTTGCCGCTGCTGGTCACCTAATTGTTGATCTCGATGCAGGAACCGACGACGATCTCCTTGATGCGTCGCGCAGAAGATGGTTGAGAGCGCAGGCGACCGGCATGCACACCACTGCGCGCAAGATGGCGGGGGAGGAGATCTCCTACGTCGACGAGGTGGAATGGTGTTACGGGGTTCGGCCCACATTCCGCGATGAAGATCAATTCGCAGCGGCCCATGAGCGACTTGATGCGGTACTCCCGGGCAGCGGACCCGTGCGCGAGCGAATCATTTCGTGGCGTGAAGCTCAAGCGATCCCGGTTGATCGTCTTGATGCTGTGCTCCGAACGATTGCAGAGGACTTTCGCGAACGGACGCAGCGAACGTTCGGTTTGCCTGAGGGCGAACACATCGCATGGGAGCTCGCAACGAATCAGCCGTGGTCAGGCTTCAACTACTACGAGGGAAACCTGCAAAGTCGCGTAGCCATCAACACCGACCTTCCGGTGCTCGCCACCAGCATCGGGCATCTCGTTGCCCACGAGGCCTATCCCGGCCACCACACCGAACACTCACGCAAAGAAGCTGGGCTCGTTCGTTCTCGTGGTTGGCAAGAAGAGTCAATCTTTTGTGTGGGAACGCCGCAGTGCCTGATTGCCGAAGGGCTGGCCGACCTGGCGTTGGAGATCATCGCTGGTGAGTTCCCTGATCTAGTGGTTGCCGAACACCTGCGTAGTAACGGCATCGAGTTTGATCCGGAGGTTGCTCACGCTGTCCGCGTTGCGAGTGAATCGATGGACGCTGTTCGGGCCAACGCCGCGTGGCTGCTGCATGAAGATGGTGCGGCCATCGATGACGTTGTTGCCTACATCGAACGTTGGGGATTGCTTCCACATGCTCGTGCGACGAAAGCGATCGAGTTTCTGACATCGCCTACTTGGCGCGCGTACATCTCCTGTTATGTCGAAGGCCTGCCGCTCTGTCGTAACTGGGTCGGCGGCGATCCTGCTCGGTTCGCAACGTTGCTGACTGAACAAGTGGTGCCGGACGATCTGGTGAGCGCGTGAAGCGTTCGGTCACGCTGCGCGGTGAGTCCTTCGTCTTTGCTGACCTTCGTGAGCTCATGGCGCGCGCCAACGAACCCAAGGCAGGCGATCGGCTGGCGGGAATTTCAGCGAGTTCGGAGCGGGAACGGGTGGCGGCCAAGTTGGCGCTGGCCGAT
>CAEZTG010000002.1_pt1 | contig 25723 bp, 20 predicted proteins | sample 7264141 | NCBI WGS metagenome assembly CAEZTG01 (sample SAMEA6813797, study PRJEB35770) | uncultured Microthrixaceae bacterium | biome: Freshwater; feature: Freshwater reservoir; material: water | place: Czech Republic | collected 2015-06-16 | depth 0.5m m | reverse complement strand
TCGGCTTCAAGGGTTTCGTCAGTTACGTCGATAATCACAGGCTGAAGGATACGGCCGCTCACCAAGAAGCGGGGCCAGCGACCCCGCCGGTAGCGTGTCGTCATCCTGAGCCCGGAGTTGCCGTGACCCCCTCAAGCGACATTGCAGGCATTAACGCTGCGAATATCACCCAATGGATGCTTGAGCGCGTGCCGACTCTCGTCGAGCCGCTTCAGTTCCAGCTCATCACCGGAGGTCTCTCCAACCTCACCTACACCGTGAGCGACGCAAGTGGGCGGCGTTGGGTTCTTCGCCGACCGCCGCTTGGGCACGTGCTTGCTACTGCCCACGACATGGGTCGCGAGGTTCGGATCATCACCGCACTCAGCAACACGGACGTTCCGGTGCCACCCGTCGTTGGTTTTTGCGATGACGTTGCGGTTAACGAGGCACCCTTCTACGTCATGGATTTTGTTGACGGTGTGATCGCACGAAACACCGAAGCCGGATCCGCCCTTAGTGTCGCTGCCCGCGCAAACGCTGGTCGTTCCCTCATCAGCGTTCTCGCAACAATCCACGATATTGACGTTGATGCGATCGGTCTTGGAGATCTTGGACGCAAAGAGTCCTACGTCGAACGCCAACTCTCTCGATGGCAGCGACAGTGGGAATCAACCAAAGACACTGAAGTTACTGAGATGACAGAGCTTCACAGCCGTCTTTCGGCAGCCATCCCGGAACAGGGGCCAGCAACAATCGTGCACGGCGATTATCGCCTCGACAACTGCATCGTCGACAACGATGGCAACGTCACTGCTGTCCTCGACTGGGAACTGTGCACGCTCGGTGACCCGCTCGCCGATCTCGGGTTCATGTTCGTCTATTGGGCGGAAGCCAATGACTCGTATGTCGTTATCGAGGGTTCAGCAACAGCGCTCGAAGGCTTCCCCAGTCGTTCGGAGTTGCTCGCAAGTTACGAAGAATTGACCAATCGCGACGCGAGCCAAATCGGCTATTTCGTCGCCCTGGGTTACTGGAAGCTCGCCTGCATTCTGCAGGGCGTTCTCGTTCGCTACCGTTCTGGGGCTATGGGAGACCAATCCACCGACGCCGATTCAGGAGCCTCACCAGTGCAGCGCCTTGCCATTGCCGGGCTGGCTGCATTCGATGGGCAGATCGGCGGAGCACGTGTCTGATCTTTACGAACTGATCGAAAGCCCCGAGCTCGACTCCCCGACTCTCCTGCTGGGTCTCGACGGGTGGATCGACGCAGGACTTGCCGCCACGAATGCGTTCGGCACACTGCTCGAAAATCTCGAAACAGTGACTGTCGCCCGATTCGACGCTGATTCTCTGATCGACCATCGATCACGACGACCAACGATGCACCTTCTCGATGGAATCAATACGGGCCTCACATGGCCAACCATTGAACTCCGCGCCGGATTCGATGCAGATGGCGCCTCGGTTCTCTTCCTCGTCGGAGCAGAACCCGATCATCGCTGGATGGCCTTCGCTGATGCGGTCGTCGATCTGTCACACCAGTTCGAGGTCTCTGCAGTCTTCGGATTAGGCGCGTATCCAGCGCCGGTCCCCCACACTCGACCGACCCAAATCGTGACCACCGCAACCGACGCCGAGATGGCCCAACGCGTCGGAAGCGTCAGCGGACGTATGGATGTTCCAGCCGGAATTAACGCGGCCATAGAACTGGCGTGTGCCGCATCCGGACTCCAAGCCACCGGACTTTGGGCCCAGATTCCCCATTACGCCGCCGGTATGCCCTATCCCGCCGGAGCCCTGGCACTTGTTGAAGGACTGCGAACTATCGCCGGGCTGAACTTCAACCTTGGCTCACTCGTCGAAGATGCGCGTACATCTCGTGTACGTCTCGACGAGCTCGTCGCCAATAGCGACGAACATATCGAGATGGTTCGTCAGCTCGAGGCGCAGGCCGATTCACAGGTCGCAATAGAAGACCCGCTCCCGATGGGAGACGATCTCATGGCCGAGCTCGAACAGTTCTTGCGCGAACAAGACTGACGATTCGCTCGTTGCTAGCCCGCGACGAGATTCACCAAATTTGGTGGTTTACAAATCACCTTGCGCGGCGGCTTGCCGTTGAGGTGTGCCTGAACCTTCTCACTCGACAAAGCAATCGATTCTGCTGTTGCCGCATCGATCCCTGAAGGAACCTCAATTCGATCGCGCACTTTGCCGTTGACCTGCACAACCATGGTGACGGTGTCGACAGCGAGCATCGACTCATCAGCGACCGGCCAAGGCAAACGATGAACGTCGTCACCATGGCGACGCTCGCGGAGTTCCGCGGTGACATGTGGCGCCATCGGGGCCATCAAAAGAAGCAACGTATCGATTGCGAGATCAAGCGTTTCCTTACGCGGACCGCCATCGATCTTGACGTAGCGATAGAGCTCATTCGTGAACTCCATGAATGCCGCAACTGTGGTGTTGTACGCCCACCGTTCATAGTCGTCGGTGACTTTCACAATGAGGCGATTTGTACGTCGCTCCAGTTCAATGTCGTCATCGTTGGCTTCGCGCTCAACCGATGCAACACCGACATCACCCAAAGCGATTCGCCACACGCGATGCAGGAACCTTGAGCATCCTTCAATGCCTACGCCTTCCCAATCAACGTCATCTTGTGGCGGGCCAACGAACAGATGAGCGAGACGAAGTGCATCTGCGCCATCGGTGTCGAGAATCTCTTCTGGGGCGACCAGATTTCCCTTCGACTTCGACATTTTGTCGCCATCAAGTCGAATCATTCCCTGTGTGAACAGTCGAGTGAATGGTTCGCGCAGGTTCGCTGGAGCAACACCGAGGTCGCTGAGAGCTTTGGTGAAGAAACGTGCGTACATCAAGTGCAAGATCGCGTGCTCAACTCCGCCGATGTACTGGTCGACCGGCATCCACGACTTAACAGCTTCAGGAGAAAACGGCTGCTCGTCGTTCCACGGATCGCAGAATCGCAAGTAGTACCAGGACGAATCGACGAACGTGTCCATCGTGTCTGTCTCGCGGTGAGCTGGTCCCCCACATGTCGGACAGGTTGTCTCAAAGAACCCTGCGTGAAGCCGAAGCGGAGACTCGCCGGTTGGAAGGAACTCGACATCGTCTGGAGCCAAGACGGGAAGGTCGGCCTCGGGCACCGGAACCATTCCGCACTTGTCGCAGTTGATGATCGGGATCGGACAGCCCCAAAAGCGTTGACGACTTACGAGCCAATCGCGTAGGCGAAAGTTGATCGTGCCAGTGCCGATGCCTTCGGATTCGAGGAACGCGATTGCTGCAACGATCCCTTCCTCTTTGCCGAGTCCGTCGAGAAACCCGCTGTTGATGTGAACGCCATCGCCGGTGAACGCTTCCCCATCGAAATCGGCCGGAGGTTCGATGGTGCGAACAATCGGAAGGTTGTGAGCCTTCGCGAAGTCCCAGTCGCGCTGATCCTCAGCCGGAACCGCCATGATGGCGCCTGTTCCATAACCCATGAGTACATAGTCGGCGAGGAACAACGGAACCGGTTGCTTCGTAAATGGATTGAGGACGTAGGAGCCTGTAAAAACTCCGCGCTTGTCGAGAGCACCCTCCGAGGACATTCGCTCGACATCGCTCGCCTTACGTGCACTCGCCACGAACGCAGCGACTTCATCGCGGCGATCATCGGCCACCACTACATCGACAAGTGGATGTTCAGGCGCCATTACCGAATAGGTCATACCGAAACTTGTGTCGGGACGAGTCGTGAAGACATCGACCTTCACGCCCGAGGAGTGTGGCGTCCCATCAGCGTCGACAACTTGCATCGAGAATTCGGCGCCTTCCGAACGTCCGATCCAGTTGCGCTGCATGATCTTGACCCGCTCCGGCCAGTCGAGATCATCGAGATCGTCAAGGAGTTGCTGGGCGTAATCGGTGATCTTGAAAAACCACTGCTCAAGATCACGCTTTTCGACAATGTCACCAGAACGATCGCAGGTGCCGTCGGCATTGACCTGCTCGTTCGCAAGAACCGTCTGACAACCCGGACACCAATTCACCGGCGCATTGCGGCGATAGGCCAAACCCGCTTCGAGGAACTTCAGGAAGATCCATTGCGTCCACTTTTGGTACTCAACCGAATGACTGGTGACTTGCCGACGCCAGTCATAAACAGCGCCAATTCGCAGAATCGAACTGCGAAGCATTTCGATGCGTTCGTCGGTGAACTCTCGAGGGTGGCGACCGGTTTTGATAGCAGCGTTCTCCGCAGGAAGACCGAAACTGTCAAAGCCCATCGGCGAAAGTACGGCGTAACCGTTCATTGTTCGGTAACGAACGATGAGATCTCCGAAGGTGTAGTTGCGAACATGGCCCATATGAGCCGCACCGCTCGGATACGGATACATGCAGAGCGTGTACCAATGGGGTCGAGGATCGTCGTTGTCGACGTTATAGAAGCCATCGGTCGCCCAACGCTCCTGCCACTTCGCCTCAAGAACGGGGGGTTCGTAGCCGTCAACCATGGAGGCCGATGGTAGGCGACGCACCGACCTCGGCCCTTCACTCACGAGGCGTGCATTCACATGCAACGTACGCCGTTCCCGCTTGTTTTCGATTTTGCTGACTTGGTGGCTGCCGGTACAGTTCGGAATCCATTCGGGGCTATAGCTCAGTTGGTAGAGCGCTTCCATGGCATGGAAGAGGTCAGGGGTTCAATTCCCCTTAGCTCCACTCCGAAAAGATGAATGCCCGTGACAATGAATGCCCGTGACATTGAGTCACGGGCATTTGTGATTTTCAGCTCAGTTTGGCAACGCACGGTGCGTTATGCCTCGTCGGTTTGCCATTCAAGAACCGGAACGTCGCGCCAGAGACGCTCGAGATCGTAAAAGGCTCGGGTTTCTTCGTCGAAGATGTGAACGATGACATCGCCGTAATCAACGAGCACCCATGTTCCGTCGTCGAGCCCCTCAACCCGAATGGGCTTCAGACCTCCGGCCAAAAAGACATCTTCTTCAATGCCCGCTGCGATCGCTCGAACCTGACGGTTACTTGTACCGGACGTGATCACAAACCATCCGGTGATTGAGAGGACGTCACCGACATCGAGAATCACGGTGTCGGCATCGGTCTTCCTCTTCGCTGCACGCGCAATCTCAAGATGGAGTTGAAATTCCTCGCCGGGATTCACTTGCGAACCGTTGTTGAAGTCATGGAACTGACGGTAGACGTTGACGACGATGGCAAACCGGATGAGCCACTCGTGGGTCCGAATTTTGCGAGAAAGTCCTCGCCGAGGATGACAGTCATGTCAGCACCTGAGTTCGATTGTTTACTTGCGACAAGTTCGCCCATCGTCAATGCGCTCTGCATCTTTTGCGCAGTCGCCTCGGACGTTCCGTCGAAGTAGATGATTTGTGTGGTTGCTTGGCCGAACGACTTCGCATTTCCGATGACGTCGACCTGACCGCCGGCAGCATTCAAAATAATCGCGGCGTTAATCCCATTACTGAGTTGGCCTGTTCCGTCGAGGACACGAATGCGAGGACGAGCCCCTGGTGCTCCATCAGGGAAGGGAACGATCGCTGCCACGGCGTCGAGAGCTGCCGACTCTTGCGAGGTCACCATCGGGCCGCCACCGGGCACCGGCGAACCCGTTGGAACAGGAACAACCGGAAGTGAAGAAATGCTCAACTGGCCACGAGCCACCGAAGCAACAAAGCGGCCCAAGCCCGAGGCGGTGGTTCCAGGGAACGGCGCGCTCGCCGACTTCACCTTCGCCAACCACGCTTTCCAAAAGAGTTCCTGGCGAATCAAGCGATTGACATCGTTGTCCTTCGGGCTCTTGCTCGTGAGGAACGAAGCAACCTGATCAGCCTTCAGCGTGACGGTTCCTTTGGGGAAGACGACCGCATCTTTTGAGTCCCGGACTGCATCTGGGCTGTTGAAACTGATCGGGGCATACGGTCCGATCAACGTGGCCCATTCACTTGATTCGATAGCGAAGCTTTCGTTGAAATTGAGGTTTAGGACTTTCCCAACTCCGGCGGCTACTGCATCGATACCTTCCGCCTTCCAAAATTCGGACAACGGAAGCATCCCGAAGTTGGTCGGTATCCCAAGCGTGGAAGGAATGAGCAGAACGCCTCCCGACGAGTCCGAAGTCAACGCAAAGACAACGGCAGAGTCGAGAGTTCCATCAGGCGCAATCACCGCACCAATCGCGGTGGGCGTCTTTTCGACAACCGCTTCATAACCGGGAGCTGCAGGATCAGTGACTCGTTTGACCAATTGGCCGTCGGAACTGTCCAGGATGACCCGAAGACCGAAGAACACGAGCACCGGAAGCACCGCGAAAAGGAAGACACCGACGAGTGCTGGGTATCCGAAACGCCACCATCGAGATCCGGTTACTGGATCGGAGCCAGGGGCGAGATTCGGCGCTTTCGTACCCGCTCCGAGGCCAGCTTGGGGAGCAGCAGCGCGTGCAGATCCCCCGCCTGATTCCTTGCCCCGGCGACCCTGGGTCTTCTTCGCGGCAGCGGTCTCATTGTGTTCCGCCACGAGCGCAGAGAAGTCGAAATCATCGCCGGACGACGGTGTTCCAGATGAAGGCGGAAGTGGAAGGTCGGGCGTCATGAGTCGGCCAAACCGTACAGCCCACGAGACCGAATCTCATTGATGACAGGGCCTCCAACAAAGGGCTCGAGTGGTCGACCGGAACGAACACGATCACGCAGTTCGCTCGACGAGATATCGAGACGAGGGATTGAAACCTTTACTGCCGACCAACCCGAAGGCGGCTCGGCATCGATCTCGCCGTCGCGATCAACAATGACCAAAGTCGCGAGATCTTGCAGTTCTTCGAAGCGATGCCACGTGTGCAAATTGGTTGCAGCGTCGGAACCTACGATCAGAAACAGTTGCTGATCAGGAGCAGAAACTCGCAGAAATTGCAGGGTGTCGATCGAGTAGGTCACTCCTCCCCGATCAATTTCGAGACTGCTGGCTTCGAGTCCTTCAATGCCTTGAACCGCTGCATTGACCATTGCGAAACGATCGGAGGCCTCTGATAACGGCCTCGTACCGGTCTTTTGCCAAGGATCGTTGGCGACCATGAGAAGCACACGCTCGAGATGAAGGGCGGAACGGACCTCAACTGCAGCTGCGATATGGCCGATATGAGGTGGGTCAAATGTTCCGCCGAGAATCCCGAGACCGCGACGAACTGGAGGCATTCGGAAGAGTGTACGGTCGGGCAAGGACGAAATTCCCGTCGGTCGGCGCAGAGCGGTGACACATGTCACGCAACTCTGAGGGAACACCCCCACCCCTCCGTGCGGTTACACCATTGTCATTTCCCCCCGAAACGACGTGTTCAGGATCTCGATCCGGAACAAGCCCGTCGGTGGCAGCATCGGCACCATTTAGGAGTCCCCGCTATGAGCGATTCAGTCGGCCAGTACCTCAACGAAATCGGTCTTGTCCCCCTCCTCACCGCGCTCGAAGAGCGCGAGCTTTCACAGACCATTGAAAAAGGCGTTGCCGCCGCGGCACGTCTCGAGAATGGCGAGCGTTCTGTCGCCCTGAAGTCCGAAGTCCGTGCTGCTGCGGTAGCGAAGGACCGTTTCATTCGCGCCAACCTTCGATTGGTCGTGAGCGTTGCTCGCCGCTATCCCCTGCCCCCGGGCATGGAGCTCCTCGATCTCATCCAAGAAGGGAATATCGGCCTTGAGCACGCCGTCGACAAGTTTGATTGGCGCAAGGGATTCAAATTCTCGACCTATGCGACATTCTGGATCCGTCAGGCAATCGGTCGAGCACTCGACCAAAAGGCCAGCCTCGTTCGTCTCCCCGGCGACCGATCAGCCGGTCTGCGCGCCGCTCTTCGCCAGGTGTCAGGCGACGGCGACCAGCTCGATTCTGAGAATGCCTGGCTCCACCGCCTGACCACGCCGACCTCTCTTGATCGGACCATCGGTGAAGACGATTCCAACGAACTCGTTGACATCCTCCCCGATTCACTTCCTGGCCCCGAGGAAATCGTCCTCGAACAGATCGATCACGAGATGATCGCTTCGCTGCTCTCAGTCCTTGATCCACGGGCCCGCCTTGCGGTTGAGCAGAGGTTTGGACTCCATGATGGGCGCCGTCGGTCATACCGAGAGGTCGGCGACGAACTCGGAGTCACCGCCGAAGCCGCTCGTCGTCTCGTGAAACGGGCCATGGCATCGGTCCGAGAAAGTGCCCCAGACACCATCGATGCCGTCTGATTCCGCCGTTCGCGGAAATGGCTTTGCGCTCAAGGGCGTGGGTCCATCAACCTTGTGTCTGTGACAACCGAATGGTCTCCCTCTTCATGGCGTTCCCGAGACGTCGTTCAGCAACCTGACTGGGCCGACCTCAGCGCTCTCGATGACGTCGTCAAGCGACTTCGGTCAATGCCCCCGCTCGTCTTCGCTGGCGAGGCACGCAGCCTCACCTCCGACCTTGCCAAGGTCGCTAACGGCGAAGCCTTCCTACTACAGGCGGGAGATTGTGCGGAATCTTTCGACGCGTTCAGCGCCGACTCGATTCGCGACAAGCTCAAAGTCATTCTGCAAATGGCCGTCGTGCTTATGTACTCATCTGGAGTTCCGGTCGTAAAGGTCGGGCGCATCGCTGGTCAGTTCGCGAAGCCACGCTCGTCTGGAACCGAAACAATCGACGGCGTCGAACTGCCTTCCTTCCGCGGGCACATGGTGAATGACATTGACTTCACTCCAAACGCCCGTGTGGCTGACCCCGAACGTCTGATTACCGCGTACCAACAATCGGCCTCAACGCTGAACCTCGTTCGCGCCTTCACGAAGGGCGGCTTCGGCGATCTCTCACGCGTGCACGCCTGGAATCAAGAATTCGTTGCGTCGAGCGCCGAAGGCCAGCGTTATGAAGAAGTCGCAGCGGGCATCGAACGTGCGCTGCAGTTCATGTCTGCATGCGGAGTCGACACTCTTTCAACGCCTCAACTGCACACGGTCGACGTATCCACGAGCCACGAAGCGCTCATCCTCGGCTACGAAGAAGCGCTCACGCGCCAAGATTCACTTACGGGCGATTGGTACGACTGCTCAGCCCACATGCTTTGGATCGGTGAACGAACTCGCCAACTCGATGGAGCGCATGTTCATTTCCTCTCCGGCGTTGGCAATCCGATTGGCTGCAAGATCGGTCCAACCGTGACTCCAGATGAGGTCATCGCATTATGTGAAGCGTTAAACCCCGGCCGTATTCCCGGTCGCCTCACTCTCATCACGCGTATGGGTGCCGAGACAATTGGCTCCGCACTTCCACCGCTCCTCACCGCCGTTCGAGATTCGGGTCACCCTGTGGCCTGGGCGTGCGACCCGATGCATGGCAACACCTTCACCGCTCCGAGCGGACGTAAGACACGCCATTTCGACGCTGTCCTCGCGGAAATCGCGGGATTCTTCGCTGCCCATCGCTCTGTCGGCACTTGGCCAGGAGGCGTCCACATCGAACTCACCGGCGACAATGTCACCGAATGCCTCGGTGGAGCCGAAGAGATCTTGGATGCCGATCTGGGCACTCGCTACGAAACCATGTGCGACCCACGATTGAACGCTCGACAGTCACTCGATCTGGCCTTCCGAGTCGCTGAGCTGCTCCAGTTGGGCTGAAAGGCTCAATCCCGACCCCATGGGTCGACAATTGACGTGTGAGGAGATAGATTCCCGACCAGCAAAGTCAGGTTTCCGATCCAACGTTGCAGAAGAGCCCCCACATGTCTGAATTCGAGATCGACGCGGCATCGGCCGCCGATATCGCAAAGTTTGAAGTTCAGCTCGCCCGCTATCTCGCTGGCGAGCTTGAAGAGGACGTCTTTCGTGTCTTCCGCCTGAACAACGGCATCTACGGCCAACGCCAGGGCGGACACAACCAGATGATCCGCATCAAGGCGCCGTACGGCACCATTACCGCAGCACAGCTCGACCGCATGGGCGATCTGGCCACCGAGTACTCACGCGGTTGGGGTCACCTCACAACGCGTCAGGCCATCCAGTTCCATTTTGTTCAGCTTGAGCGAGTACCCGATCTTCTTCGCGACATCGCAATTGTCGGGATGACTAGTCGCGAAGCGTGCGGCGACACCGTTCGAAACGTTCAGGGTTGCCACTTGGCCGGTGCATGCCCAAGTGAAGTCCTCGACATCACTCCGTGGGCCGAAGCCACGTTTAAACACTTCCTTCGCAATCCACTCGGCCAGCGCCTGCCCCGGAAGTTCAAGATCAATTTCTCGGGCTGCGCAACCGATTGCGGTCAGGCCATGTTCAACGATGTCGGCATCATCGCTACTACCCGAACAAACGAAGACGGTTCGGTGGAAGCCGGATTCCGCGTCTTCATCGCTGGCGGGCTTGGAGCGAATCCGCACGCCGCTCTTGCGCTTGAACCGTTCACGGCGAAAGAAGACCTTCTTCCGACAATTGAGTCGGTACTTCGAGTCTTCGAGCAGACCGGCAACCGCGACAACAAACTTCGTGCGCGTATGAAGTGGGTCGTCGACAACCTCGGTTTCGAAGAAGTCCAGCGCCGAGTACTCAAAGTTCGCCATTTTCTTCTTGGCTCATCGACTTGGCCCGGAGGCATCCCCGCAGAAGTCATCGAAATGGGTGATGCGCCTGCCGGCACTGCCGGTGCACCGGGCAACACTGCAATGGGTCAGGGAACTCCAGTCGTTCTTCGTCGTCCTGGTGCATTTGAACGCTGGGAAGACTCCAACGTCATTCGCGGCGCTGCAAAGGGCACAGTGTCCGCCATCGCCCACGCCCGTCTCGGCGATGTCACAACCGCACAGTTCCATGGGCTTGCCGCAATTGTTCGTGAGTTCGGAGTCGACGTCCGTGTCACGAATCGCCAAAACTTTGCTTTGCGCAATCTCACCGAAGACCAGCTTCCGCTCCTCTTCGATCGACTCACTGCAATCGACATGGCAAGTCCTTCTGCTGAATTGGTCAGTGATGTTGTGGCTTGCCCGGGAGCCGACACCTGCAACCTTGCTGTCACCCAAAGCCGCGGTTTGGCCGATGCGATCGAGACCGCACTTCAAACCGAGGGTTTGGCCGAAGTTGGCGGCTTGCGCATCAACATTTCAGGATGCACAAATTCCTGCGGTCAGCACCACGTCGCCGATATCGGATTCCACGGCGCTGAGCGTCGGGCGCACGGCAAGTCCGCCCCTGGTTACACAATGCTTCTCGGCGGCTATGTAGGTGACGAAAAGATTGAGTTCGGTGAACGCGCAACGCGACTGCCGGCGAAATCGGCACCCGAAGCCGTTGTGCGCGTTGTTCGTCGCTTCAACGATGAGCGCACCGCTGGCGAATCATTCCGTGGGTGGATCGATCGTTCTGGGGGCGTCGCAACGCTGGGTAAAGAACTCAAAGAACTCGACGTGTTCCCGAAGCCCGAAGAGAACCCCGACTTCTTCGTCGATTACGACGAAACTGGTCCGTACACCGCTGAAATTGGTGAATCGGAGTGCGCAACATGAGCCTCACCAATTTGTCAGCACCCGAGTTCAGTAACGAAGAACTCGCTGAACTCAGCAATGACTTCGAATCGTGGAGCCCAGAAGAGATCATTGGATGGGGCGTGGAGACGTTTGCCCCCCATCTTTCAATCACGGCATCGATGACAGACGCCGTGCTGATTGATCTCGCAACGAAGGTCTTCCCCGCCATCGAAGTCGTCTTTATCGATACCGGTTACCACTTCCCCGAGACGCTCGAAACTGTTGAACGAGTCCGCCAACGCTATGGACTCAATCTCCGCATGATGACCGTTGCGCTCCAGGATGAACCGCTGTGGCAGGCCGACCCAGAGGGTTGCTGTTCGGCAGTGAAGGTCGGGCAACTCGATCGGGCACTCTCAGGTAGAGCCGCATGGATGAGTGGATTGCGTCGAGCCGAAGCCGATTCGCGCGTCACTGCTCCCCTCGTTGCTCGAGATCTACGTGGCCTCATCAAGATCAATCCAATCGCAATGTGGTCCGACGAGCAGGTCGCGAACTACATCGATCAGAACGACATCATCGTGAACCCATTGCTCTTAGACGGATTCACTTCGATTGGTTGTCAGCCGTGCACGCAGAAGCCAACTGACCCCAGCGATCCAAGATCTGGCCGTTGGGCGGGACGCTCAAAGACTGAGTGCGGTCTTCACCTGATGTAGGGATCGCTATTCGAGAATGTCGACGAACTTCTCGAGTTGGCGAAGGTTTCGACACTCGTACACGCCATCGGTGTGGGCGCCGTAGTCACTGACGATTGAATCGCCCGTGTCCCAGTAGGCCTTCGGCTCAGGGTTCAGCCAATAGACATGCCGTGCCTTCTTGCGCATCTCTTTGATCGTCCATGACTGTGACGCGTGGTAGTTGTTACGAGCATCGCCAAGAATGAGAACTGTGGTCTTCGGTCCGACTTCACGACCGTACTTTTCCCAAAAGACCTCGAATGCGTGGCCGTAATCGGAATGGCCATCGACCCAAACGACATCGGCCTCGGTATTCACCCGATGAATCGCAACGCTGATGTCCTCGACGCCCTCGAAATACTGCGTTACTTCATCGAGCCCATCGATAAAGACAAAGGATCGAACTCGCGAGAACTGCCCGGAGATTGCGTAGACGAGTTGCAACGTAAAGCGCGCGAACGCCGCAACTGAACCTGAGATGTCAGCGATTACAAAGATCTCGGGTTTCGATGGACGCGGATACCGGAAACGAGGATCAGCAGGCACACCGCCGTAGCTCAGCGACTGACGGACCGTGGCCCGGAAATCAAGGGGGCCCTTGCGGCCATGGCGCCGTTTACGCGCAAGACGAACCGCAAGTTTGCGAGTGAGTGGGTAAATGGCTTTGCGAAGGCTCACAAGTTCTTCACGGTTCGCATGCATGAAGTCAACATCTTCAGGCAGGGGCTTACGCAATGTCTTTGCCATTGCTTCCACACCACGATCGGCGACGAGCCGACGACGAATTTCCGCTTCGATCTCTTTCTTCATTCGATCGATACGGGACTCAAACTCGTCACGCTCAAGGCGTTCTTCAAGCGGTGTCAGTGGTGCTGGGCTTTCCTGTTGCGCCTCATCCATCAAGCGTTCAAGGACACCATCAAGATCAAGATTTCGCAGGGTGCGATACAGGTAGTACGTACCCCCAACTGGTCGACCTGGTTCCATGCCGGCAAAGCGGGTAACTGCCTGACGGGCCAACGCTCGCATCATCGCGTCGTCACCTTGACGCATCGCTTGAAAGAGCATCTCGGCCATTTGTTCAGGCGACATTGCCTCGCCGCCACCACCGGCTCCCGCTCCCCCAGCTTCGGGATTCAACGGAATCTCATCGTCATCGGTGATCTCCGGCAGTTCGTCGCCACCACCGAGTGAATACTCACTCCCGCGGAGTGAGAAATACACCTCAAAGACCGTTTCGAAGGCTCGCCAATGCGAATTGTTCTTCACCAATGTCGCCGCAAGTGCGTACTTAAACGCGTCACGATCCTCGAGCGGAATATGCGTGATGGCTTCCATCGCGTCGAGATTCTCGGTGAGGCTTACTGGCAAACCAGCAGCGCGAAGTTCGACGATGAACCCCGAGAGCAATTCGAGCATTGGAGACGGCGTTGCCTCAGTCGAGGTCATGGTGGTCAGGTTCTACCGATCAGCTCGTGCGCGGAACGCCGGGCTTCTTTGCGCCACTATCGCCTTGAAGCTCCTTGGACGCCTTCGCAATATCACTCTGATACTTCAGAAGGATGTTGAGGGTCTCGACGGCTTCAGCTTCGGTGATTGATTCAACACCAAGGAGCAGAAGTGTCTTGGCCCAGTCGAGGGTCTCCGAAACCGACGGGGACTTCTTGAGTTCGAGCTGGCGGATCGAGCGAACAATTCGGGCAACCTGATCGGCGAGGCTGTCACTGATTTCAGGGAGCCTCGTGAGAACAATTTCCTTTTCGCGATCCATTTCGGGGTAATCGATATGGAGGAACAAACAGCGTCGCTTCAAGGCTTCAGAGAGCTCACGGGTGTTGTTCGAGGTAAGGAACACCATGGGAATCTGGCGGGCCTCAATAGTTCCGAGTTCCGGGATCGATACCTGGTAGTCGGACAAGATTTCGAGCAGGAGTGCCTCTGTCTCGACTTCGACGCGATCAACCTCATCGATGAGAAGTACCACTGGGTCCTCGGCGCGGATTGCCTCAAGCAAAGGACGAGTCAGTAGAAACTCATCGGAGAAGATGTCGGTCTCGATGTCTTCCCAACTCGAATCCGCATTTCGCTCGGCCTGGATGCGAAGCAACTGCTTCTTGTAGTTCCACTCATACAGTGCCTTCGACTCATCGAGGCCCTCGTAGCACTGGAGGCGAATAAGTCGGGCTCCGAGAATCTCAGCAACCGACTTCGCCAACTGCGTCTTGCCAGTACCGGCTGGGCCTTCCACGAGGATGGGCTTGCCGAGTCGATCAGCAAGGAAAACGACACCAGCGATGGCCTCATCGGAGAGGTAGTCGACCTCACGGAGACGGGTACGTACAGCCGCGGGGCTTTCGAAGCGATAATCCATTTCCCGACAGTACCGGCCCGCCGCCGTGTCACAGGCACTCAAGGGCTTCGGGTGAGGCGGGAATGAGGAGGACTACCCCCGGACTTGGCCTTGACCCCTCACGACAAACTTGGCGGTCGTCAGTTCACGCAGACCCATGGGACCTCGGGCATGGAGTTTTTGGGTCGAAATCCCGATTTCAGCACCGAACCCGAACTCTTCACCATCAACGAACCGGGTGGATGCATTGACAAGAACTGCAGCAGCGTCGACTTCCGTTGTGAATCGATCAGCTGCCTCAAGAGACCTCGTGATGATCGCCTCGGAGTGACCTGAACTATTTCGGGCGATGTGATCAATTGCCTCGTCGATGCTCTCGACAATGCCAACCGCCAGCGTGAGATCAAGGAATTCGGTTGACCAGTCCTCATCTGTCGCCGGCACGGCGCCGGGCAGTAGCTCAAGGGCATGGTGATCGGCTCGAAGCTCGACGCCATTGAGTGCTGCCGCTGCACGGGGAAGGAACTCACCTGCCACAGAGCGATGGACGAGCAATGTCTCTGCTGCATTGCAAACCGACGGACGCTGCATCTTCGCGTTCACGATGACATTGATCGCGATGTCCAAATCGGCATCGGCATCGACATACACATGACAATTTCCGTCGCCGTCGATCACATAGGGAACTGTTGCGTTCTCGAGAATCGAAGCGATAAGCGACGGCCCTCCACGCGGAATAAGGCAATCAATGGTGTCTCGTTGACGCATGAAATCAACAGCCGCCTCACGTGACGTATCGGCAACGAGGATCACGGAATCAGCGGGTAATGACGCGCTCGCAATCGCTGTGCGCAAAACGGACTCAATTGCGATATTCGAATCAATCGCTCCGGACGAACCGCGCAGGAACGCGGCGTTGCCGGATTTCAGACAAAGACCTGCCGCATCAGAGGTGACATTCGGTCGGTTTTCGTAAATGATTGCGATGACTCCGAGAGGAACTCGGACTCGAGAGATACGCAAACCGTTCGGGCGCACCCACCCATCGATGACCTCGCCAACAGGATCGGCAAGAGACGCCACCTGACGCAATCCACCGGCCATTGAACCGATTCGCTTTTCGTCGAGACGAAGTCGATCAACAACTGTTGGGCTCACACCATCGGATTCGGCGCGAGCAACATCGACTGCGTTCGCGGAGAGGACCACGTCTGCCGAAGCCACGAGGAGATCCGCAGCGGCGAGGAGCGCATCGTTTTTCTGCGCCGAAGAAGCGGTGGCAAGAACCCGAGAAGCCGCTTTGGACCGGCGTCCGAGTTCAGCAATGGGGGTTGTGGCATCGTGCGAAGTCATAGGAGCAAAGGGTAGTCGTCGTCACGTCGGCCACAACGGGCCTCACAATCACTCCAGCATGTGGGAACTAGCGTGAGAGCCGATGAGCAACTCCGGCGAGGGCACGACCTCACAGAGGACACATCACCTCGTCCGATCTAGCGCCGTCGTCGCCCTCGGTACGGGGCTGAGCCGACTCACCGGGTTTCTTCGCGTGGGAGTCATGGCCTACGCGATCGGCGCAACTGCGCTTGCCGAGGCCTACAACCTGGCGAACAACACGCCCAACCTTCTTTACGACCTTGTCCTCGGAGGCATCCTTTCGGCAACGCTCGTACCTGTTGTTGTTGCCCATACGGGTCGAGATGACAACCGGGGAATCGACGCCCTCGCCACAGTGATCAGCGTTGTTCTTGTCGCTGCCACAGTTCTTGGAATTGCGCTCTCACCGGTCATCATCCACCTCTACAACCTGTCTTCATCTCCTAGCGATGCGTCGACGCAAGCGGCTGTTGCCGTTCCGCTTTTAATGATGTTTGCCCCGCAGATTCTTTTCTACGGTGTCACAAGTCTCGGTACCTCGTTACTCAACGCCCGACGTTCATTCGCGGTGCCTGCGTTTGCGCCGGTCCTTAACAACATCGTGGTGATCTGCCTCTTTCTGGCACTCCCCCATCTCGCCTCGGGCGATGCCTTGACCTTTGATCAAGTGCGTCAGGACACCGGACTCCTTCTCCTTCTCGGATTCGGTACCACTGCGGGCCTTGCGGCGATGACTCTTGTTCTTTGGCCGGCTATGCGCAGCGCAGGTATCCGACTTCGTTGGAACTTTGATCTGCGTGACCCTGCCGTTCGCGAAGTCGGTCGCCTTTCGGGCTGGACCCTCGGGTACGTCGTGTCGAACCTGATCGCATATGGCGTCATCCAGACTCTCGCCAACGGCGTCGACGGAGTTTCGATCTACGCGTATGCGTGGCTGTTCTTCCAACTTCCATACGGACTTTGGACGGTATCGGTCATGACCGCCTACACCCCCGAACTATCGGCTCTGCACGCGGCGGCGAATATCGACGGTTTGCGAGATCGCTTCGGCGCGGGACTCCGCCTCGTACTTGTTATTGCCCTTCCAGCCACGATTGGAATGATCTTGTTGTCGGGCCCGATCGTTCGGTTGGTTTTGGCGCATGGAGAGTTCACTTCATCGAACGCTGACACGACAGCGAACACGCTGATCGCGTTCTTATGTGGCCTTCCGGCCTTCTCCCTTTTCCTCTTTGCGATGCGAGGTTTTTACGCTCAGCGAGATACTCGACTTCCGTTCTTCGTGAATCTCGCCGAGACGCTGCTAGGCCTCGCAATCGCATTCGTTGTCGTCGATCGATTTGGCGTCGTTGGTCTCGGCGCCAGCGGTTCGATCGCCTATTCCGTCTTCGCTGTTGTCGCGCTTTTCCTGCTGCACCGCCGCATTGGTCGCTACTTCGATCCGCCAACCATTCTTGCGATCACGAAATTGCTCGCAGCAACCGTTGTGATGGGCATCGGAGTCTGGCTGCTGATCACGTTCGTGACGATGAGCGATCTACTGACCGTCATCATCGCTGGTGCGCTTGGAATCATCATCTACGCGGGAATGCTGGTTCTCCTGCGCGTCGAAGAAGCCAAGTCTGTGATGAGTCGCTTGGTGCGCCGCTAAGGAAGTATTACGAGGTCATCAGCATGGATGACCTGTGCAGGAACTTCGGACGGCAACTCAGAACGTGAATGGCCCGCTGCCGCCTTAAGTGTCTGTGCACCCATACGTACGAGACCCTTCGCGAAGACCTCGCCCGATTCGTCGGCAATCTCCACGGCGTCGTCTGCGTCGAACTCGCCCTCGACACTGAGAACTCCGGCAGCGAGCAACGAGGTGCCACCCCGTTCAAGAGCGCTTCGGGCCCCTGCATCAACAGAGAGAAGTCCCGATGATCGAACAGCGAAGGCGATCCAAAGCTTTCGAGCGGGAAGGTTGCGCGCATGAGCCGCGATAGTTGTGCCAACACCCGCGACACCGTTTACTGCGTCGAGGAGAACATTGTCCCTGTGGGCAGCAGCGATCACCGTGCGCACGCCAGACCACGCTGCGATCTTTGCCGCCGAAACCTTTGAGCTCATTCCCCCGCTGCCGCCGGGCGTCCCTGGGCCGCCGGCAATCTCGTCGAGTTGCTGATCGAACTCGACGATCTCTTCAATAAGCGATGCATTGGGATCGATACGGGGATCGGCAGAAAGCAAACCTGAAGTGTCGGTGAGCAACACCAACAGTTCTGCATCGACGAGGTGAGACACCAAAGCTGCAAGTCGATCGTTATCGCCGAAACGAATTTCATCATCGGCTACTGCATCGTTTTCGTTCACGATCGGAACAACACCAAGATCGAGCAATCGCGTAAGGGTGCCGCGAGCTTGCAGGTACTGCCGGCGATCAACGAAGTCGAGCGGCGCAAGCAAGACCTGACCACCAATGAGCGAGTGTCGATCGAGTTCATCGGAATACACGCCCATGAGCCTCGACTGGCCGACGGCCGAAACTGCCTGCAACGTTTGCGAATCGCGAGGCCGTTGATCTCCGCCAAGACCAAGAGCAGGAAGGCCGGCGCCAATAGCACCTGAGGTAACGATCACGACCTGGTGACCCGACTCACGCGCCCCAGCTACCTCAAGACAGAGCTTCTCGATCGCCTCTCGCCGGATGATTCCTTGCTCGTCGGTGAGCGATGACGTTCCAATCTTTACGACAACGACCATCACTCCTCCTCGTACTCGAAACTGAGTGATCCGATCCGCACGGTGTCGCCTTCGGTAGCGCCAGCACGCGCGAGTGCCTTGTCGACTCCAATCTTCTTGAGTCGGGAATGCGCAAAGTCGAGTGCTTCGAGGTTGGTGAGGTCGGAAAGGGCGACAGCGCGTTCCGCAGCGCGACCGACGACTCGATAGGAACCGTCGTCTTCACGCTCGATCCGAATGCCTTCGGGAATGGGTCGATGCACCACGAACCCATCAAGTTCAGGTTCAACTGATCGTGCTCCGCGAACTTCCTCGGCCATTCGTCCGATAAGACGCGGAAGGCCAGCGCCAGTAATGGCGGAAATGGAGAGATCGAGCTCGAGGCCGTCTTCGGTGACGAAGGGTTTGCCGGTCTCAGCGATTGCAAGGGCGCCAGGGACGAGGTCTGCACGCGAGCCGATGATGATTCTGGGCCTCTCCAGCAGTTCGGGGCGATAGGCACCAAGTTCGGCAAGGAGTACTGCTGCCTGCTCTGAGGGGGTCTCGACGGTCATACCGTCAAGCCCGCCGGCAAGGTCGACCATGAGCACGAGAACTCGTGCGCGTTCAACGTGACGAAGGAACCGGTGTCCAAGACCGCGGCCATCGGAGGCACCTTCGATCAAACCAGGAAGATCGGCAACGACGAATTCAAAATTGTCTTCTACCCGAACGACTCCAAGGTTTGGTTCGAGTGTGGTGAAGGGGTAATCGGCAATCTTGGGCTTCGCCGCTGAAATGCGCGAGATGAGAGTGGACTTACCCACGCTGGGGAAACCGACGAGGGCAACATCGGCCATCAACTTGAGTTCAAGATTGAGCCACTGCTCTTCACCGACTTCACCTTGTTCAGCAAAGGTGGGGGCTCGACGAATATTGGAGAGGAACCGGGCATTGCCCTTTCCTCCACGACCGCCCGCGGCCGCCATCCAGCGATCACCTTGGTGAACAAGGTCGGCCAACATCGTTCCATCGAGATCATGAACAACGGTGCCCTCGGGGACGTAGACGATGAGATCGTCGGCTCCGGCACCATGCATTTTCTTGCCTTGGCCATGGACACCGTTCTGGGCGCGCCGGTGAGGATGATCTTTGAAGGCAAGGAGAGAAGAGATGTTTCGATCGGCGACAAGCCAGATATCGCCGCCTCGACCGCCATCGCCTCCATCGGGACCACCTTTGGCCACGTGCGCCTCACGACGGAAGGCAACGCAGCCTGCGCCGCCGTCTCCACCTTTGACATTCAGTTGGCACTCATCGATGAATCCAGACACAACACGAGAGCCTACGGGCTTCAGGGGTGATGCCGGCCGATAGATATCGGAGAGCACCGCTCTGTCCCAGTCATGAGGCAGGATGCGGGCATGAATCAGCAGGCCCCAGATCCCTCAGAGCCGACTGCCGAGGACACCACTCAACGCCAGCAGGAGTGGGTGGCGACGATGCACGGATCCGCTGCTTCCGAAGATCTCGTCCTTGCCCATCGCGATGCTCCGCCCCCGCCCATCTCAACACATGCTGTTTCGCGTATCGAGCGTGAATCGCGTTCTGCTTCGCTGCTCGCCATCGGGGCGACTCGCTCTGTTGGTGCCGGAAACCGAGCCATTGCCGAAGAACCCGACGAGTACCGCACCTGTTTCGAGCGTGACCGCGACCGCATCCTCCATTCGCCTGCGTTTCGCCGTCTCGCCGGCAAGACCCAAGTCTTCGTCTTTCCCGACGATCACCAACGGACACGGCTCACACACGCCCTCGAGGTCGCACAGGTAGCCACAGCCATCGCTCGTGCGCTTGGACTCAATGTTGCGCTCACCGAGGCCATAGCGCTCGGCCACGACTGCGGGCACGGCCCCGGAGGTCATGCCAGCGAGGACGCCTTCGATGCCTTCATCCCTGGCGGCTATCACCATGCCGTCTGGGGCGCCGACGTCGTTCTTGAACCGCTCAATCTCTGCATCGAGACACTTGACGGAATCCGTAACCATTCATGGTCTCGCCCCACCCCAATGACGCCAGAAGGTGTCGTCGTCAGTTGGGCTGATCGCTGTGCCTATAGCGCTCACGATCTCGAAGATGCACTGGGGGCCGGGATCGTCCAGGTTTCTGAGCTTCCGCCTGAAGTCTCCGAGGTTCTTGGCCAGTCGCGCCGCGAGCAGCTCCACGCGCTGATTCTCGCCGTCATTAACTGTGCCACCGCAACCGGAGTCATCGGTATGGACGCAACGTACGCGTCTGCACTCTCTGCATTGCGTTCGTTCAACTACGACTATATCTACAACCGACCCGACTCAATCGCTCAGGGGCGTGCCGTCATCGACGTACTCACTGCGTTGGTTGACCACTTCATCGCCAACCCCGCAATGCTGCCTTCATCGACAAACGCCGAAGCCGACCCAGTGACTGCAGCCGTCACCTACGTAGCGGGCATGACCGATCGTTACGCCTTTGACACCGCTGTGCGACTTCTTGATTGGCCTGCCGAGCGCCGCCCCTTAGGTATCGACCTCCACGGCTGAAAACGACGAAAGCGGACCCGAAGGCCCGCTTTCGATCAGATTGTTCGACGAATGGCTCAGCCTGGAAGCACATCGACAAGCTTGCGACCCTTGCGGGATCCAAACTTGACGGTTCCTTCAGTGAGAGCGAAAAGCGTGTCGTCTCCGCCACGGCCGACGTTCTCGCCCGGGTGAATACGAGTGCCGCGCTGGCGCACGATGATGGTGCCTGATTGAACGGCTTGGCCGTCGAAACGCTTCACACCAAGTCGCTTGCTCTGGGAGTCGCGGCCGTTGCGGGTTGAACCGCCACCTTTGGTCTTTGACATGGCTCAGCCCTTCTTGATGCCGGTGATCTCAATCGTCGCGTAATGCTGACGATGGCCCCAACGACGACGCTCGTTGGCCTTGTTCTTGTAGGTGAAACCGATGACCTTGGGACCCTTGGCCGCGCCGACGACCCGTGCGGACACACTGGCACCAGCCAGCTGCGCGGGGGTAGCGAGGACGGTGTCACCGTCGACAACGAGTACGGGCGTAAGGGTGACTTCGTCAGCCTCGCCGAGGCGTTCGACATCAAGTCGTTGGCCCTCTTCGACGCGGTACTGCTTGCCACCTGTCTGGATCACGGCATACATAGGGGTGCAACTCTAGCCCCACGGGCCCAAAGAACGAAACCCGGGTCCGGTGGGGCCAATGAGCCTGCCTCAGACCAGAAGATCTGGGTCGATTCTGACTCCTCGACCCTCGCAGTCGGGACACTGTCCGGCGAAGGACTCAAGGAGCCCCTCCCCGATGCGCTTTCTGGTCATTTCGACCAGTCCGAGCTCGGAGATGTCAAAGACCTGAGTTCGGGTCTTGTCGCGGGCCAGCGCATCTCGGAAGACTCGAACAACATCGTCTCGGTTGCCCTTGATCTCCATGTCGATGAAGTCGATCACGATGATCCCGCCGATATCACGCAAGCGCAGTTGCTTGGCGATTTCGATCGCGGCTTCGAGGTTGTTGCGGTACACCGTTTCTTCGAGGCTCTTCGAACCGACGTTCTTACCGGTGTTTACATCGATGACCGTGAGCGCTTCGGTGTGTTCGATGATGAGCGAACCGCCCGAAGGCAACCAGACTTTGCGGTCGAGTGCCTTGTGTACCTGTTCGTGAACGTGATGACGCTCAAAGATTGACAGCGGTTCAGCGGAACGGTCGTAGTACTCGATGCGGTCAGCAAGCGCCGGCGAGATGCTCGACACGTAATCGTGAACATCGTTGAACAGCGCTTCGTCATCGATGACGACGCTTCGGTAGTTGTCGTTGAACTCTTCACGAATCACTCGTACGGCCATGTCTGGCTCTCGGTAAAGAAGAGCAGGGGCCTGGGCCGAATTGGCGAGCGCTTCGATTTGATCCCATTGCGACAGAAGTCGCCGGACATCTGAAGAGATTTCCTCTGAAGTGACCCCTTCCGCCGCGGTGCGCACGATGACGCCATGTTGCGGAGGCTTCACCTTGTCGAGAATGTTGCGTAGACGCTTTCGCTCGCTGTCGTCGAGTCGCTTCGAAATTCCGTAGGTGCTCGAGTTCGGGATGAGTACGACGAAACGACCTGGAAGCGAGACTTCCTGCGTGAGTCGCGCACCCTTGTGTGCGATCGGGTTCTTCGTGACCTGACAAATGATGGTTTGGCGAGGCTTGAGGATCTGCTCGATCCGAGCATTCGACGCCCCACCTTCAACATCTTCGGCATCAAACTGCACATCGCCGCGATACAGCACCGCGTTCTTTGGCGTCGCAATGTCGACGAATGCTGCTTCCATACCCGGAAGCACATTCTGGACCTTGCCGAGATAAATGTTGCCGTGGATCTGAGCAACGTCGTCGGCAGGACGAGACACGTAATGCTCAATGAGATTGCGACCTTCGAGCACCGCAATCTGCGTTGCTTCCGGGCGCACGCTGACCGCCATCATGTAGCGGCCGACCGGACGCCCTTTTCGCTCGCGACCCTTCCGCTTTTCGAGAGTCTCATCGTCGAGGTCGGGTCCATCGCCGCCAAGGATCGCTTCGACAGGGCGAGGAACCCCGCCCTTCTTGTGCTGTTGACCCTTGGGCTGATTCTGCTGACCGGATTGGTTCTGCTGACCTGACTGACCCTGGGATGCGTTCTGGCCCTGCTGCTGGCCGCCACCTCCGCCTCCACGGCCACGGCCGCCTCTGCGTCGACGGTTGCCGCTCCGAGCCTGTCCGCCACCTTGGCCTTCGGGCTTTGGCGCGTCGGTTTCTGCAGACTCTGAGGACTCAGCTTCAGGAGCAGGTCGGCTATCGCCGATCTGGGGCTTCTTCACGAGTGCATCTGCGGCGGCAGCCGCGTCTCGCGGACGATTCTGCGACGTGCGCTTGGGAAGCTCATCGGGTTGACGTTCAAGATCGGGTGTGCCGGTCTCGTCGTTGTCATCCCCGGACGCGTTGGCGCCAGCGCCCTGTCCCCCGCCTGATCGGTTTCTATTACGTCCACCACGAGAACCACGCCGACGACGCGGGCGATTGGTGCCATCACCAGAAGGCGTGCCATCGCTGGATGCAGCGGTGTTCGCTCCGCCCTCGGATGATGAGCGAGATGTCTCGCCAGCCGCCGTGGGTTCGGGTGTTGCCTGCGGTACCGACTCAGCTGCTCCGGAAGGGGCAGTGTCGCGTTGTGGACGTGATTGGTTGTTCGGCGTTGAGTCGCCGGAGTCGACCGTTTGGTCGGACATGGTTTCGCTCCCTTTTCATCGCGCGCCCGCCTCAGCAGGTGCGCGTGACGTCGCGTGGGCCGGGATCGGTTCCCGTCTCGCGCCGTCAGTGATGATCCATTGATGTGTTCTACAGACGCGCCCCTCGTTGCGAGGCGGGTCGAACGCGGCCAGAAGTTCTGAAGGCCGCACGGAGCGGGGCTGGGTTGCCAGCTCGGCTTCGAGAAGAGCTCCTTGTTCCGGAGCATCGGTTGCTGTCGCGCCAACAACCCGAAGGCTGATGATGCCGGGCCGAATGTCATCGGACACCGTCTTGCCTTTTCGTTCCCGGGTGACCGGAAGCGTTGAGGCATTGAGCATGGTTCGAACGTTGACCTCGAGTTCCTCAGGCGTAACGCCCGGGATCTCGATTCGCCAAGTACAAACCGTTACTGCCTCCTGAAGAGACAGCTCAGATCGTTCGATGGCCGAGACTGTCTCGACATCGACTCCCGGAGGGAGGAACGGCGTGAGCCGCTCGGGCAATGCCCCGAGATCGAGTGCGGAGGCTTCTGGCTCACGCAGATCAATATCGAGGTACTCCCCCAGCGACTCATGGCCGGTGGAAAGCGCCAGTCCGAAATGCATTTTCGGACGGGGTGAAAATCCTTCGGTAATGGCAACAGGCAGTTCTGCGCGACGAAGCGCACGCTCCCAGCAGCGAGCCATATCTCTGTGACTCGAAAACCGGATCTTGCCGGTCTTGGAAAACCGAACTCGGATCCGCATTAGGAAGCCGTTCCCACTGGGGCGCGACCGAGCAACGTCACAGGCACGGACGTACCGAGGTCTTGTCCTGTGCCCTGCGAGCCTCCGGCTGGAGGCGTGGCCGAGGCCACAATGTGCTCGATTGAGTAACCAGTGCATGCGCCGCAGTCATAACACGGTGTCCACCGACAATCGGGGAGGCCGACCTCGGCAAGAGAGTCTCGCCAGTCCTGCCAAAGGAAATCTTTATGCAGCCCGGCACTGAGGTGGTCCCATGGAAGGACCTCATCTTCAGTGCGGTGACGGTAAGTGAACCACTCGGGGTCAAGACCATGCGATGCCATGGCGGCGAGCCAAAGGTCAAGGTCAAAACGTTCGTTCCATTCCTGGAAGGTTCCGCCCTGACGCCAGACCTCTTCGATAACAGCGCCGATACGTCGATCGCCGCGGCTCATGATCCCTTCGACAAGTGTCGCTTTGGGATCGTGCCACTTCACCTGCACGCCGTGTGATTTGCGTGTGTCGTCGCGAAGCAAATTGATCTTGCGGCGAAGCTCTTCGACCGTGTTCTGGCCGAACCACTGGAACGGCGTGAACGGCTTCGGAACAAACCCACCCACAGAAACGGTGACCGACGGACTTTTCGTGTGCGCTTTGCCGAGCTGCACGCAGTTGCGCGCCAACTCAGCAATGCCGAGTGTGTCCTCATCGGTTTCGGTTGGGAGGCCGGTGAGGAAATACAACTTCACGCGACGCCATCCGTTGGCATACGCCGCTTCAACCGCGCTGTAGAGATCCTCTTCGCGAATCAACTTGTTGATGACCTGACGCATACGCCACGTACCGGCCTCGGGCGCAAACGTGAGACCCGTGCGGCGGGCTCGTTGGATCTGCGTCGCAATACCAACTCCAAATGCATCAACTCGGAGGCTCGGCAGCGAAACGGAAACCGGAGGGCCATCGTCGGTCGACTGAACGATGTCGCCGACAAGTTTCTCGATACCGGAGAAATCGGCGGTGGAAAGCGAGGT
>CAEZTG010000001.1_pt1 | contig 30853 bp, 27 predicted proteins | sample 7264141 | NCBI WGS metagenome assembly CAEZTG01 (sample SAMEA6813797, study PRJEB35770) | uncultured Microthrixaceae bacterium | biome: Freshwater; feature: Freshwater reservoir; material: water | place: Czech Republic | collected 2015-06-16 | depth 0.5m m | reverse complement strand
CGAGCTTGTTGGCCCCGGCCACTCCGGCAGGATCGCCTGGAGCTCCAACCAACCTGGCATTGATTGCCGGTAACGGTCAGATCGTCGCGATGTGGACTGCCCCGGTTTCGACTGGTGGCCTTCCGCTCGTTGAATACATCGTTGAGACATCACTCGACGGCACAACGTGGACCACAGTGAGTTCCGGCTCGCTCGCACTCAGTGCTGTCGCAGGTGGCCTCACAAACGGCACGCCGGTTTCGGTTCGAGTGAGTGCTCGAAGCGCATCTGGTGTCGGAGCCTCGGCGTCGTCAACAGCAACTCCGAACTTTGGAGCAGTGCCAGGTGCACCTTCGGCAGTCATCGCAACTCCCGGTGACGCACAGGTTTCGCTCTCGTGGACGGCTCCGGTCTCCTCGGGTGGAACGCAGATCATCGGTTACCGCGTGGAACGTTCAATCGATAATGGCGTGACGTGGACAACGGTGACAGCAAACAGCGGTAGCGCAGTCACCAGCGCACTTGTTCCTGGGCTCTCCAACGGTGCGGCTGTCGCATTCCGGGTGAGCGCGATCAATAGCGCTGGCGCGGGTGCAGTTAGCGGCGTAACCACGGCGACACCGCGCACTGTTCCTGGTGCTCCTGCGTCACTGGTCGTCGCTGTTGGTGACGGATCAGTGGTGTTGACCTGGACTGCGCCTGTTGCCGATGGCGGAAGTTCGGTGACGAGTTACACCGTTGAGCGTTCTCTCGACGGTGGTGCATCGTGGACTGCGATCACAACCGTGAATGCGCTCACGACCACGGTGACCGGATTGGCCAATGGAAGCGTGTATGTCTTCCGCGTCCGCGCAGCAAACGTTGCTGGCTCCGGTGCATCGTCTGCGGTCGTCACTGCGACTCCGCTTACTGCGCCGGGACAGCCGGTAGGGGCTATCGCCACCGCTGGCGACAGCTCAGTGATGCTTACGTGGGCCGCGCCAACGACTGATGGCGGAAGTCCGGTTACTGGATACCGGATTGAGCGTTCGCTTGGCGCAGGTGGATGGACTGTTCTCGCTGCATCTGTGGTTGGCACGAGTTACCAAGTATCGGGACTCACTAACGGAACGTCTGAGCAGTTCCGCATCACAGCGTTGAACAACGCAGGTTCCGGACTCCCAGTTTCAACTTCGTCGGTGACACCGCGTTCGATTCCGGGCGCGGCGACAAGTTTGAGCGCGACGCTCGGAAATGGGTCCGCAACGATCGCGTGGACGGCCCCGTCAACCGATGGCGGTTCGACGATTACGGGTTACGTCGTGGAACGCTCCAACGACGGAGGCCTTACCTGGTCTGGTGCCGGTTCGACTGCGACAACGTCATTCGTTGTGTCGGGTCTCGCAAATGGAACGACGTATGCATTCCGTGTGCGTGCAGTGAATGTCGCCGGTCAGGGTGTTGCGAGTTCAGCGACGTCGGTGACTCCGTCGACTGTTCCGGGTGCGCCGTTGAATCCGGTTGCAACTGCAGGTGATGGATCAGTGACCATCGTGTGGGCTGCCCCGGCGACCGACGGAGGCTTGTCTGTATCGAGTTACATCGTCGAGCAATCAACCGATGGCGGTATCTCGTGGCAGACCGTGGTGACAACTGCAGATCGCTCCGCAGTCGTGTCCGGTTTGGCGAACGGGTCGGTCTACCGCTTCCGCATCTCGGCTCGTAACGCTGCTGGCACAGGTTCGTCGGTGTCGCTTTCAGGAGCGATTGCTCCTCGTACCCCGCCGACCGCACCGGTCAATCTCAGCGTTGTTGCCTCGGATGGAACTGCTGCACTTGTTTGGGCAGTCTCAACATCTGATGGTGGTGCGCCGGTGACGTCGTACATCGTGGAACGTTCGACTGATGGTGGCCGTACTTGGGCAACAGCTACGACAACTTCGACTACCGGTGCTGTGTTGTCGGGTCTTGCGAACGGAACGGCCTACGCCTTCCGTGTCATCGCTGTGAACGCGGCAGGAAGCGGCGCACCGAGTGCCCCGGTGACAGCGACTCCGGCGGCAGCACCGGGAGCCCCGACTTCTCTTGTGTTGGTGTCTGGTGACGGACAAATCGCTTTGTCGTGGTCGGCTCCGACCAGCGACGGCGGCGCATCAATCAGTTCCTACCGAGTCGAGATCTCATCAGACGGTGGAACGAGTTGGGCGAATGTTGCGTCTGCAGTAACCGTTCGGAACTTCCTTGTTGTCGGACTCACGAACGGAACGCCGTACCAATTCCGTGTGACGGCCACGAACATGATTGGTGCTGGTGCATCGGCAACGTCATCAGTCTCGGCAACGCCGGTGACGACGTCTTCGGCACCGACAAACATGGTGTCCGTCTCTGGAAACGGTCAGGTTTCGCTCATTTGGGTGGCGCCGGTTTCGAATGGCGGCGCAAATATCACGAGCTATGTCGTTGAGCTTTCTCGTGATGGTGGGCGTACATGGCTAACTGGCCCGACATCCGCAACGCCATCGGTGACGGTGACCGGTCTGACGAATGGCATTGCCTATGTGTTCCGAGCTCGTGCGATCAACGCGGCTGGTACTGGTGCAGCAAGTGTGTGGGTGACGGCAGCTCCGGTTGCGCCGCCCACAGTGCCGGCAGCCTTGACCACGCAAAGTGCTCCAGGTCAGGTCACTGTGCAGTGGACCTCGCCGGTCGATGACGGCGGTACAGCGATCGTCGGTTACCGACTTGAGCAATCGTTGAACGGATCGACGTGGACCGACTCGATTCAACTTGGGCCTGACGTCTTCGCTATTGCTCCATCGAGCCGTTCGTTCTCTGTGTCATCGACATCATCGGATGCCAATCACGCCGGTGCGGGAGTACTGGCGACATCAATCGGCACGAACTATGTGGTGACAGGGCTGTTTTCACCGTCTGGTTCCGGTCTTGTTGATGCAACCTCGCTCACAGTGACTGGTTTGCAGCCAGGAACGCGTTACTGGTTCCGAGTGCAGTCCTATACCGTGGTCGGCGATAGTCCATGGACTGAAGTCGTTGCGTTCGCCGCGAATCCACCGAGTCCCGCGGGAATTCCGGCAGTTACCCCGGGTGATGGATCGGCAACTGTGACATGGGCACCGTCGGCCAACGATGGCGGCAGTCCAGTGACCTACCTGGTTGAGCGTTCACTCGATGGCGGACTCACTTGGCAGATCGTCGCAACGACTTCGGCCACAACGTTGACTGATGCGCCACTTGTGAACGGCAGTGCTGTTCTCTACCGAGTGACAGCATCGAACGCGGCCGGGTCGGCAGCACCGTCGGTCTCGGTCGCTGTGACCCCGGAGGCAGTAGTGGTTCCAGATGAGCCGGCGACCCCGCCCGGTGCGACCCTTCCCTACACGGGCTCGAACGATGCCTTGCCGTTTGCGGCCCTGGGTCTGAGTCTTCTTCTCCTTGGCGCTGGGGCGAGCATTCTCGCCCGGCGCCGGGAGCAGGGGGGTGGCGCTGGAGTGGAGTCAGTTCTCGCCGACTAGGTGCGGTTTCTGCCAAGACGAGGCTGTAGTACTTTTACTCGCACACTAATTATTCGATTGAGTTACAATGCGATGTGGCCATAGCCGTCCTCGTGATCGTCGTTGGGCTCATCGTGGGAGTCACGATTGAGATCCTTCTTTCGAATCGCCAACGCGCTCGGAACGGCGTCAACTTCGAGATCGATACCGAGACACTCAAGCCTTCTCCACCTCGACCACCTGAAGCTCGATTTATCGACGATGGCGAAGGCTTTCGCATCATCGGACCACTGGACTTCGACGATCCCGGAGCAGCACCCCGGGAAAGAGACGATCCGTCGGGTTCCTCAGCAGCACACTGAGTCGGTCAGCGCGGTTGCCAGTCATTAGGCTGACCGCACCATGAATCCGATGACTGCGAACGAGTTGCGCCGTGCCTTCACCTCGTTCTTCGAGGCCCGAGGCCACACGATTGTTCCCTCGGCCAGCCTCATCCCACATGATCCTGACCTTCTCTTCACGGTTGCCGGCATGGTTCCGTTCAAGCCGTACTTCCTCGGTGAACAGCAACCGCCGTTCAATCGGGCCACCACGGTGCAGAAGTGTGTTCGAGCGGGAGGCAAGGATTCCGATCTTGAAGAGGTCGGTCGCGATGCCCGCCACCTTTCGTTCTTCGAGATGCTCGGCAACTTCTCGTTTGGTGACTATTTCAAACACGAAGCCATCCCGATGGCATGGGACATGGTTACCAACCTGTTTGGGATCGATCCCGAACTCCTTTGGGTTACCTGCCATCTGACCGACCAGGAAGCTGCCGATATTTGGCGCGACGAGGTCGGGGTGCATCCCGACCGCATTCAATTCCTCGACGCCGACAACTGGTGGGGCCCTCCTGGCGGCCCTCCCGGCCCTTGTGGCCCGTGTTCAGAGATTTACGTTGACAAGGGTGCGGCATACGGCCCCGATGGTGGGCCCGCATCAGGTAGCGATGAGCGGTTTCTTGAAATCTGGAATCTCGTCTTTATGCAGTTCGCGCGCGACACCGATGGTCACGACACCGAGTTGCCAAAGAAGAACATCGATACTGGCGCTGGTCTCGAACGAATCCTCGGGGTACTCCAAGGTGTCGATTCTGTTTTTGAAACTGATGTTCTCGCTCCGCTTGTAGAAACTGCACAGCGCGTAACGAATACAAGACTTGGCGCAGCGGAGCGTTCCGATATTTCGCTTCGGATTCTCGCCGAGCATGCCCGCACCATGAGTTTCCTCGTGAGTGACGGTGTGTTCCCGTCGAACGAAGGACGAGGCTACGTGCTGCGCCGGATCATTCGCCGGGCGGTGCGCGAGGCGTACTTGCTCGACGTCGCTGATCTCGTCACCCCAACCCTTGTCGACACGACGGTCGAAGTGATGGGCGAGGCCTATCCCGATCTCGTGAAGCAACAAGATTTCGTTCGCACGGTTGTTGCGCGCGAAGAGGAACGATTCCGGGCAACGCTCAAATCCGGCACGGCATTGCTCGACACAGAACTCGATCGTCTCGGTCCTGGCGCAACTATCGGTGGCTCTGTCGCATTCCTTCTGCACGATACGCATGGTTTCCCGCTCGAACTCACTCGCGAAATCGCGCTCGAACGCGGCCACGATGTCGACGAAGACGGGTTCGCTTCTGAAATGGCTGAACAGCGTCAGCGGGCCAAGGATGCCCGTAAGGGCGCGGGTGGCGAAAGCGTCGAAGTATTCGCTGCCGTTTCGGCTGAGCACGGTCCTACGCATTTCCTTGGCGACGATTCGTATGCCATCGATGCAAATGTTCTTGCGGTTACTGACGATTCAATCGTTCTCGACCACACGCCGTTTTATGCAGAATCGGGCGGTCAGGTTGGCGATACTGGTGTGATCACCTCGCCGACTGGTCGTGCTCGAATCGTTGAAACGGTTTATGGCGCGCCCGGTGTTGTGCGTCACCGTTTCGAAGTTCTTGAAGGTGACATCGAAGTTGGTCAAACCGTTACTGCGGTCATCGACGGCGAGCGTCGCGACGCCATCAAGCGCAATCACACCGCAACGCATCTTCTTCATTGGGCCTTGCGTGAAACTCTTGGTGATCACGTTAAGCAGCAAGGTTCACTTGTTGGGCCTGACCGTCTTCGTTTCGACTTCTCCCATTACGAAGCATTGAGTGACGACGAAATCATCGCGATCGAAGATCTCGTTGCCAGCGACATTCTCGCCAACTCTCCGGCTCGTCATTACGAAACGACGAAAGACAAAGCCGAAGAAATAGGCGCCATTGCATTCTTCGGTGACAAATACGGCGATGTCGTCAAGGTTCTCGAAGCTGGCCCGCATTCCACCGAATTGTGCGGTGGCACACATGTCAAAGCACTTGGCGATATTGGCCCGGTAAAGATCATCAGTGAAGCCTCTATTGGTTCGAACATTCGACGGATCGAAGCAGTTTCGGGCATGGGCCCACTTGAACGACTTCGTGAAGACGAGCGACGCATTAAGGCCGCGGCTGAAGCAATGGGTGTTGCCACTGACGAACTCGTCGACGCCGTCGAACGCCGTGTTGCCGAAGTGAAAGACCTTCGTACGCGAATCCGCGACCTTGAACGACAGGCCGCTGCTGGTCGGTCCGGTGAACTCGCCGAACAGGCTGTCGACGGCATTGTCATCGCTCGTGTCGACGGACTCGACCGCGACGGAGTCCGCGACCTCGCTGTTGCAGTGCGTGACCGCGCCGGCATCAAGGCCGTCGTTCTCGGTACCGCGCCAGATGGTGGCGGGGTCACGATCGTGGCTGCCGTTGCCGCCGATTCGGGTCTCAATGCATCCGAACTCATCGCCGATGCGGCCAAAAAGGTCAAGGGTGGCGGCGGAAAGAGCGCCGATCTCGCGGTAGCCGGAGGCAAAGATCCCGAAGCACTCGACGAGGCCCTCGATCTTGTTCGGGCGGCGGTTCGCTCCTAGTGCGAGCCCTCGGTATCGATTTTGGCGAGCGGCGCATCGGTATTGCGCTTTCTTCAGGGTCGGTGGCGTCCCCACTAGAAACGGTGCAACGGTCCAGCGATCATTCGACCGATCATCAGAGAATCCTTGGGATTGCGGCGGAATGGGAGGTCGACACCCTCGTGGTGGGCCTTCCTCTTTCGCTTGATGGTTCGGAAGGGCCCGCAGCCCAGTTCGTGCGTTCAGAGATTGAAGAACTGGTCGCGGCGACATCACTCCCGGTCGTTCCCTACGATGAGCGACTCACCACGGTGACGGCCACCCGCCTGCTGCAGGAGGGTGAGGTGTCGGGACGTTCCCAGCGCCAAATGGTCGATCAAGTCGCTGCTGCGGTGATGCTGCAGGCTTGGCTCGACAGCCGAGTTGCACAAACCGATTCCTAACCACGACACACAGAGCGAGCCGTGCCCGAACAACCAGATCCGTTCGAACTTTTCGGGCTCGAGCCCTCGACGCCTCAGGCTCCGCCGGCGTCGCCCTCTCCCGCGACGCCTTCGTCGTCGGCGGCAGAGACACCGGCACCTCGATCTATGCCTGCAGCCACTCCTGCTCCGGCCACAGCGAATGATGGCAACGGTGGCGAGTTCGTCTCCGTGAAAGGTGGAGGCGGAAGCGGTGGAGGAGGCCGATGGGCTCTACTCATCGGCGTGCCGCTGATCGTCATCGCACTCTTTATTGCGGCAGCTGGCTTCTGGGTCAAAGGAAAGATTGATCCAGGTTCTCAAGGCGAAGAAGTCGCATTCAGCATCGCGAAGGGCGCGACAACCTCGCAGATCGCGACATCGCTTGCAGAGAAGAAGATTGTTTCGAGCGCAACGGTTTTCGAGTGGTACGTGAAATGGAAGGGCGGCGATCCCTTTCAGGCCGGCAAATATGAGGGTCTGCGTGTCAACAGTCCCATGGGCGAAGTCGTCGACATTCTGAAAGCGGGTCCGCCTCCGCCGACGACGGTTTCATTCCTTGTGCGTGAAGGACTATGGGTTTCGGAGTTCAAAAAACTCGCGCTCGAAAAGTTCCCCACGATGGACCCAGCCGCGCTTGATGCTGCGCTGAAGAACACACATCCGTCGTTGCAGCCTGCTGGTTCAACGAACATCGAAGGGTTCCTTTTCCCCGCAACATATGAAATTGCGCAACAAGACGTTGGGAACGCGCAGAAGCTCATCGATCAGATGATTGCTGCGTTCGATCGCGTCTCGCAGGCCGAAGGTCTTCCCGATGCAACCGCCAAGTTGAAGGGTGTGGCCGGAACGAAGTCCATTTCGCCCTATGAAGCACTCATTGTTGCGTCGCTTGTCGAGTCGGAAGCAAAGGTTGACGAGGATCGAGCCAAGATCGCACGAGTGATTTACAACCGACTTGCTCGTGGCGAAACACTTGGCATTGATGCGTCGGTGCTCTATGCCATTCAACAGCGCAAGACGAATCTCACAAATACGGACTTGAAGGTCGACTCTCCCTACAACACGCGCTTGAAGAAGGGTCTTCCGCCCGCCCCGATCAATTCACCGGGCCAAGAGTCAATAAACGCCGCGTTGAATCCCGCTCCAGGTGATTGGCTGTTCTATGTGCTTACGGACAAAGACGGTCGCCACTACTTCACCAACAATCTGACTGACTTCAATCGAGCCGTGGCCGATGCGAAAGCTCGTGGGGTCTTCTGATGGCGCCCACTGGTGCCACTCGATTAGCGGCAGTTATTGGCGATCCCGTTCGCCATTCGCTTTCACCAACGCTGATGAACGCCGCGTTCGAGGCCGCTGGGCTCGACTGGACCTATGTCGCTCTCGAAGTGGCTTCAGCAGGACTGCCGGATGCATTCGCTGGCGTCCGCTCTCTGGGTATCGCAGGTCTGTCCATCACGACGCCGCATAAAGAAAGTGCAGCGGCATGTGCCGACCAACTCTCGCCGACAGCAGAACGCCTCGGCGCGGTGAATTGCATCGTGAATCACGGGGGACTGCTCACCGGCCACAACACCGATGGTGAAGGTTTTGTTCGTTCGCTGCAGCACGGGTTTTCTTTTGATCCAAGCGGTAAGCGTTGCGTCGTTCTAGGGGCAGGTGGATCTGCTCGCGCAATCGTCCTCGCTCTGTCCGATGCAGGCGCGTCTGAAATCGTTGTCGTGAATCGCACATTGGGCCGAGCTGAGCGCGCCGCGGCACTTGCGGGCGATCGTGGTGAGGTTGTCGCTCTCGAGGGTGCTCATTCGGATCTTGCCGACGCTGACCTCGTCGTTAATGCGACGTCTGTCGGGATGGGCGACCCTGGGTCAACCGATGTTCCCTTCGATGCGTCAGTACTGCACGAAGGCCAGATCTTGGTCGACATCGTCTACAAGCCTCTCGAGACTCCGTTGATTGCAACCGCGCGTGCTCAAGGGGCTTCTGTCGCCAACGGTGTCGCAATGCTCGCTCACCAAGCCGCAGTGCAGTTCGAACTCTGGACCGGAGTTGATGCCCCAATCGATGTGATGCTGGCCTCTGTGGCCAGCCAATTGGACTGAGTGCAGACGATGGACACGATCCGACTTCTCGTGTGCATCGTTCTTGCTCTTCCATGTGGTGTCCTGATCTCAAGACTGTCTGCGACCTTCGTTACCGAGCGCCCGCTCTTTCAACCTTCCGAGACTCCGCGAGTTTCGCAGCGAACGACCGTGCTGGGGTCGCTCACACTCGCCACGTTTGTCCTCTTGGGATGGCGATTCGCAGATGCATCATGGCTTGAGCTCCTTGCCTACCTCGCCGGTTTCGCTGCGTTGCTTCTGGCAAGCGCCATCGATTTCACCGAATATCGACTTCCTGACGTTGTCGTGCTGCCCACGCTGGCGATCGGTCTCCTCCTCGTAGTGATCCTCTCAGTGAGCGAAGGCGATAGCGGTCGAGCCCGTTACGCAGTTCTCGGCGCTGCCATAGCGTTCGGCGTTCTGCTCGTTGCTCATCTGATCTCGCCCCAAGGCATGGGCTTCGGAGACGTGAAGTTCGCAGCCGTCCTCGGGCTGATGGCCGGATTCCAAGCGAGCTCGTCTCTCGAGGTCGTCTTCCTCGTGCTGTGGGTTTTCCTTATCGGATTCGCAGTTGGCACTCTCGGAGGGATCGCTCTTCTCGTTATCCGTGGGCGCAACCAGCCATTCCCGTTTGGTCCATTTTTGGCGATGGGCACGCTCGCCACTGTCCTTCTAAGTCGCGCGCTCGTGGGCTGAATTGAGCCTTTGGGGAAACTGGCTCGGGGGAGGGCAGGAACCGCCGGTAGATTGGACCGGTGCTGCGTTATCTGACCGCCGGTGAATCCCATGGCAAGGCCCTCGTCGTCATCATCGAGGGGCTTCCGTCTGGTTTGCCCATCACTGTCGACCAAATTGGAAACGAGTTGGCTCGGCGCCGACTCGGCTTTGGTCGTGGCCCTCGCATGAAGTTCGAAGCTGACGAGGTCACCATCCTCGCTGGCGTTCGTCATGGGGTCACCCTCGGATCTCCGGTTGCGATCGAGATTGGCAATAGCGAGTGGGAAAAGAAGTGGACCGAAGAGATGTCGCCCCATCCCGGGCAAACCTCTCAGAAACTCACGACACCGCGTCCGGGTCACGCTGACCTCACTGGCATGCAGAAGTACGCGTTCGACGATGCCCGAAATGTCCTTGAGCGCGCGTCGGCCCGCGAGACCGCTGCCCGCGTTGCCGCAGGTGCGGTAGCAAAAGCACTTCTTTCTCATGTGGGAACCGAAGTTGGTTCTCACGTAATCGCCCTTGGCCCAGTTCGTGCATCGACGGCGGCTCGGCCCGAACCCGGCGGATTCGCACCAGTTGACGACTCCGAGGTTCGTTGTCTCGACGCTGCTGCCGAAACCTCGATGATTGCCGAGATCAAAGCCGCGCAGAAGGCGGGCGACTCCCTTGGCGGCGTCGTTGAAGTGGTCGCCCACGGCGTTCCCCTCGGCCTTGGTAGCCATGTGCATTGGGATCGTCGTCTTGACGGCCTTCTTGCTCAAGCACTCCTTTCAATCCAAGCAGTGAAAGGTGTTGAAATCGGCGACGGTTTCGATGTCGCGAGCCGACCTGGTTCTGAAGCGCATGACCCCATCGTGTGGGACGAAGCTGCTTCGACTTATCGCCGCACGAGCGCCAACGCGGGTGGCATCGAGGGTGGAATGTCGACTGGCGAAGTCCTCGTAGCTCACGTCGCAATGAAACCGCTCGCCACGCTCAACCGTCCGGTGCTCGCCACAGTTGATACCGCCACGAAAGAAGCGGGCGTGTCGTTCCGTGAACGCACTGATGTCACCGCAGTACCGGCCATGGGTGTTGTCGCCGAAGCAATGGCGGCACTTGTGTTGGCCAGCGAATGCCTCCGCAAGTTTGGTGGCGACTCATTGCAAGAATTTGTTCGAAACCACGACACGTTCATCGCTCAAGTCCGTGAACAAACCGCGCGCATCGACACCGACTCGGCGCTTGATCCCGAAGCGACCCCGCTCAACTGGGACGCTGGTCAGGCGTTCGCCGACGGCGCCGACGCGCCCAAATCGTGAACTCCGCCTCATCTCGTTCGGCTCACATCGTGCTGATCGGGATGATGGGCGTGGGCAAATCCACTGTTGGGCGTCGCGTCGCCAGAGAGCTTTCGCGGCCATTTGTTGACTCCGACGATGAGGTCGTCGCTCGTACCGGGCGTGCTGTCGCAGAGATTTTCGCCACCGATGGCGAGCCAGCATTCCGTGCAATTGAAGAAGAAGTCATGGCCAATCTCCTCGCATCACAAACACCGTCGGTGATCGCCGCCGCCGGAGGTTCGGTGCTGAGTTCTTCTACCCGAGCCCGACTTCGTGAGTCAGGCACCGTGGTTTGGATGCGGGCGCCAGTCGACGTTCTGGTCGGCCGCACCTCGCGTGGAACCCACCGTCCCGCACTAGCGAACGACCCCCGGGCAACATTGACGCAAATGGAAACCGATCGTGAAGCGCTCTATGGCGAAGTCGCCGACATCACCGTCGATTGCACGGCCCCGATTACCGCTGTCGTGGGCGCCATCGTTCGCAGCGTGAACGAGGTTGATGCTCAATGATTGTTGTTCCTGTTCAGCTCGCTGATCGTTCCTATGAAGTTCTCGTTGGCGATGGCGCGCGGTCTGAACTTTCGCGAGTCATTCCTGACCGGGCGAAGCGAGTCGCAATCGTCACCCAGGAAGGTCTCGGTATCGAGGTCGATCCCGGACGCGAACACAAGGTGTTCACGATGGGCGATGGCGAACAGTCAAAGTCGATGGCTACCGTCGAGTCGCTTTGTCGGCAATTTGCTCAGTGGGGCCTGACCCGCGGCGATTGCGTCGTTGCGGTTGGTGGGGGAATCGTTACCGATACTGCCGGATACGCCGCAGCCTCGTACCACCGCGGCGTTCCGGTTGTGCACGTGTCAACCACGCTTGTGGGCCAGGTTGATGCAGCCATCGGCGGCAAGACCGGTGTGAATATTCCTGAAGGCAAAAATTTGATTGGCGCCTATTGGCAGCCATCGGGAGTTGTCTGCGATACCGGGTTGTTGTCGACGTTGCCTCCGCGTGAGTACCGCTGCGGACTCGGCGAAATAGCGAAGTACCACTTCCTCGGTGGTGAAGGCATCGACGCATTGCCAATCGACGAACAGGTCGCGGCATGTGTCGCTATCAAGGCTGCCGTTGTTGCAGGTGATGAACGAGAGGGCGGCGCTCGCGCAACGCTCAACTATGGGCATACCTTGGCTCATGCCATCGAAATCGCCGGCGATCACGATCTCCGTCACGGTGAAGCAGTTGCAATAGGCCTGATCTTCGCAGCGGAACTGGCTCTGCGTTTGGGCCGCATCGATGCCGATCGTGTCGCTGAACACCGCCGTGTCGTAGGCGCCTATGACTTGCCGCTCACCCTTCCAATTGGTCTCGAAAATTCTGAACTCATTGCGCTTATGGGCCGAGACAAAAAAGCTCTTGATGGAATCACCTTCGTTCTCGACGGTCCCAACGGAGTTGAATCAGTGACCGGAGTCGACGTGTCGATTATCGAAGACTCAATCAATGCGATCCGAATCGAAGGAGACCGCTGATGTCGAATGCTCCCATTGTCCTGTTGCTTTCTGGGGTGAACCTCAATCTTCTTGGCGATCGTGAGCCCGAGATCTATGGCACCGCAACCTTGGCCGACCATGTTGCGACAGCAACCACCGCTGCGTCGGCGCATGGGCTCACAATCGAACACTTGCAGTCCAACGCCGAATCAGAACTCGTTGATGCCATCCACGGTGCGCGTCGTCGTTGCGCAGCAATCATTTTCAATCCAGGTGCGTTTACGCACTACGCATGGTCGCTTCACGACGCGCTTGCAGCATTCGATGGCCCAATTGTTGAACTGCATCTGTCGAACCCGGCAGCGCGCGAGGAATGGCGCAAGACTTCTGTGGTTGCCCCGGTGGCAACCGGAACAATCGCTGGCTTCGGCGGCGACGGTTACCGCCTTGCCGTCGATGCCGTGGCAACACTGCTGAAGTGACCAACGTGACTTCAGCACCCTCGATAGCGGAGCGCTTTGCAGTTCTTCCGCCAATGCTCGTCGCAGAACGCGTCGACAACTTGCGCAAGTCCTTGATCGACGCGCAACTCGATGCACTGCTGCTCACTGCGGCCAGCAACATCCGCTATCTCACAGGGTTTACCGGCAGTGCGGGCATTGTTGTTGTGACCGCTGATGACATGGTGTTGGTAACTGATGGTCGCTACACCGAACAGGCGGCCGATCAACTGTCAGCGTCGAACGCTCCCTCTCGCCTTGAGATCACTTCGACTGCCCAGCGCGAAGCAATCGCCTCGGCGGTTGCTGGCGCAAAGCGCATTGGTCTGGAAGCCGACCACATCACATGGTCAGTGCAGCGCCGCTATGCCGAAGACTGGTTGCGCGCTCATGAGATTGTTGCAACGACGGGGTTGGTAGAAACGCTTCGTCGTTCCAAAGATGACGCCGAGTTGGCCCGAATGGAACTCGCTGCGGCAATCGCTGATGCCGCGCTGGCCGAACGACGTTCCAGCCTTCTCGACGGACTCACCGAATCAGAGTTCGCGCTTGCTCTTGATTCGGCGATGCGGCGCCTTGGCGCCTCAGGCACAAGCTTCGAGACAATCGTCGCTTCAGGCCCCAACGGAGCCATGCCCCATGCGCGCCCTACCGATCGACGCCTTCAAGAAGGTGACCTCGTGGTCCTCGATTTCGGCTGCATCGTCGACGGGTACTGCTCGGACATGACTCGTACCGTCGCAATCGGCGAGGTCGACGACACATGCAAGCGAATGCTCGAAGTCGTCACCGCAGCGAATGAGGCTGGGGTCGGGGTCGTTGGCCCGGGTGTTGCCACCAGCGAGGTCGACGCCGCTGCCCGTGCGGTCATTGCCCAGGCGGGTTGGGCCGAATGGTTCACCCATGGAACCGGACATGGGGTTGGTCTCGACATCCATGAGGCTCCGAGAGTCGCCGGGACAAGCGCTGATACGCTCTGCATCGGCGACGTCGTCACCGTCGAACCGGGTGTTTACCTCCCGGCGCACGGCGGGGTCCGAATGGAAGACAGCGTCGTCGTCACCCCCGATGGGTGTCGACCCCTCACTCACACAACGAAGTCACCGACTCCCTGACCTACGTCACGGACTCGGATCAGGAAGGTCCTCATGCCCACCATCACTACCAACGACATCAAGAACGGGATGGCCCTCGACATCGAAGGCGTGCTGTTCGAAATCGTCGAGTTTCAGCATGTGAAGCCGGGCAAGGGCGGCGCATTCGTACGCACCACGCTCAAGAACGCCCGCAACGGCGCCGTCGTCGAGCGCACCTTCCGTGCCGGCGAAAAGGTTGAGCGGGCAATGATCGACAAGCGAGAGATGCAGTTCCTCTACCGCTCAGGTGACGAGTACGTCTTCATGGATAACGCCACCTACGACCAGCTCAACGTGGGCCCGTCATCGCTTGGCGATGCTTCTAACTATCTCGTGGAAAACGGCGAAGCCGTGCTCAAGATGTACGGCGACGAAATCGTGGGGGTTGAACTGCCTGCGGCCGTCGAGCTCAACATCGCCGAGACCGAACCCGGCATTCAGGGTGATCGTGTTTCAGGTGCCCGCAAGCCCGCAACGCTCGAAACCGGACTTGTGATTCAGGTCCCGCTGTTCGTCGAACCCAACGATCGCGTCAAGGTCGACACTCGTACCGGCGAATACCTGACCCGGGCGTGAGCGACGACCTCGGTAACGCAACCAATCGACACGACGCCCGCGAGCGCGCGTTTCACCTTCTCTACGAAACCGAGATGAAGGGCGACGCCATCGCCGACGTTCTCGCATCGCTGCCCGTCGGCCCCGACGAGTTCGCTGCTCAACTCGTGGTTGGGGTGGGGGAGAACCAGGACGACCTCGACGCAGTGATCGCATCTCACGCCCGCAATTGGGACGTCGAACGGATGCCGGCCCTCGACCGAGCAATCCTTCGTTTGGCTACCTACGAGCTCATGCACCGGCCCGATGTTCCGACTGCCGTAGTGATCTCTGAAGCGGTCGAACTGGCGAAGTCCTACAGCACTGACGACAGCAGTCGCTATGTAAATGGCGTGCTCTCAGCAGTCGCAGGCGCGGTTCGCTAACTCGCGATACACTCTCTTTCTGACCGTGAAGCGGGTCCCGTGAGGCCCGAACGGACAGGAAGGACCACGAACGTGGCTGAACGTGAACGACGCTTGACGCCCCCTTATGGGGGCGTTTTTGTTGCCCGGACCCGGGTCATGAGCGCTGATGACATGCAGCGGGCCACCAAACGGATGGCCCACGAAATCATCGAGCGCAACCAAGGCCTCGACGATGTCGTCGTGATCGGTCTGCAGACTGGGGGAGTCCCCCTGGCAGCCCGGTTATGCCAAGCGCTCGAGCTCATTGATGGCTCTGAAGTGCCCCTCGGATGCCTCGATGTCGCCTTCTATCGAGACGACATTGGTCTCCGCCCAGTGCTTCCGGAAACCGTGACCGACATTCCCTGCGACCTCGATGGCCGCACGGTGGTGTTGGTCGACGACGTGCTCTTCACCGGCCGCACGATTCGCGCCGCTCTCGATGCGCTCTCCGACTACGGCCGGGCCCGAGCAGTGCAACTTGCCGTCATGGTCGACCGCGGTCATCGAGAACTTCCGATCCGACCAGACTTCGTCGGCAAAAACCTCCCGACACGGCGCGATGAAGCCGTCGACGTCACCTCCGACGGTGTCGACTTAGGGGAGATGGTCAAGTGAGTCGACCAGTCACGAACCCCCGGCACGGCCGCATGCGCAACCTTCTTTCAATCGCAGACCTTGGCCCCGACGTCGCATTGGGCATCAACGAAGTCATGACGCTCACCGATTCCTTTGTGGAAGTCAGCGAACGAACCATTCCCAAGGTGCCCGCCCTCCGCGGTCGCACGGTGGTGTCGCTCTTCTTCGAAGACTCAACACGCACCCGACTTAGCTTCGAAACCGCAGCGAAGCGACTCTCGGCCGACACCATGAACTTCAGCGTCAGTACCTCATCGGTCAAGAAGGGCGAATCGCTTCGCGACACCATCGAAACCATCGAAGCAATGGGCGTCGACGCAATCGTTGTGCGGCATGCATCGGCGGGAGTGCCTCGCCAGGTTGCGCAGTGGGCGACCAGCGCAGTGATCAATGCCGGCGATGGTTGGCACGAACACCCCACGCAGGCATTGCTGGATTGCTACACGATCCGCCAACGCTTTGGTGACGTCGCCGGCAAGCACATCGCGATTGTCGGCGACATTCGCCACTCGCGAGTTGCGCGCAGCAACGTGGCGGCGTTTACCGCTCTCGGTGCCGACGTCACCCTTGTCGCACCGCCAACATTGCTGCCACCAAGCCTTGAAGGCTGGCCAGTCAAAATCAGTACCGATATCGACGCGGTGTTGCCGACGGTCGATGTTTGTTACCTGCTGCGCATGCAACGCGAGCGCATGACAGAAGCTCTCATCCCCAGCATCCGCGAATACAGCAACCGATTCGGTCTTAACGAAAAGCGTGCCGAGTTGCTCCCTGATCACGCGCTGATCATGCATCCCGGCCCGATGAACCGTGGCGTCGAAATCGACGCAGCGGTGGCCGACCACCCCAACACCGTGATCGTCGATCAGGTCCGCAATGGCGTGGCCGTTCGCATGGCGGTCCTGTTCTTGCTTCTCGGAAGTGGAACCACATGGGGAGGCGAAGCCGATGTCTGAACCTCTGAACGCAACCAATCGAAAGGCAACAGTGTCCGAGTCAGCAGGATGGATCATCTCCGGCGGTCTTGTTGTTGACCGCACCGGTGAACGAATCGCCGATGTTGCAGTTCGACCCGACGGAACAATCGCTGCAGTCGGAACGGCTCTTGATCTCAACGCTCTTGGTCTGGACAACGCTCCGGTCATCGACGCCTCCGGATGCGTGGTTGCTCCTGGGTTCGTCGACATCCACACGCACTTGCGCGAACCCGGTCGTGAAGAAGCTGAAACGATTGAAACTGGTAGCCGGGCCGCGGCACTTGGCGGATACACCGCGATTGTCGCAATGCCGAATACCGAACCAACCATTGATTCGGTTGCGGTCGTTCGCCAGGTTCTCGACGCAGGCATCGCAGCGGGCCTTTGCGACGTTCGCTCCTCAGGCTCCATCACGATCGGCCGTGAAGGCGATGCTCTCTCACCCATGGCCGAACTTGCTGCGGCGGGCGTTCGCATCTTCACTGACGATGGGTGTGGCGTGCAGGACGACCGACTCATGCGTCGGGCACTCGAATACGCCTCAGGTTTGCCTGAGTCTGTTGTGCTCGCCCAGCACTGCGAGGTCGAGGCGCTCAGCCAAGGTGGCCACATGCATGAAGGCGAGTGGTCGAGTCGGCTGGGTATCCCGGGCATTCCTGCCGAAGCCGAAGAACTCATGGTGTTCCGAGACATTGCCCTTTCACGACTTACAGGAATGGCGGTGCACTTCCAGCATCTGTCAACCGCTGGGGCAGTCGCTTTGGTGCGCGATGCAAAGGCACGTGGCCTCAACGTCACCGCCGAAGCAACACCACACCACTTCACGCTCACCCATGCAGAAGTCGCGTCGTACGACCCGGTGTTCAAAGTAAATCCACCTCTGCGAAGCGCAGAAGATGTCGCAGCCGTAAAGGCCGGTCTTGCCGACGGCACAATCGACGCCATCGCTACCGATCACGCTCCGCACACTGCCGATGTTAAAGAAGCTCCGTTTGATCACGCTCCATGCGGAATGCTTGGGCTTGAAACTGCCCTTGCACTCGGAATCACCGAGTTGGTTGAACCAGGAATCCTCACCATGACGGAGTTCATGGCGAAGATGTCCTGGAATCCAGCAGCGATCGCTCGCATCGACGACATTCACGGCCGAACGATCGAGGCCGATGCTCCAGCACATCTCGTGATCTTCGATCCGAAACTCGAATGGACAGTCGACCCAGCGGCACTTGCAAGTAAATCCGACAACACGCCCTATGCAGGGCGCGTCGTGCGCGGCAAAGTCCGCTACACGCTTCTGTGTGGCGTCCCAACCGTGTTCGACGGAGAGGCACAACGATGAGTGGTATTGAAGAAGCGCTATTGGTTCTTGCTGACGGCACGGTGTTCGAAGGTGAAGCGATTGGCGCTCGACGCGACGATGGCATCACATCTGGTGAGGTCGTGTTCAACACGGCGCTTACGGGCTATCAAGAAATCATCACCGACCCCTCCTATGCCGGACAGCTGATTACGTTCACCTATCCGCATATCGGCAACTACGGCGTTACTGCATTCGACGATGAATCACGCCGGCCATTCACTCGCGGCATCATCATTCGCGACATGGCCCGCCGCCGAAGCAATTGGCGCGCTGAAGGCGATCTTGAATCGTTCCTGCAGAAGGCCGGTGTGCCAGGCATCGCAGGTATCGACACTCGTCGACTTACGCGACACATCCGCGACCTTGGGGCCATGCCCGGCGCGTTCGGAACCGCTTCCGAATCAACGCTGCTCGCGGCTGCGAAAGCCGAGCACGGAACGAGTGGCGTCGATCTCGTCAGTTCGGTTACTTGCGCATCGCCCTACGAATTCGCCTTCACCGGAACTGATGGTCGAACTCCTAAGCGAGTTGTGGCCTACGACTTTGGCATCAAGACCACGATCCTTCGTCATCTCTCGGGCATCGCAACGGTTGAGGTTGTTCCCGCCGACACACCAGCTTCCGAAGTTCTTGCCCGCAATCCTGATGGTGTGTTTCTCTCGAACGGCCCTGGTGATCCGGCGGCAGTGGTTGGTGCGCCGCAAATCATCGATGGATTGCTGGGCGAGGTTCCGATCTTCGGCATCTGCCTCGGGCATCAGTTGCTGGCGACTGCGCTTGGCGCCGAGACGTACAAACTTCCGTTTGGCCATCACGGCGGCAACCATCCCGTCTGTCGCCTCGAAACCGGAACGGTCGAGATCACGAGTCAGAACCACAACTATGCAGTCGACGACGGCTCGATCGGGCCGAAGGTTGAGGTCACACATAGAAATCTCAACGACGGCGTGGTCGAAGGTCTTCGCTGTCTCGATATTCCTGCCTTCAGTGTGCAGTACCACCCCGAAGCGGGGCCGGGTCCACACGATGCTGCGTACTTGTTCACCATGTTCGATGAACTCATGGATTCCGTGAAGGGAACCAACTGATGCCACGCCGTACTGACATCGAAACCATCCTGCTGATCGGTTCAGGCCCGATCGTCATCGGTCAGGCCTGCGAATTCGATTACTCCGGCACCCAAGCGTGTCGCATCCTTCGTCAAGAGGGTTACCGCGTCGTGCTCGCCAACTCGAATCCGGCGACGATCATGACCGATCCTGACTTTGCCGATGCCACCTACATCGAGCCACTGGACATCGAGGTTCTCACGCGGATCATCGAACGTGAGCGTCCCGACGCGTTGTTGCCCACGCTTGGTGGACAAACGGCACTGAATCTCGCGATGGCTCTCGAAGAAGCTGGAGTGCTCGCGCAGTACAACGTCGAAATGATCGGCGCCGATGCGCTTGCGATTGCAACGGCGGAAGATCGCGAACTGTTCAAGCAGGCAATGGCCGAAATTGGATTGGCTACGCCGAAGTCAGCAACTGCCCACACATTTGAAGAAGCCATGGATGTTGTCGGATCCATTGGTCTTCCTTGTGTCATCCGACCCGCGTACATCCTCGGTGGTCGCGGCACAGGAATCGCCTCAACCATGGAGGAGTTTGAAAAGGTTGCGGCATTCGGGCTCGAATCCAGCCCGATTTCGGAAATCCTGATCGAGCGTTCAATCGCCGGTTGGAAAGAATACGAACTTGAGGTCATGCGAGATCACGCTGACAATTGTGTGATTGTTTGCTCGATCGAAAATGTTGATCCCATGGGCGTGCACACCGGCGATTCCATCACCGTTGCTCCTGCACAAACGCTTTCCGATTTCGAATACCAACTCATGCGTGATGCGGCGTTTGCTGTCATGCGCCGAGTCGGTGTCGAAACGGGCGGCTCCAACGTTCAGTTCGCCGTGAACCCCGAGAACGGCGACATGGTCGTGATCGAAATGAATCCGCGTGTGTCGCGTTCGTCGGCACTCGCATCGAAGGCCACAGGCTTTCCGATCGCCAAGATCGCAGCGCGGCTCGCCGTTGGGTACACGCTCGATGAAATTCCGAACGACATCACCAAGATGACTCCGGCGTCGTTCGAGCCCACTATCGATTATGTCGTGACCAAGATTCCGCGCTGGGCGTTCGAAAAGTTTCCCGGAACAAGCGGCGTGCTCGGAACACAGATGCAGTCGGTCGGCGAGGTAATGGCGATCGGACGCACCTTCCCCGAGTCGCTGCAAAAGGGACTCCGATCGCTTGAGCAGGGACGACTTGGGCTCAACTGCGATCCAGGTGAAGTGGCTTACGACGACATGCCCATCGACGAACTTCTCGCTCAGGCGTGCATCGGAACCCCAGAACGAATCTTCCAACTCGAAGCAGCAATGCGTCGTGGCAAGTCAATCGAAGAGGTGTATGCCGCCACCAAGGTGGATCCTTGGTTCCTCGATCAAATGTCCGCGATTACGGAAGAACGCGCCCACCTCGCCGAAGTCGGATTTCAAGACCTGACCCGTACTGGCTGGAAGCGTGCGAAGCGACTGGGCTTCTCCGATGCCCAGCTCGCGTGGCTTTGGGGCCGCACCGAAGCCGAGGTTCGCTCGCGTCGATTGGAACTTGGAGTCATCCCTACCTACAAGACCGTCGACACATGTGCTGCTGAGTTCGATGCGAAGACGCCGTATCACTACTCAACATGGGAAGACACCGATGAGGTGGCACCTTCCGACCGTAAGAAGGTTGTCATCCTCGGGTCTGGCCCGAACCGAATCGGTCAGGGTATTGAGTTCGACTACTGCTGCGTGCATGCGTCATTCGCTCTGCGTGATGCCGGCTTCGAAACCATCATGGTGAACTGCAACCCGGAAACGGTCTCGACCGATTACGACACCAGCGACCGTTTGTACTTCGAACCGCTCACCCATGAAGACGTCATGAATGTCATCGATGCGGAGAAGCCAGTCGGCGTCATCGTCTCGCTTGGTGGACAGACTCCTCTCAAACTGTCGAACACGCTTCCCGCTGAACTCATCGCTGGTACATCTCCAGCATCAATCGATGCGGCGGAAGATCGCGAACTCTGGAACGCGCTGTGTGCACGTCTCGAGATTCCCCAACCTGCCGGCGGAACGGCCGCCGATATCGACGCGGCTCTGGCCATCACCTCGCGCATCGGTTATCCGGTTCTCGTTCGTCCCAGTTACGTGCTTGGTGGCCGGGCGATGGAAATCGTTTACGACGACGAGGGCCTTCGAGTTGCAATGGCGCAGCTCGCAACGTTCGGAAGTCTTGGCAAAGAAGGCGGACTTTCCGCCGAACGTCCGGTGCTTGTCGATCGGTTCCTTGAAGATGCCACTGAGGTCGACGTCGACTCCATTCGCGATGCAAATGGCGATTTCGTGATTGGCGGGATCATGGAACATGTCGAAGAAGCCGGTGTGCACTCGGGCGACTCCGCTTGCGTGATTCCTCCCTATTCGCTGTCTGGCGAAACCATGGCGGTGTTGACTGATTACAGCCGTCGCATTGCCGACGCCCTTGGAGTCGTCGGATTGCTCAACGTCCAGTACGCGGTAAAGAGCGGCCAGGTGTTTGTGATCGAGGCCAATCCGCGTGCGAGCCGCACCGTTCCATTCGTGGCAAAGGCCACCGGCGTTCCATTGGCCAAGGTGGCTGCACGCGTAATGCTGGGTGCATCGCTCACGGAATTGCGCGCTGAAGGATTGCTTTCTGAACCTGTGCAGGGTGATCACATCGCCGTGAAAGAGGCTGTGCTGCCGTTCAGTCGCTTCCCTGAGGCCGATGCATTGCTCGGACCGGAAATGCGTTCCACCGGTGAAGTCATGGGTATTGACCTCACGTTCGGTCTCGCCTTTGCCAAAAGCCAGTTGGCTGCGGGCACCAATCTCCCGACATCCGGCACGGTGTTTCTCTCACTCGCTGATCGCGACAAAGAGGTCGGTGTAAAGACAGCGCAACGGTTCCGCGAACTCGGATTCCTGATTGCTGCAACTTCTGGCACCGCAGAGCATCTGAAACGCAACGGCATCGACGTCGCGACAGTGGTGGCAAAGATCGGCGAACCCGATGGTCAAGATGCTGTCGATCTCATCGAAAGCGGCGACGTTGTCCTTGTCGTCAACTCACCGCGGGGTCGTGGCCCACGTGCTGATGGCGCGCACATTCGGGCCGCTGCCGGAAAGCACAACATTCCCTTGCTCACTACTGGGGCTGCTGGTCTCGCTGCAGTGAACGGAATGGCCGACCGGGCTGAACACCCACTCGAAGTGCGGCCCTTGCAGGAGTATCACCAGGGAGTTCGTCGTGGGGGAGCTGCCTAATGGCTGCCCGCCGTCGTTCCGGAGCATCGGTTGATCTCACGACCACCGTGGGTTCACTCACGCTGCGCGCTCCGGTGATGACGGCATCAGGCACAGCCGGTCATGGCGATGAGCTCGGCGCCTATGTCGACCTTTCGTCGCTTGGTGCAGTCGTGGTGAAGTCGCTCTACCCCGAACCTTGGGCGGGAAACGCTGCGCCGCGTGTTCACGAAACCCCTGCCGGCATGCTCAACAGCGTCGGACTTCAAGGTCCAGGCGTTCGCAAATGGCTTGACGAAGAACTCCCTGCGGTGATCGCAACCGGCGCCACTGTCGTCGCGAGTATCTGGGGCTCAACTATTGAGGATTATGCGCGAGCCGCCGAGATGTTGCGCGATGCCCCACCTGAAGTCGTCGCGGTCGAAGTCAACGTGTCATGCCCGAATCACCACGATCGCAACCGGATGTTTGCGCACGCGCCGCACACGACTGCCGAAGCGATTCAAGCTGCGTCGGTGTGCGGGCTTCCAATGTGGGCGAAGCTCAGCCCGAATGTTTCTGACCTCGCGTCAATTGCAAAGGCTGCACACGAAGCAGGCGCCGATGCCGTCACTTTGGTGAACACAGTCCTCGGAATGGCGATCGATCCCGAAACACGCACCTACCGACTGGGTAATGGCGGCGGCGGACTTTCCGGTCCAGCGATACATCCAGTTGCTGTGCGCGCGGTCCACGATGTCTACGCAGCACATCCTGAAATTCCGATCGTTGGTGTTGGCGGCGTTGCCCGCGGAGTTGATGCGATCGAACTGATCATGGCCGGCGCAAGCGCAATCCAAGTGGGTACTGCGTCGTTCGCTGATCCTCGCAGCGTTGCTCGCGTGCAGGACGAAATCCAAGAGTGGTGTTACGGGCACGGTGTCCGATCTGTACGTGAGCTAGTCGGAGTTGTGCATGCCCGTTGAAGAGTTTGATTTCAGTAACGGAGCACCGGAAGCGATTCGCTCACGACTCGCTCTTGCACTCGACGTTGACGACATCGTCACTGCTCGCCGTATTGCACATGAACTGAAGCCCTGGTTTGGTGTCGCCAAAGTTGGCCTCGAGCTTTTCAGCGCCGCTGGCCCAGAGGCCATTGAAGCAATGATTGGCGATGATTTTGCTGTCTTTGCCGATTTAAAACTTCTCGATATTCCGACCACGGTGAAGAAGGCAGCACGAGTGATGGGTTCGCTCGGGGTGTCATACCTCACCGTTCACACTCGAGCTGGTGTGGACCATCTGCGAGCAGGAGTCGAAGGTGTCGCCGACGGTGCATCGGCGGCAGGTTTTCCCGCACCGACGTGTTTGGGTATCACTGTGCTTACAAGTGAGCAGGCAGATCTGCACGCACTTGAACAACGTGTCGGCATTGTTCTCGATGCACAGTGCGGCGGGCTGGTGTGTTCAGCGAGTGACCTTGCAACGGTTCGCGCATTGGCGCCCGATGTCATCACCGTCGTGCCCGGAATCCGTCCTGCCGGAGTAGGTGTCAACGATCAAGCGCGACCGGCCACGCCATCAGAAGCGGTGGCATCAGGCGCCGATGTTCTGGTTATCGGACGTGCCGTCACGCATGCTGACGACCCCGTCGCGGCAGCGATTTCGATCGCCGCCGAGGTTGCTGGAGCGCTTTCCTAGACCGATCGGAGGCGGGCCCGGACGACAGCCTTAGGGCAACGGCTATGGTCTCGCCCATGCCGCAGCCTCCTGTACTCACTCCAGAACAACGGCAGGCCGCGCTCGCGAAAGCCGCTGAAGCGCGTCGAGCCCGAGCCGTGGTCAAGGACAAACTGAAGTCGGGCGAGCTGACCTTTGGTCAGGTGCTCGATCTCGCGGGAACCGATGAACTTGTTGCCGGTATCAAGATTCTTGCGATCCTCGAATCGCTTCCGGGTGTCGGCAAGGTCAAGGCACGACGCGCAATGACCGAAATTGGCATCGCAGATACGCGTCGATTGCGCGGTCTCGGCGATCAGCAGCGCAAGGCCCTCTTGGCCGCGTTCGGTAACTGACCGAACTCTCGTGATCATCGTCGTTTGTGGACCCGGGGGAGTGGGCAAGGGCACCGTTGTGGCCCGCCTTGTCGCTGCCGATCCGGAGCTTTGGCTTTCACGATCATGGAGCACCCGCGAACGGCGGCCAAGCGAGCGAGAAGACGCCTACGTCTGGCGCACCCGGGAAGAGTTCGAAGCCCATGCCGCCGAGGGTGGATTCCTCGAATATGCCGAATTCCTGGGGAATCTCTACGGCACACCTTGGCCCGACGGCGCCGATGGTCGCGATGTGATCCTCGAAATCGATGTCCAAGGCGCCGCCCAGGTCCTCCAACGGGTGCCCGATTGCCTCTTCATCCTCCTCGAACCACCTTCAGCAGAGGTCCAAGCCGAACGACTGCGGGGCAGGGGAGACCCTCCTGAGCAGGCGGAGCGCCGGATCGCTGTGGCCCAGGCGGAATTGGCCGAGGGTCGTCGATTGGGTGCCATTTGCATCGTGAATGACGATCTCGACCGCACGGTGGCCGAAGTTGAAGGCCTTATCGCCGAGCATCGCTCGGCCTAGAGGCGTTCCCAGCTGGAACCGTGATTTCCAGCAATGTGGTCCTGGCGGGTGTCTGCGGTAGCATTGCCCCTCTTCTCTGAGGCAGTTCTGCGGCGTTCAGCAGGATTCTCAGTCCGCAAGTCTTCTGTCCCCAATCCGTAACGAAGGTGTGCCGTGGCCCAGATCCATGACTCGATGGTGAACCCCCGAATCGAAGTTCTTCTCTCGAAGGTCGATTCGCGATTCACGCTGGTATCGCTCGGCGCGCAGCGCGCTCGTCAGATCAACGCTTACTTCAACCAACTTGGTGAAGGACAGGGCTCGAATGTTCCGCCGCAGGTGACCTCGCTCGCCCGCAAGCCGCTTTCGATCGCGTTCGAGGAAATCTCGGCCGACAAGATCATCCCCGTGCGCGTCGATCCCGCCGAACTCCTCCTCGAGGATGTCGTCGAAGGCATCGATGAAACCGTCGAACTGGCTGAGGCCATCGACGAAGCACCTGAGGCTGACTGACCGACCTGTTGTCGGTTTTGCGGGCATGACCCTCACATCCCGTCGCATCGTTCTCGGAGTTACCGGGGGAATCGCCGCGTACAAGGCGGTCGACGTTTGTCGTCGACTTGTCGATGCGGGCGCGCATGTCGTGCCGATCATGACCGAAGGCGCAAACCACTTCATCGGTGAAACAACGCTGTCGGCCCTTGCGTCGGAAAAGGTGCAGACATCGCTGTGGGATGAAACCTCACCTATTCCGCACACTCGTCTCGGCCAGGACAATGATCTGATTGTTGTTGCTCCTGCAACTGCACGACTGATTTCGGCATACGCCCATGGCTATTCCGACGATCTACTCACCGCCACGCTGATCGCAACGCGTGCGCCCGTCATCATTTGCCCGGCGATGCACACCGAAATGTGGGAACACCCCGCAGTGCAAGACAATCTCGCGTTGCTCGCATCACGTGGCGTCATCATTGTTCCGCCGGGCGAAGGCCGCCTCGCTGGTGGTGATGTCGGCACCGGTCGTCTTGCCGAGCCGTCTGACATCGTCGCCGCAATTGAACGCGCTCTCTCCGCAAACGACGACCTTGCCGGTGTTCGCGTACTTGTCACCGCTGGTGGAACTCGCGAAGCAATTGATCCGGTTCGAGTCATCACCAATCGCTCATCGGGCAAACAGGGTTACGCGATCGCCGCTGAAGCGTTATCTCGCGGCGCAAAGGTCACGCTTGTCACCACTGCGAACCTTCCAGCCCCCGCTGGCGCCGACGTCATTGATGTTGTGAGTGCTGCCGACATGGAAGCGGCCGTTATGCCGCGCGCTGATGAGCACGATGTGATTGTGATGGCGGCGGCTGTCGCCGATTTCCGCCCTGCGGTGGTTGCTGATCACAAAATCAAAAAGGACGCATTCGGCTCTGACGGTGATCGAAAAATCGTGCTTGAACCAACGCATGATTTCCTTGTCGATCTTGGCGAACGCAAGGCGCCATCGCAGGTGCTTGTGGGCTTTGCGGCCGAGACCGACAACGTTCTCGACAACGCTCGCGGCAAGTTGACCCGCAAGAACCTTGATCTCATCGTCGCCAATGATGTTGGTGCCGATGGCGTCGGCTTCGAGCACGACACCAATGCGGTAACGATCCTTTCCGCCTCGGGCGAGGCCACGTCCATCGCCCTGACCGACAAACGAGCGGTGGCCAAGGCGGTACTCGACGCAGTTGTGGCCATCAGGTCCGACCGCTGAGGGTCTTTGCCCGACTAGGTTTCTCCCCGAACCAACGACACAGGAGTATCCCGTGAGCAGCTGGACCTTCACCTCGGAATCAGTGACCGAGGGCCACCCAGACAAGATGGCCGACCAGATTTCTGATGCCATCCTCGACGCAATGCTGACCAACGACCCAATGAGTCGTGTCGCATGCGAAACCCTCGTCACGACGGGTCTGGCCATTATCGCCGGCGAAGTGACCACCTCCGGATATGTCGACATTCCCAGCATTGTGCGCGACACCATCAAGGGCATCGGGTACGACCGCGAGTCCTACGGCTACGACGGCGAAACGGTCGGCGTCATGGTCAGCCTCGACGCACAGTCATCCGACATCGCTCAGGGCGTTGATGACTCTGAAGAAGTTCGTACCGGCACCTCCGGCGAAGACATCCTCAACAAGCAGGGTGCGGGCGACCAAGGAATGATGTTCGGATACGCATGCAACGAGACCGATGTGCTCATGCCGCTTCCGATCCACGTTGCCCATCGCATGGCTGAGCGTCTCGCCGATGTTCGCAAGGCGGGAACGGTTCCGTACCTTCGCCCCGATGGCAAGACCCAGGTCACCTTCGATTACGAAGACGGAAAGCCAGTTCGCTTGCGCACGGTTTTGATCTCAACCCAGCACGACGATGGCATCGATCGTGAGGACGCCATCCGACCCGACCTCATCGAGCATGTGATTCGTCCCGTCATTCCGGCGCAGTTCGCCAACGACGATTACCAGGTGCTCGTAAATCCGACTGGCCGTTTCGTTATCGGCGGTCCGGTTGGCGATGCTGGTCTCACTGGTCGAAAGATCATCGTTGACACCTACGGCGGCATGGCCCGTCACGGCGGCGGCGCCTTCTCGGGTAAGGACCCGTCAAAGGTTGACCGTTCAGCTGCCTACGCCGCCCGTTGGGTGGCCAAGAACGTCGTTGCCGCCGGTGCCGCAGATCGTTGCGAGGTACAGGTTGCCTACGCCATCGGTGTTGCGCACCCCGTTTCGATCATGGTCGAAACTTTCGGCACGAACAACGTCGATGAAGAAAAGATTGCTGCAGCGGTTCGCGAAGTCTTCGACCTCCGTCCTGCAGCAATTGCACGCGACCTTGACCTCCGTAAGCCTCGCTACAAGCAGACCGCGGCCTACGGCCATTTCGGTCGCACCGGCGATGCGTTCACTTGGGAGCGCACCGACCGCGTCGACGCTCTTACGTCGGAACTCGGTCTCTGATCATCTGGTTTCGCTCGGAACGGCGCTGAGATGGCGGCCGATCCGGATCAGCCAACGCTTTCCTTTGATCCGCCCGCATCGGGCGGATCAAACGCGTCTGCAGCGGTTCGGCACGAATCATCGTCTGTCGAAGCCGATGTAGCTGTCGATCAACATGTCGTGCGCGTTCGCCCTGACGAACCTGCGATCGATAAAACCTTCGACTACCTCGTTCCAGCTTCGATGTCGGAACAAATTCGCGTCGGAACGATGGTGCGGATTCCGCTTCATGGTCGTCGAGTCGGTGGCTGGGTTGTTGAAGACCGAGTTGTGCCACCAAGCGGAGTCACGTTGCAGTCGATTTCGAAGGTAAGTGGCTGGGGGCCACCGCCGGAGCTCTTTGACCTTGCCGACTGGGCCTCGTGGCGTTGGGCCGGTCGTCCTGCTGCGCTGTTACGTACGGCATCTCCTCCTTCGGTCGTTCGTGGCCTGCCGCGTTCACCGGTTCGAACGCCGCCTCCGCAACCAGTGACTTCTAACGACGTGCAGGATTTGGCGAAGGAAGCATTGGCATGTTCGGTCGCAACGGTTCGACTTGCTCCGGCCGTTGATGCGTACCCGCTCCTGCTTGCAGCTGCGACTCTCGGACCAATTCTTCTCGCTGCGCCGGTCGCATCGATGGCTCGACACCTCGGACTGCGACTTCGTCGCGCCGGGTTGCCTGTTGCGATGCTGCCTGACGATTGGTCGCTTGCCCGTGCGGGATGGGCGAACGTTCTTGGTTCGCGATCAGCGGCGTTCGCTCCGATCGCGGCTCCTGCAGCGGTCATCGTGCTGGATGAACACGATGAATCGTTCCAACAGGAACAAACACCGACATGGAACGCTCGTGACGTTTTGATCGAACGGGCGCGCCGATGCGGAATTCCATGCCTGCTCGTGAGTCCAACCCCTTCACTCGAAGCGCTGAATGCGGGAACGCTGCTGACGCAATCACGGAGTGCGGAACGCGCTGGTTGGCCGCTTTTCGACATCATTGACCGTCGCGATGAACCGCCTGGTTCAGGTCTCTTTAGCGAGAGATTCGTCCAAGCGCTTCGTGGCGATGGACGCGTCGTGTGCATTCTGAATCGCAAAGGGCGCTCTCGCCTTTCTTCCTGTGTTGCGTGCGGTGAAGTTGCATCCTGCGAGAAGTGTGCTGCCGCTGTCATCCAAGGCGAGGATGGTTCTCTTGTGTGTCTGCGATGCGACACGGTTCGGCCCATGCTTTGCGCGAAGTGCGGCGGCACGAAGATGAAGAACCTGCGCGCTGGCGTCAATCGAGTGCGTGAAGAACTCGAAGCGCTGGCCCGTGAACCTGTTGCCGAGGTGACGGCCGAACGAGGCACAGACGCTGGTGGCACCGGCACCCGCGTTGTGGTGGGCACCGAGGCGGCACTCCACCGAATACACAAAGCTGACGTGGTGGCATTTCTTGATTTCGATCAAGAACTACTTGCTCCGCGATACAGAGCAGCCGAAGAAGCGATGGCGCTCCTCGTTCGTGCTGCGCGTGTTGTGGGACCCCGCGCCGGCGGCGGACGCGTACTTGTGCAGACGCGACAGCCGCACCACGAAGTGTTGCAAGGTGCGTTATTGGCGGAGCCAACCCGTGTGTCAGATGCCGAACGAGAGCGTCGTCAACTTCTCGGTTACCCGCCCGCAAAAGCAATGGCAGTCATCTCTGGAGCTTCGGCGCAGGCATGGGTTGATTCCTTCGTGGCGCCCATTGGCGTGGAGGTACTTGGACCTTCCGACGGACAATGGATCGTTCGTGCTGCGACCCACGAACTTTTATGCGATGCGCTTTCGGCGGCAACGCGGCCTGGTGGCCGACTCCGCATTGAAGTTGATCCGCTGCGTTTCTGAGATAGAACGCGCAGCACTCAAGGCATCAGTCTTCGGCGGTCCAACCGGCACGGCGTGTTTCGTACATCGCTATCGCGGCGGCAGTGCCCACGTTGAGCGAACCGATCTTGCCTAACTGGGGGATGTATGCGAGTGCATCAGCCCCAGCAAGAAGTTCTTTCGATAGGCCTCTGTCCTCGTGGCCCATGACAATGCACACGTTCCCCGAGAGGTCGGTTTCGTGGAGCGGCACCGCTCCTTCAGCCAGTTCCACGCCGACAACTCGGTAACCCGCGGCATGAGCAGCAGCTAATGCCTCGGCCGATGTCTCGCACGATGTTGTGGTGACGAATTTCTGTGAGCCAAGAGCGGTCTTTTGGACCTTGGCATCGTTTGGCGATGGCGATCCCACCAGCCAGAGGTGGTCAACGCTGTAGGCCGCTGCAGTTCGCAGGATTGAACCGAGGTTGAAAGGGTTCTGCACGCCATCGAGCATGAGTGCCATCTTGCGATCGTTGCGGCGTCTCCAATCTCGGTGAAGTCGCTTCAATTCCGTGCCGCCAAGATTTCGTGTCATCGGGCTTTCACCTCTAGAAGTCGGTAGCCCGCGCGTGAACACACGCGAGAAGTTGTCCAGCCTTGTTCTGTCATCCAGTCGGCCAGCGAATCAGCGCCGAGATGACGTTGCACCACAAGCCATGCGATGCCTGTGGGTGTGAGGCGATCAAGCCAAAGCGTCAGCATGTGATGCATGGCGGGCTTGCCGATGCGAATTGATGGATTCGACCAGAGTCCATCGAATCTGATGTCAGGAAGAGCGGCGATGTCCTCTGCAGTTCCGTCGATCGCGCTGCCATCGGAATCAACGACGACGGCGTGAATGTCGGTGCAGTCATTGAGGGCGCCATTGCGGGCGGTGAGGGCGACTGCT